>Ga0102588_1000033_pt1 | contig 433929 bp, 410 predicted proteins | sample AraplaMF_Col_mMS_FD_76854 | JGI IMG/M metagenome (GOLD analysis project Ga0102588, IMG submission 76854) | Arabidopsis root microbial communities from the University of North Carolina, USA - plate scrape MF_Col_mMS (SPADES assembly) (version 2) | ecosystem: Host-associated > Plants > Roots >... | reverse complement strand
TAACAAGGTTACGGCGGTCATAGCGTGGGGGAAACGCCCGGTCCCATTCCGAACCCGGAAGCTAAGACCCACAGCGCCGATGGTACTGCACCCGGGAGGGTGTGGGAGAGTAGGACACCGCCGGACAACCATTCAGGTCGAGGCCCCCGAGGGAACCCCCAACAAGGGAACCCCCGGGGGCCTCCCGCATTTAACGGATCCCGCCACGAAGGGACTGGACCGGCACTGCGGACGGCACCCGAGCCATGGGCCGGGGCACACGCAAAAAGGCTCACCGCCGCCGTCGCGCAAGCCAAGTTCCGCCGTCGGGCACTCACATAAACCGCCGTCGGACGGCCCGGCAGGCCGCCATCCGGGCCGGTGCGGGAGCCTCGTCAGGCTCCCCGAACCCCTCAAAAACCCCGGAAATCCAGTGAATTTGGTCAAAAAAGCGCGGAAACACGCGGAATTTGCTGGCCGTGTCGGCCCAAGCTGGTAAGTTTCGAACAGTGGCTCGTGCGCAGACCGCGCGTGAGCTCCAGACTCGTACAGTCCAGGAGGACAACAATGGCTAAGAACCGTAGCGAACTGGTTGCAGAGGTTGCTGGCAAGGCTGGCACCAGCCAGGCTGCCGTGAACGGCGTTCTCGACGCCCTCTTCGAGGTCTTCGAGGCTTCCGTCGCCGCCGGCGAAAAGATCACCATCCCGGGCTGGCTCGCCATCGAGCGCACCGACCGCGCTGCACGCACCGGCCGCAACCCGCAGACCGGCGAGACCATCCAGATTGCAGCAGGCCACAGCGTCAAGCTGACCGCCGGCTCCAAGCTGAAGGCTGCTGTCGCCAAGAAGTAAGACACTTCGGCGAACGCCTTGAAGGCGGCAGGCTTACGGCCTGCCGCCTTCTGCATTTAACCGCCGTCCGTTGGGGCCCTCCGCCGCCGATTCGCGGCCTTGGCGGCGTTGGCGGACAATGGATAGGTGCCCCAAGCAAGAACCTCCTCCACAGCCCCGCGGCCAGCTCCCAAGGCAGGGGCCGGTGCAGGGACGGCAAACGGCATCCCGCTTCCGTGGCAACTGGCCGGCATCGCCGTCCTCCTGCTCGCCCTGGTCGGGGCGCTGCTCTTCTCGGGTGCCGCTGGGGCCCGCCAGGTCTCCGACCCCGGCGCACTGGTCCGCTGGGGCCTGCCGGTCAGCAAAGCGATCCATAACGTCGCATTGGCCACGGTGGTGGGCGGGCTGATCTTCGCAGTCGGGATTCTTCCGCGTCACCTTCCCGGGCACCGAGGCAAGGATGAGGAAGCCCCGGAACATCCGGCGTTCACCAGGGCACTGGCGGTCGCGGCCGCGGCCGGCGCCGTCTGGACCCTCTCCGCCGTTGCCGTGCTTGTATTCAGCTACGCTGACATCGCGGGCCAGAGCGTTTCGGGCGACGCGGAGTTCACCCGCTCCCTCGTCTACTTCATGACCGACATCGACACCGGCAAGGCCTGGCTCGCGGTCACCATCATCGCCGCCGTGGTCACCACCATCCTCTTCGGCGTCCGCTCCCTGGCGGGGCTGGCCTGCACGCTGGTTCTGGCGCTGGGCGGCCTGGTGCCGACAGCCCTCATCGGACACTCCTCCAGCTCCAGCGACCACGGCGGCGCCATCAACTCCCTCGGCCTTCATCTGGTGGGCGTCTCCACCTGGGTGGGCGGCATCATCATGCTCGCGGTGCTTTCGGGCATCCTGGGCAGCAAAGCGTCCGGCGGCAAGGACGCCACCGAACAGACGCTCCGCCGCTTCTCCAGCCTGGCGGGCTTCGCCTTCTTCCTGGTCTTCGCTTCCGGCGTGGTCAACGCGAGCATCCGGGTAACCACCTTCCAGGAGCTCATCGGCTCGTCCTACGGGCAGCTGATCCTGGCCAAGGCCACCGCCACGCTGCTGCTTGGCGCCGTCGGCCTCATGCACCGCCGTTGGGTCATCCCGCAGCTCGGCCGGGGCGGGCTGTCCGTCCGCCGCGTGCTCTGGCAGCTTGTCCTCGTGGAACTGCTGGTGATGGGCGCGACGTCGGGACTCGCCGTCGCGCTGGGCCGTTCGGCACCGCCGGAACCGACGACGTACGCGCCAGACGCGTCGCCGTCGTTCATTCTGTCCGGCTACGAACTGCCGCCGGAACTGACGCCGGCACGCATGTTCAGTGAATGGCGCTTCGACTGGATCTGGGTGACTGTGGCGGTCTTCGGCGCCGTGGCCTACCTCCTGGGTGTGGCCAAGCTGCGCCGCCGCGGCGACTCGTGGCCCTGGCTGCGCACCGTGGTATGGCTCCTCGGCCTGGCGGCGCTGACGTACATCACCTCCGGTCCGCTGGCCGTGTACGGCATGGTGCTGTTCTCCATACACATGGTGGACCACATGGCCCTGACCATGGTGGCGCCCCTGTTCCTGGTGCTGGGCGCGCCCGTGACCCTGGCGCTGCGGGCGCTGCCGGCCCGCGGCGAAGGCAGCCGGGGCGACGGGTCCCGGGGCCTGCGCGAGTGGCTGCTGGTGTTCGTGCACTCGAAGTTCTCCCAACTGGTGACGCACCCGCTGTTCGCCGCCGCGAACTTCGCCGGATCGATTGTCCTGTTCTACTACTCGGACGCATTCGACTGGGCCATGCGCGACCACGTGGGCCATGAACTGATGAATCTGCACTTCCTGCTCACCGGGTACATTTTCGTGCTGACCATGATCGGCACGGACCCGCTGCCGCGCCGGGCCCCGTATCCGATGCGGCTCCTGCTGCTCCTGGCCACGATGGGCTTCCACGCCTTCTTCGGCGTGTCCATCATGGGTGGCACGGGCTTGCTCGCGGCGGACTACTTCGGCAACCTCGGCCGCACCTGGGGAGGCTCGGCCCTCGCGGACCAGCAACTCGGCGGCGCCGTGGCCTGGGGCATCGGCGAAGTGCCCACGCTGCTCGTGGCGATCGGCGTTGCGGTGATGTGGTCCCGCTCCGACGAACGGGAGACCCGGCGGACGGACCGCGCAGCCGAGCGGAATAACGACGCCGAGCTGAACGCTTACAACGACATGTTTGCCCGGCTCGCCGACCGCGACGCCAAGCTTGCACAAGACAACCCTGGACACCGGCCCGCGAAGCAGGCCGACCCCGACACGAAGCTGGAAGGACGCTGATGAGCGAAACCGTACGCACCCAACTGCGGGTCCGGGCCTCCGAACTGGTGGGCCGCGGCTGGCTCAACACCGGCGGCAAGAACCTGGACCTGGAGGCCCTGCGCGGCAAGATCGTGCTTCTGGACTTCTGGACGTTCTGCTGCATCAACTGCCTGCATGTGTTGGATGAGCTGCGCCCGCTCGAGGAGAAGTACTCGGACGTGCTGGTGACCGTGGGCGTGCACTCGCCCAAGTTCGAGCACGAGGCCGACCCCGTGGCCCTCGCCGCGGCCGTGGAGCGCTACGAAATCCACCACCCTGTGCTGGACGACCCGGAGCTTGCCACGTGGAAGGCGTACACCGCGCGAGCGTGGCCCACCCTGGTGGTCGTGGACCCCGAGGGCTACATCGTGGCGCACCTCTCCGGTGAGGGGCACTCCGGAGGCCTCGCGGTCCTCCTGGAGGAACTCGTCGCCGAACACGAGGCCAAGGGCACCCTGCACCGCGGCGACGGTCCCTACGTGGCTCCCGTTCCGACGTCGGGCACCCTGCGCTTCCCCGGCAAGGCCACCGCGCTGGAGAACGGCAACTACCTGGTGGTCGACTCCGGCCACCACCGCCTGGTGGAACTGCGCCCGGACCTTGAGACCGTGGAACGCGTGATCGGCTCCGGCACCAAGGGATACCTGGACGGTCAGGCCGAGGTGGCCCAGTTCAACGAGCCGCAGGGCGTGGCGGTGCTGCCGTCCGAGCTCGCCTGGAAGCTTGGCTACGACGCGGTGGTGGCCGACACCGTGAACCACCGCCTGCGCGGCGTCACCCTGAGCTCCGGTTACGTGCAGACCGTGGCCGGCAACGGCATCCAGCGGCTGCTCGACGCCGGGCCCGCCCGCGTGAGCGCCACCGGTGCCGCCGAATGGGCTACTCCGTCTCCGGCTGCTTCGGCTGCTTCGGCGCACCACGACGGCCCTGCCGACTTCGCAGGCGACGCCGTGGACGTGGGCGTGCTTGGCCTCGGCTCCGGGGTGTCGCTGTCGTCGCCGTGGGACCTGGTGTGGAGCGACAAGCTGCAGCGCGTGGTCATCGCCATGGCCGGTACGCACCAGATTTTCGCCTTCGAGCCCGTGTCCGGTGAGGTCTCCATCCTGGCCGGCTCGGGCCTGGAAGGGCTCCTGGACGGTCCGGCCGAGGAAGCCTGGTTTGCGCAGCCGTCCGGCCTGTCCATCGACGCGGCCGGGGACATCTGGGTGGCCGACTCCGAAACATCCGCCCTGCGCCGCCTGGTGCTCGGCGAGTCCGGCGTGACCGTGGAATCCGCCGTGGGCAAGGGCCTGTTCGACTTCGGCTTCCGTGACGGCGAAGCCGCTGAGGCCCGCCTCCAGCACCCGCTCGGCGTCACAGTGCTGCCCGACGGTTCCGTGGCCATCGCGGACACCTACAACGGCGCCGTCCGCCGGTACGATCCCGCGGCGAAGTCCGTGTCCACTTTGGCGCGCGGCCTCGCCGAGCCGAGCGACGTCGTCGTGGTCCATCCCGACGGCGGCGAGCCGCTCCTGGTGGTGGTCGAGTCCAACAAGCACCAACTGGTCCTGGTCCCGATCCCCAAGGAAGCCCAGCAGGTGGACGAGGGTGCCTCGCAGACCCACCGGCCCAAGAGCCCCGTGGCCCCAGGCAACCTCGAACTCACCGTGCGATTCACCGCGCCCACCGGCCAGAAGCTGGACGACCGCTGGGGCGATCCCACGCAGCTGAAGATCTCCTCCACCCCGCCGGAGCTGCTGGTGTCCGGCGGCGGCACCTCCGTGGGGCTGCTGCGCACGCTCGAGCTGTCCTCCGAGGTGGCCGAGGGTATCCTGCACATCACGGCCCGCGCCGCGGCCTGCGACGGCCCCGAAACCGAGGACGGTGAAATCCCGGACCACGCAGCCTGCCACCTGTACCAGCAGGACTGGGGCATCCCGGTGGTCCTGCAGGCCGACGGCGACAGCGAGCTGGTGCTGGAGCTGCGCGGAATGGACTGACGCGGCTCCGGTTGACTGAAGTGGCCCGGTTCTTGCCCTCGCGGGGGCAGGGGCCGGGCCAATCTTCTAGGGCACGGGCACGAGAACCGGGCTGCTCCAGTCGGCGCGGTTATCCACATAGGAGTGTTCCCGGCATCAGGCAGCGCATTTTCGGAACCACAGTTGAGAGATGGACCCGACGGAAATTCTCCGGAGCGCCGGAGGTGTGGCGCCGACAAGGCTGCTCATTGCCAACGGGGCCAGCGACTCCGTCATCAGGACCGCAGTACGGAGGCAACGGATTGTGCGCCTGGAACGCGGATTGCTGGCGCTTCCCGAGGCCGATCCCGAATTTGTTGCCGCGAGGCGTTCGCGGGCACTCTTGACATGCGTCTCAGCCTGCAGGCGTTACGGCCTGTGGATGCTTCACGAGCCTTCGAAGCCGCATTATTGGCTTAGCAACGGGAGGCGAAGCGGCAGCTTCGTCAGTCACCGTTCCGGGCTCGTTCAACGGCCGTCGCAAGAACCGGTCGCCAGCCTCCCGGACGTCCTCCTTCACAGCCTGCTGTGCCTGCCGGCCCTTGAATCCTTGGTGATGGTGGAAAGTGCTGTCAGCCGGGGCGACATCGAGGTTCAGTGGCTCCTGCGGCACCTACGGGGAAGCCGTTGCGGAAAAGCCCGCGATGTCCTTGCCAAAGTAGAGGTGGGCGCCGACTCCCTCCTTGAAACCTTGGCGCGGGTGCTTTTCCGGGACGCCGGCATCCGGGTGGAGACGCAGGTGTGGATCGATGGAATCGGCCGGGTGGACTTCCTGTTGGAGGGCTTCCTCATCGTGGAATTGGACGGGCTGGCCTTCCATCTTGATCCCCGGCAGTTCAAGAAGGACCGAAGGAGGGACAATGCAGCGATCAGGCGAGGTCTGCTCGTGCTCAGGTACTTCTACGACGACGTGGTACATGCGCCCCAGGCCATGCTTGACGAGGTGCGTGAGGTCCTGCGGACGGGGTCGCTCCGCCGGTGATGACTGGGCTGGCCCGGATTTCGCCTTCGCCGCAACGGAAACTCCACCCCCGGCAGGGCGGGAGGCCCTATAGCTGGGCCATTTCAGCCAAGCAGGCTCAGTAGCTCACCTGCGGGACCACCGCGATGCTGTTCTCGCCGATGTTCAGGCGGGTGGTGAAACTGAAGTCCAGGACCTCGTTGAGGTTGCTGACCTGGCCTGTGAACAGGTCGATCTGCTTTGCCGTCACCCGGGCCTTGCCGTTGAGGGGCGCCACAGCCCAGCCGCCGGCGAACGGTTCGATGCTGATCTTCGGATACTGCGTGATCCGCCACTTGATGGTGCCCGGCTCGATGGGGCTGTTGGTCACGTGGTAGAACGGGCAGTCCGGCTGCAGTCGCTGCTGCTTGGTGGCTTCCTCCGCGCAGTCGTCCAGGTACTGCTTGATCTTCGCGGCCACGGCATCGTTCATGCTGTCGGATGTACGGGTCAACAGGTTCAGCGGCGTCTGGCCGGAATCGTTGCTGGTCACCGCGGTGTGGACCGGGATGGCGGTGAAGTATTGCTCGCTGAGGCTGGCCTCGTACTGGCCCGGGTAAAAGACCGGGAAGCTGCCCCGGCCGTCGGGCAGGTTCACCGGGACACCGTTGAGGTTGGCCTCGCTGGCGTTCACCACGGTGACGTCGATGGTGGGCAGGGACGACGGCACAAACTGCCAGTGTCCGAAGAACAGCCATTCCGTGCCGGTCCGCTCCAGGAGGAACTCGCTGTGCAGCTCGTTGCCGTCGATCGTGTAGTCGAGCGGCACCATGACCCGCTTCCCGCCGCGGGATTCCGGGGCGCCGATCCGGACATCGGACACCTTCGAGGCCGCGGTCTGCAGGGCGGTACCGTCCAGCATGGCCGCGTTCCCGCCCGGGACGGAGGCCCTCAGCAGGCCCAGCGCCGCACCGCCGTCGCCCCTTTTCAAGGCGTCCAGATAATCGCGGACGGGCTGCTGCGGACTGGCCACGGAGTTGCTGACCAGGTTGATTGCAACGATGCATGCAGCGATGGCAAGCATCAGACCGAGCAGCCATTTGGCTGCGGTCCTGACGAAGGCTTGACTGAGCTGCACGTCCCTTACGTTACCTGCCAAGGCCCCCATAACCGCGAATCGCGGGGGTTCCGCGGCCCCGAAAAGCCGGAATTTCCAACCCCCGACGGCGGACGGCGCCTTGCGTTGCCGCCACGTCGCCGAGCGCTTGAAGCGGGTGAGCGGGGCGGACGGCGCCTTGCGTTGCCGCCACGTCGCCGAGCGCTTGAAGCGGGTGAGCGGGGCGGCCGGTTGCGCCGGAAACCGACTGCCGGCGGCGCAGGAAACCGACTGCCGGTTGCGCCGGAAACCGACTGCCGGTTGCGCCGGAAACCGACTGCCGGTTGCGCCGGAAACGGCCTGCTTAATATGAAGCTTCCGGGTGCCGCCCGGCGTCGTAGCGCCGCCTGCGGGAGGAGTTCCCGAAGATGCCCCGCATGAGTTCGCGGCCCAGCTGGGTCCCGAGGGACCGCGCCATGCTCTTCAGGCCGCCGCCCAGCGCACCGCCCAGGGCGCCTGCAAGATCGCCCAGCTGGCCGCCGTCGTTCTGTGTTCCGGAACGCCGTGCTTCCGGGACGGGTACGGGCGCCGGCGGAAAGTCCATCGCTGGACCCTGCGGGAAGCCTTCTGGAACCTGCGGGCCGGGACGGCTGCTGGGCCGGCCCAGGATCTCCTCCTCGATGCGGCGGGCCTCGGCGTCGATGACATCGGGATTGGTGCTGGCGGGAACCGGGGGCTGCCCGGGCGCAGCGTCGCCGGTGGGGGCGGCTGCGCGGCCGGTGAGTTTCTCGTAGGCGGAGAGGTTGTCCACGGCCGTTCCGTATTTGACGAGCAACGACGACGATGCCACCGCGCTCCGGATGAGTTCCTCGGCGCTGGGGCCCATGGCCGATTCCGGGGCGCGCAGCCGGGTCAGCGCCACCGGGGTGGGCGCTCCCCGTTCGTTCATCACGGTGATGACGGCCTCGCCGATGCCGGCCGAGGTGAGGGTTTCTTCGAGGTCGTAGTCGCTCACCGGGAAGGTGGAGACCGTGGCCTTCAGGGCCTTGGCGTCCTCCGGGGTGAAGGCGCGCAGGGCGTGCTGGATGCGGTTGGCCAGCTGGCCCAGGACGTCGGCCGGGACGTCCTTCGGGGTCTGCGTGACGAAGAAGATGCCCACGCCCTTGGACCGGATAAGCCGGACCGTGGTGGTGATGGCTTCGAGGAAGGCCTTGGACGCGCCGTTGAACAGCAGGTGGGCTTCGTCGAGGAAGAAGACGAGCTTGGGCTTGTCGAGGTCGCCGGCTTCGGGGAGATCTTCGAACAGGTCCGCCAGCAGCCACATCAGGAAGGTGGAGAACAGCATCGGCTTGGTCTGGAGGGTGGGAAGTTCCAGGCAGCTGATGACGCCGCGGCCGTCCGGGGCTGTGCGCAGGAGTTCGGCGGTATCAAACTCCGGTTCGCCGAAGAACCTCTCCAGGCCCTGCGCCTCCAGGCCGACCAGTTCGCGCAGGATGACGCCGGCCGTGGCCTTGGACAGCCCGCCGAGGCTTTCGAGTTCGGCCTTGCCCTCGTCCGAGGTGAGGAACTGGATGACGGCGCGCAGGTCCTTGAGGTCGATCAGCTCGAGGTTCTTCTGGTCGGCGAAATGGAAGATGAGCTGCAGGCTGGATTCCTGGGTGTCGTTGAGTTCCATGATCCGTGACAGCAGGATAGGTCCGAAGGACGTGACAGTGGCCCGGACGGGGATGCCGTTGCCGTCCCCGCCGAGGGCCAGGAATTCCACCGGGAAGTTCTTGCCCGACCACTCCTGGCCGAGGCTTTCGGTGCGGGCGGTGAGCTTCTCGCTGCCGGTGGCCGCGGTGGCCAGGCCGGAGAGGTCGCCTTTGATGTCCGCGAGGAACACGGGTACCCCGGCAGAGGAGAGCTGTTCGGCGATCATGTGGAGGGTGACCGTTTTGCCGGTGCCGGTGGCGCCGGCCACGAGCCCGTGCCGGTTCATCATGGACAGCGGCAGCCGCACCTGTGCTTCCTTGTGGACTTCGCCGTCCACTATGGCTGCTCCGAGTTCGATGGTGGCGCCTTCGAGGGTGTAACCCTGCTGGATGGTGGCGAGTTTCTCAGCTGAGGTTTTGTTGGCCATGCGCACAGCATAGCGGCGGGATTGCTTGGAAAGCGCATTCCCGCTAGCGTGGAATCAGACTTCCCCGACGCCGGACAGACTGCGAGATGAGCCATGGCCCCTGACACCCCGAACAACACTTCGAGCGGCATCTTGGGCGGTGCTTTGAGTCCTGGCCTGTGCTCCGTGACGCTCCGATCGCGCAGCATTGACGAGGTAGTGGCCGTTGCTGCGGAGGCCGGGCTCGCCGGCATCGAATGGGGCAGTGACGTGCACGTCCCCGATGCCGACGCCGCCGCCCGGGCCAAGGCGGCCTGCGCCGACGCCGGGCTCCGGGTCTTCTCCCTCGGCTCCTACTACCGCGCCGGCACCTTCGGCGACTTCGAGCCCACCCTGGCGATCGCCGCCGGGATCGGCGCCCCGCGGGTGCGGATCTGGGCCGGGAGCCTGGAACCGCACGAGGCCGACGCCGGAACCTGGGATGCGGTGGTGGAGGACACCCGGCGCATCGCCGCGCTCGCGGCCGGCCAAGGCGTCGAGCTCGCCTTCGAATTCCACAACCATTCGCTGACCGCCACCGTCGACGGAACCCTGGAGCTCCTGGACCGGGTGGTCCGGCCGAACGTCGGCACCTACTGGCAGCCCGCCGTCGGGGTCTCGGACGCCGAGGCGCCGGACGCACTCCGGAGCCTGCTCGGCCGACTGATGGGCATCCATTGTTTCTCCTGGTGGCCGCAGGCCGAACGGCTTCCACTCGGCGCCCGCGAGGGGCTGTGGCGCGAGGCGTTCAGTATCGCCCGCAGCAGCGGCCGGGACCTCGACGTCATGCTCGAATTCGTCGCGGACGACAGCCTGGAGAACCTGCACGGCGACGCGGCGACGCTGCGGAAGTGGATCGACGCCGGCTGAGTAGGCCTAGCCGCCTTCCGTGCTGTGGCGCAGACGGACCGTGCCGGTAATCGCCGAACCGGAATCCGCGTCGGAACCCCCGCCCGGAGCCGCCAGCGCTCCGAGAGTCACTTGCCGGCCGATTTCCTCCAGGGGCAGGCCCACCGTGGACAATTCGGGGCGGAAGTCCCGGAGCCATTCGATGTCGTCGAAGCCGGCCAGGGCTGCGTCCTCGGGAACGGACAGGCCGTGCTCGCGCAGCGCGGCGACGATCCCGATCGCCATGACGTCGTTGCCGGCGAAGATGCACAGGCGCTCGCTGCGGTCCGCGACGCGCGCGGCAAGCTGGGTGCCGGCGTCGAATCCTCCGTTGCGGCTGAAGGCCGTATGCAGCACTTCGGCCGCCGGCCGCCCGGCGCCTGCGAGGCCATCCTGGAAACCGCGGACCCGCTCATCGGAGGTGGCCAGGCCGTCCGGGCCGGCCACGATCACGAACGGACCCTTGTGGGTGGCGGCAAGTTCCGTGGCAAGCCCGCGGGCGAGGTCCTCGTTCGGCACCGGGAGCGCGCGGTAGCCGGCCGTCTCCGGCAGGCCGATGATTCCCTGCCCGACGACGCCGAGCCGGCCTCCGTTGCGGCAGTAGCGCTCGAGCTCGGCGGCGAGTTCGCCGTTGGCGGCCGAGTCCTCCGTGCGGTGCGAGCGGGAACCGGCAATCACGATCGCGTCCGCCCGGCGGGCCGCGAACGCGGCGGCCGCTTCCTTCTCCCCGGCAGGGGTGCCGTCCGTGGTGGCCAGCAGCACCATGCGCCGCTCCTCGCGTGCAGCGGCCTGCACGCCTTGGGCGATGGCCGAGAAGTAGGGATCGGCGATGTCGTGGACGATCAGGCCGATGAGGCCGGTGCTGGATTTGGCCAGGGCCTGCGCCTGGGCGTTGGCCACGTAGCCGAGGGATTCGGCGGCCTGGCGAACGCGCTCGGCGATGCCTGCGCCCGGCGTCCGGGCCGAGCCGTTGAGGACCCGTGAAGCAGTGGCGGGGGAGACGCCGGCGAGTTTAGCCACTTCGGCCAGGGTGCTTGCGGCCACGGGATTCCTTTCGAGCGGGGTTTCCGGGGATCTCCGCCCATTATGGCAGTTTTCGACAAAGTTCGGGAAAGCGCTTGCCAAGGCCGCCGGCCCCATGCACACTGGAGCAAGTGGGAATGCGCTTTCCAACTAATCCCGAGAACTTTGGAGGACACATGGGTTTCGAAGCAAGGACCATCCGGATCGCCATGAACGGCATCACCGGCCGCATGGGCTACCGCCAGCACCTGCTGCGCTCGATCCTGCCGATCCGCGACGCCGGCGGCTTCTGTTTGGAAGACGGAACCCGCATCCAGGTGGAGCCAATCCTGGTGGGCCGCAACGAGGCCAAGATCCGCGAACTGGCCGAGAAGCACAAGATCGCCGAGTGGACCACGGACCTGGACTCCGTCATCAACGATCCCTCGGTGGACATCATCTTCGACGCCTCCATGACCAGCCTCCGCGCTGCCACCCTGAGGAAGGCCATGCAGGCCGGAAAGCATGTCTTCACCGAGAAGCCCACCGCGGAGACCCTCGAAGAAGCCGTGGAACTGGCACGGATCGGCAAGGCAGCCGGGGTCACCGCCGGCGTCGTGCATGACAAGCTCTACCTGCCCGGCCTCGTGAAGCTGCGCCGCCTGGTGGACGAAGGCTTCTTCGGCCGCATCCTCTCCATCCGCGGCGAATTCGGCTATTGGGTCTTCGAAGGGGACGTGCAGGCGGCACAGCGACCGTCCTGGAACTACCGCAAGGAGGACGGCGGCGGCATGACCACGGACATGTTCTGCCACTGGAACTACGTCCTGGAAGGCATCATCGGCAAGGTCAAGTCCGTCACCGCCAGGACCGCCACCCACATCCCGGTCCGCTGGGACGAAACCGGCAAGCAATACCAGGCCACGGCGGACGACGCCTCCTACGGCATCTTCGAACTCGAGACCCCGGGCGGGGACGGCGTCGTCGGCCAGATCAACTCCTCCTGGGCCGTGCGCGTCTACCGCGACGAACTCGTTGAGTTCCAGGTGGACGGCACGCACGGATCCGCCGTCGCCGGCCTGAACAAGTGCGTTGCGCAGCAGCGCGCCCACACCCCCAAGCCGGTCTGGAACCCGGACCTGCCCGTCACCGAATCATTCCGTGACCAGTGGCAGGACGTCCCGGCCAACGCCGAACTGGACAACGGCTTCAAGTTGCAGTGGGAGGAATTCCTGCGCGACGTCGTCGCCGGCCGGGAGCACCGCTTCGGGCTGCTCTCCGCCGCCCGCGGCGTGCAGCTGGCCGAGCTCGGCCTGCAGTCCAGCGACGAACGCCGTACTATCGACATCCCGGAGATCGTGCTCTGATGACCTCCCTTCTTCTTCCTGACGCCGACGGCGGCACCCGCCGCTACACGCTGCAGCCGGCCCGCGCCTGGGCCCGGCCGTCCGCGCCCCTGGCGTCCCGGCACGCCTACGCCGCGGCGCACGTGATCCCCGAAGCCACCGCCGACAACACCCCCGGCGCTCCCGCACGGCTGGACTGGGACGCCACCCTGGCCTACCGCCACGAGCTCTGGTCCTACGGGCTGGGGGTGGCCGACGCCATGGACACCGCCCAGCGCGGCATGGGCCTGGACTGGGCTGCCACCCAGCAGCTCATCAAGCGCTCCGGTGCCGAGGCCGCGTCCGTGGTCTCCACCGGAAACGTGGCGACGGCGGGCAAGTCCGTTCGCGACCTCGTTGCTTGCGGGGCCGGGACCGACCAGCTGGACCTGGACTCCCTGCCGGCCGGAGCCGCCGGACTCCAGGCCGTGCTTGAGGCGTACCGCGAGCAGATCGCCGTCGTATCCGAAGCCGGTCCCAAGGTGATCCTCATGGCCTCGCGCGCCCTCGCCCGCGTTGCGCGCGGCCCCGAGGACTACCTGCTCGTCTACTCCGCACTGCTGCAGGAAGTCTCCGAACCCGTGATCCTGCACTGGCTGGGCACCATGTTCGACCCCGCACTGGCCGGGTACTGGGGCTCGGACGACGTTTCTGTCGCCACCGAGACCTTCCTCTCCCTCATCCATGAGCATGCGGACAAGGTGGACGGCGTGAAGGTCTCGCTCCTGGACGCCGCCCACGAGGTCGCCCTGCGCGCCCAGCTGCCGGCCGGCGTCGGGCTCTACACGGGCGACGACTTCAACTATCCGGAACTGATCGACGGCGACGGCACGCACCACTCGGACGCCCTGCTGGGCATCTTCGCGGCCATCTACCCCGCCGCCTCGGTGGCACTGCAGAAGTACGACGCCGGCGAGTCCGCGGAGGCCCGCGCCATCCTGGACTCCACCCGGGAGCTCGGCAAGCACATCTTCAGCGCACCGACGTTCTACTACAAGACCGGCATCGCCTTCATGTCCTGGCTCAACGGCAAGCAGGCCGGCTTCCAGATGGTGGGCGGCCTGCATTCCGGCCGCTCGGTGGTGCACCTGGCCCGCACCTTCGAACTGGCGGACCAGGCCGGGTTGCTCAGGGATCCGGCGTTCGCCGCCCTCCGGATGTCCGACTTCCTGCGGATCAACGGGGTGGGGGCATGAGCGATTTCTCGCGGCTGTCCCTGAACACGGCCACCACCAAGAAGTGGACCCTCGCCGAGGCCGTGGACGGCTGCGCCCGTGCCGGCATCCCGGCCATCGGGCCGTGGCGGGACCGCGTCCACGAGGCCGGACTGGACAAGGCGGCCAAGCTGATCAAGGACGCCGGGCTCCGGGTCTCCTCGCTGTGCCGCGGCGGCTTCCTCACTGCGGCCGACGCTGAGGGCCAAGCCGCCGCGCTCGCCGACAACCGCGACGCCGTCCTCGAAGCGGTGGCGCTGGACGCCCGCGAACTGTTCCTCGTCGTCGGCGGCCTGGCGCCGGGCGAAAAGGACGTGGTGGCGGCCCGGCAACGCGTGGCCGACCGGCTGGAGGAGCTGGTGCCGTTCGCCGTCGAGCATGGTGTGCGGCTGGTCCTCGAACCGTTGCACCCGATGTACGCGGCGGACCGGGCGCTGATCTCCACGCTCGGCCAGGCCCTGGACCTCGCGGCACCGTACTCCGCGGACGCCGTCGGAGTGGCCGTCGATACCTTCCATGTGTGGTGGGACCCGGAACTGAAGGCGCAGATCGAACGGGCCGGCCGCGAGCGGCGGATAGCTTCGTACCAGGTGTGCGATTTCAAGCTGCCGATCGCCGCGGACGCGCTGCTGTCCCGCGGCATGATGGGCGACGGCGTGATCGACTTCGCGACGATCGGAGGCTTGGTGCGGGACGCCGGATACACGGGCGACATCGAGGTGGAAATCTTCAACCAGGCGATTTGGGACGCCGACGGGGACACTGTGCTGGCCACCATGAAGGAGCGCTACGCGGAGCTGGTTTTGCCGCACGCCTGAGGGTCATTCCGGGGCCGATTCGGGGACGTTTCGGGGGTGCGGAACCTTGTGACTAATGCCTCTTTGCCGCAACTTGACGGTGGGCTGAGAGAACCCTCAACATTGGTCGTAGCGTTCATTTCTCGAACGTTTCTTATGAGTGTCGCACTTCCGTTCCGGGGGAAGTGGTGTCGGGCAAGGGAGCTGCTCCCGCGCCGGAATGGAAAGCAATATGGGACTGTGGTTGGACATCGCAGGTTGGGGCGGCGCTGTTGCGATCCTGGCTTCCTACCTCTCCGTTTCCATGGGCTGGCTGCGGGCCGGCCGTCGTTTCCAAGCCGCGAATCTGGTTGGCTCCGTCGCCTTCATCGTCAACGGTTCCTACTACGGAGCATGGCCCTCGGTAGTGACCAACGTTGCCTGGTTCGTGATCTCGGCGGTTGCGCTGGTCCGGATGCAGCGCGCTGCCTCGCGGGCAGCGTCCGTCCCGGCCCCCGAAGTTCCTGCACCCGCCGTTGTGGCGCCCGCCGCCATGGCCGTGGCTCCCGCGCCGGGGCCGGCGCACCCCGTACCGGTGGTGACTGCGTCGATTCCCCTGGTTCCGCAGCCGGCAGCATGCTACGCCTCGCCGGTGACCGCGTCGGTGCCTTTGGTGCGGCTGGCCGCCGAGGGCTGAGCCCGTCCCCGGGGCGGTCCGGTTTGCGCACCCTCAGGGTCCGCCGTCGGGCACTACTGGGTGAGCGGCGCGAGCCGTATCTGCTGAGCAAGCGCGTAGGCGGTCGGATGATCGCTTTCGCTCGCGACGAATACACGGCCGATGACGAGCACGGAATTGGTCGGCGAAGAAATCTGGCTCATGCCGCCCGGGACGGTTCCCTTCCATCCGGGTCCGCTGAGAACATAGCCGCCGGCCTTGGTTCCCGTTGTACGTTTTCCGACGTAGGCGAAATTGGCGCTGTTCGACGGATCAATGAACTGCACGCTGTAGTACCGGCCGGCCATGTCCGGTACGCGCAGGACCTGCGGCCCGTTTTTTAGCTCGAGCCAGCCAGCCACATAGAGCACGTCGTCGGTTCCGGTTCCCATCAGGCTCCGGTTCGACGCCGACGCGGAGGACGTGCCGGGCTCGGCATACAGGGTGTTGACGGGGATCGGTCCGCCGCCGAAACCACGCCTGACGATTGCCCTCTTGTAGCCATTGACTGTGAGACGGGGCCAAAAGTATACGAAAGCCGGAGCGCCAAGCGGCCAGACGATAGCCGCCGTCACCGCGAGCGGGATGATCTCGCTCCACCCCCGGGATATCCGCTGATAGACGACCCACGCGAAAACCGCCAGGATGACGGCCGTAATCGGATATCCGTATTTCAGAATGAGCCGGTTCATGTCACTGCGCCCTGACTACTGGCGGCACGCGGTAGGTGCCATTGAGAATTGCTTCGCCGGGCAGGTAGGCGCGGAGCATCAACTTGAATTTCCCGGAGGGAGTCGGCAGCCAGTTCTGCTCGTGTCCGGCTGGAGCCCTCTGCTGGAGATAAATGTCGATCGAACCGTCGGCATTCGTTGCCAGATTCGATCGGTCGTCAAAGCTGGAGCGATTGATCGGATTGGCCACCATGTACCCGACGACGTCGGTCATGGTCAGCGACCAGAAGGCACCGTTCGGGGGGAGTTGTCCGGGCGGAAAATGCAGGACGTAGTCATGCCTGCCGGTGAGCGTTTGCCCGGAGCCATCCGCCGTCGTCGTCCAGTACGCGGCCTCCTCGAATACGTTGACGACGGGAAGGGCCTTGGCACAGGCGGCCCTCACGAGGACCCCGTTGCCGGGCTGGCCGCATTGGCGGATGGAGGCCCAGCCGTTGACGGTGGTCGCAATCGACCGGCGTACGGCATCCATGACAAGGATTGCCGTCAAGAACGCCAGTGTGGCACCGATGATCGCACCCTGGATGATTCCGGATTGTGAGATCCACGCAAGGAAACCTGCCATGACCGGACGCTAGCACTCTTGGGGTTGGAGCAATACCGAAAAAAGTTTGCTTAAGCGCTTGATCAAATTAGCGTAGCGGGGCTATCTTGGTCTTGATCAAGCGCTTAAGCAGATGGGACATCAACGCTGATGACTAACATGGCCTTCTTCCAGCCCCAGGATGCGTGGGTTGGTGACGTGATCCCTTTCCAGAAGGACGGGGAGTTCTGGCTTTTCTATCTGCACGAGATCCGGGCCACCCCAAAACCGGGAACGTCCTGGAACCTCGTGACGACCAAGGACCTGGTGCGTTTCGAAGACCATGGGACTTCGCTGTACCACGGCGGACCGGAGGACGCGGACTTCAACGCCTACACCGGCAGTGTGGTCGCTGATCCCTCCGGCACTCTCCACCTGTTTTACACCGGACAGAACCCGAAGCACCTCGGGGCGGACGGACTTCCCCTGCAACTTGTCATGCACGCCACGAGCGCCGACGGCATGAAGAGCTGGGTGAAGCACCCCGAGCTGACCTTCGGGGCCCCGGAAGGCTATGAATCCGCGGACTGGCGCGATCCATTCGTCTTCTTCGACGAGGAACGGGCGCAGTGGAGGATGCTCCTCGCGGCACGGCACAGCGAAGGTCCCGAACGACGCCGCGGGTTGATTGCCCAATGCGTTTCCAGCGACCTGATGAGTTGGGAATACGCAGAGCCATTCTGGGATCCGCGCCGCTACGTGACCCACGAATGCCCCGATGTCTTCGCCTGGGGGGACTGGTGGTACTTGGTCTATTCCGAGTTCTCCGAGTCGTTCACCACGAGGTACCGGATGGCTAAGAGCCCGGACGGGCCCTGGACCGTGCCACCGCAGGACAGCGTGGACGGGCGGGCGTTCTACGCTTCCAAGTCCGCCGAACGTGACGGCCGGCGCTTCTTCTTTGGCTGGATCGCCAGCAAGGAAGGCGACCGCGACGACGGCGCCTGGCAGTGGGCGGGCACCATGTCGGTCCTGGAGGCTCGCCAGAACCCGGACGGAACGCTCGCGTTCGGCTTTGCCGATGAGCTGGTCGAGAGCTATTGGGATGACGTTCCGCTCAGCTTTGACCAACCGTTCCCGCAGGCTCTGAAGGTTCCGGACGGATACGCTGCCCTGGTATCCGAGGAAGACATGCCTCGCAGCTTTTACGCCAAGGCTGTCCTGCAGATCGACGCCGGAACCACTGAATGCGGGCTGCTCCTCCGCTCCAGTGCCGACGGCGACCAGGCCTACATCCTCCGGCTCGAGCCAAAGCGCAACCGCCTGGTCTTCGACCGCTGGCCCCGCCAGGCCACCGGCGGCATGCAATGGCAGGTTTCCGGAGACGTTCCCTTCGAGATCGAACTGGAACGCCCCTGCGAGCTCCCGCCGGGCGAGCACATCATCGAGGTCGTTGTGAGCGAGGACCTCTGTGTCGCTGTCGTTGACGGGCAGGTCGCCCTCAGCACCCGGCTCTACGACCGGCCCGCCGGGCGGATCGGAGTCTTCGCCGGCGAGGGCTCCGTGACCGTCACCGATCTTCAAGTACGCAAACAGACCGACAACTGAATATCTCCGTTCCTTCCCCAACCCCGTTCCAATCAAAGGAGATTGACCCTTGAAAAAGCTGCTCCGCACGGCCGCCCTGGCCGCCGCCGTCGCGCTCTCGCTTGCCGCCTGCAGCGGCGGAGGTGCCGGCAATCCGTCAAACGTCAGCCCCACCGGGGAGATCAAGCCCCGCGAGATTTCCTGGCTGCTGTCCCGGCCCGCCGACGGTGCCGTCATCAACATCATGAAGAAGCTCGCAAGCGATTATGCAAAGGACCACTCTGGTTTCGCCCTGAACCTGATCACCACCCCGGACAGGCCTTCCTACATCCAGAAGCTTGAAACGCTGGCAGCGGCCAACAAGCTGCCCGAGTTGTTCGACACGGACGCCACACCCTTCGCGCAGCAGTTGGCCAAGCAGGGCAAGATGGTCGACGTCGAGAAGCTGCTCAAGAACCTGGGTGTCTACGACAGTTATCGGCCGAATGCCCTGAATTACCAACGCTTCGACGACGGATCACTGCACATGATCCCGTTCCAGTTCGAGCTCGAGTACTTCTGGTTCAACAAGGCCCTCCTGAAGCAGGCCGGGGTGGCGGTCCCGAAGTCCCTCGATGACATCCCCGCAATGTGCACGGCCCTGCGCGCCGCGGGAATCACGCCGCTGGCCATCGACGGTCAGGACCAGTGGCCGCTGGAGCGCTACGTCGCCTACCAGCCGTTCCGCGACGCCGGACCCGCCTTCGTGCAAAAGCTCAAGAAGGGCGAAGCGAAGTTCAGCGACGCCACCGGCCAGAAGACGGTCAACTGGATGAGCCGGCTCGGGGAAGCCAAATGCTTCCAAGACGGATTCTCATCCCAGGGCTACTCGGACGCACAGAACCTGTTCACCTCCGGCAAGGCCGCCATGTACAACATCGGCACCTGGGAGTTGCAGAGCCTGGCCACGGACAAATTGAACCCCGCCGTCCGCGAGAACATCGACTACTTCACGCTCCCGGCCGGCTCCGGGGCGGCCACGGCAGCGAACGAATACGTCGCCACCTCCGGAATCGGCATGGCCGTGAACTCCAAGACCTTCGACCCCCTGGTGAGTGACTTCCTGAAGTTCGCACTCGAGAAGTATCCGTCCCAGTACGCCGCCACCGGTGCGCTGTCGCCAACGACGAACGTCAAGACCGCGATCCCTGCGAATGCGACCCCGCTGTACAAGAAAGCGATTGACCAGGCCGAAGACCTGGGCTCCAAGTTGGCCATGCCGTGGGACACCCAGCTGGACCCGACCACCAACACCCGCCTGCAGCAGGAACTCGTGCTTCTGGTCCAGGGCAACGTCAAGCCCGCCGAATTCACCAGCACGTTGGACGCGACAATCGCCCAGAACGCGCCCAAGTTCTTCAAATAATCCTCAGCGGTGGGGGCCGCGCGGCCCCCACCCGAAAGGCATCCCATGCTTCCCAACCGCTCACGGCTTTCCGTGCTGATATTCCTGTTGCCGCCGCTGTTGCTCTACGGCGCCGCGGTACTGTTCCCGATCATGCAGTCCCTGTTCCTGAGCTTTTTCTCCTGGAACGGCATCAGCGACATGGAGTTCGTTGGCCTGCAGAACTATGTGCACATGCTCACCGGCGACGCCGTGTTCTGGCGTGCCTTCCTCAACGCCCTCGGGTACCTGGCAATCTGCCTCGTCCTCCAGTTGGGTGGCGCGCTGTTTGTAGCAAGCCTCCTCACGTCCCTGCGCCGCGGCGCGGAACTGATCAAGACCCTCTACCTGCTGCCCGCGGTGATCTCCACCGTGGCCATTGCCTTCCTGTTCGTTCGGATCTACTCAATTGACCCCGTCGGCCTGCTCAACCAGGTACTGAACTGGGTTGGACTCGGCAATCTTGAGCGACCCTGGCTCTCCGACGTCAACACCGTCCTCGCGGCAGTCTCGGCCCCCGAAGGCTGGCGGTTCACCGGACTGTACATGCTGATCATCTATGCGGCCCTGCTCGCTGTCCCGCAGGAACTCGAGGAAGCTGCCCGCCTGGACGGCGCCTCCCGCTGGCAGATCTTCACTAAGATCCGCTTTCCCTACATCAAACCTGTCTGGATCACCACGACCATCATGGCCACCACCTACGGCCTGCGGGGTTTCGACATCCCATACCTGATGACCAACGGCGGCCCCGGCCAGTCATCCGAATTGCTGACCACCTACATGTACAAGACGGCGTTCACCAGCACGGATTTCGGCTACGCCAGCACCATGTCGGTTTTCATCGTCATCGAGTGCCTGGTCGCCGTCGGACTGATCATCCTCATGCTCAAACGAAAGGCGGACGCATGACTGCGCCGGCAGCCCCGATGGCCAGGACCGAAACGATTCTTCCCGGCCGCAGCAATCGCCCACCCGCCGTCCGGCGGCGCCGCAGGCCTACTGTCTACGGCACCCTGTCCAAGGTGCTCATTGCCCTGATTGTCGTCGTGCAGGTGTACCCCCTGGCCTGGCTGTTCCTGACCAGCCTGCGCAACGAACACGACTTCGCAAGCGGGGACCCGTTTGCACTGCCGTCATCCGTCACCCTCGACAACTACTTCCGCGCCTTCGAGACAGGCAACCTGGGCCTGAACATCCTGAACAGCTTCATCGTGACCATGGGGGCAAACATCCTGATCGTCCTCCTGGGCATGATGGCCGCCTACGCGTTGCAAGTCCTTGGCTTCCGGTTCAGCAAGTTCGTACGCTCGCTCTTCCTCATCGGCATCATTGTGCCGGTACAGATCGCACTCGTGCCGTTGTTCATCGACTATTCGTCGGTGAACCTGCTCGACACGTACCAGTCGATGATCATTCCGTTGGCCGGATTCTCGCTGCCCATGTCCGTCTACCTGTTTTCCTCCTTTTTCGAATACATCCCCCGCGAAACCTACGAGGCGGCATCCATCGATGGCGCCGGTCCCTACAGGATCTTCGGCCTGATCACCCTTCCGCTGTCCGTCAACACAGTGGTTACGGTGGTGCTCGTCAACAGCATCTTCATTTGGAACGACTTCATCTTCGCCAACACCTTCGTCCTTTCCGAGGACCTGAAAACCATCCCGTTGGGCCTGCAAAACTACATCGGCGCCATGGGCAAAGTGGACTGGACCGCCACCTTCGCGGCCGTTTGCGTCACCATCACTCCGCTGCTGCTGGTCTTCCTCCTCCTGAACAAAGCCATGATCCAGGGCCTGGAGAGCGGCGCGACAAAGGGGTAGCCGCAACTGGATAAACTACGACGGGAGGGCAAAGATGGCGTCTAAGGAAAGTTCGAAGGGTTCGCCGGCGGGTGCGCCGCGGCATCCGGAGAACCACAAACCGGTCACCCTCAAGGACGTCGCCGAACTCGCGGGAGTCTCATCGGCCACCGTTTCCTTGGTGGTGAACAAGAAGAAGAACGCCAGGATCGGCCCCGAGACCCAGCTCAGGGTCTTGGAGGCCATCAACCAACTTGGATACAGGGCCAACGCGCTGGCCAAGAACCTGGCCAAAGGCAGCTCGCGTTTCATCGGGCTCGTCGCCGACGGCGTCGCAACCACGCCCTTCGCAGGCCAAATCATTCATGGCGCGCAGGACGAGGCATGGAAGCACGGCTTCGTGTTGCTGGTTGCCAATACTGAAGGCGATGGGGAGGTGGAAAAAGACGCGATCGCCATGATGCTCGAACACAAGGTGCGCGGCATCCTGTATTCGACCTGGTTCCACCGTCCGGCCGAGGTCCCTGCCGCATTGCGCGAGACTGACTTCGTCCTCGTCAACTGCTTTTCGCCGGCCTTGGATTCTCCGGCCGTGGTCCCCGACGAGGTCCAGGGAGGGCAATCGGCAACTGAAGTCCTCCTGCGCAAAGGCCATCGCCGCATCGCGTTCATCAACGCAACCACTCCCGCGCCCGCCAGGGACGGCCGGCTCCAGGGTTACCGGCAGGCACTGGAATCTGCCGGGATACCTTTCGACGGCGGCCTTGTCTTTGACGCCTACCCCGACCAGGAAGGCGGATACGGTGCTGCAGAGCGGCTGCTGTCCCTCGGCGTTACCGCTGTGTTCTGCTACAACGACCGGATGGCGATGGGCCTTTACGACGCCCTGATCCGCCGCGGCATGTCCGTGCCGGACGACATGGCCGTGGTCGGCTTCGACAACCAGGAAGTCATCGCGGCGCACCTGCGGCCGCCGCTCTCAACAGTGGGGCTGCCCCACTACGAGCTCGGTGCCGCCGGCGTACGCTTGCTCCTCGGGATCGGCACTCAATCCGAGGACAAAGTGCTCAAGATCGAATGCCCGGTTGTTGAACGGGACTCGGCAGGACCGGAACGGGGGAGCCTCCCCGCACCGACCCCCGCGGCTGGGGCGGCTTCAGCCTGACCGGTAGCCCGTACCGCCCTGGCCTTTGGCACACTGGTCGCATGGCTCAATTCAAGATCTACGCCCAGGCCGAGTCGCTGGCCGGGAAACGGCAGCAGATTTCCGATGTGCTGCACGAAGCCTCGGTGGGCGTGCTGGGGCTGCCCGCGGACAAGCGCTTCCACCGCTTCATTGCCCTGGACGCGGAATCCTTCATCTATCCGGAGTCCCGAAGCGAGCAGTACACGATCATCGAGGGCATCCTCTTCGAAGGCCGCGGCGTGGAGACGAAGAAGCGTTTCTACCATGCCCTTTTCGAGGCTTTCGAAAGGGTCCTGGGAATCGCGGCGAACGATCTTGAAATCGTGCTCATCGAAACCCCGCGCCACGACTGGGGCATCCGAGGCCTGCCCGGGGACGAACTGCACCTCGACTACCGGGTGCAGACCTAGCCGGGGACGACGCCGCGTTGGTCCCTTCCCGCCGCTCGCAAGCTCGCGTCGGGGCCCTCGGGACGACGCTTAGCTGTTCCGGTACCGGAGGTAGACGACGCCGTTGCCGAAGCGGCGCTCCTCCAGCAGTTCGAGTTTGAGCCCGACGCCGTCCGGCAGGAAACGCTTGCCGCCACCCACCGCCACGGGGTTGACGAAGAATCGGTACTCATCCACCAGCCCGGCCTCGACGGCCTGGGACGCGAGGGCGGCGCCGCCGATGGAGAGCTCCCGCTCGGCCGACGCTTTCAGCGCCCGGACGGCGCCGGCGTCGAACGTCCGCTCCAGCCGAGTCCTCGCGGTGGAGGGCTGGTCCAGGGACGTCGAATAGACGATCTTGTCCGCAGCCTTCCAGATGTCTGCGTAGTCCTTGATGACGGCCGGCTCGGCGGTGGTGTCCAGGTCCTCCCACCAGGCCATGACCTCGTACATCCGGCGCCCCAGCAGGTACGTGCCGGCCTGCCTCTCAAGGTCGTTGACGAAGGCATGGACCTCCTCGTCCGGAGCGCTCCAATCGAAGTTGCCTTCGGCGTCGGCAGTGTATCCGTCCAGGGACATGATCGCGGTGTAGATCAGCTTGGCCATGCCCCGAGGCTACGCCGTTCCGGCTCAGTCCTGAACGGCCCAGTCCCGAACAGCTCAGTCCTGAACGGCGATCAGTCCTGAATGCGGTGCAGGTTGTGCCAGAGGAGCGCGACCGACAGGGAGGTGCGGGACTCGGCGCCGTCAAGGGAGAATCCGAGCCGGTCCTCCAGCTTGCGGATGCGCGCGTAAAGCGCCTGCCGGCTGATGTTCTGGGCCCGTGACAGGGCGGACATGTTGCCTGCGTGGTCCAGGTAGGCGGCCAGCAGGGCCATGCCTTCCTGGTCGAGCGGTTCCAGCAGCGGTCCCAGCTCGGCCTGGGCGAACGACCTGACCCTGGAATCGTCGCCCAGGAGTGAGAGCAGCCCCCTGAGCCGGACATCTCCGAAACGGTAGAACGGGCGGTTCCGTGAGCCCAGGGTGGCTGCGGTCTCCGCTACCTGGTCGGCGTCGTCCAGGCCGCGGGCGGCCCTGAGGAGGGAACGGTCCGCCTTGCCCACTCCGAAGGTCCAGGCGACGCCGGGAGTCCGGGCGCCGGCGGTCAGGCGATGCAGCGTGGAGTCCTCGAGCTCCAGCGCGGTCAGAGGGAGCAGGATGGCCACCGAGCCGGCGCGGAGGCTGGCGGCCAGGATCGATTGCCGCTCCTGCCGCGACCAGTCCTGGAGGGCATCCAAGAACGCCCGTTCGCGGAGCTGGACGGCGGTGGCGTCCGAGGGGTCGGTCCCGCCGTCCTGCCGGGCGACCACCGGGACGTAGGCTGCCCCGGAGGACAGGCCGAGGGCGCCCGCCCGGGCCAGGGCTTCTTCTTCGCCGGGCGGGGAGGCCTGGCGCAGGTCCTGCACCAGGCCGGCCCGCGCCTGGAACAGCAGCTCGCGCCGGTCCCGGCCGGCCATGCGTGCCATGGTGAGTGCCTGGCCCGCGCGCTCGAGGACCTGCAGTGCATCGTCCAGGTCCCAGCCGGCGGGCTCGTCGCCGCCCTCCGAAGCGGTGCCAGTAGGCGGCGCCACCGCGGGGGCGACGAGCCGGCCCCAGCGCTGCCCCTTCAGTCCTATCGGGGTCTGGAGCCAACGCTCGCCGCCGGCGGCGAACCCGGTGTGGTTGAGGTAGCCGACAAAACGGGACCGCTCCGTCCAGTCCTCCAGCAACCGGGTGGGGTTCTCCTGCTGTGCGGCGTAGCTGAGCACGAGGTGGGCGGGGTCCTCGAACACCACTGGGCTGCCCAGCAGCTCGGCCGTGGTCCGGACGATGTCCGCCTCCGCGGCGTTCTCCAGGCCCAAAACCGTGAAGACTTCGTGGACCTGCCGGGCCCGTTCCAGCCGGATGACCTGCCGGTCCATGAGGGCCCGGTGTGCAGCCTCCGTGACCTGGACGAAGCGGGTCCGCCGGGTGAGCAGGACCAGCGGCGCCGCAGCGGACTGCGCCGCCCCGCGCAGGACGTCGATTGCCGCGCTGTCCGGTGCGCCGTCGTCGTCCACCAATTCGACGACGACGGCGGCCGCGCCGGCCGTGTGGAAGCGCGCCAGGAAGGCGGCGGTGAGCTCGGGGGAGCGGCGGAACGCGAGGCCCGTGGTGAGCACCAGTTCGCCGCCTTCGAGCAGGGAACTGGTATCTGCTTCCTCGGCGATGTGCACCCAGCGGACCGGCCGGTCGAGCTCCGATTCGCAGGCCAGGATCTCCGGGGCGCCGGCCAGCAGCGGCGGCAGCGCCAGGGCATCCCGGACGGTCAGGGGTCGCTGGGCGGTTGGAGAAGGCATGGACGGCGAGGACATGGACACAGTGTAATTCTGATCGAGAAATTGCGTACAACATGTCAGGTGCGTGTGGGTCCTGCCGGACCGAGCATGGAATCAGTACACATTCCGTGAAAGGACCCCCATGCAGACCACTCATTTGCAGACCATCGAGCACTGGATCAACGGCGGCACCACCGCGGGCGACGGCGCCCGTTTCGGCGAGGTGACGAACCCGGCCACCGGCAAGGTGACCGCCCGCGTCGCCCTGGCGAGCAAGGCGACAACGGAGGAAGGCATCGCCGCCGCAGCCGCCGCCTTCCCCGCCTGGCGTGACACCTCCCTGGCCCGCCGCGTCCAGATCCTCTTCGCCTTCCGCGAGCTGCTCAACGCCCGCAAAGGTGAGCTTGCCGCGATCATCACCGCCGAGCACGGCAAGGTCCTGGACGACGCCCTCGGCGAAATCGCCCGCGGCCAGGAAGTCGTGGAGTTCGCCTGCGGCATCCCGCACCTGATCAAGGGCGGCTACACGGAGAACGCCTCCACCAAGGTGGACGTCCACTCCGTCCGCCAGCCCCTCGGCGTCGCCGCCATCATCTCCCCCTTCAACTTCCCGGCCATGGTGCCCATGTGGTTCTTCCCCGTGGCGCTCGCTGCCGGCAACACGATCGTCCTCAAGCCCAGCGAGAAGGACCCCACCGCCGCCAACTGGCTGGCCTCCCTCTGGAAGGAAGCCGGGCTGCCGGACGGCGTCTTCAACGTGGTGCACGGCGACAAGGAATCCGTGGACACCATCCTGGACTCCCCGCAGGTGTCCAGCGTTTCCTTCGTGGGATCCACCCCCATCGCCAAGTACGTCTACGAGCGGGGCACCGCAACCGGCAAGCGCGTCCAGGCCCTCGGCGGCGCCAAGAACCACATGCTCGTCCTCCCGGACGCGGACCTCGACCTGGCCGCCGACGCCGCCGTCAACGCCGGCTTCGGTGCCGCCGGTGAGCGCTGCATGGCCATCTCTGCGCTGGTTGCGGTCGATTCGATCGCGGACGAGCTGGTGGCGAAGATCGCTGAGCGCACCCACACGCTGCGCATCGGCGACGGCACCCGCGGCTGCGACATGGGCCCCCTCATCACCGCCGCGCACCGGGACAAGGTGGCCGGCTACATCGACGCCGGCATCGAATCCGGTGCCACCGTGGTGGTGGACGGCCGCAACCCCAGCCCGGACGCCGAGGGCGAGGGCTTCTTCCTCAACCCCACCCTCTTCGACAACGTCACCCCGGAGATGAGCATCTACCAGGACGAGATCTTCGGCCCGGTCCTGTCCGTGGTCCGCGTGGACGGTTTCGACGAAGGCATGCAGCTCATCAACTCGAACCCGTACGGCAACGGCACGGCCATCTTCACCAACGACGGCGGCGCCGCCCGCCGCTTCGAGAACGAGGTCACCGTGGGCATGATCGGCATCAACGTACCGATCCCCGTGCCCATGGCGTACTACTCCTTCGGCGGCTGGAAGAACTCCCTCTTCGGGGACACCCACGCCTACGGCACCGAGGGCGTGCACTTCTTCACCCGCGGCAAGGTGGTCACCTCCCGCTGGCTGGACCCCAGCCACGGCGGCCTGAACCTCGGCTTCCCCACCAACTCCTGACACGTTCCGCACTGACGGTCGACGACGGCGGCGCAACCCGCCGTCGTCGTCCTCCCCTCCCGCTTCACCACACAGAAAAGGGGTCACCCCATGAGCATCGAGACGCTCCCCGGCGCGGAGACCATCCCGCCCACCGCCGAAGAGATCGAAGCCGGCCGCCGCGCCCACGAACTGGACCGGGCACACGTGTTCCACTCCTGGTCCGCGCAGGCCACCCTCAACCCGATGACCGTCCTCAAGGCCGCCGGCTCCGAGGTGTGGGACGGCGAGGGCCGGAAGTTCATCGACCTGTCCAGCCAGCTGGTCAACACCAACATCGGGCACCAGCACCCCCGGGTGGTCGCCGCGATCCACGCCCAGGCGGGCAAGCTCTGCACCGTGGCGCCGCAGCACGTCAACGACGCCCGCTCCGAAGCCGCGCGGCTCATCGCCGGACTGGCGCCGGAGGGCCTGAACCACGTGTTCTTCACCAACGGCGGCGCGGACGCCAACGAGCACGCCATCCGCATGGCGCGCCTGCACACCGGCCGCCGGAAGGTGTTTTCCGCCTACCGCAGCTACCACGGCGGCACCGACCTGGCGGTCAACGTCACCGGCGACCCGCGCCGCATCCCCAACGACGCGGGCGACGCCGGCGTGGTCCACTTCCTGCCCGCCTACCTGTACCGCTCCTACTTCGGTTCCACCACCGAAGCCGAGGAAACCGAGCGGGCGCTCAAGCACCTCGAGGACATGATCGTCCTGGAGGGCGCCGCGAACGTGGCCGCCGTGATCCTGGAGTCCGTGCCCGGCACCGCCGGCATCTACGCCCCGCCCTCCGGCTACCTGGAAGGCGTGCGCGAACTGACCCGGAAGCACGGCATCATGTTCATCGCCGACGAGGTCATGGCCGGATTCGGCCGCACCGGCGAATGGTTCGCCTTCGACCGCTGGGGCGTCACCCCGGACCTGGTGACCTTCGCGAAGGGCGTCAACTCCGGCTACGTTCCGCTGGGCGGCGTGGTCATCTCCGACGACATCTTCGGCACCTTCCGCCAGCGTGCCTACCCGGGCGGCCTGACCTACTCCGGCCACCCGCTCGCCTGCGCCGCCGCCGTCGCCACCATCGAAACCATGCGCGAGGAACGGATGGTGGAGAACGCCCGCCGGCTGGGCGAGGAGATCATCCGCCCCGCGCTGGAGGCGATGAAGGCCAAGCACCCGAGCGTGGGCGATGTCCGCGGCTCCGGCGTGTTCTGGGCGATCGAACTCGTCCGGGACCGTGAGACCCGTGAGCCGCTGGCGGCCTATGGCGGATCCAGCCCCGAGATGAATGCCGTGATCGCGGACATCAAGGCCGGCGGCGTCCTGCCGTTCGCCAACTTCAACCGCATCCACGTGGTCCCGCCGCTGAACATCCCGGACGTGCTGCTCCGCGAGGCGCTCGCCGTGATCGACCGCGCGCTGGACGTTGCCGATAAAGCGGTGGCTGGCGCGGCCGTAGCCGGCGCTGCCACGGTTTAGCGATGAAAGCGCGGCGGCGTGACGGGGTCTGCGATGTCTACGTGGTGAAGACCGACGAGGTCTAGTTTCCGGCCCGGCAGTTTCCGGGGCGGCATCTCGCCGGTAGAGTGCGGCCATGGATGAGAAAGCCACGCTGCACCGCTACCTGAGCGTCGCACGGAAGGACCTGCTGGCCAAGCTCGACGGGCTGAACGGATACGACATCCGCAGGCCCATGACACCCACGGGCACCAACCTGCTGGGCCTGGTGAAGCACGTGGCGAGCGTGCAGCTGGACTACTTCGGCGAAGTGTTCGGCAGGCCCAGCGGACGCACGCTTCCCTGGCTGGCCGATGATGCCGAGCCCGACGCCGACCTGTGGGTCCCCGCGGAGGAGAGCCTGGAGAGCGTCATCGAACTGCACCACTTCTCCGCCGCCCACAGCGACGAAACCATCGACGAGCTGCCGCTTGATGCGCCCGGCGTCGTGCCGTGGTGGTCGGAAGAGAAGCGGAACGTGACGCTGCACCGGATCCTCGTCCACATGGTCTCGGAAACGGTGCAGCACCTGGGACACGCGGACATCCTGCGTGAACTGATCGACGGCTCGGCCGGCAAAGGGCCGGAGGATCCCAACCTGAGCAGGCGCAGCGCCGAGGAGTGGGCCCTGTACCGGGCCCGGATCGAGTCGGCAGCGCGTGAGGCGGGTAAGTAGGGGTACGCCGTCGCCCTAGACCACTTCGGACATGTCGCCCGTGCCCGGCGTCCCTTCGACCATTTCGTACCGCTGCATCACGGCACCCTTCGGCGAGGCAACCACGGGCTCGATGAGCTTCAAATTTGTCGGGACCACGCCGTTTGCAAAGACCTTCTTCCCACTGCCGAGCAGGATCGGGTACACCCAGAGGTTGAGCCGGTCGAAGAGTTTTTCGGCGAGCAGGGTCTGCACGAAGTCGAGGCTGCCGATGACGTGGACGTTCTCGTGCCGCTCCCGCAGTTCGTTGACGGCGGCGGCAACATCGGCACCGAGCCGCGAGGAGCCTGCCCATCCGAGGTCCAGTTCCTGGTGCGAAGCCACATACTTCGGGATCCGGTTGAACAGCTCCGCGATGAATCCGTCCTGGTGCGGCCAGTAGCCGGCGAAGATGTCGTAGGTCCGGCGCCCCAGCAGCAGAGCGTCCATCCCCTCCATGCCGGCTCCGATCTGCGCGCCCGTCACGTCGTCGATGAGCGGCGCCTGCCAGCCGCCGAAGGCGAAGCCGTTGTCGGTGTCCTCCTCCGGCCCACCGGGCGCCTGCGCAACGCCGTCGAGCGTGGTGAACAAGTCGATATGGATGAGTCCCATGCTGTGCCCCTTCCCGGTCGCCCCGCCGTCGGCCCGGCGGCGGGATCACTTCGAGGCTGGCACAGAAGCGACGGGGAGACAACAGCCGCTGGGTGCTCAGTTGTGGCGGGATTTTCCGCGAAAAGGCCGCCACAAGTGAGCACCCACTCCAGCTTCTTCGCTAACCCAGTCTCTTCACAAACGCGAGGTGCTTGATTTCCTCGGGGTCGGCGGCGAGGTCGAACTGGGGAACATACCCGGTGGCGAGGTACAGGTTCTTGGCCTCGGGCTGCCGCGGTCCGGTGGTCAGGTAGATCCTGCGGTAGCCGCGGCGGACGGCCTCGGCCTCCAGTTCGGCGAGGACCAGCCGGGCCAGCCCCCGACGGCGGTGCGAGGAATGCGTCCAGATCCGCTTGAGTTCCGCCGTGTGGGAGTCGTAGCGGCGGAAGGCCCCGCCGGCCACCGATTCGCCGTCCTCCTGCAGGATCAGCAGGGCGCCGTGCGGTGCGGCGAACTCCTCCGCCGGGTAGCGCTTGAGCTCATCCTGGACATTGCCGTACAGGTTCCCGTAACGGCTGGAGTACTCGGCGGCGAGTTCGTCCAGGAGCGGCTTGACCCGGGGATCGTGCATGGGCAGGCTGAGGACCTTCACGCCCGACGTCGGCCGGGTTGGCGTTGCGGTCATGGCTTTCCTTTCGTGCGGGGTTGCCCAACTGACTGGCAGTTAAAGCCGTTTTGAGCGCCCAAAACGACCTTAACTGCGAGCTAGTTGGGCGGGGGACGGAGCGGGGGAGGACGGACGGGTGGCGCGGGCCGCGAGGTGTCCGAGGATGGTCCGTGCCAGCGCATCATTCTCCCGGAACGGCGCGGCGTTGGTGTTCGGCCGGGCAAATGCGCCGGCGCCCCATCCGGAGGTCCAGGGCCCGATCGCGAACAGCCCGGGCTGCGGACCGCCGTCGGGCGACAACACTTCGAAAGTACCGGATACCAGCAGCTTGCCCGTCGAGTGCGGCCCGTCCGCGGTGAGCAGCCGTTGCTCGGTGCCCCGGCCCGAGCGGTGCAGGTCCGTCAGGGTCGGGTTCGCCGAACGCTCCACCGAAGGCGGCGGCAGCCGCGCCTCGATGTACGCGGCGGCGTCCACCAGTACGGGCGACTGGAAGGAACCGGCCACGAACCGCCCGGAGGCCTCATCCGGCCGCACCCAGATCCCGGGCCCGAGGAAGTGCAGGTGCCCGGCCTCGTGCAGCGCCAGCATCTCGCGCAGCCGGTGCGGCGGCGGGCCCGAATCCACGAAGCTGAAAAACCCGTGCCACCAGCCGTGCACCGCCTGCTGCGAGCGGGAGTTCAGCCGCTCCTGCGGGACGAGCCGGCCCAGGTCCATGTACACCTTGAGCAGCGCCATGAACAGGGCGAGCGTTTCCGAATGGTCGGGGCTGGTCCGCAGGGCGAGATCGCGCCGGATGTAGTTCACCACGGCCGACTGCACTACATCGTGGTCCGCGAAGGCGCAGCCGCTGAAAGGCTGGTCCAGCGCCTCGAGGTCCAGGCGCAGCGCCGGATCCGGAACCGCGCGGGCCACCAGTTCCTCGCGGGCGTGGCTGTACCAGTCGAGGGCATCGAAGCGCGCCTCGAACTCCGCCCAGCTGCCGGCAACGCGCTCCGGGTACGCGAAGAGCTCGCGATAGTAGGCGTGCCCGGCGTCCTTGGCGATCAGCGGCCAGAGCTGGGTGCGGAAATCCAGCTCCGCGTGGTCGTCCAGGAGGGCGCCGACGGCGTCGGCCGTGAAGTAGCGCGGCGCACCGGTCGCTTCGCCGCGGAAAGTCGAGGAGATCTTGGAATGGAACGGCACCCCGCGCCGCGAACCGGCCCAGACCCGCGGCTCGGCGCCGGAAGGCACATAGCGCAGTCCGCCGTCGGGCTGCTCCTCGAAGCGGCCGCCGCGGCCCTCGAACAGCAGCACCAGCAGGTCCACGAACGCCAGGCCCATCCCGGACACAATCACGTCCTGGCCGGGGCCGATCGCCGAATAGTCGACGTCGGTGGTGTAGGACGGCGCCGCGTGGAAACCGCCCTGCCGGGCGGCGAAGTCCGAGAGGCGCGCGGTCTCGGTGTCCGGCCGCGAGTCGGTGTGGCCGAGCGAATACACCACCAGGTCCGCCTCCAGGACCGCCCCGGAGGCGAGCCGGACACGGTGCCCCGGGCCGCCGTCGGGAGATCCGCCACCGGGAGCCGGAACAACGGACTCGACGCCGGTGGCGGTGTCCCGGTGGACGGTCACCGTGGCGCCAGCGCCGTTGCTTGGGGAGCCGAGCGCCGCGACCACCCGGCGGAAGAACCACTCCAGGTACTTGCTTTGCAGCTGCCGGGTGGGGAAGGACGCCGGCGTCAGCGCGCGCAGCTGTTCCAGGAGGTGCGGCTCGAAGGCCGGCACGTCGCGGATGGACCCGTCCAGCACCCCGGCGGCCCAGCCGGTGAGTCCGGGACCGTCGGCGGCCGGACCTTCGCACAGCACCGAGTCGTCCGTGAACATGGTTATGTCCCCGGCCATCGAGTTGAGCAGCAGCCCCGGGGTCTGGTAATAGCGCCAGATCCTCCCGGAACCGGGCTCGTGCGGTTCCACCACATGGATCTCCACAGGGCCTGCGAAGAGCGCCGGCCGGTTGGCGGCCAGCCGTTCCAGCACACCCGCGGTGCGCGGCCCGCCGCCGATGAAGGCGATCGCTGGGATGCCTGCGGGCATGTGCACACTCCTCGCGGGATGGGGGAAGGCCGGCGGAACATGCCGGGTGACCCCGAGCCTAGGGACCATCCAGGGCCCCCGTCGAGGAGCGGGTCACGGCCAGTCACCCCGCGTCACGGCAGGTTAAATGGGCGTCAAAAGGCGCAATGAACGGCATTCATATGGCGTTCTGTGACAGGCCGTGAAGCCCGGTGAATCCCAGTGAAGAAGTGCAAAAAGCCGCCTTGCAGCCCCTTCCGACGCGACCCTAGATTGGCAGCCATCCGATAGCCAACACCCAATCCGAAGCGAGGTGGCGCATGAGTTCTACAGCAACCACGGTGGCGCAGTCCGCACCGTCAACCGCAGGCAGGCCGGCGTCCGCCGGCGCCGCGGACAGCAGCCCGGCAGGCGCGGACAGCAGCCCGGAACCTACCGGGGAAGCCCCAACGGAAGCACCCGCCGTCGACTATTCCGGCTACAAGCTCGTCCCGGCCAAGCACCCCGGCCGCTGGGTGGGTACCGTGCTCGTGGCACTCGGCCTCGCCGCGGTGCTGTGGTCCCTGGCCACGAACCCGCGCTGGGAGTGGGGCGTGGTGGCGCAGTGGTTCACCGCGCAGTCCGTGGTGAACGGCCTTATCGAGACCCTCAAGCTCACGGCCATCTCCGGGGCGCTGGGGTTCGTGCTCGGCTTCGGGCTGGCGCTCATGCGGCTTTCGTCGTCGCCGCTGCTGGTGGGGGTGTCCTGGACGTTCTCCTGGATCTTCCGTTCCACTCCGCTGCTGGTGCAGCTGCTGCTTTGGTACAACCTGGGCTACCTGTACGAGAAGATCAGCCTCGGCATCCCGTTCACGGACGTCCGCTTCTTCGAAGTCCAGACCACCACGCTCATCAGCCAGTTCGCCGCCGCCGTGCTGGGCCTCACGCTGAACCAGGCCGCCTACTCGGCCGAGATCATCCGCGGTGGGATCCTCTCCGTGGACCAGGGCCAGCTTGAGGCCGCGGCCGCGCTGGGCATCCCCGCTTGGCGGCGCTCCACCCGGATCGTGCTCCCGCAGGCCATGCGGGCCATCCTGCCCACCGCGTTCAACGAGATCATCGGCCTGGTCAAGGGCACCTCGATCGTCTACGTCCTGGCTTATTCCGAGCTGTTCTACACGGTGCAGGTCATCTACAACCGCACCCAGCAAGTGCTGCCGCTGCTGCTCGTGGCCACTCTCTGGTACGTGGTGATCACCTCGGTGCTGAGCGTCTTCCAGTACTACATCGAACGCCACTACTCGAAGGGCGCCGTCCGGAACCTGCCGCTGACTCCGCTGCAGAAGGCCCGCCGTTTCTTCGCCACCCACGCCGTTAAGGAATCCCGATGAGCACCTTCGTTTCAGAAAGTACGACGACGGCGCCCGCGCCTTCCGCCGCCAGCCGCGGCCACGTGGAAATCACCAACGTCCGCAAGAGTTTCGGTGCCACCGAAGTCCTCAAGGGCGTGTCCCTGACGGTGCCGCCCGGCGGCGTGGCCGTGATCCTGGGCCCGTCCGGCTCCGGGAAATCCACCCTGCTGCGCACCATCAACCACCTGGAAAAAGTGGACAGCGGCTACATCACCATCGACGGCCAGCTGGTGGGCTACCAGTTGCGCGGCAACAAGCTGCACGAACTGCGCGAGAAGGACATCCTCAAGCAGCGCACGGACATCGGCATGGTGTTCCAGAACTTCAACCTGTTCCCGCACCTCACCGCGCTGGAGAACGTGGCCGAGGCGCCCGTCGTCGCCCTGCGTTCGGAAAAGTCGCTGCGTAAGCCCAAGGAGGAGGCACGGAAACGGGCGCTCGAACTCCTGGACCGCGTGGGCCTGAAGGACCGCGCCGGTGCCTACCCGCGGCAGCTCTCCGGCGGCCAGCAGCAGCGCGTGGCGATCGCCCGCGCCCTGGCCCTGAACCCGAAGATCCTGCTGTTCGACGAGCCCACCTCGGCCCTGGACCCGGAACTGGTCAACGAGGTCCTGGACGTGATCCGCGAACTCGCCACCTCCGGCACCACCCTGATCATCGTCACGCACGAGATGGGCTTCGCCCGGGACGTCGCGGACACCGTGGTCTTCATGGACGAGGGCCAGATCGTGGAACAGGGCAGCCCCCAGGACATCTTCACCAACCCGCGCGAACCCCGCACCCGCAGCTTCTTCTCCAAAGTCATCGAACCGGCATTCAACATCTGAGGACCCGCCACCCATGCTTCGCATCACCTCCCGCATCCGCACCAAAACCAAGCTCCTGGCGCTCGCCGTGCTGCCCGCCGTCGTCGTCCCGGTCCTGGCAGGCTGCTCCGATCCGGGGGCGTCCGCCAGCAACGCCTCCGGCGGGCAGGCGACGGCGGCACGCAACGGCGTCGTCTACAACACCTCCCCGGAGCAGAACCGCATCCGGGTACAGAAAGACGCTGCCGCGGTGGCCAAGGTGCCGCAGCTGATCGGCAAGGACGGCAAGCTCACCGTCGCCACCACGGCCGGTTCCATCCCGCTCTCCTTCCATGCCACGGACGACAAGACCCCCATCGGCGTCGAAACGGACATCGCCCAGCTCGTGGCCGACAAGCTCGGGCTTGAGCTGGACCTGCAGGTCACGTCCTGGGAGAACTGGCCGCTGAAGACCCAGTCCGGGGACGTCGAGGCCGTGTTCTCCAACGTGGGCATCAACAAGGACCGCGTGAAGCTCTTCGACTTCTCCAGCTACCGGGCGGCGTTCATGGGCTTCGAAGCCAGGAAGTCCTCGAATTTGAACATCAAAGGTGCAGACGACATCTCCGGCCTGAAGGTCTCCGTGGGCTCGGGCACCAACCAGGAGAAGATCCTCCTGGCCTGGAACAAGGAGCTCGAGGCGAAGGGCAAGGCGCCGGCCACCCTGCAGTACTACTCCTCCGAGGCGGACACCATCCTGGCGCTGTCCTCGGGACGCACGGACCTGAACATCGGGCCGTACCCCTCCGCCACGTACCGGGAAAACACCCGCGACGACCTGAAAGTGGTGGGCAAAGTCAACGCCGGCTGGCCGTCCGAAACCCTCGTGGCCGCCACCACGCTGAAGGGCAACGGCCTGGCCCCGGCCATCACTGACGCCCTGAACTCGGCCATCAAGGACGGCTCCTATGCCAAGGTGCTGGAGCGCTGGGGCCTGTCCGAGGAAGCCCTGCCGGAGTCGAAGACCATCACCGAGGCGAACTTCGCGGCCACGAAGGCCGCCGCTTCCGCACAGGCATCCGCGCCGAAGCCGTAGCGCAGAGCCACCGTCCGCCGTCGAACGAGACCACACCATTCACAGGAGCAACCATGCCCTCACCCACTGACATTCTGACCGCCCCGAAAACCAGTCCGTCCTTCACCGCCGCGTGGCAGGAATGGCACGCCGCCCACGAACGCCACCGCGCCGATCCGCACGGCTTCCTCGCCGTCACCCACCTGCACTGGCTGGACGGCACACCCCAGCGCCTCGCCGGGGTTCCGGGAACCTGGAGCGTCGCGAACGACGTCGTCACCGTGGTTCTGGAGGCGGGCGAAAGCCTGCGGCGGGACGGCCGGGAACTCAACACTTCCTCCGGAGCCAGCCTCAGCTTCGGCCCCATCGCCGAACGCGCCGGCATCAACCTGCAGGCGGATTCAGGCCACGGCGGGGACGCCGCCGTCGGGCAGGAAGTTGTCGTGGAACTGGCCAAGCGCGGCGGGGAGTACATCGTCCGCCCGCGCGATCCGCGCAACCCGCTGCTCAACGAATACCGCGGCACCCCGGCCTACGAACCGGACGCAGCGTTCGCCGTCCAGGGCCGCTACGTACCGTTCGCCGAGCCGCGCACCACCACCGTGGGTGCCGCCGCCGAGGGTATCCAGCACGTCTACGAGGCGCCGGGCGAAATCCGCTTCAGCCTCGACGGCCGGGACCTTTCGCTGACCGCCTTCAACGGCCACGCTCCGGGCACCCTCTCCGTCCTCTTCACCGACGCCACCTCGGGCAAAACCACGTACGCGGCCAACCGTTCCCTCACAGTGGCGCCTGGGGAGGACGGGTCCGTGGTGCTCGATTTCAACCGGGCGGTCAACCTGCCCTGCGCCTACACGGACCTGGCCACCTGCCCGCTGCCGCCGGCCGAAAACCGGCTGCCCGTGGCCATCGAGGCCGGCGAAAAGATCCCCTACGAAAGGCAGGCACTGTGAGTTCCGATCCCAAGGCCGGTTTCCTCGCGCTGGAGCTCGACGGCGACGGCGCCCACCCCGCCGCCTGGCGCAAGGCCCGGCACGCCCCGGACGAATTGCTGAACGGCGCACGGATCAGGGAAACCGTGCTGGCCGCCGAATCCGCAGGCTTCCACGCCGCGACCTTCACGGACGGGCCGCTTCCCGAGGGCACCCAGGACGTGGCCGGCCGCCTGAACGCCCTGCAGCGCGCCGCGTTCGCCGGGCCCATCAGCGGCTCCATCGCCCTCGTCCCCGAAGTGGACACCGTCTACACCGAGCCCTTCCACGCCGCCACCCAGCTGGCCAGCCTGGATTACGTCGCCGCCGGCCGCGGCGGCTGGCTCGTCAAGGCGAGCGGCGATGCCCGGGAGGCTGCCGCCGTCGGGCGTTCCGTCGCATCCGAGGAGGCGCTGGCGCACGAGGCTGCCGCTTCGGTGGAGGTGGGCCGCCGGCTCTGGGATTCCTGGGAGGACGGCGCCGTGATCCGCGACATTCCCACCGGACGCTACCTCGACGTGGACAAGCTGCACTATGCGGATTTCGAGACGCCCGCGGATTTCCCCGGCGAGGCCTACTCCGTGAAGGGGCCCTCGATCATTCCGCGCCCGCTGCAGGGGCAGCTGCCCGTGCTGGCGCCGGCGTCGCTGGTGTCCGCTGACGGTCCGCTGCGCCCGGCCGAGGTGGACGCCGTCCTGGTCTCGGCCCCGACGCCGGAACTGCTCGTCGACGAGGCGGGTTCCCACCGGGCCGCTCATGGGGGCAGCCCGGCTGGAGCTGGAATCGCGGTGATCGCGGAGCTCGACGTCGTACTGGACTCCCGAGGGCAGTCCGCCGCCGCGCGGCTCGCCGAGCTGGATGCACTGAGTCCGTGGAGCAGCCCGAGGGCGCGTTTTGTGGGGACCGCCGCGCAGCTGGCGGAGTTCCTCGCCGAACTCCTGCAGGCAGCCGACGGCGTGCGGCTGCACCCGGCCGTGCTGGACGTGGAGCTGGAGGAACTCGCGCAGCTGGTCCTTCCGGAACTGCGCCGCCGCGGAGTGTTGCGTCCCGCCGTTGCCGGGGCCACCTTCCGCGGACTGCTGGGCCTGGAACGGCCGGCGAACCGCTACACCACCGCCCGCCAGACCACCCTGACCGAGGAGACGGCATGAGCCGGAATGATCCGATCCAGCACAGCTCAAAACAGCACAACCGTGCTAAATTCCAACCCTCCGGCAAGATCCAGTTCGGCGTCTTCTTCCAGGGAGTCAACTCGGGCACCATCTGGAAGACCCCGGAAGCGGGCTCGCAGACCGATTTCGAGTCCTTCCGCAGGATCGCCCAAACCGCCGAACGCGGCCTGTTCGCGGCCTTCTTCCTGGGCGAGGGCCTGCGCCTGCGTGAGCACCTGGGCCGGCCGCACGCCCTCGACGTCGCGGGCCGTCCGGACGCGCAGACCATGCTCGCAGCCCTGGCCTCGGTGACCCGCAACATCGGCCTGGTGGCCACGCAGAACACCACCTACAACGATCCCGCGGACCTGGCCCACCGGCTGGCCTCGCTGGACCTGCTCTCCGGCGGGCGCGCGGCCTGGAACGTGGTCACCACGGACAACGCCTGGACCGGCGCCAACTTCCGCCGCGGCGGCTACCTGGACCACGCGGACCGCTACGTGCACGCCGAGGCCTTCGTGCAGACGGCCAAGCGCATCTGGGATTCCTGGGAGGACGACGCCGTGGCCTCCACTGTCCAGGCGGAATCCTGGGCCGTGCCCGGCCACGCCCGGCGGGTGCTCCGCGAGGGCCAGCACTACACGGTGGACGTGACGCCGCGGCTGCCGCGCAGCGCCCAGTATCGGCCCGTGCTGTTCCAGGCCGGCGACTCCCCGGATGGCAGGGATTTCGCGGCCCGCCAGGCTGACGTCATCTTCTCGGCCCAGCCGAAGTTCGAGGCCGCCGTGAAATTCCGCGAGGACATCGTGGCCCGGACGCTCGCCGCCGGACGGGGGGCTAACGAGGTGCAGATCATGCCTGCGAGCGAGTTCATCCTTGGTGCCACCGACCAGGAGGCCCGGGAAAAGAAGGAGTGGGTGCGGAGCCTGCAGATCGGCCCGCAGCAGGCCATCGCCTACCTGGAGCAGTTCTGGGGCCGCGAGCTGTCCTCCTTCGATCCGGACGGCCCGCTGCCGGACATAGACCCCGTGGTGGAAACAACGTCCGAGACGCGTGGAAGTGGCTTCCACGGTGCCAAGGCGCGGGAGCTGGCCGATCAGTGGCGGGCCGAGGCCCAGGAGAACGGCTGGTCCATCCGGCAGTTCGTGAGCTCGCGGACCGCCCGCATCGATTCGACTTTCACGGGTTCCTACTCGTCCGTGGCGGACACCCTGGCCGAATACGCCCGCGTGGGCGCCGTGGACGGCTTCAACATCTCGCCGTGGATCATCCCGAGCGGCCTGGACGACATCGTGAACCACCTGGTCCCCGAACTGCAGGAACGCGGCGTGTACCCCACGGAATACGCCGGATCGACGCTGCGGGAGAACCTCGGACTCGCGACGCCGGTCCGGTCACCGGAGCTGGTTCCGGCAACTGCCGGGAGCGCCAGGTGAACCGGGCGCCGGCGGAGGAGTCCGACGTCGGCGACTTCCTTTGGAGCGAGGAGACGGTGAGGCTGCAGCTGACTGTGTGGGAGCAGTGGCTGTAAAACAGGGCGTCCAGCACCTCAGTGCTGGACGCCTGTTTCGCGTAGTAGGGCAACGGACACACAAAACCAGTGGGACGCCGTCGCCGCCCGGCTACGTCAGCGCGGTGACGTTGGCCGGTGAGCCCGTGGCGCCGGTGATATTCAACGGCTTGATGCTGAGGAACGCGTCCCAGGTGCCGGTGCTGTTCATGTGGCGGCTGAGCGGACCCAGCCGCCACAGCTCGCCCAACGGCATGCCGAGCTTCGCCAGGAATTGCTGGTGCATCATGCCGTGATCGTTGACGGCCGAGGACGAATAGGGGCTGCCGGGCACCACGGGCAGGCACTCGAAGGCGAAGTTGTCCGCCGCGAGCAGGGCCAGCCGGTTGTCCCAGGCCCAGGCCACGAACTCGCCCGATTGTGCCACGCCCGTCGCCCGGCGGCTGTCCCGCTGGCGCTGCTTCTCCTCGGTCGTCAGGTCCAGGAACCACTCGCACCAGCCGGTGTGGAGCAAGAGGATGTCGCCCGGGCGCAGCTGCAGCGACTGCGCTTGGAGGGCGGCCTGGATCTGCTCGAGGCCGAGGGCCTCGCCCTCCACGTGGTTGATGGGGTCACCCTGGGCCTTGCGGTACCCGTCGAGGTCCACCAGGACGCCGCGGCCGACGATGGGCTCATCGGCCCAGACTTGGATGCCGAGGTCCGGGGTGCCTTCGCGGATCCTATCGTCCGGGGTGCCGTTGTAGAAGCCGACGTCGTCCGCCCGGCGGTGCCGCAGCCCGTCGATCTGGCTGGAGCCCTGCAGGTAGTACCCGTCCAGGAAGTCGTCGCGGTGCGCCGGATGGGAGGAGTAGATGCTGTGCGTGGGCGCGCCGCGTTTGAGCGACATGCCCGGATCGAACGCATCGGCCACGTAGTCCAGGCCGAACACCGCGCCGGTCCTGATGCAGTTCCTGGCCGCCAGGACGTCGTCGGCGCCTATGAAGGAAGGCGTCCCGCGTCCGGGGTCCGGAAACAGCCCCCACGAGGTTCCGGCGAGCACACCGTCCCGTTCGAGCAGTTCGGCGAAGCTGGGGTAGCCGAGGGCGGTGCTCATCGTGCGTGCGCCTCCTGCGGCTGCTTCCGGCGTGCCCTGTAACCGAGGAGGAACCCGGCGACGGCGCAGATCGAGGCGGCGATGCAGATCGGCGTCTTGAGGGATTCGTTAAGGAATTCCAGCCAGGGCCCTTGTCCGAGGACCAGTGCCAAGGCCTGCCCCGCCACGAAGAGCGCGCCGCCGAGGAGCGACACCGCGAGGGTGATGACAAAGATTGCCTGGATGGCTCGTCTGGCCTGCTGCATGGTGTTGGCTCCTTAGATTGGCAGGACGCCGATGGCGACCAGTACCCCGATGCCCAGCAGTGGCAGGGCGTAGTGGGTGAACAGGCGGACAAAGGTCTTGAGGGGGTTCACGTCGGCAATGCCGCACGCCACGTACAGCGGCGCGCCGCCCGGCGGAACCGCCGCTTCGCAGGACGAGAAGATCAGGACGGCGACCGCCGCCGTCGTCGCCGGAACACCCGCCGCCACGAGCGTAGCCACCCCGACCGTTCCGACGGCGGCCATGGTCGCCGTCGCGGACAGCGGTGCCGCCACCGCGATGACGATCATGCCGATGAGGATGGCCAGCATCCAGACGGGCAGGTTCAGCTGCGTAAGCAGCGCCGTCATCTGCTTGGGAAGCCCGGTAGCCGCGAGGGCATTCGCGCCGGCGAACGCAAAGAGCACCGTCACGCCGACCACGCCGAACCGCGGAGCGGAATCCCGCAGCATGGCCCACCAGTCGCGTCCGCTCCGCGGCAGGCGGTTCCAACCCAGCAGGGCGCCGGTGAGGATGAGGACCACCGGGATCCACACGATGACGCTGAGGGCCTTGGTGACGTCGCTGCCGGTCCAGTCAGACAGGGCTGTGGCGATGGCACCCGAGGTGATGATAAGCGGAACGGCGACGACGGCGAACAGCAGCAGCGTCGCCCAGCCCTGCCGGACGGCGGTCCGGAAGGGCAGGCGGTGTGCTGCGTCGAGGGGCTCCATGCCGCTCCGGCGGATGGCCAGCCAGGTGACGATGAGCCTGTGCAGGAAGCACCATAGGCCGCCGATGAGCAGGGGCAGGAAGAGGCTGTTGACGTCCAGCATCGGCCCTACCGTGGCGGAGCCCACCAGGACGAACATGGATGCGCTGAAGGGGAACGTGATGCCCATGCCCGCGTTGCCCGCCACGAGGGTGGCGGCCGAGGCCTTGTCCAGCCGCGACTTTTCCATCCAGGGGATGGTGACGGAACCGACCGTGGCCGCGATGGCCGCCTGGTTGTGGACCACCCCGCCCAGGCTGGCGGAGGCAACGGTGGACACCCACGCCGGCCCGCCCTTCATCCCGCCGATCAGGGAATTCAGGAGGTCGATGAGGCGGTCCAGGACCCCGGCCTTGTCCAGCAGGTAGCCCATGAAGACAAACGCCATGGTCGCGTAGACGATTTCATCGGTCATCGCCGAATAAAACGCCGACCAGCCAACCTGCAACGCGGCGCTTCCGGTGAAAGGGAGCACCGCCACGAAGCCAAGGATCATGGCTTCCCCGACGCTTCGCTTGAACAGCGTCGTCCAAAGCAGGATGACCGCCAGATAGGCGCCTAGTGCCCAGATGCCGATCATGCCGTGCTTCCTGAGGGGTGGCTTGTTGCTTTTGAGGGATACACCGGGTGGTTCCTGTCCTGAATTCTTCCTGATACCAAGGTCAGCCTGACGCCAAGGTCAGCGCAAGGCCGCAGCGGCTTCCACAGGTTGCCCGGCCATGCGTACGAGCGCGCTGGCGGAGGCCGTGGTCATCTCCGCGGGGACTTTGAGGTCCGCGGTCAGGTAGGCCGCGGTGTCCTGCATTTCCTTGGACCGGCGCGAGGCGTGCTTGGCGGTGCCGGTCAGCAGCCTGTCGATGACGGCCTGCCCGTCGCCGGCCAGCTGGCGGGCGATCTGGCCGCGGATCCAGTCCTCCAGGCCCGCTGCCTGTCCGGCGGTTACGGCTTCGACCACCACTGAGGCCAGGCCCTTCATGAAGACGCTGCGCAGCAGTTTGTGGGCCATGGCCGCCCCCGGCTCGCCGTCGGCGATTTCGACGTCGGCGCCGAGCGGGGCGAGCAGTCCGGCGACCGTCTGGGACCCGGGTCCGCTCACCATGAGCGGGGTCTTGGCGCCTTGGGTGGGAATGGGACCGAGGATGGCGACGTCGGCGAAAAGTGCGTGCCCGGCCGACTGCCCCAGCTCACTCATGACGCTGGGGGAGGACGAGGTGAAGTCTGCGTAGGTGCTGCCCGCCGGCAGGACGGGCAGGCATTCAGCGGCCACGCTCCGGGCTGCCGCGGCGCCGGTTAGGACGAGGACGATGTCCGCACCGACGCAGGCTTCGCCGGCGGTGTTCGCCCTGATGACGCCAACGGGTGTGGCGGGTGCGACGGGGTCGAAACCCGTCACTGTGTGGCCGGCCGCGACGAGGGCTGCCGCGTAGGTGGCTCCGGCCTCACCGAGGCCGATGACGGTGCACGCTGTCATGAATCTTCAGTCTTTCCTTGTTCTGCAGTGCCGGCAGGTCGGTGCCGGCCTGCGTGGCGGGGGTTAGTTCCCTGGACGCCGCTCGGCGAGGATGGCCCCGCGGCGGTTGCTTTCGTCGGCGAACACGGCTTCCGCCGCTTCCGCGACGACGGCGGCCTGGGCCTGGGGGATGACGACGATGCCATCGGAGTCGCCGATGATGATGTCGCCGGGCAGGACCGGGACGCCGCCGAAGGAGATCGCGGTTCCCAGGCGGGAGGGACCGTTCTTGTAGGGGCCCGCCGGGGTGGTGGCCCGGGCGAAGACCGGCATGCCGATCTCACCCAGCGTTTCGGCGTCGCGGGCCGCGCCGTCCAGTGCGAACCCGGCAATTCCTTGGTTGATGGCACGTTCGCCGATGAGCTCACCCAGCAATGCACGGGACTCGTCACCGCCCCCGGCGACGACGACGACGTCGCCGGGGCGGGCGAGCTGCAGCGCGCGGTGGATGCCCTGGTTGTCCCCGGGGCGGACCCACACTGTGAAGGCCGGCCCGGCGAGGCGGGCGCCGGACCAGATGGCCTGGATGGCGGAATCCGCGACGCCGAGGCGGTCCATGGCGTCGCCGATGTTGGCAGCCGGCAGCTTGGCGAGGCGCTCAATCAGTTCCCGTTCGGGGCGGGGAAAGTCTGCGTCGATGTCCTCGAGGACGGGAGTGGTCATGATGGGCCTCTTTCTTGTCGGCTTGGCGGGCGGGTGGGCTCTAGTCCTTTTTCTGGCGCTAGTCCTTCTTCTGGACCATGGGGAGGACCTTCTTGAAGTCCTCCTCCTGTCCTGCCCAGAACTTCGCGTAGTCGGCGGCGGACATGTAGCTGGTCTGCAGGCCGAGGTCCTTCATCTTCTGGACCACGGCGGGGTCTTCGATGGCCTTCTGCAGGGCGGCTTCGAGCTTCTTGGCCACGGCGTCGGGCAGCCCCGCCGGGGCGGAGTAGCCGCGCACGGTCCCGGCTTCGAGGTCGTAGCCGGATTCCTTGAAGGTGGGGACGTCCGGCAGCGACGGCGCACGCTCGGCGGACATCACGCCCAAGACCCGGGCCTTGCCCTGCTTGGACAGGTCGGTCACGTCGCTGACGTTGGCCACCAGGATGTCCACGTGCCTTCCGAGGAAGGCCGTGGTGGCCTGGGACGCGCCTTCGGAGAAGTGCACGGGAGCGAATTCGGCGCCGGTGTCTTCCTGGATCTGTGCCAGGGCGAAGTGTTCGCCGGTCTGCAGCCCGGTGGTGCTGGCGGTCATCGACTTCGGCTTGGCCTTGGCAGCGTCAAGGAGTTCCTTGAGCGTCTTGTAGGGGCTGTCCGGCTGGACCGCGATCACGGTGGGGTCGATGACCTGGCGGCCGAGCGGCTGGAAACTGCTGCGGGTGTACTTGGCCCCACGGGCCGGGTCCAGCGGAGAGACGACCACGGACGGGGAACCCGTGGCGCCGATGGTGTAGCCGTCCGGCTTGGCGCTGGTCAGCTGGGTGTAGCCGATCTGCCCGCCTGCGCCGGGCTTGTTGACCACCTCGACGTTGGTTCCGAGTTCCTTCTCCAGGATCGGCTGCACGAGCCGGGCGGCGGTATCCACCGCGCCTCCCGAAGAGAAGGAGACGATCAGTTCAATCGACTTTCCCTTTTTCGGGAAATCACCGCCTGCCGAGCCGGAGACGCCGGCGTTGCTGCCGCAGGCGGTGAGGGCGATGAGTGCTGCAGCCGCAAAGGCGGTTGCGGCGATGCGTGTACGGGGCATGGTTCTTCTCCTTTGAAGGGGTCGTGAAGGGGGTTGTGCTGTGGGGTGGGCAGGGGATGGCTTAGGTTTCGGGGTCTTCGATGAGGGCCTTGGGTTTGCGTAGCTTCAAAAGCGGGCTGAGCACGATGAGGACGCCGACGCCGATCAGCACCGCCGCGATGGGGCGGTTGAGGAAGACGCCGAAGTCGCCCTGTGAGATCTCGAGGGATTCGCGCAGCGAGCGTTCCATCAAGGGGCCGAGCACGAGCGTCAGGACCATCGGTGCCAGCGGAATGTCCAGGTACCTCAGCGCAAGGCCCAGGAGCCCGAAGCCGATCATGACGAAGACATCGAAGACGTTGAAGTTGATGGTGTAGGCGCCGATGACCATGAAGAGCAGGATCAGGGCGGTGAGGATGGGGGCGGGCACCCGGAGGATCGAAGTCCACAGGCCCACCAGGGGAACGTTCAGCAGCAGCAGGAGCAGGTTGCCGATGAAGAGGCTGGCGATGATGGCCCAGGCCACTTCAGAGTGTTCCGTGAACAGGGTCGGTCCGGGAACCAGGCCCTGCTGGAGAAATGCGCCCATGAGGACGGCGATGGTCGGAGATGCCGGGATGCCAAGGGTGAACAGCGGGATCAGCGCGGCGTTGGCGTGGGCATTGTTGGCCGTTTCCGGGCCCGCCACGCCTTCGATGGCTCCGTGGCCCAGCTCGTTGCGGTGCTTCGAGAACTTCTTCTCCGCAACATAGGCCAGCAGCGAGGAGACCGAACCGGTCATGCCCGGGATGAGGCCGAGGCCGAAGCCGATGCCGGTGCCGCGGGCCATCGAGGGAGCGCTGCGGCGCCATTCGCTGCGGTTCGGGAGCAGGGACCGCAGACCAGGGGCGTGGACAACGGAGGTAGCCGAGTCCTTGCGGTACGAAAGGATCTCCGAGAGTCCGAAGACGCCCACGATCACGGCCACGAAACTGACGCCGTCCAGCAGGTTGTCGGACCCGAAGGTGAAGCGGGGTGCGCCCGCCACGGGGTCGATGCCCACCATGGAAATCAGCAAGCCGAGTGCCCCCGACATAACCGCCTTGACCATGGACTTGCCCGCGAGGGCGACCAGCAGGGAGATGCCGACAACCATCAGGGCAAAGAACTCCGGCGGGCCGACCAGCAGGCCCATCTCGCCCAGGGGCTTGGCCGCGGCTACCAGGCCCACCGTGGCAATGGTTCCGCCCACGAAGGATCCGACGGCGGCAATCGTCAGGGCGGCTCCGGCCTTGCCGATCTTGGTCATGGCGTAGCCGTCGATCGTGGTGATCGCCGAGGCCGCCTCACCCGGGGTGTTCAGCAGGACGCTGGTGATCGTTCCGCCGTAGGCCGTGCCGTAGAAGATGGCACAGAGCATGATGATGGCGCCGGTGGCGTCCAGGTTCATGGTGAGCGGGATGAGCAGCGCGACGCCGGCAACCGGGCCGATGCCCGGGAGTACGCCGATGATGGTGCCCAGCAGGCAGCCCAGGAAAGCGAAGATCAGGTTCTGCCACGTCATGGCGGCAGCGAAGCCGCCGATCAGTTCGTTAAGGGTGTCCACGTCTAGAGTCCGATCGAGTTCAACAGGGAGATTCCCGCAGTGGGCAGGGTGACGTTCAGCCCGTAGTTGAAGGCGTAGAACGCCCCCACGCTTCCGGCAAACGCGATGATCAGGGAGACCAGCCAGTTCCTGCGGCCGCGGATCTTCAGGTGGTACAGCAGGAAGAGGAACATGCTCAGCTGGAAGCCGATCAGGTCCAGCACGGCGGCCAGGACCACGAGGCTCACGACGACGGCGAGCACCAGGCTGCGGTCAACGCCTTGGGCCGTCTCGCTGGGCTGCCTAAGTTCCTGGACCAGCCAGATGGCCGACATCGCCACCAGTACCCCGCCCATGGCGAAGGGGAAAAGTCCGGCGCCCGGACCCAGGGATGTCCAGAGACCGAGCCCGATTGAACTCACCAGGACATACACGCCGACGGCGGCAAAGGCAGCGATGCCCGCGAGCACCGTGGGCGCCACATGGGTTGCCTGTTTCGGCTTGGCGGTTAGTGACTCCGTTGTCATTGATTCCTTCTAACACGGGAGGAAAGATCATTTCATAGAATGAAAGATCGTTGCGTCTGTAGAAATAGTGACAGTCACCACATGGTCTGTCAAGCGCAAGGAAATTACATAGAATGAAACAATGACGGTCGCCTCGACTCACTCCGCCGCCTCTGCTGCCGACGATGGCCAGAAGGCTGCGAACATGCGCTCGCTGTCCCGGGCGATGGAAGTGTTCGCCGAACTCCAGCGTGCCGAAAGGCCGCAGCGCCTGAGCGACCTGGCCAGGGCCTGCGGTATGAGCCCGCCCACCACCCTGCGAATCCTGCGGGTGCTGCAGGATTTCGGCATGGTCAGCCAGACGGACAAGTCCTACCGGATCGGTCCCGCGGTCCTGCCGGCGGCCCGCAGCTTCCTGGAGAACGACCCCCTGGTGGTGGCCGCGCGGCCGATCCTCCAGCAGGCGGCCGCCCAGACTGGCATGACCGTCTCGCTCTACTCGAGGCTCGGCTTCGAACGAATCCTGATCGCGCGCGTGGACGGCGAGTCCCCGCTCCGGTACGACCTACCCCTGGGCAAGAGGCTGCCGCTCACCGTTGGCGCGGCCGGCAAGATCCTGATTGCCTCGGCCACGGACGGTGAGCTGGAGGAAGTGGTGGGTGCCGCCGTCGCGGCCGGTCATGAAGAAGCCGGCTTCAGCGTTGAGGAACTGCGCGGGCGGCTGCCGGGTCCCGGCGTCGACTACAGCTATTCCGCGGACGAGCGGGCCACCGGCGTTCTCTCGGTGGCGGTGGCCGTGCCCAACCGGCGTGAGCGGCCCAGTGAGTCGATCGCGTTCACCAGCGTGGTGGAGACCGCAACGGAAGACGGGATGAAGGCGGGAGTTCCTGAGCTTCGCCGGGCTGCAGGCCGGCTCTCGGAGGTGCTGCAGGGTTCGGTCTATTAGCGCGGCGTTGTGCTCTGCGGTGCGAATACGGATGCTTCGAGCCTCTAGACGCCGAATGCTCCGTAACTGTCGTTCAGGGGGTCCTAAACGACAGTTACGGAGCAACGAACGCTTATGCGCGGCGTCCTACTTCTTGATGAAGTCCAGGATGTCTTCGCCCAGCTGCTTCTGGTAGTCGCCGTAGATGCCGTGCGGCGCACCCGCATACACCTTCAACTCGCCGTGCCGCACAAGCTCGGCGCTCTTGAGGGCGGCGGCTTTGATCGGCACAATCTGGTCGTCGTCGCCGTGCGCAATCATGATGGGCACGTCAAGTGCCTGCAGATCGCTGGTGAAGTCCGTTTCCGAGAACGCGGCAACGCATTCGTACGCTGCGTGGAGGCCCGCGAGCATGCCCTGCCGCCAGAAATCGTCCCGTGCGCCCTGGGACACCGAGGAGCCCTCGCGGTTCGCACCGAAGAACGGCACGGTGAGGTCCTGGTAGAACTGCGAGCGGTCGTTCAGCACGCTTTCCCGGATGCCGTCGAAGGCCTCGATGGGGGTGCCTTCCGGGTTCGACCCGGACTGCACCATGACAGGCGGCACGGCTCCCACGGTGATGACCTTCGCCACCCGGCCCACGCCGTGCTGCGCGGCGTAGCGGACCACTTCGCCGCCGCCGGTGGAGTGGCCGATGACCACCAGGTCCTGCAGGTCCAACTGCTCCACCAGTTCGGCGAGGTCCCGTGCGTAGGTGTCCATGTCATTGCCCGTCCAAGGCTGCGAGGAGCGGCCGTGGCCGCGGCGGTCATGCGCTATTGCGCGGTAGCCGTGGTCGGCCAGCAGCTTCAGCTCCACCTGCCAGGCGTCTGAACTGAGCGGCCAGCCGTGGCTGAGGACCACCGGGCGGCCCATGGCCGGTCCCTGCTCGGTGTAGTAGATCCGGGTGCCGTCTGTGGTGGTGATGAAGGGCATGGTTCTCTCTCTTTCGGTGGGAGCGTTCAGTGAAACTTCAGTGGGTTTTGCAGGAAACGACGACGGCGGTCAGCCGGCTTCGGCGGCAGCCGTCGCGATGACTGCGGCCACGTCCTTGGGATGGCTCTGCATCACCAGGTGGGGTGCGTCGATCTCGACGACGTCCCGCAGTCCGGCGCGGTGGTAGCCGAACCGTTCGACATCGGGGTTGATGGTGCGGTCCGCGCTGGAGACGATTCCCCAGGCCGGGCGGGTCTTCCATGCCGCAGTGGAGGCCGGTTCACCGAAGGCGATCGCCGAAAGGGGCCGCTGCGAGACGGCCAGCACGCGGGCGACGTCGGGATCCACACCCGCGGCGAAAACCTCCGGGAACGCGGCAATGTCCACCGAAACGTCAGTTCCGGGCTCGCCGCCCGCCACGGGGTATGGCGAGTACACCAGGTTCGCGGCGAGGGCGGAATCGGGGAAGCCGCCTTGCAGCTGTGCCAGGCTTTCGCCCTCGTCCAGGGCGTAGCCGGAGACATAGACCAGCCCCACAACGTTCTCCGCGGTGCCCGCAACGGTGATCACGGCCCCGCCGTAGGAATGGCCCACCAGCAGGACGGGGCCTTCGATCTGCCGGACGAAGGACTCGATGTATGCGGCGTCGCCCGAAAGGCTGCGGTTGGGCACGGGCGGTGCGAGGACCGTGAAGCCCTCGTCCAGCAGCAGGCGCGTGACCGGCGCCCAGCTCGCGGCGTCGGCGAAGGCGCCGTGCACCAGCACGATCGTGGGTGTTTGTGACATGGCTCGTCTCTTTCCTCTACTGGGTTGTCCCTTCACAGGGGTTTGGTGGCGATTTGCCTGAGAGGCACCGCGCTGGGACCCTCGGATTGTGGTGACGACTTCCATTCGACCTGACCTTTCCCTCCCGGCACCACGAAGGAACCACGCAGAACTGCGGCTGCGTTCCTGCGTGTGCATGAGTTTTGGGCGCGCATGAGCCCTGCAGGGCACCTCGGCGGGCTGCTGCGGAAGCACCGCCGCGCCGGAGATTTGACGCTCGAGGCCCTCTCCGAGCGATCAGGGGTCAGCGACCGCACCATCAGCGACATTGAGCGCGGGGTGAGCCGCGGCCCGCAACATCGCACCATGCTTGCCCTCGCCGATGCGCTCGGCCTGCAGGGAACTGCGCGGGAGCAGCTGCTTGAGGCTGCACGGGCCGGTCGGCGGCCGGCGCCGCAGGACGAGCCGCCCGTGGATCCAGAGCCGCACCGGCTCGCGGACTTCACGGGCCGCGACGCCGAGATCGCGGCCGTCGTAGCTCATCTGATTGCAGGCGGGGCCGCCCGCAGCACCGCCGCGCCGGTGGTGCTCTGTGGTGCGCCGGGCGTGGGCAAGACGTCGATCGCCATCGAAGCCTTGCACCGTTGCGCCCCCGCGAAGCCGAGGCGCCTTTTCGTCGATTTGGGAGGGCTCGACGTCGTTCCCCTGACTCCGCTGCAGGTGCTGCAGTCCCTCTTGCGGCAGCTCACTGGGGACGCCGATGTGCCGCGCTCGCTGGGCGAGGCCGCCACGGCCTGGAGGTCCGCGATTGCCGCTACTCCCGCCGCGGTGCTGCTTGACGACGCAGCGAATGAGGCGCAGATCCGGCCGGTGCTCTCGCCGGACTGGCAGGGCGCGGTGGTGGTTACCTCGCGCCGCGAACTGGCAGGACTGGAGGGGGCGCGCCGGCTCACCATCGGGCACTTGCCCCGGCCCGAAAGCGTGGCACTGTTGGAGCGGATCGTGCCGCCGGCGCAGCGGGATGCCGGGCATGGGGACCTTGAGGAACTGGCCCGTTACTGTGATGACATCCCGCTCGCGCTCCGCATCGCCGGAAACCGGCTGGCCAGCCGGCCCCGCTGGACGGTTCAGGATCTGGTGCAGCGGTTGAGCACCGAGGAGCGCCGCCTGGGCGCGCTGGTTGCCGGGGACCTCGCCGTCGAATCCGCGTTTGGGCTGTCCTACGGGCAGCTGGATGAAGCGGGTCAAACCCTGTTCCGCCGGCTCTCGCTGCTGGACGGCGGCTCGTTCGGCGCGCGGGTGGCGGGCGCCGTCGTCGGGATCGAGGAGGTGGACGCGCAGGATCAGCTGGACGGCTTGGTGGGCCTTGGCCTGGTGGAAGCGCTGCATGGCGACCACCACCGACTGCACGATCTCCTGAGGCTCTATGCCGCCTTGCGGCTCCGTTCGGAGGAGACGTCCGAGGCGATCGCCGAACACCGCCGGCACCTCCGCGGATGGCTGCTCGAGACGACCATCGCGGCTGGTTCCCGCTTCGAGCCGCGGCGGCCCGGCCCGCCGTCGGGCGCGTTCACATCCGATGAAGCGGCACGCCGCTGGCTGATCGCCGAGGCCGAGCACTGGTTTGCCGCCTACCGGGCGGCCGCGGCCCGCGCGGATCACGCCGCGGTGCTTGCGGTGGCGGACTCGCTGCACTGGTTCTCCGATCTGTGGCTGGCGTGGGGCCGCTGGCATGACCTGTACGCGACCTCGGCGGCGGCCGCGGCGTCCATCGCGGACCCTTTGCAGCAGGCGCGGCACCTCGGGTACCTCGCCTGGGCGCAGCTCGCCGAGTCCTTCGACCCGGCGGCAGCCCGGACGACGGCGGAGGCGGCCCTTGCTGCCGCGCGGCAGGCGGGGGATGCGCAGCAGTGCGGTTGGGCTGGTTTTTATCTGGCGTGGAGTTCGTTGCAGCTCGGCGAGCTGGATGTGGCGGCGCAGCAGGCGGATGCCTCGGTAGCTGATTTCGCCTCGGCGGGTGATGTGGAAGGGCAGCTGCAGGCGCGTTCCATCAGGACCGGCATACGCGGCCGGCACGATCCTGCGGCCGCCATCAGCGAATACCGTGAGCTGCTGGGCTTTGTGCAGCAGTCAGGTGAGTTGCTCCCGCGGAACATCCGGGTGGTGACGGAGACCAACGCGCACGCCATCATCGCCTCAAAGCTTCTGGGCCTCGGCCGGTACGAGGACGCGCTGGCCGCCGCGTCCGATGCCCTGCGGACGGGCACGCCCGGCGAATTTCCCAACGGGCAGGCGGCGGCGCACCGGCACCGGGGAATTGCCGCGCGCGCCCTGGGCCGGCAGGATGACGCCCGGGCGGACCTTACGGCTGCGCTGTCATTGGGAACCGGCGCCCGGTCCGAGGCATGGCTTGATGAAGTGCGCGAGGCGCTTGCTTCGGTCTCGGCAGGGGGTTTCGGCGCGGGGTCCGGTGTGGGGGCGCAAGGCGCTTCCTAGAGTTGCCGCAGCGACTCTAGTGCTCAGCGTGGGGTGCCACCATGAACACGTCCACGGGATCTTCGCTTTCCAGTACGAATCCGTGGCGTTCATAGAGCCGGCGGGCGGCGCTCCCTTGCAGCACGTTGAGGCGGAACGGGCGGCTTTCTTGCGGCGTCTCCTGCGGTGCGGACATGACGTGCTGGAGGGCTGTCGCGCCGATTCCCCGGCCCTGGAATTCCGGGTCAAGGTAGAAGTGCTCGATCCAGATGGCGTCCGGTTCCGGACGCGCGGCGATGAGTCCGGCGTCGCGCCCGTCCACCACGATCACCAGGCTGTGTTCGGGCTGGAAGCCCTTGAGGAAACGCTCACGCACACGCACCGGATCCCAGCGGCCCAGCCGCTCCAGGTCCGGACGCATGACGACTGCGCGCAGCTCGGCGATCCAGCCGGCGTCGTCGGGGTGTGCGGGGCGGAAAGTTGGCAAGCTAACGGTGGTCATGCGTTCATTCCTCCGGCCATGATGTCGCGCAGCAAGTGAACCTTAGTCCTTGATAGCTTCAGCGATCCGCAGTGCGGCTTCGGACGGTGTGAGGTGGGTGGTGTCGATGACTTCGGCTTCGCGATGAAGCCATGCACGGGACGCTTCAGCATAGGGTTCAAGGTATTTGAGCCGGAACGGGGAGTTAGGCTCAAGAACCGTGTCCCCTGCGATGCGCTCGCGGAGGGTGTCTTGATCGGCGTGCAGGACGAAATGCCTCACGGGGATGGCATGTTCGGCAAAGCCAGCGCTGATTTCGCGCCAGTAGTCTTCGACCAGCACCGTCATGGGCATCACCAGGATGCCGCCGGTGAAATCGAGTACACGCCGGGCGGTCTCGACGACGAGCGGCCGCCAAGGGGCCCAGTGCTGGAAGTTGTCCGTTTCTGGGAGCCCTGGCTTGATGTCCATGAGCGTCTCCCCGACCTTTTCGGCGTCGAGTACTTGGGAATTTGGTATCAGCCGCTGCAGAAGCGCGCTGGTGGTCGTTTTGCCCGCGCCGTGCGTACCGTTCAGCCAGATGATCATGGCTTCATCGTTTTCGCGTCACGTCGGGCGTAGCCGTGCTAATTGCTCCAGGCGGTCCTGGCGAAGCTTGTGAGCTGCGCCCGCCGAGCAGAGCTACCAATAGGCATGGTGACGGGATTCTTTCCGGAAAATAAGGGGAGCTCCTGCCGCAGGCCTCGACTTTGGAGGGGCTGGACGCTGTGGAGCGGGCGCGTTCAATCTGAAGGAATTTCGATGATGCTGTCAACGAAGATACCTTGCCCGCCATCGATCCCGGGTAGAGCTCCGGTCTCTCTCATGGATGTCCCTTCACTGGCGCGGGGGGCGACATGCGACCGCCAGCTTTCCCTTCTCCCCCTAGTTGTTTTGCCTGCTGGCGGAGCATCGCGTAGCGGTACCGACGGAGCCAAGGCAATCCGAATGGCAAGGAAATAAGCGAAGCGCCGACGCAATCCATTTGCTTCGCCGCCGTCTGCAGGACGGCTGAGCTGGTGTAGTGCGCGTACGATCCGCAGGACAGCAACAAGAAATAGAAAGTCGCTTGTGCAGCCGAGTGAAACGAGGACCGAACGGCAAGGGCCTCGCAAGGAGAACGCGAGCTCGGCGCTACACTCGGCTTCATGGATAAATGTGTGTTGGGGGGAGCACTGACATGGCGGACGCGGTGAAACCCAATTCGCCCAAGGTCCCGTTTCATTTTCGGGTGGGCCCCGGCTACGTCGACCTCTGGGCACATGAATTTACACATGGGGACTCCACTGAAGGCCAGAAACACACCATGACTGACCTCGCAGAGTCTTTACAAAACCTTCTCCAGAAGAGAGATCAGCTCCAGATGGCCCGGGGTGTTTTCGGGCAGGTGAGCGTTTACTACCCGAATATCCGCCCCACTCCGCGTCAGCAAGAAGCCCTATTTAGTGCTACGCACGACTTTTTCCATACCTACTACTCTGCGGTGTCTGCGATGCTGTCCGTGATTCGACGACATACGAGCACTTTTGGGGAAGCGCCAACACACTCGATCGGCAAATTTCTGACCTGGTGGAAGCCGAAAGGCATCTTCATGGAGGAGGCTTACCCGCTGCTCGAGAAAGCCCGCGCGTTTAGGGCATTTCTAGATCACAAGGAGTCGCATCCGCCGTACACGTGGCACACAGTTGATCAATACGGTCTGACGAAGATCATGCTCGTGGGTTCGACCAGCGCTAAGGGAGGCATCCCTGAAGGAACAGCGAAACACCCGAACGGGTGGGCACTCATGGCACCGGACGAAGACTTGGTGGTTTCTGCCCTTGCCGTCCAACTGAACGTTTTGATCCCGGAGATCGGAGCAAATGCTGAGCTCTCAAGAGTTCTGAAATGTACTTGGGCCCCGACGCCCACACCCGACGACCCGGGGTTGGGTTATCCAATATTTGCGCACCGGGACGTAACGATCACCGACACCTACACGCGCACCGTAGCCACCCATGTCACGGTCACCCGGCACACCGCCCCGCCAAAGGAATAGACCGTTGGGTCCAGCATTTCGAGGTCGGCGTTAGGGATTAGAGTTGTCCTGCGCCAGCCGGTGTCGGTAGAGCGTTGCCCGGTTCGAGCCGACGAGGCGGGCGGCCTCTTCTGCCTTGTGCCCCTTGGCGCGGGCGTTCTGGACGATCGCGAGCTTGCATGTGATGACGGCCCGGATAGGACACCGTCCGGCCCGGTGAGGCCGCGGATGCACGCGCTTGATCGAAACTATCGAGGCATTCGGTGACAATGTGAACTATGAATATTCTCGCTCTACATGGCCGCGAGGACGACCGTGATGCCGTAATGACCCGGCCGGACGGATTCATACTCGTCGTAGGCGATTCCGGCATCGGGAAGTCGAGTTTCCTGTCCAGCCTGACAACTTGGCCTGGGGAACCGTTGGTATCAAGTCCGATCGTTTTGAAGTCCGTTGAGGGTTCGTTACAGACGGCTCTCGCCGACGCCATCAGCGACTGTATGTCCCAATATCTTGCGGCCGCCCCCGACGTTCGCGGCGCCTGGGTGGTGGCTAAATCCATCATGGATCGAGCCAGCACGATCACCGGAAGTGAAATCGGCCGCGCGATTCTCGCTCGCGCTCTCACTTATGCCGAATCGAAGCTCGGCAAGGAAGTAGTCGATATCGGCAAGAAAGTGCTTGGTGACGTAGCCACGGGTGGAATGTTGGGCTTTGACGATCAACTGGCATCGATCCGGGTCCCTGACCGTGCGAAGGAACTATGGGACATCGCGTCGGGATTCAGCGAGGCGGTGGGGCGACCTGTGGTGCTGCGGCTCGATAACGCTGAACGCCTTGCGCCCTCCGATCACGGACTACTGGCTGAACTTGTCGACACAACTGTCGGACCGGTACGAATTGTCGCTTGCGTTACTCCGCACCATGCGGCCGGCGACGCCATAATTCAGCAAGTGTCCCTGCGCGGTGTGCAGCCGCATAAACTCCTCCCGCTCGTGCGCTCTGCCATTGAGGAGTGGCTCATCTCCGCACATGTTTCCCAGGCTCGCTGGGATACGATCATTCGACTCTCTAGCGGGTACCCGTTCTTCATCGCCGAAGCCATCCGGCTGGCAGACACGGAAGCATCTCTCGGAGAGATCGCCGCTCCGAATGGGTTCGAGGCGCTCATGCGCGCGTCTTGGAACAGCATCCCCGAGGGAATTCGGGCGACAGCGGCAAGACTTGCGCCGTTCGCCGAGCCGCCCAGCGACGATTTCATTCTCAAATACCTCGGTTTTGATCTTTTGCAGTGGGGGATCTTGACCGACACGTTGCTCGAGTCGGGCATCTTCGTCCGCCGCTCCGATGGCGCGGCCTGGTTCCACGATAGGCGGCGGGCCTTTATCTGGGAACGAGTGCTAACTGAAAAACCGCGGGAACACGTTGCTGGGGCGGCGTTCGCCGCCGTCGCGTCTTGGTTGGACAGACAGGGCAGCCTTGAGCTGTGGGTGCCATCCGCGGCGGCCGTTCTTGCAAGGGCGGTTGCGCCCTCGGCTGCGGAAAGCCTCACTCATGAAATCCTCGCGCTACCCGATGAGAGCATTGCCCTGCTGTGGGGGCTGATCGAAGTGATGGAGCCGGATTCAATTCGCGCTCCTTTCGCCGAGATCGGTGAAGTCATACGTCATGCTGAGGCGCGTTCAAGTCGAGCGATAGACGCGCTGACTACCATGACTCAGCTCGAAGCGAAGGGCCTTATCGAGACACGCGAGGCAGATGAAGCCCGACTCGTACGCAGCAATCTGCGACAGAAAACCGACTACGCGGCCCTGCTCGGCGAGATTCAACTACGCTTCTACACCACTCCCAGGCCGCATCTAGCAAGCGCGGTTTTCGATGCCTTCGTTCGTCCCGTGATGGGCGCTTTCGATGAAGCCGTGATTAGTTTGGGTAAATCGAGCCTTGTCGACCATAAGGATGACACGAAGCTACTGCGTGGCCCGAGGATAATCGGGGGCGTTGATGAGCCGATAGGCCTGGGGGCGACCGTGACGGTCGATGACCAGCAGATCAGCTTTACCGCCGAATTTTCCACTCATGGGGCCAGGGACGAGGCGGAGCGGGCGGTCCTTGCCATCGGCGGGCTCACCTCTCGGGTGCGACCCGACCGTGCGATTCCCTTACCACGGCCTCGCCTGCGCTACGCTCGGTACCGGCTAGCGGTGAAGTCGCTGGGACTCAAACTGGCGAATACCTCTGCACCTACGCCCGACGAAATCATGGAGTTCCTTGACTTGCGGGTGCGTTACGCGACAGCCCTCGGAACCGCCAGCACAACCGAGGAGTTGGAAGTGCTCAACCTGGGGCGGCAGCGCTTTCTAGTCGACATGCGTAGAGATCTTGGCACTTGGAGTTCGTTCGAAGTAAGAACGGACAGTGTAAAGCCCACGCAAGATGTCTCTGGGATCGCTCCCAACCTGCGCGATCCGCTTCTCGAACTTCAGTTGCGTGCGGCCGGCTATCTCACCGGCAAAGAGCGCATCGTAAGGACAGTGACACAATTTGGTAAGCAAGCGTCGATTCCGCATCCGCTGACGGCAGTTTTGGACGACATCGATGAGGCCGGCAAGAGGTACAACTCAGGGCTCCGCTCGGTGCTCTTCCGGCCAGATCCCGAGACGCTCGAGCGAGAAATACATAGAGAGCGGCAACGGCACAGCAGCGTGATAGCAGCGTTAAAGTCGGTTGGCGTCGATGGAGTTTCAGCGCATCAACCTTCGCTGCTCGTAGGGTTCTGGGAGGACCCTGAGGGGGGATGGCATAGCGATTTCGGCAACTGGAGTGCCTGCGCTTTGGAGGTTGACGATGACCAGGGCGCCGTGAAGGTTCGGAGACTCCAGCGATCGCCCATCAACGTCACCGGGTGGCCCACTGTCACGGTACCGGACGAGTTCGCGGGCCACGCTGGCGTGATAGCAAAATCATGGCATGAAGGTATCGCGGGTTCGGTCATCGCCCCACTCTTGGGTTTCCCCGATCACGACGCACGGATGATGGATCTCGATACGCCGCTTGGCAAGATGATTCGGAACACGCACGACATCCTCGGCGAAAGCGATCTCACCACGTAAGGGGATTGTCCATCCCGGCGAAGCCCTCGCTCTAAACACATGCCGTCCATAGGAGGAAACGTGACAGCCCGGCGGTCGCTCAATGTGCATTCCCACAGAATGGGCAAACGGATTCACTTGCCCGTGCGAGCACGAGAGAACACCATCAGAAAAGTTGTGGCCCGCAGCTGATCTTTTCAAATCACTCGAGCGCGAAGTCGGCGAGTGACCAGGCAAAATGTTGTGTTTGCACCGACAAAGCGCAACGCGTCGGACCCTCGGGAGGTGGAAAGCTTCCATACCGCAGGAGCCCTAACTTCCGCTTCCGCGCTGGAGCAACGGTTTTGGCGACGGAGCGCACAGTTTGCGTTCGTCACTTGATGGGCTCGCTTTTGAACTTTGCCGTGTGACCGGCCAAGCACCCGAAAAGCCAACGCAGATCTATTTTCTCCCATTGCCTAGAAGTCGGCCCAATGGAGGGACAAGATCAAACATCCTGGATCGATACCGGAGACGAATCTTGGGTGTGGCAAGTGGGTGCAGCCTTGGCAATTCGTACGCTTGCCAGGCTCTGCCACTTGGCCATTCGTCAAGGCCCAAGCGGGCTTCCTTCGTACTCTGGATCAGGCTCCGCAGTGGAATGTGTCGGCTGTAGATCCGCTATGGCGATGTTTCCCAAGCTCACCGACCCAGCTACTGTGCGCGATGGTTGGGCGGACCTTCGTGATGACGACGCCGGCCACCATCACCAGAGAGGCGAAGTAGGGAGGCCCATTCACAGCACCCGCACCGGCTTGCCCTGTGCCCAGGCGCGGACGTCCTCGAAGGCCTCGCCGTAATAGCGGGCATAGCTTTCGGCGGTGACGTACCCCAGGTGCGGGGTGAGGGTGGTGCGCGGCGCCGTCATGAGCGGGTGCTCCGCCGGGAGGGGCTCGACGTCGTACACGTCCAGCGCAGCGCCGCCCAGCCAGCCCTCATTCAGTCCGCGCATCAGGGCGTCCTCGTCCACGAGCGGCCCGCGGGCCGTGTTGACCAGGAGGCCGCTCGGACCGAGCAGCCGCAGTTCTTCCTCACCGACCACTCCGCGCGAGCGGTCAGAGAGCCGCACGTGGACGCTGACGACGTCGGCCTCCCGGAAGAGCGCCTCTTTGCTCACCTTGCGGGCGCCGGCGGCAGCGGCTGTTTCCTCTGTGAGGTTGGGACTCCAAGCGAGGACCTTCATGCCGAAAGCGTGCGCGTAGCCGGCGATTTTGCTGCCGATCTTGCCGAGGCCCAGGATGCCGATGGTCTTGCCGGCGAGTTCGAAGCCCACGGTGCTTTGCAGGTTGCCGTTGCTCATGGCGATGCGTTCGAACTGCAGGTTCCGTGCGGCGGCCAGCAGCAGGGCCCACGTCATTTCCGGTGCGGCGTTGGCGGAGCCGCCGGTGCCGCAGACAGTGATGCCTTGGTCCTTGGCGGCGTCGATGTCGATGGACGGATTGGCCATTCCGGTGGTGACCAGCAGTTTCAGCTTAGGCAGCTGATGGAGGGTGGCTGCGGGGAAGGCCGTGCGTTCGCGCATCGCGACAACGATGCTGAACTCGCGCAGCGCCTGGACCAGGTCCTCTTCGTCCGCGAAGGGTTCGCTGAAGACGGTGACGTCGATTCCGTCGGCGGCGAGCTGGTCCCAGGGGGCGTAGTCGTAGGCGACACCCTGGTAGTCATCGAGGATGGCGAGGCGCTGGCGCATGGTGCTCCTTATGGGAGGGTTCGTCCTTGGTGACCACGATAGTGGGGTGGGGGGACAGTGGGAGAGATGGCATGCATACGTGTGGCTGGACGCTCGCTCGGATTAGCTGAGGAGTAGCCGTTGTCTCTAAACGCGGAGCAGGTTTCACCTGACGTATGGCCGATTATCGGTGATCTGGGATGTGATTTTGCATGTGATCCACCTGTTGATTGATGCTGCCATTCATGGAACCATGGAGGTATGACAGCTGTAGCAGGTGCCCGTGGAGGGATGAAGGCGCACAAGGATTCCGTCAGGCTGCCCGATCCCGAGCTGGTCCGCGACCTCCGGGACATCTTGGGGGCGAAGCTGGTCGCATACATCGGCTCGGTCAAGGAAACCCGTGCGGTCCGCCAGTGGGTTGACGGTGAACGGAAGCCTTCCGCCGATGTTATGACCCGGCTGCGCCACGCCTACCATGTCGCTGCGCTGCTGGCCGAGCATGACTCTCGGACCGTGGTCCAGGCCTGGTTCCAGGGGATGAACCCCCAACTGGACGACGTCCCGCCGGCGAAGTTGCTGCGCGAGGGCCAAGTGGATGAGGCCGCACAGCTGGTACTTGCTGCCGCCCGGGCTTTCTCGGCTGCGGGCTGACGCGTGGTCGAGGACGAACTGGCGATATTCCCTGCAACAGAAACGGTTTGGCGCATTGGGCGCCGGCCGGAACCATGGGCCTGGAGCGGCTGGGAATGGGCCACCAGCGGAAGGTTCCCCGGGCGGTGGGATGACTGGAACGGCAACTTCCGCACCGTCTATGCCGGTTCGAGCCTGAAAGCCTGCCTGCTGGAGCTCCTGGCCTCGTTCCGCACTGACGCCAGGCTGGCCGCGGAACTGGACGACATTGTCGAAGATGGCGAGGACGGTGTCTTGTACCCGACCGTGCCGACCGGAGTAGTTCCTCGTGACTGGTTCGATGGCCGGGTTGCGACGACGGCTGATTTGGCCGGAAACTACTGCGCTGTCACAGATTCCAAGACCATCAGCGCCCTCTATCCCCACTTCATCGCCCTGGCGTTGAGCCTGGGTTTGCACGACTTCGATGCTTCGGCCCTGAAGGACGCCAAACCCAGACAGCTCACCCAGTCCATCGCCTCGTGGTTGTACGAAACAACGGATGTCGACGGAGTCACGTTCAGATCCCGCCACGGCGACGACCTCCAACTGTGGGCCGTCTTCGAACGCCCGGAAGACCCCATAGTCAGCCCCAACCTCAGCCACGCCCGGATGCTCGATCTCCACCCGGAGGATCCCGAGGTCAAAGAGGCGTTCGAGATCCTCCGGCTCAAAATACGGGATGAGTGAGTTCCCTTGGGGATGCCATGAGTGAGCCGACGGGACTTCGGCAGGCCCTGCTGGACCTTGGGCTTGAGGACCTGATTCCGTTGCCTGAGATGGCAACATCGGAGGAAGTCCGCAGCGTGTTCCAAGGCGAAGCTGCCGTGGGACAGCTCCGGACCGCTTTGATCGGACTCCTGAAAGAGGGCCGGATTCAGATCTGGAGCGGTCACTGGTCGCGAGAACCGGAGGTGGTTGATCCGGCAGCAGCGGAGGGGCTCCTCCGTGTCGATGAGCAGTACGTCTGCAACAGCCCGGCAGATCTGCGACTGCGTGTCTACTACGCGAACATCGACAATATACGCGTCTAACGTGTCCTCGGACACACACCATCGATGAGAAGTAAGTGGGGTGTACTGTTCCACCCAGGAACCGGTCAAACGGTCACCACCAACATCCCCCAGTCTTTGGCAAATCAGCTCTGGTACCGGGCGGGGAAGTTGGACGGGATCGGTCCAGCCTATTACGCCAACGAGGAGCAACTCGATGCAATCAATAGCCTCATGGACGGAATTAGGCTCTGGCCATGATCGAGACCATTGACAAACCCATGGCAACAGCAGTTCTGTCATGGCTGACTTTTGAGGAAGGTGGACGCAGGACTGGGCCTCCAACCTCGCCAATTTATGCCGCTACATGCGTTTTCCCGCTAGGAGGAGAAGCCGAGGTGCAACCTGGTTGGCCGGCAACGGCTGACGACATGCTGAGTATCCTCCTCGAGGAGGTCGAGGTCGCTCGGAGGCCAAATGAGCGCCGATACAAGGTCGGATTCCTCGTCCCAGATCTCGCAAGACCCTTTGTGCACGTCGGTGCCCAGCTCGTCATTCTCGAGGGACCGAAAATTGTGGCTAAGGGCAAGCTCGAGGACGTATTCGAGGTCTAGCAGCCGATCTGGCATAGCGCCTGCAAGTGTGGCGGGCACTTGGCATTTTTCGCTGAGATAACGATAGTTCCTGTTGGGGTGGCTCCTCTTGGAGTGGCTGCGGGCTTTAGCGTTCTTTTCCACCATTACCGCGGCTTTGGCCCGGGAGGGAGCAGCGTTGGGGGACTCCCCAGGTTGACGGAATCCCCCTTATCGGCGGCTGCCACCAGGATTAGGAACCAAACCGAAGCGATCCGGTCGGCTCCCTCCGACTGGCAAAGTAGGCAGGGTTCGGTCTTGGCGGCGCGGTAAGACCCTCTCTATCGGGACCACGCGCCTCCGTTAGCGACGGTACTGCCGCTGCAAGGCCCTACCTGACGAAGAACCAACTATTGGTTGTCGCCCCCACCCGTAGGATGGGCGGCGAGGAAAGGCAGGAACTTGATCACCCGTACAGATGTAGAGGCAGCCTACGCACGGACCACCGGCTTGGTCCGGCACACACCGATGGTTTCGGCCGGGGAAGAATTGCCGTTCACCCTCTGGTTCAAATGCGAATTCATGCAGCACACCGGTTCCTTCAAGGCACGTGGAGCCTTCAACCGGCAGCTCACGGCCCGGGAGGACGGCGAGCTCTCCGAAACCGCAGGAATCGTGGTTGCTTCCGGGGGAAATGCCGGCCTGGCCAACGCCTATGCGGCGGCCCGCCTGGGAGTGCCCGCCACGGTCTTTGTCCCCGAGACGGCACCCGCTAACAAGGTCGCGAAACTCCATGCCATTGGCGCCACAGTGGTGCAGCGCGGGGCCGAGTACGCAGAGGCTTTCACTGCCGCCGTCGAACTCGCGGAGTCAAACGGCGCGGTCCTGTGCCATGCCTACGACCAGCCCGCGATTGTTGCCGGCGCGGGCGGCGTCGGGCTTGAGGTCCTGGCCGACTTGCCCGACGTCGACACCCTCCTGGTGGCTGTTGGCGGCGGCGGGCTGATGGGCGGCATCGCCGCCGCTGTCGAAGGTAAAGCCAAAGTGGTAGGAGTCGAGCCTGAGACCGCGCCGACCCTCCACGAGGCCCTCGCGGACGGCCGACCCGTGGACGTTGCTGTGTCCGGAATTGCCGCGGATTCCCTCGGGGCGCGTCGCATTGGCGAAATTGGTTTTGACGTTGCACGGCGCACAGACGTGCAGGGTGTCCTGGTCAGCGACGACGACATCATCGACGCGCGACGGCGCTTGTGGGAGAGCCACCGGATCGTCGTCGAGCATGGAGCTGCAGCTGCGTACGCCGCCCTGCTGTCCGGGGCCTATCGGCCCGCCGACGGTGAGACGGTGGCCGTCGTGCTCTGCGGTGCGAACACCGATCCTTCGAGCTTGTAGACGAACGATTGCTCCGTAAATGTCGTTCTCAGACGTCTGAACGACAGTTACGGAGCAACCGATAAGGGAACCTACTTCTTCGGCAACCCCGGCGGGTTCAGCTCCGACTTCGCAATGCCCTCCGAAGACAGGCCCCAGCGGTCCAGGATCTTCCCGTACGTCCCGTTCTTGATGAGCGTGTTCAGCGCGGCCTGCGCAGCAACGGCCAGGCCGTTGCCCTTCTTCGTGGTGAAGGCGATGTCGGCCTTCAGCGGCCAGCCGCCGTTCACGGTGCCCACCTGCTTGGTCTTTCCGTCCTTTGCCGCCTTGTACGCGGCCCCCGCGTTGGGACCGAAAGTAAGGTCCGCACGGCCGGACTGGATCGCCAGCGACGAGGCCGAGTCGTCGTCGTAATACTGGAACTCGACCGGCTTCAGGCCGTTCTTCTTGTTCTCCTCGTCCCAGCGCACCAGGATCGCTTCCTGGTTGGTGCCCGAGCCAACGATCACCTTCTTGCCCGCTACGTCCTTCGCCTCCTTCACCTCCGTAATCGGAGAGTCGCTCTTGGCGTAGAAGCCCAGGAGGTCCGTGCGGTAGGTAGCGAAATCGAACTTCTCCTTGCGCGCCTCGGTGACGGTGACGTTGGAGAGCACGGCCTCGTACTTGCCCGATTCGATGCCCAGCGGCCAGTCCGCCCACGCCACCGGCAGCACCTCGACCTTCAGGCCCAGGGTCTCGCCGATTGCGTACGCCAGGTCCACCTCGTTGCCGATGAGCGTCTTGTTGTCCGTGGCGAACAGGCTCAGCGGCGCGGTGCCGCCCGTGCTGACCACGGTCAGCTTGCCGTCCGCCTTGATGGCCTCCGGAACCAGTGCCGCTGCCGCGGCATCCGTGGAGACGGGGAAGCGGTCCTGCTCGGGGCTGAGGTTGAAGGTCTTGCCGCCGATGGTCGCAGCGGACGACGACGGCGCTGCCGCCCCCTGGGCGCCTTGGGCTGCGGTTGCGCCCGGGTCCGAGCAAGCCGCAAGTCCGAGAGTTGCTGCTGCCGCAAGGACCAGCGCGGTGCCCTTTGTGAAGGCCGGAATAGCCATGGAATACCCCTGTTTTTCTGCTGAGCGGAGTGCTTGTGGCTGCAACTATCCGGCAGCGGAAACAGGCCGGTCAAAGCACTTTGAAACGCTTGGATACACGGCGAAACCGGGGTTAACCGCGGGTCCGGGGAAGTCATATTGGGCACCCGCCGCACAGCAAACCAAGTAGTGCCGCGAAACATACGCAGCAAAAGACGAGTACCCGCCGGAGAAAGTCAGGTGTGGATTACGCGTGTGCCCTATATAAGTCCGGTCCTACCGTGGGACAACGCTGCGGCCGCGGGGGCTGCACCAGTCTGGGGAGGCACTCAAAATGGGAACACCAGAAGCTTGTCAGCACGCGCCCGGAAGACGGGAAAGATTAAGGAAAACGGGTCGGAGAGCGGGGGCCGCATTAGCTGCGGGTGCCCTGCTCCTGACCGCCGCCGGGGTCGCCCGGGCGGACATCATCTTCAACAACATCGACACCACCGTGGACGCGGTTGCCGAAGCCATGCCGCTGAACGCGGGCGGAGCCAACGGCACCACCGTGCTCGCGGTGTCGCCCACGAATAACGACGGCAAGAACGGTTGCAACCTCACGTCGTCGTCGGTCCTGACACTCAACTTGGGCTCAAGCCAGCCGGCGGTGGCCACGGTCAGCCCGTCTTCGGTGACCTTCACCTCGTGCGGTGACACCAAACAGGTCACCGTCACGCCGCTGACCACCGGCTCGACCACCGTGAGCGCAACCGTCTCGAGCAACACCACGGGCGGAAGCTTCGACCTTGCCCCGGCCACCTTCCAGGTCAACGTCGCGGCACCAGCCCCGTCCAACACCGCACCCACGCTGAACATCACCGGTGTGACGGCAGGCTCCTCCTACTCCAAGGGCGCAGTCCCGGATGCCGTCTGCAATGTCACTGACAAGGAAGACGGGCCGAGCAACTTCGCGGCCACGCTGTCGGCGATCAGCGGACCGGACGCCGCCACTGGCGTCGGAAGCCAGACCGCCAGCTGCGACTACACGGACGCCGGAGGCCTCCACGCTTCAAGCTCCGTCACCTACAGCATCGCTGATGCGACCGCCCCCGTGATCGGCTACACCCTCAACCCCGTGGCACCTGACGGGCTCGACGGCTGGTACCGCAGCGAAGTGTTCCTGCACTGGACGGTTACCGAAGGCGATTCGCCCAGCACCCTGGCCAAGACCGGCTGTGTGGACCAGACCGTCAGCGTTGACCAAGGCTCCGCGGACTACAGCTGCAGCGCCAGCAGCGCAGGCGGCTCCGCCGGCCCGGTCACCGTGTCCATCAAGAAGGACGGCACGGCACCGGGCGTCGAGTACACCAGCGCCAGCGGCACGGCAGGCAACAACGGCTGGTACACCTCGGACGTCACCGCGACCTTCACGGGAACGGACGCGACGTCGGGACCGGCCTCCGCGACGCAGACGGCCACCAGCAGCGGCGAAGGTTCGGACGTCGTCGTGCAGAGCCCGGCGTTCACGGACAACGCCGGCAACGAGGCGGCGGCCGGCGCGGCCAGCCACGGCTTCAAGATCGACAAGACGGCACCCGGTGTTGAATACTCCAGCGCCAGCGGCACCGAAGGCAACAACGGCTGGTACACCTCCGACGTCACCGCAACCTTCACGGGAACGGACGCGACGTCGGGACCGGCGTCGGCCACCCAGACCGCCACGAGCAGCGGTGAAGGTTCCGCGATCGAGGTGCAGAGCCCGGCGTTCGAGGACAACGCAGGCAACGTGACCGCCGCCGGCGCGGCGAGCCACAGCTTCAAGATCGACAAGACGGCACCGTCGGTGGCCTTCACCAGCGCCAGCGGTACCGTCGGAGCCAACGGCTGGTACACCTCGGATGTCACGGCAACCTTCACGGGAACCGACGCGACCTCGGGGCCGGCCTCGGCCACCCAGACGGCGACGTCCTCCGGTGAGGGATCCGCCGTCGCGATCGCCAGCCCCGCCTTCTCGGACGAGGCCGGCAACGTGACCGCATCGGGCGCGGACAGCCGCAGCTTCAAGATCGACAAGACGGACCCCACGGCGTCCTTCGACTCGGTGGTGGGCAACGCGTACTTCGGTTCCGTGGCTGGGGCACCCACCTGCACGGCGTCGGACGATGTGTCCGGTCCGGCGGGCTGCGTGGTCACCGGGTACTCCACCCAGGTGGGCACCCACACGCTGACGGCCACGGCCACCGACAATGCCGGCCGCACCTCCACCGCTCAGCAGACCTACACGGTGATGGCCTGGACGATCAAGGGCTTCTACCAGCCGATCGACATGAACGGCGTGCTGAACACCGTCAAGGGCGGCAGCACCGTGCCGGCGAAGTTCGAAGTGTTCGCAGGCAGCACCGAGCTGACCGACCCGGGCATCGTGACCATGAGCGCCGCGAAGATCACGTGCACGCTGACCACGTCTGACGACATCGAGCTGACGTCCACGGGCAGCACCTCGCTCAGGTACGACTCGGTCAGCGGGCAGTTCATCTACAACTGGAAGACCCCGGCCACCCCGGGATCCTGCTACAAGCTGACCATGAGGACAGCCGACGGCTCCAGCATCTACGCAAACTTCAAGATGAAGTAAGAGCGTTGTTCGCACGAAGGCCTGGGGCATGACCCCGGGCCTTCGTGTGTGGTGGAAGGCATTGATAACGGGACGGAGGAGAGGTTGGAACAGGAACACGAACGAATGCGGCAGGCCATCCGCCGCGCCTTCCTTGAAAGCGATGTGGTGGGGCTTGGGACGGGCGGGGACTGGTTCCCCGAGGATGAGTACGACGCCGAAGCGGACCGGGCGATGTCCCTGCTGGTCAGGGGGCTGTCCTTGGAGGAAGTGGTCGCCTGGACGGTGGGTGCCATCGCCCGCGACTGGGGCGTGGAGATCGGTCCCGGCAAGAAGCAGGTCCTCGCCGCGGCGCTGGCCGGGGCCATGGCGGAGCTTCGGCGGCCCTCGGGCGCTGAAGTGCTGGAATGAGGAAGTCCTGGCCCCGGTGGATCGTGTTCCGGGGCGTGCGACGCGGGCTGGTGTGGCAGTCGGATGATGAGCCATCGACCGAAGGCGATACGGACAGTGTGCTGGTGGACGACGGCGGCCGGATCGTCTGGGTGCGGACACCCCGGGACCTGCCCGGGTTGGCGGAGTCATACGGACTCACGCTTGAAGAGGACGCCGCCGAACCGGTGGACCTGGACGGCTTGGAGGGGCTGCTCACGCAACCCATTTCGGACGACAGCTGCAATCAGCTCATCAATGCGTGGAACCTCCTGGGCGACATCGCCCGCAGCGTGGACGCCAGTCTCGATGACCGCAGCGCCGAGGTGGAACGCTGCTATTACAAGCTCTACCGAGGTTTGGACATGGAGTTCCTCACGCCGTCGGGAGAGCGCCACGCTCCCCGCTTCAAGAAATCGGAGAAGCGCCTGATCAACGAGGTCTTCAACCGCGGGCGGATCATCCTCGCGGCACGGCTGCAGGAACACGCGACGGCCGAGGGCTAGGACGCTAGGCTTCCGGCAGCAGGACACATCAACAGGGGGAGCTTCAGTGGACGACGATTCCAACCCGGTCACGCAGTTTTTTCACCACTACGCCGCTGCCGTCAACGCGAAGGACGTGGACGGGTTCATCGCCTTGTACGCGGACGACGTGCATGTCTTCGATGCCTGGGAGCAGTGGGAAATCAGCGGGATCGAGGCCTGGCGGGGCATGGCCGCCGGCTGGTTCGGCTCGCTGGGGGACGAGACAGTGGAGGTCGGTTTCGGCGAGGCGGGATCCGCCGTCGGGCACGATCTTGCCTTCGGGCATGCGGCGGTGACCTTCGCGGCGGTTTCGGCGTCGGGGGAGCGGTTGCGGGCCATGACGAACCGCTTCAGCGTGGGCCTTGCGCTGCGGGACGGCGCCTGGAAGGTGGTCCACGAACATACTTCGCTGCCGATCGACCTGGGCAGCGGCAAGGGGATCTTCGAGCGCTAGGCGCCCGTCCCGGCAACGGTCCCGCGGAAACAAGGCCCTACTGGTGATGATGCGCGTGCCCGTCGGCACCGTGCGCGTGGCCCTCCGCGCCGTGCGCCCCTGTCTCGATGCCCGCGGCCTGGGCGAGGTGCTGCCAGCCGGCGTCGCTGAGCGCGTGGTAGCTGATGTGCAGCTCCCCGGCGGGCTCCTTGGTGGCCTCGGTGTCCCGGAGTTCGAGCGCGGTGACAAGCTTCGCGGCAGCCCCGAGGAACGCTTTGACCTGCGGGTCAAGGCCGTCCGGCCAGCTGGTGGCGGCGACGGCGATGCGCGCGTTCTTGATCAGCGCGGCCCAGTTGCGGTCGATTTTCGGCGCCGGTCCCGTCAGGTTCGTGGCGATGCCGTGGAAGCCGACGTTGTCGATGAACGCAAGGGCGGCGAGGACGCCGGCGGTGCCTTCGGGGTCGCTGGAATGGTTGTGGCTCATGGTGCCTCCTCTGTCGCATTCAGGATGCGCCGCGGCGGTGGCCCGTTCAAGGCCTCACGACCCGCGTACGGGCACGGCGTGACCCTGCCCACCCGGCCCGCAGGAATTTCCCGGCCATCTGCCGTCGTTGTCCCAAATACGGTCGGATACGCGGCCGCTACGCATCCCGAAAGGCCGGCACCGACGTGACTGTTCCCCTCTCCATCCTCGACCTGGCAATCATCGGCAAAGACCAGACGGCGGCGGAGAGCTTCGCGGGCAGCGTCGCCATGGCGCAACTTGCCGAACGGCTCGGCTACCGCCGGATCTGGTACGCCGAACACCACAACATGGCCTCCATCGCCTCCTCGGCCACGAGCGTGCTGATCGCGCACATCGCTGCCCACACGGAAAGCATCCGGCTGGGCGCCGGCGGCATCATGCTGCCCAACCACTCGCCGCTGACCATCGCCGAACAGTTCGGCACCCTCGAAACGCTTCACCCTGGCCGGATCGATCTGGGCCTCGGGCGTGCCCCGGGCAGCGACCAGAACACCATGCGTGCCCTGCGCAGGGACCCGACGGCGGCTGACACCTTCCCGCAGGACGTCCTGGAATTGCAGGGCTACTTGAGCGGACCCAGCCGGATCCACGGTGTGGAGGCGACGCCGGGACGCGGCACGAACGTGCCGCTCTACATCCTCGGTTCCTCGCTGTTCGGGGCGCGGCTGGCTGCCCAGCTCGGACTCCCGTACGCCTTCGCTTCGCACTTCGCGCCCGCGGCGCTGCAGGACGCCGTCGCGCTCTACCGCCGCGAGTTCCAGCCCTCCGGCCAGCTCGCGGAACCGTACGTGATCGCCGGCCTGAACGTTGTGGCCGCGGATTCGGTGGCGGAGGCGCAGCAGATGCACCTCGACGTGAAGCGGGCCCGCATCTCCACCTTCTTCGGCAACGGCCGCACCTTCACCGACGACGAGGCAGACCTCATCCTCGACTCGGCCCAGGGCCAGCACGTGGCCCAGATGATGCAGTACTCGGCGATCGGAACCCCGGAGATCGTCCGCGACTACCTGGAGGAATTCGCCAAGCACGCCGACGCCGACGAACTCATCGTGGCCCACCAAAGCACTGGAACGCAGAGCCGCCTGCGCTCGGTGGAACTCACCGCCCGGGCCGTGGGGCTGGTGCCTGCGTAAGCCGCTATTTGGCGGGGCCTCGGGGGCCCGAAACAGGCCGGCAGACTCTTACTGCTCCCGGCTTGAGCGTATGCGCCGGAGGGCCATAGAGTTCTCCTCATCACGCGGTGCTCCGGCACCGTCCCTTCGCATCTATTCATGAATACTTTGGGGGCTACATGGCGCGCGCCATCTCCAAGGCGCGGCTGCGCCTTGTCCTTTTGCTGAGCCTATTAACGGGCATGGTTTTCCTCGGTGTGGTTCCCGCCCATGCGGCGGGCACGGCCAGCATTTCCGGCACCGTCACCGTACCCGGCGGAGTCGATGTCACCCAGACAACGGTGACCCTCCTGGTCGAGGTCCCTGACGGCTACACGATGTTCGATTCGGAAACCGCGCCCGACGCCACCGGGGCGTACACCTTCAGCGGCAAATGGCCGGGACGGTACAAGATCGTCTTCAGCAACCCGGCAACCACCGCAGTGTGGAACGGCGGGGCTCCGGCGGAGGAAGCCGCCCCGTTTATCGAGCTGGCCGACGGCCAGGCCGTCACCGGCGTCGACGCCTCGCTGCTGACAGCGGGCTCAATCTCCGGCACCGTGACCTTCGCTGACGGCGCGGAACCGGAACCTGTCCTGGTGTCCGCCTTCCCGGAGGGTTCAAGCGAACCGTCAGCCGGCGCCTCCACCGACCCCGATGGCAACTACACACTCGAAGGCCTCGCCCCCGGGTCTTACAAGCTGAACTTCATGGGCACCTCGGGCCAATACCCCACGGTGTGGAACGGCAACAGCCTCAGCCAGGAGACCGCCCCGGCCATCGTGGTGGCCGGGGGAGCGGCGGTCACCGGCGAGGACGTCACCTTCACCGTCGACGCCGGCGGCGCCAGCATCTCGGGAACCGTGGCCCGGCTGGGCGGCGGCGGAGTCGAAGGAACACCGGTGCAGGTCTTCAACCTCTCCGGGGCGCCCGTTTCCCTGGCCAACGTTTCGGCTGACGGCACGTACGCGGTGTCCGGCCTTGCTGCCGGCTCCTACAAAGTGGCCGTCCTCCCGAGCCCGATCGGCAGCGACCCGGTCTGGTACGGCGGCGCCGACGAGGCCACCGCGACACCGGTGGAGGTAGCCGCGGGATCCGCTGTGACCGGGATCGATTTCACGCTTCCCGCTGCTGCAAGCCTCAGCGGCACCGTGGCAGGTTATGACGGCGAAGCACCCCTCATGGTGCGGGCTTACCCGGCCGCAAACCCCTCCCCGCGCTTCGGCCCGCCCCTCGGCTTTGCCCTGGTGAACCCGGACGGCAGCTACACCGTGAGCGGCCTGCCCACCGGCCAGGTCAAGGTGCAGCTCTACGGCGAGATCGGCGGCTACGCCAACGAATGGTACGGCGGAACCATGGCCACGGCCACAACGGTGGACGTGACCGTGGGGCAGACAACCCCGGGGATCGACTTCACCGCCGCGCCTGAGGCAGTGATCACCGGGCAGGTCAAGGCCCCCCTCGACCCGCAGGCGACCGCCATCAGGATCCTTGACCGGGCCGGCCACGAAGTCGGCGACGCCTACCCCGAGCCGGACGGAGGCTACGAGGCCTTCGGCCTGCCAGCCGGGTCCTACAAGGTCGAATTCAGGGCAACCGTTGAAGGCGGTCCCACCACCTGGTACGGCGGCAAGACCTTCGCCAGCGCGGCGACGGTGACTGTCGTGGCCGGCCAGACCGTAACGGGCATCGACAGCGACGTGGTCAAGAAGCCCACTCCGCCGAGGAAGCCCGCCGCCGCGACGCAGGATCCCCAGGTCAACCCGGCGGCGAACATTATCGTCGCGCAGGCTGCGACGGACCCCGTCGGGACCGGGCTTGCGGCCGCTGGCGGGAGTGACCCGGCCGCCAACGGTGAGCTGGCGCAAACCGGCACCCCGGCGAACCTCACCCCGCTGGGGCTGGCCGGCGGAGTACTCGGCGCTGCCGGCGTCGTGCTCCTTCTGGTCACGAGGCTTCGCGCGCGCCGCCAGGCAGAGGCAAACCGCTAGTGCAATAGGCTGAGGGCCCGGAAAACCGCACGGTTTCCGGGCCCTCAGGTCGGCGAAACCTCCTCAGAAGGAGTTGACCTGTGGTGAGAAAGAAGAATCAAAGCAATTGGTGGCTTTCGGGCCGCCTGGGACTCCGGCTGTCGTTTTTTGGCGCGTGCTTGGGTGTCATCGGCGCGCTGCTTTTCCACGTCTATGTCGTGTTCGGCCACATCAATCCGTCATCGATGGTGTGGGGCGTAGCCTTTCTGGTTGTTCTCGAAATACCTCTTGGCGTTGCCATCGGACTCGCTGTTTCCGGCGCTGTGCTGCTGGTTCGGATGTTTCTGCCCGCGGGCATGGAACGTGACACGAACTCCGCGATATTCGGCCTTGCCGCCTTCCTTGTGCAGAGCACCCTGATCTTCGCACTTTTCAGTGTTTTCCCATGGGGTGGGGTCGCCAACTGGGCGGCCGCTGTCATAACGGGCCCGGTTGTCGGGTCAATCTACGCGATGTTCCTGCACGCCCGGCCCGATCAAGTCGCGCGATAGGCGCTCAGACTCCGCCACCCCGGCAACCTCCGCCACCAGCGCCGTGAACGCCCGCGCCGCAGGGCTGGGATTCAGGCGGTCCCAGATCAAGTACTCGTGCCGCGCGGTCTCCTCCTTGACGGGCACCACAGCAACACCCTGCAACCGCGCCGCGTAACGGCCGGGCAGCAGGGTGACGGCGAGTCCGTTGACGATCAGCTCGCGCGTCAGCTCGATCGAGCCCAGCTCGTAGGCGACCTGGCGTTCGACGCCGGCCCGGGCGAACGCTGCATCGCTTTGCTTCCGCCCGGCCGAGGTCCGCGGGAAGTCGGCGAACGACTCCTCGGCCAGCTCCCCCAGGGACAGCTTCTTCCGCCGTGCCAGCGGGTGGTCTTCGTTGAGGACGGCGGCGAGGGTGTCGCGGTTCAGCTCCCGGACCGCGACGCCCTGAGCGGTGCCCTTCTCGACCGCCGCCGCCGGGAACGTGCCGTCGAGCAGGCCGAGGAACGCCACGTCGAGCGTGCCGTTGCGGACTTCCTGGATCATCTCCTCGCTGTTGGAGACCCGGGCCTCGAGCATGAGGTCGGGGAAGCGCCTGCGGCATTCCCGCAGCAGTGCGGGAAGTTCGACGGCGGTGAGCGTCGGGATGAAGCCGATCCGCAGCTTGCCGCGCACGGCTCCGTCCGCAGCGGCAGCCTCGTCGCGCGCCCGCTCCGCAGACTCCAGCGCCGCCCGGGCATGGGGCAGGAAGGCCTCGCCGGCTTCGGTCAGCCGGACCTGCCGGCTCGAGCGCACGAACAACTGCACGCCGAGCTCGCGCTCCAACGCAGCCACCTGGTGGCTCAGCGCCGACTGCACTACGAAGTTCCTGGCCGCGGCCCGTGTGAAGCTTCCCGTCTCCGCGATCGCCACGACGTACCGCATCTGCTGCAGATCCATGCATCTATTCTGCTCATCATTCCGATGAAATCTATGTGTTGGACTCATTCATTGATCCGTAGGACCTTGGAAGCATGAGTTCATCGGTCAAGACCAACCCCGCCGGGACGGCGCGGAACACTGGGACGGCGCGCAACACTGGGACGGCGCGGAGCACCCGGAAGCCGGCCACCCGCCGTCGTGCCCTCCCGCTCGCCGCGGTGACAGCCATCGCCGCCTTCGCCCCGCTGGTCTGGGGCACCACCTACCTGGTGACCACGGACTTCCTGCCCGCCGGGCACCCCTTGTTCGCCGGCCTCGCCCGGGCCCTGCCGGCCGGACTCGTGGCACTGGCGTTCGGACGGGCACTACCGAAGGGTGTGTGGCTGTTCCGGGCCGCCGCCTTGGGCCTGCTCAACATCGGCTTTTTCTTCCCGCTGCTCTTCATCTCCGCCGAGCACCTGCCCGGCGGCGTCGCCGCCACCCTGGGCGCCGCCCAGCCGCTTGTGGTGGTGTTCCTGGCGGTGGCCGTGCTGAAGGATCGCCTGCTGTTCTGGCGCCTGGCCTGGGCGGTGACGGGTGCCGCGGGCGTGGGATTCGTGGTGCTGGGCCGCTCGGCCGGCATGGACCTGGTGGGCGTGGTTGCGGGCCTGGCCGCGACGGCGTCGATGGCCCTCGGAATCGTCCTCACCAAGAAATGGGGCCGGCCCGACGGCGTGCGCCCCATCGCCATGGTCGGCTGGCAGCTGACCGCGGGCGGGCTGTTCCTGCTGCCGGTGACGCTCCTCGTGGAAGGCATCCCGCCCGTGTTTGACGCCCGCGCCGTTGCCGGTTACCTCTGGCTGGGCCTGGTGGGCGGCCTGCTTGCCTACGCGCTCTGGTTCTGGGCAATCGGGCACCTGCCGGTCACGCGCGCCTCGTTGCTCGGCTTCCTGTCCCCGCTCATGGCCGCCACCCTCGGCGTGCTGCTCAAGGGGGAGAGCTTCGGTCTGCTGCAGATCATGGGCCTGGTGCTCGCCTTCGGGGCGATGCTGCTCGGGCAGCTGGGTGGCCGTCTGGGCGGGTTCCGGTTCCGGGGGGCGCGGGCGTCCCAACTGACTCGCAGTTAAGGCCGTTTTCAGCCCTCAAAACGGCCTTAAGTGCGAGTCAGTTGGGGACGGGAGGCTAGTGCAGGAACGCGGCGATGGCGAGCATTGCGGGCACCGCGATCACGGTGGTGATCAGCACGGTGTCCTTGGCGATGGTGATGCCCTGCTGGTAGCGGGTGGCGGCCACGAAGACGTTCTGCGCCGTGGGGAGGGCGCCGGCGATGGTGGCCGCGAAGAGGGCGTGGCCGTTGAGGCCGAGGATGAAATGCGCGACGAGGAACGCCAGTGCCGGGTGCAGGATGAGCTTGAAGGCCGAGGCGAGGACGATGTCCGTCCGGCGTCCGCTGGCCGCCGAGAAAGGCCGGTTCCCGTTGAGGGACATGCCGAAGGACATGAGCATGGCCGGCACCGCGGCGCCGCCGATGAAGTGGATCGGTTGCAGGACGGGGTCGGGCAGCTGGAGGTGGACGGCGGAAAGCAGCAGCGCCAGTGCGGAGGCCACGATCACGGGGTTCCGCAGGATGATGAGCAGGAACTTCAGCAGCGGATTCTGCTTGGCGCTGCGGGTGCCGTGGGTGGCGTCGAGGGCCATCAGGTTGACCGGGTTGTAGAAGGCCAGCTGGAAGATCAGCAAGGGGGCTACGTAGCTCGCGTCGCCGAGCACATAGACGGCGATCGGGATGCCGAGGTTGGCGCTGTTGGCCTGGCTGGCGCTCATGGCGCCGATGATGGCCTCGGGTGTTTTCCGTTTCAGCGCGAACTTGCTGAGCAGCACGTAGACGATGCCCACCACGGTTCCGCTGATCGCCGCGGCGGCGAGCTGCGGGCCGAGGACATCCTGGAGCCGGGCCCTGGACAACGTTTCGAAAAGAAGCGCCGGGCTCGCCACGAAGAAGGCGAGGCGGCTGAGGGTCTGCCCGGCATTCGGGCCGAGGATCTCGCGCTTGCCGACGAACCAGCCCACGCCGATGATCGCCCACACCACGAAGAAGCCCGAGAGGACCTCGATCACAGCGGGGTTCCGGACGTGCTTGGTGGAGTGCCGGGGAGGTTCACGGTCCCAGCGTAATCAGATTTATTCGACGGGGACGTGCCGCGGGGGCCGATTCCCGTTATGTGGACGCGGGCGGCTTTGGGGCGGCTGTCTGTTTCCGGCGGGTGGCGTTAGTGCTGGCGGGCGTTGCTGAGGGCGTGCGGCGGGCGCAGGAGCCCGGGCGTGTGGCCCTCGGCGGGATCGCTTCCGAGCTGGAGGATCTTGTTGTTGCGGTCCACGTGGACCACCTTCGGCTCGTAGGCCAAGGCCTCTTCGGTGGTCATCTCCGCGTAGGTGATGAGGATGACGACGTCGCCCACGTGTACCAGGTGCGCGGCGGCGCCGTTGATGCCGATGACGCCGGACCCGCGCTCGCCGGCGATCGTGTAGGTCTCCAGCCGGGCGCCGTTGGTGACATCGACAATCGACACGAGCTCGCCGGGCAGGATGTCCGCAGCGTCCAGCAGATCGAGGTCCACGGTGACGGAACCGACGTAGTGCAGGTCGGCATGGGTGACCGTGGCGCGGTGGATCTTGGACTTAAACATTGTGCGGTTCATAACGGGACAAGTTTAGCGCGGGCTGCGTCTGCTGCCCTGTGATGTGGGTTACGCCTGTTTCCGGGCTGCGCCCTGCGCCCGGCGCCTCGCAAGAGCGCCGTAGGCGGCGAAGAGCTTGGGCACCACGACGTACACGGCAGTGGGAACCACAAGCAAGGTCAGCAGGAGTGCGCGGAGCACCGGGTGCCAGCCGTCCATCAACGGGCCGAGGGCCAGCATTCCGACACTCACCAGGGGAAAGATCGCGAGCCAGGTAATCAGCGCCCGGGTGTGGACTGAGGGTACGGGCGGGGCCGACGGCGGTTCGGCTTGGAGCAGCTCGACTTGGGCGGGAGTTTGCCGGGTTTGGGTGAGGCTCATCGATTCTCCAGATAGACGGGAACTTGTCCAATGGAACCAGAACGCGCCGCGGTTTCTTCCCAGGCCCATCTGTGATGCGGTACACAGGGGGGTTCAGGGCTCCGGGCGCGGTTCTTCTTCGGCCATGTGCCATCTCTGGCCGGAGCCCGATGAGGGTTTCAAGTGGGAAATTGGCGCCGGCCCTACGCTTGCCGCCGGGCGGCGCCCTGTGCCCGGCGCTTTGCGAGCATGCCATACGCGGCGAAGAGCCTGGGCACCACCAGGTACACAGCAGCCGGAACCACCAGAAGAGTCAGGAAGAAGGCCCGAAGGACGGGGTGCCAGCCTTCCATCAAGGGGCCGATGGTCACCATACTGACACTGACCAGCGGGAAGATCGCCAGCCAGGTAATGAATGCACGGACGTGGATGGAAGGCAGTGGTGGAGCAGTAGCCGGGCCGTTCGGGGCCGCTGCTTGCTGGGCTGGGGATGTGCTCATTGGTACTCCATAAAGGCAGGTATACGCAGGGACTTCACGTAAATCAACACGCGCGGACAACAGTTTCCTGCCGATGCCAATAGCGCGGTTCGCGCTGGAGGTGGCTGCTGTTCGGCTCCGTCACGCCATGCAGCTTTTCGCGTCAACCGCGGGCGCCGAGCCCCGGAAAATCCGACGCGGCCGGGCTGATGGGAGAACGCAAAACCTGCGTGGCGTGACGCCTCAACTCCGTCAGCCGGCCGCCCCCGTCAGCAAGCCGACCCAACCCCTACGCCTGCTTCCGGAGCGTCCTGCCGATGATCGCCTGGGTCAGTGCATCCACCGCGTCGGCGTTGGCCAGGGGATTGCGGATCAGGGTGAAGTCGACCTCGCCCACCGGCGGGAGGTCGAAGCGGTTCGTGATGACCTTCAGGTCTTCCGGAACCAGCGACGACGGCATGACAGCGACGCCGATGCCCGCCCGTACCGCCGCGAGGACTCCGGCGATCTGCTTGGTGGAGCACGTCACCCGCCAGGTGCGGCCCCGGGCCTCGAGGGCATCGATGGCGAGCTTCCGGCTGATGCTCGGTGCGGGGTAGCAGATGAGCGGAACCGGGCTTCCGGGATCGAGCACGGTCTGTTCCAGGCCCACCCAGTCGAAGCTGTCCTTCCGGACCACCGTGCCGTCCTTGGCCTCGCCCACCCATTTCACGAAAACGAGGTCCAGCTGGCCCGCATTGAGCCGGCGGTACAACTGGTCGCTCTGGCTGACGGTGAGCTCCAGGTTCACCTGCGGATACAGCTGCCTGAACTCGCGCAGGATCCGGGGCAGGCCGGTGATGGCGAGGTCGTCCGCCGTGCCGAAGCGCAGCCGGCCGCGCATCGCTGAGCCCGAAAAGTAGCGCGCGGCGTCGTCGTGGGCTGCCAGGATGCTCCGCGCGAAACCGGCCATGGCGTCCCCGTTGTCGGTCAGCCGGACGTCCCGGGTGTCCCGGGCCACCAGCGATCGCTTGGCTACGGCCTCCAGTTTCCGCACGTGCTGGCTGACGGTGGGCTGCGCCAGGCCCAGGCGCTCGGCGGCTTTGGTGAAGCTCAGGGTCTCTGCCACGGCAAGGAACGAACGCAGCTGCACCGGATCGAACAGTATTGCCTCGGACAAGGGACTCCTCAACGGACCACGGCCCATGCTATTGCGGAATGCAATGAGAGTTATAAGGCCAATACGCTTCCATGATTACCGGGGCCAACCCTAGCGTTAAAGGCATTCCAGTGAAACCACCTGAACCGATTCCTGCCTGAACAAAACGTTTGATGAGGACACTCTCTTGGCACCCCCTGCACCCTCCGAAGCAACCGTCAGCCATTCCGCCATCGATTCCGTGAGTGCCGCGGCCCGCGCCAGCCGCGACCCGGACACCGTCACCCAGCCGATCGCCGTCGTGAGTGAACGCCTGCCATGGCGGCACACCTTCATCTCCCTCCGGATCCACAACTTCCGGGTCTTCGCCATCGGCCACTTCGTGGCGGTCATCGCCCTGTGGATGCAGCGCATCGCCCAGGACTGGATGGTGCTGCAGCTCTCCGGTTCCGTCACCGCCGTCGGCATCACCGTGGCCCTGCAGTTCATGCCCTCCCTGGTGCTCGGCCCGTGGGGCGGCATGATCGCCGACCGTTTCGCCAAGCGCCGCATCCTCATGCTCTGCCAGAGCGTGGCCGCCGCCCTCGCCGCGAGCCTCGCGGTGCTCTCACTCAGCGGCGCCGTGCAGGTGTGGCACGTCTACGTCATCGCGTTCATCCTGGGCCTGGTCACCGTGCTCGACCAGCCCGCCCGCCAGGTCTTCGTCAACGAACTCGTCGGACCCACCTACCTGCGCAACGCGATCAGCGTCAACTCCACCACGTTCCAGCTGGGCGGCCTGATCGGCCCGGCCCTGGCAGGCGTGCTGCTGAACGCCGTCGGCCCCGGCTGGGCCTTCGCCGGCAACGCCCTGGCCTGCTGCTCCACCATCACCACCCTGCTGCTGCTCCGCAAAGGCGAGCTGCACGTCAGCACGCCGGCGCCGCGGCGCAAGGGCATGCTCGCCGAAGGCCTGCGCTACGCGCTGCGCAAGCCCACCATCTACTGGCCGTGGCTCATGGCCGGTTTCGTGGCGGTGTTCGGGATGAGCCTTCCGGTGCTGCTGGCCGCCTTTGCCGCCCACGTGTACGACGCCGGTGCCGGCGGCTACGGCCTGCTGAACGCGCTGGTTGCGCTCGGTGCGATGAGCGGTGCCATCGCTTCCGCACGACGGCGGCAGTTGCGCCTGCGCTCGGTGGTGCTGGGCGCGGGAATGTACGGACTGATGCTGTGCCTTTCCGCAGCGGCTCCCTCGATGGCCTTGTTCGGTGCCGCGATGGTCCTCTCGGGATTCTGGTGCCTGATGTTCCTTACTGCCGCCAACCAGCTGGTGCAGACCAGCGCCAACATGGCCATCCGCGGCCGGGTGATGAGCCTGTACCTCGTGGTGCTGATCGGCGGGCAGGCGATCGGAGGACCCATGATGGGCTGGCTGGCCGAACACCTGAACCCGCACCTGGCGATCCTGGTGGCAGGCGGGGTGCCGGCGCTCGCGGCGGGGACGGTCGCCGTCGTGCTCGCCCGGAAGTCGGCGCTGCAGCTCAAGGTGGACCTGAAGAACCGGCGCAGCATGGTGCGGATCGTGCCGCGCGCGGCGTAAAGCCGTAAAGACGAAGAAACACCCCGGTCCGATGGGCCGGGGTGTTTCACGTGGAGCGGGCGACGGGAATCGAACCCGCGTATCAAGCTTGGGAAGCTAGCGCTCTACCATTGAGCTACGCCCGCATTGCCAGGCATTTGTCGAGGACTCAGCCGGAGCAGATCCCAGCTTAGCGCAGATCACAGGCGTTCCCGGACAGACTCACCTGAGCCCCCATCTGCTGCAGGAATGCGGGCTTATTTGAAGAGCTTCATCGGGCCCCAGCCGCTTCCGGCGGGCCTCGGCGGAATCCAGCTGCCGGAGAGGAAGCCGTAGTAGTTGAGCGTGCCGTCCGACCTGCGGGCGAGCAGGCCGCGCGTGCCCAGCCCGGCGTAGCCGTAGGCGGGGGCCAGGGACGTCGTTGCCTGCCAGCCGCCGCCGATGGTCGAGGGGTAGGCGATGCCGCCGGCGCCGTTTCCCCTGTAATAGAGGAGGGCGCCGCCCGGCAGCTGGGCAAGGACATCGTTGTTGCCGTCGTTGTTCCAGTCGGCAAGCGTGATGCCGCGCCCGGCCCACCCGGGGCCCATCGACACGAAGCCGCCCAGCGCTCCGCCGGAGTTGTTGGCGTAGTAGCGCAGCCCGCCGTCGGGCCGGTAGCCCAGCACGCCGGGGTACGCCTGGTTCCGGTGCAGTTTGCCCACGGTGATGGTCATGTCCGCCCAGCCCCAGCCGACGCTCCGCAATCCGTCGAAACCGCCGCCGGCCCGCCCGCGGTACAGGCCGAGCACGCCGTTCTTCCATTGCGCGAGGATGTCGTACACACCGTCCGCGTTCCAGTCCACCACGAAGCCCTGCTTGAGGTTCGACCAGCCGCCGCCGAGCGTCGCACGGTAGCGGTAGCTGCCGGACTGCGGCGCCGTGTAGAGCAACAGGTGGCCGGCGGAGTCCACCGCCAGGAGGTCCGATCCGCTCCTGATGCTGGCCCCTGCCGCCGGGTTGCCGGCGAAGTAGTGCTCCAGGGTAGGGAAACTGCGGGCGCGCATGTCCGCGGCGATCGTTGGCCCGACGTAGCGCAGGTGCCACGGTTCGTAGCTGTAGCCGGTGGTGCCGGACCAACCATTGGGGTAGCGCACGATGAAGCCGAAACGGTACGCGTTCGCGGCCACCCAGCGCCCGGCCGGGGTGTCGCCGAAGCAGGTGGACAGACCGCACGAACCGGCCGCGTTGCCGATGTCCACCGCCAGGCCGGTCTGGTGTTCGCTGTACCCGGGCTTGGCGGAGATGGTGTCCGCGTAGGCCTGGCCGTAGGTGCGGACGTAGTAGTCGTACAGGGCCGCCTGGGTGTCGTAAGAGCGGTAGCCGCTCACCACGCTCAGGCCCTGCCCGGCGCCGGATGCGGCGTTAAAGAGGGAATTGAGGGCGCCGGCCGCCTCGGCGCGCAGGTAGTGGCCGCTGCCCCGGACGTTGACCAGATCGCCGGGAGCGTAGCGCAGCGGGTTCAACGGATGGGACTTGTTGACCAGGACCGCCGTGCTTCCGGCGGTGAACACCGGGGCCAGGCTGGGCAACGGATTGACCGTCGCGGGTGCGGCACCTGCGGCACTTGCCGGCACGGCGGCGGGCACGACGGAGGTGAGCACGACGGCGGTGTGACCCGGGGCCGCGGGCGCCGTCGCCGGGGTGCCCAGCAGCAGCGCCGCGCACAGCGCGACGGCAAGGGGCAAGCGGGCCCGGGAACGGCGTCGTCGGACCCGGAACGGGAGGGCAGGAATCACGGCAGGCACGAACAGTCCCCTTCTGTTTTGCGGCGCAGGAACTCTACCGCAATCTTTACGGCGACGGAATAAAGATTCGGTTAAGGCTCGCGGCAACGGTGTCCTGGCGCAGCCGGCCCTGCATATCCTGAAGCGGTTAGCTGAGCGTCATGGGGAACCGGGCTACATCGTTTTGTCGCACGTTGATAGGGGATCCCATGGCATTCGCAGAGCATGAAGTACTGATCGGCCGCGACGCCATGAGTGTGTACCTTTTCCTCGTGGATGGGCTGAACAACCCCCTGTGGCGAGACGGCATCCGCAGCATTTCCCTCCGCTCGGGCAAGGCCGGCGCGAAGGGCGCCGTGTACCAGCAGACCCTCCTCGGCCCCGGCGGGCGGCCTCTCGCCGCCGACTTCCAGATCGTCGAGGCCAGGCCGGGTGCCGAAGTGCGCTTCGAGGTCATCGCCGGCCCCGCCCGGCCCCTCGGCGGCTACTACCTGAGCACCGAGGGCCGCAACACCCGGCTGCGTTTCGCCCTCGAGTTCCACCCGAAGGGCCTGCAGAAACTCATGGGCGGCATGATCCAGAAGACCATGGAGGCCGAGGTGCTCCAGTTGGACAAGCTGAAGCTGGTTCTCGAGGAGGAGAACGCGGCCTGAGGCTCGCTGCCGGCTCGCTTCCAGGGGCGGGCCGCGCTCGGCCGGGCTCTCCGCGCGGGCCAACGCGGGCTACTGCGCCAGCTTGAGGCTTCCCCAGCCGCTGGCGACGGTGGTGAAGGTGGTGAACTTCCCGCTGGTGAGGTTCCAGAACTCCACCGTGCCGTCAGCCGTCAGACCCGCGATGCCCGTGGAGTTCAGGCCGGTGACATCCCGCAGCGAACGGAGCCCGCTGTAGTCCGTCCAGCCGGTGCCGATAATGGGCCGCGACTCCACCTTCGGTGCGGGCATGCCGCTGCCGCGGTAGAGGCGCAGGGTGCCGGTGCTTTCCACCGCGAGCAGGTCCTGCAGGCCGTCGGCGTCGTAATCGACCATGGCCAGGCGCTGGCCAGGGACCGTCACACCCAGGCTGCTCGCCAGTCCGATTGCCGCACGGCCCCGGTTCGGGTACAGGTACAGCTGGCCCTTGGAGTTGGTGGCCACGACCTGCGGCATCCGGTTGTTGCCGCACCACGTGCCCACAGCCACGGTCATCGTCTGCCAGCCGCTGCCGCCCAGCTGTATGGGTGCCTCGAAGCCGCCTCCCACCAAGCCGGGGTAGAGCAGGAGCCGGCCGTCAAGCTGCTGTGAGAGGACGTCGAAGACTCCGTCACGGTCCCAGTCCGTCACGAAGAGCTCCTTGGCGCCGGTGAAGCCCGTGCCCACGGCCCGCGCCGGCCCGAAGGTTCCGTCACCGAGCGCCGGGTAGTCCCGCAGCTTCCCGTAGGGGTCGACGGCCACCAGGTCGCCCGCTCCGCGGACCGCGGCGTTCGTGAGGTCCCAAGTGGGGGGCTGCCGCTTGACGAGGGGCGTGCACACGTCGACTGCCGGCGGGGTGGGCGGCGTCATGCCGGCACCGGGGCTGTTCACCGTCCCGGCCGGAAGAGTGCTGTAACCGAAGAGGTTCACCACGCCCCACATGGTGTAGCGGTTCGGGGTGGTCTGCCAGTTTCCGTCCGTGAAGGTGATCCCGACGCCGATCACGTTGAACCGCGGGTCCCGCAGCATGGCGTCGTGGGCGGGAGAGCTCTTCCACCAGTCGACCAGTTTCGCGGCGTCGCGGTCCCAACGCACGGCGATGACTTCGCCGGCGCCACGGTCCGGGTTCAGAGCGCGGGGGTCCAGCCAGAAGTTCGCACGGTGCTCGATGACCTCGCGCGTGGCGATGTTGTCCGACCAGTCCTGGGAGAGCGAGGCCACGGTGGGGTTGTACTTCACCGGGTTCAGTTTCAGGGATGCCCGGTAGCTGTTGATCGCGTTGAAGACAGCCAGCACGGCAGCGGAGTTGTCGTCCTTCACCAAGGCCTGCGGGGCGAGCTGGGTTACTTCGGAGGCCCGGACGGCGGTGAAGGTGTCGCCCGTGCTGAGTGCGCGGTCGGTTGTGAAGGCTTCGGTCGGGTTCCCGAACGTCGTGCCGCCGAACGACGCGGTCTTGGCCGTGGGGGCCTTCGCTGTGGCGGACTTCGTCTTGGCGGCCGGGAGCGGGTCCGGCCCCCACAGCGGCGGGATGCTGGGAACGTCCGGCGGTGTCCCCGCCGGTGAGGTGGGCGCCGGTTGCTGCGGAACCGTCGAGGGCGCGGGGGAGGCGAGCGACGCCGATGGGCCGGCTGAGGCGCCGGGCGCAGGGGCGTCCGGGGGCGTCGCCGCGGAGGTAGCCGACGGCGCAGCGGCCGAAGCCGGGCCGGACGCGGTCACGGAAGGCGACGCAGAAGCCGAGGGATCCAGGGCGGACCCGGCCGCCTCGGATGGTGCGGGGGAGGAGGTCCCGCTTGCCGCCGTCGTCGGGCTTTCCGACGGGAATCCGGCAAGGGACGAGCCGCCCAGGACGGTGGTGGCGATCAGGCATGCCAGAAGGGCGGCCCCAGCTGCCGCGGTTCGTTTCACTTTTCACCAGCTCGCGTCGTGCCACCCAGCAGGCAGCGGCGGATTATGGTCCTCGGACTATAGTCGCAGAGTTCCGCGGACGCCATGCCTGCCCGGAACCTACTGTATTTTTGATGCTGTGCTGATCTCTGACCGTGACATTCGTGCCGAAATTGATTCCCGACGCATCGTCCTGGAGCCGTACGACCCCGCCATGGTCCAGCCGTCATCTGTGGACGTGCGGATCGACCGCTTCTTCCGGCTGTTCGACAACCACAAGTACGCCCACATCGACCCCGCCGAAGAGCAGCCCGAGCTGACCCGCCTGGTGGAAGTCGAGGGTGACGAACCGTTCATCCTGCACCCCGGCGAATTCGTGCTCGGCTCCACCTTCGAAACCGTGAGCCTGCCCGACGACATCGCTGCCCGCCTCGAAGGCAAGTCCTCCCTGGGCCGCCTCGGCCTGCTGACCCACTCCACGGCCGGCTTCATCGACCCCGGCTTCTCCGGCCACGTGACCCTGGAGCTGTCCAACGTCGCCACGCTGCCCATCAAGCTCTGGCCCGGCATGAAGATCGGCCAGCTGTGCTTCTTCCGCCTCAGCTCCGCGGCAGAGCACCCCTATGGTTCGGGCGAATACGGCAACCGCTACCAGGGCCAGCGCGGACCGACCGCCAGCCGCAGCTTCCTGAACTTCCACCGGACGGACATCTGAGCGTGCGTTCCCTGACAGTCCTCGACGGCGGCATGGGCCGCGAACTCGCGCGCCGCGGGGCGCCCTTCCGGCAGCCCGAGTGGTCCGCGCTCGCGCTCATGGAGGCACCCGAGCAGGTGCAAGCCGTGCACCAGGACTTCATTGCCGCCGGCGCCCGCGTCATCACCAGCAACAGCTACGCCCTGGTGCCCTTCCACATCGGCGAAGAACGCTTCGCCGCGGACGCGAATAGCCTGGCTTCCCGCGCCGGGCGCCTGGCCCGTGCCGCCGCCGACTCCTCCGGGCACGGCGTGCGCGTGGCAGGTTCGCTGCCGCCGCTGTTCGGCTCCTACCGCCCCGACCTGTTCGACGCCGGCCGCGCGGCTTCGGTGCTGGCGCCGCTGGTGGACGGGCTGGCTCCGCATGTGGACCTGTGGCTGGCCGAGACCCAGAGCTCGATCGCCGAAGCGCGGGCCATCCGTGCGGGCCTGCCCGACGACGGCAAGCCCTTCTGGCTCTCCCTCACCCTCCGCGACGAACAGGTGGACGGCCCCGCCTTGCTGCGCTCCGGCGAGACGGTCGAGGACGCCGCGGAGGCCGCCGTCGGGATGGGCGCGGAAGCGCTGCTGTTCAACTGCAGCCGCCCCGAGGTGATGGCGGCGGCACTGGCCGCCGCACAGACCGCCGTCGAGCGCGTGGGCGCGGAGCTGGAACTGGGCGTCTACGCGAACGCCTTCCCGCCGCAGCCCGAAGACGCCACCGCCAACGACGGCCTCGACGAACTACGTGAAGACCTGGATCCGGCCGGCTACCTCGAGTGGGCCGCGGCCTGGCGGGAGCAGGGAGCTGGCATCATCGGCGGCTGCTGCGGCATCGGCCCGGAACACATCGCGGCCATCAGCGGCCTGGGCTAGCGCCCGACCGGCAGCGGGTCAGCGTGCGCCCGCCAAGGCCGGGCGCTTCGGCTTGCGGATCGCCTTCACCACGGGCTCCACGAAGCGGGCCGCCAGTGGTCCGATGATCGCCATCAGCAGCACATAGGCTGTGGCCAGGGCGGCCAGCTCACGCGGCACGGCGCCCGACGTTACGGCCAGGCCCGCAATCACGATCGAGAACTCGCCGCGGGCAATCAGCGCGGCCCCGGCACGAAAACGGCCGGGCATTGCGATCCCGGCCTGTTTCGCCGCCCAGATGCCGGTGAGCATCTTGGTGACCGCCGTAAGGAATGCCAGCAACAGGGCGAAGAACAGCACCGGCGGAATGGTGGTGGGGTCCGTGTTAAGGCCGAACGCCACGAAGAAGATCGCGGCGAACAGGTCCCGCAGCGGTTCCAGGATCCGGGTGGCGTTGTGGGCCGTTGCGCCCGAAATCGCGATGCCCAGCATGAACGCGCCCACGGCGGCGGAGACCTGGAGTGCCGAGGCGAGGCCGGCCACCAGGAGGGCCAGGCCCAGCACGTTGAGCAGAAAGACCTCGGAGTTCTCGCTGTGTACAGCCTGCGATACCCGGTGCCCGTGCTTGAGCGCTACGAGCAGCACCATTGTCACTACGGCCAGGGCGATGCCCACAGTCTGCAGCCCGCCCAGGAAGCCGACGCCGGCCAGGATGGCGGTGAGGATCGGCAGGTAGATGGCCATGGTGAGGTCTTCGAACACCAGGATTGCCAGCACCACGGGAGTCTCGCGGTTACCGATCCGGCCGAGGTCCGTGATGACCTTCGCGGCGATCCCCGAGGAGGAAATGTAGGTGACGCCGCCCATGACGATCGCGCCCACCACGCCCCAGCCCAGCAGCAGCGCCACCCCGGCGCCGGGCGCGAAGTTCAGCACGAGGTCCATCACGCCGGCCTGCCAGGAGCGCCGCAGCCCGGTCACCAGTTCCGAGGCCGTGTACTCCAGTCCGAGCATGAGCAGCAGCAGGATGACGCCGATTTCGCCGGACAGATGCGCGAACTCATGCATGCCGTCCAGCTTGACGATCCCGCCGGCTCCGAAGCCCAGCCCGCCTATGAGGTACAGCGGAATGGGCGACATTCCGATGCGGCCGGCAAGACGGGCCAGCAGGCCGAGGCAGAAAACAACTGCGCCAAGTTCAATCAGGGTCAGGGCCAACGGGTCCATGACCGTCAGCCGTTGCGAAGAATGGCAGCCGCGGAGTCCAGGCCTTCCTGCGTACCGACAGCAACCAGAAGATCACCCGTGTGGAGCACGACGTCGGGCGCGGGCGAAGGAACGACCTCGCCTTCGCGCATGATCGCCACGATTGACACGCCACTGCGGGTGCGGATCTGTGCCTTGCCCATGGGCTGGTTCTGGAACGGAGAGTCGGCAGTGATGGAGAACTGGCGCGTGACGATGCCGGGAATTTCCTTGTGGGCTTCGGCGAGGCGCATGGCGATGTGCTGGCCGCCCAAGAGATTGCCCAGGGCGGCCGCTTCGTCGGCGGTCAACGGGATGGAGGCCTGGCAGGTGTCGGGGTCGTCCCAGGTCGAAACGAAAAGCTCGGTCTCACCTTCGCGCAGTTCCACGACACCGATCCGGCGCCCGGAAGCCGTGATGAAGTCCTTGCGGACGCCCAGGCCGGGAAGTTCAGTCTCATCCACGTTCATGGCTCCACCCTAGTCCTCTTGGGTGGGCTGCGAAACGGCGCCGTCCGGGTGGTCGGGACCCTCCTCGAAATTGGACCTAAGTGTCGTCCCGAGGGCCCCGAGGCGAGCTTGCGAGCCTTGGGAAGGGACTCACACGGCGTCCCGAGGGCCCCGAGGCGAGCTTGCGAGCCGTGGGAAGGGACCTACACGGGCAGGCCGCGGGCGGCGTCGTCGTAGTATTCGCGGTTCTGCAGCGCGCCGGCGGCCGCCTCGTCCAGCACGACGATCGCGTTCGGGTGCCACTGCAGGATCGACGCCGGGCAGGACGCCGAGAGCGGACCCTCGACGGCGGCCGCCACTGCGTTCGCCTTGGCCTCGCCGGTGGCGATCAGCACCAGGCGGCGGGCGTCCATCACGGTGCCCAGGCCCTGGGTGATGCAGTGCGTGGGGACCTCGGCTTCGGAAGCGAAGAAGCGGGCGTTGTCGCGGCGGGTGCGGGCCGCCAGCCGCTTCACCCGGGTGCGGGAGGAGAGCGAGGACGCAGGTTCGTTGAAGCCCACGTGGCCGTTGGCGCCGATGCCGAGGATCTGCACGTCGATGCCCCCGGCGGCGGCGATCGCGGCATCGTACGCGGCGGCGCCCGCTTCGAGCTCGGCCAGGGTGGCCCCGGTGCCGTCCGGCACGTTGAGCCCGTCCACCGGCAGGCCGATCACCTCGCAGACCTCGCGGACCAGCACCTGGCGGTAGGACTCGGGGTGCGTGGCGGGCAGGCCCACGTACTCGTCCAGCGCGAAGCCTTTGGCCGCCGAGAAGTCCGCCCGCCCGTCAGCCACGGCGGCCGCCAGTTCCGCGTACAGGCCCAGCGGGGAGGAACCCGTGGCGAGGCCCAGCACGGGAGCCTTGCCGGCGGGCAGCCCGGCGAGGACGGCCTGCGCGGCAGCGGACGCCGCGGATTCGGGGGTGGGGGCAACGATGATTTCCATTAATGGTTCCTTGTGTCGGTCTCTGGGATCGATGGTTTTGGGAAAGCTAGTTGCTGCCGAGCAGCAGGCCGCAGAGCGCCTGGGACACCCCGAGGGACGCGCCGTAGGTGACGATGTCGGCACCGCCGCGCGGCCAGCCGCATTCGACGGCGATCACGGCGTGGCCTTCCGCTCGCAGGCGCGAGAAAACGGTCCAGAGCGGGTGGTCGCCGTCGAGTCCGCGCCCGACGACGGCAACCTTCGCGCCGTCCGGAACCTCGCCTTCGCCGACGACGGCGTCCGTCGCCGCGGCGGGTCCCCACGGCACCTGCCCGACGGCGAAGTTCGCGCCCGTGTCCACCTGCACGATCGCCACGGCTTCTTCGCGGGCGAGCCAGTTTTCGGCGGCGGCGGACACCTCGAAGGCTTCGCGGATGCGGCCGGCGTCGAGCGTTCCGTCGGTGTCCGCGGAATCGAGCGCCGGGCGGCCGGGCTTGCTGGAGATCCCGCGGGGCGTTGCCTGGTGGATTTCGGCGGCGCCCGCGGCCGGGAAGCGTGCAGACAGCGCTGCGACCCGGGCTGCAGCGTCGGCCAGCCGGGCGGGGTCCAGGCGGCCTTCGGCCACCGCGGCGGTGATGGCGGCGAGCGTCTGTTCGTAGAGTTCCGGTCCGGTGTCCGAGCCGAGGCAGAGCAGGTCGGCGCCGGCCAGCAGCGCCCGCACTGCGGCTTCCGGAACGCCGGTCTCCGCGGAGGCGCCGGCCATGTCGAGCGCGTCGGTGACGATGACGCCCTCGAAGCCGAGTTCCTCCCGCAGCAGCCCCTGCAGGATCCGGGACGAGAAGGTCGCGGGGTTTTCCGGGTCCAGGGCATCGACCAGGATGTGGCTGGTCATCACCGTGGCGCCCCGCGCTTCGACGAGTGCACGGAACGGCACCAGTTCGCGGGCTTCGAGGGTGGCGGCGTCGGCGGAGACGCGGGGAAGTTCGTGGTGGGAATCGCTGGTGGTGCTGCCGTGGCCGGGGAAGTGCTTGGCGCAGGAGGCCACGCCGGAGTCCTCCAGCCCTCGGATCCAGGCGGCCGTGTGCCGGGCGACCAGGTCCGGTTCGGCGCCGAAGCTGCGGACGCCGATCACGGGGTTGTCCGCCTCCGAGTTCACGTCGGCGTCCGGGGCCAGGTTCAGGTTGATGCCGAGGCTGGCGAGTTCCTGGCCGATGGTGGCGGCGCTCGTGGCGGTCAGCGTGACGTCGTCCAGGCGGCCGAGCACGGCGTTTCCGGGCTGCGGGGAGCCGGTGAGGTAGTGCAGGCGGGTCACGTCCCCGCCTTCCTCGTCGACGGCGATCAGCGTGTGGGGGGAGTGCGCGCGCAGGCCGGCGCACAGGTCCCGCAACTGCACGGGGGACGCGACATTGGTGCCGTAGAGGCACACGGCCGCCAGCCCGGCGTCGTACGCGTCAAGGATCCAGACAGGCACGGCGATCCCGGAGAAGCCGGGCATGAGGGTGCCGGCGGCGAGCCGGCGGATCTGTTCGGTGGTCTGTTCGGTGGTCTGTTCCGGTGCGGCGAGGGTGGCGGACTTCGAGGTGCCCATGGCTTGGCTCCTGACGGCTGTGTGCGGGGCAGTGTGGTTCGGGCCGTGGCCCGTTGGTGCGGGGGCGGGGCTCACGCCACTCCCAATTGGTTCCACAGGACCATTACCGCGGCCCCGCGCAGGACGATGTCCTGCGGGTCCTCGGCGAGCCGGACGGTAACCGGCTGGGGGTCCTGGTGCAGCAGCCGGGAAAGCAAGGTCTGCTGCACGGCGTCGAGCAGCGGACCTCCCAGCAGGTGGCGGGGCCCGCTGAGGACCACTTCCGCCAGATCGAGGACGCCCACCACAGGAGCGAGGGCGATGGCGAGCCGTTCGCCCGCTTCCTGGTAGACGACGGCGGTGGCGGCCTCCGGATCTTCGCCCGCCGCGGCGTCAGCCAGGGCGCGCTCCAGGCTGGGGACCGACATCCAGGTTTCGAGGCAGCCGGTGCGGCCGCAGACGCAGGGCGTGCCGGCGTCGGTACCGACCGTGACGTGGCCGATTTCGCCCGCCGCCGAGTGGGCACCCCGGGCGCGACGGCCGCCGACGATCACGCCGGAGCCGACGCCGCGGCCGATCTTCACGAGGATTTCGTCATCGCAGCCGCCGCCGAAGGTGTGGTCCGCATGGACCGCGGCGTCGGCGTCGTTGGAGACCAGGGTGGGCAGGCCGGTGTGCTGTTCCAGCAGTTCCCGGAGCGGAATGTCGGTCCAGCCGAGGTTGGGTGCGGTGAGGACCACGCCGTCGCCGCCGACGATGCCGGGGGTCCCGACGCCGATTCCCAGCAGCGGCGCGGTGGCCTTGGCGGCGGTTTCGGCGACGAGGTCCAGGACCTGTTCGACGACGGCCTGGCCGGTGGCCGTGCCGACCGGCCGTTCCAAGCTTTCAAGGATGTTGCCGTCCAGATCCAGGACGGCGGCGCGGAGGGCGGTTTCGCTCGAGAGGTCCACGCCGATGACCTGCAGGCCCTGGCGGTTGATGTCCACGAGGATGGCGGGCTTGCCGGGACGCACCTCGCCGGACTGGCCGAGTTCGACCACGTGGCCGCGGTCCATGAGGTCCGAGACCAGGTCGGAGACGGTGACGCGGGTGAGGCCGAGGCTGCGGGAGAGATCGGCTCGGCTCATGGCGCCGCCAGCGTGGAGGGTGCGGCGGACCAAGGAGAGGTTGTTCGCACGGCCGTCCGAGGGGAGGGTGGCGGCACCTGTCCGTTTGCTGTGACCCCGGTCTCGTACGCTTGGCATGGAAGTTAGTTAACTCTACTAACAATCAAAGGTCAAGGGGTGCCGCGGTCGTGGCGCGGAGGTTTCGGGGGCGGTGGGTGCGGGGTTTCGGGGGCGGGGGCAGTGGTGGGTGCGGGTTTTTTGGGGGGCGGCTTTCGGGGGCGTGCGACGGATCCGGTTTCGCACCGGTTTCACCCCCGGAAACGTTGGCAGCCCGCTCAAATTTTGGCGGGTTGCCAACGTTTGAGGTGGTGGAATGGGGCTCAGGGCGCGGTTGCTCCTTCGGTTCCCGCCCCCGAAATGTGGAAACCCGCTCAAATTTTCGAGGGAACTCAATGTTTCGGCGGGTGGAAATTCCGCCTGAAGGTGCGCAATTGCATCGCCGTGCGTAGGCGCCTAGCGGTATCTCGTGGGGTATAGGCTACGTGCCATGATGACCAACCAGCGCCTCAAGCCACTGCTTGAGCAGTACGACTGGGCGACGGAACGACTTCTCACTCGCCTCGCCGGGCCCACCAGCAACTCGGGTGATGGCAGCGACGTCGACGTACCGGTACTGACGGACGCCGAGTACCTCTGGGAACCGGTCGACAGGTGCTGGTCGGTGCGGAGGCGCGCCGATGGGCCCGGACCGGGCGCCATCAAGCTCATCGGCGCGGGTGAGTGGGGGCGGGACGGCGCCCCCGAAAGTCCGTGGCCTCCGCCCTTCACGACGATCGCCTGGCGGCTTGACCACATCTCCGAGACGCTGTTGGGCCGATCCAACCACCTCGGGGGCGACCGAACCTTCGATCGAGCGACGTACGAATCCCGACCGGATGCAGCCGGCGCCATTGAGAGGTTCCGTCAGGCCGCAGCCGACTGGCGCCGGGTACTGCTCAGTGTCGATGAGTCCGACTATGACCGGACCGGACTAAGCAGCTACCCGTACGGCAGCGATGCCGAGGAGACGTTTCCGTCGATCGTGTGGTGGGAGAACCAGGAGATCCTGCACCACGGAGCCGAGATCGCGCTGCTCCGCGACCTCTACGTTCACCACACTCAGTAGCGACGAGCGCGCACCGCGGACATCTCAGCTGGCGGAACCTTTACGAAAGTCGGCAAGTCCCCGAATGTGTCCCGCGTCCTCCCATCGGGCGATGCGGCGGTGGTCGGGAATGGGCGGGACGTAGAGTCGCGGTGATGACGAAGCGCCAGGCCGAGATTCTGGCACCGTGGAGGCCGCCGACGGCATCTCGTTCAGCGGTATCGCAGACGAAGACCTCACCTTGACCCGCCTGGCGCCCTACCGCTCAGGTACGACGGCGATGGCCGTCTCCGCGGGTGCCTTCACCGGGAGGATCACCAGGAGTCCGGCCAACAACACCACCATGATGCCGAGGATTCCCCAGCGCTGGGCTTCGCCGGCGGCCACGAGCGGGGTGGCGATGGTGATGCAGAGCGTGAACAGGGTGGGTGCGAGGAAGCTGACGGCGCGTCCGGTGGTGGCGTAGAGGCCGAAGAGTTCGCCGGATTCACCGTTGGGCGCCAGCCTGGCCAGATAGGCCCGGGACGAGGCCTGGGCCGGGCCCACGAAGAGGCACAGCAGCAGGCCGAAGGTCCAGAAGGTGTTGCCACCGCTCCATGCAGCGCCGAAGACGGTGTAGCTGCCGTTGCCGAGCACCAGGATCGCGGTGCCGGCTACGAGCAACCCGATCAGCGCAATGATGATGACGGACTTTGGTCCGATCCGGTCGTCGAGGAGCCCGCCGATGATGGCGCCCACTGCAGCCACGATGTTGCCGAAGATCGCGAAGAAGATGACTTCCTTGAGTTCGAAGCCGAAGGTGCCTGCCGCGATCACGCCGCCGAAGGTGAAGACGGCGGCCAGCCCGTCGCGGAAGATGGCGCTGGCGAGCAGGAAGTAGATGGTGTGCGGGCTGGTCTTGTAGATGGCGCCGATCCTGCGGAACAGGAGCCGGTAGGACGCCAGGAAACCGAGCCGCTCCTGCGCCGGCCGGCCGGGCAGTTCGGGGACGGCGAACAGCACGGGCAGCGCGAAGATAAAGAACCACAGGGCCGAGAACACGGCCACCAGCCGGATGTTCAGCCCGTCGGCGGTCTGCGCCCCGAACCACGCGAAGGACGGCTGCACGAACAGCTGCAGCACGGCCAGCAGCGCTACGATTCCGCCCAGGTACCCCATGCCCCAGCCGAAGCCACTCACCTTGCCGATGTTGGCCGGCGTCGAGATCTGGGCGAGCATCGCGTTGTAGTTGACCCCGGCGAACTCGAAGAACACATTGCCCAGCGCAATCAGGGTGACGCCCAGCAGCAGGAACTCCGGGCGGGGGAAGACGAAGAAGCACAGACCGGTCAGCAGGGCCACGAGCGCCGTGTTGACGCCCAGCCACAGCTTGCGCCGCCCGCCGGCGTCGGAACGCTGTCCCGTGACCGGAGCCAGCAGCGCGATCGCCGCGCCCGCGATGGCGAGGGCAGACCCCAGGGCCGCCGACGCCGCGTCCTCGCCGCCGAAGGCGTTGGACGTGAGGTAGACGGTGAAGACGAAGGTGGTCATGACGGCGTTGAACGCGGCCGAACCCCAGTCCCAGGAGGCCCAGGCGAGGATCCGGCCCTTGGTCGATGCCGTGGTGCCGGCCGCCAGTTCCGAGGCCGGGTGGGGAGTGTCGGGAACCGCTGTGGTGTCCATGGTCTGAATGCTATCGGCAGCGAGCTACGGAAACGTGGTTGTCACACCCGATTGATAAACTGTGGGGACCGAACCCAAAGTATGACCGCCGGCTCCAACTCTTTGACAACTTTCATCCTGATTTAGCGGAGAAAACAGTGATCACAGTCCTTGCCGTGACCTTTGCAGCGGCCGCTGTGGCGCCCTGGATCTTCCGGAAAATCGGGCGGAGTTCCTTCTATGTGCTGGCGGCGGTTCCGGCGGCATCCCTGGTGTGGCTGGTCGCCCAGTACGGGCTGGTTTACCCCGAAGGCAGCCCCACCGGCGGTTTCATCGAGGAAAGCCTCCCGTGGATCCCCGAGCTGAAGCTTGAGTTCGCCTTCCGGATGGACGTGCTGTCCTGGGTGATGTCCCTGCTGGTCCTCGGTGTCGGGACCCTCGTGCTGGTCTACTGCGCCCGGTACTTCAAGGACAAGGACGGCTACCTCGGCGGCTTCGGCGCCCAGCTCCTGGCCTTCGCCGGCGCCATGTTCGGCCTGGTCACGGCGGACGACCTGCTGATGATGTTCATCTTCTGGGAACTCACCACCGTCCTGTCCTACCTGCTGATCGGCTACGCCCGCACCCGGCTTTCCGCGCGCCGCTCGGCACTCCAGGCCCTCGTCGTCACCACCGCCGGCGGCCTGGCGATGCTCATCGGCCTCATCATCCTCGGCCAGTCCGCCGGGACGTACCGCATGTCCGGCATCCTTGCCGGCCCCGACGGAACCGGTACCGCGGCCCTCTTCGCGGGAGCCGACCAGGGCGCGGTGACTGCCGCCGTCGTGCTGATCCTGGCCGGAGCCGTCACGAAGTCCGCGCTCATTCCCTTCCACTTCTGGCTCCCGGGCGCCATGGCAGCCCCTACCCCGGTGAGCGCCTACCTGCACGCCGCCGCCATGGTGAAGGCCGGCATCTACATCGTGGCCCGCATGGCGCCCGGCTTCAGCGACAGCCCGGCCTGGCTGCCCCTGGTGCTCGGCCTGGGCCTGGGCACCATGCTGCTGGGCGGCTACCGCGCGCTGCGGCAGACCGACATCAAGCTCATCCTGGCCTACGGCACGGTCAGCCAGCTCGGCTTCCTCACCATGGTGGTAGGCCTGGGCCGCCCCGACGCCGCCCTGGCCGGCCTCGCCCTGCTGCTCGCCCATGGACTGTTCAAGGCCGCGCTTTTCTTGGTGGTGGGCATCATCGACCACCAGTCCGGCACCCGCGACATCCGCAAGCTCTCCGGCGTCTACAAATCCTCGCGGGCCCTCGCAGTGGTTGCCGGGCTGGCGGCGGCGTCCATGGCGGGCGTGCCGCCGCTGGCCGGATTCGTGGCGAAGGAATCCGTGTTCGAAGCCTTCGTGCATTACAGCGACGACCCCGCCTCCGGCAGCTGGGGACCGGTCCTGCTGATCGGCCTGGTCCTCGGTTCCGTGCTGACCTTCGCCTACAGCGCCCGGTTCATGTGGGGAGCCTTCGCCAGCAAGCCAGGCGTGGAACGGACCCCGTTCAAGGCGATCCGGTTGTCCTTCCTGGCCGCGCCGGCCATCCTGAGCGTGCTCAGCGTGGCGTACGGCCTGTGGCCGGTCCCGGCGGACACCTGGATCCAGCCGTACGCTGCCCTTTTCGCCGAGCCAGGGCACGACGCCGGTGCCCGCGACGCCGGTGCGGGGCACCTTGCGCTGTGGCACGGACTCACGTCTGCGCTCGGCCTGACCGCCGTCACCTTCGCTGCTGGCCTCGCCATGTTCTACTGGCGCAACGCGGTCGCCCGGGCCCAAAGCCGGATTCCGGACTGGGTGGACGGCGACCGCGCTTACCAGCGCACCATCGGCGCCCTCGACGACGTCGCCGTCTGGGTCACCGGCCGCACCCAGCGCGGTTCCCTGTACTTCTACCTGGCAGTGATCCTCACCGTGGCCTTCGCGGTGCCGCTGAGCGTGCTGCTGGTCTCCAACAAGCCGCTGCCCGGCGGGCTATACATCGTGGACCCGAATTCGCCCCTGCAACTGGCCGCGGCCGCGGGCATCGTCGCCGGCGCCCTGGCCGCGGTGCGCGCCAACAAGCGCTTCCTCGCCGTCCTGATGGTCTCGGTGACCGGCTACGGCATCGCCCTGATGTTCGCCCTGCAGGGCGCTCCGGACCTCGCCTTGACCCAGATGCTCGTGGAAACCATCATCCTGGTGGCGTTCGTCCTGGCCATGCGCAGCCTGCCCGCCGAACTGCGGGACCGCACCGGCGGCAAACTCCGGGTGGTCCGCATCATCATCGGCGCCGCGTTCGGGGTGACCATGATCTTTGTGGCCATCTACGCCATGGGCGCCCGCGTCGCAGACCCGGTGTCCCTCGCCTTCCCGCAGCTGGCCTACGAAGGCGGCGGCGGGCTCAACGTGGTGAACGTGACCTTGGTGGACATCCGCGCCTGGGACACTTTCGGCGAAATCTCGGTGCTGGCCGTCGCCGCCACCGGCGTGGCCAGCCTGATCTTCATCCGCAGCCGCGGCGAACGGATCAACCGGGCCGCCGCCATGCCGGAAGGCACCGTGGGGCGCCGCACCGCCGTCGGGAACGACTCCCAGGAGCATGCCTCCCTGCACGTCGCCCGCCGCTTCGCCGGCAAGGCCGGGGACCCCTGGCTGGTGGCCGGACGCACCCTGGCCCCCGAGCGCCGCTCCATCATCTTCGAAGTGGTGGCCCGGCTGATCTTCCACTCGATGATCATCTTCTCCGTGTACCTGCTGCTTGCCGGGCACAACCTCCCCGGCGGCGGCTTCGCGGGCGGACTCGTGGCAGGGCTCGCGCTTACGGTGCGCTACCTCGCCGGCGGCCGCTTCGAACTGCGCGAGGCCGCCCCGATCAGCGCCGGCATGCTGCTCGGCACCGGCCTGGCCCTGGCGGCGCTCACCGGACTGGTGCCGCTGTTCCTCGGCGGCCAGGTCTTCCAAAGCGCCATCATCGGGTTCTGGCTGCCGGTGTTCGGGGACATCAAATTCGTCACGTCCACGCTCTTCGACATCGGCGTGTACCTCGTGGTGGTCGGCCTGGCCCTGGACGTGCTGCGCAGCCTCGGCGCCGAAATCGACGAACACTTTGAAGCGGCCGCCCCGGCCGGCGCACCGGAAGAGGCAGAACAAGAAGCCCCACAGGATGAAACCGTCCTGGCGGCCGGAAGCGAAAGGGACAACGCATGAGCGTCAATCTGACCCTTTTGCTGGTCATGGGCGTGCTGTACGCCTGCGGGATCTACCTGATCCTGGAACGCAGCCTCACCCGGGTGCTGCTCGGGCTGGTCCTGCTGGCCAACGCCACCAACCTACTGATCCTCGCCACGGGCGGCTACGCGGGCCTGGCGCCGTTCTTCAGCAAAGGCACCGACTCCGGGGACTACAACGACCCCCTGCCGCAGGCCCTGATCCTGACGTCGATCGTGATCTCCTTCGCCGTCACCGCCTTCATGCTCGGCATCATCTACCGCACTTGGGCCCTCGCCCGCCAAGACGACATCCAGGACGACGCCGAGGACCGCCGCGTGGCCAAGACCCCAAGCTTCGACGCCGAGGACGACGCCGAAGTGCCCCAGGAAACCTCGGAGTTCCCGCTCGCCGCGATCGCCGCCGGCCACACGCCCGACCATCCGGAGGCCACGGGAGAACCACCGCTGAACGACGACGAAGGAGGAGGACCGCGATGAACGCAGCAAACCTGGCGCCGCTCGCCGTCGTCCTTCCCATCCTCGGCGCCGCCCTCACCTTTGCGCTCAACCGCAATCCGGTGGCCCAGCGGACGGTCAGCATCGGCCTGCTGGCCATGACCTTGCTGCTGGAATGCTGGCTCCTGGCCGCCGTCTGGACCACGGGTACTTCCTCCGTGACCCTGGGCGGCTGGCTTCCGCCGTTCGGCGTGGTGATGGTGGTGGACCAGTTCTCCTCGTTGATGCTGGTGGTGTCCTCCGTGATCAGCCTGGCCGTGCTCATTTACGCCACCGGGCAGGGCATGGCCGACGGCGACCAGGAAGCGCCCGTCTCGATCTTCCACCCCACCTACCTGATCCTGGTGGCCGGGGTGTCCAACGCCTTCCTCACCGGCGACCTCTTCAACCTCTACGTGGGCTTCGAGATCCTGCTGACGGCAAGCTACGTGCTGATGACCCTCGGCGGGACCGGGCCGCGCATCCGGGCGGGCGTCACGTACGTGGTGGTGTCCGTGGTGTCGTCGGTGCTGTTTCTCATCGCGATCGCCATGATCTACGGGGCCACCGGAACCATCACCATGGCCGACCTCGCCGTGAAGCTCGCCGAACTCGACCCCGCCACCCGAAACCTGCTGCACGTGATGCTGCTGGTGGCCTTCGGGATCAAGGCGGCCGTGTTCCCCCTGTCCTTCTGGTTGCCGGACTCTTACCCCACGGCGCCGGCGCCGGTCACGGCCGTGTTCGCCGGCCTGCTCACCAAGGTAGGCGTCTACGCCATGGTGCGCACGGAGACGTTGCTGTTCCCCGGCGACACCCTGAATACCCCGCTCATGGTGGTGGCCCTGCTGACCATGGTGGTGGGCATCCTGGGTGCCTTGGCGCAGAGTGACATCAAACGTCTACTCTCCTTCACCCTGGTCAGCCACATCGGCTACATGGTGTTCGGACTGGCCATGTCCTCCGTGACCGGGTTGGGTGCCGCCGTGTTCTACGTGGCCCACCACATCACCGTGCAGACCAGCCTCTTCCTGGTCACGGGCCTGATCGAACGGCGCGGCGGCAGCTCCTCCATGGACCGGCTGGGTGGCCTGGCCAAGCTGTCACCGATGCTCGCACTGCTCTTCTTCGTGCCGGCGATGAACCTGGCCGGCATCCCGCCGTTCTCCGGGTTCCTCGGCAAAGTGGGGCTCATGCAGGCCGGCATGGAACTGGGCACGCCGCTGGCCATCACCCTCGTGGCAGGCGGCGCGCTGACCAGCCTGCTCACCCTGCTGGCGGTTGCCCGCGTCTGGAACCGCGCCTTCTGGCGCAAACCCGACGACGCCGAATACCCGGATCCCGTACTGAAGGACACCGCCGCGGTGGGCCTGCTTCCCAAGACGATGGTGGGTTCGACGGCGGCCCTGGTGGTGTTCGGCGTGGCGCTCACGGTGTTTGCCGGGCCCCTGTTTCAGCTCGCCGGGAACTCGGCGGAACAGATGCTGGACCGCACGGCCTACATCCAGTCCGTGCTGGGCCGGGACGCGATGGTGCCGGGCAAGTCCGCTACCGGCGATAGCTCAACCGGCGGGGCCAGCTCCGGCCCGAGCCTGCAGGGGGGCGCGAAATGAGCCGCAAACCGATCTCCCTCCGCACCGAGCTGCCCCTGCTGATCTGGCTCGTCATCGTGTGGGGCGCGCTGTGGCGGGACTTCAGCCCCGGCAACCTCCTGTTCGGCGCCCTGATCGCCCTGGTGGTGGCCAGGATCTTCTACCTGCCCCCGGTGGAACTGAGCGGCCGCTTCAACGTGCTGCGCGCCGTCCCCTTCGCCCTCGTGTTCCTCGCCAAAGTGGTGGCAGCGAGCTTCCAGGTCATCTACCTGGCGGTGGTCAAAGGACCCAAGGTGGTCAACGCCGTCGTCGAGGTCCCGCTGAGGAGCCATTCGGACCTCATGGTGACCGCCACCGGGCACGTGCTGTCCCTGATCCCCGGGTCACTGGTGGTGGAGGTGGACCGCTCGACGTCCACGCTCTACGTCCACGGGCTGGACATCCGGGACGAGGCGGACGCCGCCAAACTCCGCAAGGAAGTGCAGGACACGGAGGCTGGGCTGATCCGGATCATGGGCACCAAGGCCGAGCTCGCGGCCCTCGAAGCCGAAACAGCCGAGACCACCACAGGAAGCAGCCCCAGGAAGGGAGCAACGCCGTGAAGGATCTCGTGCTGATAGTGACGGCGGTGGTCCTCACCGTGGCCGCCGCCGGGGCGATCGTGCGGATCGCCATCGGGCCGTCCCTGCTGGACCGGGTGCTGGCCTCGGACGTGCTGTTGGGGATCGTGGGCGCCGCCCTCGCCATCGACATGGCCGTCAACAGGCACCTGAACAACCTGTTCCTGCTGGTGGCGCTGACGCTGATCGGCTTTATTGGATCGGTAACCGTGGCCCGCTTCGTGGCCGACCGGAGGGGGCAGGCCAATGACTCCTGATGCGAACGGCGTGGATGCCCTGATCGATACCGTCACCGTGGTGTTCCTGGTGCTCGGGGCGCTGATGTCGCTCACCGCCACCATCGGCCTGCTGCGCTTCCCGGACCTGATGAGCCGCATGCACGCCGCCACCAAGCCCCAGGTGTTGGGCCTGTTCCTGCTGCTCGCGGCGATCGGCCTGCAGATGCGCCAGTGGTGGGTGTGGCCGGTGCTGGCGGTGGCCTGGATCTTCCAGCTGCTCACCGTGCCTGTCTCCGCTCACATGGTGGGTCGCGCCGGGTACCGCACCAAGCACCTGCACCCGGAACTGCTCAGCGTGGACGAACTCGAAGCCGTGGTGCGGAAGGCTGCGGAGGAAGGCGGCGGGCCCGGAACCCGCTGACTTCCGGCGTCTAGGATGTGCAGCCGCAGCTTTTCCGAAGGAGTACCTGGACGGGAAGGACCCGGTGTTCGCATGCCGGCGGGGTCTCGGCCATCTGTTCGTTCAGGAGCTGGACGGCGATCCGACCGAGCAAATCCATGGGCTGGCGGACGGTGGTGAGCCCTGGGTCTACGAACCGGCCGGCATCGATCCCGTCGAAACCCGTCACCGCGATGTCGTCCGGGACCCTGATCCCGGCATCTGCGAGCGCTTCGAGGACGCCGAGTGCGGTCTGGTCGTTTGCGCAGACGATTGCCTCGGGTAGCTCCGCGAGACGTGCCTTGTCGGCGAGCAACGCTGTAAAAACTTCGTGTGCGTCCGCTCGTCCGCGAGTTTTCTCGAGGACTAGGCCCTCGGGTCGATCCAGAGCTGCGGCGTCGAGGGCGGCAAGGAATCCGCTGTGGCGCGCAGTGCGGTCGGCGTCGTCGATAGGTCCGGCGAACCAGAAAGTCTTGCGCCCGTGGTCGTGGATCAGGTGCTCGACGAGCCGGCGCATCCCGGCCTCGTTGTTCACCGTCACCGACGACATGGCCGCGGGGTCTTCCGGCCTCTGGGCCACCAAGACGATGGGCTTGGTCCGGGCGAGATGCGCGAGTGTGGACTCCGACATGATGTGGGGGAGCACGACGAGTCCGTCCACGCGGCGGGCGATCTCGTCCAGGGCCACGCCGCCGGATCCTGCCTTCTGCCAGCCGAGAGCGAGCGGGAGCCCGCGCAGGGTGCACTCAAGCTCGACTCCCCGGAGCACTTCGTCGGCGAAGAGCGGGTAGAGACGGGGACTTGAGGACGATTCACGGACGAGGGGGACATCCTCGGGGTCGAGCTGCTGCGGCATCGCAAGTTCGTCGGGCTCGTGTCCGCTGAACGAATACATACCCACAACGCCGCTGTGGCGCTCGGCTAGACCTCGGGCGAGTCCGCTGGGGATATAGCCGAGGGTCTCGACGGCCTTGCGGATCGCTTCCTGGGTGGCCGGCCTGACCTTGTCCGGGGAACGGAAGAACCTGGAGACGGAGGCCGTGGAAACACCAGCGGCCGCTGCGACGTCGTAGACGGTCGGTGTACTGGGCACTGCTTCCCCCTTTTCCCGGGAAGTCGTTCCATCACGAGTCCCGACGCCTTGGCGAAATCCTGGGCTAGAAACACTGTACGCGCTGACATCCTTGCTATCAAAGGGAAGTGACTCTTGCCACACACAAATGTATGCGCGTACACTCAAGTCACGGGCGGATCGTCGACGTCGAATAGCAACCCCTTTGCACCTCCCATTCCCCAACCCTTCGAGAGGAAACGATGATGTTGAAGAAGCGAGCGGCCTTAGCGGTCGGCGTCGTGGTCGCCAGTGCGATCGCCTTGACCGCATGTGGCAGGACGGCCGACACGGGCACAAATTCCAGCCCGGCAGTCGCTATTGCCGGCGGCAAGGCCACAGGGACGATCAAGGTCTGGGCCCAGGGTTCTGAGGCCGAAAGCCTGGGCGAGATCATGAAGGGCTTCGAGCAGGAGAACCCCGATGCGAAAGTCGACGTCACGGCGATCCCGTGGGGTGCAGCACACCAGAAGTACCAGACGGCGATCGCCGGGGGATCGACCCCTGATTTGGCGCAGATGGGTACGACCTGGATGGCCGACTTTGCCTCCGCGTTCGAACCGGTCCCCACCGAGGTGGATACCTCCGGCATGTTTCCTGCTGCCAAGGGCCCAGCCACCATCAAGGGCACGTCCGTTGGTGTCCCTTGGTATGTTGATACCCGCGTCGTTTACTACCGTAAGGACCTTGCCGCGAAGGCCGGCTACACGGCGCCTCCGGCCTCGTGGGATGACTTCAAGAGCATGGCCAAGGCCATCCAGACCAAGGCAGGGGCGGCCTACGGCATAAGCCTCCCCACCGGCGCTTCCGCCGACGACTTCCAAGCGATCCTGCCGTTCGTGTGGTCCAACGGCGCCGAACTCACCGATCCGGCCGGAACGCAATGGACGATCGATACGCCCGAAATGGCCGGCGCACTCGACTACGTCAACAGTTTCTTCGCCGAGGGCATAGCGAACAGGAACCCCGATACGGCCACTGGCGCCACCGAGGCGAACTTCGTCAGCGGCAAGACGCCGATGTTCATCGGAGCACCGTCCGAGGTTGGGGCCCTCACCGCGGCCACCGGAGCGTCGTTCAAGGACAAGGTTGGAGTGATGACCTTCCCCAAGCAGAAGTCGGGGACTTCATTCGTCGGCGGATCCGATCTCGCTGTATTCAAGAACGCCGCCAACCGTGACGGGGCATGGAAGCTCGTCCAGTACCTCTCCCGGCCCGACGTGCAGGCGCAGTTCTACAAGCTCACCGGAGACCTTCCTTCCCGGCAGGACGCCTGGAGCCAAGGCGATCTGAAGAGCGACCCGCTTCTGCAGACCTTCAAGGCCCAGATGAACGACGCCAAGGCTCCTCCGGCCAACACGAGCTGGACCCAGGTCAGCGCTGCCGCGGACAAGGAGCTCGAGAAGATCGTCCGGGGTGGTGTCTCCCCGCAGCAGGCATTACAGGAGCTGCAGGCCACGGCATCGAACGTGGGCATCTCGCGATGAGCACGCTCACATCCGCCCCTGCTGGCCTGCGCACTGCGCGGGCCGGCCGGGGCGGGCCTAAACGGCCCAGGCCCCGCGTCGCGCCTTGGGTGTTTGTCGCACCCTTCCTGGCGATCTTCGTCGTCTTCACACTCCTGCCTATCGTTTCCTCGTTCGCGATGTCCTTCACGGACTTCCGAGCCACCGACGTGCAGAACCCCTTTGGGGTCGACTTCGTCGGACTGCAGCAGTACCAGTCCGTGTTCACGGACCAGCAGTTCCTGCGCTCGATGCTCAACACCGGCTACTTCGTCCTCGTCGGGATCCCGTTGGCCATCATCGTCGCCCTGGCCCTCGCGGTCGCGCTAAACAACGGGATCAGCCGGCTCCGCACGCTTTACCGGGTGGGCTTTTACATCCCCGTGGTGACCAGCATTGTCGCCGTCTCAACCGGCTGGAAGTTCATCCTCCAGCCTGACGGACCGCTCAACGCCGCACTGCACTTGATCGGGGTCCAAGGGCCCGATTGGCTCAACAGCACTACCTGGGCAATGCCTGCAATCATCGCCATGGCTGTCTGGCGCAACGCCGGAACCCTCATGATCATCTTCCTCGCCGGCCTTCAAGCCGTGCCGCAGGAGCTTCAAGAGGCCGCGATGGTGGACGGCGCGGGCGCCTGGCGCAGGTTCTGGGCCATTACCCTGCCGATCCTGCGTCCGACCATCCTGCTCGGCAGCGTCCTCCTCAGCGTGGGGTTCCTGCAGTTCTTCGAAGAGGCTTTCGTCATGACCCAGGGAGGCCCGCTGAATTCGACCCTCTCGATCACCTACTTCACCTACAACCAGTTCGGCTTCGGCCAGTACGGGCTTGCCTCCGCGGCCAGCTACGTCCTCTTCGCCGTGATCGCCCTGGTCAGCCTGATTCAGTTCCGCACCCTCCGCTCACAGGATTAGCCATGCTCCACGTTAAAGAAGTAGCCTCCGACAGCCTCGAATCGCTGCCCGCGCCCAGCCGCCGCCTCCGTGACCGTCCCTCGCTGGGCCGGAAGAGGTTCCGTCCGTCACGACTGATCCTCCATGCCGTGCTTGTCCTGTGCCTGGCGGCGACCCTGCTGCCGCTGGTGTGGATGATCCTGAGCTCGTTCAAGTCCCAGGGCGAGATCCTCTCCGATCCCACAGCGTGGCTGCCGGCCCATTTCACGCTCGAGAACTATGAGCAGTGGTTCGGGCCGCTGAAGTTCGGGCAGTATTTCACGAACACCCTCGTGGTCGCCGGTGTCACCGTGGCCGGGAACCTGCTCTTCTGCTCGATGGCCGGCTACGCGTTGGCGAAGATGGACTTCCGGGGCCGGAGCCTCGTGTTCACCCTCGTTCTCATCACTCTGATGATCCCAGGGGTCGTGACGTTCATCCCGATGTTCGTCACCGTGAGCAAACTCGGCCTGCTCAACACCTACGCCTCGCTGTTCCTCCCCTTCCTCGCCTCCCCGGTCGGGGTATTCCTCATGCGTCAGTTCATCGCCGGGATTCCCGATTCGCTCATTGACGCCGCCCGCCTCGACGGCGCGGGCGAGGTGCGCATCTTCACCGGCATCATCATGCCCCTGTGCCGCGCGCCGCTGGCGACCCTCGCCATCCTGACGTTCCTGGCCTCGTGGAACAACTTCCTTTGGCCCCTCGTCGCAGCCCAAGGCCAGAGCACCTACACCCTCCCGATCGCCCTCTCGCTCTTCTCGGTCGGGCAGAACGCAACGAACTACGGCCTCCTGCTGGCCGGGGCGACGCTCGTCATCTTGCCTGTCGTCGCCGTCTTCATCGCCCTGCAGCGCTACTTCACCCAAAGCCTCGTCAGCACCGGCATCAAATAGCCCATTACGCCAATCAACAGAAGGACCACGCGTGAACCTGTCCACAGTGACCGAGCCGACCTTTCCGCCCAACTTCCACTGGGGAGCCGCTACCGCCGCACACCAGATCGAAGGCAACAACGTCAACACCGACTGGTGGATGCGCGAACACGCCGCCGAAACCGAGCTGAAGGAGCCCAGCGGCGACGCCGCAAACAGCTTCGACCGGTACCCCGAAGACATCGCCCTGCTCGCCTCGCTCGGCTTCAACGCCTACCGCTTCAGCATCGAATGGGCCCGCATCGAACCCGAACGGGGATTCGTCTCCCGCGCCATGCTCCAGCATTACCGGCGGATGATCGACGCGACGCTCGACGCGGGCCTGAAACCCATGGTGACCCTGCACCATTTCACCAACCCCCGCTGGTTCGCCCAGCGCGGCGGCTGGAACAAGCCCGACGCCGCCGAACTCTTCGCACGCTACACCGAAACAGTGCTCCCCCTGCTGGAGGACGTCCCCTGGGTCTGCACCCTCAACGAGCCCAATGGGATGGCGATGATCCGCACGGAGGTGGGCGCCGAGACAGGGACGCCTTCCGCCATCTATTCACCCGATGCCCGGATCACCGAGGTCCTCATCGACGCCCACCGACGCTCCCGCGAGGTGCTTAGCCAGCTCCCGACCCTTAAGACGGGATGGACGGTCGCCGGCCAAGCCTTCCACGCAGCCCCGGGCTGCGAGGAGGAGATGATCGCCTACAGGTACCCCCGGGAGGACATCTTCCTCGAGGCGGCACGCGGGGACGACTTCATCGGCGTCCAGGCCTACTTGCGCACCTTCGTCGGCAAAGACGGCGCCCTGCCCGTCCCGGATGGGGCCGAGACCACCCTCATGGGCTGGGAGTACTTCCCGCAAGCGCTCGAGATCTGTGTCCGCCACGCGTGGGAACTCACCGGGCATACGCCGATCTTCGTCACCGAAAACGGGATCGCAACCGACAACGACGCCCGCCGGATCGACTACACCCACGACGCCCTCCAAGGCCTGCATCGCGCGATGACCGACGGAATCGACGTCCTTGGCTACCTCCACTGGTCAGCCCTCGACAACTACGAATGGGGATCGTACACACCCACATTCGGACTCATCGGCTGGGACAAAGAGACCTTCGAACGGACTCCGAAGCCCAGCGCGTCCTGGCTCGGCCGCATCGCGAAGACCGGTGTCCTCCGGCACGGTTGAGGACCGCCGGCCCTCCCAGGACGCCGCCCACGTGCGACCGTTGCTGGCCCGGCGGCGTCCTGGGACCCGCAGCCGCTATCACCTTCACTGTCAGCCCACCGACGCCGCGCCGCCGGCACTGCGCTCGAGGGCGACCTCCGTCGAGGAGTCCACTATGACTTTTTCTCTTGGTCTCGATGTCGGCGCGACGAAGATCGCCGTGACCCTGTTGGACACCGACGGCACGGTCCTTCGCGCCGAATCGGTATCGACCGAGGCGGCCGGCGGGGACGCCGTCGTGGCTCAGATCGGTGCGATCGTCGCCGCACAAGCCGCGGAGTCCGTCCTGGCTGGGGTCGGCCTGGCGGTCCACGGTGATGTCGACCCCGCAAGTGGGATGATCGCCTTGGCGCCAAACATCGGCTGGGCCGGGGTGGACATCGCCGCCCGGATCGCCCCTCACCTTCCGAAGCGCACCCGGTTGCGGGTGGAGAACGACGCAAACGCAGCCGCTTGGGCCGAGTACCGTTTCGGCGGGCACCCACGCGCGGACTCGTTCGCGATGATCACTGTCGGCACCGGGATCGGCGGCGGGTTCGTCCTGAACGGGCGGCTCCTGAGTGGCGCTGCCGGCGCCGGAGAGATCGGGCATCTGCAGCTGAAGCCTGCCGGGGAGGGCTGCCCGTGCGGGTCTAGGGGCTGCTGGGAACGGTACGCGAGCGAGAGCGCTCTGCAACGGGCGGCCGTGGCCATGGGGTGGGGCGGGCCGGAGGCTAGCCGGGCTCTGCTTGCCGCAACGGCAACCGACCCTGCCGCGCGGGCCGTCGTCGAGGTTACCGCCGCCCATCTCGTCCGGGGAATCTCCCTCGTAGTCGACGCCTTGAATCCGGCCACCGTGCTGCTGGGTGGAGGGCTCGGCACCGACCCTCGGTTCCTGGCGATCGCCCAAGGCGCCTTCGAAGCCATCGAATTCACGCCGCCGCGCTTCCGCCCAACGCTGCGCGCTGCCCTCCTCGGCCCGCTCGCCGCCTCCATCGGCGTCGCAGACCTGGCCCAGAGCCCAGCCTAAGACTGCGAAGAGGACTGCTAGACGACGTCCGGGGTTTTAGCGAAACGGGTGATGGCGCGCTGCGTGGCGCGGCTGGTCAGGACCTGGATGACCGCGGTGACGCAGGAGGAGACCAAGGCGAAAGCAAGGGCTGAGCGCAGGCTGGTTTCCATGTCATCATGGCCCTTGGGAGGTTTGTTTCCGGTGGCCTTTTCCCAGACGCCGTTGACCAGCTTGGTGGCTGCGAATCCTGCGCCCATGCCAATGCCGGCGCCAAGCAGTTTGAAAAAGATGTTCATTCCGGAGCTCCTTGCGGGAGGAAACAGGACCAGCCCCAGCCTAACCCTATTCGGCGGCGGGGGACTGGCGGCGGCGTTCGAAGAAGGCCTTGAGGGCGCCCGGTTGGGGGCGCACCGGAACGATGTCCCGCTCCACGGTCAGGCCGGCTTTCACGCCGCCGAGCCGGAGCAGTTCCTCCAGGAGCACCAGGGTGGGCGGCATGAGTTTGAGCGCTCCGGCGGCCTCGCCCTCGAGGATCCCGCGCACCGGCATCCACAGTGACTGCCAGGCCTCAGTGGTCTGGTGCCGGGCCTCGTCCTGTGGAACGGGGGCGGCGAGGTAGAAGTACGTGTCGAAGCGCTTGGGCTGGTCCTCCGGGGTGACCCAATTGGCCCACGGCTGCAGCAGCCCGGCGTCGAGCACCAGGCCCGCCTCTTCCTCGACCTCGCGCAGGGCCGCGGCCAGGACCCGGCCCGCGTTGTGCTGTGCCGTGGCGGCATCGTCGGCGGCGATGCTGCAGCGGTGCCAAGCCTGCGCGTGCTGCTGGGCGAGGTCGTCCGCGAAACCCCAGCCCCCGGCGTCGACGGCGTCCACCCGGCCGCCGGGGAACACCACCATTCCGGCCGCGAAGTCCATGGTGGACACCCGGTGTTGGACGAAGACTTCCGGGCCGCCGGCGCCGTCCCGCAGCAGGATCACGCTGGCGGCAAGCCTGGCCGCGGGCGCCGCAGGAACGGCGTCGGGTGCCGCTTCGGGCGCGGTGTCGTGCCCACTGCCGGGGCCAGCTTCGGGCGCGGTGTCGTGCCCATTGCCGGGGTCCGGGGTCTCTCCGGGACCGCTGCTTTCCGCCATGAACGCTCCTTTGTTCGTGCCGCGGGCGATGATTCTGCTGGGTCACACCCGCAGTCATTCCACCGTACCCGCGCCGTCGCGGGCCAGGGTCCGGCGGAGCCCGGGGTGATCCAGCAGAATGTGTTTATCTCTCGGCCCGCCCGGTTGTGGATCGCCGTCGGGACAGGGGATGCCGGGTTGGATTCCGCGCGATCATTCGGGACCCAGCGGATGCCACCGCGGGATTTTGGGGCCGCGCTGTCACTGTGACCGGATGATGTCGCGAGACCCGACAGCGGCCCGACAGATGCCACCCCGCACCACCGCACCAACAGATGCCACCCCGACCCGACCTGGTCCGCCCCAATGTGACTGCAGCGCCCACCCCAACAAGCCCGCGCAAATATGACCGCCCGGAAGACGCCGGAAAGGCGCCCCGCAAAGCCCCGAGGTGTAAACTGGAGCACGCCCAAAAGGGCAATTGATAACGACAGGGGAGCGCCGCCGTCGGGCTGCAGCAGCAGAACGAAGGAAGGGCGCTGAGAGTGCGGAACACCGCAGACCCTCGAACCTGATCCGGTTAGTACCGGCGCAAGGGAGTCGAGTTCTCAGAGTGACCGGTGGCCGGGAAACAAGGGCCGGGCGACACTTTCCCCTCCTGTTCCTCAGGAGGACACAATGACTGGTATTTCTTCGACGCCGGCTTCGAGTAAGACCGGCTACACCTGGCGTGTGGTGGACATCGTGGTGGCGGCCCTGATCGCCGTTGCCGGCGGCGTGATTTTCTGGGCCTGGTCCCAGGGCGCCAACCTGCTCGCCCCGGTATTCGTCTACCCGCCCTCCAGCGGCCTGTACGCGGGTGGCTGGATGATTCCCGCCGTGCTCGGCATGCTCATCATCCGCAAGCCGGGCGCCGCGCTCTTCTGCGAGACCGTGGCCGCCACGGGCGAGCTGATCATGGGCTCCCAGTACGGCACCACCGTGCTGATCTCCGGCGTGCTCCAGGGCCTCGGCGCCGAACTGGTGTTCGCGGCCCTCATGTACAAGAAGTTCAACCTGCCCGCTTCGCTGCTGGCCGGTGCGGGCGCAGGTCTCTTCTGCGGCCTGAACGACTCCTTCATGCCGTGGGGCTGGAACATCGCGTACGAGGCCGGCGACAAGCTCGCCTACATCGTGTTCTGCACCATCTCCGGTGCCGTGATCGCCGGCGGCCTCTCCTGGATCGCCACCCGCGGCCTGGCCAAGACCGGCGTGCTGAGCTCCTTCGCGTCCCGGAAGGCCGCCACGGAGCCCGTCTTTTCCTGATGCCGTCCACTGAAGCCGGCGTCCGCGCCGCTGCCGTTTCCGCACGCGGCTGGGGCTGGCGGCACGCCGGCCGCACTGCCCAGGCCGTCCATGGCCTCGACTTGGACATCGCCCCGGGTGAACGCGTGCTGCTGCTGGGCCCCTCGGGCGCCGGCAAGTCCACGCTGCTCCACGCCCTCGCCGGGGTGCTGGGCGGCGAGGACGACGCCGACGAAACCGGCTCGCTGCTGATCGACGGCGTCCGGCCGCAGGACAGCCGCGGCCGGGCCGGGCTCATGCAGCAGGACCCGGAGACCCAGGTGGTGCTCTCGCGCCTCGGCGACGACGTCGCCTTCGGTGCCGAGAACCTGGCTGTGCCGCCCGGCGACATCTGGGCGCGCGTGCACGCAGCACTCGACGACGTCGGCCTGAGTAGTTCTGCCGATGGCGGTTTCCCGCTCGACCACCCGACGTCGGCCCTCTCCGGAGGGCAGAAGCAGCGCCTGGCGCTCGCCGGCATCCTGGCGATGCGCCCGGGGCTGATCCTGCTGGACGAACCGACTGCGAACCTCGACCCGGCCGGCGTGCTTGAGGTGCGGGACGCCGTCGGGCGCTGCCTGGACAAAACCGGCGCCACGCTGGTGGTCGTCGAGCACCGGGTGTCCGTGTGGAAAAACCTCGTGGACCGGATCGTCGTGCTGCAGCCCGGGAGCTCATCCGAACCCGCCGTGCTGCTGGAGGGCCCGCCGGACACCGTGCTGGAACAGGCGCGCGGGATGCTGGCCGCCGCCGGCGTCTGGGTGCCGGGCTACGTGCCGGCCACCCGGGCACGAACAGGAGCAGCACGAACCGCGGCAGGGGGAGCCGGCGAGCTCCTCCTTAACGCGCAGGACCTCGCCGTCTCCCGGGAACGGCCGCGGCGCCGCGGTTTCAAGACCATTCCGCCCGTCCCGGCACAGTCCGGCCTCAATGCCGACGTCGTCGCCGGCCAGGCACTCACCATCACCGGGCCCAACGGCGCAGGCAAGTCCACCTTCGCGCTCACCCTCGCCGGGCTGCTGGCGCCGGTGGCCGGAAAGGTGGGCGCCGGCGTCGCGCTGTCCGACGGAGCCGGAAGCGACCCGTACAAGTGGAAGGCGCAGCAGCTGATTTCCCGGATCGGCACCGTGTTCCAGGAACCCGAGCACCAGTTCGTCACGGGCCGGGTGCTGGATGAGCTCATGTTCGGGCCGCGGCACCTGGGACACGGGGAGGAACGCGTCGACGAACTCCTTGAGCGCCTGCGTCTGACCCACCTGGTGGACGCCAACCCGTACACGCTCTCCGGCGGCGAGAAGCGCCGGCTGTCCGTGGCCACGGTGCTCGCGGCGAGCCCCAAGGTGCTGGTGCTGGACGAACCGACCTTCGGCCAGGACGCCAACACCTGGGCCGAACTCGCGTCCTTCCTGTCCGAACTGCTCGACGCCGGCACCGCAGTGGTCTCCGTAACCCACGACGAGGAGTTCAGCGCCGTGCTCGGCGGCACCGAGATGCAGCTCGACAACGCGGCTGCCACGGCCTATACGGAAGCGGGTGCGGCATGAGGGAAGTCATGAGCCTGCACGGCAACCACGCCCTCCTCACCCGGGCCAACCCGCTGGCGAAGTTCGTGGTGGTCTTCGCGATCACCTTGGTGCTGGCGCTGTCCATCGACTGGGTCTCCGCATCCACCGCCTTGCTCGCGGAGGTCGCGCTCTTCCCGCTGGTCGGCCTGACCCTGCGCCTGCTGTGGCAGCGCGGCTGGCCGCTCATCCTCGCGGCCGCCCTGGGCGGCTGGAGCACCGCGATCCTGTCAGCGGACAGCGGAAAGACACTGCTCGACGTCGGCATCTGGTCCATCAGCGAAGGCTCGCTACAGCTCGGGCTGGGGTTCATGCTGCGCGGCCTGGCGATCGCCTTGCCGGCGGTCCTGCTGATGAGCTGCACCGACCCGACCGACCTCGCCGACGCCTTGGCGCAAAAGGCGAAGCTCCCGCACCGCTTCGTGCTGGGGACCCTCGCGGCGATGCGCCTGGTGGGCCTCATGGCCGAGGAATGGCAGACCATCGGGATGGCCCGCCGCGCCCGCGGCGTCGGCTCCCACGGAAGCCCCTTGCAGCGATTGCGCGCAACCCTCGGCCAGAGCTTCGGACTGCTGGTCCAGGCCGTGCGCCGTGCCTCGAGGCTCGCGGTGACCATGGAAGCGCGCGGCTTCGGCGGCTCCGAGCGCACGTGGGCCCGGGAATCGACGTATTCGCTGCTGGACGTGTGGGTCCTGCTCGGCGGAGTTGTCATTTCCGCCGGTGCGGTGCTGGCAGCCATTGCGGCCGGGACCTGGAACTTCGTCTTCTAGGTTTCGGGGGCGCCCGAGGGGCCGTCCACGAGCTCGATCCGGCGGGCCCCAACATGGGGCAGACTAGCGTTCCGTGAACCTTTTCCGCGGCACCGGGCAATACAAGGTGTGAACACAGACAGAGACATCATCAGGCGGTCGCGGGACAGACCCGCCGAGTTCGCCGCGCTCTACGACCGGCACGCATCGGTCATCTACCGCTATGCGGCCCGGCGTGCCGGTGATTTCGTGGCCGACGACGTCACCTCCGAGACCTTCCTTGTCGCCTTTGAATGCCTGGACTCCTTCGACGAGCGCCGGGAAGACGCACGGCCGTGGCTGTTCGGCATCGCCACCAACCTGCTCCGCCGGCACCACCGCGCCGAAGCCCGGTTGCTGAAGGCCGCGGCACGCGCCGCACCGCGGGAAGCCGCCGTGGACAGCACCGACGGCATCGCAGCACAGGTGGACGCCGCGGCGGCCATGGCCAAGCTCGCCAAGAGCCTCAAGGCCATGCCGGCCATCGACCGCGACACCCTCCTCCTCTACGCCTGGGCGGACCTCAGCTATGAGGGCATCGCCGACGCCATGTGCGTCCCCGTCGGAACCGTGCGTTCACGCCTGAACCGCGCCCGACGCATCCTCCGCACCGGCCTGGGGCCGGAAACACTTGACGAAACGGAAAACGAACATGAACGACTTGCAGCTGCTCCGCGGAATGCGTAGCGACGTGGGTTCCGCGCCGCAGGCAACCCTGGCGCGGGGCCGGAAGAAGCTCCTCAGCAGGATTGATGCGGGAACCGTCGGGAGCGGTTTTGGGGGCGCTCCCGAGGCAGTGCCCGACGGCGGTCCACGGCGGAAGCGCGTGATGGCCCGGCGGGTCCTGCTCGCCTCCGCCGCTGCGGCGGTCCTGGTGGGCGGAATCGTGGTGGCCGATGTTGTGGCTCCCGGCGGCCGGCCGGGGGCGACGGCAGAAGCGGCGGAAGTGCTCAACAATGCGGCCGCCAATGCGATCAAGACGTCCGATCCCACGGTGAAGCCCGGGCAGTATCTGAAGGTTGATACCAAGGCCGTGTACGGGGCCACTGTTTCCCGTGCCAACGGCACCGTGGTCTCCTGGCTGGAGACCCAGGACGGCCAGGTGTACGTGCCAGCCGACATGTCCAGCGAATGGGTGTGGAACCGCGAGGCGAGGGTACCGACGACCTTCTTCGGCAAGGAATCCAAGGCCGAAGCCGAGCGATACGTGGCTTCGCTGAACGGGGGTGCAGGTCCCCGGCTCGAGGGCATCATCCGCGGCAAGGGCGGGGCCTTCTACGGCAGCCCGCAGCAGATCCTGGGCTCACCCCTCCTGGATGCGATCAAGACCCTGCCAAGGGAGCCGCGCAAGTTGCTGGATCTGATCTACGAAAGAACCAAAGGTTCGGGGCCGACTCCGGAAAGCGAAGCCCTGATAACCATCGCGGACTCACTGCGGACCGGCGTCATTCCGGCCGATCTGCGCGCCGCGATGTACAAGGCGGCGGCCCTGATTCCCGGCGTGGTGGTGGCGGACAAACAGGCAACGCTTGACGGCCGAAAGGGTGTGGCGCTGGGCGTCTACTGGGCTGACGGCAAGCTCCGGCAGGACATCATCATCGATCCGGCCACCGGCCTGATGATCGGTGAGCGCACGATGCACCTTGCGGCGATGGACGGGATCCCCGCGAACACCGCCACCGGGTGGACCTCCGTCAAGACGTCGGTAGTGGACTCGGCACCCTAGCCGTACTAGCGGAAGCACCCCAAGGGCCCGGACGCCGGAGCGTCCGGGCCCTGTCGCCGTCGGGCACGTCCGCTGCTACTCCCGCCAGGCGAGATAGCCGCTGCGGCCCTCCACGGGGACCAGCGAGACGTCCCGGCCGTACTTCTTCCTGGCGTCGCTTCCGGAGAAGGCGTCCGGCGTGATCCGGACCGCCTTGGAAACCTTGCCGTCCTTCAGGAAAACGAAAAGCACCGGGGAGGCGGTGTAGCGCTTCTCCCGGGTGATCGCTTCGCCGAAGGCGGACTCGATTTCCGTGGCGGGGGTGCCTTCAGTGATGAAGCCGGCCTGGTCCCAGTCGAAGTCGGTGGCGTCGGCCAGGCGCAGTTCAGTGCCGTTACGTGCGGCTTCCAGCACGCGGTTGTCCAGTGACTCGTTCGATTCGGGCATGGTTCCTCCTGGTGAGCAGGCGCCCAAGGCGCCGGTCAAAACGGTTCCGAGCAAGAGCAGGGCCAGCCGGCGGGGCAGCGGCCGGCTCGCGGTTCGCAGGGTCATGAGGTGGTCCTCGACTCGTCGTTGAAGTCCGGGTCATGGCCGTCGGCGGGCGGCGCGTTCCCGGCGTCGCCCGTTTGGTCAGGGCCGATTTCGTTGGAGGGGTGCGGCAGGAGGTCTTCGCCGACGACGACGGTATCGCCCTTGCGCACGGCCTCTTCCACGAGGCCGGCCAGTTCCTCCGGGCTGGCATCCGGGTGCGCCGCCGCGATGTTGCGGCCCACTTCGTTGTTGTAGAGGTCCATCGCTTCGCGCGGACCCGGGTTGCCCGGGAGCTGCTCGTGGGCGGTGGCATAGTCTTCCGCCCACTCCTTCCCGAATTCCCTCGTCATCAGGGCGTTCCAGTAGGCGTGCCGGAAGGCGTCGTTATGGTCATCGTTCCGGTCCGCGCTGGGGAAGCGCGCATCGGCCTCGGAGAAGGCGTCGTCATGGATGCCCTTGAAGTCGTTCAGTTCAATCGGTCCCAGGCCGTTGAGCAGCTCGGCTTCCTTCTCGGTGACGGTCTTCTGGTCCACCACCAGGCGCAGCGGATCCCAGTCACCCGGCCATTCCGTGGTCTTGGCGTCGCTGACCTGGTACTTTTCCAGGATTTCCTGGGGCGTGGGCCTGCCGCCCGAATTCTGTGGCGCCAGCCCGGCGGCGCCGAAAGCGGCCGCTGTTCCGATGCCGCCGCTGGACGCGCCGGAGCTCTTTTCCTGCTCGTCGGCGTTCTTCAAGGCCGACTTCGACGCCTCGGCAAGGCCCTGCGACGCCTTCTCAAGAAGGGGACGGAAGCGGCCGTGCCAATCGGCGGAAAACTGCTTGGCGTCCTGGCCATGCCAGAAGGAACCCGTGGTGATCAGGGCGTCGATTTCCCGCGCTTTGCCGGAGATCTTCTGCGAGCCGCCGGCCAGGGATTTGGACAGCTGCTTGAGTTGTTCGATGTCTGCGCCGTAGAAGGCCATGCTGTTCCCCCCAAGTATTGTTGGTCCCATCCTTCGTGCTGATGCAGCCGAGCGGCAATGGGGAGAAGTTCCCCGCCCGGCGGTGGCGGACCGCGGAAACCGGGACCCGCCGTCGTCGTATATCGCACGAGGTGACTATCGACACGCCGAACGTGCCACTGGGGCCAAAACTCTAATCCATATAGATCATTTGTGATATTTTCTGGGTATGACTCAGCCGACCGCAGAAAATGTTGCTGCCCTCCTCCGTGACGCCCGCGGAGAGAAGGGATGGACCCAGGGCCAGCTCGCATCCGAGCTTGGCACCAGCCAGAGCGCCGTTGCCCGCATGGAACAGGGCAAACAGAACCTCAGCCTGAAAATGATCGAGCGGCTCGAAACGATCTTCGGGCGCAGCATCGTCAAGGTCGGCAAACCGCAGATGACCCACCTGAGGGTGGAAGGCGGACGCACGCTCTCCGGCGCCGTCGACGTCAACAGCAGCAAGAACGCCGGCGTCGCGCTCCTGTGCGCCAGCCTCATCAACCGCGGCACCACCACGCTGCGCCGCCTCGCCCGGATCGAGGAAGTCAACCGGATCGTCGAGGTGCTCACCTCGATCGGCGTCGAATGCACCTGGCTCAACGGCAATGACCTCCGCATCCACCGCCCCGAGACACTGGACCTCGAATCCATGGACGTGGACGCCGCCCGCCGAACCCGCAGCGTCATCATGCTGCTCGGTCCGCTGCTGGACGAGACATCTGAATACAAGTTGCCCTACGCCGGCGGCTGCGATCTCGGCACCCGCACCGTGGAACCGCACATGCAGGCCCTGCGCCAGTTCGGCCTTTCCGTGGAGGCGACCACCGGCTTCTATATGGTCCAGGCACCGCCGGCGGATGATCACGACCGTTCCTTCGTCCTCACCGAACGCGGCGACACCGTCACCGAAAACGCGATCATGGCCGCCGCCCACCGGCGCGGCACCACGGTGATCCGCAACGCGAGCCCGAACTACATGGTCCAGGACCTCTGCTTCTACCTGCAGGGACTGGGCGTGGTGATCGACGGCGTCGGGACCACCACGCTGCGGATCACCGGCTTGCCGGCGGTCGACGTCGACATTGAGTACTACCCCTCGGAAGACCCGATCGAGGCGATGAGCCTCATCACCGCCGGCATCGTGACCAACTCCGAGGTGACCATCCGGCGCGTGCCGATCGAATTCATGGAGATCGAGCTGGCCACGCTGGAGCAGATGGGCCAGCAGCTGGACGTCTCCGGCGAATATTTCGCGCGCAACGGCCGTACCCGCCTGGTAGATGTCACCACCAAGCCCTCCGTGCTGCGGGCTCCGGAGGACAAGATCCACCCGATGCCGTTCCCCGGCCTGAACATCGACAACCTGCCCTTCTTCGCGGTGATCGCGGGCAATGCCGAGGGCCAGACGATGATCCACGACTGGGTTTACGAGAACCGGGCGATCTACCTGACCGAACTCAACCGGCTGGGCGCCCAGGTGCAGTTGCTGGACCCGCATCGGATCTACGTCAATGGCCCCACCAAGTGGCGCGCGGCCGAGATCGGCTGCCCGCCGGCCCTGCGTCCGGCGGCCTGCCTGCTGCTGGCGATGCTCGCGGCCCGCGGCACCTCCGAGCTGCGCAACATCTACGTGATCGAGCGCGGCTACGAGGACCTGGCCGAGCGGCTGAACACCATCGGCGCCAAGATCGAGTACTTCCAGGATTGAGTTTTAGATCCAGGCGGGCGCTGGCGGCACCGCTCCCGCCTCAGTTCCCGGGGCTCCGGCCACGGAAACCCCGGAACTGCCGCGTCCTGCCGCCCATTCGGTGACGCCCGCAAGGGAACCATGGACGACGACGGCGGCCGGGTTTCCGGTGTCGCCGAGCTCCGCCGTGCGTCCCCCGGCGGTGTACCGGACCACCAGGCCGCGGTCCGTGCCGCGCGCCGCCCAGGCGCCGGTGATGTCGCCGAGCAGGCGCTCCAGCACGGGCGCGGGGATGTCCGAGAATGTGGCGCCGTTCCCGAGGTCCACGGCGTGCACCCAGACTTCGCGAGAGCGCATCCAGACGGTCTCGCTGGCGGGCACGGTGCGGCCCTGGATGGTGCGGACCTCGTGGTCCCAGGCGGCGTCCGGGAGGTCGCGCCATTCCACGCTGAGGTGCACGGCGGAGTGGTCGAACAGGTTGCGCAGGGCGATGGGGCTGAGCGTCGCGCCGTAGTCGATCTCGTAGTTGCGGACTTCTACGGACGGATACATCGGGGTCTCGACTCCCGTGGCGGCCCACTCCACCAGGCGCGCCACGGCGCGGGCGTTGTAGCCGATGTGGGCCACGACGTGGCGGCGGGTCCAGCCGGGCAGGAGGGAGCCGCCGTCGAGCTCTGCGTCGCTGAGTTCGTTGAGCTTGCGGGCGAAGAACGCGGTGCCCCGCCGGGCCTGCAGGAGCTGTTCCTGCAGGCCCGGATCGGTGGCCAAATCGTGCCGGGCGACCATCAGGCTTCCTTGACGACCTTGTTGCGCAGGGTGCCCAGGCCTTCGATGGTGGTGGTGAGGACCTGGCCCTCCTGCAGGTAGACCTTGGGGTCGCGGGCGTGGCCTACGCCGCCGGGGGTGCCGGTGGCGATCACGTCGCCCGGCTTGAGCGTGATGATCGTGGAGATGTAGCTGACCAGGAATTCCGGCGTGAACACGAGGTCTCCAGTGGGCGTGGACTGCATGGTCTGCCCGTCGACGGCGGAGGTCATCAGCGGCCCGGCGGTGAACTCGTCCCGGGTGACCAGCGCCGGGCCGAACGGGGTGCTGTTCTCCCACGTCTTGCCCTGCAGCCACTGGATGGTGCGGAACTGGTAGTCGCGCATGCTGATGTCGTTCAGGACCGCGTAGCCGGCGATGTGGTCCGCGGCGTCGGCTTCGCTGATGCGGCGCCCTTCCTTGCCGATGACGACGGCGAGTTCAGCCTCCCAGTCCACGGTGTCCGATTCCTGCGGCAGGGGGAGGTCGTCGTTGGGGCCGACCAGGGATTCCTGGTACTTCGCGAACAGCGTGGGGTACTCCGGGATCTCGCGGCCCATTTCCTTGATGTGGTTCCGGTAGTTGTGGCCCACGCAGATGATCTTGCCGGGGGCGCGCACCACCGGGGCCAGGTCGGCGCCGTCGAGTGCGTGGCGGGGGCCGGACGCCGCGGCGGCCAGCTGCTCCCAGTCCGGGGAGCGGAGCAGTTCGCCGACGTCGCCGAAGCCCTCGATCTCGACCAGGGCGTCGCCGTCCTGCCGGACCGCCTTGGTTCCGTCAGGGGTACGGAGGGTGAGGAGTCTCATTTGCTGCGTCCTTCGCGGTAGGTGCGATTGAAGTGGAGCCGTTCGAAAATCGGGGCGTCGCTGAACCTGAACAGGTCGAATTCGCTCTCGGCCTGCAGGGACCAGGCAACCCAGGAGGGGACCACAAACAGGTCGCCCTTTTCCAGGAGCCTGGTTTCGCCGTTGAGGGTCACCTGGCCGCGGCCATCGAAGACCTGCCAGACGCTGGAACCGACTTCGCGCACGCTCTCCGTGGCGGCCCCGGCCCGGAGCCGGTGGAACTCCGCGCGAATGGTCGGCATGACGTCCCCGCCGGTGGTCGGGTTGCTGTAGCGGATGGCGGCGTGTCCCTGGCCCACCGTTGCGGGGTGCCCCTCGTCCTCGAGGAGCAGCTGTTCACGCAGGGCACGGTCGGTGTGTTCCCAGCGGTAGGCGGCGATGGGGGAGTTGGTGGTGTCATCCAGGCCGGACAAGGGGCGCAGGCCCGGGTGTGCCCAGAGCCGTTCGGAGCGGGAGATATCCGGGGTGGCCTCGTCGGTGACGCGCTCGGTGCCGTATTCGAAGAACCCCGCATCCGCGTAGTGCACGAACGGGATGTCCAGGCCGTCGATCCAGGCCATCGGCTGGTCGGTGTCGTTGTGGTGGCCGTGGAAGTTCCAACCGGGCGTCAGGAGGAAGTCGCCGCGCCGCATCGCCACCGGGTCCCCGTTGACCACGGTCCACACACCTTCGCCCTCCACCACGAAACGGAAGGCGTTCTGCGAATGGCGGTGCTCGGGCGCGGTCTCCCGGGCGCCTAGGTACTGGATGGCAGCCCACAGGGTGGGCGTGGCGTACGGGGTGTTCCCGAGCCCGGGATTCGCCAGCGCGATGGCGCGGCGCTCGCCGCCGCGGCCCACGGGCACCAGCTCGCCGGCCCGGGCGGCGAGCGGGTAGAGGGTGTTCCAGCGCCAGACGTGCGGGATGGCCTTAGGCGACGGGGCCATGGGCATCAGGTCCGCGATCTCGGTCCAGAGCGGGATCAGGTTCTCGTTGTCGAAGTCCCGGTACAGCCGGTCCAGCTGCGCCTGCTCTTCGGGGGTGGGGTCCGGGACCGGCGGCGCCACGTGCTCGGCCCGGGCAGCGCCCGGATCGCCAGGGAAGGTATCGGTGATGGTCACGGAAGCTCCTCATCATTGAGTGCTGGCCTGCCTGCCAGCGGGACTTCTTCGACGGTAGGGGAGCGCCATGACCGTGGGGCACAGATTTCTGCTGTGAAGAATTATTCGGCCGGGCCTGTTCGGGCTTCGGGTTTATTCGGAAGGCGCGTGCGGGCTCGCCGCGATGTCTGCCTCGATGCCGCGCCGGGTGGCCATGACCGCCTTGACCAGGCCGCCGTCGAACATGGCAGCGAACCGCGAGGTGGGCACGGCCACCGAGATCGCACCGACCACCGAGCCGGCCCCGTTGTGCAGTGCCATGCCCACGGCGCTGATCCCGTCCTCAGTGCCCTCGAAATTGGCGGCGAAACCGTTGGTGCGGATCGTGGCTAGTTCCTGGCGCAAAGCGCCCTGCCTGGCAGGCGGCACGAAGTCTTCGCCGGCGTCGGGATCGTCCGTGAAGAAGAGGTCCTCGACGGCTTGGGGGTCCAGCTCGGCGAGGATCGCCTTGCCGCCCGAGGCCCTGGCCGCGGGCAGGACGGTGCCCTGCCGGTCCCCGACGCGCAGGATGTTGGAGCTCTCCACGGTGCTGAGGAACCTGACCTTGGTGCCCACCCGGATCATGAGGTTCACGGTTTCGTTCAGCCGCGCGGAGAGCGCCTCCAGGTGTGGCTGCGAAATGTCCCGCAGCCGCCTGCCCCAATTCAGCCCGGAGGGCCCGACGCCGAGGGCTGGGCCGGGCAGGTAGCGCCGGGATTCGTCCTGCACGGCGAAGCCGCGGTACACCAGCATCGAGAGGAGCCGGTGGGCGGTGGAGGGTGCCACGCCGAGTTCGGCGGCGGCCTCCTTCAAGCGGACGCTTCCCGTGTCCCGCAGCAACTGGATCAGTTGCAGGGCATTGTCCACCGCTTCGATCGCGTAGGTCGGCCGCTTCTGCAGCTGCTTTTTCTGCACAACAGAATTCTATGCCCGGCGGCACGGCGGCCAACCCACCATGGTGGTCATGGCTTACATCACACCGGCCGTCGATGAAGACGCCGAGCGGCACCCGGACACCCGGGGTGGCGCGGAACAACTTTCCCGGAAGACCTCCCTGGCGGCGGTCATCCTGTGTTGGACGCTGGTCGTCTTCGACGGCTACGACCTCATTGTCTACGGCACGGTCCAGTCCACGCTGATCAACGGAACGGACTGGGGGCTGACCAAGGGCACCGCGGGAACGATCGGATCCCTGGCCTTCCTGGGCATGCTCATCGGCGCGATATTCGCCGGGCGGCTCGCGGACGCGCTGGGCCGGCGCCGGACCATCCTGATGTGTGCAGTGGCCTTCTCGCTCCTTTCCGCGCTGTGCGCGTTCGCTCCCAACGCGGTGGTCTTCGGACTCCTCCGCCTGCTCGCCGGCATCGGCCTGGGCGGCCTGGTTCCCTCCGCCAACGCCCTCGTCGCGGAACTGGTGCCGGACCGCTGGCGCTCGGCCATCGCAACCCTGATGATGTCCGGGGTGCCCATCGGCGGCACCGCCGCCGCGTTGGCCGGCATCCCGCTCATCCCGGCGTTCGGCTGGCCCATCATGTTCCTGATCGCGGGCCTGGCCCTGGTCGTGGTGGTCCCGCTGGCCTGGAAATACCTGCCCGAAACGTCCGCGCCGCTCGCGCTATCCACCCGGGCTGCGGGCGACCGCGAGCTGGGAGCCCGCACGCCGGGCACCGGATTCGGGAGCCTGCTCCGCGCCCCGTACCTCGGCGCGAGCGTCCTCTTCGCCTTGGCGACCCTTGCGACGCTCTTCGCCTGGTATGGCTTGGGCACCTGGCTGCCGAACCTGATGCAGCTGGCCGGCTACAACCTCGGCTCGGCCCTGACCTTCGCCCTGGCCCTGAACCTCGGCGCCGTCGCGGGTTCGGTCATCACGGCCTGGGCGGGAGGCCGCTTCGGTCCCGTCCCCACCGCAATCGGCGCGGCGGCGTGTGCCGCGGCCGGACTGGCGGTCATCATGACCGGCCCGGGTGTCGCCGTCGTCTACCTCATGCTGGTCCTGGCCGGCATCGGCACCCACGGCACGCAATGCCTCATCATCGCCGCCGTGGCGAGCCACTTCCCGCGGCACCTGCGCGGAACGGCGCTGGGCTGGGCCCTGGGCGTGGGCCGTATCGGCGCGGTCGCGGCTCCGCAGCTGGGCGGGCTGCTCCTGGCGGCCGGGCTCGGCGTCAACTCGAATTTCATCGCCTTCGCCGCCGCGGCGGTCCTTGCAGCGCTGCTGCTCGGCGTTATCGCCCTGCGGGTCAAGGCAACCACCACCATTTCCGAAGGAAAAGCATCATGACCATTCAGAACAGTGCCGCAGCAGGCTCCACGGTGCTCGTCGTGGGCGGCGGCATGGCCGGCCTGGCCGGTGCCCTGGCCATGCGCAGCAACGGCGCCCAGGTCACACTGCTGGAGCAGGCCCCCGAGTTCGGCGAGGTGGGCGCAGGCCTGCAGCTGGCCCCTAACGCAACGAGGATTCTCCGGCGCTGGGGCCTCCTGGACAAGGTGGTCAACGTGGGCGTGAAACCCCGGAACATCGTGTTCCGGGATGCCGTGACCGGCGAGGAACTGACCCGCCAGGTCCTCGACGGCGAATTCGAGGAGCGCTACGGGGCGCCTTACGTCGTGGTCCACCGCAGCGACCTGCACCGGGTGCTCCTGGAGGCCTGCCGCGAGGCGGGGGTCGAACTCATCAACGACGTCCGGGTGGAGGCCGTGGAGACCGGCACCGCGGAGGCGGGTGCCGCCGTCGGGCGCGTCCGCAGCGCCGCCGGCCGGGAGTTCACCGCCGACGCCGTCCTGGCCGCCGACGGGCTCAAGTCCACCCTGCGCGCCTCGGTGTCCGGGGACTCTCCGATCGGCTCCGCGTACGTCGCCTACCGCGGCACGGTGCCGATCACCAAGGACACCCCAGCAGCCGACCTCGAGGACGTGATCGTCTACCTCGGACCGGACTGCCACTTGGTGCAGTACCCCCTGCGAAAGGGCGAGCTGCTCAACACCGTGGCTGTCTTCAAGTCGCCGTCGTTCGCCCGCGGCGAGGAACAGTACGGCGGGGTCGATGAACTTGAGGAGGCGTACGGCGACTGTGTGCCGCAGGTGAAGGCAGCCCTGGCCAACCTGGGCAAGAACATCCGCTGGCCCATGTACGACCGCGAACCGATCACCGGCTGGGTCAACGGCCGGGCAGTGCTCATCGGGGACGCCGCCCACCCGATGCTCCAGTACCTGGCCCAGGGCGCGTGCCAGGCCCTCGAGGACGCCGCAGCCTTGCAGGACATCACGGCCGCCCACGTCTTCCGCGACGGCGGTGCCGACAACACGGCGTGGGACGCCGCCTTGGCCGAGTTCGCCAAGGCGCGAACGCCGCGCACGGCCCGCGTGCAGCGCACCGCCCGGGTGTGGGGCGAGTCCTGGCACGTTTCCGGCGTCGGGCAGGTTCTCCGCAACCTGCTCTTCAAGGCAAGGCGGGGCAGCGACTTCCACTACACCGACTGGCTGTACGGCAAGGAAGCCGCTTCGGGAGCTGCACAGGGAGCGGCACAGGAAGCGCGCCGCGAGGACGCCACCGCCGCCTAGCAACGCCGCGCCGGCCCGGCCCACCGCGCGCAGCGGCGGGCCGGGCCGGCGCGCGTGCCTTGCCTGGACATGTGCCGTCCGCCGCCCCCGAACCCACTGTTCCGGCCCCCGGCCCTGTGGCGCACAATTGTTCTGTGCGCACATTCGGTGTGGAAGAGGAACTGCTGATCGTCGATCCTGCGAGCGGTGAACCGCTCGCCCTTGCCGACGCGCTCCTCGCCGGGATGGGCGCCGCAGAGGCCATGGCAGCCGAAGCGGCTAAAGCTACCGAAGCCGCCGGCCCGGCCGGCCAGGACCTCTTCGACCTTGAGGACGCCGACGCCGACGCCGACGAGACCCATCGCGGGCTGCGCACCGGCCTGAGCCACGAACTCAAACTCGAACAGATCGAAACGCAGACCCGCCCGTGCCGCAGCTACGCGGAGCTCCTGCGCCAGATCCGCCGTGGCCGCACCATGGCCAGCGACGCCGCGCGCAGCCACGGCGCACGCATCGCCGCCCTGGCCACGTCACCGGTGGACTCGGCTACCCACACCACCCCGAACCCCCGCTACGCGGTGATGCAGGAACGCTTCGGCATCACCGCCCACGAGCAGCTGACCTGCGGATTCCACGTGCACACGTCCATCGCGTCCCCGGAGGAAGGCGTGCTGGTGCTGGACCGTATCCGGGACAAGCTCGCCGTGCTCACCGCCATCAGCGCCAACTCCCCGTACTGGCGGGGCCTGGCCACCGGATTTGAAAGCTACCGCACCCAGGCGTGGAACCGCTGGCCGTCCTCGGGTCCGTCCGCCGTGTTCGGTTCCCTGGCAAGCTACCGCCGCGTGGTGAGCCGGCTGATCGACACGGGGGTTCTCCTGGATGAGGGCATGATCTACTTCGACGCGAGGCTGTCGCGGAACCACCCCACCGTGGAGGTCAGGGTGGCCGACGTCTGCCTGCGCTCCGAGGACGCGGCCCTGATCGCGGTGCTGGTGCGGGCACTCGTGGAGACGGCGGTGCGGGAGTCCCACGCCGGCGTCGAACCGTCCTCGGTGCCCACGGCCCTGCTCCGGATGGCCTCGTGGCAGGCCAGCAACTTCGCCCTGCGCAACGACCTCCTGGACTTCGGAACGTTCCGGCCAGCGCCCGCGGCCGACGTCGTCTGGTCCCTCGTGGAGTACCTCGAACCGGTCCTTGCGGAGCAGGGCGAGCTCGACCTCGCGCAGACCGGCATCGCGGACATTCTGCAGCGCGGGAACGGCGCCACCGAGCAGCGCCGCATCGCGGACGAACGCAGCGAAAACGACGGCGGACGCCCGGACTCCGCCGCGCTGGCCGCCGTCGTACGCCATGCTGTCCGGGAGACGATGCCCGAAGCCGCACCGGGGCCCGACACCAAGTCCCTGCCCGTGCTCACCTGGGTGCGGCAAGACTGGCGCGGGGCAGATATCTAAGCGGTATCTAGACCTGCTTCAGTGCCCGCTCGAGGTCGCGGATGAGGTCGTCCACGTCTTCAAGGCCCACGGAAAGCCGCACCACGCCGTCGCTCAAGCCGATGGCCGCACGGCCTTCCGGGCCCATGGCGCGGTGCGTAGTGGTGGCGGGGTGGGTGATGAGGGACTTGGAATCGCCCAGGTTGTTCGAAATGTCGATCACGGACAGGCCATCCAGCAGCGCGAACGCGGCTTCCTTCGCCGACCGCCCGCCCGAGGGCAGGAGCTCGAACGTCAGCACGGTGCCGCCGGCCTTCATCTGCTTCGCCGCGAGTTCGTACTGCGGGTGCGATTTCAGGAGCGGGTACTTAACCCAGCTGATGGCCGGCTGCTCCTCAAGCCATTCGGCGATCTTCAACGCCGATGCCGAGGAGTGGTTCACGCGCAGCCCGATTGTCTCCAGGCCCTTGGTCAGCACCCAAGCGTTGAACGCGGACAGCGAGGGGCCGGTGTGCCGCATGAGCTGCTTGACCGGGCCGTCGATGAATTCCTTGGTGCCCAGGATGGCGCCGCCCAGCACGCGGCCCTGGCCGTCGATGTGCTTGGTGCCGGAGTAGACGATCACGTCCGCGCCGAGCTCGCCGCAGCGCTGCAGGAGGGGAGTGGCGAAGACGTTGTCGACGACGACGGTGGCGCCGGCCGCGTGGGCCAGCTCGCTGACCGCGGCGATGTCCACGATTTCCTGCATCGGGTTGGAGGGCGATTCGAAGAAGACGGCGGTGGTGGGCTCGGAGAGCGCGGCGCGCCACTGATCCAGGTCCGGGCCGTCCACGAACACCGTCTCCACGCCCCAGCGCGGCAGGATCTCGTTGAGGATCACGAAGCAGGAACCGAACAGCGAACGCGCGGCAACCACGCGATCGCCGGCTGCCAGCAACGCACCGAGGGCGGTGAACACCGCGGACATGCCGGACGCCGTCGCGAAGCACGCCTCGGTGCCTTCGAGCAGGCGGAGGCGCTCCTGGAAGGTGGCCACGGACGGGTTGCCGTAGCGGGAGTACACGAAGCGTTCGTCCTCGCCGGTGAAGGCGCGCTCGGCGGCGGCGGCGGACTCGTAGACGAACCCGGAGTTCAGGAAGACAGCCTCGGACGTTTCCTGGAAGTTGCTGCGGTCAAGGCCACCGCGGACAGCCTGGGTGTCGGGGCTCCAGGTGGCGGCGTCGGGATTGAAAGTCACTTAGATGTTCCCCAGGTTCGTAGGCAGTCCGCGGTTCTTCCAGCCGTTCACGGTGCGTTCGCCGTAGCGGTCGGGCACCCCCTCGAAGCCTTCCAGCACGTTGTAAGCGGTGAAGCCGGCCTGCGTTGCGGCGATGGCGGCCGAGATGGAGCGCTGCCCGGAGCGGCAGATGAAGATGAGCTCCACGTCGCTGTCCTCGGGGGCCTGCTGCTTGAGCTCTTCGACAAAGTTGCCGTTCGGGACCCCGCCGGCGAAGTTCCACTGGATGAACAGCGGATCGTTCTCAGTGGCCTTGGTGTCGGGGATGCCGATGTGTGCCCACTCGGCTTCGGTGCGCACGTCCACCAGGATGGCGCCTTCCTCGAGTTTCGCCCAGGCGTCCTGAGGGCTCAGGTCTCCGGCGTAGCTCATGCGTGTCCCTCGAATGCTTCTTCTTCGTCGTAGCCTTCGAGCTGGTCGACGGCGGTGGCCACCGCGGCGTCGGCGCTCGCGACGGCGGCGGGCAGGATCACGGCCTGCGCCACGATCACGCTGGTGCCGTTGAAGGTCGCTGCCGGGCTGCCGTGCAGCACGTAGCCTTCGGCGAGGGCCGTGGAAATCCGCTCGCAGAACTCGCGGGTGTCAGGGCCAGTGATGAGGCGGTAGGAAAGTTTGTCTTCGCTTGGTTCAGGCATTGGTGCTCCTCAGTCACGCTTGCAGTTCGAAAGTGTCGATACGCCGAGTAGTCACCTGAGGCACCCCGCCGGGAGAGAGGGTTGCCGACCAGCAAAGTCAGGGCTTGGCGCTGGTGCTCATTACTCACTAAGAAAAATAACATCGGCGACGACGGCCCGCCGTCCGGCCGCCGTCATGTTCCGTAACCGGGCGCATTGTCCAGTGGAGCCTAGGTATACAAGCCGCGCCCGGCACCCTGTCGGCGGACGCCAGGAAGCTCGAATATTCGGATGACGCTACCTGCCGGAGCTGACCAACTTCACCGTGGACAACAGCGTCCAGCAGCGCACCGCGCTGGTGCGGGTCCACACGGCCTGAGAACCGGCCGCTGGCTCAGGATGACGGGCATCCGCGGATGCTGTACCACAGGCTGACTGCAATGGCATAATTTTCAGATCAGGTCTGCACTGCCGCATCCAGCTGGGGGATCGCATGCACGCTCTAGAACACTTGCGCTCGGGTACGGAAAACTCGTCGGGCAGGGATACGCCACGGGAGACGTCGGCGTACACCAAAGCCGGAATTGCGGGCTGGGCTGCGCAGCTTGGCCAGCCCGCACCGGAATCGCCGCGGTCCCGCCGGATGGCGCATATCGGCGGAATCAGCGCGATCGCAGCCCTGGTCCTCTATTTGGCCTGGCGCATCATCTTCACGCTACCGGCCGGGGGAACGAACCTTGTGGCCGCCTGGGTGCTGGTCTCGTTCGAAGCACTGCCGCTTTTCGGGATCGTCCTGAAGACGATCACCATTTGGAACATCGACAGTGCCGCGCCCGAACCGCCCAAGCAGAGGCTGAGGACAGCCATCCTGATCCCCACGTACAACGAGCCCGTGGAGGTGCTGTCCCCGACCGTGGCTGCGGCTTGCGCCCTTCGGCCTGCCCACGAAACCTGGGTGCTCGACGACGGCAACCGGCCGTGGGTGGCCGAAATGTGCCGCTCCTTCGGCGCCAGGTATGTGAGCCGTCCAAGCCACGAACACGCCAAGGCCGGAAACTTGAACCACGCGTTGGGGCTCATGGCACGGGAGGAAAAGGCCGGAGGGGAGCCCATCGACATCATCGCTGTCCTGGATTGCGACCATGTTCCGCTTCCTTCCTTCCTCACGGCCACACTGGGCTGGTTCAACGACGACCGGATCGCCCTCGTGCAGGGGCCGCAGGCCTTCTACAACTCGGGAGCCTTCGACGACGACGGCATCGCCGGGGAACAGGGTCTGTTCTTCAACGTCCAGATGCCGGCCCGCAACGTGGCCGGGGCGGGGCCGTTCTGGTGCGGGTCGACGGCGCTCCTCCGGGTGAAGGCGCTCCGCGAGGTGGGCGGCGTGGCCACCGAGACCATCTCGGAGGACCTGCACACCACCCTCAAGTTGATCCGCCGCGGCTGGCGGACGGCGTACCACCACCAGACCCTCGCGGTGGGGCTGGCCCCGGCAACCGCGGAGCAGTACCTCCTGCAGCGCCGCCGCTGGGGCATGGGCGCCATGCAGATCCTGGCCTACGAAAAGCTCTGGGCGGCCAAGAGCTGGATGTCGTGGCGCAACTTCCACGAGTACCTCAACGGAACGCTGTGGTGGCTGGAAGGGCTCGCCACCTTGGTGGCGTTCTTCGTTCCGCTGTTCATCCTGTTTTCCGGAGCACAGACCTCAACCGCCGGGCCTGTCCTGTTCACCGTCGTGTTCATTTCGATGTTCTTCATCCGTTTGTGGGGGATCAAGCGGCTCCTGCGGCACCAGATTCATTGGCCAACGGCGTTTGCGTTGCGCATCTTCCGCATCCCGATCGGGCTCGCCTGCTCCTGGTGGCTGCTGTCCCGGAAGACCCTCGAATTCCAGGTCACCCCGAAGGGCGCATCCCGCGAGCGGCGCCGTGGTCACGTGCCCTGGATGATCTACCTGATGATCGCCGTCGTCCTCGCGGCACTGCTGTATGCGGCGGCCGGAGTCTGGGGCTGGGTCCCGTGGGCGACGGGTCCGGGGTCGACGGTGGCATCGGGCCTGTGGGTTGCCGTGGCCGGCATGGTCCTGCTGCTGGGGGCACTGCGCATCCGGGCGAACGAGTACGCCAGCTCAAGACGGGATGGATACAGGTTCAGCGTCCAAGTGCCCGTGACGCTGGCGGGCTGCCGCGGTGAACTGGTCGATATCTCGATGGGCGGGGCCGCGGTTCGAATCCTGTCCGGCGAACTGCCGGAATCAGGTCCGGTGCAGCTCAACCTGCCGGGCGCCGCTCCGATGACGCTGCACATTGTGCGGACGTGGTCGACGGCGGACGGATCGAGGACCGTCTCACTGCGGGACCTGCGGGGCGAATGGTCCATATACAACGCGATTGCGCTGTGGCTGTTCCACACTCCAAGCGGCGCCGTTCCCGGGCTGCCCGCCGGTGTCCCCGCCGTCGCTCTGCGGGGCGCGCCATGAGAGCGCGCCGGCCCTGGCTGGTGTGGATCGCCGTTTCCACCGTGGCTGTTTCGGTCCTTACCGCGTGGCTTTGGCAGCACCCGGCCACCGGAGCATCCCAGGCCCTGGGTGACATCGCGATCCTCTGCTGCCCCCTGGCCGCCGCTGCCAGCTGTGCCTTCGCGGCGCGCCGCGACAAAGAGAGTGCCAGGGCCTGGTGGTTCATTGCCACTGCCGCGTTCGTCTGGTTCCTGGGAATGGCCGTGTGGACCTTCTACGGACTCACCCTGGACCACGTGTACCCGTTCCCCTCGCCCGCGGACGCCCTCTTCATCGGCTACGCGGTGCCCGCCGCGATAGGTCTCTTCGCTTTCCCCCGTCCTGCACCCGGGGCCCAGCAACTGCGCAACATGTTGGACGCCGCTGTCATCGCCAGCTCTGCGCTTTTCATCAGCTGGGTGTCCGTCTTGGGGCCGGTGTACCAGGCGGAAGGAGCGGACCATCTTGCTTGGCTGACGACAATGGGCTTCCCGATCGTCGACGTTGCCCTGGCCTCTTTGGTATTCGTGCTCACCATGCGCCGCGCCCGGCGGGAGCGCCTCCAATGGGCCTGCTTGGGACTCGGCGTGGTGGTGTTGGCCGTCACGGACAGCATCTACGTCAGGATGACGGCGGAGGGCGCCACCGGGTCCACCGGGACCCCGCTGGCGGCCGGCTGGATGTGCGCCTTCCTCTTGATCGGCCTGGCCCCCTTGGTCCCACATTCGAAGGGCGTGCGGAAGGAACCGCTGTGGAACTCCCTGGCACTGGAGATGCTCCCGTACGTACCCGCCGTCGGCGCCGTAGTGGCGGCCCCCACCCGGCTCCGGGATGTCGCGGACCCCGTCCTGGTGATCACCGGGGTTTCGGCCTTCGTTCTGGTGGTCCTCCGGCAGTTCTTCATCATCTACCAGAACGTCACCCTCACCCGGCACCTCGAAGCCAAGGTCGCCGCGCGCACAGCCGAGCTCGAGGGCCTCGGCGCGATCGTAAACTCTTCGGCGGATGCGATCGTCGGCAAGACGTCCGAGGGGCTCATCACCAGCTGGAACCCAGCGGCAGAGCGGCTGTACGGATATCACGCTGCCGAAGCCATCGGCAGGCCTGCGGACTTCATCATCCCGGTGCATCTGCGCGAGCAGGAGAACGCCTACCTCGCAGATGTTGCGACGATGGGCACAACACACACCTATGAAACCGAGCGCGTGCGCGGCGATGGCCTGCTGGTGCCGGTGTCCCTGACCGTGTCGCCCATCAGCGGGACGGACGGGATCCATGGCGTGGCCACGATCGCCAGGGACATCACTGACCGTCTTCGGAACGAGGCCGAACTGGTTGCGGCCCGGGAATCCGCCGAGGAAGCCAGCCGCCTGAAGTCCGAGTTCCTGGCGACCATGAGCCACGAAATCCGCACTCCGATGAACGGCGTCATCGGCCTGACGGGCGTGCTGCTCGACACCGAACTCGACGAACGCCAGCGCCAGTACGCCAATGGTGTGCGGGTCGCGGCGGACGCCCTGCTGTCCCTGATCAACGACATCCTGGACTTCTCCAAGCTCGAGGCCGGGAAGGTAGAACTCGACCCGGAACCGTTCGACCCCCGGCTCCTCGTGGAGGAGGTCGCCGGCCTCCTGGCGGAGACAGCCCGGGAAAAGGATCTGGAGCTCATGGCCTACTGCCGCCCGGAAGTCCCGGTCTCGCTCCTCGGTGACGCACGGCGGATCCGCCAGGTCCTGCTCAACCTCGCGTCGAACGCCGTGAAGTTCACCGAAGCCGGCGAAGTGGCCATCCGGGTGGGCCTCGTCGGGAACGACGACGAGCTTGCCACGGTCCGTTTCGAGGTCCGGGACACCGGCATCGGCATCGACGCGGCAGACCATGACCGGCTCTTCGAACCGTTCCTCCAGGCGGACGCGTCCACCACACGCAAGTACGGCGGGACCGGCCTGGGCCTGGCGATCTGCCGCAGGCTCACCGAGGCCATGGGCGGGGAAATCGGCCTGACGAGCACCCCCGGCAGCGGCAGCACCTTCTGGATCACCGTGCCCTTGCCGGTGACCGATCCGACGACGTTGCCGATCCAGCAGCCATACGGCCAGACGGAAGGGCTGCACGTGCTGGTGGTGGACGACAACGCCAGCAACCGGATGATCCTCGAGGCGCAGCTGGCAGGCTGGAAGATGCAGGCCGACGCCGTCGGCGGAGCCCGGCACGCCCTGAAGCGCGCCCGGGAGGAAGCCGACGCCGGCCATCCCTATGACATCGCCGTGCTGGACATGTGCATGCCCGAGATGGACGGCGTGGAGCTGGCCCGCCTGCTCAGCGCCGACGAGACGCTGCGGTCCATGAAGCTCATCCTGCTCACCTCCACCACGCAGGTGGACCGGAAGGAGCTGAAGGCGGCGGGCATCAGGGAATGGCTCACGAAGCCCGTACGGAGCTCAGAGTTCTACGACCGGCTCATCCGCCTGATCGCCGGCCCCGTGGTGCCTGCCGGGGCTCCCGCCGCGGCTGCGCTGCACAGTGATCACAGCGGCGCGGGGCTGGTGCTGGTGGTGGAGGACAACGACATCAACAAGCTCGTGGCCCGGAGCATGGTGGAGAAGCTCGGGTACGCGGTGGACGTCGTCTCCGACGGCGCCGAAGCCGTGGCTGCGACCGCCGCCCGGCACTACGACGCCGTGCTGATGGACTGCCACATGCCGGTGCTGGACGGATTCGAAGCCACCCGGATCATCCGGGCTCGGACCCTCAAGGGGCCCAGGATTCCGATCATCGCGATGACCGCCGGTGCCATGGACGAGGACCGCGAGCGGTGCCTCGATGCCGGCATGGACGACTACCTCTCCAAGCCCGTGGACGAGTTGAAGCTGCGCTCGGTGCTGGCCCAGTGGGTTTCCCGTGAAACGCCCGACGGCGGCAAAACGCCCGACGGCGGCCTCCCGGCGGGCGGGGCCGCCGCACCCCGGGCTGGGTCCGGCGCCACCGCACCCCGGGCTGGGTCCAGGGCCGCCCGCCGGACGGAAAGCGCGACTAACGCCGACAGCGGGACCGAGCTTGCCGGCGTCGCCGCTTTGCTCCCCCTGGAACTGGCAGGTCCCGTCCTCGACCCGGCCCGGCTGGCAACGCTGCGCTCGCTGGGACCGGCGGACGGACGCGGATTGCTTCCGGCCGCGGCCCAGGCGTTTAAGGGCGAAATCCTGCCTTCCCTTGAAGGAATCCGGGCTGCCGCGGCCGATGGCGGCGATGCCCTGGGCAGGGCGGCCCACAAGCTGAAGGGCGCAGCCGCGAACATCGGTGCCACGCGTGCCGCACGGCTGTGCCGGCAGCTGGAACAGGTGAACTCCGGATCCTCCGGGGCGGGGCTCGAAACCATCGAGCTCTTGGAGGCCGAGCTGGCCCTCGTGGCGGAGGCCCTGGACGAAGCTTTGTTCGCGGCGCCATGAGGGTCCTGGTTGCAGACGACGACTACGGCTCGCGGCTGGTGGCACAGGCCGCCGTCGAGCAGTCCGGCCACGAGTGCATCGCGGCGGCCGACGGCGCCGCCGCGTGGGAGCTGTACCAGCGCCATCGCCCGCAGGCCGTGGTGAGCGACCTCGAGATGCCGGGGATGGACGGGCTGGCACTCTGCCGTGCCATCCGTAAGGCGGAGACCGATTCGTACACCTACCTGGTCCTGGTCACCTCGCACGGCTCGAAGGAAGCCGTGGTGGCCGGGATGAACGCGGGCGCGGACGATTACATGACCAAGCCCTTGGACCCGTTCACCCTGCACACCCGGCTGCTGGTCGCCGAACGGGTCACGTCCTTGCACGCCGACCTCGCCCGCTACCGCGCTGCGCTCGCCGAGCAGGCCCGCACGGACCCGCTGACCAAGCTGCGCAACCGGCTCACCCTCGCCGAAGACCTGGAACAACTCCGCAAGACCTCCGAACACGCCGGCGAAAAGTTCAGCGTGGTCCTGTGCGATGTGGACTACTTCAAGCGCTACAACGACCTCTACGGCCACCAGGCCGGTGACGCCGCCCTGCGGGCCGTGGCCGACACCCTGGCGAAACAAGTGAGGCAGAGCGACGGCGTGTACCGATTCGGCGGCGAGGAGTTCCTGATCGTGCTGCCCCGGCAGTCGCCGTCGGGCGCCCGCGCCTTCATGGGCCGGGCGTTCGAGGCAGTGCGCAGACTGGGGATCGCACACACGGGAAATCCGCCCGGCATCCTCACCCTGAGCGGCGGGATCGCGGCCTGCACGGACAACCACCGGGTCAGCGTGGACACGCTGCTGAACGAGGCCGACCTTGCCCTCTACTCAGCCAAGGCCGCAGGCCGGAACCGGGTGATGGTTTCCCGGGCGCCCGCCGAAAGCCTGGCATTGCACGGCGGCACTTGACCAGGCCGCCTTAAGCCGGCTGCAGCCAGGGGTATCCAGACGGACAAGGCTCCGCATGGTTACCGGGCTGCTGCACGGCCAATTCCGGGACAGTACCGTCTGAGAGGAACAAACGTAGTGCGTGGTGTGTCTTTTACCGGCGTTGTCGGAGCTCTTGTCCTTGCTGCAACGCTTGTTGTTTCCCCGCCGAGCACCAGCCCTGCGAACGCCGCGCCGATAGTGGCAGGCACCATCCAGACCGGCACCGGCCCCGAATTCGTCGCCGTGGATCCGTCGACCGGCACCCTGTATGTCACCAACGCCGCACAGGACACGGTGTCCGTGGTGGGCAGCTCCGGAACAGCCACCAGCGTCGCCGTCGGAAACCTTCCCGAGGGGGTGGCGGTCGACCCGGGCACGCACACGGCCTACGTCGCCAATTACTGGTCCAATTCTGTCTCCGTCATCCAAGGCACCGCGGTGACGGCCACCGTCCCCGTGGGCACGGCCCCGTATGCAGTGGCCCTGGACCCCGGCACCCACACCGTCTACGTCACCAATTCGCAGGGGAACTCTGTCTCAGTGATCGACGGCGGCAAGGTCACCACCACTATTCCCGTGGGCCAGGGGCCGTATGGGGTGGCGGTCGATCCCGGCACAAATACGGCCTACGTCACCAGCCTCTACGCCGGCACACTGTCCGTCATCGAGAATAAGGCCGTCAGCGGCGTCATCTCGCTCGACACCGGCGTCACCGGGGTTGCCGTGGACCCGTCCACCCACATCGTCTACGCCGTCAATCCCTCCGCGGTGAGCCTGAGCGTGATCAATGGGGACCAGGTGACCACCTCGAACCCCTTCGGCGACAGCAACCCCCACCAGGTGGCGGTCGATCCCGAAACCCACGCCGTCTACGTGACACACTCGTACGCCGACAAGGTGTCCGTGCTTGACGGGGCCGGCGCCTACGGGCCCACCGTCTCCGCCGTCATCCCGGTGGGGATCCAGCCGGTCGGCGTCGCCGTCGACCCCGCAACGCACACCGCGTACGTCGCCAACTCCGGCAGCGACACCGTCTCGGTCATTAGCGACGCCCCAAGCCAGAGCACCAACACTGTGGAACCCGCCGGCAACGACTTCAGCGGCGACGGCAGCGTCGACGTCCTTGCTCGGGATTCGTCGGGGTCGTTGTGGTTGTATCCGGGGAACGGTGGTGGTGGGTGGTTGGCGCGGGTGCGTGTTGGTGGGGGGTGGAATGTGATGTCGGCGTTGGTGGGGCCGGGTGATTTCAATGGTGATGGGCGGGTTGATGTTTTGGCTCGGGATTCGTCGGGGTCGTTGTGGTTGTATCCGGGGAACGGTGGTGGTGGGTGGTTGGCGCGGGTGCGTGTTGGTGGGGGTTGGAATGTGATGTCGGCGTTGGTGGGGCCGGGTGATTTCAATGGTGATGGGCGGGTTGATGTTTTGGCTCGGGATTCGTCGGGGTCGTTGTGGCTGTATCCCGGGAACGGGCGCGGCGGATGGCTTGCGCGCGTGCGGATCGGCGGCGGCTGGAACGTGATGACCGCCCTGGTTTAGGACCGGCCCCTTGGCCCCGGACACATTGGTGGGACGCGCCGTGCCGACGCGTCCCACCAGTTTCCAGCCCTACCGAACCGGCCCTATTGAACCGTGAACCGCCCGCCCGCGAACTGCTCCTCCACGGACTGCCCACCCGCGAGCCGCCGGATCAGCACCGCCTGATCGGGGTACTCGGCCACGAGCGCCTCGACCTGCTCTTCCGTGGGTTTCGCCGAATCCGCCGGCTCGTAGCCCGGTGACAGGCTGCAGCTGACCAGGGCGAACCCGGGTCCTGCCAGTTCCGCGCCGAACCAGGTGGAATGCGGCGCGGCTCCGTGCAGGATCTGGCCGGCGTCCGGATCCGGGCCGAACACCGTCTCCGCATACCCGTCCTCCCCAGAGAAGACGTGCAGCCGGATCGGCGCGCCCAGGTGGAAGAACCACAGCTCGTCCTGTTTGAGCGTGTGCAACTCCAGGACCTCGCCGGCTTCCAGCAGGTACCAGTTGGAGCTGTAGAGAGGATGGTCTGCGCCGCCGAAACGTGGCGGCAATGCCGCGCCGGGAATGGCCTCGTTGCTCACCATCGCCGGTGCGAACCATCCGCCGACCCCCGACGGCGTCATGCCCAGCCGCTTGATCCAGCCCGCTGCGTCGGGCCCGCCCATGTCACTCACTGGGCGGATCCGCCAGGGAGAAGCACACCGTGATCCCGATGATCGCGCCGGTGTCCAGGGACCGCAGGAGGCCCTTCTGCGTCACGATGTCCACGTTCACCCAGCCGCCGTCCTTGAGCGGCACTTCGATGGTTTCGTGGAAGTTCAGCAGCGGCTTGCCGCTCGCCATGACCTCCTTGTCGTGCGCCACGTGCTCGGCGCGCGAGTCCTGGTGGCCGATCAGTTCGTCCTTGGTCATGCCCACCAGGTCGGCGAAGTTCTGGTTGACCCAGAGGAACACCGAGTTCGCGTCCTTCACCACCCAGTAGACGCCGTCCTGCTTGTCCAGCACATCCGCGATGGTCATCGGCGGAACGGTCGGCAGGACCACCCCTTCCACCGCCGGAACCGCGGTCACTGCGAAACTCCCTTGCCGCCGTCGGCCTCCAGCCTTTCGGCAAGATCCTGGGCGAGTGCCACCATGGTCATCGTCGGGTTCCAGGAACCGCCGGTGGGCCACAGCGAGCCGCCGGAGACGAAGACGTTCTCGACGCCGTTGAGGCGGTAGTCGATCCCGACGACGGCGTCCTCCTCTTCGCCGATGGGCAGGCTGGAGCTTTCGTGCACGAGGCCCGGGACGCGGCGTTCGGGGATGTCGGGCCGCTCGGCTGCCCAGCTACCGGTGTCCGGATCGCCGTGCCAGTACTCCACCCGGCTGGCGCCGCCCGGGGACAGCACGCGCTCAAGCATCTGGAAGGTGCCTTCGTCCATGGTGTCCCACGTAACGTCGTCGGTGGCGTTGGCCAGCACCTGCAGCGTCACGTTGGTGGTGGGATCCGCGCCGCCGGTGAAGCGCAGGTGGTTCTCTGGGTTTGCTTCGTCCAGCTCGCCGAGCACCGCGCAGACGAACACCAGGTAGTCCTCCGAGGAGAGCAACTGCGCCATGGACGCGGTGGCCACGACATCCGGGGCATAGCGCTCGGACTTCTGCGCGTTCTCCGCCGGCTTCCGGTCCGAGAGGACGGACAGTTGCACGTGGTACTGCATGCCCGCCGGGCTCTTGCCCGCCATGTAGATGGCCGCCAGTTCCAGTTCGCCGAGGGCTTCGCTGAAGTCGTAGTCCTGCCGCGGAACCCTGGCCACCACCGAGGTGATGAAGTGCGCGCTGAAGCTTTCGCCCGCGCGCGGGACCTGCGGGAAGGAATTGAGCACCAGCGTGGCCGGGGGAAGCGTGCCCATGGCGAGGACCAGGTTGGCGTCGCCGACGTTCACCACGCCGCGGCTCGTGTCCAGGGCCGTGGCCCGGCCGTCCTGCTGGATCACGGACTTCACGGTGCAGTCGGTGACAACGCGCAGCGGCGAACCCTTGCCCTGCGAGGCGAGGGCCTGCTGCCTGTCCGAAAGCTCAAGCAGCACGGCCGGCGTCGAGAACTTCGCGAAATCGATCCCCGAGGTGGCGCCGGAGGCCGCGGCGAGCGGCGCCGGCATGGAACGCGTGGCAGAGTCGATCTCGTGCAGGCCTGCCGCGAGCCGCTCCTGCAGGGCCTTCTGCATGATCCCGTACACCGGGCGCGTGTCGTTGATGAGGTCAACGACCTCAGCGGGGAGCCCGGCGTCGATCTGGTCCGCCGGAACGACATTGAGCAGATCCTCCGCCGTGGTGAAGTGGGCCTTCGCGGCGTCCATGACGGCGCGCGGCCAGCCGCGCATCTCGTCCTCCTCCGGGCGGGGACACCAGGCGCTCCACATGATGGAACGGCCGCCGTAGAAGGGCACCATGCCGTGCTGCCAGGAGATCTTGCCGGGCGGCTGGCAGGCGGTGGCTGCCGCCAGGGTCCAAGGGAACGTCTCGGACAGGCCGCCGAGTGTCTCCCGGTACGGCAGGGGTAGGTTCTGGAAATGCTGGGGCAGGAAGAACGGGCCGCGCTCGATGATGAGGATCCGGGCGTGCGGATTGACCGTCAAGGTCCGCTCCGCGAAGGCGTAGCCACAGAACCCGCTGCCGATCACGATATGGTCGAATTGTTCTTCCTCGCGGACTGTTTTCCATTCGCCTTCACTCAGGAAAAACACGTGGTCCATCACTTTTTGCGGTGAAGGGTCCTGGGGTCCGGGCGTGGGAAATCCGTGGTTGAAATTCTGGGACGAAGAAACTGCACTCACAATGAAGCCCCCATCAGTCTGGTTGTTGTCACGACGCCGTGAAAACAAGCGTCCCCGCCGGGCAGAGAGGAGTTTCATCCGCCCCAGCGCGGATCACTGGCATTAGTGAATCACTGATGGAATACGTTCACAATAGGATTTTGCGGAGGACTTTCGGCAGCCCGTATTGTGTCCGTAATTGCAAGTCAGGTATCGATTAATATCCGAGAATTGAGTGTCAATTGCTGTCGATAAGGCGTGACAAGCCGGAAATTTACGGGCCGGTGTGCTGCCTTTATTCGATTCCGGCGAACAGTTCGTTCAGTTCGTCGGTGAGCTGTTTGCGCAGGGCCGGGGTGCCGATCTCCTTGCCGTCCACGTGGTTGACCGGCGCGATCAGCCGGATGCTGGAAATCAGCCACACGGCGTCGGCGTCGTACAGGTCCTGGGTGACCAGCGGACCGTAGCCGAGCTCCCAGCCCGCCGCCTTCGCCTTCGCAAACAGCGCGCCTTGGGACGTGCCGGGCAGGATGCCGCTGTCCAACTGTGGCGTGATCAGCCGCTTGACGGTGCGCAGGGAGCCGCTGCCGTCGTCGACCGTTTCCACATGCGCCAGCAGCACCGTCGACGTCGGACCCTCCAGGACCCGGCCGTCGCTGGAGATGAAGATCGCGTCATCGGCGCCCTGCTTGTGCGCGTAGCGCAGTGCCGCCATGTTCACCGCGTAGGACAGCGTCTTGGCGCCGAGCAGCAGCCACGGGGCGCGCTCGCCCGCCTCGGCGTCGAACCCGCGGTCCAGGAGGACGACGTCGATCCCCGTCTCCCGCTGCCGGCGGCTGCCCGCGGGCGACGGCGAAGCCTGGATCCAGCAGGTGGGGGCCGAGGCGCCTTCAACGCCGCGCGTCACCAGGAGCTTGACGACTACTTCGTCGGTCTCCGGTTCGGGGGCGGGGAAGTTTTCCCGGTATTCCGTGATGGCCGTTTCGATGGCCCGCCGCCAGGCCTCCTGCTCCGGGATCACGAGGTCCAACGCGCGGGCCGAGGACTGCAAACGGTTCAGGTGGGCGTGCACCTTCCGGGCGTGGCCGCCGACGGCGAGCAGGGACTCGAAGACTCCGTCACCGCGCGTAGCCCCCAGGTCCGTTGCCATCAGCTGGGGCTGGGTGGCGTCGGCGATGCGGCCATTCTCGAACGCGGGGTCAAGGAACACGAGGACCGTCGGGGCGGGGAGAGTCATGCCACCAGCTTAGTGCGGGTGGACGGGCAGGGTTCCCGCAGGTTCGGGACCCTCGCCGGTTAGGCTTGGGGCTACAGCGGCAGCCGGCGGGTTCCGCGGACTGGCCTAGGGACCGTGGGGGTTTGAGTGCTTTTTCCATTCGAGGTGGGGACCGACTGGACCTGGCTCCTTGCCGCGTGGGCGCTCTTTGAAATCATCCTGCGCATCGTGCTCCTGGGCATCATTCCCGGCAACCGCCGTCCCACCACGGCCATGGCCTGGCTGCTGGCAGTCTTCCTCGTGCCGTCCGTGGGCTTCGTGCTGTTCCTGCTCTTCGGCAATTTCCGGCTGTCCCGGCGCCGCCGGGAACAACAGGCGGAAGTCAACGAAAGGGTGCGGGCGGGCGCCTCGGCGATGGCCGACGTCGTAAGTAAGTATTCGGGACCGGAATGGGTGAGCTCGGCCGCGGAACTGAACCGCCGGCTCGGCTCCCTGCCCATGGTGGACGGAAACTCGGTGCAGCTGATCCCCGGCTACCAGGAATCGATCGACGCCATGGCCGAAGCCATTCGTGGTGCCCGTGACTACGTCAACGCCGAGTTCTACATCATGGGCACCGACGCCGTCACGGACGGCCTGCTCAGCGAACTTGAGAAGGCGGCTGAACGTGGCGTCAACGTGCGGCTCCTGTTCGACCACATCGGAACGCTGCGGGTGTCCGGCTACCGCCGGCTGATCCGTCGCCTCAGGGCCAGCCGGATCCAATGGAAGCGGATGCTGCCGCTGCTTCCGATCCACGGCCAGTGGCGCCGCCCGGACCTGCGGAACCACCGCAAGATCCTGGTGATCGACGGCGTCACCGCCTTTACGGGATCGCAGAACCTGATCGAGCCCTCCTACCACAACGCGCGCCACCGCCGTGCCGGCCGCAAATGGGTCGAACTCATGGCCCGGCTGGAGGGCCCGATCGTGGCGACCCTCAACGTCGTGTTCGCCACGGACTGGCTCAGCGAAACCGACGAGTCCCTCGAATCCCAACTGCGGCTGCCGGAGCACCCGCGCCGCGGCCGGGTCACGGCCCAGGTGGTGCCCAGTGGCCCCGGGTTCGTCACCGAAAACAACCTGCGCCTGTTCAACACCCTGATCTATTCGGCCCAGCACCGGATTTCGATCTGCAGCCCGTACTTCGTGCCGGACGATTCCCTGCTCTACGCGATCACCACCGCTGCCCAGCGCGGGGTGGACGTGGAACTCTTTGTCTCGGAGAAGGGCGACCAGTTCCTGGTGCACCACGCCCAGCGCTCCTACTATGAGGCGCTGCTGGAGGCGGGCGTGCGCATCTACCTCTACCGGGCGCCCCGGGTACTGCACGCGAAGCATTTCACCATCGACGACGAAGTCTCCGTGCTGGGTTCCAGCAATATGGACATGCGCTCGTTCTCGCTCAACATGGAGGTCTCGGTGATGCTCCTGGGCGCGGAGACCGTGGACCTGATGCGCTCCGTGGAGGAGAACTACCGGGAGGAAAGCTTTGAGCTGACGCTGGGGGACTGGCTGCACCGGCCGATGCTCGCGAAGTACGTTGACAACGTGGCGAGGCTGACCGCGACCCTGCAGTAGCCCGCGCCGGGGGCCATGGGCAGTCTTGCCCATGGCAGCGTTCACGGACTCCGTGCAAGGATTTGGGGACGCCATACGCCGACCGCACATTTTTCCGGGGGAACCATGACATTCTATGGAGCTGATGTAGACCAGCTTCGCGCCTTGGCCAAGGCGGCCGACAAGGCTGCCACCCTGCTGAGCACCAGGGCTGCGTCCTTGCAGGGCCAGATCATGGCCGCCCCCTGGAAGGGCAGCGACGCCGAACGCTTCAAGCACGACTGGACAGGCCGCCACCGCCCCAGCCTGGACAAGGTGGTCGAAAGCCTGCGGCAGAATTCCAAGATGCTGCTCAAGCACGCCGACGAGCAGGAAAAGGCTTCCGACCGCAGCACCGGTGCCACCAGCATGAGCTCCGCGGAGAAGGCCCAGGAAAAGGTCGACGCCGCCCGGGAATGGCTGGCGGAGCGCGCCAAGGAAGCGGCCGAGCGGGAGGAGCACCGCAAGGAGCTCACCGAGGGTGCCGAATCGATGCTCAAGGCCGGCCCCGAAGAGCAGGCAAAGTGGTGGAACAGCCTGTCCGACGAGGACAAGAAGTACCTGCTCAGCAACGAAGAGACCGCCAAGCAGATCATGGAGATGGACGGCGGGGTCCCCGATTCCGCCCAGGCCGAGGCCCGCAAGTACCTCCACGAGCAGGCGAAGGCCGACATCCCGGTCTATAAAGAAACCGGCAAGGCCGCGATCGAAGCCCGGGTGGCCTGGGTACACGGCGGTGCCGAGGTGGGCACGGAAATCGTGCAGAACGCCGACGGCTCGGCCACCATGAAGGTCCGCGGCAACCTCGGCCTGGGCGTGAACGATCCGTCCGGAACGGCCGGGGCCACGCTCAGCGGCGAAGTCTCGCGCGAATACAAGTTCGACAGCGTCGAAGAAGCCAAAGCGGCCCAAGCGCAGATGTTCAGGGAACTCCCGCCGGACAGCATCGGCGACGTCAAGGACGTGGCATCGAACCCGCCGGGTTACGTCCTCGACCGGATCAACGGCGCCGCCGAGGACAACGGGGCGGACGGCCACGTGGACAAGGCAAAGGGCACCCTGTCCCTCGAGGCGTCCGGCAAGGCCGGCACCGACGCCGAGGGCGGCGTGAAGCTGGACCTGTCCTACGAGAAGAACCTGAGCGACGGCACGTCCAAGGCCAGCGGCGAGGTGTCCGCCTCGGGCCAGCTCGACCTTGACGGCCAGCGCTTCGAGGCCTCCGGCAAGGGCGGCCTGGAGGTCAACATGAACAAGGACAACGACATCGAGTCCGTCTCGCTGTCCATGGAGGGCACCGTGGCCACCGGCGCCGTCGACGGCGTGGAGGCGAAGGGCGTCGGAAGCGCCGAGTCCAGCATCACGGCCGGCACCCAGGGCACGGTCAAGATCGACATTGACTACACTCCGGAGAACAAGGAAATCATCGACAGCTACATGCGGAACGTCGCCACGGGCAACACCGCCGCCGCGGCATCCGATGCCGCAAAGCTGTACGACCACGGTTCCGCAACGGTCCAGGTGAACAATGTGGTGACGGCCAAGAACGAGGCCGGCGTTGACCTCAAGGCAGGAGAGGTGAAGGTCACCACCGAGAACCAGGTGACCACCAATGTGACCACGTACCACAAGGTCGAGAACGACACGAAGCTCGAAAAGCTCTAGCCGCCCGCAGGCAGCCGCACCGAGTCCTCACCGAAGGAGCAGCCACATGACAGTGCACATCGAATCCCCGCTGGGTTTCATCGCAGACTTCCCCGAATTCACGCAGGCCCTCCCCGAATCCACAGCCGGGCCCAACACCGAACAGTACGGCCTCCTGGGCGGCGTCCTGGTGACCGTCATCAAGGACGACGGCGCCGTGACGGACGCGCCGCAGGCCACCGGTTGGGCGCACCTCATGGCCGCCTACTATCTGGACGAGCGCGGCGGCACCCAGCTCGCCGAAGGCTCCCTGGACCTGCCCGGCAAGGACTCCTACGCCGTCATGGTGGGCTTCCAGGACCCAGACGGCACCGCGAAGGTGGCCTCCGCCGTCGGCATCTTTGAGAACGGCCGGTTCATCGGCGTCCTGGTGGTCTGGCCGGTGTCCGACGCCGGCAAGGAACCGCGCGCGGACCGACTGAAGGAGATCGTCGGGGTGATCAGCCTCGGCTGAGTCCCCAGTAGACGCAGAAGCGCCGGGCACCCTGAAAGGGTCCCGGCGCTTCTGTTGTGTGGCGGGAAAGATCAGATCTTCAGCGTGACGCCCTCTGCCGTGCACGGGCCGGAGCTGGCCAGGAAGGCGTCCTGGATGGCGTCCTTGGATTCCTGGGACGGTGGATCGCCGAGGGAACGGTCCAGGGCCAGCAGGCTCAGGGCCGCGAACAGTCCGGACACTTCCTCGGGGGCGGATTCCTTGGCGTCGTCCGAGCGGAGGTAGATGTCGTCGAAGCCGTCGGCGTCGTCCTTGCCGGTGGCCGCGTATTCGGCGTAGAGGGAGTTGAAGAGCTCGCAGGATTCCTTGACGCCGCTCGCTGCAGCCGACGACGGCGTCCCCTCGGTTCCGCCCGTGACCTCAGTGCCGGGCTCGGCGCTGGTTGAAGCGCTGTCCGAAGGGCTCGTCGGTGCGGTGCTGGGTGCCGGGCCAGCGCCGCCCGGGGAGCAGGCGGTCAGGCACGCGGCGCCAACGAGGGCGATCGTTGCGAGGAGGTTCTTCATGGTCCCCCACCCTACGTGGATCGGGCTGGCCCCGCACCGCGCGAGCATGGGGAGTTCTCCCCTCCGGGCCGGCGCCGGCTAACGGGACTCAGTCCTCGGGGAAGTCCGTGCCCAGCGCGGACAGCACGCCGTAGGCCTTCGTGCGGATCTCCTCGTACTCCGCCTCCGGGTCCGAATCGGCGGTGATCGCGCCGCCGACGCCGAGCGAGAGCGTGCGCCCGCCGTCGCCGTCGTGATCCATCACCAGGGTGCGGATCACCACGGCGAGGTCGCTCGCCGCATTGAGCGAGAAGTAGCCGATGGCTCCTGAATACACGCCGCGCGGGCCGTCCTCGAGCCGGTCCAGGATGTCCATGGTGCTGATCTTCGGGGCGCCGGTCATCGAGCCTGCCGGGAAGGCCGCCGCGACCGCTTCGGCCCGGGGCGCGCCGGGGCGCAGCTGCGCGTCGATGGTGCTGACCATCTGGTGAACCGTGGCGTAGCTTTCGATGGCGCAAAGCCGGCTCACCGTCACCGAGCCCGGCACCGCGAAGTGGCTCAGGTCGTTGCGGAGCAGGTCCACGATCATGATGTTCTCTGCCCTGTCCTTGAGCGATCGGGCCAGGTCCTTCCGGCGGTGCTCGTCGATCACTGGATCGTTGGCCCGGGCGCGTGTGCCCTTGATCGGCTCGGCCCGCATGGCGCCGTCGGAGGTGATCCGCAGGAAACGCTCAGGGGAGGTGCTGGCCACCGTGAGCCCGCCGAAGCGCAGGTAGCTGGCGAACGGCGCGGGGTTGCGCCGTCGCAGTGCAAGGTATGCCTGCCACGGATCGAGCCCCGGGTCCGTAGCGCTGACCGTGGTGGTGAGACAGACCTCGTAGCTGTTGCCTTCGGCGATCTCCTGCTGGGCTTCCTCGATCTTGCGGAGGTAGTCCGCCTGGCTGTCGCGGCTGGCGAACGACGGCGGCAACAGCCCGGGGCGAGGAGGCTCGACGGCGGCCCCCGGCTCAGTTGTGCCTGGTTCCGTGGCCGCCGGTTCCGTTGCCGCCGGCTCCTCTGCCTCCTGCACCGCCGCGCGGGCGTGCGCCAGCCAGCCTTTGGCGTCGGGGGCGTCCAAGGCGAGCAGCCATACGGAACCCTCGTGGTGGTCGAGCACCACGGCCCGTCCGGCGAACTGGAGCGCGGCATCCGGGGTGTCCGACGGAACGTCGTTGCCGCCGGTCTCGCGCTTGAGCTCGTAGCCCAGGTAACCGAGCCAGCCGAGCGTGAATTCGCAGTCGTAGCCTTCGGGGGCGCGGACGGCGCGGCGGCCCCACACGGTGTCCAGCCAGCGGAAGAAGGGGGAGGCGACCCGGGCGGTGGCGCATCCCGCGGTCACCCGGGTGGTGCCTGAGCGGTGCAGCACCGACTGGCCGAAAGTGCCGCCGTCGTCGGCCAGGATGCTGAAGCGGCTGCGGGCCGCCGCGTCGGACGGCGCCTGTCCACCGGCCGGCGGCTCCGACGCGTTCGACGAATCGAGCCAGACCGCGTTCTCCGAGCCGCCATACAGGGCCTGGAACAGGGCCTCGGCGTTGGGCGTGGCGTCGATCCGTTCGGAAAGCAGCCGCAGTCCGCGGCGCGCGGAGAGCTCCGGCGCCAGGACGGCGGAGAGCGCCGGGAGGTAGTTCAGGGCCTGCATCAGGTCATCCGGGGCGTCCCCGTCGGCCCGGTTGAGGACATGGATGTCCGCGTGGGCGGGAACGTCGTCCGAGTCCAGCCATTCCTGTTCCTGGGCCGCCCAGGTGTCCCAGTGGGGTTCGTAGCTGCTGCCGTCGCGGTCCAGGGCGCGCCGGCGGCGGTCGTCCTCGGGCGCCTCCACCCAGACCACCGCATCAACCAGGGGACGGGCCGCCTCGGCTGCCGCACCCACGCCCTCGACGACGACGATCTCCGCGGGAAGTGTGGTGTGGGCGTCGCCGTCGTAATGCATGTTCCAGTCCCAGCTGACCCACTCGGCGGCCACGCCGCGGCGCAGGGGGGCCAGGACCGTGGTGACGTAGCGTTCGACGCCGGCGGCCAGCCCGTTCCAGCCGGGGTAGATGTCCTCGAGATGGAAGAGCGACACCTTGTGGTGCTGGCGCAGCCGCGCGGCAAGTTCCACGGCAAGCGTGGTCTTTCCTGCTCCTGAGCGGCCATCGACGGCGATGATCACGGGTGCTGGAGTCATGAAGTAGAGCGTACCTGCTGGGGGTCGCCCTGTTTTCCGGTGATGGCGTTCCGGGTGAATCCGACGATGCCGGGAATGGCCGCGTTGATGAGGTCCCAGGTGGCGTCGAAGTCGCGGTGGCCGCCGTACCAGGGATCGTCGATGCCAAGCTCCAGGGTGTTCCGGCCTGCTACAGCGGGATCGAAGCTGCGCAGCATCCGGATCTTGGCCAGGTCCGACTGCTCCGGGGCAGCTTGCTGCAGCCAGCCGTAGTGGTCGACGTCCAGGGCGAGGATGAGGTCGCGGTCCTGGAACCATTCCTGCCGCCAGACGCGGGCGACGTGGGACGTCGACGGGATCCGGTGCGCCGACAGTTTGCGGGCCGCGCGGGGGTCGATCGGCCGCCCCACCTCATACGAGGTGGTTCCCGCGGAATCGACGGCAACGACGTCGGCCAGCCCCGCGGCGTCGAACGCTTCCGCCAGCATGAGTTCCGCCATCGGCGAGCGGCAGATATTGCCGGTGCAGACGGCGATGATGCGATACGGGCGGGACGCTGAGTACATGGAGCAAGCATTGCCGGTGCTGCCGGACTTTGGCTAGTTGTGGCTTCCCGCTCCTGTCACGTTTCCGGGCAGGTCCTGCGGGATGGTATCGCCCCGTTGGAACCAGGGATCTGTTCAGCGGCTCAGCAGGTCCCGGCGCCGGTAGCCGGCCAGCCCGGCGAGCAGCAAGCCGACCGCCAGCAGCAGCGTCCAGCCCACCGGCAGCCAGTCCGGATTGGACTCCATCACATTGGGCACCACGTGGAACGGGCTCGTGCCGAGAAGCCAGTCCGGGGCCTTCAGCACCGGCCCGAACATGGTGAGCAGCAGCCAGTACACCAGCAGAAGCCATGCCCCCGCCCGTGCGCGCGGCGCCAGTCCCACCAGGAAAAGCGCGACGGCGGCCGCGAGCCATAGCGACGGAACCTCCGCCAGGCCCTGGAACACCACCTTCGCCGTGTCCAGTTCGGATCCCGCCAACCGGGCCGAGGTGGCCAGCGCGGCCGAGCCGGCGGCCATGCCGACGGCGGGGCCCACCGCGGCGAGCACGACGGTCGGAACCACATAGGACAGGCGGGACAACGGGGCCGAAAGCATCCATTCGGCCCGGCCCTCGTCCTCCTCGGTGTGGAATCGCAGCACCACCTGGATGCCGAAGACGCCTCCGATGAAGGCCAGCACCATCAACAGGACTTCAACGAAGGCGAACAGTAACTGCTCCTCGGTGGCCAGTCGGAATGCAATCATCTGCTTGACGAAGGGGTTGCCGCTGAAAATCCCTGACATGGTGGTGGCCACCAGCCCGTACACGGAGCCGAGAGCCACGAACACGACGCCCCAGGTCAGGAAGGGTCCCCGGTTCAGCCGGGCCGTCAGCCCCCACGTGCCGAGCCGTCCACGGGCGGGTCCGCCGCGCGGTGCAATCAGGCCCATCCCGAAGTCCCGCCGTGATTCCAGCCATGCCGCCAGCAGGACCAGCGCCAACGCAGCCGCCAGCAGGAGCAGCAGCGGGCGGAGGTCGTTGTCCGAGGCCGGCCGGATCTTCTCTGCCCAACCCATCGGGCTCGTCCACAGCAGCCATTCCGAATCGTCCAGGGTGTCGCCGAGGCCGCGGAGCAGGTAGCCCACGCCCAGCACGGCGGCGGCGAGGGTGTTCGCCGTGCGTCCGGTTGAGCCCAGCTGCGCGGTGACGGCGGCGACTCCCGCGAAAGCGAGGCCCATCCCGCCGAACGCGCTCCCCAACGCGAAGGCCGGGGCTGGCGCCGAACCGGCCACCATCAGCGCGAGCCCCACCATCACCGTCACCGCTGCGGACGCCAGCCAGGCGAGCACGACGGCGGATGCCAAGCGGGCGTGCCGGCCTACCACCCCGGAATCCAGGAGTTCGGCGCGGCCGGATTCTTCGGCCGCCCGGGTGTGCCGGGTGACGGCGAAAACCGCCATCAGGGCTGCGAAGAACATCCCGAACATCTGGACGCGCCACGCGGTGAAGCCCGCCGCCGTTCCGAGGTCGGTGGCCGGACCGAAGAGGAGCGAGAAGGCCGGGTTGGTGCCCAGGCTGAGCTGCAGCGCCATCGCTTCCAGCGGTGTGGAGAACAGGGAGCCGTACACCGAAAAACTCACGGTGGGGAAGATCCCGATCACCAGTAGCCACGGCAGCAGCTTCCACCGGTCCAGCCGGATGGCGTGCCGCAGCAGGGCCAACGTTCCTGTCAGGGGAGTCCCGGTGGGGGCTATTCCGGTGAGCGGGGTCCCGGCGGGTTTAACCCCGGTGGGTTGGGCCCCGGCGGGGCGGATCGCGACGTGGCGGCCGGTCATCGCGGCCGTCCCTGCCCGCCGCGCTCGCCGTAGTGCTGCAGGAAAAGGTCCTCGAGGCTCGGCGGGGTGACCGTCAGGGCACTCACGCCCAGACCGGTCAGCACGTTCATCGCCGCTGCCAGCCCGCCGGCGTCGACGTTGAACTGCACCCGGCCGCCGTCGATCCTCAGGCCGTCGACGCCGGGCACCGCCGTGAGCCGGGGTGTTGCGGAGAGCCGGGTGGCGCCGTCGCTGAGGGTGGCGGCCACGTTGGTGCGGGCGTGGCTGCGCATCTGCTCCAGGCTGCCGGTCTCCACTACCTTGCCCCGACGGATGATGCTGATCCGGTCGGCGAGGGATTCCACCTCGGCGAGGATGTGGCTGGACAGCAGCACGCTGCGCCCCTGGGCCTTTTCGCGGCGGATTTCCTGGCGGAAGGTGGCCTCCATGAGCGGGTCGAGGCCCGAGGTGGGTTCGTCGAGGATGAGCAGCTCGGCGTTGGAGGACAGGGCCGCGACGATCGCCACCTTTTGCCGGTTGCCCTTGGAGTAGGCGTGCCCGCGGACGGTGGGGTCGAGTTCGAAAGTGTCCAGCAGCTCGGCCCGGCGCCTGTCGTCCAGGCCGCCGCGCAGCCTGCCCAGCAGGTCGATCGCTTCGCCGCCGCTCAGCCCGGGCCACAGGCTGACGTCTCCGGGGACGTAGGCGATGCGCCGGTGGAGGCTGACGACGTCGCGCCACGGATCGCCGTCGAGCACGCGGACGGTGCCCGAATCGGCGCGGAGCAACCCCAGGAGGATACGGAGCGTCGTGGATTTTCCTGCGCCGTTGGGGCCCAGGAAACCGTGGACTTCGCCTTCGCTGACCTCAAGGTCCAGGCCGTCCAGGGCCATGGAGTTCCCGAAGCTTTTCATCAGGCCCGTGATGCTGACTACCGCAGCCATGGACCGAGACTACTCCTGGAACCCCGCCCCCGGAACGGGCATCGGCCGTGGGCTCAGCGCTGGCTCCGCACGGGCTCCACGCTGGCTCAACTTGCTTCGGCGCCGGGCTTTCCGTCCGTGGCGGGGCGCGCGCCGAGGCGCGGGATGCTGGCTGCGGCGACAAGGACCGCGAGGGCGCCGAGTCCGAAGGGCAGGGCGCTGACGGCGGCGACGCCGCCCACCAGGAGCGGCCCGCCGGCGTCGCCGAGTTCCCTGCCCAGTTCCGCCGACCCCATCGTGCGGCCCATGCGCTCCGGCGGGGTGGTGTCCGCCAGGTGCGCGAAGCCCAGCGGGGTCGCCATTCCGACGCCGGTGCCGATCGCCGCGGCCGAGATGAACAGGGTGGCCGGGCCGGGCGCGACCGCGATGAGCGCCACCCCGGCGGTGGTCAGGAGGAGGCCGACGGTCATGCCTCGGCCGTCGCTGAGGCGTCCCTCGTCGCGCATGCGACCCACGCGCGGCTGGGTCAGCAACGATGCGATGGCCAGCACGCTGACGGTCGCGGTGCCCGCTACCGGGCCGAGGCCGTGCCGGGTGGCCAAGGCAGGAAGGAAGCCGATTGCCGCGCCCATCGCCGCCATGGACGCAGCGAGGACGAGCGTAGGTATCAGGAAGCGCCGCTCGGTGACCTGGCGGAAGAGGTCGACGACGGTGTAGCGCTGGCGGGGGAGCGGCGGAAGGTGCGGGACCCGGATCAGCACCCAGAGAGCGGCCGCGATGGCGAGCCCGGCCAGGACCGCGAAGAGCAAGGGGAAGCCGCCGAGGAAGATCAGGCCGGCGCCGAGCAGCGGGCCTATGACATAGCCCAGGCTTTTCCAGGAGCCGTATTTCCCAAAGTAACTGCCGGCGTTCTTGCCGGCGGCAAGCCGGGCAACCATCGCAGAGGCAGCGGGAGAAAACGCGGACGCCGCCGCGCCTTGGCCGAGGCGCGCGACGCCGAGCATCACCGGATCGCTGCCCCCGAGCCCCGGTAGCGAGAGCACGGCGAAGGCGAGCAGGCCGGCGACGATGACTGGCTTGGTGCCGATCCTGTCGCTCAGCGCGCCGAAGACGGGTTTGAGGAAGACCTCGGAGATGTCGTAGGCGGCGAGGAGCACGCCCAGGCCCAGCAGGGTGAGGCCGATGTTTTCGCTCTGGGCACCCATGCCAGCGGCGATGCTGTGGGCGCCGAATGCCGTCACGAAACCGGCGGCGTACAGCGGCGCGGACGTTCCCCGCGTGGCCGGCGGGGCGGGGTTCGCTCGGGGCTGGGGTGTCACGCTGGCTCCTTGCCGGTGTCGGGTGTTCGGTGGTTGGGACGCAGGTGGCTTGGCGCTTCGTTAGTGGATGACGGCCAGCAGGATGCCCACCGCCACGAAGAGGCAGCCGAAGGTGCGGTTGAGGATCTTCTGGCCGTGCTGGTTGCGGGTGAAACGCTGGAACGTTCGGGCGGCGAGGGCGAAGAAGAACCACATCACCAGGATGTCGATCGTCACCACCGTGGCCGTGAGGACGACGTATTGCTGCAGCAGGGGCTCGTCCGGGCGGATGAACTGCGGCATGAAGGCCAGGAAGAACACGATGGCCTTGGGGTTGAGCAGGTTCACCCAGACGCCGCGCCGGAACATCGAGAGCGCGGGCTCGTTCCGGCGGTTTTCGACCTTCTCTTTGTCGAGGTCCGGCTTGTGCAGGAACTGCCGGATGCCCAGGTACACCAAGTACGCGGCACCCGCGTAGCGGATCACGTTGAAGATCACCGGAGAGCCGGAGACAAGCACGCCGACGCCGAGAGCGACGATCACGATGTGGATGATAAGGGCCAACTGCTGGCCGAGGACGCCCCAGATGGAGCGGCGGAAACCTGAGTTGAGCGAGTTGCTCATGGTGGATATTGCGCCGGCGCCGGGAGTGAAACTGATCAGGGTGCCGGCCCCTGCAAGGGCCAGCCAAAGAGAAAACTGCACTGATCCAGCTTAGGCCCGTACCGGACATGGGCCGGACGGCGGGGGCGGGTGTCCGGGCGCGTAGGGTGCCTGCCGGGCCGGGCGCACAGGTTGCCCGCCGGGTTGGAAACCGGGGGCGTCCGCCGGGCTACCAGAGGGTTTCCACCAGCCCGAAGTCGTGAATGGCCTGGTCAGCGGTGATGATGACCATGGATTCGACGATCGCCTGGGCAGCGATCAGGCGATCGAAGGGATCCCTGTGCTCCCACTCCAGCTGCCCGGCCGTGAGGGCGTGGTTGCTGCGGACTGAAAGTTCCTCATCGCATAGCTCGGCGATATGCCGCGGGTACCCCAGAAGCAGGCCGTCCAGTCCCGGAAGCCTGCCGAGCCTGTGCTTGTAGGCGAGCTCGTACGCGGTGGCCGCCGACGCCACAAGGCGGTGGTCGAGGGACTGGATGATCCGGCGTGCCTTGGCGGAAAGCTTCCGGGGCTCGGTGAGTGCCCAGATCAGGGCGTGGGTGTCGAGGAGATAATCGGTGCTTCCCAACGTTCCAGTTCCTCCTCACCCATCGGCTCGAGGAAATCATCCGGCAGTTGCCCCTTGACGAAGCCCAGGCGGCGCTTGGTGGGTGGAACGATGCGCACCAGACGCGCCACGGGCTTGCCGGCCTTGGCGATGACAACTTCCTCGCCGCGTTCGACGAGGTTCAGCAGCTCGGAAAAACGCGTCTTGGCGTCCTGGACGTTGTACTGTCCCATGTTGACCAAGTCTAGTTGGTCAACCTCGGCGCAGTAAGGCTCCGGGGAGAAATACGGGGGCGGTTCGTCGCCGTAGTAGTAGCTCATGAAGCGAGGCTATTTCGGCCCTGTCGCGCGGGGAACCGGGCCGCCCGGCTATGTGGAAAACCGCCGTCGGAAGTCCTGAAGGCCTGCCAACCGGAATGGGCCCCCTCAGCCGTTGGTCACGCCGCGAAATTTCCCGGGGCTTCCCACGTTTGCTGAGGCGAAACCGCGGGGAAGCCGGCCATGCCAGACTGCTGCGATGGACAATCGAACGGGCGTCTTCGTCCGCTACCAGGCCACTGACCCCAACAGCCGCGGAAGCTACCCGGGAATCTTCGCCCTCGCCAACGGGCTGGCCAGGGCGGGCCTCCTGGGCGCGGAAGATTGGGCCGCCTGGCGGGTCGCCAACGACCGGGCAGACGCACTGTATGCGGATCCATCCACAACGGATCCGCGGATCTATGACCGCGACGCCAACCCCGGGGCCCAGGCGTGGTTCAAGGTCTCGGCGGGCCACGTCCTGGCCGAACTGCCCTTCTACGAGGACCTGCTTGCCCGGCACGGCGTGGGCGTGGAGCGGGTGCACTCAAGCAACCCGGGCCGGATCCTCTACGAGGACGACGTCCAGGTCATCGTGGTGCCGTTCGCCGGCTAAGCCGAAGGACCCGATCAAACGTTGTTGACCGGGCGAAATTTGAGCTGGTGACCAACATTTCGGCCGGTCAAACCGCCGGAGCCGGCCCAGGTGCCAAGTCTGCCCAGCCCCTATGCCCGCGCGATTACCTCGCCGTTGGGGATAAGGAACCAGCCGTCGTCGGTGGAGCCCCAGCGATGCCAGCCCGCGGCGATCCTTGCCAGTTCCGCCTCCTGCGCGAAACCGTATTCGAGGGCCTGTTCGGCGAAGGCCGAGTGAAGCACACGCTCGCTCCATACCCGCGCCTGCCAGCGGCGTTGCTGCGCCGTCGCGTAGAGCCAGTTGCTGCTGCTGGGCGCCACTTCGGTGAATCCCGCCTGCTGGGCCCAGGAGACCAGGCGACGGCCGGCGTCGGGCTCTGCCCCGTTGCGCCGCGCGATCTTCTGATACAGCTCCATCCAGTCGTCCAGCTCGGGGACCTCGGGGTACCAGCTCATGCCGTGGAAATCGGCGTCGCGCACAGCCACGATCGCTCCCGGCTTCGCCACCCGGCGCATCTCGCGCAGCGCCGCCACGGGGTCCGTCAGATGCTGCAGCACCTGGTGGGCATGCACAAAGTCGAACGTCTCGTCCCCGAAGTCGAGGTCGTAGATGTTGCCGGTGCGGAACTCGACGTTTTCCACGCCGCGGTCGGCTGCCAGCGACGCCGCGTGTGCCACCACGTCGGCCGAACGGTCCAGCCCGACAACCTGCGCCGGAGCTACCAGTTCAGCGAAGTCGCAGGTGATGCTGCCGGGCCCGCAACCGACGTCGAGCACTGAGGTTCCGGAAGTGAGATGGGGTATGACGAAAGCAGCGGAGTTCTCCGCCGTCCGCGAGGCATGAGCCCGTACAACGGACTCGTGGTGGCCGTGTGTGTAGACGTCGTCCGGCTTCTGCTCACTCATAGGGAAACGCTACTCCCCGGAGTCCTGAATTGGCGGCAGCGTCAGCCGGCCTGGCCGGGTGGCGCATGCGGGGCGGCGGGCTTCTGGCCGCCGAGTTCTGGATGTGCCGGTTCCTGGCCGGCGGCAGCGGTGGCGGCGAGCATGTCGGACATGAAGCGGTGCACCAGCTCTAGCTCATCGGCGCTGTAGGGAGCCATCGCCTGGCCCATTGCGGCGGCGAGGGGCATGAACATCGCGCTGCCGTCACGGTAGGCCTTGGGGGTCATCCGGAGCTGGACCTGACGGCGGTCCGCCCCCAACCTTTCGCGGACCACGTGCCCTGACGCGCAGAGCCGGTCCACCAGTGCGGTGGTGGCAGGTGAGCTCAGGTGCAGTTCGCTGCGCAGGACACCGGGAGTGACCACGCGCTCCTCGGCCGAATGCCTCATGATCACCGCGAGTGCGTTGAGGTCCGTCCGGTGCATGCCGTGCTTTCCGCCGGCGGTATCCGCATAGCGGTTGGCCTCCAGCGTGAACTCCTGGAGGAGCCTGACCAGCTCCTGTGCGCGGGACGACGGCGCGGGCGAGGACTGCGCTGCTGAGGACTCCGCCGCTGAGGACTCCGCCGCTGAGGGCTGTGCGGGTGTGGGCTGTGCGGGTGGGGACGCGGCGCTGGTTTGCGCGGCGGAAGCGGCCGACGGCGGCGGGCCGGTTGCGCCGTGAGGGTTTCGCGGCATGCTCCCTCCTTCGCTCTCCTCGGTCTGCTGCCTTCCGGATATTACCCGCGCGGGCAGAGGAACCGAAGCTGGGGGCCGGCGCCGGCCATTCACCGGCAGCGGAGCAATTGTTTCCATGATGGAGATAGTCTATCGTGGAAATACATTGTGCGGCCGCGGAGACGCTGGCGGAAAGTAGGGGATCCCGATGAAGGCAGGCAGGACCATGCGTTGGCTGCGGTGGCTGGTTCCCGCGGTGCTGGTGATGGTGTGGTTCGGGATTGCCGGGGTGGGCGGCCCGACCTTCGGGCGCCTGGACGAGGTCTCCTCCAACGACCAGGCTTCCTTCCTGCCCCGCTCCGCGGAAGCCACGGAGGCCGGCGACTGGCAGGCGAAGTTCCGCGATTCCGACGAAGTCCCGGCCGTGGTCATCGTCGAAAGCGACACAGCTTTCACCGCGGCGCAACTGGGCGAAGCAGCCCGGCTGAAAACCGATATCGAGGCACTCAAGCTGGGCAGCGCCGTCGTCGGGCCCATCCCGTCGCAGGACGGCAAAGCCGTCCAGTACATCGTCCCGGTCGCGTCCTCCGGCGAGCTGCGGGACACCGTGAAGGAACTGCGCGATCTGGTCCAGCCGGGCGCCCCCGACGGAATGCACGCCTACGTCACCGGCCCCGCGGGGCTGACGGCCGACCTGGTCAACGCCTTCGGCGGCATCGACGGCATCCTGCTGCTCGTCGCACTCGGGGCGGTCTTCGTCATCCTGCTCCTGGTTTACCGCTCGCTGGTGCTCCCGATCATGGTGCTGTTGACCTCAATGTTTGCCCTCTGCGCCGCGATCCTGCTGGTGTTCGGCATGGCCAAGCTCGGCTGGATCCAGCTGAACGGCCAGAGCCAAGGCATCCTGTCGATCCTGGTGATCGGCGCCGCCACCGACTACGCGCTGCTGTTCGTGGCGCGGTTCCGCGAGGCGCTGACCCACACCACCAACCGGACGCGCGCCGTCCTGACCGCGTGGAAGGCATCCTTCGAGCCGATCCTCGCGTCCGGCGCCACCGTGATCATCGCGCTGCTTTGCCTGCTCTTCTCGGACCTGAACTCCAACAAGGCCCTGGGCCCCGTGGCCGCGGCCGGCATCGTCTGCGCCCTGTTCGCCGCGCTTACACTCCTGCCCGCGTTCATGGCGCTGCTGGGCCACGCCGCGTTCTGGCCCTTCCGCCCCAAGCGACTGCCCGACGACGAACGCGAACCTGAGCTGGTCACCGGCCTTGAGGGACAAAAGGGTCTGTGGCGCGGCGTGGGCACGCTGGTCTCGCGGCGGCCGCGCGTCGTGTGGATCGCCTCGGTGCTGCTGCTCCTGGCCGCCTCGGCCGGCGTCCTCCAGCTGAAGGCCAGCGGAGTCCCGCAGACCGACGTCATCCTCGCCAAGTCCGACGCCGTCGACGGCCAGGATGCGCTCGCGAGGCATTTCGACGCCGGCAGCGGCAGCCCCGCCGTCGTGGTTGCCTCCCAGGACGCCGCCCAGCAGGTGCTGGACAAGGTCAAAGCCGCCGACAGCGTGGGCGATGCCTACCTCTTGGCCGAGGGCAGCGTGCCGATCACCGGAGCCCCCGGCGCACCCGCCGATCCCGCTGTCCGCGAGGGCAAGGTGCTGATCAACGCCACGCTCGACTCGGCGGCCGACTCGGCCGAGGCCGAAAACACAGTGAAGACGCTGCGTGCCTCCGTGAAGGACGCCGACGCCGGAGCCCTGGTAGGCGGCGTCACGGCCATCGCGCTGGACACCAACACCACCGCGCAGCGCGACCTGGCGGTCATCATTCCGATCGTGCTGGTGGTTATCCTGTTCATCCTGATGCTCCTGCTGCGCTCGGTCGTGGCTCCGGTGCTGCTTGTGCTTTCCGTGGTGCTGTCCTACGGCGCCGCGATGGGGGTCTCGGCCTGGGCGTTCAACGGGATCTTCGCCTTCTCGGGCGCGGATGCCACCGTGCCGCTGTTCGGCTTCGTGTTCCTCGTGGCGCTGGGCGTGGACTACAACATTTTCCTGATGAGCCGGGTCCGCGAGGAATCGCTGAAGCACGGCACGCGGCCGGGCATCCTGCGCGGGCTTGGCGTGACCGGCGGCGTCATCACCTCGGCGGGCGTGGTGCTGGCTGCGACCTTTGCCGCGCTGGGCGTCATTCCGATCATGTTCCTGGTGCAGCTGGCGTTCATCGTGGCCTTCGGGGTGCTGCTGGACACCGTCCTGGTGCGCTCGCTCCTGGTTCCCGCGCTCGCCTACGACCTCGGGGCACGCATCTGGTGGCCCGGGAAGCTTTCAAGGGGGCGCGCCCGCATGGCGGCGACCCGCGAAGACGGCATGGCGGAGGGGCAGCCGGTCCGCTGACGCCCGCCGGGCTCGCGGGCCGCGGCTACTTGAACGCGGCCAGACCCGCCACCAGGGCCGCGAGGCCCAGCTCGAAGGCCTGGTCTGCGCGGGACAGTTGAGGGTCCGCACCTTCCCCGGCCCGCAGCGCGTTCGTGTACACGGGGACGTCCGGGGCGAAATCCCCGGGTTCCATCATGTCCGGAGGCGCCACGGCATCCAGGGCCGAGCCGAGGATGAAGTTCTCCAGGGCCACCATGGCGCTCACGATCTTTGCTTCCGGCCAGCCTGCGGCCCGGAAACCCTTCGACACTTCCTCATACATCACCAGGGTGGGGTGCGCGCCGGTGACCGGGACGGTGGCCAGGAGCGAAATCGCGTAGGGGTGCGCGGCGAAGGCGGCGCGGTAGGAGCGGGCCCAAATGACGGTGGCCTCGTCCCAGGGCAGGGTCTTGAACACCCCGTAATCGATACCGGCCGTGACGAACTGGCGCATGCCGGCCAGGATGTCGTTCTTGCCGCCCACGTGGTGGTATAGCGCCGGGGTCTTGACGCCGAGTTCCTTGGCCAGGGCCGCCATGGTGAAGTCCTCCGGCCCGGTCCGGTTGAGGACGGTGATGGCCGTGGCGAGGATGAGGTCCCGGCTCAGGACGTTCTTGGCAGGCCTGCCCGCACGACGTTCCAGCGTGTCAGCCATTTTTCCCTTCGCCCTTGCTTGTTGCCTCAATCACACTCTATCCTCAATTCAGGAAATTTAATCCCGTTAAATTTATTGGAGCGGCAATGAGCTTGACCATCTTCCACGGCGGCACCGTCGCAGCCCCCGCACCGGACGGAACCGGCGACGGCGGAACCGCCACCGGACGTGCCACCGCACTCGCCGTGCGCAGCGGCGTCATTGCCGCCGTCGGCGAGGACGCACTGGCGCTGCTCGGCGAGGCCGACGAAACGGTGGACCTGGCAGGCGGCCACCTGTCGCCGTCGTTCGCTGACGGCCACGCGCACCCCCTCTACGGCGGGCTCGAGGACCTCGGCCCGCAGATCCGCAGTTGCGGTTCGGTCGAGGAAATCGCCGCATCCGTGCGGGACTGGGCGGACGCCCACCCGGAAGCGGAATGGATCATCGGCGCCAGCTACGATGCGACGATCGCCCCCGGTGGGATGTTCGACGCCGAATGGCTGGACGCCGTCGTCGCCGACCGTCCCGTGCTGTTGCGCGCCTGGGATTACCACACGGTGTGGGTGAACAGTGCGGCCCTGAAGGCTGCCGGCATCGACCGGGACACTCCGGAGCCGGCGCTTGGCCGGATCGCCCGCCGCCCGGACGGCACCCCGCTGGGCACGCTCCTGGAACCGGGCGCGATCGACCTCGTGGCCCGCGTGGCCCCTGGATTCTCCCTGCAGCAGCGGGTGGACGCCCTGGCCTCGGCCACCGAACGCTACGCAGCCGCCGGCGTCACCTGGGTGCAGGATGCCTGGGTGGAGCTCGACGACCTGCCCGCCTACGAGGCCGCGGCCGCCGGCGGACGCCTCGCCTCCCGGCTCAACCTCGCCTTCCGGGCCGACCCGGCCGGCTGGCAGCACCAGCCCGATGCCTTCGACGCCGCCCGCGCCAGGGTCCGGGTCCTGGACAACGCGCTGCTCACTGCCAACACGGTCAAGTTCTTCATCGACGGCATCATCGAAAGCCACACGGCGTGCATGCTGGCACCCTACGCCGACGCGCCCGGGGAGAGCGGCCTGCCTAACTGGGACGTGGAGGACCTGCACGACGCCCTGGCCGCCTTCGACGCGCTCGGCTTCCAACTGCACCTGCACGCGATCGGCGACGGCGCCGTGCGGATGGCCCTGGACGGGCTCGAAGAGGTCCAGCGCCGCAACGGTCCGCGCGACCGCCGCCCCGTGATCGCCCACCTGCAGGTGATCGACCCGGCCGACATTCCGCGCTTCGCCGAACTCGGCGTGGTGGCGAACTTCGAGCCGCTGTGGGCCTGCTCCGACGAGGTCATGCGCCTGCTCACCATCCCGCGGCTCGGCGAACCCCGCGCCGCGCTGCAGTACCCCATCGCCTCCCTCGCCGCCGCCGGCGTCACCATCTCCTTCGGCAGCGACTGGCCCGTCACCGGACACCACCCCGTGCCGGGACTCGCGACGGCGGTCACCCGCCAGACGCCCGACCACCTCCCCGAGGGAGGCTGGCTGCCCAACGAAAGGGTCGACGTCGAGACCGCCCTCGCGGCGTACACCGCCGGCGTGGCGCACCAGGCCTTCGCCGAACGTTCCTGGGGGAGCCTTCGTCCTGGCATGAGCGCCGACCTGGTGCTGCTCGCCGACGACCCGGCGACACTGCCCGCCGAGCGGATTGCCGGCGTCGAAGTCCTGGGGACCTGGCTCGCCGGGCGCCCCACCTTCCAGAAGCTGCCCCAGTCCGTGCGCTAGGCGCACATCCCCCAACCAGCCCCCTCCCCAACGGGGCGACAGCCCTCCCCACCGAAAGACAATGATGTCCGTGAACACCGAAAGCCACGCCGCCCCGGTCGCCCCCTCCGCTGGCGTCCCGGCCCCCAATCAGCCCCATCTGCGCCGAGTCCTGGGGCTGGCCGCCCTGGTCATGTTCGGTCTGAGCTACATGGCCCCGCCCACGGTGTTCACCACCTTCGGCACGGTCACCCAGATCACCGACGGGCACCTCGCGGCCGCCTATGTGGTGGCCTTGGCCACCATGCTCTTCACCGCCCTCAGCTACGCCAAGCTCTCGCGTGCCATCCCGGCCGCCGGCAGCGCCTACTCCTACACGCAGCAGACCTTCGGCGGACACCTCGGCTTCGTGACCGGCTGGACCCTGATGCTGGACTACCTGTTTCTGCCGATGATCAACTTCCTGCTGATCGGCCTGTACATGAACGCGGCGTTCCCGGCGATCCCGGGCTGGGTTTTCGCTCTGGTGAGCATCCTGCTGGTGCTGGCGTTCATTGCCTTGGGCGTGAAGTTCGTGGGCAAGTTCAGCGGCGTGATCGTGGCCGTGTCCGTGGTGATCATCATCGTGTTCGTGGCACTCTCCATTTCGTACCTCTCCGGCAACCCGGCACCCTCCGTCACGGCACCGTTCGGCTTCGGTTCGGCCGGCGCCAGCCCCATCTTTGCCGGCGCGGCGGTGCTTGCCCTGTCCTTCCTGGGCTTCGACGCCGTCTCCACCCTGTCCGAGGACGCCCGGAACGCGCAGCGGGACATCCCGCGGGCCATTGTCATCACCACCCTGCTGGGCGGCCTGATCTTCATCGTGGTCGCCTGGGTCGGTGGCCTGGTGATCCCGGACTGGCACGAATTCACCGCCCTCGATACCGCCGGCATCGAGCTCGTGGAAAAGGTGGGCGGGCCCGTATTGAGCGCCTTCTTCATCGCGATGTTCGTGGCAGGCTGCATCGGCTCCGCCATGACCAGCCAGGTCAGCGTCAGCCGCATCATCTACGCCATGGGCCGCGACGGACTGCTGCCCCGGCCCTTCGGCAAGCTCCACCCGCGCTTCGGCACCCCGGTGCTGGCCGCCGTCACGGTTTCCGCCGTTTCCCTGCTGGCCTTGGTTTTGACCCTGGAGATCGCGGCCACCATGATCAGCTTCGGCGCCCTGTTCGCCTTCTCCATGGTGAACCTCTCGGTCATCAAGCATTTCTTCTGGGACGGCAAGCTCCGTGACGCCGCGGGCGTGCTGAAGTACCTGCTGTTGCCCCTGGTGGGCTTCGCCCTGACGATCTGGCTGTGGACCTCGCTGGCGCCGACCTCGTTCATCGTGGGCCTGTGTTGGATGGCCGTGGGCATCGCCTTCCTGGCCGTCCGCACCAAGGGCTTCCGCCAGGCTCCGCCGAAGCTGACGTTCGGGTAACGGACGTCAGCGGGGCAGAAGTACCCGTATTTGGTTTCTGATGTCCTGGAGGATGTCTTCGACCGTACTGCCGGTATGAAACGGCGCTGCCATGGCCAGGAACATGATCGCGGAGACGATGCGCGCCAACGTTGAAGCGTCGTCGGGAGTGATGCGCTGATCTCGTCGCAGCACTGCGACGACCGCCTCCTCGGTCTGCACGGTGAGGGCGAGGGCGTCGCGGTGGTGGGGCTCCTCGGGATCGCCGAAGACCATCTCCCGCAGGTAGGTGCGTCCGTTGTCGATCTGGACCCTGTTGCACTCGACAACCGGCCGGACGATCGCCATTAGTGCATCGAGCACGTCCGGTGTGCTCTCGGCGGCTGTCCTGCCCCGCACGAGCGCGTCGGTGTAGCTGGAGTTCTGCACCAGGAGCAGGAGTTCACCCTTGGACTTGGCGTAAAGGAACAGGGTGCCGGCGCCAATATCGGCTTTCTCGGCGATCTGCTGCGTGGTGACTTCATCGACCCCGTGCTGGGCGAACAGCTCGCGGGCGGCGGCAGTGATGCGGTCAAGCTTCTCCTGCTTGTTCCGTTCGCGGCGGCCGACCGGTTGTGGGGCAAGGGGCATGGGGTGGTCCTCCGGAATACAGATTTCCGACTGGGATCAGTGCTGATCGTAGTCAGTACCGCGTGGGCTCGGATTTGCTGCTGTTCATTCTCGCATCGTGCCTGGGACGCGGGAAACCTCCCTCCCGGCGTCTTGGGCGTCAGCCGGCGAAGAACCTGGCTGCAACCGGGGCGAATTCGTCGTGGAACTGGAAGATGCCGCCGTGACCGGAATCAGGGTAGATGATCAGTTCAGATCCGATGATGCGACGGTGGAGGTCCTCGGAGAGGATGGAAGGCACCATGCGGTCGTTGTCGCCGTTTGCGATCAGTGTGGGTTGGGTGATCGTGGACAGATCCGAGGGTGCGCCCCGGCCCCACTTCTTGATCGCTTTGAGTTGCGTTCGGAAGGCTTTGGTGTTGATCGGCGCATCACGGTTTTCGGTGCGCTCCGCCAGGCGCTTCACAAATTCTTTGCCGGCACGCTTGCCGGCGGTGTTGCGGTTGAAGAACAGGAACTCCTTTGGATCAGACCTGGTCAGGGTGGCACGCAGTATGTCGTAGTAGGTGACCCCGGCGACCTTGTCCATGTCCTTCCCGCCCTTGGGGCCGGTGCCCGTGAGGATGAGCTTGCGGACCAGCTTGGGGTGCTTGAGGACGAGGGCTTGGGCAATCATGCCGCCCAGCGAGAAGGAGAAGACGTCGATCGTGTCGAAACCGAGCGCCTTGATGAAGGTGTAGGCGTCATCGGCCATTGCTTCGATGCTGTCGGGGACGGCGCCGGAGGAGGCCCCCACGCCACGGTTGTCGAAGGTGATGACGTGGTGGTCCTTGGCGATGGCGTCGATGATGCGGGGATCCCAGTTATCCAGCGTGGCGGCGAGGTGCACGAAGAAAACGACGGGTACCCCTCCCCTGGGTCCCAGCTCGCGGTAAGCGTAGCTGATCCCGCCGGCGTCGATGGTGCGGGCAGGGGCCTTTGCGTAGGAGGTGATGGCTGGCTGGTTGCCGGTGGTGCTCATGGGTGTTCTCCCGGTACGTGGTTGATGACGAAGTCGGCGATGATCGCCGCCGGGGTGGCGGGCGTTGGGTTGCTGATGACGGCCTTGCCGCGGAGGCCGCCCGTTTCGATGGCCTGCAGGGCCTGGGGGGTTTGGTCGAACGGGAAGGTGCGTCCGACCACGGGGCGCAACACGCCGTCGTCGACCAGCCCGGCGATGCGGGTGAGCTGGTCACCGTTGGCGCGCATGAAGAGGAACTCGTAACTCACGCCCAGCTTCCGGGCCTGACGGCGGATGCCGGCACTGAGGCCGCTGATCGCCAGGCGCAGCGCCGGGTTCAGGCCCATCTCCTGGGCAAAGGCCGGGTCCGGCGGGCCGGAGATACCGATGGCCTTGCCGCCAGGGCGCAGCACACGGAGGGATTTCCCGAGGTTCCCGCCGCCGAGGCTGTCGAGCACGAGGTCATAGCCTCCCAGGAGCTGCTCGAAGTCCTGAGTGCGATAGTCGATCACGGTGTCCGCGCCGAGGCCGCGGACGAATTCCGCATTTGCGGCACTGGCCGTGGTCGCCACGGTGGCGCCGAGGTACTTGGCGAGCTGGATCGCGATGGATCCCACCCCGCCTGCGCCGGCATGGACGAGGACCTTCTGTCCCGGCTGGACCTTCCCGCGCTCCACGAGGGCCTGCCATGCCGTCAGTGCCACCAGCGGCAATGAGGCTGCCTCCTCCATGCTGATCGACGCCGGCTTCAAGGCCAGATCGTCCTCGGCCACGGAGATGCGCTCTGCGAACGTTCCGATGCGTTCCTTGTCCGGTCGGGCGAACACTTCGTCGCCCGGCTTGAAACCCCGGACCTTGGCGCCGACCTGGATGACGGTACCGGCGAGATCGTTGCCCAAGGTCAGCGGGAGTTTGTAGGGAAGGATCCGCTTGAACTCACCCGCCCGGATCTTCTCGTCGAGCTGGTTGAGTCCCGCAGCCTGCACCTGGACGAGCACGTCCCGCTCTCCGACCTCGGGCTCGGGAACATCGGCCTCTTGTAGGGGCCCTTTGTACTTGGTGACGACGAACGCTCTCATGGCCGGTGCTCCTTCGGTGTGACAGGCCAGATCAAAGTCTGAATACACTCAATATTGAGTGCACTCAGTAAAATTGTCAAGAAGGCTGCCGTTGGGTTTGCGCGGACCGCACGAAAGCACCCCGTCTCTGCCACAATTGATCCATGGCCGCAGGGAGGCGGGGTCCGGGCTATTTGGCGGGTATCACGGGTACCGGCACGCTTCGTGACGGCCCGGCGCCCGAGGCGATCCGCAAACCCTTCTTCATCGCCGCCGTCGTGGTTTTCGCCGTCGCCGTCCTGGCGGAAATCGGCATGTCGCTCCTGCTCGGCGGGACCGCCGTCGAGCCTGTCTCCCCGGGCGATGCCGCCAAACTGGGCGTCCCGCTCGACGTTTTCCTCCACACGCAAAAGGCCGGCGCCGAGCCGCCCGGTGCGGGGATCGGTTTCCTCGCGTTCCTGGACGGTCTGCTGCTGTTCACCGTGGTGATGCTGGGACTCAGCCTGATGATCGAACTGCGGCTCTACGGGCGGATCCAGGGCATCGTGACCCTGATCGTTACGTTCCTATGGGTGGTGGCGGCGTTCTTCGCGGCGATGCTGGCCATGGCAAAACTGTTCCTGATGTTCGGATTGTTCGTCGCCGCGCCGTTCGGGACACTCGCCTACCTGGCCTTGTGGGGGAGCTTTCCCACGGGGCAGGCCGCCGCGATCTTGGGGCTGCTGCTCCTGCTGAAGGCCGTGTTCGTGGTGCTGCTGATCCTGAGCCAGCCCAAGTTCCTCAAAGTCACCGGGCTGGTGGTGCTGCTGGTGGTGTCCGTGTTGCTGCAGCTGGTGCTCGGCCTGATCCACGGCTTCCTGCCCGGCCCGCTGGTGTCCATTGGCGACCAGTTCTGGGCGCTGGTCACCGTAATTGTGGCGCTGATCTGGGCGTTGGTGATGCTGATCGTGTCGATCCCGGCGATCATCAACGCCCTCCGGGTCAGCGGCTCAGCGGGGGACTAGGGGTACCGGCCCAACTGACTAGCAGTTAAGGCCGTTCTGAGCCCCCAAAACGGCCTTAACTGTCAGCTAGTTGGGGGCCGCCCGGGGAACCTATACCCGGCTGCGGTACGCGGCGAGGAACGTCGAAATCCGACGCACGGCTTCCTCGATGTCCCGCTCGGCCGGCAGGATCACGAAACGGAAGTGGTCCGGCGTCGGCCAGTTGAACGCGGTGCCGTGCGAGACGAGGATTTTCTGGTCCCGCAGGAGCTCCAGCACGAATTCTTCGTCGTTCTTGATCGGATAGATTTCCGGATCCAGCCGCGGGAACAGGTACATCGCACCGGCCGCAGGCACACAGGAAACGCCGGGAATCGCGGTCAGCAGCTTCAGCGCCAGGTCTCGCTGTTCACGCAGGCGGCCGCCGGGCCGGATGAGTTCCTCGATGCTCTGGTACCCGCCCAGGCAGGTCTGGATGGCGTGCTGGGCCGGGACGTTGGCGCACAGTCGCAGCGACGCCAGCAGTTCCAAGGCCTCGCGGTATTCGGCGGTGGCGGCGTGCGGTCCGGTGATGGCCACCCAGCCGGCGCGGTAGCCGGGCATGCGGTACGCCTTGGACAGGCCGCTGAAGGTCAGCACGCAGACGTCGTCCGCCACCGAGGCGGTGTGGATGTGCTTGGCCTTTTCGTAGCGGATCTTTTCGTAGATTTCGTCGGAGAACAGCACCAGGTCGTGCTTGCGGGCCAAGTCCGCGAACTGCTCCAGGATGTGGCGCGGGTAGACGGCACCGGTGGGGTTGTTCGGGTTGATGATGACGATGGCCCGGGTGTGGGAGGTGATCTTTGCTTCGACGTCGGCCATGTCCGGCCACCAGTTCTGCTGCTCGTCGCACAGGTAGTGCACGGGCTTGCCGCCGGTGAGCGTGACCGCGGCGGTCCAGAGCGGGTAGTCCGGGGCGGGCACCAGCACCTCGTCGCCGTTCTCCATGAATGCCTGCAGGGTCATGGAGATGAGCTCGCTGACGCCGTTGCCGATGAAGATGTCCTCGACGCCGATCGTCATCAGGTTCTGCGTCTGGTAGTACTGCGAGATCGCGGTCCGGGCCGAGAAGATGCCCTTGGAATCGCTGTAGCCTTGGGCGCCGCGCAGGTGGTGGATCATGTCCACCACCACCGACTCCGGCGCCTCCAGCCCGAACGGTGCCGTGTCCCCGAGGTTCATCTTCAGGATGCGGTGCCCCTCGGCTTCCATGGCCTTGGCCGCCTGGAGGAGCGGGCCACGGAGTTCGTAGCGGACGTTCTGGAGTTTGCTGGAGTGCTGCATCGGACGCATGGTTGATCTTTTCATGGCCACACCCGCTCTGCCGAGCTTTACGGTGCCGGCGGCGAGGATGCCAGGCTCAGCCGCCCACCTTCACGCACTGGCTGTTCTTGCACAGGTTCGGGAAGGTGTTGTTGTCGATGAAGATCTTGGACCGCAGTTCCGTCCGCACGAGCACCAGCGCGTTCAGGTTCACCCGCGTGCCCACGTCCGGGTTGACGCCGAGCACCACGCAGCGCTGCAGGCTCAGCTCCGGGGACTTGGTGCACGTGGAACTCGCGGTGAAATCCAGTTGGATCTTGGCAGCCGCGAACTGGGACTTGGCCGATTCGACGGTGGCGCCCAGCACAGCAGGCACCGCGGTCCGTTGCGGCACCGCCACCTCCAGGACCACCGTGGAACCGCGGCCCACCGTGCGTCCGCCCTCGGGTTCCTGGCCCACCACCGTGCCCGCCGCCTCGGTGCTTTCCTTCTCCGTGACCGAAGTGCCGAAGCCGGCGTCCTTGAGGATCTGTACCGCCTGCGCCTGCGGCTTGCCCACCACCGGCGGCACGCTGGCGTCCTTGAACAGGAACCACAGCACAACCCCGACGACGGCGAGCAGCACCACGCCGCCGATGATCACCCAGAGCCACGGGAACCCGGGAGTCGGGGCCGGCGTCGCGGGTGCGGGCACTTCGAGCGTCACCACCCGGGCCTGGTCCGCGTAGTCCTCCGGGGCGTCATCGGCCGAATAGGCGATGAGTTTCACGGGGTAGCTGCCGGGCTTGGCGCCGGTGGTGTCGAACTTGGCCAGGTACTGTTCCGTGGCTCCGGCGGCGATGGTCCGCAGCGGGTCGGGGATGTCCGTGTAGGTTTCGGCAGCGGTTCCTCCGGGGAACGCACCGAGCACCACGCGGGCCGGGGCTCCGGTGCCGTTGGTGACCGACGCCGTCAACGAGCCCTTGCCGTCTTTCAATACAACGGTGGGGGAGCTCAGGGTCATGGTGATGGTGCCCATCAGAGACCTCCCGGAATCGACGGCAGGGACGGAAGGACCGGGCCCACCCCGATCAGCAGGGTTGCCACCTGGATGGTCACCGCGGAGCCCGGCCTGAGGGGAGTGCCCACCGGCGGCGTCACCGCGATCACCGTACCCGGGGCGGCGAAGCTCGGGGTCTCCTGGACGGTCACGGTGAACCCTGCCTGGGTCAGCGTCTGCACCGCAGTTTCCCTGGGCTGGCCGACCACATTCGGCACCGGCACGTCGGCCTTCCGGGCGATTTCCACGCTGATGGTGCTCCCCTTGTCCGCCCGGCTGCCGGCCGCCGGGTTCTGGCTGATGACGGTGCCGGGCGGCTCGGTGCTCACCACCTCCGTGGAGCCCATCGAGAAGCCGGCGCCGATGAGGATCTGCGAAGCTTCGTTCTGCTGCTTGCCGCGCACGTCCGGGACGTTGCCGCCGCCGCGCACCAGGAACCACAGCACGCCGCCGATCGCCAGGAGTAGCACCACCCCGCCGATGATCACCCAGAGCCAAGGAAACCTCGACGGCGGTTTGGCGGGCGCGGGCGCCTGGCTCACCGTCAGCGTCACCACGTGGGCCTGGTCCGCGTAATCCTCGGGGGCGTCGTCCGCGGAGTAGGCGATGAGCTTCACCGGGTAGCTGCCGGGCGCCGCGCCGGTGGTGTCGAAGGCCACGAGGTACTGCTCGGTGGCGCCCGGGCCGATGGTGCGCAGCGGGTTGGCCACGGTGGTGTATGTGGGCCCGCCGGGCTGGCCGGGGAAAGCCCCGAGCACCACGCGTTCGGCCTCCGGGGAGCTGTTGGTCACCGAGGCGGTCAGGGCGCCTTTTCCGTCCTTGAGTTCGACCGTGGGCGAACTGAGGGTCAGCGTAATTCCGGTCATGTCAGCCTGCCTCCGTAAGTTGAAGCACACAGTTTCCCGGTACCAGGCAGCGGACGCCGAGGCTCCCGCCCGAGGTTCCGAACGTCAGGTCCACGGTATCCCCGGCACTGGCAGATTGCTCGGTACGCGTGCCCTCCACGGAGAGTGTCACTGTGACGGCCTGCTGCGGCAGCAGCCGCGCCCGCTTGGTGGGCGGGCCGAAGTCGAAGAGCCCGCCGAACTTGCGCACCTCGAAGGTGCAGCTCCCGGCGACCGTGAGCTGGCCGCCCGACGCCGAACAGGAGCCGCCCGCCGGGGCCAGGTCCGCCGTCGTGAGCTTCCCGCCCCCCGCGGCCTTGGCGAATCCGGACTGCCATTCCGGCGCCCCGGCGTTGTTGCTGCCGCTGCAGCTGACCCCGAGCACCAGCACCAGCACGGCGATGACCGCGCAGATGGCCACCACGATGATCGGCTTCCGGTTTTCGCCGTTCACGCGTCCATCACCTCGATGTCGTCGGTGACGTGCGCCGGTTTGATGCCCTTGACGATCCGCCGGATGAGCTCGATTTGCCCCGCGGCAGCGACTGGCACCCGGACCGTGATGTGGAAGGCGCCGGGTTCGGACACGACCCCGAAGCCGGGAACGCCCGTCGCCAGGAGCAGGAAGCGGGTGAGCCCGTCCACGGTGCCGCGGCGCGCGGACAGCCCGGCGGCGCACGCGATCAGGTCACGCTGCCGGGCCACCGGGATCCCGGCGGAGCCTGTTCCGGTGGCCTCGGGGCCGGGCAGGGTGAGCCAGTCCAGGTCCACCCAGCGCGACAGGAAGGGAATGAGTGACGACGGCGAGCGCCCGGGATCGGGGACGGTGTGGACCCGGTCCAGGACGTCCCGGACGGGCCGGTGCAGGTCCTCGGCCACGGCCAGCAGCGCCTGCAGCGGCAGGCTGCTTTCGGCCGCCACCTGGTACACCTCCGGCAGCACGCGCAGCAGCCGGGAGTCGTGCAGGCTGAAGTCGCCGTCAGTGGCCATGCACAACCTCGATCCGGTGCTCGCCAGAGCAGAAGAGCCAGGTCTCCGGCAGTGTCACGACGTCGTCCACCACCCGCCGCGTGCAGCTCGCCCAGGACGCGGTGTTGTCCGTGCTGCGGTAGATCCCCTTGGGCCCGGCGGCGAGCAGCAGTTGCGTGCCGTCGTCGCGCACGGCGCCGGAGACTCCGCGTACCGGTTCGAAGCGGGTGCGGTCCCGCAACGGCAGCCCGCAGTTCACATCCGGGGTGCTCCACTGCGGGGAGGCCTGGCCCAGCTGCAGACGCAGCACCCCGCCGCTCTGGGTGGCGGCGTAGGCGGCGGTGCCCATGACGTGCACGGCCCAGCAGCTGCCGCCGGTCCAGCCCGCGCCGAACTGTTCCCAGGCCGCCTGCAGGGTGTCGAGGTCGGTGCGGGCGAGTTCGTCGATCTTCAGCCGCAGGCAGCCGGTGCCGCTGCCCTCCGGAACGGAACGGCCCAGCCACAGGTAGCTCGCGCCGCCGTCGTACTGCACGGTCATGCAGCGGATGTCCTCCCCGGCCGCCTTGACCCGCTTGAAGCTGCCGGCCATGCCGGCGTCGGGGGAGAGCCACACTCCGGCCGAAGCCTCCGCGGCCACGGCAACTCCGGTGCGCCCGCGCACGTCCACCAGCGCGTCCACCGCGTAGAAGCCGCGGTCCGGCTGCCCGGCGTCCACGACGTTCTGGACCGGAATGGCACCTTCGCCCATGGGGAGTTCGTAGAGGCCGCGCTCGCCGGCGAGCAGCAGCACGGGCGCGCCCTGCCTGTCCACCCAGCACAAGTCCGCCACCACGAAGCCCAGTTCCGCAGCGCGGCGCCAGGATTCGCCGAGGTCCTCGCTGATGTAGATGCGCGACGACGTGCCGGTCACCGTGCTGACGGCGACCATCCCCGGGTGCTGCCCGACGGCCGACCGTCCGGGGGCGGGCGAACGGAACGGGGCAATGGACCGCACCGTCTCCGCTATGGTGTCGGCTCCGGCAGCGGCGCCGCCGAACTCGGCGCAGGCCTCCCAGCCGTCGCCGGCGTTGGTGGTGCGGAACAGCAGCCCGTCCTGGGCCACGAACCAGGTGTTGTCCTGGCCCTCGGCCTGCACCAGGCCCATGGCGTCGCTGTCCGGGACCTTGTCCACCTCCAGCCGCACCCGGTCCACGTACTGCACCCCGGGCTCGGCCTCCTCCATGGCCCGGTACAGGTTGGAAACCCGCAGCGGCTTGCCGAAGCCCGAGCCGTAGCCGCCCGAATCCTGGCCGAGCGGGCTGATGCCTTCGGCGAGCCGGGCGGCGATGCGGGACCTGACGGCGTCGGCGTCCTCGTCCGGGCGCACCACGATCCGCGCGTCCACCAGCACCTGCTTGTACAGGCCCCAGCGGACCACGGGTTCGGCGCCCACGGTGGAACGGCGGCGCAGGTACTGTTCGACGTCGTTCCGCACCTCGGCGCGGGCTTGCGCGGCGAGTTCGTCGGCGGTGACGGGGGTGTCGCCGGTGCGCGGCACGAACGGCACCAGCACCACCTCCACCTCGCCGGGCCGGGCGAAGGCCCACAGCTCCTTGCGGGTGAACGCCCGGGCCCGGTCCACGCCGCCGTGCCGCATGGCCAGGACTTCGTAGTCGCGCACAGTGACGGCGCGGTCGCGGGCTTGGAAATCCTGCGGGGCACGGCGCAGCGCGTTTTCCAGGGCCTCGCCGTCGCGTCCGCCGGTGGCAGGCTCGGGGTTGCTGACCCGCACCCCGGGCACGGGCGTGCGCAGCACCGTGAGCTGCCCGGCCCCGACATTCCCGCGCTGCCCGCCGCCGCCGCCGCGGTACCAGGCGCGTACTTCGGCGCCGGGGCCAGGGACTGGCGGCAGGTCCTGTGCCCCCGCCTGCCCGCCGGAAGCCTGCCCGCTGGAAGCCTGCCCGCCGGACGCCTGCCCGCCGGAAGCCTGCCCGCTGAACGCTTCATCCCACCAGGCGAACATCACGACGCCGGCACTCCGGTCGATCCGCACCGGCACCTCCCCGGGCCGCGCGTCGGCGAACGCCTCCACCTCGCGGCAGTACCGGAACGGCTTGCCGTCCACCAGCACCGCCTCGCCGCTGCTCAGCCGGGTCCCCGCGGGCACCTCGATGGCCACGGACAGGCCGGCCCCGGAAACGATCGGGGCGTTCGGCACCACGAAGCTCTGCCCCGGCCGTCCGGTCCCCGTCCCGATCCGCACGGCGTCGTACAAGGTGACATCGGCTGCGGGGACCAGCACGCTGGCCTGTCCGGGGGGCAGCACCGCGGCCGCCGTCGTCGTGAAGACCGGCTGCGGTGCCCCGGGAACGCCGGGCGGGCAGCTGACCTGGGTGCCGCGCGGGATCCGGATCTCCGGCGCGTCGCCCCCGCTGGCGAGGCGGGTGAACTCGAGCATGGTTTCGGCGCTGCCGGGCGGGTAGAGGCTGGTGCCCAGCAGGTTCAGGTACACGGCGTACAGCTTGTCCGGCACCCGGTTGAGCCGGTACATCAGGGTGTCCGTGAGGTAGGCGAAGGCCTCCATGATGGTGATTCCGGGGTCGTGCACGGACAGGTCCGTCCAGTCCGGGGCGACCTGCCGGATGCGCTCGCGGGCGCCGGCCACCAGCTCCGCGAAGCTGCGGTCATCCAGGTTCGGCACGGGAATGCTCATGCTGCACCTCCGGAATCGACGGGCAGGGTGATGGCCAGTTCGTCCTGGTGCTGGGTGGCACGGACCCGGTACCGCAGCCGCACCTCCAGCAGTTCCGGGCTCTCCTGCGAGCGCGAGGCGTCCAGGGACAGCACCGTGATCCGCGGCTCCCACTGCTCCACGGCCCGGGCCACGTAGTGGATGGCCAGGCCCGCGGTGGTGTCGTCCGCGGGGGCAAAGGCGAGCCGGAAAAGGTGGCAGCCGTACGTGGGGCGGTTGATGCGCTCGCCGGGCCGGGTGCTCAGGAGCAGCAGCAAGGCCTGGCGCACGGACGCGGCGTCCGTGACGGTAGCCAGCCTGCCGTCCGGCGTCAGGTTGAGGCCGGAAATCCCGACGGCGACGTCGAAGTCCGGGTGGACGAAGGCCACCGACTTGTACCTGGGGGCGCTCATGGCCGGCCGCCTTTCATGGTGCTGCTTTTCATGACGCCGCTCATGATGTCGCCGCCACGAAGTCCTGGCCCGGCCGCCGGACGGTGTACTTCACGGCGCCGGGCGGGGTTCCGTCGGTGAAGCCTTCCACGGTGTCCAGGCACATCCGCTTTCCGCCGATCCGGATGAATGTTGAGTACCCCTTCACCACGGGGAGTGTTTTTTGGCACGGCTTGATGTTCAGGCCGATGTTGGGGCACATCGAGATGTCCCGGCCCACGGGATCGGCTTCGACCAGCACGGGCGATCCCGCCACCTGCACCCATTCCTGCGAGGGGACGTTTTCCACCTTGCCGTCGTGCCCGCAGCGCAGGACGGCTTCCTTGACCAGGATCTTCATCGCCCGCTCCCCGGCATTCAGGCCTCCTCGAAATCGACGGTCTTGGCACGGATCTTCATGGCTTTCCCCGGCGCCTCGAGCAACAGGTCAGTGGCCGCGGTGATGCGGAGCTTTTCCGGGCCGAGTTCCACGGTGGAGCCGTGGCCGTCGGTGAAGCTGACAGTGCGGGCACCGCCGTCGAGCACCAGCTGCTGGCCGTCCGCGGAACGGAAGGTGTAGCGGCTCGCCCGGGCGGTGTTCACGCCGGCGTCGGGCGTCCGTTCGCGGCCGTAGAGGCCGCCGAGCACCACCGCCTGGGCCGGGTCCGTGGCAGGCAGCAGCACCAGCACCGTGTCCTCCGGTGCGGGCGGCAGCACCAGCCCCTTGCCCGGCCCGGCGGCCCCGCTCAGCACAGGCGCCCAGCCGCTTTCCAGCGGCGGGTACGCGGGCAGCCGCACCCGGACGCGGCCGCGCTCTTCGGGATCGTCGACGTCGGCCACCACGCCCAGGGTGAACACGTCCGGCTGCCGCGGTGGCGGGGTTTCGGGCGGCCGGGTGGTGACGGTGGTTTCGTAGCCGTTGCTGTCGAGCCGGTGGGCGGCCGAGGCGACCGTGTACGTGCCTTCCAGCGAAGAAGCCAGACCGCGCACCCGGACCCGGCCGCCGGCGCGCAGGAGCGGATCGCCGTCGGCCACGAACACCGCGCTGACCTGCCCGGCCATCCGCACATCCAGTTCTGCCTGTGCCAGTTCGCGGGCCGCGCCGTCAGAAGCGAAGGCCTCGTTGCCGCGCAGCAGGTTCCCGCCCGCGCCGACGCTGGCCAGCGCAGGGTCCGCCGATACCCCGGCCTTCGCGTCACTGCCCGACGCCGAGCCCTCCACGGCCTGGGCGTCGCCGGTGTTCCAGCCCGCCGTACGGGCGCCCAGGTACGCCGGTTCCTGGCTGAGCTCCACCTCGGCCGAGTGCAGGCTGCTGCCCAGTTCCAGCTCGACCGGATCGCCCTCGCCGGCCAGCGTGGTGAGGCGCAGCGCATCGCCGTCGACCACCGGATAGACGCCCACCCGTGCGCTTTGCTCCACCAGCAGGCCCAGGTCCGAGCGCGCACACTGGTACACCTGCCCCAGTTTTGCCGTGCCTCCCGTGACCTGCAGCCCGGTGCCCTCACAGAGTGTGCGGGCCAAGCCGGCCAGGTCCGTGTCCTCGTGCAGCCTGGTGAACTGGCGCTTGCGGAGACGGTGCAGGGCGTCGTAGGCGCGGACCCGGATTTCCTGGGAGAGGTCGGCCCCGTAGCCGCGTTCCACCACGGTCACCTCACCCACGAACAGGGGAGTGCGCCGCCCGCCCAGTTCCACCCTGAGCGCATCCCCGGGGGCCGGGTCCACGCCGCGGTTGCCTTGGCCCGGGCTGCGCTGGCCAACTGCGGGCCGCCAGGTGATGAGGCACTGGGCCGGGCGGGCCAGGGAGCTGAGGACCTGCACGGACACGATCGCGGCCGTGTCGGCCGCGGACAGCCGGCGCCGCCCGAGGGTGACGATCAATTCGGGCAGTCCCTGCAGCTGCCTCATGGCGTCTCTCCCATCGGCGGGACGGCCAGCGGGCCCGTGAAGTGTGCGGGATCGTCCACGTTGTTGTACTCGAGCAGGAGCTTCCATAGCAGCGGGGTCCCGAAGGCCTCCAGGCTCAGCCTTCCTAGCTCTCCCGGCGGCACCTCCGGAAGGGGCTCGCCGCCGTCGGGGGCCAAGGCGTCCCGGTCGGTGCCGCCGTCGCCGGTCACCGTCAGGGTGTCCACGGGCGGGGCCGTCAGGTCCACCGGGGGCAGGCGCTGGGCGAGTTCGTAGTTCTCGCCGCCTTCCTCGTCGGCGCTCTGGCCAACCCGGACGAACACCAGGCGCATCCAGGAACGCAGGGGCGAACCGTCCGGGGCGAAGCGGTCGAAGCGCTCCGCCACCTCGGTGACGATCCCCGGCACGTTCCACGCCCGGCCCCAGACGAAGCGGACCGACGGCGGCCGGCGCTGCCGCTCCACCTCCGCCGAATTCTCCGCGAGCGCCCAGATGGGCCGGGTCATCTGCCGGACGTCCTGGACATTGAGCGACGCCGGTGCGAGATCGACGTCGAACAGCAAATCCAGGCGCAGCTCGGTGTGCCCGCCGCCGGTGAAGAGCAGGGGGTCATCCGCCAGGCCGCTGCCCGTGAGCTTCCCGCCCGCGCTCCTCCGCGGCTCCACCCCGGCGCTGCGCTGCATCACGACGGTTTCGGGATTGAGCAGGCAGCCCAGGTGCTCGCCGGTGTCTTCGATCAGGAACGCGACCCTCTCCATCTCATACCGCCGACCGTTCGATGCTCAGCCGCGCGGCCCGGGCCAGGGCGTGTTCGAAGTGTTCGCTGCTTGGGGCTGTTGGCTGCGGGCTTGGTTTCGGGGCGAGTTCGGGCCAGGTGCCTGTGAGCGGGGGCTTCGGGGCGGGGTGCTGCGGGGTGCTGGCGTGCGGGGTTTTTGGTTCCGGTTGCTGTCCTTCCGCGGCGTGCGGAAGCGCGACGGCGGTGGGCGGGGTTTTCGGTTTTGCGCTCGCCGGGGCGGGGCCCGGGGTGCGTGGCGCTGGGATGCTCCCTCGGCCTGCCCGTTGCGAGGCCTGCTCTACGTCCTTTGAGCGCGCCGAAAGACGCAGAGCAGGCCTCACAACGTGGGGTGCATTGCGTGGGGCGGTGGTTTGGTCCGTGGAAGCAGATGTTGTTGGAGTGCGTTGTGTGTGGGTCGGCTGTAACGGGGTCATCAGTGTCGGGGCGGGCTGCGGTTCGCGGGGCGGCATGGCGTGGGACGGCTCTGCAAGCTGCGACCCTGCAGTGGGGGACGACCCTGGAACCGGAGGCACTGCGTTGGACGGGGCATTGCGGTCCGGGCGGAGGCGCAGCGTGGGCACCGCGTTGTCGGCGCGCTGTGAGGCCTGCTCGACGTCCTTTGGTGCGCCGAAAGGACGAAGGACGGGCCTCGCAAGTGGCGCCACGGGACCGTTGGCGCTGTGGGCTGCGGGCGTGCGTGCCGTGGCTTGCGCGGGTGCCGTGCCGTGGATGGGTCCCCTGTCCTGGATCCGGGTGCTCTCGGCCGACAGGTCCCTCGTGGATGCCGCCGTCGTGGGGCTCTTTGGCACGGCGGCCGAGGAGGACATCCGCGCCGTTGTTGACTGCAGCCTGAGTTTCCGCATCCGGGACAGTCCAAAGTGCCTCCGGACGGTTGGCTCATCGATGCTTGCGGCATCGTCGGTCGCCGCACCCGCAGCCGAGCCGTCACCCGCAGTCGAGCCGTCACCCGCAGCCGAGCCACCCTCCGCAGGCGCCAGACCGGCGTCGCGCAGCAGGCGCACCCAATGTTCGGGTGCGCCGGAGAGATCAAAGCCGCGTGCCGGCGTCGGACTCCCTGTTACCAAGCCGGTGCCCGGCGGGACGTCAAGCGGGGTGCCCGGCACCGCGCCGGGGACCGAGGGGCCGCGTCCGGCCGGGTCGATCCGCTCCGCGATTCCGCGCAGCCGCGCGGCCAACCCCTGCCGCCACCCAGCCGGACCGTGAGACCCAGCCGGACCGTCAGGCCACGGGCGCGCGGGCATCGTCCAGTTCCAGGCGGTCGTAGGCGATGGTCACGGATTCGATGGCCAGGTCCTTGCCCAGGGCATCCAGCGGCGCACCGAACCACTCGCACAGCCAGGCGCCCAGCAGGTTCCAGCGCCGCACCTCGGCCGAGCCGGAATCGTTGAGCATGGCGATGGACACGTTCCGCCGCTCCACCTGGCCGTTGGCTGCCTTGAAGAGCCACTGCAGCATTTCCGTGGAATCGGTGAGCCCGTACTTGAGCGTCACGGGCGTGTATTCGACCTGTCCCGGAATGACCCGCACCGTGCTGTTTTCCCCGCCGGAGCGGTACAGGATGCGGTCAATCTTCATGCCCAGGCCCTCCACCTTGGTGAAATGCCCCTGCACCACGCCTTGGATGACGAGCTTGAAGTTGTAGGCGCGGTACGGGTCCACCACGTTGCCGGGCTGCGCGGCCGGGGCCGGGGTACTTGGCTGCACGCTCATCTCAGGCTCCTGCGCTTTCTGTCTCGCTGGTGGCTTCGGCCGACTGCATCAGTTTGAAGATCACGAACTCGGCCGGTTTCACGGGCGCGATCCCGATCAGCGTGACCACCTGGCCGGCGTCGCGGACCTCCGGCGGGTTGGTTTCCTCGTCGCACTTCACGAAGAACGCCTGCTGCGGGGTGGTGCCCAGCAACGCGCCGTCGCGCCACACGTTGGTCAGGAAGGCGCCGATGTCGCGCCGGATCGACTTCCAGAGGGTGTGGTCGTTGGGTTCGAACACCACCCAACGGGTGCCGTCCGCCACCGATTCCTTGATCATGTTGGTCAGTCGGCGCACGTTGATGTAGCGGTACTCGCTGGCCTCGGGTGCCTTGGTCCGCGCGCCCCAGACTCGGATGCCTTCGCCCGGGAAGTAGCGGATGCAGTTCACCCCGGCCGGGTTGAGGACCTCCTGTTCGCCGCGGCTGACCCGCCGCACCAGATCCAGGGCGCCCTGGATGGGCTCATTGGCCGGCGCCTTGTGCACCCCGCGGCTGCCGTCCACGCGCGCCCAGATCCCTGCCATATGGCCCGACGGCGGCTGGGTCACCTTTTTGCCCGACACCGGGTCCGTCATCACGATCCACGGGAAATACAAGGCGGTGTATCCGCCGGGGGACTGGGGTGCGCCGAGCGCGTCCTCGCCGGTGGCCCCCGCCGGCGGGGCCGGCTTCGGGGGTTCCGGTTTCGCGTCTTCAGGCTTGTCGGGCTTGTCCGGTTCGGGCTTGTCGGCTTTGTCCGGCTCCGGCGCGTCCGGCACACCGGAGGTCGCCGCCCGGGTGAGCGCTCCGACGTTGTCCACTTTCTCCACGGTGTCCAGGATCGCCATGCGGTCCTGCCGCAGCGGATGCTCCACGTGGGCCTGCAGTGCCGCGTAGGCATCGGCGTCGGCGTAGCCGGGGGCGGCCACCATGGAGATGTCGTCGATCGCTTCGAAGAGCGTCAGTCCCGTGGGTTTCCTGGCCGTGCCGGTGAGGCTGCCCCCGGTGCCGACGTTGACCACGTAGCAGCGGCCGCCGCCGTTGGCGAAGAAGCCGAACACCGCGTTGGACAGAGGCGTCCCCTGGGTGGCTTTCCCGACATACTGGTCCACGAACTGGGTCCAGTTGTCCAGGACGCGTGCCTCATCCAGATGCGCCAGCGGATCCGGGGCAACCCCCACGAATCCGGCGATGCTCGTGCTCACCTGCCCGATGGAGCGGGCACCGCTGGGCACTTCCTGCACATACACTCCAGGCGCTTGATAATTCACCATGGCGCGCTCCCTTTACTCCCACCGGATGGTTACCGGCAGGCTGCTTGTGCTGGCTGACATTTCACGTTCCGTGCCGCGGACGGCCACGGCAAAGTGCTGGAGTTCGTCGGCCGAGGCCAGGACCTCGAAGTGGCCGGTGGCGTCGCTGACGACGGCGGTGGCGGACGAATGCGCGCGGATGTAGGCGTTGGGGATGCCTTTGTTGTGGATGTCCACGAGCCGGCCGTGGATCCGCCGCGCCACGGTGGTCTGGGCGATGAGCGGTTCCAGGACGGGCGGGCCGGACGGTTCCTCGAAGGCCAGCGACACCGGGACGCGGACCAGGAACCCCAGTCCTTCACGGATGCTGGCACTGTACTCGCCGGGCTCGAACTCACCGGTGGAGACCACGGAGTACTGGCTGTGGCGTTCCACGGCGAGCAGCAGTTTTTCCATCGTGGTGAGGCAGTCCCGGCCCTGCGCCTCGATGGCTACCTTGAGTTCCAGATCCAGCAACGGGCCGTTCCTGCGTGAACGGCCCACACGGTTCAGAGCGACGGCCCGGACGGTCACCGACGTCTCGGGAGGGGCGTCCGGAGCCGCATCGGGAGGGGCGGGCTCGCCGTCGTCCTCGAGGTGAACCGGCACAGGCGAAGCGGCATCCGAGAGCAGCCCGAGCAGCTCGGTCAACGAAGCTTGCACAACACCCACGGTGACACCCCAGTCGACAAGGTGGTCCAGTACAGCGGTTGAGCTTAGGTTACTCCCGCGACGGCCCCCCGTCACGAGGTTTTAGAAGTAAATCCATTCGTTTGAAGATTGCTGTTGAGCGGGGTCGGGCGGCCCTCGCGCCCCTTACGCATCTTGCCTGCGCCACCAGGCAACGGTGGCTGCGGCGGCCTCCGGCAGCGGCGTCGGCGCCAGGCCCAGCTTCGCCTGACTGGCCGACGAGTCCATCGCGAACGGCCGCTCGAACTGGTATAGCGTTTCAGCGAGTTCCCGCATATCGGTGGACGCCAGGCCCAGGACCTTCAGCAGCCAGCCCGGGATGGTTCCCAGCTTCACCGTGGGCAGCCCCGCGGCGGTGGTGAACGCCGTCGCGAGCTCCTGCTGGCTGAGCGCCGGCCCGGTGGGCGCGTGCAGCACCGAGTTCCACAGTTCCGGCGTTTGCGCGGCCTTGACCATGGCTGCGGCCAGGTCCGGGACGTAGGTGAAGGAATGCGGCTGGTCCGCACGCCCGATCACCTGCAGCGACTTTCCCTTCAGCAGCACCGGCACCATGCGTTCACCGGCGTGCGCACCGCGGACCCGCGGACCGAAGAAGTCGCCGGCCACCACGCTCACGGTGTCCGCCTTGTGTGCCTGCCGGGCCTTGAGGAGTGCGGTGCGCACGCCCCGCTTTCCGCCGCTTGCTTCGCGCGGGCTGGATTCGCTCATGGCCCGGTCCGGCTCGCTGTATGAATACAGGCTTTCCGGGAAAACGACGACGGCGCCCGCCTCCGCGGCGGCATCCAGCACCGTCCGTTCGGCGCGGGGGAGTTCGGCCTGCCAGGTTTTCGCCGTGTAGGCGGAGCCGTGGATGCAATGGAACACGGCCGAGACGCCGTCGAACGCGTCCGCCAGTTGGGCCGGGTCCGAGGCATCGGCCTTCCGCCGCTCGATCAGCGGATGCTCCGGGCCCGAACCGGAACGGGTGAGGAGCCGGACCTGGTGGCCCTGGTCCGCGAGCAGGATGGCAACGGTTGAGCCGACGGGGCCGGCTCCGGTGACTGCGTAGGTGGTGGTCATGGCTGGCTCCTGTTTCGGTGGATTCTGTGAGCGGTGCTCTCGGAAACCAGAATGGACCCGTTTCCCGCAAGAGTCAAGAGCACTGCTCTCTTTTGTTGACGGCGCTCTCCTTTGTGGCAAGCTGGAGGCATGCCGTCCACCACGAAGCCGCAGGCCAAAGCCCCCACGCCGCGGGAGCGTGCCCGTGCGCAGACTATTGCGGACATCGTCCGGATCGGCCGGGAGCAGCTTGCCCTCCACGGCGCCGCGGCCTTGTCCCTGCGCGCGGTGGCGCGGGACCTCGGAGTGGTGTCTTCGGCGGTGTACCGCTACGTCGAGAACCGCGACGAACTCCTCACCCTGCTGCTGGTGGACGCGTACAACGAACTCGGCGACGCCGTGGATGCCGTAGTCGACGCCCTCCCGGAGGACGATTTCGCCGGCCGCTTCCATGCCCTGGGCCACGCCGTCAGGAACTGGGCGCTCCGCGAACCCGCCTGCTATGCCCTGCTTTTCGGCAGCCCGGTCCCCGGATACCAGGCCCCGGGGGAGCGGACCATCGTGCCCGGCACCCGGGTGGTGTACCGCCTGGTCCGCAATTTCGACGCCGCTCACCGGGCTGGTGCGCTGGCCGCCCCGGCTGGACCCGCCGTCGTCGTTCCCGAAGCGCTTTCCCGCGACCTCGCCGCCATCCGCTCCGAGCTCGGCCTCGAGGTGCCCGAGGAACTGGTGACGCGCGGCGTGCTGATCTGGACGTCCCTGTTCGGGGCCGTCAGCTTTGAGGTGTTCGGGCAGTACGGTGCGGACACCTTCGCGGCCCGGGAGGAGCTGTTCGCGCACCAGCTCGGACTGCTCGCCGGGATCATCGGCCTGGTGTGAGGGGTAGGGTGGCTGCATGGTTCGCGGGCTGGCAGACATTGGGGCGGAAGCCGTGCTGCTCGCCGGAGCGGGCCGCGCCGTCCTGCTGCAGATCGCCGATCCGGCGGTAGGGCGCGGCGTTGCCGAACACAGCAACTTCGCCGAACGTCCGCTCGAGCGGCTCGCGGCCACCATGGGCTACGTCTACGCCGTGGTCTATGGCTCCGACGAGCAACTGGCCGCCGTGCGGCGCGCCGTCAACCGGGCCCACGCACCCGTCCGCCGGGAGCCCGACGCCGCCTCGGGCGGCTACAACGCCTTCGATCCCGAATCCCAGTTGTGGGTGGTGGCCACCTTGTACAACACGGCCGTGACCGTTTACGAGCGGGTTTACGGAACGCTCGACGGCGAGGCGGCCGACCGCGTTTACCGCGAGTATGCACGGATCGGGACGGCCCTGCAGCTTCCGGCGGAGCTCTGGCCCGCGGACCGCGCGGCGTTTGCCGGCTACTGGAACGAACGGCTGGCGGGGCTGGCTCCCGCGCCCGACGCCGTGCGGGTGGCCCGGGACCTGCTGCATCCCGCCGTCGGGCCGGTGTGGCTGCGCATCGCCATGCCCGTGGCGCGGCTGCTCACGGCCGGGCTGCTGACCGAGTCCCTCCGTGCCGCGTACGGGCTGCACTGGGGTCTCCGGCGGCAGCGGCGCTTTGAAGCTTTGATGCGGATGTTGGCCACCGTGTATCCGAGGCTTCCCCGGCGTCTCCGGCACCGGCTGAAGGACTACTATCTTGGCCGGATCGATGCGTCCGGCAATCTCCGGGAGGCCGATCGTTTGACTGGGCGTGCCGCGGATCGGGAGGCCGCGGATGCGTAGCCTGACCGCCGTCGAACAGTATCTGGACGAGCGGGCGCACCGCTTCCTGGAGCGTGCCCCCGCCGGCGGACTGCGCTGGAAACTCGCAGAGTTCCTCGTCTTCGGTCTGAAGCAGGCGTGGGCGTGCATTTTCGGCGCCCTGCTGCTGGCAGTGATTTTCGGCGCGAGGCTCTGGTACCCGGCCGACGCGGCGCTCGCCCGGAACGACTTCCTGACCATCGCCGCCGTCGTGATCCAGATCGTCATGGTCGCCACCAAGCTGGAGACACTGCGCGAACTCAGGGTGATCGTACTGTTCCACCTGGTGGGCACGGTCATGGAACTGTTCAAGACCGACGTCGGGTCCTGGAGCTACGAGGCCGAGGGCTTCCTGCGGGTCGGTGCGGTGCCGTTGTTCAGCGGGTTCATGTATGCCTCGGTGGGTTCGTACATGGTGCGGGTCTACCGGCTCTTCGACCTCCGTTTTGCCCGCTACCCCCGCCGCTGGATCACCGCGATCGTGGCCCTCGGCATCTACGTGAACTTCTTCTCGCACCACTACTTTTTCGACTTCCGCTGGGTGCTGCTGGCCGCCGTCGTGGTGGTGTTCGGGCGCTGCGTGATGCACTTCCGGGTGTTCCGGCGCAGCTTCAGGATGCCGCTGCTGGTGGCGTTCCTGCTGGTGGCGCTGTTCATCTGGATTGCCGAGAACATCGCCACCTGGTCCCACGCCTGGCTCTACCCGAGCCAGGTCAACGGCTGGCACCTGGTCTCCCCGGACAAGCTGCTCTCCTGGTTCCTGCTGATGATCATCTCCGTGGTGCTGGTGGCCTGGGTCTACAAACCGGTGGCGCCAGACGCATCTTTGGCAGCTTCCGCAAAGCGTGCTGGGCCTGAACCGGCCCAGTTCTCCGGTTGAAAGGCGGCTGCCCGCTGCGAAAACGCCCGCCCGGCTTGCTGAAAAGTGGTCCACTTCAGTCACCGGAGTGGGCCAGGGTTTAGCCTTCGCCGCGCATCCGCCTCAGCATCGCGCGGTGGGACTCCAGCAACGGCTCGATGTCTCTGACAGCCACTAGTGCAATGGCTTCTGCAGGGATGACCGGTTCGGTGCCTTCGATGGCAACCCCGAAGCCGCCGTGGCTGCCGGTGGCCCACCATGTGCCGTTACCTAGCCTCACTGTGAAATCTGCATCCGTTGAGTCGATGGCTATGGAGGCCGCATGCCGGGGCAATTGATCGAACGCTCCCTCCAGGCGCTGCAGGTCTTCGCGGCTCAGGGGCGGGCCGTTGGCCGCCATGAATCGGTTTCTGCAGACTTCCTCGGCGTCGCGGGTGGTGGTGGTGACCTCGATTCGTGGTCGTTCGGGGGTGAAACCCGCCAGATGCAACACGCTGCCTTCGCTGGCGTCCATCTGCCAGGTCCCGAGTGCCACGGGGCCGTCCCAAGCGGCAAGTTGGAAGAGGGGCAGGCTGGCCGCGGCCGCCCGGATCCGCTCCTCCAGCTGCTGCTGCGTTGCCCAGAATTCGTCCGGCGGCATGAACCCCGTGATTTCCATGGCGACAGTGTGTCACCGTTTATCGCTCCGCATCAGCCCCCAGAACCCCAAATGGCGCGCAACTCCAAGACCTCCGGCCATTCAAAAACCAAAGTTGAGCGAACTAGGCTCAACTCTGGGTTGACTTAAATTCACGCCTGAGTACAGTTGAGTGCAGAACGCTCAACTCGCCGACTGTTGAGTGGTCCTTGGCCCTCGTCCGCAAGGACGCCTGCCCGGGTGCAGTCTCGAACATCGGCATTGAAAGCAGTGAAAGGAAGCAACACACATGTCACGTGCAGTAGGTATTGACCTCGGAACCACGAACTCCGTCGTCTCTGTTCTCGAAGGTGGCGAGCCCACCGTTATCGCCAACGCCGAAGGCGGCCGCACCACGCCGTCCGTCGTTGCCTTCTCCAAGTCCGGCGAAGTCCTGGTGGGCGAAATCGCCAAGCGCCAGGTCGTCAACAACATCGACCGCACCATCGCCTCGGTCAAGCGCCACATGGGCACCGACTGGTCCATCAGCATCGATGACAAGAAGTACACGCCGCAGGAAATCTCCGCGCGTATCCTCATGAAGCTGAAGAACGACGCCGAAAGCTACCTCGGCGAAAAGGTCACCGACGCCGTGATCACCGTTCCGGCCTACTTCAACGACGCCGAGCGCCAGGCCACCAAGGAAGCCGGCGAGATCGCCGGCATGAACGTGCTGCGCATCGTCAACGAGCCCACCGCGGCTGCGCTGGCCTACGGCCTGGACAAGGGCAAGGAAGACGAACTGATCCTCGTCTTCGACCTCGGCGGCGGCACCTTCGACGTCTCGCTGCTGGAAGTCGGCAAGGACGAAGACGGCTTCTCCACCATCCAGGTCCGCGCCACCGCCGGTGACAACCGCCTCGGCGGCGACGACTGGGACAACCGCGTGGTCGAGTGGCTGCTCAGCCAGCTCAAGATAAAGGGCATCGACCTCTCCAAGGACAAGATCGCCCTCCAGCGCCTCCGCGAGGCCGCAGAGCAGGCCAAGAAGGAACTCTCTTCCTCCACCAGCACCAACATCTCGCTCCAGTACCTCTCCGTCACCCCCGACGGCCCGGTCCACCTGGACGAGCAGCTGACCCGTGCCAAGTTCCAGGACCTCACCAAGGACCTCCTGGACCGCACCAAGAAGCCGTTCCACGACGTCATCGCCGAAGCCGGCATCAAGGTCTCCGACATCGACCACATCGTGCTCGTCGGTGGCTCCACCCGCATGCCCGCCGTCTCCGAGCTCGTCAAGGAACTGGCCGGCGGCAAGGAGCCCAACAAGGGCGTCAACCCGGACGAAGTCGTGGCCGTTGGTGCTGCACTGCAGGCCGGTGTCCTGAAGGGCGAGCGCAAGGACGTCCTCCTGATCGACGTCACCCCGCTGTCCCTCGGCATCGAAACCAAGGGCGGCGTCATGACGCACCTGATCGAGCGCAACACGGCTATTCCCACCAAGCGTTCGGAAACCTTCACCACCGCTGACGACAACCAGCCGTCCGTGGCCATCCAGGTCTTCCAGGGCGAGCGCGAGTTCACCCGCGACAACAAGCCGCTGGGCACCTTCGAACTGACCGGCATCGCGCCTGCTCCGCGTGGCGTCCCCCAGATCGAGGTCACCTTCGACATCGACGCCAACGGCATCGTGCACGTCTCCGCCAAGGACAAGGGCACGGGCAAGGAACAGTCGATGACCATCACCGGCGGCACCGCACTGTCCAAGGAAGACATCGACCGCATGGTGGCCGACGCCGAGGCACACGCTGCCGAAGACAAGGCCCGCCGCGAAGCCACCGACACCCGCAACTCCGCCGAGCAGCTCGCCTACTCGATCGAGAAGCTGCTGTCGGAAAACGACGACAAGCTGCCGGAAGAGGTCAAGACCGAGGTCAAGGCCGACGTCGACGCCCTCAAGAAGGCGCTCGAAGGCACCGACGACGCCGCCGTCAAGACGGCGTTCGAGAAGCTGCAGCAGTCCCAGACCAAGCTGGGCGAGGCCATCTACTCGCAGGCCGCAGCCGCCGGTGCCGAAGGCGCCGAGGGTGCAGCCCCCGCCGGTGACAAGAAGGCCGACGACGAGGACATCGTCGACGCCGAGATCATCGACGAAGACGAGAAGAAGTAACCATGCCCCACCACGGCAACGAATCAGAGCACTCGGATTCGGAGCAGGGCAAGCCGGTCATCCGGGACAACCGCAAGGTTGACCCGGAGACCGGTGCCGCCCGGCACCCGCACCAGGAAGCAGCCCCCGACGCCGGCACCCCCGCAGGCGCGGAAGGTGCGGCAGGTGCCGAGGGAGATGCGCTGTCCCAGGCTGAGGAGATCCTCAACGGCGTCGAGGTTCCGGCTGAAGAGTCGGTAGCCTCCGGTGCCTCGGCCCAGGCCGAAGCCGCGGAACTGCGCAACGACCTCCTCCGCCTCCAGGCCGAGTACGTCAACTACCGCAAGCGCGTCGAACGGGACCGCGCCGTCGCAGGGGAAATGGCCGTCATCGGCGTCCTGAACTCCCTGCTTCCGGTACTGGACGACATCGACGCCGCCCGCCAGCACGGCGACCTCGAAGACGGCCCCTTCGCCGCCATCGCCGCCAAGCTGGAAAACTCGCTGAAGACCTATGGACTGGAACGGATCGACGCCACCGGCGTGGAGTTCGACCCCACCATCCACGAGGCCCTCATCCAGCAGCCGGGCCAGGACATCGAAGTGGACACGGTCAGCCAGGTACTGCGCTCGGGCTACCGCTCCAAGGAGCGGGTCCTCCGCGCGGCCCAGGTCATCGTGTCGGTGCCTGCGTAAGGTTCCTGCCTCACCTCCGCCTTCGCGGATGAGGGGGCCCCGCCCCTTCGCGTGGGCGGCTCGGTCCTCACGGACCTGAGCCACCCGGCGAAGGGGCGGGGGCCCATATGCCGCGTAGCGTGTACGCAAGACAGAACGAGAAAGGACACACACTTGGCAAGCCAGGACTGGGTTGAGAAGGATTTCTACGCGATCCTTGGTGTCGCCAAGGACGCGTCCGACGCCGATATCAAGAAGGCGTACCGCAAGCTCGCGCGCCAGTACCACCCGGACACCAACGCCGGCGATGCTGCCGCGGAGAAGAAGTTCAAGGACATCTCCGAGGCCTACTCGGTGCTGTCCGTCCCTGAAGACCGCCAGCAGTACGACGCCATCCGGGCCATGGGCGGTGCCCGCTTCGCTCCCGGTGCCGGCGGTCGCGGCGGCCCCGCGAACGGCGGCTTCGAGGACCTCTTCGGCGGCCTGTTCGGCGGCGGTGCCCGGCAGCCCGCGGGCGGCGGCATTCCGCCCGAGTTCGCGGACCTGTTCGGCGGCGGGTTCGGTGGTGGCCAGACCGGCTTCCAGCGCACCCCGCAGAAGGGCTCGGACCGCACGGCCACCACCAGCATTTCCTTCAAGGGCTCCATCCAGGGCACCACGGTGAGCCTGCGCGAGAACAACGGCAACGTGATCGACGTCAAGATCCCGGCCGGCATCAAGGACGGCCAGAAGGTCCGCCAGCGCGGCAAGGGCAACCCGGGCGCTGCCGGGAACGGCGACCTGATCATCACGGTCAACGTCAAACCCCATGATTTCTTCATCCGCGACGGCGACAACATCCGCGTCCACGTCCCGGTCACCTTCCCGGAAGCCGCGCTCGGCGGCGAGATCGAGGTGCCCACGCTCGACGGCAGCCACGTGAAGCTCCGCGTCCCCGCCGGCACCAATTCCGGCCGGACCCTACGGGTCAAGGGCCGCGGCGTCCACACCTCCAAGGGTGAGGGCGACCTCCTGGTGACGGTCGACGTCGTCGTTCCCCAGAACCTGCCCAAGGACGCGGAGGAGGCCGTGAAGGCCTTCGCCGAGGCGACGGCGGACGCCAATCCGCGCCAGGACCTGGCCGCCAAGGCCAGGCTGTAGGAGCCCCTCATGGGTATCGACGTCAACCAGCCGATCTTCGTCATTTCCGTGGCGGCGGAGCTGGCTGACATGCACCCGCAGACGCTGCGCCAGTACGACCGCCTGGGCATTGTTTCGCCCAGCCGCGCTCCCGGCAAGTCGCGGCGATACTCCCAGCGCGACGTCGACCGTTTGCGTGAGGTGCAGCGCCTCTCCCAAGAAGGCGTCTCGCTGGAAGGGATCAAGCGCATCATGCAGCTGGAGAACCAGGTGGCGGCGCTGCAGCAGCGGGTGGTGGAACTGAGCGAAGAACTGTCCCGACGCCGGGATCCCCTGGATGCGCGGATTTTCGCCGCAGGAGCGGCCGGCGACGTCGTCAGCCTGGCGCGCGGCCAGCGTCCCCGTCCGCGGTCCCAGGCCGTGGTGGTCTGGCGCCCGCGGGACTGACTCGCCTTAGGAGCGATTGCTCACAGCGCGAACCATCACAGCGCGGTCGCGAAGATCAGCTGCTCCTTGCCGTTTTTGATGGCCTTCTTTTCCAGGTGCAGTCCGGCTTTCTGCGCCACCCGCTGCGAGGGCAGGTTCGCGGGATCGATGATGGCGATGACCCGTGTAATCCCTGAAACGGCGGCGAACCGGAGGCACGCTTCGGCGGCTTCGCTGGCGTAGCCTGCGCCCTGCCGTTCCGTGATGACGTGGTAGCCGACTTCAACCTCCGCAGTGCCATCCACCTGTTGGACGGTCAGGCCGCAGTCGCCGATGAAGTTGCCCTCGTGGTCTTCCATGATCCAGAGTCCGAAGCCGTGGTCGGCGTAGTTGCGCTTGTTCCAGTCGATCCAACGTTGCGCCTCGGCGCGTGTCTTGGGTGCGGGGTAGTAGCGCATCACCTCGGGGTCGCCGAGCATGGCGGACATGGCATCCAGATCATCGTCCGTCATGGGGCGCAGGCTGAGCCGGGCAGTTTCGAGGAAGGCCACCGTCGTCAGCGCAGCCACTCGGCCGAGGCCATCTGGACCGGGGCTTCCTGGCCCGTCCATGTGCCGTTGAGCGTCAGCTCGCCCGGTTGCCGCGCGGGGTCCACCCTCCGGAAGATCTCCAGGCGGAGGGCGCCGGCGTCGATGACCGTGACTCGGTCTGCCGTGACGGGAGCTTGCGGTTCCAAAGCCGGGAGGGCCGTTCCGGGCAATCCGCTTCCCTTGACCTGTGCCGTGCTGGGGCGGGGCTCCAGCTTCCCGCCCACCTCGACGAACTGCTCGGCCCCTTGTTTGCCGGTGAGTATTGCGGTTGCCAGGGCAGTGACGTACACGGGGTCGGCGCAGGCATCGTAAACCCAGCGCTTGCCGAGAACCGAGTGTTCCATGGTGCCCACGAGCCATGCTTCGGCCGCGGGCAGCTCAGCTCCCCGGTAGCTCAACGGGACCTGGTAGATGAAGCCTCCGTGCCCGACGATATGCGTTTCCAACCCGACTTCACCGTCTGGGTCATCGAATCGGTAGGCGCCCAGGAGTACCGGCTGCGCAGAGTCGCCAGGTACGAACCATGGCTGCTGGGGCAGGTACTGCGCGATGAGTTCGAGCTTGGAAGGAACCAGTGTCGCTTTGTGCAGGATCGCCATGGGCACCAGCCTAGGCCAGGGCGCGTCGGCCCGGGTGCGTGGGCCCGCGTCCGTTGGCCCGGGCGGTTCGGAATGGTGGGTCAGAATGGTGGGTCAGGCGAGCTACCGCGCGCCGAGCCCGGGGTTTGCGCCGGAGTTGGGCTTTGGGTGGCGGGTTCTGTGTATGTCTGGGGAATGGGTGGGTGGTCGGTGTGTTTTCGCCCGGTGGGGCTTGTCCATTCCAGGCTGCCGTTTCCGGTTTGCCGGGTTGTCCATCGTGAGTGGTGTTTCAGCGTGTGGTGGCGCCGGCAGAGTCCGGCGAGATTGCCGGCTGCGGTGGTTCCGCCGAGGGCGGCATCGTGGGTGTGGTCCAGGTCCAGTTCCCTGGCCTTGATGCCGCAGCCGGGGAAGCGGCACCTGCTGTCCCGGGCCGTGAGCAGCCGTTTGAGGGCTTCGCTGGGCCGGTACCTGTCCACGGCCAGCACGGCGCCGTTGTAGGGATCGGTGAGGACCCTGTTCCACCCGGCCGCGTTTCCGGCGAGGATTCGTGCGGTGCGGGGGTCGATGGGGTGGCGTCCGTCCAACTCGGCAGGGACCCGGGCGGCTGAGGCTTCGCGCCCAGTGGCTTGGCCCCCTACGGCTTGGGTGGAAGCGTCCACGGCGGAGGGTTCGCCATCGATCAGGGTCAACACCGGGACGGTGATATCCACCCGGGCGGTGATGGCTGTCAGGAGTCCGTCCTTGGTGTCGCGGCCGGTCGGGGCGCCGCGGAGCAGCAACTCGGCGAGGAGGTCGGCGCGGAGCTGGTCAGTGTTCCGGCCCTGGCCGGAGTTCCTGCCTTGATCGGTGTTCCGGTCTGGTTCAGCGGGGCCGTAGGTCTGGCGGGCTGTGGTCTCCGCATACGCCTGCGCCATCTGGGTGAGCCTGTCGTGGATGCCGTAGGCCACCGCGGCGGGAAGGACGGCGACGAGTTCGGCCATACCGTCGGGCAGGGGCGTGACGCGGACGTGCCGCTCCAGGGCGGCGAGTTCGTGCCGCTCGGCAAGGGGCACAGGCTGGGCTTTTTCGGCTTCCCGGACCGCCAGGCGCCGAACTCGGGCCGGTGCCTGCTGTTCCGCATACGGGACCACCACGGCCTCGTACCGGGCCAACGCGGCGGGATCGTCCAGGGGCGTTCCGGCGTCCTGGATGATCCGGGCGTGGGCCAGGCTGATCCGGCCCGCCGCCAGCGCCCCGAAGGTTGCCGGGAAGCGGTCCAGCAGCTCGACCGCCTGGCCCATCTGCCGCTGCAGGGTGCGGTCGTTGGCGCGGGTCGCCGTCCCGATCTCGGCAGCGACGGCACGCTGGGCCAGCTCAGCCGAATCCCAACCCACGCGCTTGAGTCCGTCTGGAGCGCCGCCGTCGTCGTTCATCGCCTCCGCGACCCGGGAAGCGAGGGCGAGGGTGTATTCCCGCAGTGCCTGCAGGCTGGCGATCGCTGACTCCAAAGACACCAGCGTGGAGACCAGCCCGTCCAGCACGAGCACAGGAGAGGACGGCGCGTCGGTGTGCGGTGCCCTCTCGTCCAGGCTGGTGGTGATCTCCATGAATCCATCCCATCACCGACCACTGACATTCTTGCCGACTTGGTCTGATCCCGTGGAGCGGGGCCGATCGGCAGCATTACGGGTGCCCTCTGCAAGCAACCCGGTTCGTGTTCCGTCCAGCATCCCTGCGTACAATCGACTCAAACCGACAACTGAGGGACCATGAAAAAACTCACCACTGTTCTGCTCGCCGCCGGGCTCCTTGTCTCGGCCTCCGCCTGCACCGCGCCGAAGCTGACCACCAAGGAAACCTGCGAGCGCCTCAACCTTGTTGTGTCGAACCCCGGAACGGGCAAGCCGGCAATGAACCGGATCGCCAACGCCCTGCGCCCCCTCGAGGCCGTGGCGTCCGATGAACTCCAGCCGTCGCTGAAGGCGCTCCTGGAGTATGCCGACGAATCCGCCAAGCAGAACCCGGACGAGGCGAAGCTCGGCGATCTCACCGCGGAGTACCAGAAGGCCGGCGCCAAGTTCAGCGAGCTCTGCAGCGGAGCCTGATTCCTACACGTCGAAGCCATAGAGCTTGAAGCGCTGGCAGTTGCCGGCGCAGGGAAGATTCCCCGCCTCCGTCCTTGGACGGTGGCGGGGAATCTTTCATTTAAGGGCCAGGCATCCGCCGGCCGGCGGCGGGACGGTCCGCCTAGGAGCCCCCGAAACCACCCCCGCAAAAGTGGTGGTTGACGCAATCACTATTTCCTATAGGATATTTTGTGGGCAGCATCACAGGGCCCACAGATCCACAAGCGCAACGGAGCACCATGCCAATCGAGCAGCCCCCTTACACCGCCGAGACCTGGCCCATCGCCACGTGCCTGCACGGCTTCCGTACCGTCGGCCGCGACGGCACCGCCATGCACGATGCGCCCGCCGAGGTCTGGGACGACATGTTTGCCCAAGTGGCCGACGTCGGATTCACCCTCGCGGAGCTTGCCGACAGCCACGTCCGCCCCGCCGACCTGGAAGCGTCCCGGCGCGACGAATTCCTCGCCATTGCGCAGTCGCACGGCGTCGGCATCCCCTCCGTGCACCTGCAGCGGCAGAGCGTGATCATGCCGGGCCACGAGGAACGCAACCTGGAGTACGCCCACCGCACCATCGACGCCGCCGCCGAGTGGGGCATGGACGTCTTCTCCACCGGCCTGCACCAGCCCTTCAGCCAGGCACAGCGCGAGGCCCTCTGGTTTTGGACGGCCGAAGGGCCGAAGGACCCGGACAGCCGCGACATGTGGGACACCGCCGTCCGCCGCATCCGCGAACTCGGCAAGCACGCCGCCGAACTCGGGCTCATCATGTCCCTGGAGATGTACGAAGACACCTACCTCGGAACCGCCGACAGTGCCGTGCGCTTCATCGAGGACGTCGGACTGGAGAACGTCGGCCTCAATCCGGACGTCGCCAACCTCATCCGCCTGCACCGCCCGGTGGAGGACTGGCGCGAGCTCTACGACAAGACCCTCCCGCATGCCAACTACTGGCATGTAAAGAACTACACGCGGGACGAAGCCGCGGACGGCAGCTGGGCCACCTCGGTGCCGTCGACCATGGAGATGGGGCTGATCAACTACCGCCAGGTCTTCCGTGACGCGGTGGCCGCCGGCTTCAACGGCATCATCCTCGCCGAACACTACGGCGGAGACAGCCTCGGCGTCTGCGCCACCAACCAGAAATACATCCGCACACTGCTCCCCAAAGCCTAGGAGGCATCATGAGTGAGCTGACCATCGCCGTCGTCGGTTCCGGATACATGGGCGGGGGCATCGCCCAGGTGCTCGCCCTGTCCGGGGCCACCGTCCGCATCGCCGACGTCTCCGAGGAGGTGGCACGGAAGAACTACGAGCGGCTGCTCGAGGAAGCCCGGCAGTTCGTCGCCGACGGGTTGTTCCCCGACGACGCCGTCGCCCGCCTTGAAGCGAACCTCTCGCCGTCCGCGTCGATCGAGGAAGCTGTTGCGGACGCCGACTTCATCGAAGAAGCGGTGCCCGAAAAGCTCGAGATCAAGCACGCGACGCTCCGCCGGATCAGCGCCGCGGCCCGGCCGGACGCCGTCATCGGATCCAACACCTCGACCATCCTGATCGCCTCGCTGGCCGAAGCGGTGGAGCATCCGGAACGGTTCCTTGGGGTGCACTTCTCCAACCCGGCGCCCTTCATTCCCGGCGTCGAGCTGATCCCGCATCCCGGCACCGACGACGCCGTGCTTCCGGTGGTCGAACGAATCGTGGCCGCCACCGGCAAGCAGAGCGCCAGGGTCAAGGACGCCACGGGCTTCGTGCTCAACCGGCTCCAGTACGCCCTCTTCCACGAGGCCACGCAGATCGTCGAGGAAGGCATCGCCAGCCCCGAAGACATCGACACGATCGTCCGCACCACCTTCGGCTTCCGGCTGCCGTTCTTCGGCCCGTTCGCCATCGCGGACATGGCAGGCCTGGACGTCTATTCCTTCTGCTACGCGTCCCTGCAGACCCGCTGGCCAGAGCGCTTCGCGACTCCCGGATCCCTCAAGGATCTGGTGGATGCCGGGAAGTTCGGCACCAAGACCGGTGCCGGCTACCTGGACGTTCCCGCCGAACGCACCCCCGAACTGGTCGCCTACCGGAACAAGGCCTACGTGGCCATGCAGCGCCTGATCGACGAACTCGGCCCCGCCCCGGTCCACCCCGCGGCAGTTCACGCCACCTCCGGCCTCAAATGACACCCCCACATGAACTGAAGGACACCATGAACGATTTCGCACCAAGCCCCGCCTTCCCTGCCGAGCGCAGCGTCATCCTCACCGGTGCCGCGTCGCCTCGTGGCATCGGCCGCTACGCCGCGCACTACCTCGCCGAGCGCGGCTGGAACGTCGGCATCCTGGACCTCGACGCCGAGGCTGCCAAGGCCGTGGCCAAAGACATTGCCGAGAAGCACGGCGTCGTTGCAGCCGGCGCCGGCGCCAACGTTGCCGACGAGGCACAGGTCCGGGCCGCCTTCGACGAACTCGAAGCCGAGCTGCCGCAGCTGGTGGCCGTCGTGAACCTGGCCGGCGTCTCTTCGCCCGTGCCGTACCTCGAGGTCACCCCGGAGGAATGGACCCGGGTCATCGACATCAACCTCCACGGCGTCCACCACTCCACCAAGCGCGCCGTCGAGACCATGGTGCGCAACGGCGTCGGCCGCGTAGTGAACCTGTCCTCCGTCTCGGCGCAGCGCGGCGGCGGCACCTTCAGCAAGACCGCTTACTCGGCTGCCAAGGCCGGCGTCCTGGGCCTGACCCGAAGCCTGGCCCGCGAACTCGGCCACCAGGGCGTCACCGTCAACGCCGTCTCACCCGGCCCGATCGACACCGACATCATGGGCGGCACCCTCACTGACGAGCGCAAGGAAAAGATGGCGGCCGACGGCGTGCTGCCGCGCATCGGCACCCCGCGGGACATCGCCGCGGCCATCCACTACCTCATCGGCGAGGACGCAGGATTCGTGACGGGCCAGACCCTGAACGTTGACGGCGGCCTCTACATGCACGGATGAGCGCCCGCCGCTGGTCGGCGGGGAGGATCGTCTTCCTCCTCGTCGGCCTGGGCCTGGTGGTCTTCGGCATCGCCCAGATCGCCCCGGCCCTCATCCAGTAGCCCCCGCCCCACCAACCCTGTCCAACGAGTCCTGCAACACCCAACCTTTCGCACGTACCCACCCAACCCAACGCATCCACTCAAAGGAGAGCGGACATGTCCTCACCCACGCAGGCCATTGACGTACTCAGCACCAGTCCCGTGCTTAAGACGGCCATCAAGAAGGCCGCGAAGCATCTCATGCCGATGCTCATCATCCTGTACTTCGTGGCATTCCTCGACCGCACCAACGTCGGCTTCGCCGAGGCTGCGCTCAAGGTCGACCGCGGCGTCTCGGACGGTGCCTTCGCGCTCGGCGCCGGCATCTTCTTCATCGGCTATGCCCTCTTTGAAATCCCCTCGAACCTGCTCCTGAAGAAGTTCGGCGCCAAATTCTGGCTGGCCCGCATCGCCGTCACCTGGGGCATCACCGCTGCGGCCTTCGCGTTCGTCACCGACGAGAAGATGTTCATCTTCCTGCGTTTCCTGCTCGGCGTGACCGAGGCCGGACTCTTCCCGGGCGTCATCATGTACCTGGCCGCCTGGTTCCCGAACAAGGTGCGCGTGCAGATGTTCGCCCTGTTCTACCTGGCCCAGCCGTTCTCGCAGATGCTCGGCGCCCCGCTGTCGGGCGGGCTGATCGCCCTGGGCGAGGGCACTGCCTGGCGCGGCTGGCAGGTGATGTTCTTCGCTGAAGGCATGCTCGCCGTCGTCGCCGGTGTGGCCGCGCTGTACTTCCTCATCAACTCGCCGCAGGACGCCAAGTTCCTCAACACCGAGGAGAAGCACGCGCTCGAGACCGTCATGGCCACCGAGGACGCCGTGCGCACCGCCGACGGCCCCAACGGGATCTGGGCCGCGATGGCCAACTGGAAGGTCTGGTACTTCACGGTCATCTACTTCTGCCTTCAGATCGCCGTGTACGGCACCACTTTCTACCTCCCGCAGCAGGTCGCCTCGCTGCTGGGCAAGAAGGTCGGCTGGGAGGTGGGCGTCGTCTCCGCGATCCCGTGGCTCGTGGGCCTGTTCGTCTGCTACTTCGCCGGCCGCGCCGCCAACACCGTGCTGCGCCGCCGCAACTGGGGCACCCTCTGCTACCTGGCCACCGGCGTCTTCATCCTCGGTTCCGCCTGGGCCGGCGCCAACGGCCAGCCGATCCTGGGCATCGCCTGCATCACCTTCGCGGTGGCCAGCTTCCTCACGGTGGGCCCGATCACCTGGGCCTACCCGACGGCGTTCCTCACCGGTTCCGCCGCGGCAGCGGGCATCGGCCTGATCAACTCCCTCGGCAACCTGGGCGGCTTCGTCGCACCGATCATGCGCACCAACATAAACGCCTCGGTACCCACGCCGAGCGGGGCTTGGGGCGTGGTTTCGCTCGGCGTGTTCGCCTTCCTCGCGGCGGCCATGTTGTTCTCCACGAAGTTCTTCAAAGGCGCCAAGTCGGACCAGTTGCTCGACAACTCGACCGTGGGCCACTAGTCCCCGCCGGGCACTGAAACTACGACGGCGGCCGGTCACCCGAAAGGGTGGCCGGCCGTTTTGCTTGCGGTCAAGTAAGTGTCAGCGCGCCGCGGTGTCCTGCCGGGCACGCTCCCGGACCTTCTCGATGTGGTCGCGCATCGCCGCGGCAGCGGCCTCCCCGTCGCCGTTGCGCAACGCGTCAAGGATGAGCCCGTGTTCGATCACGGCATCCGGGGCGTCGGTGACGCCGGCGTTGACGGTCTGGCGCATGCGGTGGACGCGGATGGAGATGTCCTCGGACATGTCCAGCAGGAAGGGGTTCCGGGTGCCTTCGAAGATGAGGTGGTGGAACTGCCAGTCGACGGCGAAGTATTCGCGCAGCAGGTCAACGGGTGCCGGTCCGCCGGCTGCGAATGCCCCGCGTACCTTTTCGCCGAGTTCCTGCTGCTTCTCGAGGGTGGCGACGAGCTCCGGCACGACGTCGGCGGCATGGCCGGCGGCCAGCTCGGTGGCCCCGCATTCGAGCACGAGCCGGGCGTCGAAGAGGGCTTCCAGCTGGCCGCTGTGGATCGGAGGGGCCACACGGTAGCCCTTGAGGGCTTCACGGGTCACCAGGCCGGTGCGTTCAAGCTGCACGAGGGCTTCGCGGACGGGAGTAGGGGAGACTTTGAGGTCCCGGGCGATGACGTCGATCGACAGCCGGGTTCCGGGTGCGATGTCCGAGGTCATGAGCATGTTGAGGATGAGCTCATAGACGCTGTCGCGCAAACCCTTTCGTTGCGCGGTGTTTCCCGCAAGGGGATATACGGTCTCAGACATCGGTTCCTCCTGCACCGATGCTATCAGCGGGGATGGTGCCGCTTCCGGTGCGGGACGGCTTGTGACCGGCGATGTTGCTCACCTCGTCGAGGATGGCGGCGACGGCGGCCGGATCGTGGGCGAAGCGGCCCAGGAACAGTCCGTCCACGGCATGTCCGATCCGGCCGAGCAGCCCCGGCCCGGCGCTGCCGCCGTAGATGACGGCAGATCCGGCGTGGGCGGTCAGGCCCCGGAGGTGCTCCCGCAGGGCCGTGCAGACCGCCGCGATGTGTTCCGGGGCAGCGGGTTCCGGGGCGCCGATGGCCCAGTGCGGCTCGTAGGCGACGACGATCCGTCCTGACAAGCCGGACGCCCCGGCCGAGGCCAGGGCGTCGTCAAGCTGCCGGATGCATTCCGCTGCGGCGGCCGGGGGATCACCGCGTTCGGCTTCCCCGAGGCAGAGCAGGGGAACCAGCCCCGCACGCAGGGCGGCCGCAGTCTTGGCGCGGACCGCAGCGTCGTCCTCGCCGAAGAGGCGCCGCCGCTCGGCATGGCCGATCTCGGCCAGTTCGCAGCCCAGTTCGGCGGCCTGGGGTCCACTGACTTCACCGGTGAACGCCCCGGAATCCTCGGCGGCGAGGTCCTGCACGCCCACCATCGCGGCGCCGTCGGGCCCGGCCAGGGCACCGAACACCTCCAAGGCTCCAGGCACGGAGAGGTAGCCGGGCACCACGAAGACCGCAGCATGCCGGTCGCGGATGGCCGGATGCGTGCTGGCGATGTCCGCCACCGCGCGGCACCAGTCCATGGTGCGGGCGTGGCTGAAGTACATCTTGGTGCTTGCTCCGATGAGGAAGCGCGGAAAACCGGCCATGCTCAGTCGCCTTCGTAGCTGCAGATCTCGCGGACCTTGTCGTTGGAGGCGCTGGCGGGGTCGAAGACGTAACCGAGCCATTCGCGCACGTTGCGGCGGGCCTGCTCGATGCCGACCACCCGCTGGCCCATGCACAGGATCTGGGCGTCGTTGGAGAGGATGCTGCGTTCCACCGAGAAGCTGTCGTGCGCGGTGACCGCCCGGATGCCTTTGACCTTGTTCGCCGCGATCGCGACCCCGAGGCCGGTACCGCAGAACAGGATGGCCCGGTCCGCGTCGCCGCGGGCCACCATTTCCGCCGCCGCCGTGGCGACCGCCGGGTAGTTGGTGTGCGAGTCGGCGTCGACTCCGACGTCGGTCACCGCGGCCACGGCGTCGTTGCCTTCGAGGTCGCGCTTGATGATTTCCTTGTAGTCGAATCCGGCGTCGTCCGAGCCGACGACGATGCGCCAGGGGGTCATGTCTCTCCTTGGGTGGTTGTGTGTAGGTGGTCAGGCCGTGGCGGGTGCGGTATCAGCTGCTGTGTCGATGACCCTGTGGACCCGCCGGGCGATGAGGGCGAGGGAGACCGCGCCGGGGTCCGGGACGCCGAGCGATTTTTCGCCGTGGGTGCGGGCGCGGCCCATGCCGGGCAGGAGTTTGGCGGTTGCCTCGGCGGCCGCCGTCGCGGCGTCTGCGGCGGCAAGCCAGGCTTCCGCGAGGCTGTCGCCGGCGGCCACGCGGGCGGCGAAGGTGTCGGCGAACGGCACCAGCGAATCCACGAGGGTCTTGTCTCCCACGGACGCCTTGCCATAGGCCATCACGGCGTCCTTCGCGGCGGAGATTCCCGCGGCGACGCGGGAGGCGGTGGCTTGTTCGGTGTCGCCGAGGTGCTCGCCGACAGTCCGCAGAATGAGCCCCCAGATGGCGCCCGAGGTGCCCCCGGCCCGGTTGGACCATCCGTTGCCGGCCCGTTCCAGCAGGGTGCGGGCACCGGCGCCGCGGGCGGCCAGGGCGGACGCGACGGCGGACGCCGTGGCGGTGCCGCGCTGCATGCCGATGCCGTGGTCGCCGTCGCCGGCGATCGCGTCGATCCGGCCGAGTTCGTCGGCCGCTTCGTCGATGGCCGCGCGCGTCACCTCAAGGGCTGCCACGATGCGGGCGGCTGCACGCCGGGAGTCTTCGCTGGATTCGGGGAGGATATCTTCCTCGGCCGGCCGCGCGCCGTCGTCGTCCGCCACCGCCTGGAGGGAAGCGGAATCGACGGCTCCGGTGCGGAAGGCGGGCGTGTCCGCGGGGGCGAGCCAGAGCCGCTCCAGCTCCTCGTCGAGCCAGAAGAGGGTGAGGGAGACGCCGGCCATGTCGAAGCTCGTGCAGAATTCGCCCACCTGCGGGTCTACGATCTCCACCCCCGCTTCCTCAAGGAGTTCGGCCACGCGGCAGAAGACCACGAACAGTTCCTCGCTCTTGACCGAGCCGAGCCCGTTGAGCACCGGAACCACGCGGGCGCCGCGGGCCGTGATCCCTTCCGGGAGCTCCGCGTCGCCGAGCAGGTACCGGACGAACAGTTCGGCGAGGCCGTCGGCGCTGGGGATGTCCGTCAGTTCGATGCCGGGTTCGCCGTGGATGCCGAGGCCGATGGCCATCCGGCCCTCCGGCACCGTGAACAGCGGGGCCTCTGCGCCAGGCAGGGTGCAGCCGGAGAAAGCGACGCCCATGGTGCGGGTCCGGGCGTTCGCGGTCCGGGTGACGCGCTCGACGTCGTCGATCCCGTACCCTGCCGCGGCGGCGGCACCGGCGGTCTTGAAGACGGTGAGGTCGCCGGCGATGCCGCGCCGCTTGTGCTGTTCGGCGGGCGGGGCGCTGAAGATGTCGTCCGTGACCAGGACGGTGCGGCAGTCGATGCCGTCCTTGCGCACGGCCTCCTGGGCTGCGCTGAAGTGCAGTACGTCGCCGGCGTAGTTGCCGAAGGTGAGGAGGGCGCCGCGGCCTTGTTCGCTGGCGCGCACCACGGATTCGACCTGCTGCGCGGAGGGCGAGGCGAAGAGCTGGCCCATCGCCGCGCCGTGCGCCAAGCCGGGGCCGACAAGCCCGCCGAACGCGGGGTAGTGGCCGGATCCGCCGCCGATCACGACCGCCACCTCGGGCTCTGCGGAGCGGGTGGAGCGGGAGACGCCGCCGGGGACGCGGCGGACCCAGCGTCCGTTGGCGCGCACGAATCCGCCCACTACGTCGTCAGCGAATGAAGCGGGGTCGTTCCAAAGCCGGGTCATCGGGTCTCCTCATCGTCGAACGTCAAGCATCTTTCCTATAGGATATTTGAATGGGGGTAGGCACAGTCAAGTACCGCCCAACGAGCAAATCCCCGTTAAACGGACAATTCCCCGCCGCGTTCGAACCGCGACGGGGAATTGTTTGTTTAGGTGGCAGCGTCCGCGAGCTTGCGCGGGTCGTCGTTATCGAAGAGGTCCCGCAGCTTGAAGTGCTGCAGCTTGCCGCTCGGGTTGCGGGGGAGTTCATCGACGAAGCGGATCTCGCGCGGGTATTTATAGGGGGCGATCATCCGCTTCACGAAGTCCTGGATTTCCAGGACCTTCGCGTGGTCGGCCGGGACGCCGGGGCGCAGCACGATGAAGGCGCAGACCACCGCGCCGCGGGTCTCGTCCGGGACGCCGATGACGGCGTTTTCGATCACATCCGGGTGCTGGTCGATCGCGGCTTCCACCTCGGGGGCGCCGATGTTGTAACCGGACGAAACGATCATCGAGTCCGAGCGGGCCTGGTAGGTGAAGTAGCCCTCCTCGTCCCGGGTGAAGATATCGCCGGTGACGTTCCAGCCGTTGACGACGTAGTTCGCCTGGCGGGAATCGTCGAGATAGCGGCAGCCGGTGGGGCCGGTGACGGCGAGCCTGCCGGCCTGGTTCGGGCCCAGTTCCTTGCCCTCCTCGTCGAGGATCGTGGCCCGGTATCCGGGGACCGCCTTGCCGGTGGTCCCGGGCCGGATGTCGTCGCCGGCGGCGGAGATGAAGACGTGCAGCATTTCGGTGGCGCCGATGCCGTTGACCAGGCGGAGGCCGGTGGCTTCGCGGACGGCTTCCCAGGTTTCCTTGGTCAGGTGTTCGCCGGCCGAGACGGCCAGGCGCAGCCCTTGGAGGAGCGCACCCTTGCCTTCCTTGAGCATGGCCCGGTACGCGGTCGGGGCGGTGAACAGGACGGTGGCCCCTGCGGCGGCCGAGTGCTGGGCCAGTTCGCCCGGGGTGGCACGTTCGGTCAGCAGCGCCGAGGCGCCGAACCGCAGCGGGAAGACCAGCAGCCCGCCCAGCCCGAAGGTGAACGCCAGCGGCGGGGACCCGGCGAACACATCCTCGGACGTGGGCTGCAGGATGTGGCGGCCGAAGGTGTCGGCGATGGCGAGGATGTCCCGGTGGAAGTGCATGGTTACCTTGGGCATCCCGGTGGTGCCCGACGTCGGACCCAGCAGCGCGACGTCGTCGGCGGCGGTGTCCACCGCGGTGAAGCTGCCGCTCTTGGCGGCACAGCGGCCGGCCAGGTCGCCGTCGTCGTCCGATCCGTAGGAAAGGATCGCGACGTCCGCCGCGGCGACAAGCTCATCGAGGAAGCGGTGGTCCGAGATCGCGAGGACGGGTTTCGTCAGCCCGACCAAGGTGGAGATTTCGCCGGAGCGCAGCATGGGCATGGTGGTCACGACGACGGCCCCGGCCTTGAGAACGCCGAGCCAGGCCGCCACCAGCCAGGGGTTGTTCGGCCCGCGCAGCAGCACCCGGTTGCCCGGGACGACGCCGTAGTCTTCGCTGAGCACTTGGGCCACCTGGTTGGAGCGGAACTGCAGTTCCCCATAGCTCCAGACGGTTCCGTCCGGTGTGCGCAAGGCCGGGCGGTCGGCGCCGTGGGCGGCGACGGCGTCGTCGACGAGGGCTGCCGCGGCGTTCAGTTTCGCCGGGTATTGGAGCTCGGGCAGCGTGAATTCAAGGGTGGGCCAGCTGCCGGCGGGCGGCAGGTGGTCACGGGTGAAGCTGTCCTCATGGGCCGATGTCGTCATTGTCATGGCCGTTCCTTTCAGTACTAAGTATGAGCGGATCCGGCGCGGATCATGCCTTCCTGGGCAACCGTTGCCAGCAGGCGTCCTTGCCTGTCGAAGAAGCGGCCCATGGCAAGGCCGCGGTTGCTCTGGCCGGACACGGCTTCCTGGGCATACAGCACCCAGTCGTCTGCGCGGCCGGCCCGGTGGAACCACATGGAATGGTCCAGGCTCGCGGTGGTGAGGCCGGGGCTGGACCAGTGCAGTCCGTTGACCCGGAGCAGGGGCTCCAGGATGGTGTAGTCGCAGACGTACGCCAGCGCCGCGCGGTGCAGATCGGCCGTAGCATGCGCATCGGCCAGGTCCGGCAGCAGGTCGAAGGCCTTCACCCAGATGGCCTGCTGCGGAACGGCGCCGCCCTCCAGCTCCACGTACACCGGCCCGGGAATGTGGCGCATGTCGAAGCTCCGGCCCGAGGACCAGTAGCCGGCGGCCGGGCCTTCGATTTCCTGCAGTACTTCCGCGGCGCTCCTGAGCGATTCGGGCCCGACGGCGGCCGGCGCCTCCGGCTGGAAGTCCGGTCCGTCCTCGGGAACCTGGAAAGAGCCCATTGCGGTGTAGACGGCCTTGCCGTTCTGGTAGCCGCGGACGCTGCGGGTGGAGTAGCCGCGGCCGTCGCGCAGCCTTTCGACCTCGTAGCGGACCGCGGATCCGATGTCGACCGGGCGCATGAAGTAGCTGTGCATGGAGTGCAGGGAGCGGTCCGCGTCCACCGAGCGCATCATGGCCGCAGCAGCCTGGGCCACCATGTCGCCGCCGTAGGCCTTGGGCCAAGGGACGTACTGTGTGGTGGCCTCGTAGGCTTCGTCGTGTACTTGCGCGGGGACCGCCGTCAGCTCGATGGCGCTGAGGAAGGTCTCGGCGGTGAGGGTTTCGGTGGCCATGTGCTCAGGCCCTACGGAAGCCGGCGAGGGTGTCGTCGGCGACGTCGGGGAGGTTGATCACGAGGTTCTCCGGCGTGCGGGCGGTCAGCCAGACGAGCTCTTCGGTGACGGACATGTTGGCCTCGACATGGGGCATGAACGGGGGAACGAAGACCCAGTCCCCGGCCTTCATGTCCAGGAACTCGGAGTAGTCCTCGCCGAAGTAGATGCGCCCGTGCCCGCGGAGGACGTAGCCGCCGGTTTCCGCTTCGCCGTGGTGGTGGGGCAGCGACCGGTAGCCCGGGACGTTGGAAACCTGGCCGAACCAGATCTTCGTGGCCGGGGTGTGCTGGATGGACACGCCGGACACCCGGATGCAGTCGCCTGACTGGGCGGTGTTGGTGTCCTCTTCGCCGGCACGGGTCACGACGGGAATGACCTTGCCGTCGGGTTGGGCGTAGATCGAGTTGTCTCCGTGGAGGCGGTAGTCGGTGATGGTTTCGCTCATGGTCCTACTCCTTGGTGTTGATTCGAATGAGGTTTTCAAGCCGGCCGATGCCGTCGATTTCGGTGGTGATGACGTCTCCGTCCTGCAGGAAGCGTGGTGGAACCATGCCCATGCCGACTCCGCCCGGGGTCCCGGTGAGCACGAGGTCGCCGGGACGCAGCACCGTGAACTGCGAGATGTAGGAGAGCAACCGTGCAGGGCCGAACACCAGGGTGGCGGTGTTGCCGCGCTGCACGAGCTCCCCGTTGACGTAGCCGCGGACCTCGAAATCGTCCTCGGCTTCGTCCGCTGTGAGCATCACGGGCCCGAGCGGGGTGGTCGCGTCAAACGCTTTGCCTTGGAACCACTGGAGTGTGCGGTTCTGCCAGTCGCGCATCGAGACGTCGTTCGCGACCGTGAAGCCGGCAATGCCGCGCCGCGCCTCCTCCTCGTCCGCGCGGAACAGTTCGGCACCGACGACGACGGCGAGCTCGGCTTCCCAGTCAACCCGCTCGCTGCCCTGGACTTCAATGGTGTCCGCCGGCCCGGTGAGGGTGTCCGCGTACTTGGCGAAAAGGGTGGGGTAGGCGGGCAGCTCGCGGCCCATCTCCTGGATGTGGTCGCCGTAGTTCAGTCCGCAGCAGATCACTTTTCCGGCCGCCGGCAGCAGTGGTGCCAGGCCGCTCTGCGGGACCTCGACGACGGCGGACTGCGGCGCCGCGGCGTCGGCCGCCACGGCTTCCTGCACCAGCGCCCGCCAGCCGTCGACGGCGAGCAGGGCTCCGGCGTCGGCGGCAGGCAGCGGCAGGTAACGGTCTCCGCCCAACGCGAGCGCCGCCGTCGTGCCGTTCCCGTCCGTCCGCTGGCCGTCCGCGCGCTGGCTGTCCGTGCGCAGGGTGGCAAGTCTCATCCGTCTGTCCTTCGTTTCCCCGCGGCCTTCCGCGGATTCCTATATGTTGATTACTTTACGGTCGTCACACTTGTGCTACCAGGTGGAAGCCGTGAGGGGCTCCCTGGCTGTGCTGACTGGCGTCCAACGCAGGTGGTTGTTGGCGGTGTCGGCGTCGGCTTCCTTCAGAAGGGACAGGCGCGGACGGACGGCGTCCGTGCGCGAGCTCGGCGGCTTGCGGCGGCCCGCGCGGAACTGCGGGACCCACTGCGCGCCGGGGCCCTGGTATTCCTGCTCTGCTGCGGCGTGCAGGGTCCATTGGGGGTCGTAGAGGTGGGTCCGGCCCAGGGCGATGAGGTCCGCGCGGCCGGCGAGCAGGATGGAGTTTGCGTCGTCGTAGCTGGAGATGGCGCCGACGGCGATCACGGCCACGCCTGCGGGAGCGGCTACTTCCTGGCGGATGCGGTCCGCGAACGGCGTCTGGTAGCTGCGGCCGAAGGCGGGCTTCTCTTCCTTGGCCACCTGGCCGGTGGAGACGTCGATTCCGGCGGCGCCGTGGGCCACGAAGGCCCGGGCAATCTCGACCGAATCGCCGGCGGTGTTTCCACCCTCGATCCAGTCGGTCGCGGAGATGCGCACCGTCACAGGCTTGCCGGCCGGCCAGGCCGCGCGGACGGCGTCGAACACTTCCAGGGGGAACCGGAGCCGGTTCTCCACGCTGCCGCCGTATTCGTCGGTCCGCTGGTTGGAGACCGGCGAGAGGAAGGAGGACAGCAGGTAGCCGTGGGCCGCGTGGATTTCGAGGAGGTCGAAGCCAGCCTGCTCCGCACGGATCGTGGAAGCCACGAACTCAGCCTTGATGGCGTCCATGCCGGCGCGGTCCAGCTCCGCCGGTGTCTGGTTGTCCGGACCATACGGCAAAGCGGACGGGCCAACAGTGGCCCAGTTGCCCGATGAGAGGGGCTGGTCGATGCCTTCCCACATGAGCTTGGTGGACCCCTTGCGCCCGGAGTGGCCCAGCTGCGCGCCGATCTTGGCGGTGGAACGGGCGTGGACGAAGTCCACGATTTCCTTCCAGCTGTCGCGTTGGGTGTCGGTGTAGAGGCCGGTGCAGCCGGGGGTGATGCGGCCGGTTTCGGAGACGCAGACCATTTCGGTCATGACCAGGCCGGCGCCGCCGAGGGCCTTGGAGCCCAAGTGGACTTTGTGGAAGTCGCCGGGAATGCCGTCGACGGCCGAGTACATGTCCATCGGGGAAACGATGATGCGGTTCTTCAGCTCCAGCCCACCGATGCGGAACGGCTGGAACATCGCCGGCGCCACCTCGGTGAGGCCCTGGGACTCGGCGAAGCGGCGGTCCACGGCGTCGGCGAATTCGGGGTCGCGCAGGCGCAGGTTTTCCTGGGTGATGCGGCGGCTGCGGGTGAGCAGGTTGAAGGCGAATTGCGTGGGGTCCTGGTCCTTGTACTGGCTGATGCGTTCGAACCATTCCAGCGAGGCCTGCGCGGCGCGCTGCGTGGACGCGACCACGGGCCGGCGCTCGCCCTCGTAGGCGGCCAGCGCGGACTCGACGTCCGGGTGCTCGTGCAGGCAGGCGGCCAGGGCCAGGGAGTCTTCCATGGCCAGCTTGGTGCCCGAGCCGATGGAGAAGTGGGCGGTGTGGGCGGCGTCGCCCAACAGGACCACGTTGCCGTGGCGCCAGCTTTGGTTGCGGACCGTGTTGAAGTTCAGCCATTTGGAGTTGTTGGACAGGACCTCGTAGCCATCGAGCTCCTCGGCGAAGATCTCACGGATCTTGGCGATGGCCTTCTCATCGGACACGCCGGGAGGGAAGACGTCGTTGGCGGTCTCGTCGAAGCCCGCCGCATGCCACACGTCCTGGTGCATCTCGACGATGAACGTGGAGCCCTCGTCCGAATACGGGTAGCCGTGGATCTGCATCACGCCCCACTCGGTTTCCTTGACGAAGAACTTGAATGCTTCGAAGACCTGGTCCGTTCCGAGCCACATGTACTTGTTGGTCCGCGGGTCCAGGTCGGGGCCGAACGAGTCGGCGTACCGGGCCCGGATCTGTGAGTTGACGCCGTCGGCGGCGAGGACGAGGTCGTGGCCGGCCTCGAGTTCTTCGATGGGGGGTGCCATGGTGCTGAAGCGGACATCGACGTCCAGTTCGATGCAGCGGCGCTGGAGCAGCTCCAGTAGTTCCTTGCGGCTCATCGCGGCGAAGCCCTGGCCGCCCACGGTGATCGTTTCGCCGCGGAAGTGGATGTCGATATCGGACCAGCGGGCGAAGCGCCGGCTCATGTACTCCGCGACGACGGGATCGGCGTTGCCGATGCCACCCAGGGTTTCATCGGAGAACACGACGCCGAAGCCGAAGGTGTCCGTGGCGGCGTTGCGCTCCCACAGGGTGATCTCGTGGGACGGGTCGAGCTGCTTCATCAGTGCCGCGAAGTACAGGCCCCCGGGGCCGCCTCCGACAATTGCGATCTTCATGGAAGGATCCCTTCTAGGCTTGGAGTGCTGCCGCGTGGGCCAGCTGGTCGTTGGTGTTTTCGAGGCTTTGGCGCAGCTTGAAGTGCTGCAGCTTGCCGCTGGGGTTGCGGGGCAGTTCAGAGACGAAGCGGATTTCGCGCGGGTACTTGTACGGGGCGATCGTCAGCTTCACAAAGTCTTGGATTTCCTTCCGCTTCGCCGCATCGCCCTCGACGTCTTCCCGCAGGACGATGAAAGCGCAGACCACGGTGCCGCGCTCGGGATCGGGCTTGCCCACCACCGCGTTCTCCACGACGTCGGGGTGCTGGTTGATCGCCGCCTCCACTTCGGGGGCGCCGATGTTGTACCCGGAGGAGACGATCATGTCGTCGGAGCGCGCCTGATAGATGAAGTAGCCGTCCTCGTCCCGGACGAAAGTGTCGCCGGTAAGATTCCAGCCTTGGGAGACGTACTTGCCCTGGCGTTCATCGTCCATGTACCGGCAACCGGTGGGGCCGACGACTGCGAGCCGTCCGGCTTGGTTGGCACCCAGCTCGGAGCCGGCGTCGTCCAAAATAGTGGCGCGGAACCCTGGGACGACCTTTCCGGTTGCGCCGGGCCGGCTGTCCTCACTGACGGTGGAGATGAACACGTGGAGCATCTCTGTTGCTCCGATTCCGTTCACGAGCCGGACGCCGGTGGCCTCGTAGACCGCTTGCCATGTTTCCTTCGGCAGGTGCTCGCCGGCCGAGACGGCGACCCTCAGCCTGCTGAGCAGATCGCCGCGTTCGGCCTTGAGGATGGCCCGGTACGCGGTGGGGGCGGTGAAGAGGATGGTGGCGCCGGCAGCCGCGGCATACTCCGCCAGTTCCACGGGGGTTGCACGCTCAGTCAGCAGCGCAGAGGCGCCGAACCGGAGCGGGAAAATGACCAGGCCGCCCAGCCCGAAGGTGAAGGCCAGTGGCGGGGACCCGGCGAAGACGTCATCCTCCGTGGGCTGCAGGATGTGGCGCCCGAAAGTGTCCGCGATCGCGAGGATGTCCCGGTGGAAGTGCATCGTCACCTTGGGCACCCCGGTGGTGCCCGAGGTCGGACCCAGCAGCGCGACGTCGTCGGCCGCGGTTTCCACCGCCGTGAACCCGCCGCTCTTTGCGGCACAGCGGGCAGTGAAATCACCGATCCCGGATCCTCCGTAAGCGAGGACATCCAGCCCGCCCCCGGCCGCAGCAACCAGCTCGTCCACGAACCGATGGTCGGAGATGGCGACGACCGGCTTGGTGAGCTCGATCAGGGTGGCGATTTCGGCGGCCCGCAGCATCGGCATGGTCGTCACGACGACGGCCCCTGCCTTGAGCACGCCCAGCCAGGCTGCAACGAGCCACGGGTTGTTCGGCCCGCGGAGCAGTACCCGGTTGCCCGGAACCACACCGAAGTCCTCTGTGAGCACCTGGGCTGCCTGGTTTGACCGGAGTTGCAGTTCACCGTATGTCCAGACCTCGCCGTCGGGGGTGCGCAGGGCCGTGCGCTCGGCACCGTGGGTGGCGATGGCGTCATCGATCAGCACGCACGCTGCATTCAGGTGTTCGGGGTATTGGAGTTCAGGGAGGGTGAACTCGAGGGCCGGCCAGCTCTCGGCCGGCGGCAGGTGGTCCCGCGTAAAGGTGTCCACATGGGCCGAGGTGCTCATGGCCATCCCTTCTTTGGTTCTTTCTTCTGAAGTCATGAGCTATGCCCGCCGGTAGCCTGCGAGCGTCCCGTCCGGAACGTCATCGAGGTTGACGACGATGTTCTCCGGCGTGCGGGCGGTCAACCAGACGAGTTCCTCGGTAACGGACATGTTGGCCTCGACATGGGGCATGAAGGGTGGCACGAAGACCCAGTCTCCGGCTTCCATGTCCTTGTACTCGGCGTAGTTCTCGCCGTAGTAGATGCGGCCACGGCCACGAAGGACGTAGCCGCCGGTCTCGGCTTCGCCGTGGTGATGGGGCAGCGAGCGGTAGCCGGGAACGTTCGATACCTGGCCGAACCAGATCTTCGTGGCGGGAGTGTGCTGGATGGACACGCCGGACACCCGGATGCAGTCGCCTGACTGGGCGGTGTCGGTGTCTTCCTGCCCGGCCCGCGTAACTACAGGGACCACTTTGCCGTCGGCGCCGGCGTAGATCGAGTTATCACCCTCGGTGCGGTACTTGGTGGATTCAGTCAATTCAGTCATGGTCTTACTCCTTGATGGTTGCGGAGCGACGGGATTGTGCGGATCGTCCGCTGCCTGCGATTTCGGGGATCGGGGCTGTCCGCCTCGCAGGAACCGAGTCGGGTTTCCCTTCCCAAGCTTGGATATGTCGACTTTTTTACGGTCGTCACATATCCTCAAGGTAGCACGGTGAGAACGGCCCAACAAGGGGTCTTTTTGCCGCGGCGACCGGATACCGCTTTCAAGGAGGAACATCATGACCAAGAAGACCGTCAACCCGTCATCGCTGCCCAAGCCGTCTGGCTACGCACACGGCATCCTCGCCGGAAATGTGGTGTACCTGGGGGGCCAGACTGCGCTGGACGCGGACATGCAGATCGTGCCAGGCGGGATCGTCCATCAATTCCGGCAGGCTTTTTCGAACGTCCTGGTCACCCTCGCGGAAGCGGGCGGCCAACCGGAAGACTTGGTGAGCGTCACCATCTACCTGACGGACGTGGATGACTACATGGCGAACGGAAAGGAGATCGGTCGGATCTGGCGTGAAATGGCCGGATCGGAGTATCCCGCCATGGCTGGCATCGGCATCAGCCGCCTGTGGCAGAAGGAAGCCATGATCGAGATCCAGGGCATCGCCGTCATCCAGGACCGCTGAGCGTCGTGACGGGGCGCTCGCAAACCATTCTCGCGATCTATTTACGAGCGTCATTGAAGCGCAATACACTGTAGTCCAGCCGCATGGAGCTCGGGCGCATCCCGTGACCCGATCCATGGGCTCGACGCGAGGAGACAAAATTGACTGCTTCATACTCGGATGAAACCAAGGAAGATTCGCAGGAAGTATCCATGCGGGCCTTGCTCGAGGAAGAATTCAAATCGGTGTTCGGAGGTACGAAGCCGGTCACCGTGCCGTGGGCAGGCCTGATCTACATCTGACCAGCCGCCCGCCAGGCATTGCGGCGGAGGCCGCACGCGGTCCGCGATGTAGCCTAGGACTGTCATGGAAACCCGAACCACCACAGTCTGAGGTAGCGCTGAATGGCCACAGCCGATGTCGTCCCCGACGCTACCCCGATGCCCCGCCACCAGCACCTGATCGTCACCGTCTATGGCCTGTACGCCCGCAACCAGGACGGCACCTTTGCCGTCGCCGACCTGATCCAGCTGCTCGGCGACCTGGGAGTTGAATCCGCCGGCGTGCGTTCTTCGGTGTCGCGGCTGAAAAAACGCGGTGTCCTGGTCAGTTTGAAACGCGATGGCCTGGCCGCCTACAAGCTGTCGCCGGACCTCGAGGATATCTTTACGGCCGGTGATGAACGCATCTTCGCCCCCCGCCGGGCCAAGAAGGGCGATGCCTGGCTCTTGGCATCCTTCTCGGTACCAGAGTCCCAACGACACCTAAGGCACAAGCTGCGCACCATCCTGACCCGCGCCGGCTGCGGCCAGGTCTCGCCCGGGTTATGGATCGCTCCGGGAAACCTGGCACGCGAGGTGGAACAGCAGTTTGATCGCGCCGGACTGATGGACTACGTGGACCTGTTCAAGGCAACCCACCTCACTGAAAGCCACATCCGCGAGAAGGTGGGCCAGTGGTGGGACCTGCCGTCGCTGGAAGCGTTGTACCAGGAGTTCGTGGAACGGCATCAACCCATCCTTCAGCGGTGGGAGCAGTTGGAAGCCGACGAACCGGAATCCACTGACCTCCTCAGGCAAGCCTTCGCGGATTACGTTCCGATGGTTACCCAATGGCGGCGGCTGCCCTACATGGATCCCGGGCTTCCCGAGGAGTACCTCCCCGCAAACTGGCATGGCTTGGCCGCACAGGAGCTTTTCGCAAGGATGCATGCGCTCCTAGGCCCCAAGGCGCGGCGTTATGCAATGTCCATCGTGGGAGCAAACTAAGCCCGAAACAGAAGGGTCCGGGGCTCGCTTTCGCGAGTCCCGGACCCTTCGCATTTATTGGGCTGCGTCAGTGGCCTTGGAAGGCCTCAGCCAGCCACCACGCACCGCCGTCTGAAGCGATCTTGGCGTCGATCACCAGGGGCCGCTCTTGCTTCCCTTCGCGCAGGACTGAAACCCAATCCCGTATTGGCGCCAGGTCCTCAAGGGACCGGACAGTAACCCCGTCCGCACCGTAGCCGCGGGCTATCGCTGCGATGTCAGTCTCGGGGAAGGACACGCTTGCCAGGTCCTCCGGGTCGTGGTTCTCGGCAAAGTGGTGGACTTCTGCACCGTATGCGGCGTCGTTGTAAACGATGCAAACCAGCGGCAGTTTGAGCCGCACAGCTGTTTCCAGCTCACTGATGCCCATGAGGAACCCGCCGTCACCGGCCCCGAGGACAGGCAGCCTGTCCGGTTGCGCAATTGCTGCGCCTATTGCGGTGTACAGTCCAAGGCCAATGGCCTGGAAAGCCTGGGTGAAACAGAACCCGAACTCATCCGGAACCGACAGGTACTGGCTGGGGTAGCCCATGAAGTTCCCGGAATCGACGGCGACGATCCTGTTGGCGGGCAGGATTGAATCGAGTTCCCGGCTGAGCACGCGTGGGTCGATCGACGTGTCACTGGACAGGTCCGGTGTTTCCACGTCGCGCCACCGTGCGCGCTGCTTGATGTCGAGGGCGGCTTGTTCCGTGCGGTACTTCGCGGCCGGGGCGGGTTGAATCCTGCGCAGCGCGTCCAAGGCATCGTCAGCGGTGAGGGCGGAGTCGCCCAGCACGCCGAGGGATATCGGCCTGTTGGCACCCAAAGAGGCGTCCTCGAGGTCGACCTGCACCACGGTGGTGCCGGGGGAAATCAGCCTGCCGTGACGCATGGTCCACATGTTCAGCGTGCAGCCCCACCCGACGATGAGATCAGCGTCCGTGATAAGTTCCGCGGTCAGCGGCGAGGAGAACCCTCCTGAAATCCCGAGGTTGTGCGTGTCGCCGTTGAACAGTCCGCTGGCCACCGCCGATGTTGCTACGAGCGCTCCAGCGTGTCGGGCCAGCGCCAGGATGTTTTCCCGGGCACCCCGTCCTCCCCGTCCTGCGACGAACACCGGGCGTTCGGCCGTGGAAATGAGGGCCGCAAGCTTCTCCACGGACGCTGGCTCAGGGCGGATCCGGGCAGCCCCCTGCACCTCGACGGTGTGGACGAGGTCCGGCGCCGAAGCGCCCTGCACGTCCAGGGGCAGGTTGAGGACTACGGTCCGGCGTTCGTTGACCGCAGTGCGGAATGCCCTGGCAGTATCGGCAATCGCAGTTTCTGCAGAATGGATCCGTTCGGGAACGGCTCCCACACTGCGGACGAGGGCATCCTGGTCGATTTTGAAGTTGGACCGGACCGCCGCGCCCTGAGTGTCGGCGGTCAGCACGATGAGGGGCGTGCGGCTCTTGGCCGCTTCGCCGATGCCGGTGATGGCATTGCTCAGTCCGCAGCCCTGATGAGTCGTCGCCACACCAACCTTGCCCGACATCCTGGAGTAGGAGTCGGCCATGGTCGCGGCGCCCCCTTCGTGCCTGGCGGCAGTGTAGGGAATGCCTTCCTTGATGAGGGCGTTGGTGACGTCGAAGTTTCCACTCCCGACAACACCGAAGACGTGGCCTACGCCGAGCCTGGCCAGCGTCCTGCCGACGAGGCCGGCTACTTGTCCCTCCGTGCTCATGCCCCCTCCACCAAGGCGAAGACGCGGGTGGGGCTGCCGGTGCCGCCGACGATCGGCAAGGGTGCCACCAGGATTGTCGCCCCGGTGGCGGGGAGCCGCTCAAGGTTGCGAAGCGAGGTGAGCCCATACTTGTCTGCGCCGAGCAGGAACGAGTGCACCGGAAACATCGGGTCCATGGTGGCGGCCTGGCCGGCATCGACGCCCACGGTTTCGACGCCGAACCCGCTGATCCTGTCGTTATCGGCAATCCACTTCGCCCCCGCAACCGAAACGCCCGGAGTATGTGGTCCGTTCTCGTCGGCATTGATGAATTCGGCAGCGTTTCCGCCCCGGGCGGACCAGCCGGTCCTGAAAATCACCCAGCAATTTTCTGGCAGTTGGCCATGATCCCGTTGCCATTCTTCGAAGTGTTCGGGCTCCAGCAGGAAGTCGGGGTCTTGGGCTGCCTCGGCGCTTTTGTCGAGGACGACGATCGGGCCGACCAGGCGCGAAGGCTCGATCTCGTCCACGGATTTTCCGTCCCGTCCGGTGATCCAATGAACTGGAGCATCAAGATGCGTCCCGGCGTGCTCACCAACGGTGACGTCGTTCCAGGCCCAGGCGGGTCCGGCGTCGTCGAAATTGCTCACCGGGGTAAGCGAAAGTCCAACGGTGTTGGCGAGGGGCTGGGGCAGGTTCAGGATCGGCGTGTCACCGCTGAGGGGCGTGGTGAGGTCGATGATCTGCACGGAGCCATCTGACAGGGCTGCAACCAGCCCATTTAGAACAGACATTGTTCTCCTGTCGGGTTGTGTGGGTTCATTTCAGCTTTTGGGCCACGAGATGGCCTGATCCGCCGGACAGGCCAGGTCCGGGGTGGGTCGACGCACCGATGTGCCACAGCCCCTTGAACGGAGTTCTGTGGTTGGCCGCCTGGGGGAACGGGCGCCAGAGGAGGTTTTGGAAGAGTTCCGCTGAACCGCCATAGGGATCTCCCTTCACGGCATTCGGGTTCTCCGCTGCGAGATCCGATGGGGCAAGGATGTCCCAGGCCAGGACCGAGTCCCGGGTGCCGGGGGCGAACTGCTCGAGCCTGGCAAGGACGCGCTCCATGAACTGTTCCTTGAGCTCCTGGGTCCAGCCGCCGTCGACGTCGAACTGAGCTGCGGCATCCCCGATCGGATCAAAGGGTACTTCCTGCAACTGCAGCCAGAGAGTCGCCTGCCCGGCGGGCGCCCGTGACGGATCGAGGACGCATTGCTGACCGACGACGACGGTGGGTTCCGCCGGCAGTAACCCGGCCTCGGCCTGGGCGCACGCGATGCCCGTACTGTTCGAGCCGTTGCTCAGGTGCACCAAGGGAACGGCGTCCAATCGCGGATCCAGCCATGCAACGGGCTTATCCAGTGCCAGGTGGATCTGCATGGCACCCCGGCCATTCTGGTAGCGCGCCGCCGCTTCGGCCGAGCCGGCCGGGGGCACCCGGAGCAACCCTCCGTAGAGGGCCTGGGGAGACACATTGGCCAGGACCGTCCGCGTCTGCACCACGCCGCGGGAGGTCTTCACGCCCGAGACTCCCTTGGCGTCGACCAGTATTTCCTCAGCCTCCGTGTCCAACAGAATCCGAACGCCTTTGTCCCGCAAGAGAGACTCAAATGCCCGGACGAAGTTGGACGCGCCGCCCTTCACCACCGGAAGCCCGTACGTGTGCATGCTCAAGGCCATCACCGGCAGCATGACGCCTCCGGTCGACTGGTCGGGTCCTAGGCCTGCATGAAGCAGCCAGGGTGACCAGAGTTGGTCGGTTTCCCAGCCGTCGAAGCGGCTTCTGAGGTAGTTGCGGCCGCTCATGACGGAGTCCCGTACGAAGGCTTCGGTGCCTTTGAGTGTTCCACGCTTCATGGCGTTGAAGGCGATCCGCAGGACCTCCCTGAGGGACCGCAGTTCGGCGCCGAAGGCCCCGAATATGGTGCCCGCGTTCGTGCCGAGATCTGCCAGCATGGCCAGGTACGCCGCTTCATCGCCCGGGGTTTGCAGAGTGGAGGCCGTGAGCGCGGGATCGCGATGGGCAATGGCTACCCGGGGGGTTCCCGTCACAGGGTCCGCCGCCACACTGGCCGTCACCGCACCCTCGGTGTTGCAGTACTCCAGGCCGCGGCTACGGAGTTCCTGCCCCAATACCGCATAGGCCGCGCCCGAAACGAACAAGGGGTGCCATGACGAGAAGGTGTCGTGGACAAACCCGGGAAGGGTCCGCTCCGCAGAATCGATGAAGCCACCGAGCCGGCCCTGGGTTTCGATGAGGCAGACGTCCTTCCCGGCGAGGGCCAACTCCGCGGCAGCCACCAGGGAGTTGATCCCTGAACCGATAATTGCAATGTCAGCGGAAGCGTCCATGGAGCGCTCCTCTCCCTCAGAAGTCCGGATGGCTGGCGGTGGCGTGGTACTTGCCGCTGTGGAACACCAGAGGTGCGCCCCCGGCGTTGTCGTACTTTTCGACCTCGCCGACGTAGATGACGTGGTCGCCGGCGTCATGGCGGGAGACAGTCCTGCACTGGAACGTGGCCACTGCCCCTTCCAGCAGCGGGATACCGGCAATTCCCTCCGAAGTTTCCGCCCCGGCGAACTTGTCGATTGATGGAGTGGCGAATTGCCGGGACAACACGTGTTGGTCGCTGGCGAGGATGTTGATGGCGAAATGCGTGGATTCCTCGAAGTCCGTAAGGCTGGGCGTCTTCTTGCTTGGGCACCACAGGACCAAGGGAGGTTCCATCGAAACGGAGGTGAAGGAGTTGGCCGTCATGCCAACCTTCCGGCCGTCGGCGCCAACAGTGGTAACCACGGTGACGCCGGTGGCAAACTGCCCGAGCGCACTCCTGAAGTCCCTGAGGTCGAAGGCCGCCGAATCTTCTTCCTTCCGGGCCTGGACGAACTCGGCTGCTGCCGTGGGATCGAACCACCACGGGTAGAAGGTCCGGGGATCATCGAAGCCCTCGGCAATGCTGGCGGCAAGTGCGGGGTGCGCCGCGGCCTCGCCCAGCACGAGCCGCTGATGGTCCCTCCGCTGCTTGAGCATGTCGTTGGTCCAGGCCACGGCCCACTGCCCCCAGCCGCGCCAGAACTCATCGAAGGTCCGTTCCATCCAGTCCCGGTCAAACGGCCGCTGGCCCCGGCGCAGGATGGAGTCGAGGTAGTAGCGGGCGGCCAGGGTGGCGTTGTTTGATCCTTGGCCGGTGAGCGGGTCGTTGAGGAGGACGGCGTCTCCCAGCCCGAACACCGGCTTTCCGTTCCCGAGTTCGCCGACGGCGGAGCGAACCGTCGGTGTGATCCGGCCCAGCAGGGTTGCGCCATCATCCGTGAGGCGTGCTTCCGAAAAGTTCTTCGACTCGTGGGGGAAGAACTCGTCAAGGATCTCCACGGAGCGGGCCAGTTGTTCCTGCGGTGTGCTCACGTCGGCCCACCGGTCCATCGGGCCGCCCACAACTCCTTCAAAGACCATCATCTGGCACGGTCCGGACACCGTCAGCCCGGGAAAGGTAAAGAACTCGCCGACGCCGGGCACCACGGACATGCGGATACTTACATCGCCGTTCCCGGACTGTTCGACGCCGGCAGGACCGGTCGAGACGTAATTGAGCGCAAGGATCCGCTGCGGCCGGTCGAAGGGGGACTTCGACTTGTCCTTCGGGAAGATCTGGCCGATCTCCCCCTTTCCGGTGCTGACGATAACGAGCTCATAGTCGCGTGAGAGATCCTCCAGCATTCGAGGGGTAGCCTTCTCGATCCGGAAGTCACCGCCGGCGGCGACGAAAGCCTCGATCCAGGCGGCACTCTTGATCCGCTGGTCGATTGAGCGGGCCGCACCCACCAGGGGCGCTTCCCAATCGATCGCATCGTCGACTGACGCCCCCTCGACATGCAGCCTCAGTGCGTTGATCCCGGGAACGGTGCCGCCCTCGTACAGCCCGGTCAGTGCCGGACTCAACTGCGCCTCCGCAGCGAGGGCGGTCGAAAACATGCATTGGCTGGACATGACCTTGCCCGTGCGGATCTGGGCTGCCGAGCGGTCGGAGACCAGGGTAATTGCGTAACCCTCACGCTGCAGGCCCAAGGCCAACTGTGCACCGGATTCGCCGGCGCCGATTATTGCGATCTTACGCATCTTGGATTCCTTCGTGGCGGGATGAGAACGATGAAGATGGAGGGTTAGGGCGTTGCGACGGAGTTCACGCTTTCCAGATACGCCGCCGCCTTGTCCGGATACATGAACCATTCCTGGAAGTCCGGCGGATTGTTGAAGCCGTTGGCGAACCGGCTGGCGATTTCGGGGGACTGCCCGGCTGCACCGAGGAGCTGGAGGACATGCGGCGGCGGGGGAGCAAGGAGGGCGTTCGTCCACTGCGCAACATGCTGGGCGTAGCCCCAGTACTTTTCAAAGGTCGCCTGCATGAATTCCGCGTCGAAGGCTCCGTCCCCGTGTTCCGTGATGCTCTGCAGGTACGAGGCAGCACATTTGCTGGCGTTGTTGGAACCCTGTCCGGTGATGGGATCGTTCAGGACGACGACGTCGGCCAGGCCAAGAACCTGCCTGCCGCTGGGCAGCGTTGCAATGGGGTGGCGGACGGTGGGAGCGAACCGGCCCTGCAGGAAACCATTCGGGTCGGTCAATTCGACGTCTGCGGCACGCGAAGCTTCCCAAGGCAGGAATGTCCTGAGGATTTCCTTGGATGTCTCCAGGTGTTCTTCGGCGGACAGGCCCTTCCAGCAGTCCATGGGTCCTCCGGGGATCCCTTCGAAAACCATGATTTCGCAGGGGCCCGTCTTGGTCAGCGCGGGGAAGGCAAAGTATTCGCCGACCCCCGGGATGAGGTTGAAGGAGACGGCTGAGAATTCGGGCCTGGGTTCCAGCCCGTTGACGTAGGTCAGGGCCAGGGCGCGCTGCGGAGCATCGTAGAAGCTGCGGCCGGCGTCCCGGGTGAAAAGCTGGGCAATCTCGCCCTTTCCGGCGGCCACGATCACCAGCTCCGAGTTCAGGGCGTACCGTTCGAGGTCTTCGACGCCGGCGTCTTCGAAGATGAGCTCGCCCCCACGAGCCACAAATTCCTCCATGAACCTGGGAAACTTGACCCGCTGGTCGATGGATTTCGCAGGGTTGTCCAGTTCGGACGCCCAATTGATGGCCTTCTGCCCGGGGACGTCGGGGTGCGGGATGGTGAAGGAGATCCCGTCGACTGTCGGCGCCTCCGGCCAGAAGTCGAGCCCGAGTTTCCTTTCGTGTTCCAACGCGTCATGGAAGATGCACTGGCTGGACGAGACTTTGCCTTCATGGATTTCCTCGGCGGTGCGGTTGGAAATCGTGGTCACGTGGAATCCCGCGTCCAGCAGTCCGATTCCCAGTTGCAGGCCCGACTGACCGGCTCCGACGATGGTGATGTGGCGCTGTGTCATGCTGTTGTCCTTGTCTTCTTACTGTCCCGGCATCCGTGGGGCGCGTTTGATTGGTTTGGCCTCGGAGCTGGTTTGGGATGGATTCGCCCGCCGTCCAGGAGGCCCATCTGCGCGAAAGGCTGGTGGGCGACCCTGATGTCATTCACCGGTCCTCACCTCGTTTCGGCAGCTAGCAATGGAATGGTTTCTTCGGCGCGCTCCGGACCCAAAGCGGAATAGCCTCCGTCCACGGCCCAATCCGCGCCTGTAACGAAGCTTGCCCTGTCACTGGCGAGGAATGCGACGACATCGCCGATCTCGTCGGGCCGGCCGACCCTCTTCAGAATGTGGAAGGGTGCTGCAACCGCATCGGTTTTTGAAATGCTTCCGTTCGTGAGGGAGTCCATGATGTTGCTCCACACCCAGCCCGGGCTTACAGAGTTGACCCGAATGCCGTCTTCGGCGAAGTCCACGGCCATGCTCCGGGTCAGCTGGACGAGCGCCGCCTTGCTGGCGGGGTACAGCCAGCGCCCGGTCTGGGCAACAGAACTGGAGATCGAGGTGAGGTTGATGATGGCGCCGTGCTGCGAGGCTTTCAAATAGGGGCGTGCGGCCGCGCTCACCATAACGGCGCTGACCAGGTTGACGTTCAAAGCTTCAAGCCAGTCGCTGCGTGTGGAGTCTGCGCCATCGTCTCTGTAGGTGCAGGCAAGGTTGACGAGGACGTCGATTCCACCGTGCAAGGCTGCAGTATCGCTGACCAGCCGGGACACTGCCGCATCGTCGGTGATGTTGGTGTGTGAAAAGCTGACGCCTTCGCCTAAGGTGTCGATATCGCTGCCGCCCTTGGCATCAATATCCGCGACGACAACCGCGGCCCCTGCATCGCTGAGCGCTCTGACGACGCCCCGGCCGATCTTGGTTACGCCGCCTGTGACGATCGCTGTCCTGCCTGAGAGTCCTGACATTGCCAAACCTTTCGTGGTGAATTGGATCAACGCTTGTTTGTGTACGACTTCTGCCATGCGGGAGGTGCTACTTGGCCGTGGGCCTCGGTGCGGGCTTCGGATGGGTTCGTTCCCATTCCAGCCGGCGTTCGTGTACCAGCCTGATGTTCTTCATCGCTGCCCACCTCCCTCTGACGTCGTTGTTGCATTTCTATGACGTGCGTCATACTTGATCTAAAAGTGACTCTATTCACACCCCGAATGCCGGTATATCCACATGGCGCAGGGCTCATCCGAAAAGCGAAACCCCTGGAAGTCAGGTGCGCGATGGTGAGGATCCTTCCTCGTGACGTCCTCCGGGGCCGCCCTACCGTGACCACCTCGGACGTCGAGGACGCGCATCAGAAGATTGCCGAACTCTTCTGCAGCCACGACCTCGTTCCGCGGTCCCAGGGGACATCCGTTGACCTGAAGCTGCGGTCGCTACATCGCGGCGACGTCGGAATCGAATACCTCGACTACGGTGCCGAGGTGCGCATCAATCCGGAGGGTCTGGAGGACTTCCACCTGGTCCAGATTCCGCTCTCCGGCCACGCCCTGATGCAAGTTGGTAAGGAAGTCGTGGAATCGAGTCCGAAGCTCGCCACGGTTCCACCTGTCGACCGGCCATTCTCGATGACCTGGGACGCCGGAACGCCACATTTGATTGTCTACGTGCGTCGCCTGGCCTTGGCCTCCGTGGCAGAGCAACTCTACGGGGACAGCCCACAGGACGGCGTCAACCTCGGCTACGCGATGGATCTCAACAGTTCCCTGGGCCGCGCATTCGTGAGGTCCGTCGTCGAACTCCACGACGACATGATCAGCGAGCCGGGACGCGGGGCTCCCGCCTTTGTCCAAAACCTCCTCGCGGACACCATGCTGTCGCGGCTGCTGATGGCCATGGAGAACAAGCCTGCCGACGGAGACATCCGGAATCCGGGTGTCGAGAGCAAATTGATCCGGCGGTTCCGCGAGCTCCTGGATCGACACGCATCCGAGGACCTCGCGGTGCCGGACATGGCAGAGAACCTTGGCGTCTCTGTCCGCACCCTCCAGTTGGCCCTGCGCGCCGAAGTCGGGGCAACCCCTTCGGAGCTGCTGAGGCGGGTCCGCCTGGATCGGGCCCGCGAAATGCTCCTTGAAGCGGAGCCCGGTCAGGAGAACATCGTTTCGATCGCGGAGCGTTGCGGCTTCTCGCACCAAGGACGCTTTTCCGCCACCTACCTGGAAACATTCGGCGAACTGCCCTCTGAAACCCTGCGCCGGTGATTGCCGCCCCGATGTGAGGGGCTTGTTTCAGCCCACGCAGACGCCCCGAGCTCTGCGTCGCCGCTGTGGAAAAACGGCCCTCTCGCGTCCACTGAATCCGCATCTGGTATTCCAATTTCCATTCTGCACGACTTCCCTGCGGCATGCACGGTCATAATCAGCGGAAACTAATGGTCTTTGCGGATGCGGGTATTGCCTTGGAATACCAAAATCATTTACAGTGAGGGTATCGAGATGAGGTGACGATCGTCACAGGAGCGGGAGGCTTGGAATGCGGGACATGCTTGTCGAGCGGGTGCGGCTGGCGCATGAGGCTCCACTGGTCGACCTGCTCATCCAGGACGGCCGCATCGCGCAGATCGAGCCGGCCGGCGCCATCGACGCCGGCACTGTGGCGCGCGAGGACGGCGCCGGTGCGCTCGCACTGCCGGGAATGGTCGATGCCCATTGCCACGTCGACAAGACGCTCTGGGGCCGTGGGTGGGTGCCGCATTCCGCGGGGCCGGTGCTCGAGGACCGCATCGCGAACGGCGAGCGGGGCCGCGCGGAACTCGGCCTGCCAAGCCGCGACGGCGTGCGGGCCTTGCTAGGGCAGATGGCCGCAGCCGGGACCACGCTCGCACGGACGCACACCGACGTCGATCCCGACATCGGGCTGCGCGGCGTTGAACTCGTCGCGAAGGCCGCCGAGGAGCTGGCTGATGTGATCGACGTCGAGCAGGTCGCCTTCCCTCAGGGTGGGCTGCTGACCCGCCGCGGCACTGCCGAGCTGCTCGAAACGGCTCTGCAGCAGGGGCTGGTCGGATGCCTCGGCGGCATCGACCCCGCCGCCCTCGAGCGCGACTCGGTGCGACACCTCGACCTGATCTTCGGGCTCGCCGAGAGCTACGGCGTCCGCCTCGACATCCACCTGCACGAGCGCGGCACCCTTGGCGCGCACACGATAGAGCTCATCATCGAGCGGGTGCTGCGGCACGGGCTCGAGGGCCGGGTAGCGATCTCGCACGGCGTGGCCGTCGTCGAGGTCGACCGGGCCCAGTCCGAGCGGATCTCCGAGGGCCTGGCCGAAGCGCAGATCTCCCTGCTGACGGCGACGGTCTACAACACCCCGGTGCTGCCGGTCGCCGAACTGCGGGGGCGCGGCGTCAATGTCGGTGCGGGCAACGACGGCGTGCGTGACCTCTGGGGTCCGTACGGAAACGGCGACATGCTCGACCGCACCTTCCACCTCGCGTACCGCAACGGTTTCCGCACCGACGAGCAGATCGCGACGGCCTTCGACGTGGCCGTCAGCGGTGGGGCGATTGCCCTCGGGCGGGAACCCGCCCGGATCGAACCCGGTGCCCCCGCAGACCTCTTCCTCATCGATGCCGCGAGCATCGGCGAGGCGGTTGCAGCACGTCCGCCGCGGCGGCTCGTGCTGAAACGCGGCAAGGTCGTCGCGCGACACGGGAGCCCCGTGCACGCAGGCTGACCCTGGCCCGAAGCGAGCGGTACCCCGCCTGCTTCTTCCCCCCAACTCGTTCCGCACCCCGCGGAACCACGCCCGAAAGGCAAGAACAATGTCGTTCTACCGCACCACCTTCGCACGCCGCGCCGCGGCTACCCTCGCTGCCGGAAGCCTCGCCATGCTCGCCTTTACCGGCTGCGGCGTCTCCGATTCCTCAGCCACGGCAGCCGGGGGGCCGGCAAAGCCGGCCGCCCTTGACGAGAAGGCGCCCCTCTTCAACCTGCTGCCGCAGGAGGTCAAAAACAAGGGCGTGCTCACCGTTGCCACCCAGCCCGACTTCGAACCGGCCAACTTCACTCCCGCCGGTGAAAGCGGAATCAAGGGATACAACGTCGACCTCATGGAGGCGATGGCCAAGGAACTCGGCATCCCGGTCAAGTGGGAGAAGGTGCCCTTCGACCAGATTCTGATCGGCATGCAGAGCGGCAAGTTCGACGCCGCGATCGCCGGAATGACCGACCGCAAGAAGCGCCAGGAACAGGTCGACTTCGTCGACTACCAGTGGGCAGGCACCGTCTTCATGGTGCAGAAGGGCAACCCCAAGGGCATCACGAGCGCCGTCGACGGCGGCTGCGGCATCAAGATCGGCGACGTGAAGGGCTCCGACGCCAACCGCCTCGTTGACCAGATGGCCGCAGCGTGCACCGCCAAGGGCAAGCCCGCCACCCAACTCATCTCCTTCCCGAACTCCAGCGACAAGAACCTCGCGCTCACCTCCGGCCGCATCGACGCCATCTTCTGGCCCGACATGGCGGTCTCGGTGATCCAGCGCGAGACCGGAGACAAGCTGGAGTCGCTCCCCGTCGACTTCGAAGAAAGGGTCTACCTCGGCATGACCTTCAACAAGCAGCAGACCAAGCTCCGCGACGCCTTCCTCAGCGCCCTCAAGGAGATCCACAAGGACGGCACCTACACCGAGCTCCTGAAGAAGTGGAAGGTCGAGGTCATCAACCTTGACACCCCCGGCATCAACCTGGCGCAGAAGTGATCATGTCGGAGCTCAACGCCTCGTCCACCCCGGCTTTGACCGACCCGGCGCATTACGTGCGCCGGCCCGGCGAGGAACCGCCCGTGCAGGAGGCGCCGATCCACGCGAAGCGGCGGCCCCAATACGGCCAGATCGTCGCGGGCATAGTCGCGATCGCCCTGCTGGCGCTCTTCATCCAGTCGCAGGCGCAGAACCCCAACATGGAGTGGAGCGTCACCTGGGACTACATGTTCAACCCGGTGGTCCTGCAGGGCGTCGGCGTCACGATCCAGCTAGCGGTCTTCGCCATGCTGATCTCGATCGTGCTCGCCTTCGTCATCGCGCTGATGATCCAGAGCAACAACAAGGTCGCAAACGTCATCGGCCGCGGCTATGTCTGGTTCTTCCGCGGCGTGCCGATGCTCGTCCAGGTGCTGCTGTGGTTCAACCTCGCAGTGCTTTTCCCCACCATCCTCGGCCAGGACACCAACGGCCTCATCTCGGGCTTCACCGCCGGCCTCATCGCCCTATCGCTCGCCGAGTCGGGCTACATGGCCGAGATCATCCGCGGCGGCCTCATCTCGGTGCCCGCCGGGCAGACCGACGCGGGCGTGAGCATCGGCCTCACCCGCAACCAGGCCCTGGCGCGCATCGTGCTGCCGCAGTCGATCCGGGTGATCATCCCGCCCACCGGCAACCAGTTCATCGGCATGCTGAAGGCCACCTCGCTCGTATCGGTCATCGGCGGCAGCGATCTGCTGACCCGAGTGCAGCTGATCTACGGGCAGAACTTCAAGATCCTGCCGCTCCTGATAGTCGCGGTGCTCTGGTACTTGGTCCTCGTGACCGTCGCGGGCATCGGCCAGCACTTCCTCGAACGCCGCTTCAACGCCTCGCAGCCCGGCTCGCGCAAGCCCCGCAAGCGCACCCCGGGCAGCCAGGCCACCACAACCACCACAGGAGGTGCGCAGTGACGCAAACAGCCCCCGCAGGTACTGCGTCCGACACCATGCTGCGTATCGACGGCGTGCACAAGTGGCTCGGGCACAACCACGTGCTCCGTGGCGTCGACATCCAGGTCCGCGCCGGCGAGATCGTCTGCATCCTCGGCCCCTCGGGATCGGGCAAAAGCACGCTGCTCCGCTGCATCAACCACCTCGACCCCGTGGACGGCGGCGTGATCGAGGTGAACGGCGAACGGATCGGACACGAGGTGAACGGCGGCCAGCTTTACGAACAGAGCGAACGCCGCGTGGCCAAGGCCCGCCAGCACATCGGCATGGTGTTCCAGCATTTCAACCTGTTCGGCCACATGACCGCGCTGGACAACGTCACCTACGGTCCCACCAGGATCCTGGGCCGCCCGCGCAAGGAAGCCGCCGCGCACGCACGGCAGCTGCTGGCCAAGGTCGGCCTGGCCGACAAGGACGCCTCGTACCCGAGCCAGCTCTCGGGCGGCCAGCAGCAGCGCGTGGCGATCGCCAGGGCACTCGCCATGGAGCCGCGGCTCATGATGTTCGACGAGCCGACGAGCGCGCTCGACCCTGAGCTGGTGGGCGAGGTGCTGCAGACCATGCGGCAGGTCGCCGAGGAGGGCATGACGATGATCGTGGTCACGCACGAGATCGGATTCGCCCGCGAGGTCGCCGACCGGGTGGTCTTCATGGACCAGGGCCGGGTGCTCGAAGACGGTCCGGCGCGCGAGGTGCTCGACAACCCGCAGCACGAGCGCACGGCGGCCTTCCTGCGCCGCGTGCACTGAAACCCTTGCATTGAGACCACATGAGAGGAAGAACAGCATGACCGACAAGAAGTTCACGCTGCGGAATGTGCGCCCGTGGGGCGCCGGGGCTGCGGACATCACCGTCAGCGGCGGCGCCATCACGGACGTGACACCCGCCTCGGGCGCGTTCGAGTCCGGAGACCTCGACGGCGGCGGGCTGCTGGCCATCCCGGGGTTCATCAACACGCACGCCCACGTCGACAAGAGCTGGTGGGGCAAGCCGTGGGTGCCGTATACCTACTCCGACCACCCGACCGTGGAGGGCTGGATCGCGAACGAGCGCGCCCAGCGCGGCAACTACGACATCCCCAACGCGAACTCGGCCGTCGCGGTGCTGCGCGAGTTCCTCCGCCACGGGACCACCGCTACCCGCACGCACATCGACGTCGACCTCGGCATCGGCCTGAAGGGCCTCGAAACGGTGCAGGCCGCCGTCGCCGAGCTCGACGGCGCGATCGAGGTCCAGACGGTCGCGTTCCCGCAGGACGGCGTGCTGCGCCGGCCGGGCGTGATGCAGCTGCTCGACGAGGCCGCCCAGGCGGGGGCCGACAGCATCGGCGGGCTCGACCCGGGAACCATCGACGGCGACGTCGAGGGCCAGCTCGACGGGCTGTTCCAGATCGCCGTCGAGCGCGGCGTCGGCCTGGACCTGCACCTGCACGACTTCGGCTCGCTCGGCGCGTACGAGTACCGTCAGGTGATCCGCCGGACTATCGACGCCGGCCTGCAGGGCAGGGTGAACATCTCGCACGGCTTTGCCATGGGAACGCTGCAGCAAGGTGTGCAGGAGGAGATCATCGAGGGCCTCGCCGAGGCCGGCATTTCCTGGACCACGGTCGCGATGAGCGGCGCCGCGCCGCTGCCCTGGCAGCGGATGCGGGAACGCGGTGTTCCGCTGGGCCTGGGAACCGACGGCATCCGCGACCTCTGGTCGCCGTTCGGCGACGGGGACCTGCTGCGGGTGGCCTTCGCCTTCGCACGCCTGCACGGGTTCCGCCACGACGACAAGCTCACCACCGCCGTCGAGTACGCCACCAAACACGGTGCGCCGTTCCTCGGACGGGAGCTGCACGACCTGGTCGCCGGTGCGCGCGCCGACATCGTGCTCCTCGACGCCGAGAACGTGCCGGACGTGCTGGTCCGCTGCCCGCAGCGGCGGCTCGTGCTCTCCGGCGGCCGCGTGGTCGCCAGCGACGGCGACGTGCTGGTCTGACGGCCTTCTGACGGCTGGAGCCCGACGGCTGCTTCACCCCTTCCGGGGTGGAGCCGCCGTTCGTTTGGCGCCAGCGAAGTCTGGCGTCAGCGAAGCGGAGGTCAGCGAGCCGACGGTCAGCGGGCGGCGTCGGTGACGCGCTCGGCGGCCTCGCGGATCCGCTCCGGCCACGGCTGGGCCGACGTCGCGCCGGCGGGCACATGGGCGGTGGTCACGGTTCCATGGGCGGCGATCCCGCCCTCGGAAGCGCCGTGGGCATGGCCGAGGACTTCGAAGGCCAGGGTCATGGACGTGCGGCCGAGCTCGCGGATTTCCACCGTGGCCGTCACGCGCTGGCCGAACCACAACTTGGACGTGTAGTTGACCACCTGCTGGACGCGCGGCGCGCTCGGGAAGTACTCAGGCAGGTCGAGCTGCCTGAACAGCTCGGCCTCCGCGGCCTCCACCCAGCGCACGATCGCGGAGTTGTGCTGGTGGCCGGAGGCGTCGGTGTCCACCCATTCCACGGTGCGTTCGATGCTGGCGTGCGGGCCACGAGGTGCGTCGTTCATGATTCAAATATATACAAGGAATGACGATCGTTCTGATAGTGCCACAAGGCGGTTTACCTACTCGACGAAAAGCCCCGCCAAATCCTCGGCAGTGAGCGAACCGCCGGCCAGGGCGTCGCCTTCCATGACGTCGGCGAACAGCCGCGACTTCTTTGCCTTCAACGCCATGACCTTCTCCTCGATGGTGTCCTTGGCCACCAACCGGTACACCATGACGTTGCGGTTCTGGCCGATCCGGTGCGTGCGGTCCACGGCCTGCGCCTCGGAGGCGGGGTTCCACCACGGGTCCAGCAGGAACACGTAGTCCGCCTCGGTGAGGTTCAACCCGAAGCCGCCGGCCTTCAAGGAAATCAGGAACACCGGTGCGGCGCCGTTCTTGAACTCGCTCACGACGTCGGCCCGGTTCCGGGTGCTGCCGTCCAGGTAGCAGTACTCCACGTCCTCGGCGTCCAGCCGTTCGCGGACCTTGCCGAGGAAGCCGGTGAACTGGCTGAAGATCAGCGCCCGGTGGCCTTCGGCGATGATGTCCTCAAGCTGTTCGAAAAGGACATCCAGCTTGGACGAACGCACTGCCGAGAGGGACTCGTCCACCAACGACACGTCCAGGCTCAGCTGCCGCAGCAGGGTGAGGGACTGGAAGATGGTGAAGCGGTTCTTGTTGACGTCGTCGATCAGGCCCAGGATCTTCTGCCGCTCGCGCTGCAGGTGGGTCTGGTACACCTTGTGGTGGCGCGGGTTGAGCACCACTTCCAGGACCTGTTCCTGCTTGGGCGGCAGGTCCTTGATGACCTGTTCCTTGGTGCGGCGCATCATCAGCGGGCGCACCCGGCGCCGCAGCTTGTCCAGCTGAGCCGTGTCGCCGTTCTTCTCCACCGGCTTCTGGTAGTTCTCCGCGAAGCGCTTGGGGGAGGAGAAGAGCCCGGGCGCCACGATCGAGGTCAGCGCCCAGAATTCCATGAGGTTGTTCTCCAGCGGCGTGCCCGTGATGGCCAGCTTGAACGCGGCCGGCAGTTTCCGCGCGCACTGGTACGCCTTGGACTGGTGGTTCTTCACGAATTGCGCCTCATCCAGCATCAGCCCGGCCCACTCCCGGGAGGCATACGCCTCCTGGTCGATCCGGAACAGCGCGTAGGAGGTGATCACGACGTCGGCCCCCGCCATCGCGTCCGACGGCGCCGCCCCGCTTTTCGCGAACGTCTCGGTAATGGTGCGCACGCTCAGCCCGGGAGCGAAGCGCTGTGCCTCCGCGGCCCAGTTGCCCACCACTGAGGTGGGGGCGACGACGAGGAACGGGGCCGCACCCGCCTCGGCGGAAGACGCGCTCTCCTTCGCCGCGCACATCAGCGCGATCGCCTGCACCGTCTTGCCCAGGCCCATGTCATCGGCGAGTACCCCGCCCAGGCTGTGCTTGTACAGGAAGCTGAGCCAGTTGAAGCCTTCCAGCTGGTACGGACGCAGCTCGGCGTTCAGGGAGGCCGGCAGCGGCAGCCCGGTCACGTCGTCGTCGAGCAGTCCGCCCACCGACTCGCGCCACGCGGCGGCCTGCTCGTCCACGATCCCCAGTTGCGCGAACTCGTCCCACAGCCCCACCTGGAAGCGGCTGATCTGCAGGGTGCCGTCCTTGTGCGGGTGTTCCTGCAGCGCCCGGGCTTCGTCGATCAGGGCCCGCAGCTGGTGCAGCTCGGGCAGGTCCAGCGAGAAGTAGGCGCCGCTGGGCAGCAGCATGCGGGTCTGCCCGGCGGCGAGGGCGGAGAAGACGGCGGCGAAGGACACCGGCTCGCCCTCCAGGGTGATCACGATGCCGAGGTCGAACCAGTCGCGGTTGTCTGTGGCCTTGGTGGAGATGGAGACCACCGGGGCTTCGGAGGCCTCGCGGTAGTCGGCGATCTCGCCGCTGGTGTCCACCACGACGTCGGGCAGCTCGCGCAGCCGGGGCAGCACCTCTTCGGTGAACGCGAGGGTGTCGAGGCCGTCCAGTTCCACCGCCGCGGCCAGGCGGGGCGCACCCCAGCCGCCGCTGGAGGATTCGCCGAGCGCTGCAACCACGTCCCACGGCCGGCCGAGGCTATCCAGGATCCGCGCCTCGGCGGCGTCGTCGCGGTAGCCGTGGTCGTCGGGGTGGCGCCACAGCGGCTGGGCGGTGACGAGCTTGCCGGCGGTGTAGTGCCACTCCCAGTGCAGCCGCACCCGGTGGTCGGCGCCGTAGTTGGCGAGCAGGGACAAGGTGGGTACTGCGAGCACGGGCAGCTCGACCGATTCGTCCTTCGCCGTGAGCCGGGCGCTCTGCCGCAGCTTGGGGTAGAAGGCGGTGAGGAAGCGCTCCTCGTCCTGCGCCGGGATCTGCAGCCGGGCGGCCTCGGAGACGAAGTCGAGCAGTTCCTGGGATTCGCCGCCGGCCAGCGGAGCCAGGGTGATGAGGTTCTGCGGCGCGGGCACTCCCGGGAGTGCTTCGTGGCCGCCGGTGTAGAACAGCCCGTGCGCGGGTCGCCCTATCAGCCCCAGCGCCGCCGGATCAATGGCGTCCCCGCCGATGGTGACGGACGGCGCGAGCTCCAGTCCGCCGTCGGGCGCTGTGTCGGTGGCACCGGCCCGGCTGAGATCCAGCCCGACGACGGCGGGTTCCGCGGCGATGCGGACCGGTTCGCTGCCGCCGGAGTGCAGCAGTTCGAGGCCGATGTTCTCCGCCTCGGCGAAGAGGTCCCAGAGTTTCCTGCCTGCGTAGTCGTTGAGGAGCAGCCACATGTTGGAGCCGAAGTTCCGGTGCTCGCTGCTGGAATGGCCGGCCAGGAGTTCCTGCAGCCAGCCGAGGTGGGCTTCGTTGAATTCGCGCTTGTAGCCAAGGTAGTTCAGGTTGGACCAGGAGGCGTCGCCCTTGATCCATTTGCCCTTCGCGCCCATCATCACGGGCCGGGCCTTGAGCTGGCGGACGCTGCGGACGGGGTCGCGGCGGCCGGTGTAGGCAAAATGCGGGGCCGGTTCCTCCACCTCGAACTGCAGGGCCAGCGGCAGTCCGCGGCTGGGCTGCGGGGTGCTTCCACCAGCTGAAATGAGCCGGTCCAAGGCACGCTCCCAGGCCGGGCGCTGCAGGGGAACGGTGCTCCGTGAAGTCTGGCCGGGGGCAGGGACGCTCAGAAGCTGGGCCCGCACGGTGGGGTGGTCTTCGGCGGCGAACAGCAGCGCGGCCACGTGCTTGCAGTCCTTGCGCACCGGGCAGCTGCACACACCCACGGTGCAGCTCCAGCCGGTCGGTTTGCGGACCAGCTTCGCGGAGGTCGAATACGGCGCGGCGCCGCTGCCCCGGACCTTGCCGAGCATGAGCCCGGTGCCGGCGTCGAAAGTGATGTTGCTGACGCGGCTGCCCATCGCGTACGCCAGGCCGGCCGCCAGGGAGCGGTCGTTGATGGCGGGAGTTTGAATCGCCAGATCCCAGGAATCGTCTGAGTGGGAAGGCATTCGGGAGGACTACTTTCGGCTCGGGGCTATCTATGAATCCTACTGGTCCCCGCCGACGCCGAAATTTCGCATTTTGAGCGCGGCGCCTACCGGGCACGATCGCCGGGGCCGGGGCACTACGATGAGGCAGTGATGGCTTGGACGTGGTTGAGGAAAGTGCGCAGTTACGTCTTTCCAACGGGGATCTTGCTGGCCGGCGTGGTGTGCCTTGCTACGGGCTTCCTGTCGGGAGCCGGCTTCCAGGCCCTGGCCCTTCGGACCGCTCCGATCCTGTTGTTCGTGGTGGCCATGACCGTGGTGACCGAGCTGGTCTCCGAGGCCGGCCTGTTCCAGGTGGTAACGGACCGAATCGCCGTTCTGGGCCGCGGACGCGTGTGGCTGTTGTGGCTCTTGATCGTCGCCCTTGCCGCGATGTCGACCATCTTCCTTTCCTTGGACACCACGGCGGTGCTCGTGACTCCGCTGGTCGTGCTGCTGGCCGTGCACGCCGGAATCCCGCCATTGCCCTTCGCCCTGACAACGGTGTGGCTGGCCAACACCGCGTCCCTGTTATTGCCTGTATCCAACTTGACCAACCTGCTGGCCCAGAACCGGCTGGCGTTTTCGCCTGTGGACTTCGCAAAGCTGGTCTGGGCTCCAGCGCTCGTTGGCGTGCTGGTGCCGCTGCTGATTGTCGGCGCCGCTTTCCGCAAACAATTGCGGGGGCGCTATGGCCCGCAACCCCGGCACGAAGTGACGGACCGCCGCTTGTTGGTGGTATCCGCTGTGGTCCTGGTGTTCCTGTTGCCGGCCCTGGTCTCCGGGATTCCGGTCCAGTTCCCCGCGCTCGCGGCTGCTGTCTTCCTCCTTGCCGCCTACGCGTGGAAACGACCCTCGACGCTGAAATGGTCAATGATCCCGTGGCGGCCGCTCATGTTGACGGCCGGGCTCTTCATGGTGGTGGAGGCCCTCCACGCGAACGGCCTGGGCGCCGTGTTGGCCCGCGCGGCCGGCGACGGTGAGGGCTTCCCCGCGCTGCTGCAACTCGCGGGAGCTGGCGCGTTGGCCGCCAATGCGGCAAACAACCTGCCGGCCTATCTCGCCTTGGAACCTGTGGCTGGTTCGCCCTCGCGCCTGGCCGCCCTCCTTATTGGCGTGAACCTGGGACCACTCGTCACTCCATGGGCTTCCCTTGCCACACTCCTGTGGCACGAACGACTCCAGGCCCTCAATGTCAGCATCCGCTGGAGCGGGTTTGCCCTGGCGGGTCTTCTCACCGTGGTGCTGGTTCTTCCGGCAGCGGTCCTGCTGTTGTGGCTTTCTTCCGGAATGGCCTGAAGGCGGGCGCTGCCTCAATATCCGTGCACGGTCCATCAATATTCGCCGGACGTTCACCTTGCCCTCGGCTTCTGCCGTGCCGGCCGCGCGTAGCGTGAAAGCGTTCATCCGCTTCAAGCAGTGAGGAATCCCATGACCAGCATCGAATCCACCCCTGGGTACCCGACAGTCCTGACGAAGGACAGCATCGACGTGACCGCCGCGGACGTCGTGGACGCCAACGTCACCGTGGTCAACGAGATGTACGAAGCACTGCTCAACCATGACGAAATCGCGCCCAACGCGCTGCGCAGCTACTACGTGGACTACTACCTGACCCAGGCCCTGTCCGGCGGTTTCGCCCAGTACGTGTTCACCAGCCCGGAGCGCGAGGACGTCGACGTCCTGGTCCGCGAAGGCCTCGAAGGCATGGGGGCCACGGCCCACCTGGACCTCTTCAACCGCACCGCTGAGGCCTTCGACGCCCTCTCCGAGGAGGAAGCCGAGGCGTACCTGGACGGCGAACTCGACGAATCAGAGACCCCCTCTGAATCCGTTGCGGCGCTGGAGGAGCTGGACGGCGAGTTCGAGGCCCTCCTGGAGACCGAGGACATCATCGAGCTCAATGCGGCCTGGCTGCGCGCGCAGGACGGTGTGCTGTACTTGGACGAAGAGCAGCTCGAGGCGCACATCGCCGCCCGCGTAGCCCTGATCCCGGACCTCGAAGAGCGCCGGGCCGAGGCCGCCGAAGCAGAACTCCTCGACGCTCCGGAGTTCGAGCTCATTATCCGCGAACTGTGCGACGTGGCCGGCTTCGCCCTGGAAAAGATCACCATGGGCGACCCGAACTACCTCCACGACGGCGAGAAGACCCTCGCCTGGCACTTCACCACCGACCACGGCGACTACATCATGGTCGAAGAGGACGACGAAGCCTTCATGCTCCACCCGGAGACCAAGGAAATCATCGCCGCCGTCGAGTTCGAGGACGACGACGAACTCGAGGGCGCGGAGGCGTAGCTTCTGCCCGGCTGGACGGCCGGGGCCGCCGGAGAGCTGCGGGGCCGCTGGAACGTTCCGGCGGACCCCGCGGCTCTCCCGCGAATTCGGGGCTGATCGACGGCGGCGGCCGACGCCAAGCCCGACGCCCCCGGAACCCTACGAATTCTCCGCCAGTGCCCGCTGCAGCAGACCGAACAGTTCCCCATCCACTTCGTCCACGGACCTGAGCCGGACCTTGCGGTCGAAGAAGTCGCCCTCGCGGACCTTGACAGCTTCCACCCGGCCGCCCGGCGCCACGGTCAAACGCAACAGGACGTCGACGCTCGTGTTGTTCGCCCGCGTCACCTGGGCGAACTTCCGCTTGGGGCTGTGCAGCGAAACGTAACCCTTGCGCATCTGGATCCCGACGCCGTCGGAGGCTGCGGCCCACGCGAGGAGGGCATCGGCGATGGGCCGCAGCTCCGGGTGTTTGGCGTACTGGCCGTCGATCAGTTCGTCGGCGCCGCGCAGCATGAACTCCGGGTAGCCGAACATCTCCCAGGACACCGCGTACTGCGCGTAGCCGGTGATCCCGTGTTCGTCGCGCATCCAGTTCCGGAGCTCGCCGTCGTTCTTCACCCCGGCCGCGCGGCCGCGTTCAGCCCACCAGTGGACGTCGTGCCCGGACTTGCGGAACAGCAGCTCCTGGTTGCTGTCCACCATGAGCTGCCAGGTTCCGGCGTTGGTCAGATCGGGTGTTGAGGCCATGCCCCGATCGTAGCGAGGCCCAGGTCAGTACCCCATCCCCGATTCCTGCTTGACCATGTCGCCGGACGGACTCACCAGATACCAGAGGTTGCCGTAGCCCTGGCCCTTCACGTCGCCGGGAGCCGTGTCCTGCGCGAAGAAGTAGACCGGCAGGCCGTTGATGGTCACCTGCTTCTTGCCGTCCGCCGTCGGGATGGTGCTGATGGTTCCGGTCACACCCTCAACCGCGGGCTTGTCGGAGGTGGTGGTCACTGCAGGCCACAGCGCCACGCAGGCTCCTTCGCAGGCGCTTTTGCCGGAGTCCTTCACGTCCTTGGTGAAGAAGTAGACGCTCTTGCCGTTGGCGCCCACCACGATGTTGCCCGCGCTGGAGCTGGCGGTTTTCAGTTCAGGCCCGGCGGCGGGGGCGTTGGAAACCGGGGCGCTGGAAGCGGGCGCGCTCGACGCCGGCGCAGCGCTGCTGGGGGATGTGTTGCCGTAGGAGGTGCCGGGGCTTCCGCCGCAGCCGGCCAGGGTGACCGCGAGGATCAAGGCGGCCGCGGGGGCCAGTGCGCCAAGACCACTGATCGTGTGCAGGCGTTTCATGGGTTCGCTCCTTGTGCCGGGTCCGGCCGGATCAGCCGGACAGTCACCCGGTACGACGCCGGCGGGTGAAGAATGGTTCACAAGGACTGAACCTTTTTGGGACTGAACCTTTTTGCTGCGGTGGGCGTCGTATCAGCCGAAGGCAACAGAGGAGGCCGCGATGCCGTTGGACGGCAACATGAGCGACGAGGACGTAGTGGCCGCGATCTACCGCGACCACGGCCCCGCGCTGCGCCGCTTCGTGCTCAGTTGCACCAGCGACGAAAACCTGGCGGACGACGTCGTGCAGGAAACTGTGCTGCGGGTCTGGCAGCACGCGCCGCAGATCACCGGAAGCCTGCGCAGCTACCTGTTCCGCACGGCCCGGAACGTCATTATCGACAACTATCGCAAGGCCCGCCGCCGTCCGGCGGAAACCGGCCCCGATGCCCTGGAGGTGGCCGAGAGCAGCGAGCGGGTGGACGAACTGCTCAACCGGGTCCTCATGGAGGAGGCCCTGCTGCGGCTCAGCCACGAACACCGCGAGGTCCTGGTGGCCCTGCACTACCAGCGCTTCACGGTCAACGAGGCCGCTCTGCGGCTCAACATTCCCGCCGGCACCGTGAAATCCCGGGCCTTCTACGCCGTGCGCGCCTTGCGCACCATCCTGGACGAAATGGGGGTGAAACGATGAACGAGCACACACTCCTGGGCGCCTACCTGTTGGGCGGACTGGAACCGGCCGAGGCGCTCGCCTTCGAGGAACACCTCGCGGGCTGCGCCGCCTGCCGCCGCGAACTCGCCGAGCTGGAGAGCCTTCCCGCGCTGCTCGACGCCGTTCCCGTGCCTGACGCCGTCGCGCTCGCCACGTCTGCCGGACGGCGGCCCGCGGACAACGCCGACCCGGACGCCGTGGCGCCCGTGCTGCTGGAACTTGCCGCCCGACGTCGGAAGTCCCGGCGGTGGCGCGCCGCACTGGTGGCGGGGGTCGCCGCGGCGTGCCTCGCCGGCGGCCTCCTGGCCGGACCGGCGGTGGGCGGCTTGTTCAACCCGCCGCCCAAACCGGACGCCAGCTACTCGCTGCAGGCGGAAAACGGAATGCAGCTCACCGTGGGCCTGGTCAAGAAAACGTGGGGCACCGAGCTCGAACTCGAAGGCCGCAGCATGCCGCTCGAAGGCACCCTGTACCTGTGGGTCAAGGACCGCGACGGCGGCGAGGAACTCGCGTGCGGCTGGACTGCGACCTCCACGGGGCGCATCAAGGTCACGGGTGCCACGCCGGTGCAGCTGGCCGGGATCTCCGGGGTGGAGCTGCGGGACGAAGCCAGGAAGACGGTGGCCGCGGTTTCGGTGCCGTAATGCTGTCCGCGGAACGTGCCGATGATGACGAAGGGCCCGGCCGGCGGGATTGCCGGCCGGGCCCTTCGGCTCATGGTCGCAGGGCTAGGAAGCAGGGCTCGTGAAGGCCTGGTCGATGGCGTAGGAGTCCTCGTACATCCGGTAGCCGGAGATCTGCCCGTCCGTGACGGTCATGTGCAGGGCGAAGGAGTTCTTGAAGGTCTTGCCTGTGGCCGGGACAGGGAAAGCGTTGCGGCCCAGCGCCATGGCATGCGGGCCGTCCACCAGAAGGTGCTCGACCGCATAGTCCTCGGCGGGACCGAGGACCGCGAAGGACGCGAAGAAGTCGTCGAGCTCGTCCCGGCTGCTCCGGGTTCCGGCCCAGGGTGTGCGCGGGCTGCCGTGTACCGCGAAGGTGATCTTCGGGGCGAAGAGCTCTTTCACGGCGTCGAGGTTGCCCGCGCCAAAGTGGGCGAAGAATGCTTCTGCGACTTCGCGGGTGGTGCGTGCAGTGGTGCTCATGAGGATTCTCCTTATGCGATGTGGATGGTGGTTTTACCGATGGTCCGTGAGTGTTCGACGTGCTTGAGTGCATCCCCGACGCCTGCGAGTTCATACCGTGCACCGATGTGCGGGCGCAGATGTCCTGCGTGGTGCAGCGCCAGGACTCCGGCCAGCGCGGCATGATCCGGTTCGACGAGCATGCGGCGGAGCCGGTGATCCGACCGGGCGAGGTCGTCGTGGGCGTAGGGGTGCAGGGCGACTACCGTGCCGTGGTGCCCGGCAAGGTCCAAGGACTGCTGTGTGACCTCGCCGCCCACGGTATCCAGGACGATGTCCTGGGGTGGAATGCGGGCCGACCAGCCGGGTTCGGACCTGTCGACGACGTGCGCCGCCCCCAAGGTGTCAACCAGCGGGCGCCCGCGTGTGCTGGTTACCGCCGTCACTTCGGCGCCGAGATACATTGCGAGCTGCACCGCAAGGTGCCCCACCCCACCTGACGCGGCATGGATGAGCACTCTGTTGCCGCTGGAGATACCGGCTGTGTCGACGAGGGCCTGCCAGGCAGTCAGGGCCGCCAAGGGGATGGCCGCAAGCTCGGCCCAGGTGGGCCCCTCCGGTTCCGGGGCAGCTCCGGGAACCCGGGCTACGTGCCGCGCGGGGGCGGTGATATACCCGGCGAAGCTTCCGGCCGGATGAGGAAACCGGGGCATCCCGGCCACCGGATCACCGCGCCGTACGGTCGTGACACCCCGTCCTGTAGCTGCAATGTAACCGGCCACGTCGTAGCCGCCGACGAAAGGGACTTCCTCACCGGTGGCGAACCGTCCCCGGCGCCACGTCATGACGTCGGTAGGGTTCACCGAGGCTGCCTTGACCCGGATCAATACCTCGCCGGGTCCCGGCGTAGGGACGGGTACCTGGGTCAGGACCGGATCAGCCCCGGCGGCGAAGGTTACGGCCGCCGTCGTGGTCGGTGGCAACAGACTCACATCGTTCATGGTTCAAGGTTCCCAGCGGGAGCACCCGCCCAACAGTGGCAGGATCGCCATGCTGTGAAAGGATTCCGTCATGCGCAAAGTTGTGACCGTGGCAGTTCCAGGGGCCCCGCTGCTTGAGCTGGGGATCCCCTCCCGGCTGTTCGGGGCTGCCAGGAACGATGCTGGAGAGCCGCTCTATGAGGTGGAGCTCGCGTCGGCGGACGGCGCGGGGGAGATCCGCACGGCGGAGGGGCTCACCTTGGCTGCTCCCGCTCCGCTGGACCGGCTGGCGGATGCCGACGTCGTGATTATCAGCTCCAGCGAAAGTCTCCTTGACCCGTCCGAGTGTGACAGGCTGGCCGGGGCGGTCCGTGGGCCTGTCGTGGCGGGCGGGCAGGCGGTGGCCGGCCGCCGGATCGCCTCGATTTGCTCCGGTGCGTTCCTGTTGGGCTCGCTGGGCTTGCTCGATGGGCTTACCGTGACCACGCACTGGAGGCACAGTGAACTGCTGGCGCGGCGTCACCCCGCAGCCAAGGTGGCCCCTGACGCGCTGTTCATCGATGAAGGCCCGGTGCTGACGTCGGCCGGTGTGGCGGCGGGGATCGATCTCTGCCTGCACCTCATCCGCAGTGATCATGGAGTCCGCGTGGCCAACAAGGTCTCCCGGGCGTGCATTGTGGCTCCGTTCAGGGAGGGAGGGCAGGCCCAGTACATTGAAGCGCCGGTCGGGGGAGTGGGTGGGCCTGTCACCGCGGGCATGGTCCAGTGGCTGCTTCAGCATTTGGATCAGCACCACACCACCGCGTCCATGGCTGCCAGGGTCCACTTGAGCCCGCGCACCTTTGAACGCCGGTTCCTTGCGGAGTGCGGCACTACGCCGGGACGCTGGCTCATCCAGGCCCGCGTCCAACGGGCCAAGGAATACCTGGAGGGCACCGACCTCTCCGTTGAGGCGATTGCGCAAGCTGTCGGGATGGGGACCGGCGCCAATCTGCGCTCCCACTTCCGGCGCTGCACCGGCCAGACACTACAGAATTACCGCAAGCTGTTCTCCGGCGCCGGGGCAGACGCCGCGGCTGGCGCCGGGGCTGGTGCCGCGGCTGGCGCCGGGCACCGGTAGCCAGTACTTGGAACTGGCTACATATTTCCGGTCCACTTTCGACGAAGCTTGCGTGATGATGCTTCGCAGGATTGTTCAATTGTTCGTGGGCCTGGCGCTGTATGGCTTCTCCATCTCGGTGCTGATCAAGGCCGGGCTCGGTATTTCACCGTGGGACATCTTCCACCAGGGTCTCGGGAGGCTGACGGGGATCAGCATTGGCGCCGTCATCGTCGGGGTCAGTTTCCTGGTGTTGCTTCTGTGGATTCCCCTGAAAATCCGTCCTGGCTGGGGGACCTTGGCGAACGCCGTGCTCATCGGTACATTCGTGGACCTGTCGATGCCCCTGTTACCTGAAGCGGAAGGGATTCTCTGGCAGATCGTCTTCCTGGCCGGCGGTCTTTTCCTGCTCGCCGTGGCAAGCGCTTGCTATCTTGGTGCCGCGTTTGGTCCGGGGGCGCGCGACGGCCTGATGACAGGCCTTGCGCGGAGAACCGGCTGGTCGATCAGGCTGTGCCGCACCTTGATCGAAGTCACGGTCGCTGCCGCAGGCTGGCTGCTCGGGGGAACCCTCGGGATTGGCACCATTGCGGAGGCTTTCCTGATCGGCCCTCTGGTCCAGTGGCTCATGCCATTCTTCGCTCTGCCGCCGCGCACCACGAAACCACGGACCGCCGAGGCTCTTTACGGCCAGAATGCGGGTGGAAGCTAGCGATCCTGCCCTTGGCGTTACGCCGTGCCGGCCATCCAACCCGGCAACTGCACATTGTTGAAGCTGTAGAGGTGGATGCCGGCGATGGCCCCGTCCGGGCCGGCCAGGTCCGTGACGAGGTTTTCGGGGGAGTAGCGGTCCCCGAGGAACAGCTTGCGGGCCAGCGTCTTCTGCTTGCCAAGGAACTTCATGGACGAGCCCACGCCGATCTGGGTTGCCAGGGAGAGCAGCTTGGCCCGCGGCACGGACCCAGCCACTCCGGCCCACACCGGCAGGTGGACGCCCTCGCGCTGCAGCAGCGCTGCGTAGTTGTGGATGTCGGGTGCCGAGAAACACATCTGCGTGACGATCCGGGCGGCGAGGTGCTGCTTCGCGAGCAGGTCGTCCAGCAGGTCCAGGCTCCCGACGGCGGGATGCCCTTCGGGGTAGCCCGCGACGCCGGCCGCGATCCTGCCGCCGGAATGTTCGGCGATGTCTTCGATCAGCGGAAGGGATGAGGCATATGGCCCCGCCGGCTGCTGGGCGTCGCCGCCGATCGCGAAGACTTCTGTGATCCCCGCGGCTTCGCAGTCGCGGACGATTCCGGCCAGTTGCCCGCGGCTTTCCAGCGCCCGCGCGGCGAGGTGGGGAACGACGTCGTAGCCCAGGTCCCGGAGCTCGAGCGCCGACCGCATGGTGCGGGCCATGCCGTGGTGTGGCAGGCAGGTGATGGTCAGGGTGCTGGACGTCGGTACGGCGGCCACGAGCTTCTCGGCGATGCCGGTGGACGGAATGATTTCGATCCTTGTGGGAAACATCTTCATGCCCCCTGCGCGCCGTGGGTGAGGAGGGTTCTGGCTTCCTGGCGGGTGGTGCCGGAGTCCTGGATGCCTTCGGCAATGTGGGCAATGTGCTCCAAGTGCGTGGGGATGTCGCGGCCTTTCTTGCGCATGGCGGTGGCCCAGAGCCGGCCGGCGCGGTAGGAGGAGCGGACCAGGGGCCCGGACATGACGCCGAGGAAGCCGATCTCTTCGGCCTCGTCGGCGAGGTCCACGAATTCCTGGGGTTTGACCCAGCGGTCCACGGGCAGGTGCCGTTCGCTCGGGCGCAGGTACTGGGTGATCGTGACCAGGTCGCAGCCGGCCTCGTGCAGGTCACGCAGGGCTTCGGAGATTTCTTCGCGGGTTTCGCCCATGCCCAGGATCAGGTTGGACTTGGTGACCATCCCGTGGTTGCGGCCCTGGGTGATGACGTCCAGGGAGCGTTCGTAGCGGAACGCGGGGCGGATGCGCTTGAAGATCCGGGGCACGGTTTCGACGTTGTGCGCGAACACTTCCGGGGCCGAGTCGCAGATCGCGGCGATGTGGTCCGGGTTGCCGGAGAAGTCCGGGATGAGCAGTTCCACGCCGGTGCCGGGGTTCAGTTCGTGGATCTTGCGCACGGTTTCGGCGTAGAGCCAGACGCCTTCGTCTTCGAGGTCGTCGCGGGCCACGCCGGTCACGGTGGCGTAGCGCAGGTTCATCTGCTGCACCGAGCGGGCCACCTTGGTCGGTTCGAGCCGGTCCAGCGGGGAGGGTTTGCCGGTGTCGATCTGGCAGAAGTCGCAGCGGCGGGTGCATTCGGAGCCGCCGATCAGGAAGGTCGCTTCGCGGTCTTCCCAGCATTCGAAGATGTTCGGGCAGCCGGCTTCCTCGCACACGGTGTGCAGGCCTTCCTGCTTCACGAGGTTCTTCAGGCCCACGAACTCGGGCCCCATCTGGACCTTGGCCTTGATCCACTCGGGCTTGCGTTCGACCGGAACCGCTTTGTTGCGCTGCTCAACACGCAGCAACTTACGGCCTTCAGGTGCCAGGGTCATGGGGAACTCCAGGACTCAGGTGGCGCGGGGGCGCCACTGGATGTGGTTCCTCCCCGCTCTGTATTGGACCTGAGAGATTCCGCGTCGCTCCTGTACGGGAGGCGCTTGCCCCGTCGGTGAGCCCGGGCTGTGGGTTCAGCCGGACTGCTTTCCAGAGTTGCCTTGCCGCGGCGGTACGTGGGCCTGAGAGATTCCCGGGGAGGGTTTGCTCCTACGGCGCCTGACGGACGTACCGGCAGGACTCTCCCGCCGCAGATCATAAGCGCGTGCCGCCATGGGGCGGCACGCTTCACAGGGTACCGGCCAGTGGTGGCCGCGGGCAAAGCGCGGCGCTGCTTCGCCCGCGACGTCGGACACGGCCGCGGCGGGCACGCGCCCGTGGGCGCAGGGCGGCTCAGCCCGCGTTCGCGCGGAATTCGGCCAGCAGCCCGGGGTCCTCGCAGGCTTTGGCGAACGCGTCGATCCGTCGTTCGATTTCCCGGCCCAGCAGCCAGCCGCCGATCCGCTCCGCGAGCGGTTTCAGGAGAGCCGGGCGGCAGGAAAAGGTGTACTTCCACACGGCACGGGTGCCGCCGTCGTCGGGGGTGAAGCGCCAGCCGCCGCCGAAGTTCTCGAAGAACCACGGCCCCGCCACCATGGTCATGCCCACGTTCCGGGGCGGCGCGTAGGACACGTATTCGCTCACCATGCGCAGGCCCATCCGGGACACCGTGCGGGTGCGGACGCCCTTGCCCGCGGCCGTGGCGCCGTCGGCGAAGGACTGTGCGGAAATGAACGGGTCCCATTTCAGTCGGAACGCGCCGGTGGTCTGGGACATGGCGAAGGCCGTTTCGGGGTCGAGCCGGATGAACCGTTCCGCGCGCACCTGGGGCATCGGGCTACACCTTGCGGTAGCAGAGGTCGAAGATCATCCGGCCGGCCTCGTGGGCCTTGTTCTCGAAGCTGGTGCGGATGCGGCCGTCGAAGCGCGGGGCCCAGCCGCCCACGTGGTCCACGCCTTCGTTCGGGCCGGTGTGTTCGGTGCTGACCGGGGCGCGGCCCTCCTTGACGGGCGCGCCGCCCACCACGGACTCGACGCCGGATTCCCACACCTTGGTGAGCGGGCTCTCCGGGCCGGAGCGTTCGCCGTCGTGCAGGTTCTCGAAGTCCTGCGACTCCGCCACGACATTGCGGACGTGGACGGCATAGTTGGACCAGTCGGTGGCGACCCGCCAGAGGCCGCCCTTCTCCAGGACGCGGGCCACGAGCCGGGCGAATTCCGTCTGGATGAGGCGGCGCTTGTGATGGCGGGACTTGTGCCACGGGTCGGGGAAGAAGACCCAGACCTCGCTGACGGAGCCGGCCGGGAGCATGGTGGCCAGGACTTCGGGGGCGTTGGCCTCCACAACGCGCACGTTGCTCAGGCCGCGGCTGGCGATCTTGATCAGGGTGTTGGCCAGGCCGGGGGTGTAGACCTCGACGGCGAGGAAGTCCTTGTCCGGGTTCTCCTCCGCGGCGTGGCAGACGGCTTCGCCGAGGCCTGAACCGATTTCCACCACCAGGGGGGCCTTGCGGCCGAACTCTGCTTCGGCGTCGAACACGTAATCCGGGTGCACCGACGTATTGGCGACATGCCGCGGCACGTCCAGCACCCAGCGGTCCGCATGCTCGTCCCAGGCCTGCTGCCGGCGGCCCTGCAGGCGGGTGCCGCGGCGCACGAAGCTGACCGGACGGCCGCCGTAGGTGCCGAAGGAGGCCTGGCTGCCGGGGGTGACGGGACGCGGCGTCGAAGGCTCGGCAGTGGACTGCGGAATGTCGGGGGTGCTCATCCCTTTCAGGATACGGGGCCTCAGGAGGGCGCGGTGCCGCGGAGCCTGCCTCAGGCGAAGGTCCGCGCCGCCAGGGCCTTCTTGAATGATGCGGCCGCGGCCTTGCTGCTGTTGATCCGCCAGTCGGTCTCCTTGAGGAAATGGAACCAGATGAAGGCGTCCACGTCCGGCTGCGCGTCGAGGTAGGGTATGGCGTCGCGGATCCAGTCCGGTTTCGACCCGCCGAGTTCGCTGGAGGCCGTTTCGGAGACGACGATCCTCTTGCCGGTTCCAAGCGCCCGTAGGGCGTCGAGCCCGGGCGCGAAGACCTGCGACGGTGTCTTCCAGGTGGACCAGCTCTGGCTGGTGCCGAAGTTGTAGGAGTCCAGCCCGAGCTGGTCCACCACGCCGTTTCCGGGATAGATGGCGGCGAGCGGCACGGATCCCGGGTAGGGGTCGTTCACGGACCACAGCCACAGCGGACGGGCCCCGTTGGCGTCGAAGAGCGCATGGATGTGGTTCCACGCGGCAAGGTAGTCGTCCGTCGTGGTCCCGTTGACGCCCGGGCACCACGGGTACCAGTTGCCGTTCATTTCGTGGGCGAAGCGGATGGTCACCTGGCCGCCGTACGGTGCCAGCGCCGTGGCCCACGAGAGGAGGTAGTCGTCGAAGAATCCGGCGGCGATCCTGGCGAGGGCGTAGGAGGGCTGTTGGAGGCCGCCGCCCCAAGCCCAGGGTTCCCACGTGATCACGGGCCGGGCTCCCCGGGCCAGGCTGGCCTGCACTTCGGACACGGGGGCGGATTGCTCGAAATCCTTGTAGAGCAGCAGCAGCCGGGGAGCTTCACCGGCCAGCCGCGTCACCTCGTCCAGCCCGGCCGTGTCCAGCGGGCCGCCCGGGGTGGCAACACCGAAGGCCAGCTGCGGTGTCCCTGCCACGGGTGCCGGGGGCCGTGCTGCGGAGGCCTGGGTGGCCGCGGCGGCAGCCAGGCCGACGGCGCCCGCGGCCCCGAGAAGCGCCCTTCGGGAGAGGACGCCGGCCCGGGAGGTGCCGGATACAGGGGAGGGTTCGGAGTGCTGCGGGGACATGGGGCCTCCAGCTGTTCGAGACGGGACGACAAAGCGAGACCTGCGGTACGGGCACAACTTTAGGCCGGGACGATGAACGGCAACATAAGGGCGGCGTGTAAATTTCGGAGCGTGAGACGCAACGCCGAGAACCCCGAGCTGCTGGTCGACGCCGAGATCGACGAGGTCCCGGCCGCGGCCCCCACACAGGTTTCCACGGGGAAGGGCCTGGTGTACCTGGGGACGTGCCTGGTGCTGATCGGCCTTAACCTGCGCACGGTGTTCTCCAGCTTTTCGGCGGTGCTTCCGGAGATTACGGCCGACGCCGGGCTGCCGGGCTGGGCGGTGGTGGTCCTCACCACTGTGCCGGTCACCCTGCTCGGCGTATTCGCGCCGCTGGCTCCCGTGCTGGCGCGGCGTTTCGGTGCCGAACGGGTGCTGCTGGGCGCCATGGCCGTCCTGACGGCGGGACTGCTCCTGCGCCCGCTGGATCTCCCCGGCGCCGGCCATGTGCCCGCCTTGCTGGCCGGAACCGCGGCCTGTGGCGCCGCGATCGCCCTGTGCAACGTGCTGCTGCCCGGTGTGGTGAAGCGCGACTTCCCGCACCGGCTCGGCCTCATGGGCGGCCTCTATACGACGGCGATCTGCGCCTCCGCTGCGCTCGGTGCCGGCTTCACCTATCCGGTGTTCCGCGCAGCCGGGCACTGGACTGCGGCGCTCTGGTTCTGGGCGCTGCCCGCCGCCGTCGTGCTGTTGCTGTTCCTGCCGCTGGCGCTCCGCCAGCCGTCCGTCCGGCACCAGGTGCAGGCCGAGGGCGTGAGCGTGTGGCGTTCCGCCGTCGCCTGGCAGGTGACCGTCTTCATGGTGCTGCAGGCCATGATGTCCTTCAGCGTGTTCGCCTGGCTGGCGCCGATCCTGCGCGAGCGGGGGATCGACGGCGGCACGGCCGGGCTGATCGTGTCCGCCTCGATTGCGCTGCAGATGCTCGGCTCGCTGTTCGCTCCGGGGCTGGCCGCCCGGTTCAAAGACCAGCGGGCGATCAATGTGGTGGTGGCGCTGATGACCGGTGGCGGCTTCGCGCTGAGCATCTTCGGGCCCGTGGAACTCGTGTGGCTGTGGACGGGACTGCTGGGCCTGGGCCAGGGGAGCCTCACCGCCGTCGCCCTGACGATGATCATGCTGCGCACCCGCGCGGCGCACACGGCGGCGCACCTGTCGGGCATGATGCAGGGAGTCGGCTACGGTCTGGGCTCCACGGGAACGTTGCTGGTAGGCCAGCTGCACCAGGCCACCGGCGGTTTCGCGGCGGCCGGTGTCCTGTTCGTGGTGGTCGGTTCGCTGGCGGCGGTGTTCGGCTACCGTGCCGGCCGGAACCGGTATGTGGAGGGGTGAGCTTCAAAGGCGCTTACAGGCGGCCCAGACTAGGCTCTATGCTGTGCAGATCCGGCCGGGCCCTCATGAGCAGGTGGTGGAATCGCATGAAGGATGAACGCCCCAGTAGAGAGGCGGAAGGCATGAACGGGCCGCTGATAGACCGTCCCGACCGTTGTTTCCAGGTCTGGGGATACAGTGTCAGCCTGGCCAGGCTTCTCCTGCGGAGTACGAAGTCGGTGTTTCCCGATGAGACTGTGACGACACGGATCGATGTCCTGTTTCAGGACGTGGATGCCATGTTCTTGCCAAAAACCCTTATGCAGGGACTTGTGGTCACTGTTGCCGATAGGGAGGCGATGGAGCGGATCATCGATGAAACCGGAATATTGCCGGACGGTAGCACGAAATTCTTCGACATCGAGTGTGGCGGGCGGCGGGGGTTCGTGATCGCTGGGGTGGTTGTCGAGACCGAAGACCAGCGCGAGTTCGACGAGCCAAGTGAGTACTGGCCCCACGCGTTCGGACGCCCAGGAGTGTGATTGGTGGCGGTCTCTTTGCCGCGGTAAATGTCACCCTGCTAGTCCTCAAAGGGTTTTGATCGCCTGTAGAAAGTCGCCCGGGACATACCGAGGTACCAGGCAACTTGCGCCGCCGGCTTCGAAGTCAGAAAAAGCGTGAGAAGTTTGCCAGGACCACCGGTGCCGCGATGAACAGGGCAAGGATCCATCCGGTGCGCCGACGCCGCGCCCGGTCCACAAGAGTGCGAAGGGCAGTGAATTCACGCTGAAGGAAAGCGGCGTCCGCACTGACCGGCGGGTTCTTGTGCCAGGTTTCCGGTCGGACGGCCGCCGCCGCAACCACGGCCACCTGCCTTAGGGTGAGCGTGGTCGGTCGGCCGTTGAGCCAGCCCAGGAGCTGGCGGTCCGTGACCACGGCGACGCCGGAGGGCCTTTCCCTGACTGTCATGCTCTTGGGAGAAACCACGACGACGACGCCGGTGACTTCCACGGCTTGATTGGCCCCGCGGGTAAGAAGTTTCTCTGCCCGGGCAGCTTCATAGCCGGCGTTGTGGAGGTGGCGCTGCTTCTTGCCCGCGACCATCAGCGTTCGTCCGGCCACCCAAACGGATTGACCCGTGTGGTTCTTGGTGTTGAGGGTGAACACACCGGCCGGACCGATCAGGACGTGATCGATATCGGACGTGCCGGCGCCGACCGGGACGGCGTGCAGGACCGTCCATTCGGGCCCCAGACGTTCAAGGACCCTCCCTACTGCTACCTCGCCGAGGGCTCCCTTGTACCAGGGATGGTTGTCCGGGCTCAGCGGGTCTGCACCAAAAACGCGCCCCAGAAAGGACAGGGAAGGCTTATCCTTCCGGTCGGCCAGCAACTTCTCGATGACCGCTTGTCCAGGGATCCGGTTACTCAGCCCGCCGTGCTTTGGGATCGCGTCGGGTCTTGGCGGAAAACCCTGTGATAAGGAGTCGGACGTCATGAAGTTCCCATATCTTCGTCCCGCCCGTCAGTACGAAGGTCGGTCTGGGCCAGCCAGCCCATGGCCTCGTTCCTGGACGTGAAAAAGCGGCCGGGACACGGTGGGCGGACGCTGAGAAAAAAACTGGCGATGACCCGATCCACCGGACCGGATCCGAGCAAGGCGATCCGAGAGGCGGCGCAGGGCGTGGAGAACATGGACCGGGCATCCCGGCTGAAACCGTCCATGAGCGCCAAGTCGACCAGCATCGGGCGTTCGGACTCACCGCAGACCTCGTTGACGGCCACCATGGCCGCAAGGGCGTCGGCGGCTTCGATGGTGCCTCTGGGCTTCCAGAGGACGTGGATGACGCCATCGGTCCGCAGTTCCACGGTGCCTTTGCCGACCTGAACGATGAATCGCTCCCTGAGCAGGCGCCTTGCGGCTCGCGTCATCGAAGCATCGGCCGGCTCTTGGAGTGAGGTCATCGGGACGCGTGGGAAGCGTTCGAAAGGGCTTGCTCGAAGCTTTCTGCAACGGGGGCGGAACATGAGGACCGGTCCACGCTTGTGAGCAAGGGGTGGCTTGTTGATTCGACGTCGAACTGCATCCTCGCCAGCTTTCTCCCGCGTCGGGCCCCACTGGAAACGGCCCGAACCGCCGTCCCGAGACCATGCTTACAGGAAGGACGGTCAGCGATGACGTTCTCGGGGAAATCCTTGGGAAATCCTGTGGAGCATGCGGTACCTCCGTCGGATGCAAACTCCGGACGTACGCCCTGTCACCTGAGCCCGTGGCGGAAGACCCACAGGTCCTTCGGGCCGCCGTCGAAACTCCAGTCCCGCTCCGGAACCCGCCGGAACCCGAGCGATTCGTAGAGCCGGTGTGCCGGGGCCATCCAGGCGCCGCTGGTGATGGCCACGGCCTCCACGCCCTCGAGCGACCGGGCGTGGTCCAGGATCCGCTCCACGATCCGGCGCCCGACGCCGAGGCCCTGCGCTGCCGGGTCCACTGCCAGCATGCGGAACTCGAGCTCGCCGTCGAGCGCCACCTCGGTGTATTTCCGGCCCGGGTGGGTGAGCATCACCGAGCCGACGGCGCGGCTGCCGGCTTCGGCGATCCACAGCTCGGCGTGGCCGGCGCGCTGCTCCACGTCGCCCAGGATCGCGAGGTAGGGATGGCCGGCGGTGACGTGGCCCGCGTCGAGGTAGGCGGCAAGCGTGATGCGCCGGATCTCGGCGAAGTCGCCCGCCCCCGCCGTCCTGATGCGGAGGGCGGTGTTCGTGTCGGCCACCGTCACGCGGACGCTGCCCCGACGTACGAATCCAGGCGCCCGAGCACCGGCTGCGAGGAATGCTGCCCGACGGCGTCGGCCCCTACCGCGTTGGCGGCCGCGAGCGCCTGCTCGTCGGACAGGCCGTTGCGCAGGCCCAGCACGAAGGCGGCGCAGAAGGCATCGCCGGCGCCGATCGTGTTGACCACCGTGGCGCTGCGGCCGGCGGCGCGGGCCACCTCCTTGCCGTCCCGGAACAGGGCCGAGCCGTCCTTTCCGTAGGTGACGGCCACCAGCCGGGCCTGCGACAGCTCCGGGATGAGTTCGTATTCGGTTTCGTTGACGATCACCAGGTCGCAGCGCTCCACCAGTTCCGCGGGCAGGGACTGCGCCGGGGCGGCGTTGAGGGCGAAGAAGCCGGGGTGCCTGCGGGAGGCCTCGACGACGACGTCCAGGCCCACCTCGAGCTGGCAAAGGAGGGTTTCGTCCTCCGCGAAGCCGACGCCGTCCAGGGACACCTCGCCGTTGGCGCCGGGGCACACGACGATCTGGTTCTCGCCGGCGCTATCGACGACGATCAGCGCGGTTCCGGTGGGCGTGCTGCGGTGCGCGACGTCGGACACGTCCACTCCCGCGGCGGTGAGCGCCTCGAGCATTTCGCGGCCGGCGTCGTCGTCACCGACGGCGCCGATCATCCGGGCGGCGCCGTCCAAGCGGGCTGCAGCGGCGGCCTGGTTGGCGCCCTTGCCGCCCGGCTGCCTGCTCAGCGCACCGCCGCCGATGGTTTCGCCCGCGGTCGGGAGGCGTTCCGCCGTCGCGATGAGATCAAGGTTGATGCTGCCGAGCACGGTGAGGGCGCGGCGGTTCGGGAATGGCCCGCTGGAAGAAGGCCGGGTCGAAGAAGTCATGGGGGACAGTGTAGTCATTTTCACACTTAAATGTTGTACTTGTTCGTAATACATGCTTGTATAACAACTCGAATCCATAAGGTTCCCGTCGTCCCCAACCCGACGAAACCGCGCCGGACCACCCCGCCCGGACAAACCACCGCTGACAAACCAAGCCCGAGAAACACCGCCCGACGAACAAGGGAGTTTGTTGTGATTTCCTCACCTGCCAACGCGCCCGCCGCCAACGGCGCCGACGCCAAGACCGCCCAGACCGATGTCCCTGCCAGCCTCCAGGACGCCGACGCGCAGTCCGCCGGCCGCCGCCCCAAGGCCGCCGTCCTCATCACCACGCTCCTGCTGGGCGTGCTGTCCTTCCAGCTCAACGCCAGCATGGTCACCCCGGCGCTGCCGCACATCGGCGCGCACTTCGGCGCCGACGCCGGAGCGGTGGCCCAGGTGCAGTCCATGTTCTTCCTGGCCGGCGCCATCTCCGGGCCCATCATGGGCCGCTGGAGCGACTTCATCGGCCGACGCCGGGCCCTCCTGCTGGTCCTCGGCGTCATGGCCGTAGGTACCGTGCTCTGCCTGCTCGCCCCCAGCCTGCCGCTGCTGGTCGCAGGGCGCTTCCTCCAGGGCGTGTCCAGCGCCATCTTCGCGCTCGCCTACATTGTGCTCCGGGAAAACCTCGATGCCCGTTCCTTCGGAACCTCGGTGGGCATCATCGCCGCGGTCAACGGCGGAATCGCCGGCTTCGACGGCTACGCCGGCGGCCTGATGACCGAGGCCTTCGGTTTCCAGTCGATCTTCCTGGTGGTCCTGGGCCTCGCCGCGATCGCCGCGGTGTGCATCATCCGCTTCGTCCCCGCTGGCCGCGCCGGCGGCACCGCGGGCACCAGCGGAAACATGGACTGGTGGGGAGCGGCCTTCCTTTCGGTCTTCCTTGTCTGCCTGAGCTACTTCGTCAGCACCGGCTCCTCCGCCGGCTGGACCTCCGTTCCGGCACTGGCCCTCCTGGCCGGAACCGTGGCCGCCTTCATCGCCTTCTGCGCCGCGGAAAAACGCCGCAGCTCGCCCCTGATCGCCGTGCACCACCTGCGCTCCCGCCAGGTCTGGACGGTCATCGCCACCACCGTGCTCACCCTCGCCGGCATCTTCGCGATCATGAACTTCACCGTGGTGCTGCTCAGCCAGGACGGCAAGAACGGCTTCGGCTTCAGCGCCTCACTCTCCGCCCTGCTCTTCCTCACCCCGGCCGCGCTCATCGGCGTTTTCGCCGCACCCCTGGCCGGCTGGCTGACGGGCCGCATGGGCTGGATCAGGACCCTGCGCATCGGCACTGCACTGAGCCTCGTCTGCGCCGTGGCGGCAGCCCTCTTCGCCGGAAACGAATGGGCCGTCCTGGCCGCCGTAGCCGCCCTCGGCATCTTCTACAACGGCTTCTTCCTCACCGCCATCAACGGACTCTCCGTGCTCCTCTCGCCCAAGGAAGCCCCGGGCTCCCTACCCGGCATCAACGGCGCCTCCTTCGGCACCGGAGCGAGCCTCGGCGTCGTCCTCGTGGCACCCTTCGCCGGACTCGGCACCCAGGGCGGCTACGGCGTCGCGCTCTGGATTTCGGTGGGCATCACCGCGGCGGCCCTGCTGGTCAGCCTCCTGGTCCCCGCCCCCGACGCCTCCGCCTAAGCCCGCACCCTCCCACAGAAAAGAGACATCTGGACATGCTGCCCTTCTACCTGGACTGCGACACCGGAATCGACGACGCCCTGGCCCTGGCCTACCTGCTCGCCCGGCCCGAGGCCCGGCTGCTCGGCATCGGCAGCGTCAGCGGGAACGTCGCCGCCGCCACCGGCGCCGTGAACACCCTTGATCTGCTGCGCCTGGCCGGCCGGCCCGAGATCCCCGTCGCCGTGGGTGCCCACGACTTCCAGGCCCGCGCGTTCGGCGGCGGAGCGCCCCACGTGCACGGCAGCAACGGCATCGGCGAGGTGGCGCTGCCCGCGTCCGGCGCCGCGCCGCTGTCCGAGACCGCCGCCGAAATGCTGGTCCGGCTGGCCCGCGAAAACCCCGGCGAACTGCGCGTGCTGGCCATCGGCCCGCTGACCAACATTGCCGAGGCCCTGCGTCTGGAGCCGCGACTGCCCGAACTGGTCGCCGAAATCACCATCATGGGCGGCGCCGCAATGGTCCCGGGCAACATCAGCCCGCTGGCCGAGGCCAACATCGGCAACGATCCCGAGGCCGCGCGCGAGGTCCTCGCCGCCCGGTGGAACATCAAGCTGGTGCCGCTGGACGTGACCATGAGCAACGTCCTGGAAGAGGAGCACCGCCTGGAACTGCTCGCCTCGGACAGCCCGCTGGCCCGCGCCCTGGGCGAGATGCTGGGCTACTACTACCGCTTCTACGAAGGCATCTTCGGCCGCGCCTGCTCGGCGATGCACGATCCCCTCGCCGCCGCGGTGGCCGTCGACGCCGTCGCGCTGCGCACCGCGCCGGTGGTCCACGTGGAGGTCGACGCCGGTGACGGGCCGGGCCGCGGGCAGACGGTCTGCGACCTGCGCGGCGTGCACCTGGGCTACCCGGAGCAGGCCGGTGCCCATTGCCAGGTGGTCCTGGAACTCGAAGAGGACTTCGCGCCGCACCTGATGTCGGCACTGCTGGCACCCGTGCCGGTGGCCGTGGAGGCCTAGTCCGCTACGGCACATGTCCTCCCGACGCGGCAAAGGACGGACATATCAGCGATATGTCCGTCCTTCGCTTGCGGAAGAGGACATGTCCGGGGAAGGTGCGGCTTGAGGCGGAGGCCCGGATCCAGGGGCCTGCGGCGACCAGGACTCAGGACTGGCCGGCCACCGTCAGCGTGATGAGCACGCAGTTCAGGATGACGATCAGCGTGGCGCTGGTCCAGCCCGCGATCTTCAGGGCCTTGGAGTCGACGTGGATGCCCATGACGCTGCGGTTGCCGGTGAGGCGGATCAGTGGGATCAGGGCGAAGGGGATGCCGAAGCTGAGCAGCACCTGGCTGAGCACGAGCGCCAGGGTCGGTTCGATGCCGGCGCCCAGGATGATCAGGGCCGGAATCAGGGTGATCACGCGGCGGGCCAGCAGCGGGACGCGGATCTTCAGTAGCCCGCCCATGATGGTGGCGCCCGCGTAGCAGCCCACCGACGTCGAGGCCAGGCCGGAGGCCAGCAGGCCGACCGCGAAAACGACGCCGATGACCGGGCCCAGGGCGGACGTGACGGCGGCGTGGGCGCCGGCGATGGTGTCGGTTCCTTCGATGCCGCGCAGGCTCGAGGCCGCCAGGAGCAGCATGGAGATGTTCACGACGCCGGCCAGCAGCAGGGCTCCGACGACGTCGAAACGCGTGGCCCGGATCAGCTTGGTCCGCACGGCGGGGTCTTCGGAGAAGCCGTGCCGGTCCCGGGCCAGGGCCGAGTGCAGGTAGATCGCGTGCGGCATCACGGTGGCGCCCAGCATGCTCGCGGCGAGCAGGACCGTGTCCGTGCCTTCAAAACGGGGGAGCAGACCGCCCAGGGCGCTGCCGCCGTCGGGCGCGTTGACGAACAAACCGGACATGAACCCGACCGCAATGACCCCGAGCAGGACGAGGATCGCGTACTCAAAGCTCTTCTGCCCGCGCTGCGACTGCAATGCCAGCAGCGCCATCGATGCCAGGCCGATGATGACACCGCCCGCCAGCAGGGGAAGCCCGAACAGCAGGTTCAGGGCCACGGCGCCACCGATCACTTCTGCCATGTCCGTGGCCCCGGCGACGATTTCGGCCTGGGCCCAGTACAGGCGCCGGCGCGTGGTGCCGAGGCGCTTTCCGAGGATCTCCGGCAGGCTCATGCCCGTGGCCAGGCCCAGCTTCGCGGACTGGTACTGCACCAGCACCGCCATGGCGTTGGCCATGACCAGCACCCACACCAGGAGGTAGCCGTAGCTCGCGCCCGCGGTGAGGTTCGCGGCCACGTTGCCGGGATCGACGTAGGCGATGGCGGCAACGAAGGCCGGTCCCAGCAGCAGCAGGCGCGACCAGACCTTTGCCGGTGTGGTGCGTGTTCGGGTGATGGTAGGCGCAGCCATTGGGGGTCCTTATGTGTCAGGGCATCTCCTACGAGGATAGCGAATATTTAGGCACGCCGAAAATATGATTTTAGGAATCCCGTTCGAATGCCCGGCCCGAGCGTTCTTGAGCGCCCCTGCGAGCGTCCTGGAGCGCCCCTTCAGGCCGTCTGGAGCGACCCTTCAGCGTGGGTGCGCCGTCCGCCGCGACGACGCGGCATAATCGGGTGGATGGTCATGAACGCACCTTTGCGCGAGCTGGACGGGCTGGACCGACGGATCGTCGGGGCCCTGCAAGTCAACGGCCGCGCGTCCTGGCGGCGCATCGCCGAGGTGCTGGGGGAGTCCTTCAGTACCGTGACCCGGCGCGGCATGGCCCTGCTCGAATCCGGGACGGTGCGGGTTGCCGGACTCGTGACCCTCGGCCCCACCCATCTGGTGGAGGTCCAGTGCGAACCGGCGAAGCTGGCCGGCATCGCGGAGGAACTGGCCAAAGACCCGGACGCCAACTTCCTCTATGCCCTCACCAGCCCCACGCGCCTGCTTTTCGAGGTCCAGGCCCGCCCGGGCCGGCTCTCCAGCCTGGTGCTGGAGGAGCTCCCCGCGCTGGAGGGCGTCACGCAGGTGAACGCCTGGCCGCTCATGGAGTATTTCCGCACCGTGGCCGAATGGCACCCCGGCCCCGTCACCGCCGAGGAAACCGCGGCCCTGCAGGACTTCCCCTCGCCGCTGTCCCGGCCGAGCGCCAGCGCCATCCTCGACGACGTCGACGCCCGCCTCGTGCAGCTCCTCGTCGAGGACGGGCGGGTGCCCGTCGCCGATCTCGGCGAGGCCGTGGGCCTCTCGGCCCCCGCGGTCCGGCGCCGGCTCAACGCCTTGTTCGAACAGGACACCCTCACCGTCCGGGCAATCGTCGAACCCGCGGACATCGGCCTACCCATCGAGGCCGTCATCTGGGTCCGCACGGCGCCCACGGACGTCGTGGAGGTCGGCCGCCTCATCGGCGGCGAACCCGCGGTGCGCTATGCAGCCATGGCCCTGGGTGAGTTTCAGATCATGGCCAACGTGACGCTCCCGAGCCTGAACGAGCTGCGCGCCTTCCTGCTCGAATCCCCCTGGGCCGGCCGTGCCCTCGCCGTGCGCAGTTCGCTCGTGGTCCGCGCGTACAAGCGCGGCGGCGTGCGCATGCCCGAGCGCCCCTGAGTCAGTAACTCTGGTTTCGCGCTGATCCAACGCTGATCCCGCGCCGGCCGCGTCACGCCCGGCAGTTTTTCCGAACCCCCGACGGCGTCCTGCCGCGCCTTTCTGCGGCCCGCTGCGCTTCCGCGCGCCCAAAGCCTGCTTCGCGTGACGCCCTGTGCGATCCTCGCGGCGCCGCGCGGAGCCCTGCCTCCGGAAGGAAACCTTCCGCACACCCCTAGCCAAATGTGATTGACGCCACTATGGTGATTCATTAACTCCAACAGGGCCAAATGAACGGCTCAAAAGGAAACAAAGTAAAGGCTCAATGAATCATGATGAATGAAATGGTATACCGCGGGGCGGTGGAGCTCACAGCGCTCCTGCGCTCCCGCGAGGTATCCGCCGTCGAGGTGCTCGAAGCCCACCTCGAACAGATCGACCGCCTCAACCCGCTCGTGAACGCCGTGGTCACCATCGACGAAGAAGGTGCCCGCGCGGCCGCAGCCGAGGCCGACCGCAAGCTCGCGGCGGGCGTTGCACTTGGGCCCCTGCACGGGCTGCCCATCAGCTTCAAGGACACCGCCCGCACGGCCGGGATGCGCACCACCTTCGGGCACCCGCGCCACGCCGATTTCGTGCCGGACAGCAACGACCTCCATGTGCAGCGCATCCTGGACGCCGGCGCCATCCGTGTGGGCAAGACCAACGTCCCGGAATACGCCGCCGGATCGCACACCTTCAACCGGCTCTTCGGCACCACCCGGAACCCCTACGACCCTTCGAAGTCGGCCGGCGGCAGCAGCGGCGGCGCGGCGGCGGCCCTCGCCTCCGGCTTCCAGCCGATCGCCGACGGCAGCGACATGGGCGGCTCCCTGCGCAACCCGGCGTCGTTCTGCAATGTGGTGGGCCTGCGTCCGACGCCGGGCATGGTCCCCAACACCGACGGCGGCAACGTCTTCTTCCCGTTGGGCGTCGCCGGCCCGATGGGCCGCACCGCGGAGGACACCGCACTGCTGTTCTCGGCCATGCGCGGCGCCACCCCGGACGACCCCTTCTCCGTGTTCCCGGCCGAGGAAGCGCACGCCGGCGAGCCGTCCCCGCAGGACTTCGCCGGACTGCGCATCGCTTACGCCCCCACGCTCGGCGGCCGGATTCCGGTATCCCGGGACGTCCTGGACGTCCTCGACCCCCAGGCCAAGGCGCTGGCGGAACTCGGCGCCCACGTGGAGATCGACTGCCCGGACCTGGACGGCTCGGACGAAGTGTTCCGGGTGCTGCGTGCGGCCAGTTTCCACGCCGCCTGGGGTGACGACCTCGACGCCGATCCCGGCCTGTTCAACCACTTCCTCGCCGGAAACATCCGCGACGGCGCCGGCCTGAGCGGGCGCGACGTGTTCCGTGCCGAAGAAGGCATGACCCGGCTCATCCGCAAGGCGGCCGAGTTCTTCACCCGCTACGACCTCGTGATCGCCCCGGCCTCCCAGCTGGCGCCGTTCGACGCGGACCTCGAATACCCCACAGAAATCGAGGGCGAGCAGCTCGAAAACTACCTCGACTGGATGCGCGCCCCGTACCTGTTCACCCCGCTGGGACTCCCGGCCCTGTCCGTCCCGGCCGGCTTCACGCCGTCGGGCCTTCCCGTCGGCCTCCAGATGGTCGGCGCACGCGGCAGCGATGTCCGCCTGCTCCGCCTGGCCTCCGCCTTCGAACAACTCTCATCCTGCTCAGCCGTTCACCCCCAAGGAGCTGCAGTCCTATGAGTACCGCCCTCGCCTCACCCAAGCGGCTTTCCATCGCCGCCGTGCCCGTCGTCGGCATGATCGTCACTCCGTTCCTGCCCTTCGTTTCCACCCCCACCCTGTGGCTGGGCCTGCCCGCCGCGATCGTCTGGATGGGCCTGATGATCATCGCCACCGTGGCCGCCCTGCAGATCATCGAGCGCAGCTACCTGCGCGAAGGCGGCGCCGAACTGGACCGGCTCGAACTCGAGCTGTCCGAACAGCGCCGCGCCGCACTCGACTCGAACGGACCGGAGGCCCACTGATGCTTACCGTCGCCATCATCATCGGAATCATCGGCATCGGTGCCCTCGGCATCGCCGGCCGCGGCCGCCAGACCGAGCTCTCCGGCTGGACGGTCGGAAAGCGCGACCTGCCACGCTGGACCACCTGGTTCCTGCAGGCCGGCGAATCCCTCACCACCTTCAGCTTCCTGGGCCTGGCCGGCATCGCCTTCGGCGGCGGCGTGGCAGCACTCTTCGCGGTGGCCTACCTGACCATCACCTGCATCCTGCAGTACTTCGTGGTTCCGCGGCAGCGCGAACTCGGCGCACACCGCGGCTACCTCACCATGGCCGACTTCTTCGGGGACCGTTTCAAAAGCAAGTCCCTGGGCAAGACCGTGGCCCTCGTCGGCGCCGTCTTCCTGATCCCGTACCTGCAGCTGCAGATCACCGGCCTCGGACTGATCGTCCAGCTGGCCACAGGCAGCGAATCCGCCCGCGGATACAGCATGGCCGTGGCGAGCGTCCTGGTGGTGGTCTTCGTCATCTGGGCGGGCATCCGCGGCCTGGCCAAGGTGGCCATCTTCAAGGACTTCGCAATGCTCGCCGCCCTCGTGATCGTCCTGGCCGGCGTGGTGGCAGGCATCGGCGGCATCCCGGACATCTTCGCCAAGGTCATCGACACCGCCCCGGACTACCTCACCATCACCCGCCCCGGTTTCGACGCCACCTTCTGGGTGACCTCCGTGATCGTCACGAGCATCGGCGCGGGGCTCAACACCTTCCCGCACCTGTGGCCGCCGGTCCTGGCCGCCAAGAGTGGGGCCGTGCTTCGGGACAACGTTAAATGGCTTGCGGTCTACCAGTTCCTGCTGCTCATCCCCATCACCGCAGGCATCGCCGCGACCCTCATCCTCGACCCCAAGACCAAGGGCAACCAGGTCCTGCTGAGCGTCGCCCAGCACACCCTGCCCGAGCCCCTTATCGCGGTCATCGCGATCGGCGGAGCGGCGGCCGCCATGGTTCCGGCCGGCGCCATCGCCATGGGCATATCCTCGCTGGTCTCGAACAACCTGCTCACGGTCAAGAACCCCAAGCTGCGGTTCCGGCTCAACCACGTGGTGGTCGCCGTCGCCGTCGGCCTGGCCCTGGCCTTCGGGCTGGCGAAGTCGGACATCGGCGCGTTGCTGTTGCTCACCTACGGGGGCCTCACCCAGCTGGCGCCCGCCGTCGCAATCGCCATCGGCCGCAAGGTGAAGGTCGGTGCGGTCCCGGTCAACATTGGCATCATCGTCGGCACCCTCACGGTCGCCGTCATCACCTTCGGGAACATCCCCACCGGCGGCGTGGATTCGGGCCTGATCGCCCTCGCGCCGAACCTCCTGGTGCTCGTGGCCGGGGAGTTCATCCGGCGCCGCCGCAACCCGCTCGGGGTCCAGGACACCGCGGACGAAGATTCACTCAGCGGGCGCCCGGCAGTGGGAGCCCAGGCGTGACGGGCACGGCAACTGGGCCTCTGCACGGCAAGCTCGTCGTCGACCTCTCCCGCGCCCTCGCCGGCCCGCACGCCGGCATGATGCTCGGCGACCTCGGCGCCCGCGTCATCAAGGTGGAGAATCCCGACGGCGGCGACGACACCCGCGGCTGGGGCCCGCCGTTCGTGGACACCCCGGAAGGCCGCGAGTCGACCTACTTCCTCTCCTGCAACCGGAACAAGGAGTCCCTGCGCCTGGACCTGAAGTCCGAGGACGGCAAGGAAACCCTCCGCGAACTCCTGCGCCGCGCGGACGTGCTCATCGAGAACTTCCGCCCCGGCACCCTGGACCGGCTGGGCTTCGACCCCGCCACCCTCGAGGAGCTCAACCCGCAGCTCGTCGTGCTGGCCATCAGTGGCTTTGGGCACGACGGTCCGGAAGGCCGCCGCGCCGGCTACGACCAGATCGCCCAGGGCGAGGCCGGGCTGATGTCCCTCACCGGCTCCGGGCCGGACGATCTCCAGCGGGTCGGCGTTCCGATCGGGGACGTCCTGGCCGGCATCCATGGCGCCTACGGGGTGCTCGCGGCCCTGCTCGAACGTGAACAGACCGGCCGCGGGAAGGTGGTGCGGACCTCGCTGCTTTCCTCGATCGTGGGCGTGCTGGCGTTCCAGGGCACCCGTTGGACGGTGGGCGGCCAGGTGCCTCAGGCCCAGGGCAACCACCATCCGTCCATCGCGCCGTACGGGCTCTTCCGCTGCGCCGGCGGGGCCGTGCAGATCGCCGTCGGCTCCGAAGGGCTCTGGCAGCGCTTCGCCGCCGAGTTCGGCCTGCCCGCCGCGGACGAACGCTGGAAGGACAACCAGTCCCGGGTCGCCAACCGGGCGGGGCTCATCGCCGCCGTCGAAGCCGTCTTCGCGGAGACCGGCTCGGAGGAACTGCTCGCCCGGCTGGAGGCCGCGGGCATTCCGGCCGGCCGGGTGCGCTCCCTGGACGAGGTCTTCGCCTGGGAGCAGACCCGCAGCCAGCACCTGCTCCTGGACATCGAGCACCCCACGCTTGGCCGGATCGAAATCCCGGGGTCCCCGCTGCGCTTCTTCGACGGCGACGGCACCGAAACCACCCGCCTGCGGCACGGCGCCCCGCCGCGGCTCGGCGAACACGACCACAGCATCCGGGCCTGGCTGGACGAGGACGCGCTGCTCTGGACCTCGGGCGCGGGTTCGCGGCCCGGCGCCGCGGCCGCCCCGGGAACGGGCGCGCCATGACCGCCGTGCTGGAAAGCGGTACCCGGCCGCTGCGGCTCGGCGGCGCGGAGCTGCTGGCCCACTTGCTCGATCCCGGCAGCTTCCGCAGCTGGGACCGGCCCGCCGGGGTGCCGGCCGGCGCGTCCCGGGCCTACCTTGAGGACCTGCACAGGGCCCACGAACGCAGCGGCGCCGACGAGGCGGTGCTGAGCGGCGAGGGCCTGATCGGCGGGCAGCCCGTCGCCGTACTGGCCAGCGAGTTCACCTTCCTGGGCGGCTCGATCGGCCGGGCCACCGCGGACCGCATCGTCGCGGCCATCGAGGAGGCCGGCCGCCGCCGACTGCCGCTCATCGCCGCACCCGCCTCCGGCGGCACCCGCATGCAGGAGGGCACGCTCGCCTTCCTGCAGATGGTGCGGATCACCGAGGCGCTCACGGCGTACAAGGCGCTCCGCCTGCCGTACCTGGCGTACCTGCGGCACCCCACCACCGGCGGAGTCTTCGCATCCTGGGGTTCCCTGGGCCACCTGACCGTGGCCGAGCCCGGCGCCTTGGTGGGCTTCCTCGGACCCAAGGTTTACGCCGGGCTGAAGGACCAGGAATTTCCGGCCGGGATCCAGCACAGCGCGCACCTGTTCTCGCACGGAACGGTCGACGCCGTGCTCGACGTTGCCGGCTTCCGGAACCTCGCCGCCGGGGTGCTGGGGATCCTGGCCGGCACGGGGGCCGCGCCGGCGGTGCCAATGCCGTCCGCTGAAGCGCCCGACGGCGACGGCGGCCCCGACGGCGGCGCCTCCCTTCCGCGAGAGCGCGCCGGAAGCGTGTGGGACTCGGTGCTGCGCAGCCGCCTTGGCGGTCGTCCCGGCCTGGCGGAACTGCTCGACGCCGGCTTCGGCCGCAGCGTCCGGCTCTCCGGAACGGGGCGCGGGGAGCGTTCGGCGAGCACCGCCGTCGTGCTGGCCGAACTGGCCGGCGGAACCGGCACCCGGCCCGTCGTCGTCGTGGGGCAGGACCGTGCGGCGCAGCGCGCCGGCGCGGTGCTCGATGTCGCCGGGCTGGCGCAGGCCCGCCGCGGCATGCGCCTCGCGCAGGACCTGGGGCTGCCGCTGGTCACCGTGGTGGACACCCCGGGCGCCGAACTTTCGGTCCGCGCCGAGGAAGCCGCGATCGCCGGTGGCATCGCCGACTGCATCGCCGGGCTCCTGCAGCTCACGGTGCCCAGCGTGGCGGTCCTCATGGGCGAGGGCACCGGGGGAGGGGCCCTGGCGCTCGCGGCGGCCCGCCGCACCGTGGCCGCGGAGCACGCCTGGCTGGCGCCGCTGCCGCCCGAGGGTGCCAGCTTGATTGTGCACGGGGACACCGCGCACGCCCGGGAACTGGCGGAGCAGCAGCGGATCGGCGCCCGCGAACTGTTGGACGACGGCGCCGTGCATGAACTGGTGCCCGAAGGTCCGGGGTTCTGCGGGAGGCTTGGCGCCGCAGCGGCCCGGCAGATCGCGGTTCAAGAAGGTGGGTTGCAGGAACGGCGGGGAGGCCGTAACTCCTGACCTTCTTCGAACAGCGAGGGCCCGCGACACACCGCGACTGGCGGAGTGTCGCGGGCTTTGCCGTGCCAAAGGAGGTCAGGGAGGCTGCGGGGTCTCCGCCCCCGGGCGCGGAGAATGGCACTGCGCGGAAGAGCGGCACTGCGCGGAAGAACGGCACTGCGCGGAAGAATGGCACTGCGCGGAAGAACGGCACTGCGCGGAAGAATGGCACTGCGCGGAAGAACGGCACTGCGCGGAAGAATGGGAGCCATGGCTACCACGCGCGTTTCCTCCCAGGTTCCCTCCGCCTACGAGGTCCTGTCCGTGCTGCAGTTCATCGGAACACAGATCGCGCCGGTGCAGGCCTCGACCATTGCCCGCGAGGTGGGCCTTCCGCGCTCCACCACTTATCACCTCCTGACGGCTCTGGTCCGCGAGGGCTTTGTCACGCACCTGCCCGAAGAGCACCGGTACGCGCTCGGCGCAGTGGCCCACGAACTGGGGACCGGCTACGCCCGCCAGGTCCCCCTGCAACGGCTTGCCCAGCACCCCATCGCAGGCCTCGTCAAGCGGTCCCGCAACACCGCCCATCTCAGCGTGATGCACGGGCGGGAGGTCATCTACATCATCGAGCAGCGCGCTCCCCGCAGGCCCTCCCTCGTGACCGACAAGGACGTCCGGCTCCCGGCCCATCTCACGGCGAGCGGCCGGGCCATGATGGCGTGGATGACCCCGGCGCAGGTGTCGGCCCTCTATGCCGGGCAGCACGACCTGCCTCTCCGTAACGGCCGCGGCCCGGCCTCGGTGCCGGAACTCATCGCCCTCCTGGACCAGATGCGGCGCGCCGGCTACGCCTGGGAAGCCGAGGAAGTGACCGACGGGCTGTTCTCCATCGGTGTTCCGGTGTTCGACCGCTCCTCGCATCCCGTGGCCAGCGTCGCCCTGACCGTGCCCGCCAGCGATATCGCCCGGCTCTCCAACCCCGAAGCTGAGGACCCCCGGGCTGGCCGGGGGCGAAAAGGCATGGCCCCGGAGATTGAGAAGCTCGGCGGCCAGTACGCCGCCCAGGTCTTGGAATGCGCGCAGGAGCTGACCAAACGCCTGGGCGCTGCCCGCTCCGCGCGCTGATGTCCTTCCTGTCTCAGTACTGAGACCCATTAATCGCCCGAACCCACCTTTTGGGGCTTTACAGCGGGTTCAATTGCATATGACGCAGTTCACTCCCAAGTGTTCCTCCGGGTGGCAGGCGGCATCGCGTTCAGGACACGCGACTCCGCCTGCTGGGGCATCCGACAAGAGATTTGTGCTCCGGCGACCCGTTGGACGGGGACCTTGGTGTTTTGCGGCAGTTTCATCAACAACTGCTTCGGCTCAGGCCCGAAGCAAACCAAGGACATGATGTACATGAAGAACCAACAGAGCCTCGCGCCGGCGGCCACAGTGCTGGGCGGCCAGCAGCTGAGCTGCCGGTGCCTGGTCGACCTGGCCAGGTCGGGCGGACCAGTCGACGTCGACGACGCCGCTGCGGACCTCGTTTCACAGTCATGGAAAGCCATCGAAAACGTTGCCGGCAGGCGCGCCGTCTACGGCCGCACCACCGGTGTCGGAGCCAACCGGAACATCAGTGTCGACGGCCCGCGGGGTGACAAGGACGTCAACCTCCTCCGCAGCCACGCCACCGGATCCGGCCCCTGGCTTCCCGCCACCACGGTCCGCGCGGCAGTCCTCGTGAGGCTGAACCAGCTGCTCCGCGGCGGCTCCGGCATGCATCCGGACATTGTCGGGGCCCTCGTGTCCTCGCTCAACAGCGGGAGGCTGGCGAAGGTCCGATCCTTCGGTGCCATCGGGACCGGGGACCTGAGCGCCTTCGGAGAGATCGCCCTGGGGCTCATGGGCGAAGCCGAGCTGGCTGACGGAAGCACCGATCCCAGCTGGCAGCCGCATCAGGGGGATGCCCTTCCCTTCATTTCGACCAACGCCATGACCATCGCCCGGGCCGCCCTGCTCACCGGTATCCTGCAGGAATGGCTCGCCACCTACGAACGCGTGGCCGCCATTTCCCTCCTGGCCGTCCGCGGATCGCTCGAAGCGTACGCCCCGGAAGTCCACCAGGCCCGGCCACATGCGGGCCAAGTGGCCGTTGCCGGCGACATGACCGCGCTCCTTGCAGACCAGCAGTGGGACAGCAAACGCGTCCAGGACTCATACGGGTTCAGGGCGATGCCCCAGGTGGCCGGCGCCCTCAGCCATGCGCTCAGCATGCTGACCGGGGTACTCGAGGTTGAGCTGAACGCCGCCGCCGAAAACCCCTACGTGAGCATCGGAAGCCAGGACATCTTCCACAACGCGAACTTCCATACCTTGGAGCTGGCGCTGGCGGTAGACCACGCGAAGCTGGCACTGTCCAGCGTTGCCCACCTGTCGCTGGCCCGCCTGAACGATCTCTCGAACCCCGAGATGACGGGCCTCGGGCCCTTCCTGTCGGCCGGTGAGCCGGGCAGCAGCGGCACCATGCTGCTCGAATACAACGCCGCCGCGGCCCTGGCCAGGCTCCGTTCCGCCGCGCAGCCGGCCTCCCTGGGTTCCGTGGTGATTTCACGCGGAACCGAGGACCACGCGAGTTTCTCGACGCAGGCCGTCGAACAGCTTGGACAGTGCATCGAGGCCGCCACTGCGGTGCTTGCCTGCGAGATGCTCGCCTCCGTTCGCGCCCTCATCCTCCAGGAAAGGGAGCCCGCGCCGGACACGGTGCTGGGACGGTACTTCGCCCAGGCCCGCGGCCTGCTGGCAAGCGAGGACCCCCGCGACCGTACCTTGGGCAACGACCTGGCCCAAGCGATTCAACACATTCACCTGCTCACAGGATTTGAGGCTTAGCAATGTCGGCGATCAAGACCGGAAAACTTTACCCGAACCTCGACGAGGTTCCCTTCAGCCGCTTCCACCTCAAAGTCACGGCGATGACCTTCGGCGCCAACTTCTCGGACGGCTACGCACTGGGCATCATCAGCGGCGTCCTTCCCGCCGTGTCCAACCAGATGCACCTGGACGGATTTTGGCAGGGAATGCTCGCAAGCTCCGCCCTGATCGGCCTCTTCTTCGGCAGCCTTTGCCTCGGCCGCGTGGGCGACATCATCGGCAGGCAGCGTGTCTACGTCCTCAACTTCGCCCTCATCGCCGTCGCGTCGCTGGCCCAGTTCTGGGCGCCCAACGTCGAAGTGCTCTTCATCCTCCGCCTGCTCATCGGCTTCGGGCTCGGCGCCGACTACGCCGTGGGCCCCACCCTGCTCTCAGAATTCGCGCCGCGCAGGCACCGCGGCCTGATGCTGGCGTCCCTCACCGTGCTGTGGACTGTCGGCTACGTGATCGCCAATGTCCTGAGCACCTACGCCAACTCTGATCCCGACGCCTGGAAGTGGCTGCTGGCCAGCGGTTTCATCCCCGCCGCCGTCGTCCTGATCGTCCGCATCGGCACCCCGGAATCGCCGGGCTGGCTCATCAGCAAGGGCCGCGTCGAAGAAGCCCGCGCCATCGTCCGCAAGCACCTGAAGGTCGAACTCAACCCGGCCGAATTCGACGTCACCTCCGGTTCGGGCAGCTACCGCGAACTGTTCAGCAAGGCGATGTGGAAGCGCACCGCGTTCGGTTCCCTGTTCTACAGCGCCCAGGTCCTGCCCTACTTCGCCATCTACACCTTCGTCCCGACGATCCTGAGCGAATTGAAGATCGACAACGCGGACCTTCAGAACCTGGTCATCAACCTCTTCCTCCTTGCCGGCGGCGTGGTGGGCCTGTGGTTCGTCCAGAAGATGCCCCGGCGCGGCTTCACCATCTGGACCTTCCTGATCCTGGCCGTCTCGCTCGCCGCACTCGGCGCCATGGCGGACCTGCCCGCGATCTACATCATGATCCCGTTCGCCATCTACACGTTCGTGATGTCCGGCGCCTCCAACATCACCCAGGTCTACCCTCCGGAACTGTTCCCCACGGAGATCCGGGCCTCCGGCGTCGGCCTCGTGAACGCACTCAGCCGCATCGCCTCCGCCATCGGTACGTTCTTCCTGCCGCTGAGCCTGGACGCCTGGGGCATTCCGGTGTCGATGTACTGGCTCGCCGGCGTCCTCCTGCTCGGCATGGTCGTGACGATCGCCTGGGCCCCGGAGACCCGCAAGGAACAACTGGTCTAGCCGCCTGAACCGGCATAGGGGACCCCGCCATTCTCGGCGGGGTCCCCTATGCGTTGGCCCGCGGCGACGCCGGCCGGCCTAGCCGGCGTAATCCTCCAGTACGGCCATCGCGGCGTTGTGGCCGCCGATGCCGCTCACCCCGCCGCCGCGCCGGGCACCGGCGCCGCAGAGCAGGATCCGCGGGATGCCCGTGCTGACGCCCCAGCGTTCCGCGGCCATGTCCCGCGGGGCGTCGTCGTCGAGGAACGGCCATTGGAGGGGGCCGTGGAAGATGTTGCCGCCGGGCATGTTGATGGCGTGCTCCAGGTCCAGTGTCGTCTTGGTTTCGATGCATGGCCTGCCGTTGGCGTCCGTGAGGATCAGCTCCTCGATCGGCTCGGCCAGCACCGAGTTCAGGGACGCAAGCACCGCTGCCTGGAGTTCCGCGCGGCGGGCGTCGTTGTTTTCCTCGGTGATCCAGCGGTCCGGGACATGCAGGCCGAAGACGGTGAGGGTCTGTGCCCCTGCCGCCACAAGCCCGGGCGAAAGGATGCTCGGGTCCGTCAGGGAATGGCAGTAGATCTCGCAGGGGAGGGGATCCGGGATGGTGCCCTCCAAGGCTTCCCGGAAGGCGCCTTCGAGGCGGCCGTAGCCTTCGTTGATGTGGAACGTCCCGCCGAACGCCGCCTCGGGGGCCACGGATACGTCGACGAGCCGGGGGAGCCGGGCCAGCAGCAGGTTGACCTTCACCTGCGCGCCTTCAGGCCGAGCAGCGTCCGGGGACCTGCGCCCCAGCAGGCCGTCGAGCACCCAGGGGGCCACATTGGCCAGCACGTAACGGCCTTCGACGGCGCGTTCCCCGCCGTCGTCTCCGGCGCCGGTCAGGCGGTAGCGGACGCCGCCGTCGTCGGAAATCGAGGTGACTTCGGCGCCGGTCACGAGCGTCGCGCCGGCGTCCCGGGCCGCGCGTTCGAGTTCGCGGGAGACGGCGCCCATGCCGCCGATCGGGATGTCCCAGTCGCCCGTCCCGTTCCCGACGACGTGATAGAGGAAGCAGCGGTTCGCGTCCAGCGAGGGGTCATCCGGCGAAGTGAAGGTACCGATCAGTGCGTCGGTCGCCACCACGCCGCGGACGACGTCGTCCGTGAAGCGCCGCTCGATGGCGCCGCCCAGCGGCTGCTCGATGAACTCGTCCCACAGTGCGTCGTCGTCGAGCAGCTTGCGGGCTTCGGAACGGCTGGGCAGCGGCTCGCAGAACGTGGGGAACAGGGCCCGGGCCAGGCGTCCGGTGTCGGCGTTGAAGTGGTGCATGGCGTCGAAGTCAGCCGTGCTGCCGGTGACGCGGGTGAATGAGGCGCGGGTCGCATCGGCGTCACCGCCGTCAATCAGCAGGCCCTTGGCGGGGTTGCCCGGCACCGGGGTGTAGGAGGAATAGCGCCGGCGGGCCAGCCTGATGTCCAGCCCGAGGTCATCGATGATCCGTTTCGGCATCAGGCTGACCAGGTACGAATACCGGGAGAGGCGCGCGTCCACACCCTCGAAGGCAGTGGCGGAGACCGCCGCGCCGCCAAGATGGTCATCGCGCTCAAGCAGGAGCACGCTCTTGCCTGCCCGCGCGAGGTATGCAGCAGCCGTGAGACCGTTGTGGCCGCCACCAACAATTACAACGTCGTAAGAGGTGTTCGTCATGGGCCCAAGCTAGGGGAAGAGTGTGCTTTCCTGATACATCTGCCAGTGATTCGTAAGAGATTCTTGTTCTCAGGTTCCGAAAAAGTGGCGTGAGCAGCATGGGTCCAGTGCTTGGAAACGCCATATCAACGTCGCCTTGTGGTCCCTCAGAGGTCCCGGATATGAAAGACCGATCTGAGGTTCAGCTGCCGCCGGGGCCGGCTTTCCTTGAGGTTGTCGATAAGAACGGATGCCCCGATCCATGTCGCTCCACTTTCTTCGACGATTCTTTGCATCGCCAGGAGCTGTCCGCCGGTGTCAATGAGATCGTCAACAGCGAGAACCCGATCTCCCGACCGGATGAGGCCTTTGGGGAGTCCCAGTTCAAGGTGGCGGTCCTTGTAATCAGGAGGGCTGGTGACCTTGGCCCAAGGGTCGCTGTCGAAGGACGGTGCAGGGTCTTTCCGCACGGCGCAGAAGCCGACGCCCAGGCTGGCGGCCGTCAGGACCCCGGTCAGGTGTCCGCTGGCGGACGGGCCTACGACAACATTCGGGGACGCTGACAGGAGCGGTTCGGCGAGCAGGGCACCCACACCGGCCACGACTTCCGGATCCCGCCACCAAGCAAAAGGTTGAAGTATTCCCTTCCGGTCTCGGGGCTGATCTTCCACTCGAATAGCTCCGCCATGCGGTATCGGAGCTGTCCTTTGTTGGCGGCAAGCATGCGCTGAATCATAGAATGCCGCATTCGATCTTGCCAGGCTCCGTCGGTCGTTCCTGTCGCGAATAGTGACCTGCGTCGGATCCAACTCGCGGCGCGCGCGGTGGAATCTCAACGGATGTCGAAACGACCGACCCTTCCAGGCGGCGTCCGCGGAAACCTCCACGACGAGCGGTTCCACGAGTGTGAGCTTCACCGGGTCCGCGTCGCGGCTGAAGAGGTCGAGCGCGGTTCCCTTGACGGTTTCGGGTCGGGGAAGTCCCGACCAGGGACCCTATGACTTGCGCGGTGCTGCTTCCTGAAATTCCGCCGGTGCAGAGCTATGGCAAGGAGGAGCAAAGGAACGTGAATGGCAGGGAGGTTATGCGCGAACCAGCGTGGCAGGTAGATGTCTGTGACGGATCCGCCTGGGTCACCGAGCCGTCGCGCCAATGCGGTCAGGGGGCAATGGAAGCCATTGCCCACGAAGATGAGCGTTTCCCCAGCTACAACTGCAGCAGCAGTGGCAGCTCGCCTGTCGGTCTTCCCGCGGAAACCCGTATAGAGCAGATAGACCATGCAGGCCTCGATACTGAACCAAGCCAGAGTATGAAAGGCTTTGACTGCCCGAAGGGCCACCTGTTTTCTTCCCATGCCGTCAAGAAGAACACGGCCGGCGGCCGTTGATTAGGGTATTCCGGCCCGAAAGCGTGCCCAACAGCACGGTGGCCATGATGGGCACCGGCACCATTGGAAGCCAGCCTGGTCCCGGATGTCTCAAAAGCCTTTGATGTCCAAGACGCCCACAGATCAGCCGAAAACCGGGTTCCAGTGCGAAACGTCAAGTCTCGGCTCGACGCACGCGACATGAAGCTGCGCCTGCTCAGCCGCTGCATGGGAGGCAATGTAGCACTTCGCCCAAATGAGGTACGAAGTCGGGCTCCAGGCATCGGCCGGCACACTCGAGGCCCCTGGCTCTACGGCGCCGTCCGGTGACGTCTCAAAAGCCTGGTCCGGGCAGCGCCATTTGATTATCCCGTGGCGGCAGTTGAGCCAATAGGGCCCAAAGCTGCGTCGATCAGTACCTCGGCAGCTTGCCGCGCCTGCCCTGCAGCGTCGGGCGTTCCGGCGATTGCCGCCGTCGTTTGAGCGCCTTCTGCGAGGATGGCCAGTTGGGGCGCCAGAAATGCCGGCGCCCCGGCTTCTTGCGCGAGACGGTCGACGTATTCCTGGAATGAGCGCTTGTGCTTCCGCGCATACCCGGCAACTTCGGGGCTGATAGCTCCCAGTTCGGCGAAGCTGTTAATGAAACCGCAGCCACGGAACGAGTCCTGGCAGAACCACTCCGCGAGGTAGTCGAAGATGGCAAGAAGCTGCTCGCGTGGGGTGCCGGCCTGGCGAACCGTCTGGTCCAGACCTTCCGTCCACGAGTCATGTCGCCGTTCAAGTACTGCCATGACGATGCTGCCCTTCGAGGAGAATTCCCCGTAAAGCTTCTTTAGGGAGACCCCTGCTGCCGCGCGCAGCTCATCCATTCCAACGGCCTGGATTCCTTTCGCGTTGTACAGCTCGTCGGCGGTGGCGACAATGTGGGTGCGGACCTCGGAAATATCCATGCGCCCATTCTACTTGAACTGAGAACGATCGTTCTATACGATGTGATGACGGCAGAGAACGATCGTTCTCAATCAGTGAAAAGGGAAAAGATCATGGGCTTCATCAAGGTTGGCACTGAGAACAGCACGGACATCGAGCTCTACTACGAGGACCACGGAACAGGCCAGCCGGTTGTCCTGATCCACGGATACCCCCTCGACGGCGGCTCTTGGGAGAAGCAAACGGCCGCGCTGCTGAATGCCGGCTACCGTGTCATCACGTATGACCGCCGCGGCTTCGGTAAATCCAGCAAGCCGACCACAGGCTATGACTACGACACCTTCGCGGCAGACCTCAAGACAGTCCTCGACACGCTGGACCTTCAGGACGCAGTGCTGGTGGGCTTCTCGATGGGCACCGGCGAAGTTGGCCGCTACATCGGCACTTACGGCGAGGCCCGCATCGCCAAGGCCGCGTTCCTTGCATCTCTGGAGCCGTTCCTCCTCCAGACCGAAGACAACCCCACAGGCGTTCCGTCCTCCGTCTTCGACGGCATCCGCAACGCCGCTATCGAGGACCGCTACGCCTGGTTCACCAACTTCTACAACGACTTCTTCAACACGGACAACTTCCTGGGCAACCGCCTCAGCGAGGAAGCCCTGCGGAATTCGTGGAACGTCGCCGCGGGTTCGTCCTGGTACGCGTCCTTCGCGGTTGTCGATTCCTGGCTGACAGACTTCCGCTCCGATATTGACCAGGTCACAGTTCCGTCGTTGATCGTCCACGGCACCGGCGACCGCATCCTGCCCATTGACGCGACCGGCCGCGAATTCACCAAGCGCATCCCTTCCGCCGAGTACGTCGAGATCGAGGACGCCCCGCACGGAATGCTCTGGACGCACGGTGCCGAGATCAACGAGGTCCTGCTGCGCTTCCTAGCCAAGTAGCCCAGTCGAACTCGGCGCTTGCGGCCGACCCTAGGGCACACCCTGCTCCCACGAGCACGCCTGCGTCCGATGCCCAATGCTGCACGTAGAACCCGCGTGATCCTCAGGCTATTGAACTCGAAGCCGACCTGATGGCCAGGCGGGTCAGGGCGGAGAAGGAAGGTTGGAAGGGGGAAGTCGACGGACTGGAACTCACCCTGGAGCGTGTCTGCTAAACTGCGGGGGCCTTTAGCCGGAATGCTTGATGGGTGTCTCGTACTTCTGTTTTGGCTGACGGGCAGTGGGCCCGAATTCAGCCGCTGCTGCTGTCCTCTGTTGGCCGCCGGGGTCGTCCTTTCGGGACGACCGCCGGATGGTCGAGGGCATCATCTACAGTATCGGTGCGGGATCGCCTGGCGTGACGTGCCTGCCGAGTTCGGTCCGTCCGTGGCAGACGATCTGGAAGCGGCACCGCCGCTAACAGCGGCGACGGCAAGCACCAGGATCCACACCATCGGGCCGGCCCATGGGCCTTGCGGTGACCAAGCAAGAGGACCAGGCCAGGTCTGACCCAAGCACCTCAGGGCAATGAGGGTGGTGGCGGCTGGGCGGGCCGGAAAATGTTTCGGCCCGTCCAGGAACTCCAGTGGCGCTAGAACGGTTTCGTGGGGAGGTACTTGCCGTCCAGGGTAATGACGGCACGTTCGCCGCCGTCGGGGTCGGCTACCTTCTTCACATCGAGTTTGAAGTTGATCGCGGAAATAATGCCGTCGCCGAACTCCTCGTGGATCAGGGCCTTGAGGGTGGTTCCGTAGACCTGGATCATTTCGTAGAAGCGGTAGATGGTCGGGTCGGTGGGGATGCCGCCGGGTATTGAGCCCCGGGTCGGAACGGACTGGAGCAGCAGGGCGGCGCCGTCATCCAGGCCGAGAAGGTCTGCAACCGCCTTGGCGGCTTGCTCCGGCAGGGGGTGTTGGCCGAGGACGGCGGCAGTGGTAAAGGCTACCGATAAGCCCGAAACCTCCGCGATCTGCTGCCAGGAGAGGTTCTTGCGGGTTTTGGCCTCAACCGCAGCGATAGCGAGTGTCTGGCGGGCGGACTGGTCGAACTGTGACTGCAACATGATTGGGATGTTCTTCTTTCTATCTTTTGGGACCCATGCACGGGAGATCCGTGAGGGGAGTGGGTAGGGCGGAAGTTGGGTTAGGCGACTAACGCTGCCTTCGGTCCCGTGAGGTCTTCTACGTGGCCGGAGGCTATGTCGTAGACCCAGCCATGCATGGCCAGCTTTTGTTCTGCCGCGGCGCGGGCAACAGAAGGGTGGGTTGCGAGATTAGCGAGCTGCGCGAGCACATTCTGACGCACCAATTCGTGAATATTGCCGGCAGCGGAAGTACGGGCCACGGAAGTGTCAGCGTGCCGCAGCCAGGCGGCGACTGCCGGAACGCCGCTGAGGTCATGACCCTGCGCCAGCGAAGTCATCGCCCCGCAGGCCGAATGACCACAAATGACAATGTCCTTCACCTCAAGTGCGGCAACGGCATACTCGATGCTCGCCGCTATGCCGTCGGCTTCAGGAGTAAAGGCCGGAACAAGGTTTCCGGCCGTGCGAATGACGAAGAGGTCACCCGGCTCGGTGGCCGTGATCAACTCGGGCACAACGCGCGCATCGGAACAGCTAATAAACAGGGTGTGCGGTGCATGGTGGGCGGCCAGTTGGGCAAAGAGTTCCGCCTTGCCGGGAAAGACGTCCTCCTGGAAACGGGCAATACCCTCAGTTAGGTCCTGCATTGGTTACTTCCTTCGGTGGGTGATCGACCCTCAAGGGCTGACAAGATCCACTCTCCTGGAACTTCGCCTATAGCGTCCAAGACCTTCTATCCATCACATCCATTGGTTCCATCTATAGTTAATTCCATGGCCGATCCCGAACTGCGTCATCTGCGGTATTTGATGGCCGTTGCCAACCATGCGAACTTCACTCGTGCTGCCGAGGCCTTGCACATTTCCCAGCCCACCCTCTCCCAGCAAATCAAACAGTTGGAGCGCATCCTGGGCGTACAGCTACTGGACCGCACTGGACGGGTGGTGCGGCTCACTGACGCCGGCACCGTATACAGCGAGCACGCCCGGCGCATATTGCGGGATCTGGCTGCCGGGGAACGCGCCGTCAATGACGTCCAAGACCTCTCCCGCGGCCATTTACGCCTCGGCCTAACGCCCACGTTCACGGCCTACCTCATCGGACCATTGACCGCCGAATTCAATAGGCGCCACCCCGGCATCACCCTGGCAATACGGGAAATGTCCCAGGACCGTATCGAGGCCGCCCTGCTCGCGGGCGAACTGGACCTCGGTATAGCCTTTGCCGGTTCACATCTACCCGGCATCACAGCCCGCTCATGGTTCACTGAAGTTCTTAGCCTCGTTACCTGCAGCACGAACAGGCAGTCGATGCCGAAGATTCTGCCAGTCAAGGCTCTGGAGACCACGGAATTGGCCCTGCTCAGCGAGGACTTCGCTACACGCAACCATATCGACGCCTATTTCGCGCGCCACGACATTGCCCCCCGAATCACCGTCGAGGCCACCTCCATCCAGGCCCTCACTGAAATTGTCCAACGAAGCCCCTTGGCAACGGTGCTTCCGGAGGCCATCACCCACGACCACCTCCAGTTGGCACCAGTCCCCGTCGACCCGCCCTTGTCTGCGAGGACAGCTGCTCTTCTCCGTCGCCAGGGAGCATACGAGAGCGCCGCCGCACGCGCATTTAGCGAAGCCGCATACGACTTTTCCCAGACTCGTGGCTACGATCAGTCCCCATTCACCTCGGGGTCCGGCGGCCGAGGCGTCAGCATCCGGCCATAGGCTCCAGCGCGGCAACAATGCCCCGACGCCGACCCGGACGGAACGGCTGGGGGAGAGGACCGCACGTCCACAAGGAAGCCGATTACCCTCCAGCCTCCCAAGGGCTGGCTGCCGGCCGTTGCGTTGTGCAGACCCACTGACGTGATAGCAGCATTGTATTGTTCGCGGATACTCGGGCCTTTTGATTGAAGTGTCCGAAGGAAACCCTGCCCGCGTGAAACCTCTCCGCACGCTCTCCTGCACAAGGTCTGCAATGAGGCCTTCGAGGTAGTGACCAAGCCCTGTAGAAAATGACCCGTTTCCCACGTCCCCAGGGGGTTGACGGTGACCGTCAGAAGTTGTACCGTTTAGTACAACTTGTACTGAACAGTACAGGATCAAAATTCGAAGGAGCCATCATGTCTCGTCCCCCTCTCCCCCCGTACACCGAAGAGACCGCCATCCAGAAGGTCCGTGCCGCCGAGGATGGCTGGAACACTCGTGACGCCGAGCGCGTCTCCCTCGCGTACAGCGAGGACAGTTGGTGGCGCAATCGCTCGACGTTTGTGCAGGGGCGCGCCGCCATCGTCGAGTTCCTCGCCGACAAGTGGGAGCGCGAGCTCGATTACCGGCTCATCAAGGAGCTGTGGGCCTACACCGACGACCGCATTGCCGTCCGCTTCGCGTACGAGTACCATGACGCTGCGGGCCAGTGGTACCGCGCCTACGGCAACGAGAACTGGCACTTCGACAAGGACGGACTCATGACGCACCGTCACGCGAGCATCAACGACCTCGCCATCGACGAGTCCGAGCGCAAGTTCTTCTGGGACGTTTCCGGCCCCCGCCCGGCGGATCACCCCGGCCTGAGCGAACTCGGACTGTAATGCCACGCACCCTCCTCGAACGCCCGGACGCGGTTCGCGCCCTCGCCAGTGTTTTCCGTCGGCGAGGGTTTGAGAGCAGCTCCCTGTCCGTAATCCAGCAAGAGGCCGGCATCGGTCGCGGCAGCCTGTACCACTTCTTCCCAGACGGGAAGACGGACATGGCCAGGGCGGTGCTCGACCAAGTGAGCGACTGGTTCGAGGATGAGGTTTTCGTGCCGCTCCGTTCCGCAACTGACGCCGCTGAAGCAGTCTCCGCGATGACGAAGGCGGTCGCTGACTACTTCGTCTCCCGCGAGAATGTCTGCCTGTTCGCCGCAATGACACTCGGCGAGGAGAAGGAGACGTTCGCGGCCGAGGTCAAGGCCTACTTCGTGGACTGGGTCGACGCGTTGGCCGCGCTGCTTCAACGAGGCGGACTCACCCCCGAGGATGCCCACGAGAACGCGCTGGACGCCGTTGCCATGATCCAGGGTGGACTCATCATTACCCGGGCCTACGGCGACGAGTCTACGTTCCTGGGCGTGATGGAACGTGTCGAGCGTCGTCTGCTCGCGCAGCTTAGCTGACGCCTGGACCGCGCAGCCCGCTGGACGTCCGTCGGCAGGCCCGCGCCGCACGACCAACAGCTAAATGTCTGGTCGTGCGGTGCGGAACTCGATGTCCGTAGCCAGCGCGGAGTGGGGCGCCCGTGAACTCTCAGTCGGTGAGGGGCGCAGGTGAATGCCCCGCTCTACCAGCGGGCCTAATGGTCGCCCGCAACGAACACAGGCAACGGCCTGGTCAGTGACCGGGCTGCACGTCCTCAAACCGGCCCTCTACAATCCCGGGCCGCGCAAGCGGTTTGGGACGACGTGGACGCGTCGGCAATCGCTTCGGCAACAGGCATGACGTACGTCTAGGCAAGGTCAACCGGGCTGGCCTTTGACAACCTCCCAGCTTCCAGGAACACGTCTCTTAGTCAGACCAGATTGCTGGACCCCGCAGATAGCAGCAGTCACGGGCCGGCGGTAGTGAAGACATGGACGTCGTCGATCCGCTGCCCCCGCGCACAGCCGTCTCGAAGCAGACGACGGTCTGCAGCAAGACACACCGTGCCCACCAACCTAGGAGAGGTGATATGACAGTGGCAGCAAAGTCAGCTTCAACAGAGACCATCCGATCCTCCTCTTCATATCTGGAATCATCTGCGTCCGCGGGTCGGCAGATCCGAGCGGCGGGGACTGAATTCGGGGTGACTCCTGCTACACAGCCGACGAAGTCTGCCGGGCATATCATTGTCGATTCGCTGGTTGCCCACGGCGTCAGACGCGTGTACGTCGTTCCCGGTGAGAGTTTCCTTGACCTCCTGGACGGACTCCATGATTCACCGATAAACACGATCGTCTGCAGACATGAAGGCGGAGCCACGTACATGGCGGAAGCTGACGGCAAGATGAAGCAGGTGCCGGGAGTGGCAATGGTGACCCGGGGCCCTGGCGCCGCTAATGCGCACGTCGGACTGCACACAGCCTGGCAGGACTCCACACCCCTTGTGCTCTTCGTAGGCCTGATCCCGTCTGCACACAGGGATCGGGAAGCTTTTCAGGAATTCGACATCAAGGCGTGGTTCGATACTGGCGCCAAAAAGGTCATGGTGCTCGATGACGCCGAACGCGCCTCGGAAATCGTTGCCGAAGCAATGTTCTCAGCCATGAACGGCCAACCGGGACCTGTGGTTGTGGGGCTTCCCGAAGACGTGATCCTCAAGCACATCCAAGCGGGACTCCATCCGGTCATTCCTGTGGCTACGGGCGGAATGACAAACGTCGATTTGGCCGCGGTCGCCGAAGGGCTCATGAAGTCACGTAAACCGCTGTTCGTGACCGGCGGCAACGACTGGACGCAGGCAGGTGCCGACCAGCTCACACGCTGGCTGGAAAAGCACCACATCCCGGCGGCGGCAGAATGGCGAACCCAAGGCACGGTCCCCTTCGACTCCCCCTCGTACGTCGGACCTGTCGGTTACGGGCGGCCCCGCCCTACCTACGACCTGCTGGAAGAGACCGACTTCTTGGTTTTCGTGGGTACCGTCCCAGGCGACGTCATCACCGACGGGTTCGTTTGCCGCCAGGACTGGACCAAGCAAAACTTCCTTGTCAGCATCGATCCCTCACTGCGCGGGCGCTCCGGGCCCGTCTCCTGGCAGATCCTGGCAAAACCCGACACCTTCGTTCGCGACCTCGTCACCCTCGATCTGCCAGCGAAAGAAGAATGGAAAGCATGGACATCACGCCTGCGGGATGAACTAGCAAATTTCTCCGAACTGCCATCACCCACTCCCTGCAGCGGACCGGCCCGGATGAACACATTGATGGCCAACCTCGTCCCTACGCTTCCGGACGATGCCATAGTCACTTTCGGGGCAGGAGAACACACTAACTGGGCCCACAGATACTTCCCCACCCGCCGTTATGCCTCTATGATCAGCGCACGCAACGGATCGATGGGATATTCCGTGCCGTCCGCAATCGCCGCGTCCCTCGAAACCCCAGGGCGACGGGTAGTCACGATCGCAGGCGACGGGGAATTCCTTATGAACGGGCAAGAGCTCGCCACTGCCGCCCAGTACGGGGCGACACCGCTGGTAGTAGTTATGGACAACCAGGAATACGGCACCATCCGAACACATCAAGAACGCCGCCACCCCCTGAGGGTCTCAGGAACCCAGCTGCAGAACCCGGACTTCGCCCTGATAGCCCAGGCCTTCGGCGGCTTCGGAATACGAGTGGAAAACGATGTGGATGTCCCCGAAGCGCTCAAAGCTGCTCTTAAAGCCATTGACGAGGACCATGTCTTCGCGCTCATTCACCTCATTGTCGAACAACGAGTCAAAGCGTACTGAGGCCGAACGTGGTCCCAACTCTCGCGCCAGACATGCTCAGAGCGCTGGAGGTGACTAACGCTGACGGACTCGGCGAGGTCATCTATGCCTACGCTGATGCCATCCAGGGACAGCACCCGTTCGTGGTGACAGACCTCTACGGCAAGTTCCTGGTCCGGGTGTGGGAATGCGTGCGCTGTCCACAAATTCGCCGTGCCGTAATCAGACCACTGTTTCTGCTCGGTTCCTCGCACAATCGGTAGGCCATTTTGGGTTGTTAGGTAAATTCTGCGTTCAGATTCCTCAACCCTGCCCCCGGCCTGGCACCGATTCCTGGCGGCAGGAAGTAAGAAAGGCCACGAGGCACACGGCGATCGCGGTTAGGCGGTCGCCGGTGCCTCGTGGCCACTTGTTCTTAGTAGTGAGCGACCGCCACACCCGTGGTATTGACCACCTTATTGATGTGCGTGAAATACAAGGTGGTCCCTGACACTGTGCTGCCGCTGATTATGCCGGGAATCGTGCGCCAGCTCAGTGCGTCAGGTCCTTGCCCTTTGTCTCCGGGATGGTGAACACGAAGGCGATGCCGATGGCCAGCAGCACTACCGCGTAGACGTTGAACAGACTGCCCTGGCCGGTGCTAGCCAACCAGCTCTGCAGGTACGGGGCGGTGCCGCCGAACGCCGCGACGCAGATGGAGTAGGGGACGCCGACGCCCACGGTGCGGATCTTGGTGGGGAACAGTTCGGCGTAGACGGCCGGGACGATCGCGGCGCTCGCAGCGATGAAGAAGAGCATCACGGACATGCTCACGGCCAGCTGCCAGGGAGAGTCCTTCAGCAGCCAGGTCATCGGGAAGTGCAGCAGCGCGGCACCGGCGGCACCGGCGATCAGCACGGGCTTGCGGCCGATCCGGTCCGAGAGCCTGCCCCAGAACGGCAGGGCGGCGATGAACACGATGTTGCCCACCACACTGGCCCACAGCGCGGCGCCGCGGTCCATCTTCAGGGTGGTGGAGGCGTAGCTCGGGGCCACGACGCCCCAGACGTAGTAGATGACGGTCAGGCCCACGGTGAGCCCGATGACCTGCAGCGCCTGCTTGCGGTGGCGGAAGATCTGCGGCCAGATCGGATCGTGCTTTTCTTTGACGGTCTCGGCTTCGAATGCCTCCGTCTCCTTCATCCGGGCCCGCATCACCAGGGCGTAGATGCCAAGGAACCCGCCGAGGATGAACGGGACGCGCCAGCCCCACGCGGCCATGTCCGTCTTGCTCAGTGCCGCGGACAGGACGGCGCCCAGGAGCGTTCCGAGGAGGATGCCCACCGTGCCCGAGGTGTAGATGAGCGTGGCCCAGAAGCCGCGCCTTTCCTTGGGTGCCATTTCCGACAGGTAGGTCTGCGACGACGGCAGCTCGCCTCCGTGCGCCAAGCCCTGGATGAGCCGGGCGAACAGCAGCATGATCGAGGCGAAGACTCCCACCGATTCGAAGGTCGGGGCGACGCCGATCAGCAGGCTGCCGAAGGCGCCGAGGGCGACGGCGAAGGTCATGGAGGTCTTGCGGCCGATCCGGTCGCCGATCCAGCCGAACACGAAGCCGCCGAAGGGCCGCGCCACGAAGCCGACGGCGAAAATCGCCAGGGTGGACAGGATGGCCGAGGTGGGGTCGGCGCTGCTGAAGAGGGCGCCCGCGATGAACGGGGCAAAGGTGGCGTAGATGGCCCAGTCGTACCATTCGACGGCGTTGCCGATGCCGGTGCCAATCAGGGTGCGCAGATGCGACTTGTGTTCCTGGACGGGGGTCTGGGTCCCTGTGGTGGTCATGTCATGCTCCAAACGGGGGAGTTGGGGATTCAGTTGCGGGCGCCGGCGAGGGCGGCGATGCGGGAGACGGCCAGCTCGGCGTAGAGCGCTGCACCGTCGGCCAGCACGCCGTCGTCGAACGTGGCGAAGGGGGAGTGGTTGTAGGCGGCGGCCTGGGGGTCCGCCCCCTTCGGGACGGCGCTGAGCCCGATGAACGTACCGGGCACCTCGGCCATGACGCGGGAGAAATCCTCCGATCCGCTGAGCGGGGTGGCCCAGCGGGTGTGGCGGGATTCGCCGAACATCTCCTGGATGGTCTTTTCGGCGGTAGCGGTTTCGTCTTCATTGGTGACACTGAGCGGGTACTCGCCGCGGTAGTCCACATCCACATCGAGGCCGTGGGCGGCGGCAATGCCCTGGAGCAGCACGGGGACGGCCTTCATCATGCGCTCGCGGGAGGCGTCGGAGAAAGTCCGGATCGTAGCTTCGAAGCGGGCGCTTTCCGGGATGACGTTGCGCTTGGTCCCGGCCTGCAGCACCCCGACCGTGAGGACCACCGGATCGAACATGTTGAACTGCCGGGTGATCATCACCTGCAGCGCGGTGACCATCTCGGCGGCCGCAGTCACCGGATCCTTGGCGGCGAACGGCGCGGACCCGTGCCCGCCGGCGCCGAGCACCGTGACGAACAGTCCGTCCGAGGCGCTCATGATCACGCCCGGCTTGGTGCAGAACTGGCCGTACGGTTCCATCGCGGAGAAAACGTGCATGCCATAGGCGGCGTCCACCCGGCGGCCCGCGGCGTCCAGGACGCCTTCGCTGATCATGTGGCCGGCGCCGTCGAAGCCTTCTTCGCCGGGCTGGAACATCAGCACCACGTCGCCGGCCAGTTGTTCCCGGCGTTCGGCGAGCAGGGTCGCGGCGCCGGCGAGCATGGCGGTGTGGAGGTCGTGGCCGCAGGCGTGCATTGCACCGTCCACGGTGGAGGAATAGTCCACGCCGCTGCGCTCCTGCACTGGCAGGGCGTCCATGTCCGCGCGCAGCAGCACGGCCGGCTTCTCCGCCGGAGCGCCGGGTGCGCCGCCGCGCAGGACCGCAGTGACCGACGTCGTGCTCTCACCCAGGGTGATTTCGTACGGCAGTCCGTCGAGCGCTTTGAGCACCTTCTCCTGAGTGCGCGGAAGGTCCAGTCCGATTTCGGGTTCGCGGTGGAGTTCGTGGCGGAACCGGACGATGTCTTCCTGGAGTTCCCGTGCGTCTGCGGCGATGGTCATACGGTGTGGTCTGCCTTTCCGAATGGTCGGTAATTCCCTTCCAAGCCATTGTGGAGTGACGCCGTTCACATCCGGCCAAATGGCAGGAAAAATGCAGAAGTGGGATGATTTTCGCAGGATTCGCGCGCACTGGAAAGGGTGGCCATGGAACTGAGCGAGGAGGACCTGGACCTCATCAATGCCCTGCAGATCGCCCCGCGGATCAGCTGGTCTGACGCCGCCGACGTGCTCGGGGTCCACGCCACCACACTCGCGGCCCGCTGGGAGCGGCTCCGCTCGGCCGGAGCGGCCTGGACCACGGCCCACCTGATCGGCGATCCGAAGCAGATGTGCCTGGCCCTGGTGGACATCGACTGCGACATGCGGCTCCGGGCGGACGTCACCGCTGCATTGGCGGCGATCCCCGAGGTGGTGACCGTGGAGGAGGCCGCCAGCAACCGTGACCTGATCCTCACCGTCATCACGCCCACCCTGACCGCGTTCACCGATACCGTGGTGCCGCAGTTCAAGGAGATCGAAGGGCTGCAGAAGTACCGCACCTCTCTCTGCACCCGCCTGCATACCGGCGGCCACGCCTGGCGCCTGAACGTCCTGGATCGTTCGCAGCAGGCCGCCCTCAAGGCCCTCGCCGGTCCGGAAACCTCCTCGGCCGCCGCCCCCGTGGGCCCGGAGCTGCCGCAGAGCCACCTGGACCTGATCCCCTTCCTGGCCCAGGACGGCCGGGCGACGGCGGCGGACATGGCCCGGGCCCTCGGGCGGAACCCCGCCACCGTGCAGCGCCAGGTCAACCGCCTGCTCGCCAGCCGGGTGCTGTCCTTCCGCTGCGAAGTGGCGCAGAAGTTCTCCGGCTATCCGGTGACCTGCCAGTGGTTCGCCAACGTCCCGGCCGGCCAGCACGAGGCCGCGGCTGCCGAACTGCGTGGCTTCAGGAACCTGCGGCTCAGCGCCTCCACCACCGGGCGCACCAACTTCGTGATCGTCATGTGGCTGCACTCCTTGTCGGACGTGATGAATGCCGAGCTCGCCCTGCAGCAGCGCATCCCCGGCATCGAACTGGTGGAAAGCGTGGTGGTCCTCAGCTCGGCCAAGCGGGTGGGCTGGATGCTGAACCCGGACACGACGGCGAGCGGCGCCGTCGTCGTTCCCGTTGCCGAACTGAACCCGACGGCTTAAGGCGTGCCAGGTGTATCGGGGCCGTGACCGGCCGCCGTGCGCAGGGCCGAGGTCAGCACATCCGATGTAGCCGGCGGGGCGCTGCTGCGCCACGCCACGTATCCGTCAGGACGGACGAGGACGACTCCGCCTGGTCCGACCCCGTACAGCTCGTGCCAGCCCGGGGCGCCGACGGCGTGGATATCAAGGGGGATACCGGTGGCGCGGGCGGATTCGGCGGCACGGTCGAGTTCCGGTTTGCCTGCCTGGTCGGTGAGGGCCACGAATGTTCGACCGAAGAGGTCCAAGGTCGAGATTTCGGGGTCGAGCCACAGGTGCGGGGCCCGATGACCTGGCCGTGCCAGGGGCAGGTACTCACCGACGGGGTCCCGGGTCATTGGTGCGGAGGTGTTGTCCGGGATGACGACTGCGGAGGTGAAACTGTGCCCCAGCACGATCCCGTCGATGGGATTAGGGGGACGCGCGGGACCGAGACTTGCCTCGGCGCACACCACCGCGTGGGGGCGGCGTTCCGGTTCATACGAATCCAGGAGCATGGGGCCCGCCCACCCTGCGACAGCGCCGCCGAGCTTCCAGGCCAGGTTGTGCACGTCAGCGATGCCGCAGTTCATGCCGAGCCCACCTTCGGGGGTGGTCAGGTGGGCGGCGTCGCCGGCGAGAAAGACCCGGCCCACCCGGTAGCGGTCGGAGACCAGGGCGGTAGGTTCCCAGAACCGCTTGCCGAGGTAGCTCACGTCCACGCTGGCGTCGCCGAGTCCAGCCTGGACTAATTCCAGGCAGCGGCGCTCGGTCCACGAGTCCTTCGGCTCGGTGGCAGGATCGTAGGGGATGGAAAGGAGCCAGCGGCCTTTGTTGTCGACCGCAACGAACAGTGAACCGGCCCTCGGCTGCCTGAGCCAGTAAACGGCGCTCTGACGTTCCACCATCCTGGCCTCGAGGTCGGCGCTCACGAGGATGCTCAGCCGGTGTCCAAGGACGCCTGGGCCACTGCGGTCGATGCCGAGCGCATCGCGGATACGGCCGTGCGCACCGTCCGCGGCCACAACGTAGGAGGCGCGCACAGTGACGTGCTCGCCCGCACTGACCACGTCGGCCGTCACTCCGTCGTCATCCTGGTTGATGCCGACAACCTCGGCCGAGAACCGCAGCTCGGCATCGCGGACGGCGCGTGCCTGTAGCACCGGTTCCAGTCTCTCCTGTGAGCAGATCAGCTCGCGCGTCGGGCTCGTCGGCTTTACTGCTTCGAAGGGCAGTGCGCGGCGTCGGTAGTCATCACCGAGCAACGTCTCCCCATCGAAGCTGAACAGGCTGTTGGCCGGGGGCAGCGACACACTTGCAACTGCGGCTTCGAGACCCCACTGTCGGAAGATCTCTACGGTCCGGGTCGTCACCCGGCGTCCTTTGGGGAAGTCCAATGTCGACGCGTGCTTCTCGACCACGAGGGAGTCGACGCCGGAGTGCCGCAGACCCGTCGCCATCAATAAGCCGACGGGGCCTCCACCCACCACCAGCACCGGAACATCCACCGAGGGGCCCACCTCGCGAACGTACCACCGGGGGCGGAGCCTGCCAACCTTCTTCAGGCGAACACCTCGACCTAAGCAGCGGGGCCCGCCATGGCCTGGCCGATGACCATGCGCGTGCTGATCGCAGCTGTTTGTTTCCGCCCAGAAGACAACAAAAGCAATCATTTCGAGGCTAGGCTTGACCAATGACCCACGACGACCTTTCAGCCGGGATCCTGCGCCGCCCCTACCTCCTGGCGACCGTGGGATCCTGCGCGCTGGTGTTCATGGTCGCCTTCGAGGCCATGGCCGTCACCACGATCATGCCGCGGGTGGGCCTGGAACTGGACGGCCTCGAACTCTACGCCCTGGCCTTCGCCGCACCGCTGGCCACCAGCGTGGTGGGCATGGTGGTGGCCGGGAACTGGGCCGACCGGCGCGGACCGGCCGGGCCGCTCTACGCCTCGGTGGCACTCTTCACGGCCGGGCTGCTCATCGCGGGCACGGCCCTGTCCATGCCCGTATTTGTCGGCGGCCGCTTCGTACAGGGCCTTGGTGGTGGTGCCATGACGGTGGCCCTCTATGTGATGATCGCACGCGCCTATCCCGCCCGCCTGCACGCGAAAATGTTCGCCGCCTTCGCCGCCGTGTGGGTGGTTCCGTCCATGGTGGGGCCGTTCGCCGCCGGCGTGGTGGCCGAGCTGATCAGCTGGCACTGGGTCTTCCTCGGCGTGGTGGTCCTCGTGGTTCCGGCGCTGGCGATGACCGTTCCTGCGCTGCGGCAGATGCGCGGGCCGGCCGATAACGGGGGGCCCGTTGTCCCTTGGAACCTGGGCCGGATCGGCTGGGCGGTGCTGGCCGGCGTCGCGGTCCTTGCCCTCAATCTGTCCGGACAGGTACCGGTGGCAGGCTGGGTGCTGGCCGTCGCGGCCCTGGTCGTTGCCCTGTTTGCCGCCCGGCCGTTGCTGCCCCGCGGCACCCTGACGGCGGTGCGCGGCCTGCCGAGCGTGATCCTGCTGCGCGGCCTGGTCTCCGCAGCCTTCTTCGGCGCCGAGGTCTACCTGCCCTACCTCCTTACCGAACGCTACGATTTCTCGCCGGCGTTCGCGGGCCTCGCGATCACGGGCTCGGCGCTGGCCTGGGCCACGTCCTCGGGAATCCAGGGCCGCTGGGGTGCCCGCATCAGCAATGCGGTGGCGATCCGGACCGGGACCTGTGTGGTGCTGGTTGTCCTGCTGCTGGAGTTCGCCGCCGTGCTCTTCGCTTGGCCTCCGCTGCCGGCCATCATCTGCTGGACCTTCGGGGGCGCCGGAATGGGCCTGATGTTCCCGCGGCTGAGCACCCTGACCATCGGCCTGTCCGAGCCCGACGCCCAGGGCTTCAACAGCTCGGCCCTGTCCATTTCCGACTCGGTCGGCAGCGCCCTGGCCCTGGCGATGGCTGGCATGGTCTTCAACCTGCTGGGGTCCGGGTACGCCTTTGCCGGGGTGTTCGCGCTGACCGCGGCGATCGCCGTCGTCGGGCTGCTCGTCTCGCCGCGCGCCGCCGGAACCGCGGCAGGGGTCCGCACCACGGTCCTCACGCCCAACTGACGCCCCCTCCCAACTAACTCGCATTTAAGGCCGTTTTGGGCGCTCAAAACGGCCACAACTGCGAGTCAGTTGGGTGACCGGGTTCAGGGGCGGGTGGCCCGCAGCACAGTGTCCACGAGGGTCTTGCTCTCGCCGCCGGGATCGCTGACGATCCGTTCGCGCGTCTCGAGCGCCAGCACTTTCCACCCGCTGAGGTCGAGGGCATCGGCCAGCTCGTCCGGCGTATAGAACATCTCCCGCGCCGAGTGCCGGCCCTGCGGGTAATGGCCCACCACCAGCAGCGTCCCGCCGGGCGCCACCGCCCCGGCGGCCGTTACGACGGACTCACGCCAATCCAGCAGGGGCGAATGCAGGTACTGCGAGGACACCAGCCCGTATCCGGTCCCCGGCCGCCACGAAGCCAGGTCCTGCCGCTGGAAGCTGATGCGTTCGGCCATGTCCGACTCGGCGGCGTGTTCGGCCGCACGTTCCAGGGCGACGGCGGAAACGTCGACGGCGGTGACCGCCCAGCCCTGCTGTGCGAGCCAGATGGCGTCCGCGCCTTCGCCGCAGCCAAGATCCAGTGCGGTGGCGTCGGGTTCCGGAACCGGTCCGGCCATCTCCACCACGAGTTGCGGGTTCGGCCGGCCGCTCCAGATCCGCGACTGCTCGCGGTATCTGTCGTCCCACAGCTGCTCCGCACTCTCCGCACCTGCCCCGAAGGTGTGCGCGCCGCCGTCGTGGCTTCCGCCGTCGTGCTGCCCATGGGAGGTGTGCTCCCCATGGTTCCCGTGCGCGCTGAGGCCCATGCCAGTGTCCTTTCGTCGTGCTCCCATCTTGCCCGGTGGATGCTGCGAAACCGATGGAATCCGCTGGCGGTGGAATTCCCGCCGCCGGGCCCCTGCTAGACTGGAGGAACTTGATGTGCAGTGAAGGGCCCGCATATTGCGGGCCTTGTTCATGTGAGAGGCATATCCTGCGTCGATGAACGCGTTCGGTCCCGGCCCCGGCTTCCCGCCCGGCGGTTGACCACTGACTTTTCCTCGGCGAACCCCTGGCCCAACCGGCGTCGGGGGCCGATGCCCGGAAGGGCGCCGCCAGAAAGACCCCACGAAACACATGACTACTTTTGCTGCCCTTGGCACGCCCAAAGCCATCGCTGAATCCCTCGCGGCCGACGGCATCGAAGAAGCCTTCCCCATCCAGGTCAAGACCCTCCCGGACACCCTCGCAGGCCGCGACGTGCTGGGCCGCGGCCGCACCGGTTCGGGCAAGACCATCGCCTTCGCCATTCCGCTGGTGGCCCGCCTGGCCGAGCGCGAGGCCGCCTACTTCCGCAAGCCGGGCCGCCCCATGGGCCTGGTCCTGGCGCCCACCCGCGAGTTGGCTACCCAGATCAACGCCACGGTTGAGCCGCTGGCCAAGGCCATGGGCCTGAACACCACGGTGATCTACGGCGGCGTCTCCCAGGCTCGTCAGGAGAAGGCACTGGGCGCCGGAGTGGACATCGTCATCGCCTGCCCGGGCCGCCTCGAGGACCTCATCCGCCAGCGCATCGTGTCCCTTGAAGCGGTCGAGGTCACCGTGCTGGACGAGGCCGACCACATGGCCGACCTCGGCTTCCTTCCCGTGGTCAAGAAGCTCATGGACATGACTCCGTCCCAGGGCCAGCGGCTGCTGTTCTCGGCCACCCTGGACAACGGTGTGGACAAGCTGGTCCACCGTTACCTGTCCAATCCGCTGACCCACTCGGTGGACGACCCCCAGGCCGCCGTGACCACCATGGAGCACCACGTCCTGGTGGTGAACGACCAGACCGTCAAAAAGCAGCTGGTTGTCGAACTTGCATCGGGCACCGGCCGCCGCGTGCTCTTCATGCGCACCAAGCACCACGCCCGCAAGCTGGCCAAGCAGCTCACCGACGTCGGCATCCCGGCCGTCGACCTGCACGGCAACCTCTCGCAGAACGCCCGCGACCGCAATCTCGCCGAGTTCTCCAGCGGCGACGTCCGCGTGCTGGTGGCCACCGACGTCGCGGCCCGCGGCGTGCACGTCGACGACGTCGAACTCGTCATCCACGTGGACCCGCCCACCGAGCACAAGGCGTACCTGCACCGCTCGGGCCGCACGGCCCGCGCCGGTTCCGAGGGCACCGTGGTGACGCTGACGCTCCCCGAGCAGCAGCAGGACGTCAAGAAGCTCATGAAGGCCGCCGGCGTCGACGTCGCGTTTGAGCGTGTCACGGCTTCGTCGCCGCTGGTGGCCGAGCTCGTGGGCGAGATCGCCGACAAGGTCGACCCCCGCACGCGTGCAGCCTTGCTTGCCGCGAAGCTCCCGCAGCAGGGTGGCGGCACGTCCACCGGCGCCAACGCCCAGCGCAAGCGCACCCGCCGCTCCGGCCAGGCGGCGCCCACCGCCGGCGGCCGCGGCGGACGTGGCGGCCGCGGCAAGGTCTCGGCCGAGCCGGTCCGCACCGACCTGAACCGTGCAGACCGCCGCGCTGCCGCCAACGAGGACGTCGCACGCAACCCGCGCAACCGGAGCAACGGCTCCGGCCACCGCAACGACGTCGCCGGTGCACAGGGCCAGAACGGCCGTTCGGGCCGTCCGGCCACTGGCCAGCGTGCGGCAGGCAGCCAGCGCTCGGCAGGCGGCCAGCGTTCGGCGTCGGCTCCCCGCTCCGAATCAACCACGTCCACCCGCGGCGGCAACAAGGCCGTGTGGTCTTCCAACACGGGCGGCACCTCGGGCGGTTCCTTCGGTGCGGCTTCGGGTAACTCCGGCCGTCCCGCCCGCAAGGGTCCGCGCCGCGCCTCGGCTCCGGCGTCGAACGAGCGCCGCGGCCGCTAGTCCCCACGGAGGACATGTCCGTCCGGGGTTACCAGCCGCGTTCGCGCCACTCCTGCAACTGCGGGCGCTCCGCGCCGAGCGTGGTGGGCTTGCCGTGGCCGGGGTGCACCACGGTGTCGTCCGGGTAGGCGCCGAACAGCCGCTCGGTCACGTCGTCCAGCAGCGAGGTGAAGCGTGCCGGGTCGTTCCCGGTGTTGCCCACCCCGCCCGGGAACAACGAGTCACCGCTGAAAATGTGGGCCGGGCCCTCCGGGTCCTGGTACACGTAGGCGATCGAGCCTGGGGTGTGGCCGCGCAGGTGCACCGCCGTGATGTCGAAGCCCTCGAAGTTCCCCACATCGCCGTGCTCCAGCTGCACGTCCACGGGCACGGGCAGCGCCGCGGCGTCGTCCACCCCGGCCGAGGTCTTCGCCCCCGTGGCCGCCACCAGCTCCGGCAAGGCACGGACATGGTCCCAGTGCTGGTGCGTGGTGGCGATCAGGGCGAGCTTCGGCGTCGCCGTGGTGTCAGCGGCCGACTCCGCGAGCATCGCCTGGATCGCCGGCAGATCGTCCGCGGCGTCGATCAGCAGCTGCGCCCCGCTCGCCTTCGCGGTCAGCAGGTACACGTTGTTGTCCATCCCGCTGACCGAGATGCGCCGGATGGTGATGTCCCGCAGTGAGTGAAAGAGTGAGTCCATCCACCCACTTTACGGAACGCTACTCGCGGCCCTGCGACACCCACCTGGGGTCAGCGGAACGGGAGCCGACGACGGCGGAGGCAGCGCCGTCGAGCACGTCCAGTTGGGCGGCACTCAGCTCGAGGGACAAGGCACCGAGGTTCTCGTCGATCCGTTCCGCGCGGCGGGTGCCGGGGATCGGGACCACCGGGAGGCCGAGGCGGCGGCCCTGCGCGAACAGCCAAGCGAGGGCCACTTGGGCGGGCGTTGCACCGAGTTCCTCCGCGACTGAGCGGACGGCGGCGACGACGGCCTGGTTGGCGTCCAGCGCGCCATCGGCGAAGCGCGGGATCCGGTGCCGGAAGTCCCCTTCGCCGAGGTCGCTGGCATTGACGGTGCCGGTAAGGAAGCCGCGGCCCAGCGGGGAGTAAGGCACGAAGCCGGTGCCGAGCTCTTTCGCGGCCGGGACCACGTTGCGCTCCACGTCCCGGCTCCAGATGGACCACTCGCTCTGCACGGCGGCGATCGGGTGCACGGCGCTGGCCTCCTGCAGCTCCTCGGCGGTCACCTCGGACAGGCCAAGGTGGCGCACCTTGCCCTCACGGACCAGCTCCGCCATGGCCTCCACGGTTTCCACAATCGGAACGCGGAGGTCACGGCGGTGCAGGTAGTAGAGGTCGATCGTGTCGGTGCCGAGGCGGCGCAGGCTGTTCTCTGCGGCCTGCTTCACGTAGGCGGCGTCGCCCCGGACATCGGTGTAGCCGTCCCGCGGATTTCCCACGATGCCGAACTTCGTGGCCAGCTGGACCTCGTCCCGGCGGTTCTTCAGGAGTTTGGCCACGAGTTCCTCGTTGCCGCCCGCCCCGTAGACGTCCGCGGTGTCGATGAAGGTGACGCCGGCGTCGACGGCGTGGTGCAGGGTTTGCAGGGACTCGGCCGGGTCGGCGTCTCCGTAGACCGTGGTGAGCGCCATGCCGCCGAAGCCGAGGGGACTGACCGTAAGGGCGTCGCCGAGGTGGACGTGGGCGGGGGTGGTGCCGGTGTTCTCGGGTGCCATGGGTCTTCCGTTCCTTGTGGGATGGGTGCCTTCGTTGGCAAGAACCCGGGCCACTGCCGAAGTATTCCGAAGAACGTCAAGCCCTCTCGTCAGGCCCTCTCGCCCGCAGCCGCCTCGTCCGCAGCCGCCTTGTCCGCGGCCGGCAGGGCCTTCAAGCCGGCCGCACAACCCACGATTCCCGCGATGAAAAGAAGCTTCAGCGGGTCGGCGGGTTCAACGCCGGTGACCATGGCCCAAGCGACCGTCAGCGCCGCGCCGATCCCCACCCACACGGCGTAGGCGGTGCCGAGGGGGATGCAATTTATGGCCACGCCCAGGCCGACCATGCTCAGCGTCGCGGTCACCGCGAACACCACTGAGGGCAGCAGTATGCTGAAGCCCTCGGACAGGCCCAGCGCCGTGGCCCACACGGCCTCAAGGACGGCGGAGGCCAGCAATACCAGCCACGAAAGCCGCTGCGACATGGCTACGCCACCACCTTCAGGCCGACCACGCACGCGCCGATCCCCGCCAGCAATGCCAGCCGGGCCGCCGTCGGGCGTTCAACCTTGGTGACCATCGCGTAGGCGGCGGTGAGGACCACGCCCACGCCCACCCAGACGGCGTAGGCCGTGCCGGTGGGGATGTCCCGCATGGCGAAGGCCAGGCCGCCGGTGCTGGCGATGACCGAGACGAGGAAAACCAGGGAGGGGACGGGGCGGCGGAAACCTTTGGATCGGTGCAGGGCTGCGGCCCAGACGGCCTCGAGCGCACCGGAAAGAATGAGGACGATCCACGACAAGACATTTCCTTTGGCCAGTCTTGTCGCGTGCCGGGTACTGAACCGTCGTCCGGAGGCCCGGAGACAGGGCCTTGCTTTTCAGGCTAGCAAATTCCGGGCGCCGGGGCATTCGGGGGCTGGGTAGACTGCGGGGATGCCCGACATGATCGACGTTCCCGCCGGCTCGGTGGAACTGCGCGATGCCCGCTCGGAATCCTCCCGGCAGGTTGAGCTGATTCCCTTCGCGCTCGGGCGGACCCAGGTCACGCAGTCGGAATGGGCCGCCGTTCTGGGGCGGCCAGCCGCCGCATCCGCCGGGCCGGAGACGCCGGTGCATGGGGTGACCTGGTTCGATGCCGTGCGCTGGTGCAACGCGGCGTCCTCCGCGGCCGGGCTCGCTCCCGCATACCGGATCGACGGGCGGGAGGTTGCCTGGGACGTCGGCGCAGCCGGGTTCCGGCTCCCCACCGAGGCCGAATGGCAATGGGCGTGCACGGCAGGAACAGGCGCTCCCCGCTACGGCGAACTGGCCGAGATCGCCTGGACCGGGGCGGACGGCGTGGCCGGCCCGCAGGACGCTGGACTCAAGGCCGCGAACCACTTCGGACTGTTCGACATGATCGGCAACGTCTGGGAGTGGTGCTGGGACTACGCAGACACTGCCCGCTACGGCGACTACCGGAGCCTGCGCGGCGGCGGCTGGGCGGACCCGGAATGGAGCTGCCGGGCGGCGGTCCGGCGGGGGAGTGCCCCGGATGCGGTCCTGGAAGACGTGGGCTTCAGGGTGGCCCGCGGCCCCGCCGGTGCGCCTGGTGCCGGGGCGGGCCAGGGATGGTCGGCGGCGGCCGACCGGAGCAGGGCGGACATCCGCGGCCCGCTGCCCATCGGCTGGACCCCGCACCGGAAGCTGTTGGAGGGGTGACGACGGCGGTGCCGCCGTTTCCGTGCGAAAACGGCCCGCCGCCGGCCGCCTGGCTCCCGGGAGGAGCCTACGCCTACGCCGTAACGGACTCCCGGGCGCCTATGCCGTAACGCGGTCGATCGACACCACGGCCACGAAGCCGCGCCCCAGCAGTTCCGGGCTGCGCCGGTCCGAGCCGACCACGGCATCGTAACGGCCCAGGTCGACGGGCTCGGGAGCGGGAGTCCCCGGCTCGTCGTCCGGATCCGCCCCGGGCACCACTGACGCCTTGCCCTCCAGCAGGATGGCCAGCTGGCCGTCGAACACCGGGTGGGCGCGCTTCTTGGAGAGTTCGATGATCGAGGTGAAGCCCTTGAAAACCCCTGCACGGGCAATCACGTTGAGGTCCCGGATGTCGCCGGTGGGCAGGGCGGAACCGGAATCGGCGTCGCCGGAGAACCGGAACGGCCGGTACTTCTCCAGCGGGTGTTCCTCGCCGTCCACCGTCAGGAGCAGCAGCTCGCCGTCGATCACGGTGATGACCCGCTCCATGCCCGGGAAGGTGGAGAAGGCGCCGGCCTTGGAGACCTCGGCGATGCTGACCCGCCAGTCCCACGCGCCGTCCTGCGCGGATGCTGCTTTCGGATGGCTGGCGAGTTCGCGGGTCACCCCGCCGCCGTTGCGCCAGGGTTCGGGCCGGATGTCGGAAAAACGGATGATCTCCATGGATCCACCTTATCCACGGACACGGTTCGGCCCGGTGCGGCGCGGCTTGCTACCGTCTTGAGGGAGAGATTTGTCCGGAACCATCGCTGGAGGCACGGGAGTGTTCGTCAAAGTGTGCGGCCTGAGCACGCCCGAGTCAGTGCGGGCCGCGGTCGAAAGCGGTGCGGATGCCGTGGGTTTCGTACTCACCCAAAGCCCCCGCGAGGTGTCGCCCGAGCAGGCCCGCGCGCTGCTGGCCGACGTCCCGGAGGGGATTGCCGCCGTCGGCGTCTTCCGCCACGAAAACGCCGCAGACGCCGTCGTCACCGCCCGTGCGGCAGGCCTCGAATGGGTGCAGTTGCACGGCAGCCGCACGCCGGAGGATGTCCGCGCGGTGCACGACGCCGGGATGCGGCTCATCCGGGCCGTCACCTTGGGTGCCGCCGACGATGAGTTCACTGACTGGGGCGAGGACCTGCTGCTGGTCGATGCTGCCGTTCCCGGCTCGGGCGAGGCCTGGGACTATGCGCTGATGCGCCGCAAGGGGCTGGCCGGGCGGAAATGGCTGCTGGCCGGCGGGCTGTCCCCCGAAAACGTGGCGTCCGCCGTCGAGGCCGCGGCTGCGTGGGGAGTGGACGTGTCCTCCGGCGTCGAAGCTTCCCGCGGCGTGAAGGACCTCGCGAAGGTGCGTGCGTTCGTCAAGGCCGCCAAGCAACCCAACTGACTGGCAGTTAAGGTCGTTCTGACGGCCCAAAACGGCCTTAACTGCGAGCCAGTTGGGCGGGCGCGCGATTTCAGGGACCGTTCAGGGCAAACCCCTACCCCTCGTGCCGGGTGGAAGCGGGAGAATGGTAGGCATGAAGACGCTCCTCAACATCATCTGGTTGGTTTTCGGCGGGTTCTGGCTGGCGCTGGGCTATTTCGCCGCGGGCATCGTGTGCTGCGTCCTGATCGTCACCATCCCGTGGGGGATCGCGTCCTTCCGGATCGCGGCCTACACCCTGTGGCCGTTCGGCCGGACCGTGGTGGACAAGCCGGGATCGGGCAACGTGTTCACGCTCCTGGGCAACGTGATCTGGCTGCTCGTGGCGGGCATCTGGATCGCGATCGGCCACGTGGTCACCGCCTTCGCCATGGCCGTCACCATCATCGGCATCCCGCTGGCCATCGCCAACCTGAAGCTGATCCCGGTGTCCCTCATGCCGCTCGGCAAGCAGATCGTCCCCAGCAACCGCCCCTTCGCGAGCAACTACCGTTAGGCAGCAACCTACCGTTAGGCAGCAACTAACGTTAGACGCAGGACGGCGGAAAGACGAGCGCATGGACAACCGCAACCCCGAGGTGGACGCCTGGCTGGACACGTACGACAATCCGCAGCGGCAACTTGTCTCGGACGTCCGTACCTTCATCCTGTCCCTGGACCCGGCCATCAGCGAGACCATCAAATGGCAGGCTCCCACCTTCATGTACAAGGGGAACATCGCGTCGTTCTTCCCCAGGGCGAAGAAGAATGTCTCGTTGATGTTCCACCAGGGCGCGTCCATCGAGGACAGCTCTGGCCTGCTGGAGGGCGACGGCGAGGTGTCGCGGGTCGCCCGGTTCCTCGACGCCGCCGATTTCGAAGCCAAGAAGGCGGCCCTCGCGGACGTGATCCGCGGCTGGATCGCCAGCCGGGACTAAGCTCCAGCAGCGCCAGCAAACGCTAAACCCGCCTGAATGCCCCGTCCCGCAGCACGGCCACCGCGGAGGCGGCGTCCAGCCCGGCGGCGATCTCGACGTCGTCCGGGTACCCCATCCCGATCAGTTCCCGCCCGCTGGAGCAGCCCCGCAGCTGCTCCGGAAGCGTGGGCTCGGCGGCGTCGTAGGCGGCTGCCGCCGTCAGTGCCTCGGGGGAGAAGGCCTCCGGGGTGAAGACGTCGCGCCCTGCCGCGACGAGCCCGGCCAGGAACGCGCCTGCACCCCATAGGTCCTCGACGGCCGGCCGGAGCCCGCCGTCGGGCCACCTCTCGCCGGCCGCCACCACGGCGATCACCGCGTCCTCCGGGAGCGTGGCCAGCACCCAGTCGGCAGTGGCCGCGGCGTTGCGCAGGCACACGGCCGCCAGCAGCGGCACCTCACGGGCCAGTTCGTGGCAGATGGCCGAGCCGTTGGGGGAGGGCAGCACCACCCGCTCCAGCCCCGGCGTATCGCGCAGGCTCGACGGCGACAGGCTGAGCCCACCGCCGTTCCGCGGCCCCGCCAGTGTGGCGTGGTGGTGCACGGCGAAATCCTCGGCGCCGGTGTCCTTCCAGCCGTAGGGGTAGACCTTGACGCCGCGCTCGACGGCGACGCTCACGCAGGTGCCGAACGAGAGGACATCCACGACGACGGCCAAGTCCGCCCCGGCTGTGACCGTGCGGGCGCCGTCGAGCCCCCATTCGAACCTGATCCGGTACGGCTGCTGCCGGTGCACCGCCCCGGCAGTCACTGCAGTTCCGCCTGCAGGTTCCGGCGCGCGGCGTCGAGCCAGAGCGTTTTGGCGCGGGAGCTGTGGAAGAGCGGGTCGAGCGCCAGCAGGCGGCGGACGACGGCGGCACGGCCGGCGGCGAAGTCGGCGTCGCTGACGTGCGCGTAGTCTTCGCGGACGGCTGCAAGGTAGAGCGCGTAGGCGGGTGGTTCGGCGCCGAGGACGGAGAGGTCCGCGTCGCAGAGCAGGGCGCCGGCGTAGTCGCCTGGCGCGGGGTCGTGGGTGGCGGTGAGCCGGACCAGGCGGGCCACCTCGGCAACGTCGGCGGCGGGCAGCCCCGCCTCGGTGAGCCGATTCTGGGCCAGCACGGCGGATTCTTCCTCATCCTGGCCGGCGATGCCTTCGTAGACGGCGTCGTGGAACCATGCCGCCAGGGACACGGTGCGGGCGGGCAGTGCGGGGTCGGTCAGGGTGTCCAGCGCTTCCAGGACCGCCAGCAGGTGGGTGCGGCTGTGGTACTTGCGGTGGTCTTCGCCCCAGCGTTCCAGCAGTTCGAAGCCGAGCTCCTCGTGGCCCGGGAGGACCGAGTTCCAGCGCTCGAGGAGCGGGACGGTCAGGGCCTTGCTGCGCTGCCGGGCCGGGATCCGCAGGCCGCTGGCGATCAGTTTGCGCACCAGAACGCGGGCTTCGACGGCGATCGCACCGGCCGCCACGAGGTCTGCGTAGCGGCGTTCTGGGACGTCGTAGTGATCGCCGTCGAAGGCCCGTTCGGGTACACCGGCCGCCGCGGCAAAGGCGTGCAGTTCCTCAAGGGACGTGTCTGAGACCAGATGGGAGAACACGGTCCCGTGTGCGGGCCACAGGGGCGGGTCGACGTAGACGGCCATGGCCAAAGTGTAGTCCCGGCGGAGGGCCCGGCAAGGACCTCAGGCTTGGCGCTTGGTCGCTTCCGCTCCGAGCGATGCCAGGCCCTTTTCGAAGTCCTTGCCCACCAGTTTGTCCATGTTCATGACCAGGGCGAACACCTTGGACATGAAGGTCTTGTTCTCCCCGGTCATGGTCCAGGTGACCCTTGTGCCTTCGCCTTCCGGTGCGAAGGTGAACCCGGTGGGGTTGACGGCTTTCATGGGCTTGGTGAATTCCAGCCGGATATCGATCTGGGAGGGCTCGGCAGACCCGACGATCTCCATGGTTCCGGATCCGGCGCGGCCGTTGCCGCTCCAGGCGTACTTGGCGCCCACTCCCGATTCATTGCCGGAGTAGTTGCGCTGCATGTTGGGATCCACGGCCTCCCAGGGCGACCATTTGGTCCACTCGTGGAAGTCGTTGACCAAGGGGAAGATCGCGGCCGCGGGGGCGGAAACGAATGCGTTGCGGGTGACGGTGAAGGTTGCCATGGCCTCATCGTACGTCTGCGGACCCGCGCCCACCCCTGCGGCGCCCCATGTGGTGCGGCGCCCCGAGCCGCACCACGATTACCGTCCCAGCTACATTCCGGGGATGTCGAGGGCCGGGTAGATCTGGATGGTTGTTTCGCCTCCACTCATGAAGTGAGGATGGTCCTTCACGAGGTCGACTGCAGCGTCAAGGTCATCGGCCTGGAGGATGCTGTAGCCGCCGACCCCGGTGGTGGCCTCCGAGACTCCGGAGAAGGAAACCACCTTGCCGGTTCCCAGAGGGGTGCCGAAGTCGATCAGAGCGTCGCCCGTCTTGGCCGCCCAGTCGGTCCAAGCCTTCATCCCGGCCTCGGCCTGTTCAGGGGTGCTTTCAGCGATCTGGGATTCGGCCGACATCGAGCCGATGTAGAGAACGACGAACTTCGCCATGACAGCTCCTTTTCTCCATGCGCCATCGGGTTGTCCCTCCGGTCACAGCTTGATCCTAGGACGCTGCCACGCCACCCGGGAGGGGTGCCCGGTACTCGTTTTTCGGCAAGGAAAAGCCGCCTTGGGACGCAGTGCTGGACAGCCGTTCCGCGGTGGACAAGCATGGACCACAGAAGGCAAAAATCAAAGTTGAGCGTGATAGACTCAAGTTTATAAAAGTCGCTTGACTCAACATTGGATCTTCAGCTTCCCGAAAGGAGCTCTTTTTTGGACGTCAAATTCACCACCAAGAGCCAGGAGGCTCTTTCCGCGGCAGCCATGAACGCCTCCACCGCGGGCAACCCGCAGCTTGAACCGGCCCACCTGCTCAAGGCCCTCATGGACCAGCGCGAGGGCGTCGCTGTCGCGCTGCTGCGCGCCACCGGTGCGGACCCGGACGCGGTGAGCGTCCAGGCGAGCTCCGCGATCAAGGCGCTGCCGTCGTCGTCGGGCAGTTCGGTGCAGCAGGCACAGTTATCCCGCCCGGCATTGCAGGCCATCAAGGCCGCCGAAAGCGAAGCGGAAAAACTCGGCGATTCCTTCGTCTCCACCGAACACCTGCTGCTGGGCCTCTCCGCCGGAAGCGACCCCGTGGGGAAACTGCTGCGCGACGCCGGTGCCTCCCATGAAGCGCTGCTCGCCGCCCTGCCGGGGGTCCGCGGCGACCGCAAGGTGAACTCCCCGGACCCGGAGAACACCTTCCAGGCGCTCGAGAAATTCGGCACTGACCTGACCGCCGTGGCGCGCTCGGGCAAGCTGGACCCGGTGATCGGCCGCGACTCCGAAATCCGCCGCGTCATCCAGGTGCTCTCCCGGCGCACCAAGAACAACCCGGTGCTGATCGGCGAACCCGGCGTGGGCAAGACCGCCGTCGTGGAAGGCCTGGCCCAGCGCATGGTGGCCGGCGACGTCCCCGAGAGTCTTCGCGGCAAAACCCTGATCGCCCTGGACCTCGCCTCGATGGTGGCCGGAGCCAAGTACCGCGGCGAATTCGAGGAACGCCTCAAGGCCGTGCTGGAGGAAATCAAGAACTCCGAAGGCCAGATCGTCACCTTCATCGACGAGATCCACACCGTGGTGGGTGCCGGCGCCACCGGAGAGAGCGCCATGGACGCCGGCAACATGCTCAAGCCCATGCTGGCCCGCGGCGAGCTGCGCCTGATCGGCGCCACCACCCTGGACGAGTACCGCGAGAACATCGAAAAGGACCCCGCCCTGGAACGCCGCTTCCAGCAGGTCTACGTGGGTGAACCGAGCGTGGACGACACCATCGGCATCCTGCGCGGCCTCAAGGAGCGCTACGAGGCGCACCACAAGGTGGCCATTGCGGACTCCGCCCTCGTTGCCGCGGCCACCTTGTCCAACCGCTACATCTCGGGCCGGCAGTTGCCGGACAAAGCGATCGACCTGGTGGACGAGGCCGCTTCGAGGCTGCGGATGGAGATCGACTCCGCGCCGGAGGAAATCGACCAGCTGCGCCGCTCCGTGGACCGGCTGACCATGGAGGAACTCGCGCTCCAGGGCGAGAGCGACGCCGCGTCCGTGGAACGCCTCGCCGCGCTGCGTGCGGACATGGCGGACAAGAAGGAAACCCTGGCCGCGCTCAACGCCCGGTGGGAAGCGGAAAAGGCCGGGCTGAACCGGGTGGGTGACCTCAAGGCGAAGATCGACGAACTGCGTTCCGCCGCCGAAAAGTACCAGCGTGAGGGCGACCTCGAATCGGCGTCGCGCATCCTCTATGGCGAGCTGCCCGCTCTGGAACGCGAGCTGAACGCGGCCGCCGCGGAGGAGTCGGCCCGGACGGGCAAGGACGACCGGCCGGACCTCATGGTCGCCGAGGAAGTCACCGCGGACGACATCGCCGAGGTCATCTCGGCCTGGACCGGCATCCCGGCGGGGCGCATGCTCCAGGGCGAATCCCAGAAGTTGCTGCACATGGAGGAGGAGCTCGGCAAGCGCCTGATCGGCCAGCACAAGGCCGTCACCGCCGTCTCCGACGCCGTACGCCGCGCCCGCGCCGGAATTTCCGATCCCAACCGGCCCACGGGTTCCTTCCTGTTCCTCGGACCCACCGGCGTCGGCAAGACCGAACTGGCCAAGGCCCTGGCGGACTTCCTCTTCGACGACGAACGCGCCATGATCCGGATCGACATGTCCGAATACGGCGAGAAGCACTCGGTGGCCCGCCTGGTCGGTGCCCCTCCGGGCTACGTCGGCTACGAGGAGGGCGGCCAGCTCACCGAGGCCGTGCGGCGCCGCCCGTACTCCGTCGTGCTGCTGGACGAGGTGGAGAAGGCCCACCCCGAGGTCTTCGACATCCTCCTGCAGGTGCTCGACGACGGCCGCCTCACCGACGGCCAAGGCCGCACCGTCGACTTCCGGAACACCATCCTGGTGCTCACCTCCAACTCGGGCAGCCAGTTCCTGGTGGACCCGTCCCTGGACGCCCACGCCAAGCAGGAAGCCGTGATGTCCGTGGTGCGGGCCTCGTTCAAGCCCGAGTTCCTGAACCGCCTGGACGAGATCGTGCTGTTCGACCCGCTGAGCGTGGACGAACTGGCGGACATCGTGGAACTGCACGTGGCCGAGCTCGCCAAGCGCCTTCACGGCCGCCGACTTACCCTCGAGGTCAGCGACGGCGCCCGGGCCTGGCTGGCGATGACCGGCTTCGATCCGGCCTACGGTGCCCGGCCGCTGCGCCGCCTCGTGCAGCGCGAGATCGGTGACCGGCTCGCCAAGGAGATTCTGGCCGGCGCGATCGCGGACGGTGACACCGTGCGGGTGGACACCGCGGCCGACGTCGACGAACTCACCATCGAGGGGCTTGAGGCGCTTGCCGGGCCCGACGGCGGTGCTCCCGCCGGCACCGGCCTGGTGGTGCGCCGGAAGGCCTGATTCCTGTCCGGGTTCCCTGCTTCCGGCGGGGAACCCGGCCGGCTCCTACTTTTGGAGGACGCTTTCCTTCAGGGTGTTGCCCGAATCCACCACGATGAAGCAGTCCACGCGGCGGTCCCCGCTGTCCCAGCTGGTGGAACTCGGGTAGACGTTTTGCTGGAGCAGCTCGTAGTTGCGGGAGGCTTCGTTCAGCGTCACCGTGCGGCACACCGCGTGCCCTTTGTCCCGCAGGGCGTTGGTGCCCGGGAAGCTGTCGCTCTCCTTGTAGTTGAACACGGCGCCGAGCTGGGCGGAGTGCGGCGTGGTGCATTCCACAGCGTGGGCCTTGTTGGCGGTGGAATCGAAGTCCGAAAAGCAGTCGCCGACGCGGTAGTCCTTGGACTCGATGTCAGCGGGCAGCGGGGGACGGTTGGCAGAGGCCGAGACCCCTGGGGCGCCGGCGGGCTCGGGGCGGTTGCCGAAGGTGGAGACCAGGACCCAGATCACCGCGATAATCAGCAAGAGCACTGCAAGGACGATGCCGCCTATGATCAGCCGCTGCCTGGTCAGAAGGTCCATCGGCGTGCGGGGCCGTGCCGGTCGGTCGGCGGGCACGGCGTCGCCGTATCCGTCCTCCGTGTTGTCCGGGAAGGGGTTTTCCTGGCCCATGTCCGAATCCGTGCCTTTCGTGCTTTGCGAAGCTCACCTTTGGGAGACTTTACCCAAGTTTTGCCCGTGCCCGCCCGCCGCGGTTCGTACAGGGCCGCCGGGGTGCCAAGGCCGGGCCCGGTGGCACGCAGTAGCTGCCGAAAGCATGTAATCTAGACATACGACAAATTGACCAAACATTCCGGGGCCTCACCGATCGCCAAGGTGACCACCTCCGGTCCAAGTACAAAAGGGGGTCACGCCATGGGGCGCGGCCGTCAAAAGGCAAAAGCTACCAAGCAGGCTCGGGACATCAAGTACTACTCCCCGAACACTGACTATTCGGCCCTTCAGCGTGAGCTGACTGGGCCATCAAGTCGTGCGGTGAGCCACTTCGATGACGATCCCACGGAGCCGGATTACTCGGCCTATGCGGACAAGTACGCACAGGATGACGAAGACGACGAGGTAGACTCGCGCCGCATCGGCTAGCTGGCGCGTGCGGTGCCGCCAGGCACCCGTGACGCCACCGCCGTCGTACTTGCATCTCCCGGACTTCCGCATATTCGGAACAACAGCCAGGAAGCACAGTTCTTCACCCGCAGGGTGCGCCCAAGGCGCCCCTGCGGGTATTTTGCGTGCCCAAGCAGCTCAGCAGATAGCCGGCAGGCAGGACCTGGCCGGTGCGGGACTTAGCTGCCGGAGCTAAGCCGCGGATCCGCCGGTTCCGCGCGGGGTGGAGGCGTCGAGGGATGCCGACAGGGCTTCGATGAATTCCGTCTGGTCGCCAAGGTCGCTGTGCGGGCTTGCATTGAAGGCGGCCATGACGGCGTCCAGGTACAGCCTGTTGACCCACCGCATCGCCTGGCGTCCGCCCGGTGTAAGGGCGAGCTTGATGCTGCGCCGGTCGGTCGGATGCGGCTGGCGCACCATCAATCCCGAGCGCTCGAGCCGGTCGATCATGGTGGTCATCGATCCTGTGGTGAGATCCATGAGCTCGGAAAGCTTCTTCGGAGTCAGGCCCTCCTGGTCGGCGGCATGGGAGAGCGCGTTGAGTTCGGCCATGCTGACGCCCAGTTCCTTGGCGATGCCGGCGCGCAAGTTGCCGCTCGTGAGCTGAAGCTGGCGCAGCAGCAGAACGAACGGTACGTAGTCGGCTGAGCTGGCCATCGCCGGACTCCCTAATAGCTTGATGTGAAAGTTACTTCAGTATACGGGTAAGTCACAGAAATGGACTAGATTTTTCGGCATTCCAAGCCGGATGACCCGTTTTTGCTTGATTGAAATATAGCTTGATAAAAATACTGCTTGACGATCAAGTGAAATTTGCTAAGCTGGTTTCGAGCCCGCAGGAGCGGCTCACCCGATTAGGTCTCAATCGGCCCTCAGTTTCAGGAGTCACCATGCGTCCTTCAGTTCACGCAGCAGTCATCGCAAAATGGGCTGCCGTTCCTGCGGCACTGGTCGTCAGCGGCCTGCTTGTGTCCCAGGCGTCGTACTCGGCGTTCAGCGCAACCACCAACAACGCCGGCAACAGCTGGGCTTCCGGCTCCCTGGCCCTGGCCAACGATGCATCCGGGACGGCGCTGTTCTCGGCCTCCAACATCAAGCCGGGCGACGCGGGCAGCAAGTGCATCACGATTTCCACCACCGCCAACGTTGCCAGCACCTTGAAGCTGTACGCCTCCAGCTACAGCAAGGGAACCAAGAGCCTCGGTGACCGCATCAACGTCACCGTCACCAGCGGCAGCTTCCCGGGCGCGGCCCCGGCCAACGGCGCCTGCACCGGATTCACCGCCGGCTCCGTTGCCGTCGCCACCACTTCGCTGACGTCCTTCGCTGCCGCTTCGAGCAGCTACGCAACGGGCGCCGATTCCTACGCACTGCCCGCCGGCGGTACGCGTACCTACAAGATCGACTGGACTTTCGCCACCGCAGGTTCCCCTGCAGCGGACAACCCGTACCAGGGTGACACCGCCTCCATCGGGTTCACCTGGGAATCCCAGAGCTAGACCCTTCCGTGCTTGCCACCACCCGCCCCACCCTGTAGGAGCCCCCAATGTTGCCGACAGAACAAGCAGCCGCAGCGGATGCTGCCGCGACTGCCGGCAGCCCGGGGAATCCGAAAGGGCACTCTATTTCCCAGCAGTGGCTGCGCGTTCTGGGCGCCGCGCTGGGGCGGGTGGTGGTGATCCTTGCTCTCATGATGATGGGGTGGGCGTCCGTGCCCGCCGTCCTCGGATGGCAGCCCACCACCGTGGTGAGCGGCTCCATGGAACCGACCATCTCGGTAGGCGACGTCGTGGTGTCCCGGCCCATGGGAGCCGAGAACCTCATTCCCGGGCGTGTGGTCCTGGTCGATGACCCGGACCACGCCGGCCGCCTCCGCCTCCACCGCATCGCTGCGGTGAACCCGGACGGCTCCCTCGTCCTGCGGGGAGATGCCAACGCGGCCAATGACTCCACGAGTGTGTGGCCTTCGGCCGTGCACGGCGTCGGCTACCTGAGGATCCCGGCGGTCGGACTGCCGATCGTATGGATGGGCCGGGGCCAATGGGCCCTGGTTGTCATCGGGGTCGTGGTGCTGGCCGGGGCGCTGGCCATGACGAGGCTGGACAGGCACTTTGCCCGGCCCGGCCGGAAGGACGTAAAGTCCGGAGGCCGCCGTCGGGCAGACTGGAAAGCCTGGCTCGGACCGGCGCGGCGGACAAGCTGCATGGTGTTGTTCCTGGTAGCCGCGGCAGGCCTCGCCGGCGCTGCTGTCATGACCGCACCCACCGCGCACGCGGCCTTCTCGGACACGAGTTCCAACCAGCCCAACACCCTGTCCTCCAGGGCGTTCTTCAGCTGCACCGCGGCGGCCCTTGCCGACTCCCCGTCGCTGTTCTACGGCTTCAACGATTCCCCGAAGCCGGCCACCGCCGTCACCGACAGCTCCGGCGCCGGCAACGACGGCACCTTCCGCATGACGGCGGCCACCAGCACGTCGATTCCCTGCGCCGGCGACGGCGGCAACAGCGCGGACCTCGCCGGTCTCCGGTACATCGCCACCACGACCGCCAGCAGCGGGCCGACGGTGTTCAGCTACGAAATGTGGTTCAGGACCAGTTCCATCCTCGGCGGGAAGCTGGGCGGATTCCAGGACTCGAAGAACAACGCCCTCGGCACCAACGACCGCAATCTCTACATGCGGGCGGACGGAAGGCTGGTCTTCGGCGTCGCCCCCGGCGGCACCATGCAGACCATCGTTTCCCCGGCGGCCTACAATGACGGCGCGTGGCACCACACCGCGGTCACCCTTTCCTCCGCGGGGATGAAGCTCTACGTCGACGGCGTCCAGGTGGCGTCCTCGGCCTCAGCCACCACCGCCCGGAGTGGCTACACGGGGTACTGGCGCTTCGGCGACGGCGACCTCACGGCTTGGCCGGGTGCCGGTCTTTCGGCATTCAACGGCCAGGTGGACAACATCGCCGTCTATGACACGGCCGCCCTCACCCAGGCGCAGATCCTGGCACACTTCCAGGCGGCCGCGCCATGAGCCGCCGACGCGACGCAATGACCGCGCGCATTGATCTCCGTCCGGAGCCGGATTCCGGAACCCCACTGAAGACACACTCACGCCATGAAAGGACCGTTGGCCATGAACAAGCAGAATGATTTCCTGTTGCTGGACGACCTGGACGGAAGTAGCGCGGATGAGCGCGTGAAGTTCGCCGTGGACGGGATCGACTACGAAGTGGACCTGTCCTCGGCGAATGCAGCGGCCTTCCGCTCCTACCTCGGTGTCTTCATGAACGCAGGCCGGCGCAAAGCGTCCGCCCCGGCAGTCCAGGGACGCAAAGAAGCGCCGCTCTCCGTGACCGCGAGGATCCGCCGCTGGGCAGCCGAACAAGGGTACGAACTGAGCAGCCGCGGCCAGATTCCCAAGTCGATCGTGCAGGCCTTCCAGGCCGCCGAGGCCGGAACCGCCTGAACCCGGCCCCGCGGCGGCGTCGTGCTAGCCGGTGCGCGGTATGTGCAGTGCGTGCGCAGCCCCTTGGAACCACTCCGTTCCAAGGGGCCGATTCGTTTCCGGGGAGGCGCCGGTCTTCACTCTTTTTCGTGGCACAGGTCCAGGAGCGGAATCAGGGCGTCCGGATCTCCCGCCCGGGCGGCCGCGAGGATGCGGCGGTGGTCGTCAGCCACCCGGTCCAGCTTGGCCTTGTCCAGAGGGTAGGAGCGTGTGATCAGGCGCTGGACGGGGTTGTCCCAGACGGACTGCAGGGTCTTGAGCAGGAAGCCGTTCCTGGCCGGCGCAGCCAGTCCCAAGTGGAAGGCGCGGGTTGCCGTGAACAGTTCTTCCGGGTCGGCACTCGCGGCGCCCTCGGCAATCAGCAGTTCCAGGCGGGCGAGTTCGATGTGCGAGTACTGGGCTCCGAACTGCCGGATGGCCATGACCTCCAGGGCCTTGCGGACTTCGTAGACCTCCTCGACCTCTGAGCGCGTCAGGGTCGTGGCGAAATAGCCCGAGCCGGGTTCCAGGGTGGCCAGGCCGTCATGGACAAGGCGGTTCAGGGCATCCCGGACGGGCGTGCGCGAGACGCCGTATTCACTGGCAAGCTGCTCCTGGACCAGCGGAGCCCCCGGCGCAATCACGCCGTTGACGATCTCATCGCTGATCCGCTCGTAGATGTGCTCGCTCAGCGGCCGTGCGTTCTTTGTCGCTTGCGCACGCATTGCTTTTGGTTTCCTTTCCGGTGCAGGACTCTCATAAATCCTACGTGCTTTACATCACGGTATTCACTGTATACAGTGAATCCAATTCTTCCAACCCGGCGAAAGCTGAGCCATGACTTTTCACATTCCCCGCATCCCCGGCGTCGATTTCGCCGCTCCCGGGAAGCAATTCGGGTACCTCGAAATCGACCATTCGGACAATGAGAATGACGCCGCCGTCATTCCCTCGCCCATCGCGGTCATCAACGGCGGGGACGGTCCGACCGTCCTGCTGATCGCCGGAACCCACGGCGACGAATATGAGGGGCAGATCCTGCTCCAGGAACTGATCCGCGCTGTCGACGCCGATGCCGTCACCGGCCGCCTGATCGTGCTGCCCGCACTCAACATCTGCGCCGTGCGGGAGGGGCGCCGCGTCGCCAGCGTGGACCGCAGGAACCTCAACCGGACAATGCCCGGCAATGCCGACGGCGGCCCGGCCGAACAGATCGCCGCGATCGTTGCCGAGGAGCTCATCCCGCTGGCCGACTACGTGCTGGACATCCATTCCGGCGGGATCGCCTCTGAGTACGTGCCGTCCTCCTTCGTCTACCTCGGCCCCACGCCGGAGCTATGGGCGGCAAAGGTCGCCGCCGTGGACGCCTTCAGCGCGCCGTATTCCGTGGCAGTCAAGCCCATGATGAAGAGCGGCTCGATCAGCGGCGCTGCCGACCTCGCGGGAGTAACGATGATCTCCACCGAACTCGGCGGCCGGGGCACCGTGTCCCTGCCAATCCTCCGGCAGGCCCGGTCCGGGCTCCGTTCCCTCCTGGACCACTGGGGAGTGCTCAAGGAGGAAGGCTCCCACAGTGTCCGGAACGAAGCTGTCCACTGGGTCGAGCTCACCGCGAACTCGGCCGTCCACTCCACCATGTCCGGGCTCATGGAGCCCGTCGCCGAACTCGGCCAGCTGGTCAGGGCCGGCGACCTCGTGGCCCGGGTTCACCCGGTGGAGGAACTGGACCGGCCGGCCAAGGAATTCCATGCACCCATGGATGGGGTGGTCGCCGTCGTGCGGCACCCCGCTGCCGTCACCATCGGCACCATCCTGGTCAACATCGCCGTTGACCACGGAACAACCCCACCGAAAGGCAATCATGCTCCGTCCTAGAGTCATCGCAAGCAGCGCGCTGTTCCTTGCAGCGGCTACCGGATTGTCCGCCTGTACCACCGCGTCCCTTGACGCCGGCAACGAAGCCGGTGCCACCGCCGTCGCGCAGAAAAACACCGAAGCAATTCCCGCGGCACCGTTCAACGCCGCGGCGGCGGGCCTGCTGCCCGAAGGCATCAAGGCCAAGGGGACCCTCGTGGTGGGCACAGACCCCACCTTCGCGCCCTACGAGTTCTATGGCAGCGACAACAAGACCGTGGTCGGATGGGATGCCGACTTCGCGAAAGCCCTCGGCGAAACCCTCGGGCTGAAGATCCAGATGGTGCCCGCGACGTTCGACACGATCCTACCCGGCGTCAGCTCCCACAAATACGATGTGGGGATCTCGGGCTTCAACGTCACGGCCGAGCGCATGAAGAACGCCGACTTCGCCGTGTACCAGAGCAGCGGGTCCGGCCTCGCGGTCAAAGCGGGGAACCCCCGGAAGCTCTCGCTTGACCCGATGAAGCTGTGTGGCATGAAGGTGGGCGGCGAGAAGGGAACCACGCAGGGAATCGAAACCTTGCCGGCGTTCTCGAAGCAATGCCTCGACGCCGGCAAGCCGGCCATCGACATCCAGCTCTTTCCGTCCCAGCACGAAGCGAACCTGGCCCTGATGTCCGGCCGGGTGGACGGCGTCCTGTCCGGCACCATCGCCATGGGCTACTCAAGCAAGCTCTCCGGCGGAGCCTTCGAACTGGCCGGCGGCGATGACTACGAACCGACGCCGGTGGGCATCGCCCTGCCCAAGGGGTCGCCGCTCACCAAGGCGGTTGTGGCCGCGGTGAAGGCGCTCGTTGGCGGCGGAAGCTACAAGCAGATCAACGCCAAGTACGGCATCCCGCAGTCCGTCACGGTCAGCCCCGACGCCGTAGATGCAAGCGGTGCCCGATGAGCCGGCTCATGAGCATTCCCGCTGCAACGGGCACGGGAGAGTTCACGGTGGTGCCGGCCCGGCACCCCTGGCGCTGGGTGGCCGGCAGCGTGGTGGTCCTGCTGGCCGCGCTCCTGCTGGCCTCGGCCGTGAGCAATCCGCGCTTCGGCTGGGACAAGGTGGGGCTCTACTTCCGGGACGTCACGATCGTGAACGGGATCGGAATCACCCTGTTCCTGACCGTGGTCTGCATGGGGGCTGGCGTCGGCCTCGGCGTGCTCCTGGCAGTGATGCAACTGTCCGCCAACCCCGTGGTCAAGGCCTCGGCCGGCGTCTACGTCACCATCTTCCGCGGCACGCCGGTGCTGGTGCAACTGCTCTTCTGGTTCAACCTTTCGGCGCTCTATCCCGAAATCACCTTCGGCGTTCCCGGAGTCAGCCTGGACGCGAACCAGCTGATTACCCCCTTGGCCGCAGCGATCCTGGGCCTGGGCCTGAACGAGGCGGCGTACATGTCGGAGATCGTGCGGGCCGGCATCCAGTCCATCGACCAGGGCCAGAGCGAGGCCGCCGGAGCGCTCGGACTCTCCCGGATCCAGACGCTCCGGCGAGTGGTCCTGCCGCAGGCCATGCGGGTGATCATTCCGCCCACCGGCAACGAGTTCATCGGCATGCTCAAAATGACGTCCCTGGTAAGCGTCCTCGCGGTCCCCGAACTGCTGTACTCGGCACAGATCATCTACTCCAAGAACCTGCAGGTGATCCCGCTGCTGCTGGTCGCGAGCATCTGGTACATCATCATCACCACCGTCTTCACCGTGGGACAGGGGTACCTGGAGCGGCGCTTCGCCCGCGGAACCTCCCGAACGGTTCCGCCCACGGCCATCGAACGACTGCGGAAATACTTCAGGGTCCACGCCCCGCTGGCCACCGGAAAGGGAAACGCATCATGACCACCGAGACTTTGGACCCGGCGGCGGTAAGGACGAACGCCATGCCGCTGGTTCGGGCGGAAGGCGTCCGCAAGAGCTTCGGCAGCAACGAGGTGCTCAAAGGCATCGACATGACCGTGGAACGCGGTGAGGTGGTCTGCCTCATCGGGGCCTCCGGATCGGGCAAGAGCACCTTCCTGCGCTGCGTGAACCACCTGGAAAAGATCGACGGCGGCCTGCTCTGGGTCGGGGACCGCGTGGTCGGCTACCGGCTCAAGGGCAACAAGCTCCACGAACAGTCGCACAACGAGATCTGCGCCGACCGCACCGACATCGGGATGGTCTTCCAGCACTTCAACCTGTTCCCGCACATGACTGTCCTGGAAAACCTCATGGAAGCCCCGCTCAGGGTGCTCAAACAACGCAAGGACGAGGTCCGCCGTCGGGCGCTGGACCTGCTGGAGAAAGTTGGGCTGAAAGACAAGGCGGCCTCCTATCCGCGGCACCTCTCGGGTGGGCAGCAGCAGCGCGTGGCGATCGCCCGGGCGCTGTGCATGCAGCCGAAACTCATGCTGTTCGACGAGCCCACGTCCGCGCTGGACCCGGAACTGGTGGGGGAGGTCCTGCGGGTGATGAAGGACCTGGCCCGGACCGGGATGACCATGATCGTGGTGACGCACGAGATGGGCTTCGCGCGGGACGTGGCCGACCGGGTGGTGTTCATGCATGACGGGCGGATCATCGAGGAGGGACCCGCTGAATCGGTCATCAACAACCCGCAGCACGAACGGACCCGGGCATTCCTGTCCGCGGTGCTGTAGTCCGGCGAAGCCAGCGGCCAGCGGCGGGCGGCCGGCAAAAACGAAAGCGGGCGGCCAGTTGAGGAATCAACTGGCCGCCCGCTTTGGCGTTTAGAACCCTTAGGCGTAGGCGTTGACCAAACGCACGGCTCCGCCGTCGACACCCTTGGCGCCCTGGACGTAGTCCGGACCGCTCTTGTCGATCGAATCGGAGTCCGCCGAAACGGTGCCCATGATCCAGGAGGGCAGGCCGCGCTCGTTGAGGCGGGCCACGGCGGCGTCGGCGATCGCCGGGGAGACGATGGCCACCATGCCGACACCCAGGTTGAGGGTGCGCTCGAGGTCGGCCAGCGGCACGTTGCCGAGCTCGGAGACCAGCTTGAAGATGGCCGGCAGCTCCCAGGTGGCACGGTCCACCGTGGCCACGAGACCCTGTGGCAGCACACGGGCCAGGTTGGCGGCCAGGCCGCCGCCGGTGACGTGGCTGAAGCCGTTGACGCCACCGCCGCTTGTGGCAGAGACAGGGTTCACCGGGAAGGCGCGGGCCAGGTCCAGGCAGTCGGCGGCGTAGACACGGGTGGGCTCGAGCAGTTCCTCGCCCAGGGTGCGGCCGAGTTCGGAGACCTGGCGGTCCAGGGCCCAGCCGGCGTGGTTGATGACGCGCCGGACCAAGGAGTAGCCGTTGGAGTGCAGGCCGGAGGAGGCCATGCCGATGACGACGTCGCCGGCTTTCACACGTTCCGGGCCCAGCAGGGAATCAGCCTCGACAACACCGGTGGCTGCACCGGCGACGTCGTACTCGTGCTCGCCGAGCAGGCCCGGGTGCTCGGCGGTTTCGCCGCCCACCAGGGCGGTGCCGGCCACGGAGCAGGCCGCGGCGATGCCGCGCACAATGCCGGCGATGCGCTCGGGGACTACCTTGCCGCAGGCGATGTAGTCGGTCATGTAGAGCGGCTCGGCGCCGACCACCACGATGTCATCGACAACCATGCCCACCAGGTCGAACCCGATGGTGTCGTGGATGTCCATGGCCTGGGCGATGGCGACCTTGGTGCCCACGCCGTCGGTGGAGGTGGCCAGCAGCGGCTTCTTGTAGGTCAGCAGCTTGGAGACGTCGTACAGGCCGGCGAAACCGCCGACGCCGCCCAGCACCGAGGCGTTGTGCGTCGCCTTGACGGCGTCCTTCATGAGCTCGACGGCGCGGTCGCCCGCTTCGACGTCGACGCCGGCGGAGGCGTAGGTGATGCCTGAGTTGTTCTCAGCGGCGGGGGAGGCGGAGGTCATACAGACTCTTTCTTGTCGGCGTCGGTCAGCAGATTCTCAAACTCGGCGTCGGGTCCTGGGTCGCAGCCCGTTGCGCCCGGCTTCTCTGCCGGGTCCTCGGAGTCGTCCACTTCGGTGGAGGTGCCCGACGACGGCAGGCCGCCAAGGTCGGTGCGCTCCAGCAGGTTCTTGCCCAGTTTGTCCGAGCCCGGGAGTTCGATGGGGTACTGGCCCGTGAAGCACGCGGTGCAGAGGCGTTCGCGCGGCTGCTGGGTGGCCCCGATCATGCCGTCCTCGGAAATGTAGGCGAGGGAGTCCGCGCCGATGGCCTGGGAGATCTCATCGATCGTGGCGCCGTTGGCGATCAGTTCCGCGCGGGAGGCGAAGTCGATGCCGTAGAAGCATGGCCACTGGACCGGCGGGGAGGAGATCTTGATGTGGACCTCGGCGGCGCCGGCCTCGCGCAGCATGCGCACGATGGCGCGCTGGGTGTTGCCGCGGACGATCGAGTCATCCACCACCACCACGCGCTTGCCGCGGATCACGGACTCGAGGGCGTTGAGCTTGAGCCGGATGCCGAGCTGGCGCAGGGTCTGCGAGGGCTGGATGAAGGTGCGGCCCACGTAGGCGTTCTTCACGAAGCCGTGCGCGAACGGGATGCCGGATTGCTCGGCGTAGCCCACGGCGGCAGGGGTGCCGGACTCCGGGACGGGGATGACGATGTCGGCCGCGTGGGTGTTTTCGCGGGCCAGCTGGCGGCCCATCTCCACACGGGACTCGTACACGGAACGGCCATTGATGGCGGCGTCCGGACGGGCCAGGTAAACGTACTCGAAAACGCAACCGGCCGGCGTCGCGTCGGCGAAGCGCTGGGAACGGACACCGTTCTCGTCGATGGCGATGAACTCGCCGGGCTCGATTTCGCGGATGAAGCTGGCGCCCACGGTGGCGAGGCCGGCCTGCTCGGAGGCCACCACCCAGCCGCGTTCCAGGCGGCCGAGGCACAGTGGGCGGATGCCGTAGGTGTCGCGGGCAGCATAGAGGGTGCCTTCGTCCATGAACACGAAGCAGAAGCCGCCCTTGATCTTGGGCAGCAGCTCCATGGCGGTCTGTTCGAGGGTCTTGCCCTCTTCGCCTTCCAGCAGGGCGGTCACCAGGGCGGTGTCCGAGGTGTTGCCCTGCTTCATTTCGCCGGTGAGCTGGCCGTCGTTGCGCTCGAGGATCATCTCGCGCAGTTCGGCCGTGTTGGTCAGATTGCCGTTGTGCGCCAGGGCCACCGTGCCGGTGGCGGTTGCGCCCAGGGTGGGCTGCGCGTTGGCCCAGTGGCTGGCTCCAGTGGTGGAGTAGCGGCAGTGGCCGACGGCAAGGTGCCCGGTGAGGGTGTTCAGGGTGGTTTCGTCGAAGACCTGGGACACGAGGCCCATGTCCTTATAGACGTTGATGCGCTTGCCGTCACTGGTCGCAATGCCAGCCGACTCTTGTCCGCGGTGCTGCAGCGCATACAGCCCGTAATAGGTGAGTTTTGCTACCTCTTCGCCAGGGGCCCAGACTCCGAAGACGCCACAAGCGTCCTGGGGTCCTTTTTCGCCGGGGAGAAGATCATGTGAAAGTTTTCCGTCGCCACGTGCCACTGGTCGATTGTCTCATGTCCAGGGCGTGGTATTTTCCCCGGCCGGCAAATGTGACCGGCCGGACGGTGTGATCTCAGTCGTCGCCGGGTTCTTCCTCGGCCACGGCTTCCACGATGGCGTGCTCGCTGCGGCGGATGCTCAGGCGGTCCAGGACGAGCGCCACGATGCAGCCGAGGATCACGCCGGCCGCGGCGAACGCGACGGTGAAGAAGCCGAAGACGGCGCCGGCATCGAACTGTGGATCGGCCGGCAAGCCGAATGCCACGAAGGCCGCCACCACGATCCCGAGGATCCCGCCGAGCACCATGAACGGCACGAAGCGGGGCGCGCGGCGTACCGTGATGCGCCGCTCCGGAGCGCCGTCCGCGGAGTTGCCGGTGATGTTCGAGTCCTCAGAAACCATGCCTTCCAGCCTACCGGGTCCGCCGCGCCCAACTGTCTCTCTTCCGCCCAACTAGCTCGCAGTTAAGGCCGTTTTGGGGCCTCAAAACGGCCTTAACTGCGAGTCAGTTGGGTGCGCGGGGTGGGGCTTAGCTGCCGCGGTAGGTGGAGAACGCGAAGGGGCTCAGCAGCAGGGGCACGTGGTAGTGCTCGCCGGCGTCGGACACGGTGAAGCTCAGGTCGACCACGGGGAAGAAGGTCTCCGTGCCGAGGCCCGCGTAGTACGCGCCCGTGGCGAAGTTGAGCTTGTACGTGCCGCCCGGGACCCGCTCGGGGCCGAGGTTCTTGATCCTGCCGTCGGCATCCGTGGTGCCTTCCGCTACGGGCGTCCAGCTGCCGCCGTCGAGCACTGACAGCACGACGGCGACGTCCGCCGCCGGGCGGCCGGAACCGGTGTCGAGGATGTGGGTGGTGATCTGGGAAACGCTCATGCGCCGATTACTCCTTCAAGGCGGAGCAGCGCGATTTCGCGGAGCTGCTGGGCCACGATGCGGTCTTCTTCTTCGGGGGTGTTTTCCAGGCGCTCGTTGAGGGACGCCAGGATGTCCGCGGCGCTGCGGCCGGCGGCGCGGATCAGGAAGACCCGGTTGAACTTCGCCTCGTAGGCGCGGTTGCCTTCGGCCAGGGCTCGGGCGGTGGCGTCGTCGCTGGGGTCCACTCCGGACTGCTCCGAGCGGGACATGGCCGCCTCCGTGGTCTTGGCCTGGGGCCGTTCGCCGATGCGCGGGTGGTGGGCGAGTGCGGACTCGAGTTCCTCGGCCGTGAACGGGGCGGCCGCGTCCTTCGCGAAGTTCAGGAGGTCATCCTTGGCGTTGAACGGCCGTGCGTCGGCGATTTCCCCTACCCAGCGCTCGACGTCGAGGCAAGGGCGCAGGACTCCAACGGCGTCCGTCCGGTCTGCGCTGTTGAATACTGCAAGCTGCATGCTTGGTCATCCCTCGTGCAAATGCTGGCATCCATGGTGACGGCTATGCGGAACTCCGGCGGTGGTGCCGGATAGGCCGGGCTGCCCTCGCAGCCCGCTCGCCTTCCACATCATGGAACTGTTATTTCAGCATGCGTAATAGTCAAGCGGAGGTGCGGCGCCCCTGTCAAGGGTCCTTTCCCTCCTGTCAAAGCAAGACTGCTGGCAAGAGCGTACCGCCCGCGGCGGGGCTGCGGCAGAATTGCCCCAACGGGTGAAGGAGTTCGCACATGCCAGCCATCTTGACGTCCAGGTTCCTGTTCGGCCCCGGCCCGGGCAACGCCTATCCCGAAACCATGGCCGCCCTGTCCCATCCGGTGATCGGGCACCTCGATCCCGTGTTCATCGAACGGCTGGACCGCACCTGCGCCGGCCTGCGGACGGTCTGGGGGACCGCGAACACCCGCACCTTGCCGTTGAGCGCCACCGGTTCCGGCGGCATGGAGGCCGCCTTCGTGAATACCGTGTCCGACGGCGACGTGGCGGTCGTGGCGGTCAACGGCTTGTTCGGGGAGCGCATGTGCGAGGTGGCCCGCCGCTGCGGCGCCACGGTGGTCCGGGTGGACCATGAGTGGGGGCAGCCGGTAGACGCCGAACGCGTCCTCGCCGCCCATCCGGCGCCGAAAGTGATTGCCGCCGTCCACGCCGAAACCTCCACCGGCGTGCTCTCGGACATCGCCGCGCTCGGTGCAAACAAAGGGGATGCCCTGCTCATCGCCGACGCCGTCACCTCGATCGGCGGCCTGGAACTGCTGGCCGACCAGTGGGGGATCGACGTCGGCTACGCCGGAACCCAGAAGTGCTTGGGCGTGCCGCCGGGGCTGTCCCCGTTCACGGTCTCGGAGCGCGCCTTCGAGCGGCGCATCCGCGATCCGCGCTCCTGGTACCTCGACATCGGCCTGCTCGGCGGCTACGCCGGCGCCGCAACGGGCAGCCGGACCTACCACCACACCGCGCCGGTCACCATGATCGCCGGGCTCGAAGCCGCCCTGGACCGCATCCTCGCCGAAGGACTCGAGACCGTCCAGGCCCGCCACCATGCGGCCGGTGCCGCGCTGCGCGCCGGGCTGCAGGAGCTCGGCCTGGAATTGTTCGCCGCCGTTGGCAGCCGGCTGGACAGCCTCACTACCGTGAAAGTGCCCGACGGCGTGGACTCGGCTGCCGTGCGCGCGTACCTTTTGCGCAACTTCAGCATGGAGATCGGCGCCGGAGTCGGGGCGTTCAAGGATACTGTCTGGCGGATCGGCACCATGGGGCCGAACGCGTCCCCGGCCGCCGTGACGCTCGTGCTGGGTGCGCTGGAGGAGGCGCTGGCGAAGGCGTGAGGCTTTGCGTTTTGGCCGAGGGCACCAGGGTAGCGGGCGGGTGCTCAATCGGCGCGTGCTCAGCGGTCGGGTGACTCGCCGTTTCCCACGGCTTCGATCCAGTCGATGGCGTCGTCGGAGAAGTGGTAGCCGCTGGAATCCGTCTCGCCCGACCACCAGGCCTCGGACGCAATGGAGCCGCCGGCGTCCACGATCTCCCTGACGATATGGGCCGGGACGGCGTCGCCGTTGTTGTCGATCAGCCACTGCTGCGTGGCCGGCGTCAGCCTCCGCCACCACTGCGCCATCTCCAAGGGCTCCTCGAAATTCATGGGCACAGTCTCCCACGTCGGGTCCGCGGGTACGAGGGCCCAGGCTCCGTTCTTTGCCACCCCTTCTTGCCGGGGTGGAGGGCTTCCCTTGCCGGGGGCACGGAAGCGCTGCGGGTTCGCCGGAGCGTTCCAGCGAGCCCGCAGCTTTCCGGCGAATTCGGAAGACCTTCGACGGGTCCGGATGGGGCGGGGGTGGCCGCCAGCTCGCCCCGTACTGAGCCGCGGGCGCCCACCAACCGTCAGCGTGCGGGAATCTCCTTGGGATCGCAGCCCGTGGAATCCACAGGAACGCCCATCCGCACGTAGGCCATGCCCTTTGACTCGACCCGCAGGGTGGCACCGGCGGCATCCGTGCTGCTGGTGACCATCCAGCCTCCGGGCACCCGGTCCGTTCCGCCGAACGCGGCGAAGCCGTGCTTTTCGAGGACGGGGTCCGCGGCGGTGAAGACGTCCCGGAACTTCCTGGACGGTTCCACGATGTCCTTGGCGCTCTTCATTTCGGCCAGGTACAGCATGCAGGTGCCGTCCTGCTTGCGCTGCATGGTGGCCGGGGAGTGGACGTCCCAGGTGATGCCCGGCAGCTTCTTCTCGAGCGCGGCCACGACGTCGGTCCGTACCGGATCGTACTTCGCGAAGCTTTCCGCGACGCTTGCGTGCGTCCCGGCCTCCAAGGTGCCGGACGGCTCCGGCGCGGGCGCCGCGCTGCAGGCGGCCAGGGCCTGGGCTCCCAGCAGCGGAAGGGCTGCCGACAACACCAGGCGGCTACGGCGTCGGGCGCGGAGCTGCCGCTCGGGGTGCTGCTGCGTGCGATTACGGGGTCCTGTGCGGTTCTCTCGAATACTCTGCATAGTCCTCAATCCGTCTGGGCAGGCGTGGACTCCCGGGTGAGGATCCAGGTGTTCGTCCCGTCCTGCCGTTCAAAGGTCACCGTCGTCACCAGGGCTTCGATAAGGGCCAGGCCGCGTCCGGACTCGGCTTCCTCGTCCGGCAGTTCGGCGCGCATATCGTTGGCGAAGGGTTCGCGGGCGTTCTGCGCGCTGACCCGGGCCACGAGGCGGTCGGGGCGGACGCTGATGTCGACGTCGATTTCCACCGGTTTGTCCGCGGCCGGAACTGCGTGCTGGACGATGTTCCCGGCGGCCTCGATCACGGCCGTCGCGAACGTCATCCGGTCCACGTCGGGAACGAACGACGCATCCCCCCAGAGGGCCTCCATTTCCTCGTGGAGGGCCTCGATGGCTTCTTCGGTGGCGGGTCCGTGGTAGCCCCTGCGGGCGAGCACCTCAGTCATTGCCGAACGCCGCCTCGGCCGAAGGGTACGCAGTAAGGACGCGGTCCATGTTGGTCAGTTCCAGGACCATCTTGACCTGCGGCTGGACGCCGGAGATCCGCAGGTCCCCGCCTGCCTGGCGTGCGGCCTTGAGGCATCCGATGAGGGCGCCGAGGCCGGAGGAATCCATGAAGTCGGTTTCGGCGAGGTTGACCACCACCCGGCTGGAGCCGCCAGCCACCACCTCGGCCACCACTTCGCGCAGCTTGGGAGCGGCCACCATGTTCAACCGGCCCACGCCCTTCACCTCCGCGTAGCTGTCTTTGACCTCGTAGCTAAACTGCATCAGCGTTCCTCTCTTGTGGACCTTCCGGGCTTCCCGGTGTCTCCGGGGCCGCGGAACCCTCAGGGACGAATCCCTTGTACAAAACCGCTTTGACCAGCACGCTCAGGACCACCAGGTCGAACGCCACCCACGCCACGTTCACCAACGTACCGAGGGGCTCGGACAATCCGGCCAGGAGCCGGGCCATGCCGGCCACCATCGCCACCGCCAGCAGCACGGCCACGACGATCTGCGGGCGGATGAGGCTCCAGCTGGGCCCGCCGCTTTGGCGGGCCTTGGGGGTGACCGCAAAGCCCAGGGGACGCCCGAACCACACGTTGCGCGCCGCCGTCGTGCAGGACTTGATCCAGGTGGGGAACAACGCCAGGCTGTACTGCTGCCCGCGCCAGGTGGGGATGCCGTGGCCGGCCACCAGGAACAGCGCCTGGTTGACCACCATGAACGGAATGAAGCGGACGAAGAACTCGAAGCTCAGGCTGCTCACGGGGAGGATGCCGAGCGTCAGGTAGATGATGGGTGCCGCGAAGTACACCACGGCCGCGAAGCCGCTCAGGTAGCTCCACATCGTGGAGAAGTACATGAGACGCTGGCCCCACGAAAGGCCGCGCTGGACGAGGGGGTTTTCGCGGAGTAGGACCTGCATGGTGCCCTGGGCCCAGCGGAGGCGCTGGGTGAGCATCGTTTTCAGGTCCTCGGGCGCCAGTCCGTTGGCCAGGATTTCGTGGTGGTACACGCTCCTCCAGCCGAGGGAGTGCAGGCGCATCGCCGTGGCCATGTCCTCCGTGACCGAGATGGTGGCCAGCGGCATGATGGGCTGGGCTTCGCCGGTGCGTTCCACCGAGATGGCCTCCAGCACGGCGTGCACGGATTCGAGCGCCCCGAGCGGGGACCATTCGCGGCCCGACATCCGGTCGACCGCGTCGCCCGCCACCGTGGTGACGCCGGACTCGCCCACGTGGGCCAGCTCCATGGCCGCGATCTCTTCGAGGTCGGCCTGCAGGGCGGAGAAGTCGGCGGCCACGAGGGTGCGCACGGCGTCGTCCACATTTCGGCGGACGCGGTAGGTGATCTCGCTCAGGGAGGCGCCGGATTCGAGTTCCTGCTGGGCTTCCTTGGTGGCGGCCTCGACCTCGTCGAGCATCTTCCCCACCAGGGGGTTTTCGGCCTCGGCGGAGTGGCGTGCCTTCTTGATCGCGGACCTGGAGGCGGCGAGGGCGCGGCGAACGCTCTGTTCGGTGGCCTTGACGTAGCCCACCAGGCCCAGCTGCATGAGGGCTTCGCGGCGCAGGATGGCGTTCGAGCCGCAGAAGAACGCCGCGTTCCAGCCGTCCTTGCCCTGCTGGATGGGCCCGTAGAACAGGGGTGCCTGGCTGCCCAGGGGATCGTCGGCGGGCACGTTGATGAAGTATTGCGGGGTCTGGACCAGTGCCACTTTGTCGTCGTTAAAGTAGCCCAGCGTCTTGTCCAGGATGTCCGGCTCGGGGATCTGGTCGGCGTCGAGGATCAGCAGGTATTCGCCCGAGGTGAGCATCAGGGCGTTGTTCAGGTTGCCCGCCTTCGCGTGGCGCGGCATGTCCGGGGTCCAGTCCGAACTGCGCGTCACGTAGCCGATGCCGTGCGACTCGGCGAGCTCGCGCATCTCCGGCCGGTTGCCGTCGTCGAGGATCCAGGTACTGTGCGGCCAGCGGATTTTCTTGGCGGCCAGCGCCGTGGTCAGCACGAGGTCCAAGGGCTCGTTGTAGGTGGTGATGAAGACGTCCACCGTGGCGTCGTCCGGGGCGGCGGGCGGCGGCTTGCGGATCTTGAGGTTCCACACCGTCAGGCCGAAGAGCATGACGTCGATGAGGCTGTAGGTCTCGGCGATCACCAGCGGGACGGCGATCCACCAGGCGTCCCAGTTGAGTGAGGCGAACCAGCGCCATGCAACGTAGTTGACACCGAAAATGACCGTGAGGACAACGATCAATCGGGTCCAGAAGCGTGTCACAATCCCCCCTTATTGCGGCCTAGCGCCGAATCGTGCCGTTCGTTGTGCGGCGGACGACGACGGCGGTCACGTCGTCTTCCGCCGTTGCCGCGGGTGCCAGCTCGAGCAGCGCGGCGCACACGTCTTCCGAGGTGCCGCCGCCCCTTGCGGCCTGTTCCACGTTCTGCATGAAGGCTTCGAGCGATTCGTGGGCATCGAGCACGCCGTCGCTGACGATCACGAGGGAGTCGCCCGGTTCCAGCTGCAGTTCCTCGGCGGGCCATTTCTGATCCTCCAGGATGCCGACGGGCGGACCGGCGGAGACCAGCCGCCGTGCGGGTCCCCCGGCCGGGACGTGCAGCGCGAGCCCGTGGCCGGCGTCGATGTAGCTGAGCTTGCCCGAGGCGCTGTCCAGGCGCGCATGGAACATCGTCACGAAGGAACCCGACTGGTTCAGGTCCGCAGCGATGGTGGTGCTGGCGGAGCCGAAGGCGTCGGCGATGTCCGGGCTGTCTGCCACGGAGCGCATCACGGCGCGGACGGTGGCAGCGATCAGGGCCGCGCCCATGCCCTTGCCCATCGCATCGGCGAAGGTCAGGTGCATGCCGTCGGCGGTCCGGTACCAGTCGTAGAAGTCCCCGCCCACGCTGCGCGAGGGACGGAAGGCCCCGGCGACGTCGAAGTCTTCCAGGCGCAGTTTCTCGCCCGGGAGGAGGCTTTGCTGTACCGCGGCGGCGCGGGTGTTCTCGTCGGAGACCCGCTGGTCTTCGGCGGGAGCAGGAGCGGGGCGTGAGCGCCGAAACAGTGCCCGCACCCGGGCCTGGAGCTCCTTGGGGCTGAAGGGCTTGGTGAGGTAGTCGTCCGCACCGGTGTCCAGGCCGGCCAGGCGGTCCAGTTCGGCGGTCCGGGCCGAGAGCATCACGATGTAGGCATCGGAGAATTCGCGCAATCTCCGGCAGGCTTCGATCCCGTCGATGCCGGGCATGTTGACGTCCAGCGTGACCAGTTCGGGCTGGGTTTCGCGGACGGATTCGACGCCGGACAGGCCGTCGGCGGCCTCGACGACGTCGAAGTCGAGCTGCCTGAGCACCAGCGCGAGAAGGCCGCGGATATCGTCGTCGTCCTCGATGACGACTGCGCGGCGTTGGACCGGAGCGGATGACATAACTCCATTAACTCCCGTCACAGGAGGTTTGTCACTTCCGGTCAAAATACGGCAAAGCACCGTGTCCAAACTTGCCCTTTTGACACGCAAACTGCCCCGGCACTCCGTCATGAAGACGGTGTGTCGGGGCAGTCGCTGTGCAAAGCAGCTCGGGAAGCGCGGCCCGCAGGACGCGCAACCTAAGAAAGGCTAGACGCCGAGTTCTTCCTTCAGGGCGGCGACGTGTCCCTGGGCCTTCACCTGGTACTGGGTGAGGACCACGTTGCCCTCGCCGTTGACCACCACGGTGGAACGGACCAGGCCGTCCACTACTTCGCCGTCCACCAGCTTCTCGCCCCAGGCGCCGTAGGCCAGGGCCACGGAGTGGTTCTCGTCGGAGAGCAGCGGGAAGGTGAGGGCGAATTCGTCGACGAAGCGGGCGATCTTTTCCGGAGCGTCCGGGGAGATGCCGAGGACTTCGTAGCCGGAGCCCTGGAGGCTGGCCAGGCTGTCGCGGAAGTCGCAGGCTTCCGTGGTGCAGCCGGGGGTGGAGGCCTCCGGGTAGAAGTACACGATCACGTTGCGGCCGCGGAAATCGGAGAGCGAAACCTTCTGGCCGGTGGAGTCGAGCAGCGCGAAATCGGGGGCCTGGGTTCCGGCGAGGAGTTTCTGGGTCATGTTGTGATCCTTGACTAGTCGGGCAACCGCCGTGGCCGGCGATCTCTCATACAAATAACGGTCTGCCTAGATGCAGTATTCCGCCGGCCCGCGCACCGTGGACCCGGGTCCGGGCACGAACTGATAGCCGCCACCGCGTACTGTGGCGATGGCGTTGCGGGCTGAGCCCAGCTTGCGCCGGACGCGTCCAACATACACGTCGATCGAACGGAACGCCGCGCCGGGACAGTCAAGTGACTCCAGGAAGCGTTGCAATTCTTCACGCGGAATGGGACGGGAAAGGTTCTCCACGAGGTAGCGCAGGAGCTTGTGCTCCATGAACGTGAAGGTGACCGGGACGCCGTCGAGCAGCACGGTGTCTGCAGCCAGGTCCACAGCCAGGCTGCTGCGCCGGCCGGACAGGGCGATCGGCTGGGCAACGACGCCGGAAGCGGCGCCGTGCCGCAGGTGCAGCTCGGCCTGGGGAGCCAGGCAGCGGGCCCGGGCCAGTACCGCTTCGGCGGCCTTGGCCCAGATCTCGGGGTCGATCTCCTGGCCCTCGGCGGGCTCCACCCAGACGGCCAGGCCGCGGGCCTGGACGCCGGGAGCCAAGCCGGGACGGCCCGGGTGGGCACCAGGGTGGGCACCGGCCAAAGAGCCGGGCCGGTAGCCGGCGCGCAGGGCTTGGCGCGCGCCGGCCGGCGGAAGCGAATGGGCGTTGACGGCCATCGCGTGCGCCTTAGACGCCGCCGCGGCGGATCAGCTTTCCGCCGGGGGTCTGACCGTCCACCACCGAGCCCCGCAGGTAGGTCTTGCGGACGACGCCGGAGAGCGCCTTGCCGTCGTACGGCGTGATGGGGTTCTTGTGCTTGAGCTTCTTGACGTCCACCACGAACGCCTCGTCCGCGGCGAACACCGAGAAGTCGGCGTCGTAGCCGAGGGCCAGCTGGCCCTTGTTGGACAGGCGGGCCAGGGCTGCGGGCTTGGCGGACATCCAGGAAACGACCTGCTCGAGGGTGATGCCGCGGTGGCGTGCCTCGCTCCAGATCAGGGACAGGCCCAGCTGCAGGGAGGAGACGCCGCCCCAGGCCACGGCGAAGTCGCCGTTTTCCAAGTCCTTGAGGTCAAGGGTGGAGGGGGAGTGGTCCGAGACGATGCAGTCGATGGTGCCGTCCTCGAGGCCCTTCCACAGCAGTTCGCGGTTGGAGGCTTCGCGGATGGGCGGGCAGCACTTGTAGGCGGTGGCGCCGTCGGGGATTTCCTCGGCCATGAGGGTGAGGTAGTGCGGGCAGGTCTCAACGGTTAGGTTGACGCCGTCGCGCTTGGCCGAAGCGATCATGGGCAGCGCGTCCGAGGAGGACAGGTGCAGGATGTGGGCGCGGGCGCCGGTCCAGCGGGCGCGTTCGATGACCTCGGCGATCGCCTTGTTCTCGGCACCGCGCGGGCGGGAGGCCAGGAAGGTGGCGTAGTGGTCGCCGCCCGGGTGCGGGGCGTGGTCGATCGCGTGGGAGTCCTCGGCGTGGACGATCATGAGCGAGTCGAAGGACTTCAGCTCGCGCATGTCCTCTTCCATCTCGTCCGCGTCCAAGTGCGGGAACTCGTCCACTCCCGAGTGCAGCAGGAAGCACTTGAAGCCGAACACGCCTTCGTCGTGCAGCGGGCGGAGGTCTGCCTTGTTGCCGGGGATCGCGCCGCCCCAGAATCCGACGTCGACGAACGCCTGGTCCTCGGCCACCTCGCGCTTGAGCTTGAGGCCTTCCACGGTGGTGGTGGGCGGGATGGAGTTCAGCGGCATGTCGATGATGGTGGTGACGCCGCCGGCTGCCGCGGCGCGGGTGGCGGAGGCGAAGCCTTCCCACTCGGTGCGGCCGGGCTCGTTGACGTGGACGTGGGTGTCCACGAGGCCGGGGATGAGGGTTTCGTCGTCGGCCAGGTCGATGACTTCGGCGCCGGTGAGGCCGTTGCCCAGTGGTTCGATGGCGGCGATCACGCCGTTGCGGACGCCGACCTCGCGGGCGGCGATGCCCGCGGTGGTGAGGATCCGCTGGCCGCGGATGACCAGGTCAAAGCTTTCAGACATTGAGAGACTCCTTCGTGCGGGACGCGGCCGCCAGCTGTTCGCCGATGGTCCGTCCCAGCGTTTCGAGCAAGGTTCCTGCTTCCCTTATACATACTTCGACGTCGGATTCAAGGCTGGTCAGGGGAAGGACCTGCCGGAATCCGGAATCGTTTTGCTGCTCCTGGCTCAGGGTGGTCCGGCCGCAGACGGCAACTACGGGAACGCCCGCGATTTCCGCTGCACGGGCCACGCCCATGGGGGTTTTGCCGAGCAGGCTTTGTTCGTCCAGGCTGCCTTCGCCAGTGACCACCAGGGCGGCGTCGGCCAGTTGGGCGGCGAGCCCGGTGAATTCGAGGACGACGTCGATTCCCGGCCGGCGCGCGGCGCCCAGGACCGCGATGGCGGCGTAGCCCACGCCGCCTGCCGCGCCCGCGCCCGGTGCCTCTGCGGCACGTGCGGCGCGGTCCCCGATTTCCTCGCCGAGGACCTCGACGAAGCGCGCGAGGGCGGCGTCGAGTGCGGTGACGTCGTCCGGCGTCGCGCCCTTCTGCGGACCGAACACCGCCGGGGCGCCGAGCGTCCCGAGGAGGGGATTGTCGACGTCGGAGGCGAGCACGAAGCGGCTGTCCTCCAGCCGCACGTCCAGGCCGGAGAAGTCGACGCTGGCCAGGCGGGCCAGCGCGCCGCCGCCGGGTTCGAGTTCGTTGCCGTCGGCGTCCAGCAGGCGGGCGCCGAGGCCCTGCAGTAAGCCGGCGCCGCCGTCGGTGTTGGCGCTGCCGCCGACGCCGAGGATGATCTTCCGGCAGCCCAGGTCCAGGGCGGCGCGGATGAGTTCGCCGGTGCCGATGCTGTTGGCTTGCTTGGCGGTTTCGGTGGAGGGACCGTCCGGGAGGAGGGCCAGCCCGGAGGCCGCCGCCATTTCGATGACGGCCTGGTTGCCGCGGACCGCGAAGTCCGCCGTCACCGGTTCGCCGAGCGGCCCGGTGACGGTGGCGCTGCGGCGGGTGAAGCCGGAGCCGACGGCGGCGTCAAGGGTTCCCTCGCCGCCGTCGGCCACTGGAATGAGCGTGGTCTCCAAGGTGTCCGCGGCACCGGCCGCGGCGAAACCGGCCGCCAGGCCGTCCGCCACGTGCAGGGCGACCTCGGGCGCGGACAGTGAGCCCTTGAACTTGTCCGGGGCGATGACCACACGCATTCCGTACCTCCTTGTACTTTCTTGTAACTAGTCGAGCAGGGCGATGATCGCGGTGGGGGCGTCCTCGCCGCGCTCGGCCAGCTCTTCGAACTCGTTCACGCCGTCGATCTCAACGCCCATGGAGATGTTGGTGACCTTCTCCAGGATCACTTCGACCACCACGGGAACCTTGAATTCCTCCATGAGTGCCTTGGCCTTGTCGAAGGCGGCAGGCAGGTCGGAGGGGTTCTCGACGCGCAGTGCCTTGCAGCCCAGGCCTTCGGTGACCTTGACGTGGTCCACGCCGTAGCCCGCTGCGGTTGCAGAGAGATCAGTGGAGTTGATGTTTTCGAACGCCAGGGACACGTTCTGCTCCATCTGGAAGCCGCGCTGCGACTGGCGGATCAGGCCCAGGTAGGAGTTGTTCACCACCACGTGGATGTACGGCAGGTTGAACTGCGCGCCCACGGCCAGCTCTTCGATCATGAACTGGAAGTCGTAGTCACCCGAGAGGGCAACCACGGTTTCGCCCGGCTTGCCGCGCACGACGCCGAGGGCGGCCGGAGCGGTCCAGCCCAGCGGGCCTGCCTGGCCGGCGTTGATCCACTTGCGCGGGCCGAAGACGTGCAGCAGCTGCGCGCCGGCGATCTGCGACAGGCCGATGGTGGTCACGTAGGTGGTGTCCTTGCCGAAGGACTTGTTCATCTCTTCGTAGACGCGCTGCGGCTTGATCGGCACGTTCTCGAAGTGGGTCTTGCGCTGCAGGGAGCCCTTGCGCTTGATGCAGTCGGCAACCCAGGCGGAGTAGTCCGGCAGGCTCTTGGCTGCCTGGCGTTCACGGGCGATTTCCAGCAGGCCGTCCAGGGCGGCGCCGGCGTCGGAAGCGATGCCGAAGTCGGGGGAGAACACGCGGCCGATCTGGGTGGGCTCGATGTCGATGTGCACGAACTTGCGGCCCGCGGTGTAGGTGTCCAGGCCGCCGGTGTGGCGGTTGGCCCAGCGGTTGCCGATGCCGATCACGAAGTCGCTCTGCAGGAGCGTTTCGTTGCCGTAGCGGTGGGAGGTCTGCAGGCCCACCATGCCGGCCATCAGCTTGTGGTCGTCCGGGATGGCGCCCCAGCCCATCAGGGTGGGGATGACCGGAACATTCAGGATCTCGGCCAGCTCAAGCAGCTGCGCGGAGGCGCCGGCGTTGATGATGCCGCCACCGGCCACGATCAGCGGGCGCTCTGCGGCGGTGAGCATGTCCAGGGCCTTTTCCAGCTGCTTGCGGCTGGCCTTGGGCTTCTCCACGGGGAGCGGTTCGTAGGTGTCGATGTCGAATTCGATCTCGGCCATCTGCACGTCGAAGGGCAGGTCCAGCAGGACGGGGCCCGGGCGGCCGGAGCGCATCAGCTGGAAGGCCTTCTGGAAGGCACCGGGAACCTGGCCGGGCTCCAGGATGGTCATGGCCATCTTGGTGACCGGCTTGGCGATGGACTCGATGTCCACGGCCTGGAAGTCTTCCTTGTGCAGCTTGGCAACGGGGGCCTGGCCGGTGATGCAGAGCATCGGGATGGAATCGGCCCAGGAGGCGTACAGGCCGGTGATCATGTCCGTGCCGGCGGGGCCGGAGGTGCCAATGCAGATGCCGATGTTGCCGTCCTTGGCGCGGGAGAAACCGTCGGCCATGTGGCTGGCGCCTTCAACGTGGCGGGCCAGGGTGTGGCGGATTCCGCCGTTGGCGCGCATTGCCGAGTAGAAGGGGTTGATTGCCGCGCCGGGCAGGCCGAACGCCTCGATGGCGCCTTCCTTAACCAGGATGGCCACGGCTGCGTCAACGGTGCGCATCTTTGCCATTTTGTGCTCCTTGAAAGTTTTGGGTTTCGCCCCGTTTGGTGTCCCGTCCGGGGCGGTTTTGGGTGTGTCGGGCCGAGCCGCCGTCGTTTCGCGTACGACGGCGGCTGCCGGGTTGTGCTTGTTTCCGGTTCTTACCGGGGTGCTTTACTTACGGCCGCTGAGCTGCAGGACCTGCTTGAAGAGTCCCGAGTGGTCCAGGCCGCCGTCGCCCTGGTTGACAGTGGCGGCGACCAGCTGGGCGACAGCTGCGCCGAGCGGGATGGCGACGTTGGCCTCGCGGGCTGCGGAGGTGACGATGCCCATGTCCTTGTGGTGCAGGGCGAGGCGGAAGCCGGGGTCGAAGTTGCGGTCGAGCATCTTCTGGCCCTTCTGGTCCAGGACCTTGGAGCCAGCAAGGCCGCCGCCAAGGACCTTGAGGGCGGCGTCGGTGTCCACGCCGTAGGCCTCCAGGAAGGCGATGGCTTCGCCAAGGACCTGGATGTTGACGGCCACGATCAGCTGGTTTGCAGCCTTGACGGTCTGGCCGGAGCCGGAGGGGCCCACGTGGACGATGGTCTTGCCGACCGTGTTGAGGACGTCCTGGGCTGCGGCGAAGTCTTCAGGAGAACCGCCGACCATGATGGACAGCACGGCGTCGATTGCGCCCTGCTCGCCGCCGGAAACCGGGGCGTCCAGCGGACGGATGCCGGCGGCCTTGGCGGCTTCAGCGAGGCGGACGGCGACGTCCGGGCGGATGGAGGAAGCGTCGATCCACAGGGTGCCCTGCTTGGCGTTGGCGAACACGCCTTCTTCGCCGCTGACCACGCCTTCAACGTCCGGGGAGTCCGGCACCATGGTGATGACGACGTCGGCGTCCTTCACGGCGTCGGCGATGCTGGTGGCACCCTTGCCGCCTTCGGAGACGAGCTTGTCGATCTTGTCCTGGCTGCGGTTGAAACCGGTGACCGTGTGGCCGGCCTTGACGAGGTTGATGGCCATGGGCAGGCCCATGATTCCGAGGCCGATGACTGCAACGTTGCTCATTGTGAATCCTTTGCTGAAAGTCTTTGTTAACTCAGGTGTGCTGGCTGGCTAGCGCGAGGCGCGTTCGCGGATGGCCCAGGCGAAGGCGGTTTCCTGCGGTTCCTTGTACTCGAGGCCGATGTAGCCTTCGTAGCCGAGTTCGCGGCTGCGGGCGATCCATTCGCCGAGCGGGAGTTCGCCGGTGCCGGGGGCGCCGCGGCCGGGGTTGTCGGCGATCTGGATGTGGCCGAAGTCCTTGGCGTGGTTCTCGATGACCGCGGCGACGTCGTCCCCGTTGACTGCCAGGTGGTAGAAGTCGGCAAGCAGCTTGACGTTCCCGACGCCGGACTCTTCCTTGACGCGGGCGATGACGGCGAGGGCGTCGGCGGCCTTGAGGAGCGGGTACTTGGGTGCGCCGCTGACCGGTTCGAGGAGGACGGTGCCGCCGATGCGGGCGACGCCCTGGGCGGCCTTGGCGAGGTTTTCGGCGCCGATGGCGTCCTGCTCTTCGGCGGAGACGCCGTCAACGCGGTTGCCGTAGAGGGCGTTGAAGGCCTTGCAGCCGAGGCGCTCGCCGATGCCGGCGACGACGTCGATGTTGTCCTGGAATTCGGCGGAGCGGGCGGGCCAGGAGACCAGGCCGCGGTCGCCGCCGGGCATTTTGCCGGCGTTGAAGTTCAGGCCGGTGAGCTGTACGCCGGCGTCCTTGATGGCGTTTTCGAATTCGGTGACCTGGGCGTCGGTGGGGACGGAGGTGTCGAACGGCCACCAGAACTCGACGGCGTCAAAACCGGCAGCCTTGGCGGCGGCCGGGCGCTCGAGCAGGGGCAGCTCCGTCAGCAGGATGGAGCAGTTCACTGTGTACGTCATCGTAGGTGTCCTTCCGAGGAGGGGCTTTGGATCTAGGTTCCGCTTCAGCTTCTTCTTAGGTTTCCGCTTTGTGGAATTTAGATTCTGCTTTATGAAAAGTGTAGGGAAGGTGGGGTGGGGGAGTCAAGGGGTGACGTGGGATGGGGTGCGGTTTGGGATACCAGGGGGGTGACAGGGGGATTCAGAATTCCGAAGGGACCGGCGGCCGATCGCGTGGATTTCAGTGCGTAGAGTGCGCGGCGCGCCTTGACCCCAGCATCGCTGCGCGTGTCCTAAAGAGGGAGTACCAAGGCATTCTGGAGGCCTGGTCGGCGTACCTTGGCGTGTATAGCCGGTTGCAGCGTTTGCCAGTAAAGTTCAATCACAAGTTGTGGCTTTCGAGGCGAGGCGAAATGGCCAGAATAGAGATCGATCGGTCGAAGCCCTACCTTAATATCGGCACTATCAACGCTGAGCACAAAAGGGCTGCTCTGACTGCCGCCATTTCCAAGGTGCTAAACGATAAGTATGAGGTGCTGAACGAGCGCAACGACCCTGGGGGACTTGACTCCGGAAAGATCGAGTATCAGACGGCGAAGCGTCACTACGCGATTGTGGACGCGACAGGTGGGACAAGCTCCTCCACGTATGTGCTTACGGGCGCGGCACATATGGATGGCGCAATCCTCGTGGTTGCCGCTACCGACGGTCTGATGGCTCAGACCCGCGAGCATGTTCTGCTCGCCCGCCAGGTTGGTGTTCCGTATCTTGTCGTCGCGATAGACAAGTCCGACATGGTTGAGGACGAGGAACTCCTCGACCTCGTCGAAATGGAAGTTCGCGAGCTGCTCAGTTCCCAGGGCTTCGACGGCGACGACGCTCCCGTCGTCCGCGTTTCCGGCCTGAAGGCTCTGGAAGGCGACCCGGTGTGGGTCAAGTCCGTTGAGGACCTGATGGAAGCTGTCGACGAGTCCGTTCCGGACCCGGTTCGCGACCTTGACAAGCCGTTCCTGATGCCGATCGAGGACGTCTTCACCATCACCGGCCGTGGCACCGTTGTTACGGGCCGCGCCGAGCGTGGCACCCTCGCCATCAACTCCGAAGTTGAGATCGTCGGTATCCGCCCGGTCCAGAAGACCACCGTTACCGGTATCGAGATGTTCCACAAGCAGCTCGACGAAGCATGGGCCGGCGAAAACTGTGGCCTCCTGCTCCGTGGTCTGAAGCGCGACGATGTCGAGCGTGGCCAGGTTGTTGTCAAGCCGGGTTCCATCACCCCGCACACCGACTTCGAGGCCAGCGTCTACATCCTTTCTAAGGACGAAGGCGGTCGCCACGACCCGTTCTACTCGAATTACCGCCCGCAGTTCTACTTCCGTACCACCGACGTGACCGGCGTCATCACCCTCCCCGAAGGCACGGAGAAGGTCATGCCGGGCGACAACACCGAGATGACCGTTGAGCTCATCCAGCCCATCGCCATGGAAGAAGGCCTCGGCTTCGCAATCCGCGAAGGTGGCCGCACCGTTGGTTCGGGACGTGTGACGAAGGTGCTGGATAAGTCTGAGCGGCGGAGTAATGTATCCACGCAGCGCCATGAGTTGACAGCAGACAAATCCAGAATTCTTGAGATGGTGAAAAGGGAAATAGTTTCAAAGGGCGTGAGGGTTGGAATCAATCCGCCTTCCGGCGCTCTTTCAATCGAGTTTGATGGAGAAATGGTATTTCCTGAATTTCAATTCGTCTCTCATGCGTCAACGATTCTTCATGAAGTGGTGCCCCGCCTCTCTCCTTTGTTGGGTTATAGTTCTGGTCCCGTTGGAGCGGTATCTTGGTGGACCACCCCGAACTCTTGGTTAGGTAAATGCCCCGCGGATTTACTAGGAACGCACCGAGATGAGGAAATAGTTTATGCGGCGACGCAGATAGAGAATGACAGTTGGTAAATTAATGACCAACCGAATACCACCTCAGGAGTTCGGTGGAACGCCCGTACTCGCTCCTATTCCAGGAGGCACTGTACTGTACCGCGTACATCGTAAAGATTTCGGAGCGGCTGATTTTAATTCTCGACTTTGCCACAGATATTACGGAGGAGGCAGATTTGATGCTACGGCTGACGATGAATATGGGTTTCTTTATGCCGGAGAAAGTATCGAAGTTGCTATTGCGGAGACGCTACTGAGAGACGTCATATTCGATGGCACTGGAAAATGCATCATCCCGTACGAGAAATATCGAGGCCGTCGGGTGAGTGCAATTAGGACCACAGGCGACCTGAAGGTCGTTAGTATGCTTGACAGAAAGGCGCTGAGTTCGATTTCTCAATCGACATGGTTAACAACATGCCCGCCCAGTGAATATGCACAGTCGAGGCATTGGGGCCATTGGATTCGATCTCGTACGCCTGGGGCGGCAGGCTACGTGTGGCATAGTCGTCAGGAGCCCGGGGGTAAGGCGTTTGTCTTCTTCGAAGATAGACACGGTGAGCCGATGATCGAACCAGCAACTGATGACTTGAGTTCAGACGACCTGACTATCGATTTTGACAGTGATCAAGGGAAGCAGGAGTTGGCGCAGATTCTTTCGGGATATGGGGCGGGGATAGAGTGAAGTCTCTTTATGGGGTTGCAGAATACGCGATACTAGGTGAATATCGAGAATATTTGCTTGGAGGCCCGGACTTTATTTCTTGAACCTTGCCGCTCTCGGGACCTTATTCCGCGGAATATTCGAGAGTGTAGAGAGTGGCAAAGTGGCTACCACTCGCAATCCCTAGGGATCGCCGAGGCACTCCGATGCACGACCGCACTCCGATGCACAAGCATGCCGCAGTTGGGCATGAAATTCGTTGCCGTTCGCGGCCGATCTTGGCAGCGGAGGTGCGCAATCCTTTACGGAATCTGTCGTCGCATCTGGACCGCATCTTGTGAGGGCGCGGACCTCTCGCTCATCGGCTACGTCAGCTCCGCTTCGTGGGATGCCGCGATGGCCGCCGCAATGTCCATACACCTGTTCACGGTCGCTGCCTACAAGCGGGGCAGTCGTGGCCATGTCCTAATGGCAAGTCCGGCCAAGCGGCGTTGACGATCATCTATTGAGGAGGCCAGCCAATCAGTTTCGGAGGCGACATCTTTCGTCAATAGGAGAGCGGACGCGGCGAGCACGGGGCGCTTGCTCACCCATCCCTTGTTCCCGATCCGGTCGTTCACGCCCTTCTTCAGCAGGACGTGGTTTCCAACGCGATCAACAAAGCTGCGGCGGTCTTCGAGTGAAAACGTCGGCCAATCTTCGTCCCTGGCGTTTTTCGGCAGTATATGCTCTAAATTAACGAGGTCAACATCATCGTTCACGACAAGTTCAGGTTCCCTCTCGCCTCGCTCAGTAAGTTCAAGGCAACGAAGGAGATATCGTGACAACCTCGGAACTGCCCTCCATGCCTCGAAGCCCGCGCTGAAAACAGAGTCGGATGGAATGAGGGCACCGACCTTGGTTTTGTTGAGAATTTCTTCCGTCGAGGTAACCTCGCCTGCGCGTATTGCCATGGCGGCATCGCAGAATGCCGCCTCGGCAACGCCGCCACTGAGGTTTCCTATTGAGAGCATTCGAACGGACCACGAAACAAGTGTCGGCATAAACCTGCGAATCTCGGATGGTTCGAATACTACAAGTGCAGCCAGGACAAGCGGTCGATATCTTTCAATCTTGAGTTCAGCGACCACATCTGCGGCATTTCCAACAGAACTAGGATATTCCGACCAGTAATCGCTGTCAGAGCGAATAATTGCATAATAAACGCGCGAGGCATCTTTCAGTTCCTGTGTGAACTCAACCGCCGAGTCGGGTCCCGTCACGGTTGCCTTTAGCTTGCTGTATACCTCGCGTTCCCGGACTAGGCCTAGCTTTGAACTGAGAAGATGGCGAGCAAAGGTTGTGAATAGCTGATTGCCGACTCTCTCTATCCCCAGATTAGCTAGTGTTGTAGACCAATTGGCCTGGACCTCATCTAAGCGGTCTCCGGCCTGGCTGAACAAGTAGTTCTTCAGAAGGTCAGCGACGGTCAAATCGGCTCCGCGGTCGTTGAGTGTTTCAAAGATCATGAAAGCATCTGATTCGGTTGCGACTTCGATCGCAACCACTTGGACACTCTCATCCAACCAAGCTTCTAGGTCGGCTAGCCTGGCGGCCCATTCATCGCCTGCTTGGAGGGCAAATTCATCGATCTTTGTTTGGAGGTACCGATAAGCCTCCCCAAGCAGTCGTTGGCTGAAATTCAGGGGTTGAACATTTTGTCCTTGAATGACGTGCCGTTGATAGTAATCTCGATCCTCCGTATTGAGAATTAGCTTAGGGAGATCCGCCCGAGCGCGCTTGTCGTATCTACCTAGGAACTCCTGCTGAGTGGCATCGCCATCTCTATACTCACCTCCGGCGTTATAGCGATTACGGATTGCCGCCATCAGGAGGGAAGCGGTTGCCAGCCGTTGTTGTCCATCGATGACACGTTTACGTCCTAGATCATCATTATCGCCACCAGCCAGCACAACCGTGCCCAGGAAGTAGCTCAGCTTGTTCTGAAAACTGCCATGTAGATCGGCCCAGAACTCGGCTACTTGCCTTTTGTCGGCTCCCAGTTCGTTCCCAGCAACGTCGTACTGGGCAGGAGTCGACCACGAATAGGACCTCTGATAGGCGGGAACGCTAAGCGTTCTTGTTCGGAGCAAACCGGCGATGCCTGACGCCTCGTACTTCAGGAACTCCTGCTGGGACACCAAAGACCTCGATTCCGATCCTAGACGTTAATTCCGACGAGACGCCCTCGCACATGGCCAAACAATACCGATTCGCACTCGAAATATTGATGAAGGCACGGGTGATGTCAACAAGGTGATGCTCGTGATAAGACGCGCACCTCCACGCCCTCGCGCCTCAGGGGCCCCGGCCGTTGAAGTATGACGATAACGTGGCAACTCCAGTCCACCCAAGGGCGCCAGTAAGGCCCTGCGATCCATTGACCACCTGTTCGGTCCAGCTCTTCCGTTGGTCCCCCAACGACTGTTGCATCGGAGCCGAGCCTAGAACAGGACAAAGCAAGGGAACACCCCTATACACCTCTCAACTTTCGAGTTAGTCTAACTAACATGAAATCCAGCGGGACGCAGAGCCGCCCGTATGTCATGGGCAAACGGGCTTCCTCTGCGGCCGAAACCGGGCGGCGGATCCTCCAGTCCACCCTGGACCTGTTCATGGAAGGCCCGCTCGCCAACGTCACCCTGGCCGCCGTCGCCGAGCGTGCCGGCGTTACCGTCCAGACCGTGATCCGGCGCTTCGGGGACCGGACGGGCCTGATCAACGCCACCGCGCAGTACTCCACGGCGAACGTCGCGAGCCAGCGGGACGCCGCCCCGGCAGGTGACGTGGCCGCCGTCGTCGATAACCTCGTGGAACACTACGAGACCACCGGGCGCCTCGCGCTCAAACTGCTTGCCGAAGAAGAGACGTCCCCGGTCATGGCCGCCATCACCGCGGGCGGCCGGGAGTACCACCGGCAGTGGTGCGACCGGGTCTTCGCCCCGTTCCTGGAAGCCCCTTTCGTGGAAGACGGGCCGGGCCGCGCGCGCCGGCTCGCCCAACTCGTCGCCCTCTGCGACGTCTACACCTGGAAGCTCCTCCGCCTGGATGCCGGGCTGAGCCGCGATGAGGTTGCTGTTTCCCTGCTCGAGATGCTCGGGCCGTTCACCCGGAGACCCTAATGTCCACAGTCCTCGCCTACACCTCGCCCGCCATCGGGCACCTTTTCCCCATGGTCCCGCTCCTGCTGGAGCTGAAAGCCCGCGGCCACGAGATCCACCTGTGCACCCTCCCCAAGCAGATCGACGCGATGCGCCAACTCGGCTTCCATACGGAGGCGGTGGACGAACGCCTGCTGGAGATCGAGGCGGTGGACTACCTCAGCAAATCCGCCAAGGACGCCCTGGCCTCCAGCGTGGACACCTTCACGGCGCGGGCCCGCCTGGACGCGCCGGATATCAGGAAGGCGATCGCCGACGTCGGCCCCGACCTCCTGCTGCTGGACATCAATTCCTGGGGTGCGCGGATCGTCGCGGAAGACACCGGCCTGCCCTGGGCCACCTTCAGCCCCTTCACGCCGCCGATCCAATCGAAAGGCACCCCGCCTTTCGGCCCGGGCCTGGCTCCGATGTCCGGCCCGCTGGGGAGGGCCCGCGACGCCGTCGCGCGGCGCCTGGTGATCGGCGCCGTCGAGCGTCTGATGATGCCGGTGATGAACCGGCTGCGGGCCGACATCACCGCCGGCCGGGTGCCGCCCGTCCGCAACGCGGACGAGTTCTTCCGGACCGCCCCGCTGACGCTCGTGACCACCGCCGAACCGTTCGAATACCCGCACCCGGACTGGAGCCCGGGCATCCGCATGATCGGCGCGCTCAGCTGGGAACCTCCCGTTGAGCGGCCCGCGTGGCTCGATGGGATGGAGGGGCCGGCGGTGCTGGTGACGACGTCGTCCGAGTACCAGGCGGACGAGGCGCTTGTCCGCGCGGCGCTGCAGGGCCTCGCGGACGAACCGTTCACGGTTGTCGCCACGCTGCCGGCGGCGCAGACCGGATCCGCCGGCGCCGCCAAGGCCTCGGGGACGGAAGGGCTCGGCGCGGTGCCCGGCAACGCCCGGGTGGAGCACTTCGTGCCGCACTCCCTGGTGCTAGGGCGGGCCGCCGTCGCCGTGACCCACGGCGGCATGGGGTCCACCCAGAAGGCGCTTTCCCTTGGCGTGTCAGTGGTGGTGGTTCCCTTCGGACGGGACCAGCACGAGGTGGCGGCCCGGGTGGTGGCTGCGGATGCGGGCGTCAAGCTCAGCCCGAAGAAGCTCACCCCGGACACGCTGCGAGCCGCCGTCCACGAGGCCCGCGGGAAGGCAGAAGGCGCCGGCCGGGTCGCTGCCGGCTACGTGAAGGCGCGCGGCGCGCGGGCGGGTGCGGACGCCGTCGAGGAATTGCTGGCCAGGCAGCGGACTGGATTGGCCGGCGCCTAGGCGGGCGGGTGCTGGCGCTGCCGAAACTGACTGGCGCTACGGGAATTCCCGTAGCGCCAGCCCGTTTGTGCGTCGGGAACGGTCTCCCGGCGGGGCGTAGGCGGGCGGGCCGCGCGGGTCTATCGTTCGTTGATACCGAGGAAAACAGCGAAAGGAACTGCTTATGTCCACGCAGGAAAATGCCGCTCCCGCCGGCTACACCACGCTCGCCCCGTGGGTCGTCACTGACGACACCGGGGCCTTCCTCGACTTTGTTGCCCAGGTGTTCGACGGCGAGGAGCTTGCCCGGGTGGTTACCGAAGACGGCTTGGTGGGGCACGCCGAAATCAGGGTGGGCGATACGGTGATGCTGGGCTTCGACCGCCGCCCGGATTGGCCCGCGATGCCGAGCCTCTTGCGCGTGTTCGTCCCCGACGCGGACGCGACATTCTCGAAGGCACTGGCCGCCGGCTCCCGGGTGGTCACCGAGCTGTCGGACAGTGCCTTTGGGCAGCGGGGAGGGCGAATCAAGGACCCCTTCGGCAACATCTGGTGGGTGGTGAGCCATGTCGAGGATGTCCCCGAAGACCTGATGTGGGAGCGCCTGCGGGACCCCGTCTACGCCGAGAGGATGCGCGTGGCGCAGGAAACGCTCGACGCCGAGCTGAGCGGGCGGCCTCAAGGCCGCAGCAGCGCGCCCGTCGCACCGCCGGCGGAACGCCCGGCTCCCTGAGCCACTGCGCGGGCTTTCGCGGTAATGCCTATTGGCTGATCGAAATTGTGCCGGCGAGGTCGATATCCGAGGGGCCGCCCGTTGCGCCGGCGTCTGCGAGCAGGGTTGCCCCGAAGACTGCACTCCAGAAGGTTCGCGCATCGCGGTCGGTCCCGCTGCGGCTTGTCCACCCTCGTTCAATGATGACCCGATCGAGGTACCGCTCCGATTGCCGGAAGAGCACCTCGAGGAGGACGCGGGCGCGTTCCCGCTGCGCCTCGTCGTTCCCCGCGGTGGATAGCGCCCGGACCACCAGTGTCGTTGATGGCATCGCCAGCGCGGTGCGCGCGAGCACTTGCTGGAAAAGTCCGGCAGACCGAGCGCGCCTTCCGGCGGTCTGTAGCCGCGCGGTATCACGGAGGAGCAGGCTGAACGCCGCGTCGAGCACCAGGCGATCCTTCGAACCGTAGTGATGCGTGATCTGGTTCGGGTACACGCCGGCCGCGCGGGCGATCTCACTCACTGTTACCCCACGCGCCCCGCTGCCGAGCAGTTCGGCCGCGGCCGCGAGAATTTTCGCGCGCGTCGCCGCTCCGCGCGGGATCTGCGGACTGTCCACCCTGAATTCCACAAATGAATTGTACGTGATACAACTTTACTTGTTCGCCATACAAGTAAGGAGTCCTGCGTGGATATCTCGATCAGCGGTTACGGGGCCGTTTCCCCCTTCGGCCACGGAGTAAGCGCACTTTGGGAAGCGCTGATCGCCGGGCGCTCCGGTGTACGGGAGCTCCAGCGGGGCGGCCCCCTCTGGGAGCAGCTTCCGATCCGCGTCGCCGCGGACGCTGCCCTCGACGCGGACGCGGCGCTTGGCCGCGTCCGGGCAAACCGGCTCGACCGCAATCAGCAACTCGCGATGGTCGCTGCGGGTGAAGCATGGGAAGACGCCGGAACTCCCCAGGTCGAGGGCGACCGGCTTGCTGTGGTGGTGGGCACCGGCATCGGCGGAATCGAGTCGCTCCTCGACGCGCACGATGTACTCGGTGCCGCTGGCCCGCGACGGGTCTCGCCGCGGACCGTGCCGATGCTCATGGCCAACGGTGCCGCCGCGCAGATCAGCATCGCATTCGGCGCCCGTGCCGGGGCGTACACGACGGTCTCAGCGTGCGCGTCCGGCGCTGAGGCAATCGCGGCCGCCGCGCGACTTATCGTCGCGGGCGAGGCCGACGTCGTCATCGCCGGCGGCACCGAGGCCGCCGTGACGCCGGTTGCGATGGCGGCATTCGCACAATCCCAGGCCCTTGCGAAACCCGGCGATGAGGACCCGACTACGCTTTCACGACCATTCGACGTAAGTCGGCGTGGCTTCGTTCTCGGCGAGGGCGCCGGGATCGTTGTCCTCGAGCGCGCGGATCACGCTGCTGCGCGCGGGCACCGTCCGCACGCCACGCTCGCCGGATGGGGGATTACCTCGGATGCCTTCCACGTCACGGCCCCCTTGGCGGACGGCAGCGAGCAGGAGCGTGCCATGACTGCGGCGATCCGGATGGCCGGACTGACCGGCGCGGACATCCACCACGTGAACGCCCACGCGACAAGCACGCCAGTCGGCGACGTCGGCGAGGCGGCGGCGATTGCCCGTGCGGTCGGCACCGATGCCGTTGTGACGGCTCCGAAAGGCGCAATCGGACACATGTTTGGCGCGGCCGGGGCGGTCGAATCAATCCTCACCATCCGGGCCCTCGAGACCGGAACCGTTCCTCCGACGTTGAATCTCGAGGAGCTTGACCCGGCAGTGGACCTGGATGTGGTTGCCGGCGCACCGCGGACGGCGCGGCTCCGCGCTGCGCTGAACAACTCGTTCGGTTTCGGCGGGCACAACGCGTCGCTCGTGTTCACCGCCGTTTGACGTCGACTTGGAGGCGCCCCTAGGGCGGGCGGCCGCGTCGTGAGGTTCAGGGCGAACTGCGGTTCGGCGTCACCAGCGGGGCCGACGGCGGGAGCCTCCCGCCGTCGTCGGCCGTCTGTCGCGGTCAGCGCCCCTGCGAGGGGACCCGCAGTTCCTTGACCCCGGCGGGGTCGGCCAGCAACCGGGAGAACACCAGCTCCGCGGCCCCGATCATCATCAGGTCCGAGCCCAGCGCGGCGCGGTGGATCGTGGTCCTGTCCGCGACGCCGCCCAGGGCCTGGGCACGGAGCAGGCCCTCCAACGTCCCGGGGGAGAGCGAATGGAGGACGCCCAGGAACCCGTCCAGCACGATGGTGTCCGGGTTGAAGGTGTTGGCCGCATTCCGCAGGGTGATTCCCAGGAAGCCCAGCTGCCGGGCGACTTCGGCCGCCAGTTCCGGGCCGTTCTTGGCGCGCAGCGCTTCCTCGAGCTGCCCGGCGTCGCCGCCTTCCAGCCCGGCCAGCTCAAACAGCGGGGACTGCGACACTTCGGTCTCAAGGCAGCCGGTGGCACCGCAGTGGCAGGCCTTGCCGTCGGTGCGCACAAAGGTGTGGCCCAGTTCGCCTGCGTATCCCGTGGAGCCGCGCAACAGAGCCCCGTCCGCGATGATGCCGCCGCCGATGCCGCTGGCGCCGCCGTTGAGGTAGACCAGATTGCCGCGTCCGGCGCCGGCGCCGAAGATCAGCTCGGCCTCCGCGCCCAGCGAGGCGTCGTTGTCCGCCAGGCACGGATAGCCGGTGGCCTCGCCCATCATCCGGGCCACGGGTTCGTCCCGCCAGGCCAAGTGCGGGGCGTGGCGGACCACGCCGTCGGCGCGGTTCACCAGGCCCGGAACCGCCATGCCGATGCCGGTGATCCGGTAGGAGGCATCGAGCTCCGAGCGCATCCCGGCGATGACGGCCGCGGCGATGTTGACCGCTTCCTTGGCCGTGGGAATCCGCTCCGTGGCGAAGCGGATCTTCTTTTGCACCTTCCCACCCAGGCTCACCAGTCCGATCGTCACGGCGTCCACCTCGGGGTTCACGGCCAGCGCCGCCGTCGACGGATCGGGCCGGACGTCCGGACTCGGCCTGCCCACCTGCCCTTCGCCGCTCGGCGCGCTTTCGTAGACGAGTCCGAGGGCCACGAGCTGGCCCACCAGCGTCCCCACGGTCGACCTGTTCAGTCCCGTCCTCTTCGTCAGCTCCGCCCGGCTGAGGACGCCGTGGTGGTGCACCAGGGACGAGATCAGGGCCAGGTTGTTCCGGCGCGACGGATCAAGGTCGCCGACGGGGGCGGCGGGACGGGCTGTTGCGGACATCATCGCGAGAATATCAGCTGCCAAACACGGTGCGGTCGAGGAAACCGTTGCGGAACTTGCCGTGGGGATCCAGGCGGCCGGCCAGGGCAATGAAGTCGCCGAAACGCGGGTACAAGGGCGCGACGGCGGCAGCACCGGCGTCGAACAGTTTGCCCCAGTGCGGCCTCGCCGCGAACGGTGCCAGTGCCGCTTCGATCAGCGGAAGGACGGCCTCTACCGCCGGCTGGTCCTGGCGCCAGGTGAAGTGCAGGCCGATGCTGTCGCGGCCGTAGTTGGGGCTGAGCCAGAGACTGTCCGCGGCCATGGTGCGGATTTCGCCGATCAGCAGCAGGGGCGTCACCACATCGGAGAGCCTGCGCATGGTGCGCAGGGCGTCCACGGCGTGCTCGCGGGGGATGAAGTATTCGCTCTGCAGTTCGTCGCCCTGGCTCGGGGTGAACTCCATCCTGAAGTGCGCCAGCCGCTCCGACCACGGCCCGGAGGCGCCGAGCTGCTGGGTGCAGTTGCTGCCGGACACGCCGGGGAGGGGATGCCGTGCCTCCGTGGCCGGAGTGCCGCCGAAGAATGCCTCGGGTCCCGGTTCCGTGCTGCGCCGCTTGAGCCAGGCCTGGCTGATGGTTTCCCCGCTCCAGTCGGTGAAGAGGCTGACGCTGTAGGCGGAAGCCGTCACGGCGTCGAAGTCCGCCAGGACCTGCTCCCAGCTGAGGTTTTCGAAGACGTTCTGCGAGACCTCGAAGCTTGGCTCGATGTCCAGGGTCAGCTCGGTGACGATGCCGAGCGCACCTAGGCCCACCACCATCCCGTCGAAATCCGGGTCGCCGCGGCGGGCCGTGAGGAGGCCGCCGCCGGCGGTGACCATCCGGAGGCCGGCGACGGCGGTGGCGAGGTTGCCGTTGGCGTCACCGGAGCCGTGGGTCGCCGTCGCCACCGCACCGGCGACGGAAATGTGGGGGAGCGAGGCCAGATTGTGGACGGCGAAGCCCTGGCGCTCCAGTTCCGTGGCGAGCGTTCCGTAGCGGGTGCCGCCGCTGACCGTGACCGTCATGGCGTCCGTGTCGATGCTGATGCCGGGCTCGAGGCGGTCCAGCACGGCGAGGGTGCCGGCGGTGTCGGCGATGGCGTTGAAGGAATGCCGCGAGCCGAGCGCCCGGATGTGCCGCGCACCCGCCACGAGGTCCTGGAGTTCGGCCACGCTTTCCGGATGGGCGATCCGGGGTGCTTGGTAGCTGTAGTTCCGGGCCCAGTTGCGTTCGGCCACCAGTTGCTCAGTCACGGTTGAATCCTTCGTCCGGGGTGTTCGGCAGGTATTTGATGTTCTCAACAACATACAGCGCGAATCCGGTCCATGGCTAGGGTTATTACCGGTTTGCCGCGTCCGTTCCTTCGCGATGTTTCCGGCATCAAGTGGTTGACATCACAGAAATCCATAATATGTTGGATAGCGAAACAAATATGCGTGGCCAGCCCACCCCAAGCAACCCGGAGCACTCAATGACGATTCAGCCCACCCGCGAAGACAAGTTCTCGTTCGGCCTGTGGACCGTGGGATGGGAGGCCCAGGACCAGTTCGGTTCGGCCACCCGTCCGCCGCTGGACACCGTGGAAGCCGTCAACCGGCTCAGCGACCTCGGCGCCTACGGCATCACCTTCCACGACAACGACCTCTTCCCCTTCGGCTGCTCGGCGGCCGACCGCCAGCGCGAAATCGACCGCCTGCAGGGCGCCCTGAAGGCCACCGGGATGGTGGTCCCTATGGTCACCACCAACCTCTTCAGCCACCCCGTCTTCAAGGACGGCGGCTTCACCAGCAACGACCGCGGCGTCCGCCGCTTCGCCCTGCGCAAGGTGCTGGACAACATCGACCTCGCCGCCGAACTCGGCGCCGAAACCTTCGTGATGTGGGGCGGCCGCGAAGGCAGCGAGTACGACGCCGCGAAGGACATCCGCGGTGCCCTGGAGCGCTACCGCGAGGCCGTGAACCTCCTGGGCGACTACGTCACGGACAAGGGCTACAACATCCGCTTCGCCATCGAACCGAAGCCGAACGAACCTCGCGGCGATATCCTGCTGCCCACCCTCGGCCACGCCCTGGCCTTCATCGAAACCCTGGAACGTCCCGAGCTGGTGGGCATCAACCCGGAGACCGGCCACGAGCAGATGGCCGGCCTGAACTTCACCCACGGGATCGCCCAGGCCCTGTACCAAGGCAAGCTCTTCCACATCGACCTCAACGGCCAGCGCAGCATCAAGTTCGACCAGGACCTGGTGTTCGGCCACGGCGACCTGCAGAACGCCTTCTCCCTGGTGGACCTGCTTGAAAACGGCGGCCCCGACGGCGGCCCCGCCTACGACGGCCCGCGCCACTTCGACTACAAGCCCAGCCGTACTGAGGACATCAACGGTGTGTGGGACTCCGCAGCCGCGAATATGCAGACCTACCTTCTCCTGAAGGAACGCGCCAAGGCATTCCGCGCCGACCCCGAGGTCCAGGCCGCGCTCGAGGCGTCCCGTGTCTCCGAAATCAACGAACCCACCCTGAACCCGGGCGAAGGCTACGAGCAGCTCCGCGCGGACAAGTCCTCCTACGAGGACTTCGACGCCGACGCTTACTTCGGCGGCAAGGGCTTCGGCTTCGTGAAGCTCCAGCAGCTCTTCATCGAACACCTTCTCGGAGCGCGCTGATACCGTGCAGGTTGCTTCCTTGAAACTCGTTGCCGGGGTTGATTCCTCTACCCAAAGCTGCAAAGTGGTGGTCCTGGATGCGGCCAGCGGTGCGCTGGTCCGCGAGGGACGCGCGAGCCACCCGGAGGGCACGGAAGTGCATCCGGACGAGTGGTGGCGGGCGCTTTCCGAAGCGTTCGACGACGCCGGCGGCCTGCCGGATGTCAGCGCGTTGTCGGTCGGTGGCCAGCAGCACGGCATGGTGCTGCTGGACCGCGACGGCAACGTGATCCGCCCGGCCCTGCTGTGGAACGACACCCGTTCGGCAGGGGCCGCGGCGGACCTCACCGCCGAGGTAGGAGCGGAGGACTTCGCCCGCCGCACCGGCCTGGTGCCCGTGGCGTCCTTCACCATCACCAAGATCCGCTGGATCCGGGACCATGAGCCGGAGAGCCTGGCCAGGGTTGCCGCCGTCGCGCTTCCGCATGACTGGCTCACCTGGCGGTTGCGCGGCTACGGTCCGGCGGGCGCCAGCCCGCTGGGCCCCGAGCTGGACGCCCTCACCACGGACCGTTCGGACGCCAGCGGCACCGGGTACTGGAGCCCGCTGACGGGCCGCTACGACCTGGAGCTGTTCAAACTCGCCTTCGGGCAGGACGCCCGGGAAGCAGCTCCCGACGGCGGTACTCCCGACGGCGGTGGGGCGGCCGGCGTCGTGATCCTGCCGCGCGTGCTGGGCCCCGGCGACAGCGCCGGCCGGGTCCACCCGGACTGCTTCGCCGGTTCCCGGCTGGGTGGCGGGGACGGCATCCTGCTGGGTGTCGGGGCAGGCGACAACGCCGCCGCGGCGCTCGGCCTGGGGGCGAAGGCCGGCGACGTCGTCGTGTCAGTGGGCACCAGCGGCACGGTTTTCGCCGTCGACACCGCACCCGCACAGGACGCGAGCGGCACCGTGGCGGGTTTCGCGGACGCCGGCGGCGACTACCTGCCTATCACCGTGACGCTGAACGCCGCCCGAGTGCTCAGCTCGGTTGCGGGAATGCTCGACGTCGACTTCGACGAACTCTCCCGGCTCGCCCTTGAGGCTGAACCGGGAGCCGGCGGCGTGGTGCTGGTGCCGTACTTCGAGGGGGAGCGGACGCCCAACCTGCCGCATGCGAAGGCAAGTTTCCACGGCCTCAGCATCGCCTCCATCACCCGCCCGAACATCGCCCGGGCTGCCATTGAGGGCATGCTGTGCGGACTGGCGGGCGGCCTCGACGCCCTCCGTGGCCAGGGCCTGAGCGCCGAACGGCTGCTGCTGATCGGCGGTGCCGTGCAGAATCCCGCCGTGCAGCGGATCGCGGCCCAGGTGTTCGGGCTGCCCGTGGTGGTGCCGAGCCCGGGCGAATACGTTGCCCGGGGCGCGGCCGTGCAGGCCGCATGGGCGCTCGCGGGGGAACGTCCGGACTGGCCCGTGGCCCTCGATGCCACACCGGAGCCGGATTTCCGGGCAGGGATCCTGGCGAACTACGCGGAAGCCGCGGCACTGGTTGCCGGGGGTGCCGGCCGCGCCGGCTGAGCCGAAATACCGGGCCCACACGACGCAGCTACCCGGAATTACCCGCCCACGGGCCCTCCCTGAACGATGATGGAGACCACCACGTCCCCAAAGCCGCTCACGGAGGGCCCATGCCGCATCCACCGACGCCCGCTACCGCCGGGCGGGTGGGCGACGTCCGTCGGCAGAACCTGGCCCTCGTCCTCGCCGGAATCCAGCGGAACGGCGGGGTGACGCGGGCCCGGCTGGCAGCGGACAGCGGGCTGACCAAGGCCTCGGTGTCCAGCCTCGTGGCGGACCTGCTCGAGGCGGCCCTGGTGCGGGAAGACAGCATTGCCCGGGACGGTGAACGCGGGCGGCCAGGCATGGGGCTTGTGCTCAATCCGGCCCGGGGTGCCCTCGCCGCCGAAATCAACGTGGACCATTTGGCCGTCGGCGTCCTGGACTTCGCCGGGGAACTGGTGTTCCACGAAAGCGTCGAACGCCGCAACCGCGGAAACGGGCCCGCGGAACTCCTGCCGCTCCTGGCGGACATGGCCGCACGGGCGGCAACAGCGGCAGCGGCCTCCGGCGTCGAACTCCTTGGCGGGGAACTGACGGTTCCCGGGCTCGTGGACGCCGAGCGGAATGTTGTGGTCAGTGCCCCCAACCTGGGCTGGACCGGCGTCGACCTCTCCGGGGAACTGCCCGGGCTGCTGCCGGGCGCGCCGTTCGGCGTCTCGCTCTCGAACGAGGCGAACAGTGCCGCGCTCGCCGAACTCTGGCACGGCCACGGCGCCACCTTCAGCGACTTCCTCTACGTTTCAGGCGAGGTCGGTGTGGGCGGCGGCCTCGTCATCGGTTCCCGGCTTTACGCCGGCCCGCAGGGACATGCCGGCGAGATCGGGCACGTGGTGGTGCATCCCGAGGGGCCGCGCTGCGCTTGCGGAGGGAGTGGCTGCCTTGAAACTTTCGCCGGGCGGGATGCCATATATTCCGCTGCCGGCATAGAGCGGGATGCGTTCCGCATGGGGCGGCTCTTGGAGCTGCTCGCCGACAGGGACGACGGCGCGGCATCGGCCGTGGAACGGGCGGGGCATCACCTCGGAATCGCGGTGGCCTCGACGGCACGGGTGGCGGACGTATCCGCCGTCGTGCTGGGCGGGCACTTCGCCGCGCTTGAGGAATGGATCGCTCCGGCACTGTGCCGGAGCCTGGACCACTACGCGCCGGGGCTCGTCCCGGCCGCCAACGTGGCATTCTCCGGACTGGGACAGACGGCGGCGCTCATCGGCGCCGCCGCCACCTCAGTCCGGAGAATCCTAGGCAATTCCTACGAACTGATTTCCTGAACTTCGTGTGCCAGTGCGGTCAGCTCCACGGGTTCCGGCCGCGCCACCGTGCTCTTGATGGCCACGGCCGATCCGCTGTGGGCGGAGGCGAGCACCGATTCCATGACTTCCAGCGCGTGGTAGGCCAGCTTCCCGCCCGCGCGCGGCTCCTTACCGGCGGGAGTGGCCGCAAGGTCCGCGATGCCGAAGCCGCGGCCGGAGTCGAGGTAGCCGGCCGAGACGGGCAGGGTCTGCCAGGCGTCGGCGCCGAGGGCGAAGAGCTCCACATCGCCGTCGAAATGGTTCGGATCCGGCACGGCGAGCGTGCCGAGCGTGCCGTGGACCTCGATGTTCGCCGACTTCGAGCTAACCGCGTCAAAGCTCATGAACAGCGTGGACAGGGCTCCGGAGGCGTGGACCAGGACGCCGGTGACGTGCGAATCGATGTCCACCGGGATCACCTCGCCTTCCCGCGGGCCCGAGCCGATCACGCGTTCCGGTCGGGTATGGCTAGCCGCGCCGATCACCGATACCACCGGGCCCAGCAGGGTGACCAGGGCACTGACGTAGTACGGGCCCATGTCCAGCAGCGGGCCGCCGCCGGGCTGGTAGTAGAAGTCCGGGTTCGGGTGCCAGCGCTCGTGCCCCGGCGTGACCATCGTGGCGGTGGCCGAAATCGGCGAGCCGATCAGGCCGTCGTCGATCGCCTTGCGGGCGGTCTGGATCCCGGTGCCGAGCACGGTGTCCGGTGCGCAGCCGACCACGACGCCGGCCTCCCGCGCGGCGTCGAGCACCTGCCGGGCTTCTGCGGTGGTCGCCGCGAGCGGCTTTTCGCCGTACACGCTCTTTCCGGCGGCAATCGCCTGCAGCGCAATCGGCCCGTGCGCCGCCGGGACGGTCAGGTTCAGGACGAGTTCGACGTCGTCGGCGGCCAGGAGCCCGTCCACGGACAGGGCGCGGACGCCTTCATACGAATCGGCCACCGCCTGCGCCCGGGCAAAGTCCAGGTCGGCGACAGCGACCAGCTCGATGGCGTCGAGCCGGCGGAAGTTTGTGAGGTACTGGGCGATGATGGCGCCGCAGCCGATGATTCCAACCTTTAGCGGCTTGCCCACAGCATGCCCCTTTCGATGATCGTGCGGACGTTGGTGTCCTGGAGGATTTCCACGCGGTGGCCCGGGGTGGCGACGAAGATGCGGCCCTTGGCCCATTGCCGGGTCCAGATCGCGGGCGAGGTGACTTCGCGGTTCCACTGGTCCCAGTCGCGGCGCTTCTGGGTGGTGGTGGCGAGGACGTCGATGTAGTCGTCGGCCAGCACCCAGTACTGCTCGGTGACCAGTTCGAAGTCGCCGATCCCTTGGGTGATCGGGTGGTTCGCCGCAGCCGGGAGCATGGTGATCGTGTGAGGCACGTAGTTATCCGACTGCTCGCCGATGAGTTCATCCGGATGCCTGCCGGGATGGCAGGCGAACTGGCCGCCGAGCATGTGCAGGTAGTCCGAGGTGTTCCGGTAGGAATCGGCGATCCCGCCGTGCCAGCCGGCCAGGCCGGTGCCGTTCTCGACGGCGGTGCGCAGCCCTTCAAACTCGTCCTTCTCGATGGTGGACATGGTCATGCACTGCACGATCAGGTCCACACCGGACATGTATTCCGCATCGGCATATACCTTGGGCGATTCCTCCACCCGGACCTCGTAGCCATTCTCTTTCAGGAAGGGGATGAACAGTTCGGTGGCCTCGGTGGGCTGGTGGCCGTCCCAGCCGCCGCGCACCACCAAGGCGGTCTTTGTGTCAGTCATGGTTTCCTTTGCTGTGTAAATGGGCCAGGCCGCTACCGGCTGCTGCTGAAGGCTGAGTCGAAGGCCGCGGCGGGCGGTGCGATGGACGCAAGTTCCCGGACCATGGCCAGGGACTGGGGTGCCCCGAGGAGGCGGTCCATGCCGGCGTCTTCCCATTCGACGCTGGTGGGTCCCTCGTAGCCGATGGCGTTCAGGGTGCGGAAGATCGGCTCCCAGTTCACGTCCCCGTGCCCGGCGGTGACGAAGTCCCAGCCGCGGCGCGGGTCCGCCCAGGGCAGGTGCGAGCCGAGCCGGCCGTTGCGGCCGTTGAGCTGGCGCACCGATTCCTTGACGTGCACGTGGAAGATCTTGTCCGCGAAGTCCTGGAGGAACATCACCGGGTCCAGGTCCTGCCAGATGAAGTGCGAGGGGTCGAAGTTCAGTCCGAAAGCCTCCCGGTGGCCGATCGCCTCCAGAGTCCGTTTTGCGGTCCAGTAGTCGTAGGCGATTTCGGACGGGTGGACCTCAAGGGCGAAGCGGACCCCTTCCTCCTCGAAAACGTCCAGGATCGGGTTCCAGCGGTCCGCGAAATCCTGGTAACCGGCCTCGATCATGCCCGCCGATGCCGGCGGGAACATGGCCACGGCCTTCCAGATCGAGGACCCGGTGAACCCGGTGACAGTGCGGACGCCCAGGCGTGCCGCGGCCCGGGCGGTGGCCTTCATCGCCTCCGCCGCGCGCTGCCGCACGCCTTCGGCGTCGCCGTCGCCCCATAGCTGCTCCGGGAGGATGTCCCGGTGCCGTTCGTCGATCGGGTCATCGCACACGGCCTGGCCGGTGAGGTGGTTCGCGATCGCGAAGACCTCCAGCCCGTTGCGCTTGAGGATGTCGAGCCGGTCCTGGACGTAGGCGTCGTCGGTGGCTGCGCGGAAGGGGTCGAGGTGGTCGCCCCAGCAGGCGATCTCGAGCCCGTCGAAGCCCCACTCGCCGGCGAGCCGGGCGACGTCCTCGAACGGCAGGTCGGCCCACTGGCCGGTGAACAACGTGATGGGTCGTGCCATGTCAGGCTCCTTCAACTTTGGTCCAGCGGCTCTCGTCGAGGGCGCTGGCTTCAACGGCTTCCAGCACGCGCTGGACCTGCAGGGCGTCGGCAAACGACGGCGAGGGCTGCTCGCCTGCCCCGATAGCGGTGACGAGGTCCACCACCTGATGGGTGAAGCCGTGCTCGTAGCCCAGGCCGTGGCCGGTGGGCCACCAGTTGCCCACGTACGGGTGCTCGGGTTCGGTGACGAAGATCCGCCGGAATCCCGCATCGGGGGACTGGGCGTCGTCGTAGACCGACAGGACATTCATGTCCTCGAAATCGAAAGCAAGCGAGCCGAGCGTGCCGTTGACCTCCAGTCGCATCGCGTTCTTGCGGCCCAGGGCGAATCGAGTCGCTTCGAAAACGCCGACGGCGCCCGCGGAACTGCCGCCGCCGTCGGGCCTTCCGCCGTCGAACCGGGCGCTGAACACGGCCGCGTCATCGACGGTGACGGTGCCGCGGGGCGCATCGTCGCCGGCGTCGCCGTGCCCGCCCAGGCCCACGAGGTCGCCGGCGAGGGGACGTTCGTGGACGAAGGTTTCCAGCAGGGCCGAGACGCCGCTGATGTTCTGCCCGGTGACCCACTGGGCGGCGTCGATGCTGTGCGCACCGATGTCGCCCAGGGAACCGGACCCGGACTTGGCCTTGTCCAGCCGCCAGGTCATGGGCGCGTTCTCGTCCGAGAGCCAGTCCTGCAGGTACTGCGCCCGCACATGCCGGATCTGCCCGAGCCTGCCGTCGGCGACCATCCGCCTGGCCAGGGCCAGCGCGGGGGTGCGGCGGTAAGAGAAGCCGCACATCGAGAACACCCCGCGTTCCGCGGCGGCACGGGCGGCCTCGGCCATGCGTTCGGCCTCGGCCACTGAGTTCGCCAACGGCTTCTCGCACAACACGTGCTTCCCGGCCTCGAGGGCCGCGATGGCGATCTCGGCGTGGGTGTTGCCCGGAGTGCAGATGTCGATCAGGTCGATGTCGTCGCGCTCGATCAGGCGCCGCCAATCGGTCTCCACCGATCCCCAGCCGAGCTTGGCAGCGGCGGCCCGGACGCCGTCGTCGTTCCTTCCGCACAAGGCGGTCAACTCGGGGGCGAGCGGGAGATCGAAGAACCTCGGCGCGGTGCGCCAGGCATGGGAATGGGCGGCGCCCATGAACGCATACCCGACCATGCCCACGCGCAGGGGCGTCGTGCTTGTCATAGGGAGACCTTTCTATTTGCTGAAGCCGGCCGTGAGCCCGCTGATCAGCTGGCGGCGGGCCACCACGTAGATGACCAGCAGCGGCAGCGTGGCGAGCACCACCGAGGCCAGCACCGCGGGGATGTTGACGCTGAACTCGCCCTGGAACGTCCACAGCGACAGCGGGAGGACACGGGTGGACGGGCTTTGAGTAAGGATGAGCGGGAAGAGGAAGCCGTTCCAGACGCCGAGGGCGTTGTAGATGCCCACGGTCACGACGGCGGGACGCGTCATGGGCAGCGCGAGGCGCCACATCATGGCCCAGTCCGAGCAACCGTCCAGCCGCATGGACTCGAACAGTTCGTTCGGGACGTCCCGCATGAAGTTGCTCAGGATCAGTACGGAGATGGGAATCGCGAAGGCGATCGACGGCAGGATCAGTGCCAGCAGGGTGTCGTAGAGGTGCGCCTTGGTGATCATCCAGTAGATCGGGATGATCGTGGCGTGCAGCGGAATGGCCAGGCCCAGGAGGAAGAGCCGGTTCGTCCAGCCCAGGAAACGGGACTTGCCGCGGACGATCGCGTAGGCGGCCATGAACGAGACCAACAGCGCCGGCACCCCGCTGCCCACAGTGACGAGCAGGCTGTTCACGAAGTACATCGCGAAGTCGTTTTCGAGCACCAGCTTGTAGTTATCCAAGGTGGGCTCGGTGGGCGGCAGCATCGGGTTGGAGGTGAAGAAGCCGGCCTGGTTCTTCAGGCTCGTGACCACCACGTAGTAGATGGGGACGATGATGACGGCCAGCCACAGCCAGCCGCCCAGACCGCCGAGGACGTTGGGGCGGGAGCGGCCCGGGCCCTTGCTCCGCTGTGTGGGCTTGCGGTCCGGAGCCACCCGGGTCGCCGGGGGAACGGGAAGCTGGGTTGTGGAAGCCATCAGGCACCTTCCAATTGGCTTGCGTTGCGGTTCTTGCCGCCGAGGCGTTGCAGGACCAGGGCCAGCACCAAGCCGATCACCACGAGGATGACGCCGAGGGCGCTGGCGGCCCCCATGTCGTTGGCTTTGAAGCCGGTCAGGTACATGTGCAGCGGAAGCAGCCGGGTGGAGTAGCCGGGGCCGCCGCCGGTGAGGACAAAGACGAGGTCGAAGTAGGCCAGCGAGCCGACCACCATGAGTGTGGAGGACGTGATGATCGTGTACTTCAACTGAGGCAGCGTGATGGCGAAGAACTGCTGGACCCGTCCGGCGCCGTCGATCTGGGCCGCCTCGTAGAGAGACGCCGGGATCTGCCGCACGCCGCCTTGGTAGATGAGCGTGTGGAACGGGACGAACTGCCAGGCGATCACGAAGACCACCACGAACAGCACCAGGTCCGAGTTGCCCAGCCAGTCCTGCGCCAGGAACGGAATGCCCAGGCCCGGACCGAGGCCGAAGTTGGGGTCCAGGAGGGCCTTGTACGCGATGGCCACGGCGGCCGAAGAGAGCAGCAGCGGAACGAAATACAGGACCGCGAGGACCGCCCGGTACTTCTGGGAGGCGGAGGTGAAGACGCCGAGCAGGAGGCTGATGGGCGCCTGGACCACGAAGGAGAAGAACATGATCTTGGCGGTCACCCACAGCGCGTTCCCGGTGACGGGATCGGTCAGCACGGTGGTCCAGCTCGACAGGCCGTCCAGCTTGATCTCGCCCAGCCCGTCCCATTTGGTGAAGCTGAGGAAGAAGACGCCGGCCAACGGGATGATGGCGAACAGCAGGAAGAAGAACAGGGCTGGAGCGGCCAGCCACCCCGACGGGCCCTTTTCGAGGACCCGCCGGGAACCGGTTGAGATAGACACTGCTACTTTCCGATCGTCGCGTTCATCGTGGTCACGAACTGCTCGGGGGTGATCTTCTTGAGGAAGATCTGGTCCAGGTTCGCCAGCATGGCGTCACCCTGTGCGGGGCTGAGTGCCTGGTCCCAGGAGAGGGTGAAGCTCGGCGCGTTCTTGGCCATGCCGTAGACGTAGCTCAGGAAGTCCTTGTCCGGCGAGGCGGCCAGCTTCGCTTCGATGCCCGTGGTGACGGGGACGGCGCCCGAATCGATGAGGGCCTCGGTATCGGCGTCGGTGAACATGCCGCTCTTGACGTATTCGAGGGCCGCCTTCTTCTGGGCCTCAGTGGCCTTCGACGAAATCGACCAGAAGTTGGACGGGTTGCCCACCACGTTGGCGGGATCGCCCTTGCCGCCCTCGACCGTGGGGAAGGTGGTGTAGCCCAGCTTGCCGCTCGAGACGAAGTCCGCGGCGTCCTTCTTCAGGCCCTGGTAGATCCAGCCGCCCTGCAGGATCATGGCGGCCTTCCCGGTGTAGAGGAGGGCCTGGTCCGCATTGCTGTCCGCGGCAATGGAGGAGAAGCCGTTGATGAAGCCGCCGGCGTCCACCAGTTCCTGGATCTTGCCCAGGGCTTCCTTGACGGCGGGGTCGGACCAGGCGCCGGGCTTGTTGGCGGCGATGTTGGCGAACACTTCGGGGCCGCCGATGCGCTCCACCAGGTATTCGAGCCACATCAGGTCAGGCCACTTGGACTGGCCGCCCAGCGAGAACGGGGCCACGCCCGCTTCCTTGAACTTCGGCACGAGCGCCATGAGGTCGTCCCAGGTCTTGGGGGCCTGGGCGCCGATCTTGTCGAAGACTTCCTTGTTGTAATACAGAACCACGGGCTGCACGTTGTTGTTCGGCAGGGCGTAGGTCTTTCCGTCGATCGTGCCGTTCTTGAGTACGGAGGGCAGGTAGCGGCTCTTGACGTCCGGGTTGTCCTTGACGAAGTCAGACAGGTCGGCCACCTGGCCGGCGTCCACGTACGACTTCAGGACGCCGCCGCCCCAGCCGTAGATGAAGGTGGGTCCCTGCCCGGCGCCGACGGCGGTGCGCACCTTGGTCTTGTACGCATCGTTCGCGAAGAAGTCGAGCTTGATGGACTCTTCCGGGTGTGCCTTGTTCCAGGCGTCCACGGACTTCTGGAGCACCGGCTGGTTGCCGCCCGTCAGTCCCCACATCGTGGCCGAATCGGCGCTCGCCGCCGAGCCTGCAGGCCCGCTGGATCCGCAGGCTGCGAGGGAGATCGAGACTGCCGCGGCAGTGGCGGCGAGCGCTGCAGAGCGCAACGTGAGTTTTACCATTTGCATTTCCATTCGTCCTTCGGGCTCGACGCTGATTGCCCGGCTAGTGGTTTCGGGAGTCCGGCCGTAGGGGAGGCCACGCTGCCGTTGACACGGAACACTTTTCGGTTCGAAATATTTCGATAGTATTTTCGGTCCGTGAAGCAAATCTAACTGTGGCCTGGGTCACGGTCAAGGGCCTGGCGCCATAAAGTTCACAACGTTTACGAAATCTTGGTTGACTTCGCGGGCGCTGGAACACACACTTGTGCCACCGAAATGTTTCGAAAGAGTTGAGGTGTGTATGGCCGGCAGCGAACGCCCAGCCAAGTTGACGTTGGCCGCGATTGCCCGGGAAGCGGGCGTTTCCGCCCCCACCGTCTCGAAGGTGGTGAACGGCCGCGAAGACGTTGCCGCGGAGACGCGCGCCAAGGTCCTTACGGCCCTGGAACGCTCGGGCTACAAGTCGCCCCTGCAGCGCAAGAACATTGCCTGGCGGCGGCCCGTGGTGGAGATGGTCCTCGACAGCCTGAACTCCGCCTACGGCGTGGAGGTGCTCAACGGCGTGCTGGAGCACGCGGCCGCGTCCGACGTCGAGGTCCTCCTCAACGTCACGGGCGTGCAAGGGGCCTCGCCCCTCAGCCCTGAGCAGCGGGCGCAGCGGATCATCGACGAGGGCCGCAGCGGCATGATCGTGGTGACGTCGGCCTTCAGCTCGGCGCAACTGGAACCGTTCCTCCGGCGTGACATTCCGATCGTCGTCATCGACCCGCTCAACCCTCCCCAGGGCGACGTGGTCAGCGTCGGCGCCAGCAACTGGGCCGGCGGCAAGGCCGCGACCACCCACCTTCTGGGCCTGGGGCACCGGCGGATCGCCTTCCTCGGCGGCCCCGAGGCGGCGGAATGCAACCAGGCCAGGCTCCATGGCTACATGGCCGCGCTCATGGCCGAGGGCGTGCAGGTTGAGGACAGCTACATCATGTCGGGGGCCTTCCGCCCCGAACACGGGGTGGCCGGCATGAAGGCCCTGCTCCAGCTCGAACAGCGTCCCACCGCCATCTTCGCGGCAAGCGACAGCATCGCCCTCGGCGTGCTCGCGGAGGCGCGCCGCCAGCAGGTCCGGATCCCGGAGGACATGAGCGTGGTGGGATTCGACGGAACGTATCAGGCCGAAGAATCCGTTCCGCCGTTGACCTCCGTATCCCAGCCGCTGCAGGAGATGGGCCGCGCCGCCCTGCGCTTCGTCCTGCGCCAGATGCGCGGAGACACCCTCGATTCACGCCGGGTGGAACTCGCAACCCATTTGGTGGTCCGTGAGTCCACGGCGCCCTGCCCGCGCGAGGCCGTGAACTAGGCGTCGCCGTCGTCGAGGGCGAAGCAGCGGGCTGGCCGACGGCGGCAATTGGCTCCTTTTGTCGGGAGTCGGAATTCATCTCGAGGTGCAACGCGGCTTTACGCCCCGTAATCCGGATTACGCCGAAAATTGTTGCTGTTCTTTTGACTACTCCCGTTCTGATACTCTGCTCTCGTCACGGGGATTTCCCGTGCAATATATGGGGAGAAATGCATGAAACGAACACTGGCCGCGTTATTCGGCGCCTTCACGCTTGTAGCTGCGGGGCCCATCGCTCCGTCAATGGCGGCGACTCCGAGTATTACGCCCGCGCAGGTCACCACTGGCTTCTCGGGAATCGCATATGGTTCCTACATTTACAATTCCGACAAGACGCTTACGTCCGGTCCCACCGCTAATTCATCGATCGGCTGCACGGGCCTCACCGGATTGACGTCCAGCAACACCGCGGCTGCCTTGACTGTGCCTGCTGTGGGTGCCGTGGGCGCCGCCGCAACGAGCGTCAAGACGCTGGAAACGGCCACCGGCAAACGCATCGAAGGCCGATCGGTTGTCGGCAGCACCAACCTGCTGGGCGGGCTTATCACGGCCGGGACAATTTCGTCCGTGAGCATTGCAGACAAGAACACTGCCGGTGCATTTTCCGGCACGAACCTGACCAATATTGCCAACCTGAAAGTCCTGGGTCTTCCCGTGGCCGCTAACCCGGCCCCCAATACGGTGATTGACCTTAACGTGCCGCTCCTGGGTTCGCTCGGCAAGATTACGCTGAATGGCCAGGAAAAGAAGCTGGTCAATGGTACTTACCAGGTATCGACGACCGCGCTGCGCGTCGAGGTCCTCAAGGCCGGAATTGCCGGCGTCAAGGCAGGAACGGACATCCGCCTGGGTGTCAGCCTCGCCAAGCTGACTCCGGCGCAGATTGGCTACGCCGCCGGTGCAGGTTTCACGACAAAGACCACCTTGGCGACCGGCTTGCTCGGTTCCGGGCCTACGGCGTATGCCTCCCTCAGCTGCAGCGCCGGGACCCAGACGGTAAACCTGGCGGGAGCCACGCTCCCGGGTCTTGCAACGGTGGGTGCCTCCACGACCACCACCACTACCGTCGTCACCCCCGCCCTCAAGGGCACCGTGACCAATTCCCTGGCCGGGCTGAATGTCCTGAGCGGCGTGATCCAGGCTGACGCCATCAAGGCAGAGACCAGCGCAAGCCGTGCCGTGGCGGGCGGGGTGGTCACCCTGACCGATACCTCCACGTTCACCAACCTGAGGATCACCGGATTGCCGGCGATCAACGCCTCCGTTGCGCCCAACACCGTGGTCCAGGTGCCGGGCTTGGGCAAGGTCACCCTGCACAAGGTCACCAAGACCTCCGCGGCAATCGTCGTCACGATGGTCGAAATTGTCCTGAACCAGTCGCTCGGCGGCCTGCCGACCGGGTCGACCATCCAGATCGGTTACTCGAACACGGGCATCAGGAACTAACGCCCCAACCGAGCCGGAAGGGTGCCGCCGCGATCCGCGGCGGCACCCTTTTGCTTTCGTCCGATGCCCGGGCGGTTCATGAACCTCCGCCGTTTGGGTTCTTCGGCGGACTCAATGAAACGATGGGCACCATGGTCCAAAAGATTGCCTACCAGGGCGAGCCGGGAGCAAACTCGGACCTCGCCTGCAGGGAAATGTTCCCCGACGCCGAAAGCGTCCCGTGTGCCAGCTTCGAGGACGCCTTTGAGCTGCTGTCCACAGGCGCCGTGGACCTGGGGATGATCCCGATCGAGAATTCCATCGCCGGCCGCGTGGCGGACATCCATGCCCTGCTCCCGCAGTCCAAGCTCCAGATCGTGGGAGAGTACTTCCTGCCGATCCGTTTCGACCTGATGGGTGTTCCCGGAAGCAGCATCGAGGATGCAACGGAGGTCCACAGCCATATCCATGCGCTGGGGCAATGCCGCCGGATCATCCGCGAGGCGGGACTGAAGCCGGTGATCGCCGGGGACACCGCTGGCTCCGCGCGGGAAGTGCGCGAGTGGAACGACCCGCGCAAGCTGTCCCTGGCTCCTCCGCTCGCGGCGGAACTGTACGGCCTCGAAGTCCTGGCCTCCGGCGTCGAGGACGATCCGAGCAACACCACCCGCTTTGTGGTACTCACCCAGGAGCGGCCGCTTCCCACCAAGCAGGAACTGCCCGGCCCGGCGATTACGAGTTTTGTCTTCCGCGTCCGCAACGTACCGTCGGCCCTTTACAAGGCCCTGGGCGGATTCGCCACGAACGGCGTGAACATGACCCGGTTGGAGAGCTACATGGTGGGCAATGAATTCGCTGCCACCATGTTCCTTACCGATGTGGAAGGGCACCCGGAAGATCCCCGGCTCCGCCGCGCGCTCGAGGAACTCGAATTCTTCACCACGGAGGTGCGGATTCTCGGAGTGTATGCCGCGGACGCCTACCGCGCCAAGCAGGCGGAGAATTCCTGACGTTTTTCCGCGAGGGCGACCAAACGAATCCAGGGGAAGCGGTCTCGGCCGCCTCTTTCACCCGCGCAAGAACATCGGCAGCCGGGGCTCCGGCGTCGATCTCTGCGAAACCCGGGTACTCAGGCAGGGATTGGTAGGCCTGCCTGAAAACCGAAAGGTCTGCCAACGATTCTTCGTCGGTGCCGCGGGCAAGGATTCGCGAATGGGCCAGCCGGGGGTCCACATCCAAGTGGGCAACGACGTCCGGCGCCGGGAGGGCATCGAGAAGGCGGGGCAGCAACCAGCCGCGCGGAATGCCTTTGGCCTCGCGCAGCGCCAACTGGCAATGAAGGTGGCGGTCCATGATGACCAGGCCCTGGAAGCGCCAGGCCCGGGCATGGGAGACCAGTACGTTTGCGACGCGGATGCTTGTTTCCACGGCGTCGGCCAGGCGGGGCGGCAGCTGGACTCCGAATCTGGCGCAGAGCAGCGACATTCTGCGCCGGCCGGCATGATTGTTGAGCACCAGGACCTCCGTGCCTTCGTCACGGGCCGATTCAAGCAGGGCTCGGGCCGCCGTCGACTTTCCCGCCCCGTCGATTCCTGTCAGAACAATGAGCATGGGGCCTCCCTCGCCTATTCAACGAGGGCAATCCCGGGATTGTCCCGTTTTCGTGTCCTGATGAGACGGAGCTCACGGCTTTGCCGGCCCGATCACCAACGGAACAACGGGAAGGACGCATGATGTCCTGGCAATGCCGGGATCGCCGGCGCCCTGGTGTTTGAGCCGGTTGTTCCTGCCGGTGTCATCGCACCAATCGAGGCGGTAGGGCACGGCGGTGACGCCGGCTCTCCCGGGCTTCATCCCGTCCGGGACTTTGAACGTCAAGGTGAATCCGCCGTCGCTGTTCATTGCACCGGTTTTCCTGAAGACCTCCCTGCCCGCGGAATCAGTGAGGGAAACTTCAATTTTCGCGTCCGGCCCGTAGGCCGGGTTGCAGCTGGTGTCCGGGGCGGCAACCGTGACCTGTTCCCCGGGCCGGGCAATTCCGGGCTGCACTGAATATTTCGGCGGAAAGCACGCCGGGGGATCAAGGGGATATCCGGAGCATGAGCCCAGGGCTCCGGACAGCGCCGTGAATGCAATCGCAGGCGCAAAGCACCACCAGAAAATCGACGGCTTCGTCTCGACCCCCATATGCATATTGTGCTCCGGCGAAATCGGGCGGGCCTAGCTTTGTGTGGGAATTTTGCCCAAACGACGCCTGCGCAGCAGTTCCATAACGCCTGCTCCGAGAACTGCGATGGTCAACGCCACCAGGATGCTTGGGCCTGCGCCACCTGCCGGTCCCAGTGTGGCCGCGAGGATCTGCCTGCCCGTCAATGCCATCTCCTGGAAATCGCCCAGTATCCCCCGCGTGCCGAAAACGTACTGGACCGAGATGAAGAGTGCCGGGACTATCCACAGCAGCCCCACGTCCACAGCCCAGACAACCGCGTACCGGACACGCCGGATACCGCACCAGGCAAGAGCAAGGCCCACAACGACGGCGGGAATCCACCGTGCCGGCGCCACCACTTCGGACTGTGTGCTGCCCGGTCCGAAGAAGACGTCGTTCCAGGACATGGCCCAGTTGGCGAACGGGACTGCCATCAGCCCTGCGCCCAGTGCGGCCAGGCCCCTCGATTGCGCGGACACGAGCAGGAGGACTACGATTCCCGCGATGATCGCGGCAATGACACCGGCCAGCAATCCGCCGAAATAGATGCCGGCCAGGCTGCCAAGTGGGCCTCCGGGGGCGAGCCCATCCCGAAGCACCGCGAACGACTGCGCCGTTGCCACTGCCTGCACCAGCAGGACTCCCGCGGCCGCGCACCAGGTGAGCGGCCGGCGTCGGGCAGGGGAATTCCGCCTGGAGAACCAGATCCGCACCGCCACTCCGGCCACCGCTCCGCCTACTGTCAGGAGTGCAACCAGTTTGATGAGCTCATACTGGTTCAGCGGCAGCAGGGCCGGTGGCATGTCCGCCGGCAAGGCCTCACTGTCCCACAGATTCTGCAGCGGCAGCCGGGCGCCGGTGGCAATCCATGGAAGCAGCCCGAGCACGCCGCCCAGGATGCCGATCAGCAGGGCGGCGCCTATGTCTTTGCCCCTGTGTGGGTACGCGTTTCCTGCGCTGCCTGCTGTCTGTTGCGTGTCGGGTATTGCCATGTCTCTCCCCCTGAGTCTGGTCCCCATGACTCTAACCGGAAGTGCAGGCATCCACCGATCCTGCCGTTGCGTGCGGGAATGTCACCGCACGGACGGACTCAGCGCTTAGGCGGCTTCGGGGAGGGCTTGGGATTAGGGGCCGGGGCGGGTGCCGGCGTCGGCGTAGGCGTGGGCGTCGGCGACGACTCCGGCAAAGGAGCGGTGTCCACCTTCTTGGGCGGCACGGGTTCAGGTGCAGGTCCGACCTTGCTGGGGCGCGGGCCGGGGCCGGTCATCATCGACTCCGGCGGATCCGGGAAGGCCCCGCCGGGGTAGAGCTTGACGACGTTCACCATGTAGTTGGCCCACTGCGGACCGGCGATCATGTAGCCGTCCAGGACCTGGTAGAACTTGCCGTTGATGGTGACGTTCCGGCCTTCGCGCTGCTGGCCCTTGGAGGTATCACCGAAGAACGACGCCGTGGCCAGGCCGCGCGTGTAGCCCACCACCCAGGTGGCGCCGTTAGTGTTGGACGTTCCGGTCTTGGCAGCGGTGGGCATCACGTCCTGGACCTTCGGGTGGATGTACCAGCCGGAGCCCTGGATCAGGACATCCTGGAGGACGGCGTTGACGCCGCGGGCCACTTCCGGTTTCACCGCGTCCCGGCAGGCGGTGCGGTCCGCGGCCAGCCGGTGGCCGTCCGGGGCCACCACGGAGACCAGTGCGATCGGCTCGCAGTAGCGGCCGTCGTTGGCGAAGGTGGCATAGGCGGTGGCCAGGTCAAGGGGCGAGACCCCGATGGCCCCGAGCAGGTTGCCGAGCTGGTGCATGTCGATCGGTGCCCGGTCCAGGCCGCTGTGCAGGCCCACGGCATCCACCATCTTCTGGATGCCGCAGAAATCGAGCTGGGCCGCGGTGGCGAAGGTGGCCGTGTTGATCGAGTTGAAGAGGCCGTAGTTGATGGGCATCGGCCGGTAGTACCCGGGATCGTTGTTCTGCAGGTCGTCGTCGGCGCCCAGGTTGGCGGCCTTCTGCGCCGAGCTGTAACCGCCCAGCACCCGCAGGCCGCAGCTGGAACGCCACGGGAAGCCCACCGGGTAGACCCGCCGCGAAGCATCCACGATCGCGTTCAGCGGCTTGCCTTCGTTCAGCCATTCCGCGAAGGTGAACGGCTTCATCGTGGAGCCCGGCTGGAAGCCGCCCGCGCCGCTGAGGTCGTAGCCGTTGGCGTCCTGGGCGTCGACGTTGAAGTTCAGCTGGGTGTCGAATTTTCCCGGCGCCGGCAGGAACACGGTGTTCTGCGCCATCGCCAGGATCCGGCCCGTGCCTGGCTGCACGGTGACCAGGGATGCTCCCCATTTATCCGGGTTGGCGCCGGCGGACAGGTTCACCTGCGCCTGGGCCGCGGCCTGCAGCCGGCTGTCCAGGGTGGTGGTGATGGTCAGCCCGCCCCGGTACAGCAGCTTCTCGCGGTCATCGAACGTGGCGCCATAGGCCTTGTTGTTCAGGATCAGGTGGGAAACGTAGTCGCAGAAGTAGGGCGCCATCGCGGCCCCGGCGCACCCTTGCCGGGCCGGCGTGATCTTCAGCTTCAACGGGGTGGCGACGGCGGCGTCGTACGCTTTCTGCCCGATCATGCCTTGGGCGAGCATCTTGGAGAGCACCACGTTCCGGCGCTGCACGGCGGCCTTCGGATTCACGATCGGGTTGTAGTAGCTGGGGCTGTTTACCAGACCGGCCAGCAGGGCGGACTGCGGCAGGGTGAGCTTCTTGGCGGAGGTGCTGAAGAACAGCCGGGCGGCGGCCTCGATGCCGTAGGCGTCCCGGTTGAAGAAGACGATGTTCAGGTAGCCCTCCAGCACCTGGGCCTTGCTGTACTTCTTCTCCAGTTCCAGGGCGAGCTTCATTTCGCGGAGCTTGTCCAGCATGGACTTCTGGTTGCCGAGGACGATCTCGTCCAGGTGTCCGGAGGAGAGACGTTGCTCGTTGAGCACGTTGGACACGTATTGCTGGGTGATGGTCGAGGCGCCCTGGCGGTCACCGCCGCTGAGGTTGACCCGGAGCGCCCGGATGATGCCCTGCGGATCCACGCCGGAGTGTTCATAGAAGCGGTTGTCCTCTACCGCGACGATTGCTTGGCGGACGTAGGGGGAGATGTCGTCCAGTTTCACCGGGACCCGGTTTTCGACGAAGAAGCTCGCGATCAGCTTCCCGTCTGCGGTCAGCACCTTGCTGGATTGCGACGGCGGACCCACCTCCAACTCGGCCGGCAGCCCGTTGAAATAGGAGACCGAGCCGTTCACGGCGAACCCCGTGGCCGCGACCACCGGCACCACGAGGCTGGCCGACAAAACCCCGCCGATGACGCTCAGGACTATGTATCCGATGACCCTGCCGAGGGTCGTCGCCACAGTGAACCTTGGACCATTCCTCATAGTCATGCCCCAGACCCAATTCCCAGCCATTTGGCCTGTTCCGGATTCCGTAACACCGCCTTTAGGCCCACACTACGCCCGGAATCCGCCAAGAGGCGAGAGGTCATGGGGCAGGGCGCGGCAAGGGAAATCCGGGGACGCCACCTGCCGGTAAACTCATCCGGTGAACACCAGGATCCCCAACGAGCCGCACAAGGCCGTACTCCTCACCGCGGTCGGCACCACTGTGGTGATCGCCATCGGCGCCTTCATTTTGTCCTTCGCGGCGCTGACCGACCTTGCGCAGCGGTCCGGGATCGAGGCCCATCTCGCCTGGATCTGGCCGATCATCGTGGACGGCATGATCGTGGCCTCCACAGTGGCGATCGTGGCCCTTAACGGGCACAGCCGCCGGGCCATGGTCTACCCGTGGACGCTGCTTTTCTTCGGCGCGATCGTCTCCACGGCGGCCAACTCCGTCCACGCGATCCTGACCGTGGACGCCATCCGTTCAGGCATCCCGCCGATGGTCTCCGCGCTGGTGGCCGCGATGCCGCCGGTGGTGCTCCTCGCCATCACCCACCTCACGGTGCATATGTACCAGAAACGCGCGGACGCGGCCGAGCTGCACCGCGAATGGGCCGCCAGGGAGGAGGCCGAATACTACGAGGCCGAGCGGGAGCGGGCCGCACTCGAAGAGGCGTACCGCGCACCCGAATACCGGTCCCCTGAACATCGCGCTACCGAATACCGGGCCCCCGAACACTCCGCCCCGCCGGCGCCGCCGTACGCCCCGCCCGCGCCGAGGTCCGGTCCGGTGACCGCCGCACTTCCGCTGCAGACTCCCGCGCAGCCCCCGGCACAGCGGGAGGACGACGTCGTCCCCGCCCTGTACGAGGAAATGGTCCAGGCGCTGGAACCGGTGGATCCGTCGCCCGCCGAAGGTGCCGCCGTCAGCTTCTCCGACGAGGAGCTGAGCCAGGAAGACCTGCCCGATGACGACCCGCGGCTGAGCGCTGCGGCGAAGGGCTAGTCAAACCTCACCCGGGGTGTGGGCCTTTGCTGTGCACTGCCGGCAGTAGGCGCAGGGGGAGCCGGAATATCCGATGCCTGGCTGAAGTCGCCATGGCGTTGCTCGTCTGCCGAGGCAGGGTCAACACGATGACCATTAACATCGGAAACCGCCCCGGCATCCCTTTTCCGTCAGGTTCGGGTAATCTTGATTTAGTAAGGCTACTTAGTTTATGGCCGGTCTGCTTTCGCTTCGAGCGCGGACCGGAAGGCAAGGAGCGGAGAACATGAGAATCGGTGCCTCCATCGTCCTGATAGCCCTCGGGGCCATCCTCGCATTCGCCCTGGCTCCGGGACTGATTCCGTTCGTAAATCAGATGCTCGTCGGCTATATCCTCATGGCCGTCGGCGTGCTGGGCTTGGTCGTATCGATCATCATGGCCTCCTCGGCGCACCGGCACACGGTCGTCGAACACGGTCCAGACACCGTGGCCTAGGCACCTGCAGCCCCGGCGGTTCGGGCGTCACGGAGCGTGTTCAACTGGCTTCTCCGCCGCCGGAGAAGGCCTGTTTCCGCGACAACACGAAAGGAAAGAAATGATCATCCTCGGACTCGTTCTGCTCATCGCCGGCTGGCTTCTCAACATCGGCATCCTCAGCACCATCGGCTGGATCTTGCTGGTCATCGGCCTCATCCTGCTTGTTCTCGGCGCGCTCAATCGCCCCGTCTTTGGTGGGCGCCGGTACTGGTACTAGCCAGGACGCCCGCACGTGGGCCGAGGAATGCAGCGGAAACACCCGCTCCCAAGGTCCGGCCAGCCATCGACGCCAGCCGCGCCGCGACGGTGAGCGCCGCGAAACTGCGGAACCGCCCCAACGCACGACGCCGGCCCAACACGCTGAGGGACCGGCGTCGTCCGTTCTTCTTGCAGGGAACTAGGACTTCTGGTTGAAGCGGACATGGTTGCCCGACGGGTCGCGGAACGCGCAGTCACGGGGGCCCCACGGCTGGTCGATCGGTTCCTGCAGCACCTCGGCGCCAGCCGCGCGGAGGTGCTCGAAGGTGGCGTCGACGTCGTCGGTGCGGAAGACAATCACGGGCAGCACGCCCTTGGTCAGGAGCACCTGGAGGGCGTCGCCGTCGTCCTTGGATCGCCCGGCGTGCGGCTCGGACAGCACCAGTTCCAGGTCCGGCTGGGAGGCGCTGCCCAGGGTGACCCAGCGCTGCCCGTCGGAGCCGACGTCGTTGCGCACGTCGAGGCCGAGCGCGTCACGGTAGAAGGCGAGCGATTCGTCGAGGTCGTTGACGGTGATCTGCGAGTACTGAAGTGAAATGTTCATGCCTCAAACGTATTGCTGCGTTCAGGCAGATGCTTCTTCAATCCTGCTCGGCTTGCGGTCCGGTTTGGTGCGCTGCCTGGCGATGCAGGACGGCATCGCCTTGACCGCGTGGTGTTCCCGGTCCCGGTAGGCGCTCGGCGTCATGCCGACCACCTCGGTGAAACGCGTACTGAAGGAGCCCAGGGAGGTACAGCCCACCTCCATGCAGGCATCGGTGACGCTGCTGCCGGCCCGCAGCAGGGCCATGGCCCGCTCGATCCGCCGGGTCATGAGGTAGTTATAGGGCGTCTCACCGTAGGCGGCTTTGAACTGGCGCGAGAAATGCGCCGGCGACATGAGCGCGCCGCTTGCCATGGTGGGCACATCCAGCGGACGGGCGTACTCGCGGTCGATCAGGTCCTTGGCACGGCGCAGATGCGCAAGGTTGGCCAGTTCCTGGGGAGTCATGCGGCCAGTTTAGAACACACGGCAGGAGGGCGGGACCCGCAGGCCCCGCCCAGGTCGTCCACGCTTGGTGCCCGTGATTCTTGGTGGAGACACGGACGTATCCGGCGCGCATGTGGCCGCGTAGCGTTTAGGGCACCTTCACCGGGCAATTTTGCGGGCAGGTCTTACGGGAATAGGGATCCGGCCAATGGCTTCGGGTCAGGTCCGCTTGCCGCTCGCGATCTCGTCAGAGAGCTGCTGCACATCGGCGGGGTCCGCGTCCCGGGCAAGGGCGACGTAGTGGTCCATGACGCCCGGCCGGTAGCGTACGGGCAACGTCTGTCCCGGGGCGAGTCGGGTGAGCGCGGTGATCGTGAGGTTTTCGTCTGCGATACCGCGGAACGAGATGCCGTCGGCGGTCTCCACGTCGAACATCAGGACCACGCGTGGATTGCTGTTGACCTCCCGCCAGTCGACGAGGACGCCGAGCGCAAGCGCCCCCGTACGCAGTTCCGCATTGCGCTTTCGTGCATCACGGCTCAGGAGCGGATTCGGGGCGACGCCCGGGAAGTCGGGCCCGACGCCGAGCGACTCCCGGCTCAGGTCGGGCCTGAGCTGCGCCATCATATCGTTGAGCTTCTTTTTCGAACCGAACATCCTGACCTCCCCCACACCGGTGCCGGAATCTCGGCCTGGCGCTTCACCATCACCGCGATTGTACGTCACGGCCATTCCCGACCGCCGTTCCATCGCCCGTCCCGATTGGGTCGCCGTCTGCGGTCGCGGACGGGCTCGGTCGAGAGCAACTGAAAACGTGACACGGGACCAGAGTTCCAGCCAGAACGGTAGAAGTTTGAGTCGAAAATTGAGCGTCCCGGTCGACGATCCTCTTTCGGGCTGCCCCGTGCGTCAAGCAGCGCCGTGAAAAGACCGCCATTTGTCGCTGCAAGTCATAGGTCACTTACGGCCCATTCCGCCCGGGCAAAATGGGCCGTAAGTGACCCGCATCGGGGAAAGTCAGCCGACGAGTGCGCGCGTGTGGTCGTTGAGGAACACTCCGCGGGGATCGAATTCCCTGCGGACCTGGATGAAGGTGTCGAGCTCCGGGTAGAGCCTTTCCAAGCGGCTGCGGCTCATGAAGTGGATCTTGCCCCAGTGTGCACGGGGTTCGAACTCCTGCAACAGGGCATCGGCATCACGGAAGAACGGCCAGTAGTCCGTTCCAGGTTCGGTGGTGAGGGTGATGACCGTGGTGTCCCGGCCCTGGAATTGCGACATGTAGCCTTCGTCCGCCTTCACCCACCGCACTTCCACCGGGTACTGCTGGTCCGGGTGCTTCGTGCGCATCAGGTCCTGGATCGCCTCCGTGGCCGCCAGCCCGTGCTCGGTCGGGACGAAGTACTCCAGCTCGTGGAACGGCGTGGTGAAACCTCCCGGATAGATCCGGTAGGAACGGTCCAGGCGCTTGCCTTCGACGCCGGAAATACCGCTTTCGTCCTTGAGATCGACGACGTTGTACCGCTTGGTGTAGCTCCGGTTGGTCATGCGCTCGCCGGGGGCGCCCGGCAGATCCAGGAGTTCCGCCGAGCCCTCGCCGGGGCACCACAGGAAGGAGTAATGCCGGTTGTCGGCGATGTCCGCGTCCCAGCCGGCCACGGTCTCGGCCCAGTCAGGGTAGGTGATCTCCTCCTGCAGGTAGTAGGCGTTCTCGACGGCGAGCTCCACCTCAAGGAAGATACCCAGGGTTCCGAGGGCCACCTGCGCGGCCCTGAGTTCACGTAGCTGGCCTTCGCCGATTTCGACGATGTCGCCGTGGCCGTCGATCAGCCTCACCCACCGCAGCGCCGAGGAGAAGCTGCCCAGCCCGATCCCCGAGCCGTGGGTACTGGTGGACAGGGCGCCGGCGATCTGCTGCTTGTCGATGTCGCCCTGGTTGGCCAGGGCAAGGCCCTGCTCCCAGAGCGGATCCCCGAAGGCGTTGATCGTGGTTCCGGCCAGGGCCCGCGCGCGCCGGTTGTCCCGGTCCGTTCCGGTGATCCCTGTCATGGCCGACATGTCCAGCAGCACCCCGCCTGTCTGGACCAGCGGGGAGGAGGAGTGTCCGGAACCCACGGCACGGACCGGCAGCCCTTCCTTGATGGCGAAGCGCACTGCGGCCAGGGCCTCCTGTTCGTTTTTCGGCCGCACAGTGAACGCGGGCGTGGCGTGCTGGTTCCCTCCCCAGTTGCTCCACGGCACGTCCGTGCCGAACGGGACCGGCGGGAAGGCCGCGTCTGCCAGGGGGCCGCGGGTGGGCGCGTTGCTCATTTCAGGCTCCGATCTTCTGCTCAGGGGCTCAGGCGCCGTGGTTGATCATGACGTGCTTGGTCCGGGAGTAGTCGTCCAGGGCATAAAGCGAGAGGTCCCTGCCGTAGCCGGATCCCTTGAACCCGCCCCACGGCACTTCGTTGGCCAGGACCAGGTGGGCATTCACCCAGACGGTGCCAAAGTCCAGCTGCTTGGGGACGCTGAGGGAGAGGGCCGAATCCCTAGTCCACACCGAGGCCGAGAGGCCGTAAGGGGTTTCGTTGGCCCGCTTGACCGCTTCCTCAGTGGAGGCGAAGCTTTCCACCGTGACTACGGGGCCGAAGATTTCGTGGCTGGCGATCGGGGCGCCAGCCGGAACATCGGCGATCACCGTCGGCTCGATGAAGTAGCCCGGGCCTTCCAACGCAGAGCCTCCGACGGCGGTCCGCAGGCCAGCTGCCTTCGCATCAGCCAGGGCTTCCTTGACCCGTTCGAAATGCTGGCGGGAAATCATCGGTCCGATTTCGACGTCGTCGCCCGCGTCGGGGGCGCCGACCACCAGGGTTGACACCTCCCGGACGAGGAGCCGGGTGAACTCCTCCGCAACCGATTCGTGCACCAGGACGCGGCAGGCCGCCCCGCAGTCCTGGCCGGCGTTCCAGTATCCGGCGTTGCGCACGCCGGCGGCAGCAGCCGCGAGGTCCGCGTCCGGGAAGACCACCACGGGCGCCTTGCCGCCGAGCTCAAGGTGGACGCGCTTGACGGAGCGCGCCGCGGTTCCGGCCACGGCCTGCCCGCTTGCCACGCTGCCCGTCAGCGCCACCAGGGCGATATCCGGGTGCTCGGACAGCCGCTGGCCGACCGTTCGACCCTGGCCCGTGACAACGTTGAAGATGCCGTCCGGGATGTGCCCGGCCACCAGTTCGGCGAGCTTCAGGGTGGAGAGCGGGGTTTGCTCCGAAGGCTTGAGGACCACGCTGTTGCCTGCGGCCAGGATGGGGGCGATCTTCCACGCGGCCATGAGCAGCGGGTAGTTCCATGGCGTAATGACGCCAACTACGCCCACCGGTTCGCGCAGGATCACCGAGGTGTGCCCGCCGGCGTAGTCACCGCCGGCCAGCGAGGTCAGGGTGCGGCAGGCGCCGGCCATGAAGCGGAAGGTGTCGATCGTGCTGGCCACGTCGTCTTCCGCAACGCCGTGCGGCTTGCCGGTGTTGGCGGCCTCGAGGTGCTGGAGGGAGGCGCGGTTGGCCTCGAGGATGTCGGCGATCCGGTGCAGCACCTCGGAACGCTCCCGCGGCGTGGTGGCGCCCCACGAAAGCTGGGCGGCGACGGCGGCCACCACGGCGGCGTCGACGTCGGCGGCGGTGCCTGCGGGAACCGAAGCCAGCACGGCTTCGGTGGCCGGGTTGACGACGTCGAGAAGGTCAGGCGAGGAGCCCGGCACGAAGGCGCCGTTGATGAAATGGCCCACGGGCGGGAGGTCTGCCGGGGACTGGGTTGCGGTCCGCCGTACGGCGAAGGACACGGTGCCGGGCAGGGCGGTGTCGGTGGTGGTCATGGGAGTGGTTCCAATCTGGGGTTCGGGAGGGTCTTTGCGGTTGGCCTGGCCGTCAGGCCGGGTCGCCGACGAGCTTCTTTGGCGGGGCGGGTGCGGTTTCCTCGCTCATGCGGGGTTTCTGCGACGCACGGGCGACGAAGTAGTACAGGGGAGCTACAACCACCAGCCCGACGATCCAGGAGAGGTCCACCCCGCCCATCGCGGCCGCGAACGGACCCGTGAAGACCGCCGTCGCGGAGAACGGAAGCTGGATGAGGGCTCCGGCGATGTAGCAGCCGATGGCGGCCCAGTTGAACCGGCCGTACACGCCGCCGTCGCGCCGGAAGAAGTCCTCTACCCGGTAGTCGCCGTGCCGCAGCAGGTAGTAGTCCACCAGGTTGATGGCCGTCCAGGGGACCAGCACATACATCAGGAAGGAGAGGAAGTTCGTGTAGAAGAGGATGAAGTTGTCGCGGGCGAACAGGGCCACGGACACTGCCAAGGCGAAGAGGAGGACGGCGGCGACGCTGCGGGTCTTGGCCTTGGGCATCCAGTCCGGCTTGAAGGTCTGGCCGACGGTGAGGCTGCACAGCACGCCGCAGTAGAGGTTCATCGCGTTCGAGGCGGCCACGCCGAGGCAGAAGATGCCGATGATCACCACGGTGAGCGGCTGGAGCTGGACGCCGAGGTCGCCAACGATGTCCATGCCCGCCGGATCGCCGGAGAGGGAAAGCGCCACGCTCCCGACGACGGCGCCCAGCACCATGGGGAAGAGCGTTCCCAGCACGCAGCCAGAGTACGAGGCCCAGAAAGCGCTCCGGGAACCGGTGCCCTGGGGAAGGTAGCGGGAGTAGTCGGACACATAGGGTGCGTAGGCCAGCTGCCACAGCGCGGAGACGGAGATCGTCCCCATGAAGCCGACCCAGTTGAAGTCGCCTTGCTGCAGGAGACCGGCAGGTAGGCCGTTGACCAGGAGGATCCAGATGAAGGCCAGCACCAGCGCGAGGCCGGCGACGATGCTGAGGAACTTCGCGTAGGCGTGGATGATCCGGTAGCCGAAGATGGTGGCAATGACGCTCACGACGCCGATGATCACGATGCCCGCATCGACGCTGATTCCGGGATTGACCGCCGCCATGGCCTCGCCGCCGAACACCAGGTTGGCTGCGAAGAATCCGGCGTACATGATGACCACGATGAACACGATCAGCAAGGCGCCGTAAGATCCGAACTGACCGCGGGTCTGGATCATCTGTGCAACGCCGAGCTGCGGGCCTTGGGCGGAGTGCAGGGCCATGAAGACGGCGCCGATGAGGTTGCCGAGGATGATGCCCACCAGCGCGGAGACGAGATCGAGCCCGAAGACCGTCGTGGCGAGCCCGCCGGTCACGATGGTCATGATCATGATGTTGGACCCGAACCAAATGGTGAAGAGATCCCTTGCCTTGCCGTGCCGCTCGTTCAACGGGATGGGCTGGATGGTCTTGTCCTCCAGCCGGGGAACCTCGCTGATAGCGGGCGAGCCGTTCATATTACTCATGATGCGCTCCCTGAAGCGAAGAGAGAACGTCAAAATCTTCGCCGGCTCCGCGGTCGCCCTTCACCATCAGGCCGAGGAGGTCGAACACGAGGGTTGCCGCGGCCACCGAGGTGATGTCTGCGTGGTCGTAGGCAGGGGCAACCTCGACGACGTCGGCACCCACGATGTTGATGCCCTCCAGTCCGCGGAGCAGGGCGAGCAGTTCGCGGGAATGCAGCCCGCCCATCTCGGGTGTTCCGGTGCCGGGGGCATAAGACGGGTCGAGGACGTCGATGTCGATCGATACGTACACGGGGGTGTCGCCGAGGCGATTCTTGACCTGTTCGACGGCGGCCGGCACGCCTAGGGTGTCCAGGTCGGAGCAGCGGATGATCTGGAAACCGAACTCGTGGTCCCGCAGGAAGTCGTTCCGGTCGTAGACGGGGCCGCGGATGCCCACGTGCATCGAGCTGTCCTGGACCAGCAGCCCCTCTTCGAAGGCACGGCGGAAGATGGTGCCGTGGGTGACGGGCTGGTCGAAGTATGTGCCCCAGGTGTCCAGGTGGGCATCGAAATGCAGCAGCGCCACCGGTCCGTGCACTTTGTTCAGCGCGCGCAGCATGGGCAGGGCGATGGTGTGGTCGCCGCCGATGGAGATCAGCCGCTTCCCTTCGCCCAGCAGGGGCAGTGCCTGCTCTTCGATTTCGCGGACCGCCCGCGCGATGTCGTAGGGCGTGCAGACGATGTCGCCGGCGTCGACCACCTGGACTTCACGCACGGGCTCGACGTCGAGTTCAACGTGGTAGCCGGGGCGCAGCAGGCGCGACGCCTCGCGGACCGCGGCCGGACCGAAGCGGGCACCTGGGCGGAAGGAGGTACCGCCGTCGAACGGGACACCGACCACCGCAATGTCGTAGTCGGGGACGCGGTCGATTTGCGGGAGCCGGGCGAAGGTACCGAGTCCCGCGAAGCGTGGAACCTTGGTGGCATCGACGGGGCCGATGGGCTGGTGGACGGTCATGGAGAATCCTTCACGTTTGCGCTGGGGTCCCTGCTGCCTCTGCAGGTCCTTCAATCATTAGTGATGCGCGTCACGCGGCATATCTATCGATTGACTACAAATAACAGGGGCGTCTATACATTTGTATAAAGAGCGCTTCAGGCGCCCCGCTGACACAGGGCCGAGGGACGGATTCATGGCGATCACAGTTGCGGAGCTACTTGCGGAACCCCAGCTGGGTTTGCGGCTGCTCGCCGGTTCCGAGGGGACAGGGAACCGGGTCGCGTGGGCACACACGTCAGACCTCCCCAGGCTGTGGGAATGGATCACCGGCGGGGAAATCATGATGACGAACGGCCTGTCCATTCCCGCCGACGCGGCAGGGCAGGTGGAAATGGCCCGGGCACTCGTCGACGCGGGGGCGAGTGCGTTGGCGGTCGGTGAAAAGATGCACGCCCCGGAGCTTCTTCCCGAATTCATCGAAGCCTGTAATTCCTTGCCGCTTCCCCTGATCAACATCCCCTATCCCTTGCCCTTCATTGCCATCGCCCGGACTGTGGCGGAGGCCTCGCTGATCGAGGAATCGCGCAGGCTCCGGCAAACGGCCAGGATCTACGATCTGCTGCGACTTTCAGGAGCCGGCGACCACGGACGGAGCCTGCTGAACGCGCTGGCCGCGGAGCTTGGCGCCAGGTTGTTTGTGGTCGATCGGCGATGCCTGGATCCTTGGCACCCGGAGTGGGATGCCCTGCCCGGCGGGCTATCCGGCTGGCTGGCAGAACGCGTCGGCCCAGTCTCCGGGGCTGCGAAGAATTTCCAATGGCTCAGGTTCGACGGGCAGCACGTCCTGATGATGGACATTCCGACGCATCCCAACGGCCTGCTGTTGGTCTTGCCCGACTCGGAGCCGCATCCCGACGCCGTGGTGCTGCTTCACGCCGCCACTGTCCTGGGCCTGGACCTGTCAAGGACAGTACTGGGGCTCGAAGGCCAGCGCAGGCTGGGGTCCGAGTTCCTCCTGCAGGCGTTCGACGGGCGCTTCGGTGTGGCCGAGCTGGAAAGCCGGCTGGGCGGGTTCGGCATCCCGGCGCAGGATTTCGTGGTGGTGTCCATGTCCGGTGAAGGGGAGGAGCTGGCCAATGTCCACGTGGACCTCTGGGGCCATGGTTTCGCATCGGCCTGCCTGAACCGTGCAGGCAGGCTTCATCTCCTGGTGTCGAACGAGTGCTCCCAGGAGTTGATGCGGCACATTGTCAGCGGGAATGTCCGGATCGGCGTGAGTTCCCCGGCCGGAGCCTCCGGGATTCAGACTGCCCTGCAGGAATCGCTCTGGTCGCTGGGGACGGCGGCCAGCAGCGGCCGGCAGTTGGTGCGCTACTCGGAAGGGCCCTCGTGGCTGGGCCTGACAAGCCACGAGGAAGGAGCAGCGCTCGTCCAGCGCCTCCTGGGTCCGGTCATCGACTACGAGCGCGGCCGCGAACCGGACCTGATGCACACCCTCAAGGTCTTCCTGGACGCGCAGCGCTCCTGGCAGAAGACGGCGCAGATCCTCTTCACCCACCGGCAGACGGTGATCTACCGCATCCGCAAGATCGGCGAGCTCACCGGGCTCGACATGGGTGAAACATCCGCATTGGCCCAGCTCTGGTTCGCGCTGCAGATCCACGAGGCCATGGAATTCAGGACATAGTCCCCGCCACCGCCTCCTGACGCGGGGCCACTCACGAGCCATGTTCGGCTGCAACATGGGCTGTAGCTGACCCGGCGTCCGGACGGCGCCTACAGTGTTCAGACAGAGTCCCTTTCAGGCAGAGCCCCTTTCGAAGGAGATCCCGATGAGAATTGCTGTCACTGGCGGAAGCGGAAAACTCGGCAGGAGCGTGGTCCGAAGACTGGGCCACGACGGCCACGAAGTGTTGAACCTGGACCGGGACGGCCGGAGGGGACCCGGGTACGTCAATGTCGACCTGCGCAATTACGGGCAGGTCCTCGATGTCATCCTCGGCCTGGACGACCGGCACAGCGGATTCGACGCGATCGTGCACTTGGCGGCCATCCCCGCCCCGGGGCTGGCACCCGATGCTGCCACCTTTGAGAACAACATGCTCTCCAGCTACAACGTCTTCCAAGCCGCCCGGCGCGCGGGCATCAAGAAGATTGTCTATGCCTCGAGCGAGACCGTCCTCGGCCTGCCCTTCGACATCGCTCCGCCGTACATCCCGGTGGATGAGGAGTACCCGGCCCGGCCCGAAAGCACGTACTCGCTGGTCAAGCACCTTGAAGAGCAGATGGCCATCCAGTTCACCCGCTGGGACCCGGAACTGAGCGTGGTGGCCCTGCGATTCTCCAACGTGATGGATCCCGAGGACTATGAGGAATTCCGGTCCTTCGACGCCGATGCCACGCGCCGGAAATGGAACCTATGGGGGTACATCGACGCCCGGGACGGCGCCCAGGCGGTCGCCCGCGCTTTGGAAAACGGCCAGCCGGGATTCGAAACCTTCATCATCGCGGCCTCGGACACGGTCATGGAAAGATCCAGCGCCGACCTGGCCGCCGAAGTGTTTCCCGGCGTCGAGGTGGTCAAGGAACTGGGCCGCCACGAAACCCTGCTGTCCATCGGCAAGGCCCGCAGGCTGCTGGGCTTCGAACCCGAGCACAGCTGGCGCGACTACCACTCGAACCTGACCACGCCCACCGAAGACTGAAACGAACTGAGGAGCAGCATGGAATACCGCACACTGGGCAGCAGCGGTGCTGTCGTGTCCGCTTACGCGCTAGGAACCATGACTTTTGGGGCCGAGGCGAGCGAAGAGACTTCCCATCTCATCCTTGACGACTACCTCGACGCCGGCGGCAACTTCCTGGACACCGCCGATGTCTACGGCCAGGGCGCGTCCGAGGAAATCATCGGCCGCTGGTTGGGCAGCCGGAGCGGCGCTCGGGATCGGGTGGTGCTCGCCACCAAGGGACGTTTTCCCATGGGAAAAGGCCCCAATGATCTTGGCACCTCACGCCGGCATTTGGGCAAGGCACTGGACGACTCGCTGCGCCGCCTGGGTGTTGAGCAGATCGACCTGTACCAAATGCACGCCTGGGACCCCATAACCCCGCTGGAGGAGACCCTGCGCTTCCTGCACGACTCCGTCTGCAACGGAAAGATCGCCTACTACGGCTTCTCCAATTTCCTCGGCTGGCAACTGACGAAGGCCTTCCACCTGGCGAAGGCACACGGCTGGAATCTTCCGGTCACCCTGCAGCCTCAGTACAACCTGCTGGTGCGGGGCATAGAACAGGAGATTGTTCCAGCGGCGCTCGACGCCGGCATCGGCCTCCTGCCGTGGTCGCCGCTGGGCGGTGGCTGGCTTTCGGGCAAGTACCGGCGCGATGTGGACCCGATCGGGGCTACCCGGCTGGGGGAGAACCCGAAGCGCGGAATGGAGGGTTGGGAAGCCCGGAACGCGGACGAACACACCTGGCGGATTCTCGACGCGGTCGAGGCGACAGCATCCTTGCACTCCGTCAGCCAGTCACAGGTTGCCCTCGCATGGCTGGCCGGCAGGCCGGCGGTGACCTCCGTGATCCTGGGCGCACGGACACGCGATCAGCTGGCGGACAATCTGGCGGCGGCGGATCTTGAGCTGACAACCGAGGACATCGAGCGCCTGAACGGGGCGAGCAACCCCAGGCTCGGGGTGTATCCGTACGGGCCGCTCGCGCAGGAACAACGCAGCCGCAAGATCGCGGGCGGCCGCTGAAGGCCGGGCCGTAAGGCGCACTCGAACGCGTTCCCGCGAGCGCCCGTCGGCGGTGCTGCCGCCGCCGGAAGCAGCGGAATGCCGGAAGCTGCAAGGGGCCGGTGCTACCCGGCCCCTTGCAGATCAGCTCAGCCCAGCCGCGGCGTCCGCTGCGGCTCAGCGCGGCGGGTGCCGGTTGCTTCGAATGCCGCCGCGAGGGCCAGCAGCGCGGTGTCGTCGTAGGCGCGGCCGGCGAAGGTCAGGCCCACGGGCATGCCGGTGTCGGACATCGTTCCCATCGGCACGGTGACCGTGGGAATGCCCAGGTGGCGGGGGACCAGGTTGCCGTTGGCCACCCACACGCCGTTACGCCAGCCGAGGTCAGCGGAGGCCGGGTTGACGTCCATGTCCGCCGGTCCGACGTCGGCCGCGGCCGGGAAGATCACGGCGTCCAGGCGCAGCCCGTCCATCCATTCCTCGAGGTCGAGCTTGCGGGTCAGCTCCAGCCCGCGGACGCCCGCGGCCAGTTCCGGAATCTCCGTCATGGACTCCACCGGGTTGTCGCGGACGTGCTCCGGATAGCCGGAAATGTTGTCGTCGAACCCGTCGTAACGGTCCGGCAGGGCACCGTCGGGCTGCGGGAAGATCGCCGCGCCGTCCACCTGTGTCAGCGAATGCAGGCCCGGATCGCCGTTGGCGGCCAGGAAGTCGTCCCAGGACCAGGCGGACAGGTCCACGATTTCGTGGTGCAGGTACGCCGGGCTCACCAGGCCGCGGGTGGCGATGGTGGGCGCGCCGGGTCGGTCGCCCTCGTAGTTGCTCACCACGGGGAAGTCCACCAGCACCACCTCGGCGCCGGCCGCCTCGAGGTCGCGGCGGGCTGCTTCCCACAGATCGATCACCGAGGCGCGGGTTTCGATGCGCTGCCCGGTGGGCCCGCCGATGCCGGGCTTGTCGCTGGTTCCGGCCTCGGGGTCGGCGTTCACGTACATGCGCGGCACCCCGAAGCGCTTGCCCCGCAAAGCCGCCCGGCCGCCGTCGGCATCCGCCGGAGCGAGCGCCGGGTACGACTCCGGCCGCACCTCGGAGGACTTCGGGATCTCCACCCACGGCTGCACGCGCCAGAAGTCGCCGCGCGCTTCGGCGTCGTCCGCCACGATCACGTCCAGCAGTTCGAGCAGGTCCGCCATGGAGCGGGTGTGCGGGACCACCACGTCCATGGTGGGGACCAGCGGCCAGTTGCCGCGCACCGAAATCACGCCGCGGGAGGGCGTGTACGCGCACAAGGCATTGTTCGACGCCGGTGCGCGGCCGCTGGACCAGGTCTCCTCGCCCAGGCCGAAGGCCGCGAAGCTGGCCGCCGTCGCGGTGCCGGAGCCGTTGGAGGAACCGGAGCCGAAGGCCGCCGTCAGGAAGTCCGCGTTATACGGGCTCTCGGCCCGGCCGTAGACGCCGCGCTGCATGCCGCCGTTGGCCATGGGCGGCATGTTGGTCAGCCCGATCAGCACGGCACCGGCGTCCCGCAGGCGTTCGATGGTGAAGGCGTCGCGCTGGGCCACGAGGTCCTTGAACGCCGGCGATCCGGCGGCCGCGGTGAGGCCCTTGGCCAGGTAGGAATCCTTGGCGGTGTAGGGGATGCCGTCCAGCGGGCCGCGCACCTCGCCGCGGGCGCGCCGCTCGTCCGAGGCGATCGCGTCTGCCCGTGCCGCCGGGTTCATGACCACCATGGCGTTGAGCTCGCCGTCGTAGGCCTCGATGCGTTCCAGGTAGGCGTCCAGGAGTTCAACGGACGTGGTTTCGCCTGATTCCAGGGCCGCACGAAGCTGGGCGATGGATGCCTCGACGACGTCGAAGCGGGCCATCAGGCTGCGCTCCCGTTCGCAGGGACAAGGGCAGGCTGCTGTTGGGTGATGCAGTGGATTCCGCCGCCGCGGGCCAGGATGGGCCGGGCATCCACGGTGACCACGCGGCGGCCCGGGTAGGCCTCGGCCAGGATCTCGGCGGCCAGGGCATCGGCGCGCTCTTCGCCGTAGCCGCAGGCGATGACGCCGCCGTTGACCACCAGGTGGTTGACGTAGCTCCAGTCCACGAAGCCGTCCTCGTCGCGCAGGGTTTCCGGTGCCGGCAGTTGGACGATCTCGAAGGGCTTGCCCGCGGCGTCCGTCTGGGTTTCCAGGAAGGCCTGCAGGCTGCGGCTGACCTCGTAGTCCGGGTGCTCCGGGTTGCTCTGGGAGTGCAGCAGGATCCGGCCGGGGGCGGGCAGCGTGGCCACCATGTCGATGTGGCCGCGGGTGCCCATGTCCTCGTAGTCGCGGGTGAGGCCGCGCGGAACCCAGATGACCTTGGTGGCGCCGATGGTACGGGCCAGTTCGGCCTCCACCCGCGCTTTGTCGGCGTACGGGTTCCGGCCCGGGTCGAGCTGCACGGTTTCGGTGACGAGCACGGTGCCTTCGCCGTCCACGTGGATGGCGCCTCCTTCGTTGACCAGCAGGGAGCTGACGAGTTCGGCGCCGGACTGCTCCGCGACGAAGCGGGCCATTCCGGCGCTCTTCTCCCACTCGGCCCACTTCGGAGCGCCCCAGCCGTTGAAGACCCAGTCGACGGCGCCGAGCACGCCGGGACGTTCGTCGTCGACCACGAAGGTGGGTCCGACGTCGCGCATCCAGAATTCGTCCAGCGGCGCCTCAAGCAGTTCGATGCCGTTGTCGAGCATGCGGGCGGCACGCCCGCGCTCGCTGGGATCGACCACCATGGTGACGGGTTCGAACTCGGCCACCGCGTGGGCGACGGCGGTCCAGGCCGCGTACGCTTCCTCGGCCGAGGCGGCGTCGTCGCCGAGCGTCAGGCCGGTGCGGGGGAACGCCATCCAGGTGCGTTCGTGGGGTGCGGTTTCGGCCGGCATTTTCCAAGCCATGAAGACTCCTCTAGTGCTGCGTGAAGCTGTGCCGCCGGGCTGCTGCGTTGTTGCTGCTCCGCCGCGGCTTATTGATCAAGCGATCAATAATGTTGAAAAGTTACTTTAGACTGTTCTGTGATGTCAAGCACCACGCAGAAACGCGCTACCCGGAAGTCTCCCGCCGAGCGCGCCGCCGAAATCACCGAGGCCGCCCGCGGAATCGCCCTGGAGCAGGGGCTTTCCGCCATCACCCTGCGCAATGTCGCCTCACGTGTGGGCGTGGCCTCCGGCCTGGTGGCGCACTACGAGCCGAATGTGGACGCCCTGGTGGCGGGCACGTTCACGGCGATCGTCGCGGCAGAAACCGAAGAGGTGGCCGGCATGCTCGCGGCCCTTCCCGGTCCCGTGGAACGCCTGGCTTTCCTGCTGAGCACCCTCATGGACGGCAGCCGGCTCGACGTCACCGCCGTCTGGGTGGAGGCCTGGACCCTGGGCCGCCGGAACGAGGCGCTCGCCGCGTGCGTGCGTGAGCAGATGGACGCGTGGCAGGCCGTGCTGCAGTCGGTGGTGGAGGACGGCGTTGCCGCGGGCCACTTCGAAACGGGCGAACTTGAAGGCGGCGACGCCGCCTCCTTGGCCTGGCAGATCCTCGGCATGATCGACGGCCTTACCGCCCAGTCCCTGGTGCGCTGGGGCGGGGTCAGCGACCGCGGCACGCACCTGGCGCGCGCCGTCGAAGGCATGGTGGGCGCCGCCCGCGGCTCGCTCCGGACCCCGGTCGGGTAGCTCGTTGAGAGCTCAGCTGTGGCGGGTTTTTCCGCGGAGGTCCCGCCACAACTGAGCACCCAACGGGTTGGTTAGGCGGCTCAGCCGGCCAGCTGCACGCTCGCGCCATCGAACCAGCGGTGCACGGGGCCGGCGTCGGGATCGCGGACGACGGCGTCGAGCAGTTCCGTCGCTGCCGCGCCGTATTCGCGCGGAGCCAGGTCGATTGAGCTGATGAGCGGATTACCGGTCTCCAGGGCGGCGGCGCCGGCGAAGGACGCGATGTCGAGGTCCCGGCCCACGGTGAGGCCGCGGCCTTCGAGAACGATCTGGCTCTGCGCGGCGTGTCCCTGCGCGCCGCAGACGAGCGCGTCCGCCCTGCCGGTTTCGACGGCCGAGGTGATCGCGGACACGAGGTCCCGCGGCGTCGCGTTGCCTTCCACCTCGTGGACCAGCGGCTCGATCCCGTGGCGGCGGCACCATTCCACGTACGTGTTCAGGGTGTCCACAGCCCACGACGAGGAAATGGCGTCGTCGACGGCGAGTAGCGCGGGCCGCGTCCGGCCGCGGCTGAGGAGATGGTCCAGAACCTTGGTCTGCAGTTCGGCATGGTGCGCCTCAAGGGTGCCGAGGACGCGTTCCTCGCCAGGGCCGGTGTAGCGGCCGACCGACACGGTGGGGATGCCGTCGTCGAGCAGGGCCGCCACGAGAGGCTCGCCGGGCGAGGGATCGATCGCTATCACGCCGTCCACATGGAAGGCCCGCTGCGGGGTGAGGCCGCGCGCGAAGAGCGTCACGTCGTAGTCGGCGGCGGCCGCGCCCTCGGTGACGCCGAAGGCGAAGTCCATGTAGAAGGCCAGGCTGCGGGCGATGGGCGGGATGTACAGGCCGATCGTCCCCACCCGGCTGACGCGCAGGCTCCGTGCCGCGCGGTTGGCCACGTAGCCCAGGCGGTCCGCCGTTTCGCGGATCAGGGCACGTTTTTCCTCGGAGATCCGGCCGCTTCCGCCCAGGGCGCTGGAGACGGTGGTCTTCGAGAGTCCGAGCTCGCGCGCGATGTCCATGATGGTTGCCCGGGTTCTCGCCATGCCCTCATCCTAAGGGCGCCCGACGGCGGAGTGCCGCCTATCGCGGGCAGCTCGCCGCCCCGGGCGGCAGCCCGCGCTGAGCAAGCCGCCGCCCCTTGACAACCCCACTGTGACGCCTCACACTTTTGTTTGCGGGAACGTTCCCGCAAATCCGCAAAAGCCCCGCAAACGCACCGCATCGCCGTCACACCAGACCCACCCGCATCCGGCCAACGACGCCCCGGAAGAATGGAATCTCCCCATGTCCCTGCCCGCCCCAGCCCCGGACTACCTGAACCCGTCAGGCCCCCAACGCAGCGGCCGCACCCGGCTTCGGCGCGCGATCTTCGCGGCCGACCTGATCATCCTTCTCGCCCCGCCCGTGCACTGGCTCTTCAGCGGCCAGTCCGCCTTCTGGTATTTCCTGGTGGCCAACGCCCTGGTGACCCTGTCCCTCTTCGCCCTCTGGGCAACGAGCAGTGAGGAGGGCGCGGCATGAACATGATGATCGGCTACGGCGCCATCCTCGCCTTCACCGTACTCGTGGTGGTAGTCATGAACCGCAGCCACCGCGGCGACGCCACCATGAGCGAATACGCCACGGGCGGCCGCTCCTTCAGTTCCTGGTTCGGCACCATGGCCTTCCTCAACACCTGGCTGGCCGGCACCGTGTTCGTGGCGTTCGCCGGACTGACCGCCAGTGGGGGAGTGATCGGCATGTACTCCCTGTCCTACTCCCTGCTCAGCGTGGTGCTGATGTTCTTCCTCGGCACCCCCGTGAACAAGTGGGGCCGCACCCACGATCTCCGCACCCAGGCCGATCTGCTCGGGCTGCGCTACAACTCCCGCTCGGTCCGCGTGATCGCCGCCATCATCGGCGTGCTGGCCTCCGTCCCGTGGGTGGTGCTCGGCATGCAGTCCCTCGGCCTGGTCTTCTCCACGCTCTCCTTCGGGCAAGTGTCCCCATACCTGGCCGTGGTGATCGGCGTCCTCTTCATCGCCGCCCGGCAGATCTGGACGGTCCGGCTCGGCACCCGCGGGCTCATCATCAGCGACATGGTCCAAGGCCTCTTCGCCTACGGCATCGGCTTCCTGGTGATCGTCGGCATGCTCGTCTGGCTCGTGAACAACGGGCACGGCTTCGGCGCCATGGCACCGGCACTGCTCGAACTGCCCGGCCCCGGCAGCCCTGCCGGCCCCTTCTACCTGTTCTCCCTCATGTTCACCGGCATGATGGGCGCCTGGTGCTGGCCGGACCTGTTCGTGCGCATGTTCAGCGTGCGCACCCCGCGCACCGTGAAGAAGTCCGCCGTGCAGGCCGCCCCGCTGCTGTTCATCTTCTCCGCCGCGCTCACCACCGTGTCCCTGCTCGCCTCCAGCGTCCCCGGCGTGTCCGAGGCACCCGACACGGTCTGGTTCATCATGGCCGGCATCGGCGGCGTGGGCCTCGTGGCCGTGGCCGGCGTGTGCGTGGTTGCCGCGACCATGGGCAACGTGGGCGCCAACCTGCAGGCCCTCGGCACCCAGATCGCGAACGACATCATCGGTGCCCGCGGCCACGCACGCGTCGAATCGTCCAAGGGGGCCAAGATCGCCGTCGCCGCGGTCACCCTGGTGTCCGCCGCCGTGGCCCTGTTCACCGCCCACCAGGTGTCCGGCCTGATCGCCATCGCTTTCGTCTCCTACCAGGCCATCTGCCAGCTCGCACCCACCTTGCTGCTGGGCATCTTCTGGCGCAAGGGCACCGCCGCCGCAGCGAACGCCGCCATGGTTTCCGGCATCTTGGTGGCCGCCGTTCTCGAACTGATGTATCCCAGCCCGCTGTCCATCCCGTGGCTGGGCGGCCTCACCTCCGGCGTGGCCGGGCTGATCGTGAACCTCGCCGTGTACCTGGCGGTGTCCTTCCTGAAGCCCGCGACGGCGGCTGAGCAACACCGCGTGAACGCCCTGTTCGATGACCTCAAGAGCAAGACCCCCGTCAGCCAAGGAGCCCAGTCGTGACCGCACCAGCGGACCTCCTCGTCCTCGCCGCCCGCATCCACACCCTCGATCCGGAAACCTCCGACCCCGAAAAGCCCGCACCCACCGCCGTCGCCGTCAAGGACGGCCGGATCGCCGCCGTCGGGAGCCTCGCCGAACTGGGGGCGTACCGCGGCCCGGCCACCACGGTGCTGGACTACGGCGATGCCACGATCGTGCCCGGCCTCAACGACAGCCACACGCACGTGGTCTACGGCCTCGAACTGGCCCGCGGCGTGCAGTTGACGGACCTCGGTATCGCCGAGGTGCAGCGGATCGTGGCCGAGGCTGCGCGCAACACCCCGCCCGGCGAGTGGGTGAACGGCTGGGGACTGGACCCCAACCTGTTCACCGACACCGGCTTCACCGGCCGCGTGTTCGACGACGCCACCGGCAGCGTGCCGATGTTCCTGCGGATGCGTGACGGCCACTCCGCCGTGGTCAACTCCACGGCGCTCGCCGCGGCCGGGATCACCGGTCCGGTCGACTTCCCAGACGAGTCCGCGGTGGGACTCGACCGTGACGGCCAGCCCACCGGCTACCTGGTGGAGTTCAGCGCGATGGACCTCGCCACGAAGGTCATGCCGCAGGAAAACCTCGCCAGCCGCGCCGGGCGGCTCGGCGAACTGCTGAAGGCGATGGCCGCCGTCGGGATCACCTCCACGCACGTGATGGACTTCGTGGACGGTTCCGCGGAGCTCCTCACCCGGCTGGAGGCCGACGGCGAGCTGCCGCTGCGGCTGCGGTTCTCGCCGATGGCCAACGCAGGCGCGTCCCTGGCCGAGCTCGAGGAGATCGCTGCGCTGCAGGGCACCGGCGGGCGGCGCTGGGTGGTGGAAGGGGTGAAGTTCTTCATTGACGGCACCATCGACAACGGCTCCGCCTGGCTGGAACAGCCCGACGCCTACGGCGAGAACACCGAATCCGTGTGGACTGATCCGGCCGACTTCCAGAAGGCCCTGCGGTTTTTCGTCGAACGGGGCATCCCGACCGCCACGCACGCGATCGGGGACCAGGGCGTGCGCTACGTCCTGGAGGCCCTGGAATCGGCCGGCGAAGCCCGGAAACTCGCCGCGCACCGGATCGAGCACATCGAAACCATCCCGGACGAGCTCGTGGCCCGCTTCGCCGCACTCGGGGTCGCGGCGAGCATGCAGCCCATCCACGGCACCCACCACACCCGGGCCGACCGCAGCGACAACTGGTCCGTGCGGCTGGGCGAGGAACGGGCGTCCCGGGGCTGGCGCTGCCGGGACCTGCGCGAGGCCGGGGTGACCGTGGCTCTCGGTTCGGACTGGCCCATCACGCCCTACGACCCACGGGCGATGATGGCCGATTCCATCCTTCGCCGCCCCGTGGAGCGCCCGGGCACCGCGCCGGTGCAGCCCGAACAGGCCCTCACCCCGCTCATGGCGCTGGAGGGCTACACCACCCACGCCGCCGCTGCAGCCGGGCTCGGCACGGTGGCGGGATCGATCACGGCAGGCAAGCGCGCCGACTTCACGGTCTTCGCCCGCGACCCGCTGGCCGTCTCCGCGGAGGACCTGGCCCGCACACCGGTGGTGGCGACGCTGCTGGACGGCGTGCCGGTGGCCTGAACGGGGCGGCTCGGCCCGTCCATACGGCGGACGTGCCATGATGGCCCCATGACTTTCGCAAATGTGGGGACTTTGGGAACGAAGGCCGGCCAACGTGACGCACTCGTGGAAATCCTGCTCCGGCCCAAACCCGGACTGCGCGACGCCGGATGCCTGCTCTACGAGGTAGGCGTCAACGACGACGTCCCGGACACCGTGTTCGTCTGCGAACTCTGGGAGTCTGCCGAAGCGCACCAGGAGTCCTTGAAGTTGGAGGGCGTCCGGGAGGCAATCAGCGAGGCGATGCCGCTGCTGTCCGGCGACAACGGCGGCCACCGCTTCACCGTGCTGGGCTCGCCGATCCGCACGGACGGCGCGCGCCAGTCACGCCACTCGCTTTAGCGGCACACAACAGAAGCGGACGACGGCGGGAGTTCCCGCCGTCGTCCGCCTTCGTTTGCTTCCGCTCAGTTAGGTTCCGCGTCAGATGGTCCGCGGCGCCTTGGCCAGGTTAGCCTTCAGCTCGGCGGCGTCCTGCCGGACGACGTACGCGGGACGGTCCCGTTCCACCCGCCAGCTTTCGGAGAGCGGCCCGATGTCCACGGTGTCGAAGCCGAATTCATCGTAGAGCCTGGTGACCAGTTCGCTGGCCTCCGGGAAATCGCTGGCCGTGGCCAAGGCGCGGCGGCCCGGGGTTCCGGAGGGCGAGCCGTCGGTGGTGATCTCCCGGGCGCGGATGTGGTTGAAGCCCTTGGCCACCTTGGACTTCGCGAGGTGTTCCTGGACCAGGCCCGAGGTGGTGGCCTCGCCGTCGTCGAGCGCGGGGACTCGGCCGTCACGCTCCGGGTAATAGTTGTTGGTGTCGATGACCACCTTGCCCGCCAGCGGTTCCGCGGGGAGGTCCCGGTAGTGCCCGAACGGGACGGTCACGACGGCGAAATCGCCGTCCGCTGCCGCCTCCACCGCGCTTGCCGCGCGGGCCTTGGGGCCGAGTTCCGCGACCAGCGCCGCGAGGGTTTCCGGTCCGCGGGAGTTGCTGATGACCACGTCGTAGCCGAGTTCGACCGCCTTGCGTGCCACCTGGCTGCCGATGTGTCCTGCACCGATGATTCCGATTGTCGTCATATCTGCGGCAACACCGGCCGGCCTGCGCCCATTCCGGACGTTACGCCGGGTGTCGGCGCGGCCACGACTCCCTTTTTTGGGGCCACAGGGGCTCCCGGTCAAGGAGCGATGCTGACGATCCCGCGTTCGATGGCAAGGGTCGCCGCATGAGTCCGGGAGCTCACCCCCAGTTTGTCGAAGATGTTGCTTACATGGCGATGGACGGTCCGCTCGCTGAGGAACAGCTCGCTGGCAATTGCCCGGTTGGTCAGGCCACGCACGATCAACCGGAGCACGTCGACCTCGCGGGGCGAGAGGCCGTGCTGCGGGCGGATGCCGGGGCGCAGGAGCATGCCCTCGACCACACGCAAGTCCGGGCCGGCGCCGAGGCGCATGAAAGCCTCGCGTGCCGATTCGAGCTCAAGGCCTGCCGCCTCGTCATCCCCCACACCCTGATACGCGGTGGCAAGGAGTACGGAACACCGCGCGATCTCGTAGGGGACGTCCACGCCACGCCACAGATCGGCGGCGCGCCGGAGCTCGGGAAGCGCCTTCTGGCACTCATCGTCGGCAAGAGCCAGCTCGCCAAGTGCTCGTGCATGGGCGGCCCGCACGCTGTCGGAGGCGAAATGCTCCGCAAGGCTGGCGATCTCGACGACGGCCGCGGCAGCTTCCTCCGCGGCCCCGGCCGCGAGGAAGACGGTCACTGCCGCCGGCAGCAGCTCCACGCGCGCACTCGGCCCTGCCGCCTCGCCGAGCGCGCGCCGGATTCCCGCTGCCGCGGCCGGAAGGTCGCCGAGCGAGAACCTGAGCAGGGCGAGCCCTGGCTGCGTGGGGCCTCCGGAGAAGGCGGCCGCCCGGAAGGCCGCCTCGGCTTCGGGGAAATTTCCGAGAAGGCGGTGCGTTTCACCGAGCTCGTAGCGCCCGTGGCCGATCAGGCGCGTGCCCGCGCCCTCGGCCAGGCTTCGGCACGCCTCCTCCAGCGCCGCGAGGGCCGCCGGCCAATGGCCCGCGAGCCGGAGGTGGACGGCCCGGTACGTCAGGCAGTTGCCGTAGAAGGGGCCGCCAAACGGCGGCACCGTCTCCAGCCAGGACCCGAGCGCGGTGCTCCACTCCCGGACCCGCGAGAAATCGTGGATCTCCATGTAGCACGTGCCGATGGCAGCGCAGAAGAGCAGGCTCGTGACCCGCGGCGTGGTCTCGCCCGCCAGGACGCGGAGCATCGCAGCGTCGAGCGAGTCGAGCCCGTCGGCGAGGCGGCCCGACATGACCAGTGCCCGGCCGGTGAGGAGTGTCGAGTAGGCGAGCTGATCGACGTCGTGCGCTGATACCGCCCGCTCCCGGGCGCGGGCGAGCAGCTCCCCGGCCTCGTCGTAAGCTCCCGCGGCGATGCGGCCATACGCCATCGTGATGAGCAGCCAGCCGGGCTCCCCCCCGGCGTCCTCGGGGCCGAGCTCGCGGGCCCGTGCCATCCAGCCGTTGGCTTGGGCGAACTCGCCGTTCAGGTGGTAGGCCGCCCACAGCCAGAACGCCGAAGCGAGCGCTGCGCGCACCTGGCCATCCGCGGCCCGCACCTCGAAGGCAAGCCCGAGCGCGGCAATCGCGTCGTCGCGCAGCCCTGAGATCTGGGCGCATTCGGCGAAGCGCTCCACATCGTCGACCTCGAGGGCCGGGAGCCCGCCGGCGGCGCGGAACTCGTCGCACGCCTGCCGCCAAGCGGATGCCGCGTGGAGCGCACGCGCCCGGGCCAGGTGATCTGATTCGTCGGCCACGTCAACCTCCTGATCACCACTATGCACCGGAGGACTGGGCATAACTACCCAACGGCGGACGCCGAAGTTGGCCCGACCCGCCGATGCCGGCGCGAGGCGCCGGCGAGATCCTGAAGGTGATCCGCAGGGGTGCGGATCACCTAATTCAGGAGGTCATCATGTCTGTACCGTTCATCTACCTCAGCACATACATCGTCCGCGCAGGGCACTTCGACGAGGCACTCGAACGGTGCCGCGAGGTCGCCAGGCTCGTCGAGGGCCGCGAGCCCAGGATGCTCGTGTTCCAGTTCTTCGCCGACGAGCCAGGCAGGCAGATCACGTGCCTCCAGGTCCATTCCGAGGCAGATTCGATGGCCACCCACATGGCCGTGATCAGCGAGCACCTGGCACAGTCGGGCTCGTGGCTCGAATCCTTCAGCAACGCCATGGCCCTGGGACAGCCCCCGGCGGCCCTGAGGCAGTGGTACTTGGAGGCCGGCGAGCCGCTGGCCCTGTTCCCGCAGCACGTTGCGGGAGTCATGCGGGTCGGATCCCCCGTCGGGTGAACTCCCGCTGATGATAGACAGGAGAACCCCTAGGTGTTGCGGTTCTTGAGGTTGTTGACGATTGTTGATCATCGGCGCGTCATACACTTATGTTCATGCTTGACGGACGGCGGCGAGGCCGATGAGCGAGTTCTGGCGCAGCGAACTGCTTCCCCTTTTGGAGTCGCGTCGGTCCTGCCGGGAGGTCACGTGTTATCGCCCTCACACGCACGATAGGTTTTCCATCGGGCTCATCGACTCCGGCACCGCGCAGCTCACGGGGGTGTCCGAAGAATCTGTGCAGCTGGTAGCCGGGGACGTGATCCTCATCCCGGCAGGGCACGTCCATGCGTGCAACCCGGATCACGGTCGTTGGCAGTACCAGATGATCCATGCAGACGAGACCTGGATCTCTTCCCTCTTGCCGGGTGAAGCGGACCGTTTGTTTAGTGGAATCAGCATCTTCAGAGGCAGCGCGGTCTATGACCGGTTCAACAATCTCAACGGCCGGCTGTTCTCCAACACGGAGCTTGACCAGGTAGAGCTCGAACTCGGCATTGCCCTGCTGGAGTGCGCACGGCTGCCAGAAGTGCGACGCCTCACTCCAGTGAACGATCCATTGCTGGCCGCGCAGCTTGCCCCGGTGCTCGAGCATCTTCATGACGCAGATCCCGGTCCAGTGCTTGATGAGCTCGTGGAATTGGCTGGGATGAGTAAGTACCAGATCATCCGCGGGATCAAGCGTGCGACTGGACTGACTCCGGTCGCATGGCGCCAGAACGAGCGCGTCATCAAGGCCCGAAGGATGCTTCGAGAGGGTCGTACTCTCGCCGAGACGGCTGCGGTGCTCGGATTCACCGATCAGAGCCATTTCCACCGTGTTTTCCGCGCGCATGTCGCGGCGACCCCGGGCGAATACCGCGGGTAACGCAACTTCGTACAATACTTGCGGGAAGCATTACCGCAAGCTGATGGGATGACGATCTCCGTTGAGGCATTGGCCTCTGTCGCCGACGTGCTCCGAGGGTGGGCACTCGACGAACACCTGAAAGCGACCGTAATGTCCACTCCGGCTCTTGCCACCGCCGCGGGGCAGATTGCGCGCCGATACACGGCCGGCCCCGAATGCGATGACGCCCTCCGGCTCTTGGCCGCCAACGGAGCGCGCGGCCACTTGGGAAGCATCGAATGCGTGGGCGAATCGATACGCGATGCCGACGTCGCAATGCTTGAGACCGAGGCGATCATCGACCTGGTCAATCAGCTCGCCAGCACTGACGGCACATCGACGATCTCGTTCGATCTCTCTCACATCGGATCAGTGGTCTCTCCGGAGCTCGGCCTTGAGAACGCACTCCGGATCGCGCAGGCCGCGCGCAACGCCGGCACTTACGTGATGGTTTCCGCGGAGGGATCCGAGCGCACCGACTTGGTTCTCGACCTCTGGGAACGGATCACCGCCGACTTCCCGGAAACCGGCGTCACGCTCCAGGCCCGACTGCATCGGACACCGGCAGACGTCGAGCGTGTGCTCCGAAGGCCCGGGCCCGTTCGTGTGGTCAAAGGCGCGTTCCTCGAATCTGAAGCGGTCGCCTACCCACGAAATTCTGCACCGATGTACGACGCCTACCGGGCCATGGTGACGCGTCTCGTTAGGTCTGGGCACCGAGTGAATATCGCTACCCACGACGCCGCGTTGGTCGGCGAGCTCCGCGGTGAGCTCGCCGACGATCTGCAAGCCGATCACGTTGAGTTTGAAATGCTCCAAGGCCTCGGCACGGCCCTACTGGATAAACTGCGCGGTGACGGCTTCACTACCCGGGAGTACATCGTCTACGGTCCCGAATGGTGGCTCTACGTGCTCAACCGGATCGCCGAACACCCTGAACGTGTGATCACGGCACTGGCTGATCTCAACCCGCCGGTTGCCTTCTAAGAACGCGTACGTATGCACCGCAACGCACCCCTGTCACCTGAAGGCCGCCGTCGGCTTATCGAACGCTGTAAGACCCGCCCGATCGCCCATGTTGAGGCTGAAAAACCTAGGTGAGGCTGTCTTCCTTGTTGCCTGCCACCGTGTGCAGCACCGAGTGGAAGCGGCTGCGGGACAGCTCGCCGAACTCGTACGCGGTCTCGGCATGCTCCGAGAGGTCCACGCCCACCGTCTCGGCCTCGTGGCTGACGCGGAAACCGATGGTCTTGTTGATGACCCCGCCGATCACGGCGGTCATGACGCCGGAAACCACCACGGTGATCACCACGGCCACGGTCTGGGCCGTCAGCTGGCCGAAGCCGCCGCCGTAGAAGAGGCCGCCGCCCACGCCGTCCACGGGCATGGCGATGAAGCCGAGGGCGAGGGTGCCGATCAGGCCGGCGCCCAGGTGCACGCCCACCACGTCGAGCGAGTCGTCGAAGCCGAACTTGTACTTCAGGTCCACGAACACCACGCAGGCCGCGCCGGCCACAGCGCCCAAGGCGAGGGCAGCCACCGGGCTGATGTTGGCACAGGAGGGGGTGATGGCCACGAGGCCGGCGACGACGCCGGACGCGGCACCCAGGGAGGTGGGGTGGCCGTGGCGGATCTTCTCGGTGATGAGCCAGCCGATCATGGCGCCGCACGGTGCCAGCATGGTGTTGACCCAGATCAGGCCGGCCTGCTCGGCACTGCTCGCGGCACCGGCATTGAAACCGAACCAGCCGAACCACAGCAGGGCCGCGCCGAGCATGATGAAGGGAATGTTGTGCGGGCGGTGGTTGGGGTCCTTGCCGAAGCCGTGGCGCTTGCCGAGGATGAGGGCCAGGACGAACGCGGCGGTACCGGAGCTGATCTCCACGACCGTACCGCCGGCGAAGTCGATGACCTGGCCGAACACCGCGGTGAGCGCTCCGCCGGCGCTCATGAGGCCGCCGCCCCACACCATGAAGGCGAGCGGGCAGTAGACCAGGGTGACCCACACGGGAACGAAGACCGCCCAGGAGCTGAACTTGGCACGGTCCGCGATGGCGCCGCTGATCAGGGCGACCGTGATGATCGCGAACGTGGCGCTGTAGCCCACCTTGATGAGCTCGGGGGAGCCGATGAGGTTACCCAGGCCGAAGTGGGCGTAGGGGTTGCCGAAGAGGCCGAGGAAGCCCTCGCCGCCGATCATCGAGTAGCCCCAGAGTGCCCAGACCGCGCCGGCGATGGCGGCGGCCAGGAAGCTCATCATGATCATGTTGAGGGAGGACTTGGCGCGGGTCATGCCGCCGTAGAAGAGGCCCAGGGCCGGGGTCATCATGAGGGTGAGGGCTGCCGCCACCATCATCCAAATCTGTTCCGCAGTGATGTGCACTTGCGTTTCCCTTCTCCGTCAGCAGTCCGTGCGGGGAGGCCCTGCCTCCCGTATTCATCCCCGCATCAATGGTTTACGGCTCGTGTTTCAGGAAATGTTGGAAAAAATTGCGTCCAAGTTACAGAAACCCGGATCACGTGAAGAGCGCGTGACGGCCATGTTTCAGCAATGTTTCCTAGGTCTTTTTGGCCGCTGTTTGCAAGCGGGCGGGACCTGACGTTTCCTCCATGTAAACCCCGGCTCACCTGTATTCCGCCCACTGGCGCAGCGTCCGGCTCGGGCGCAAACTTGCTGTGTGAAGCCCTTCCTGTTGCTCGCCTCCCGCGCAGAAGACGTTGCCGCCGAGGCGGAATACCGCTCGTATTTGCGTTTCGGTGGCCTGCAGGACACGCAGCTGAAGCGCATCCGCCTGGAGGCGGTACCCCTGCCGGAACTGGACTTGTCGGAGTATTCAGGCGTGATTGTCGGCGGCAGTCCCTTCACGTCCAGCGACCCTCCGGAACACAAGAGCGACACCCAGCACCGGGTGGAGCGGGAACTCGCGGGGCTGTTGGACCGCATCGTGGAACAGGACTTTCCGTTCCTCGGGGCCTGCTACGGGGTGGGCACACTGGGCCGCCACCAGGGCGCCGTCATCGACCGCACCTACGGGGAGACCCTCGGTGGGGTGACCATCAAACTGACCGCCGACGGCATCCAGGACCCGCTGCTGGCCGGGATGGACGAGCGCTTCGACGCGTTCGTCGGCCACAAGGAGGCGTGCACGGTGCTGCCGGGCCATGCTGTTTTGCTGGCCGGTTCGGCGGCGTGCCCGGTGCAGATGTTCCGGATCAAGCAGAACCTGTACGCCACCCAGTTCCATCCGGAGCTCGACGCCGAGGGGCTCGCCCTGCGTATCAATACGTACCGCTACTCGGGCTACTTTCCGCCGGACGACGCCGCCCGCCTCATCACTGAGGCCTACAAGCACACGGTCACCGAGCCGATGAAGCTGTTGCGGAACTTCGTGAGACGCTACGCCGTACCGCAATAGCCCGGATGCCAAGAACAACTTGACCGGACACAACGGCGCCGGCCGCGCAGTCAGGCTGCACGGCCGGCGTCGTTCTTGTCTTTAGGCGGCTATTTGGCTCCTTTCCGCATGGGATCGGGCCAATTGCCGATGAAGGCGTTGAGGTAATGGCTGTGGTCTTGAACGTGGATATGGTTTCTCATGGCTTCTCTCTCGACTGAGGCCTGTCCTGCGCGAAGGGCGCAGGGTGGTCGTGCCTGCCTGGGGCAGGAACGGCCTGCTCAGTCGGGAGAAGACCCCGGATCGAATGAGGGCCCGGCTGCAGGGATCTGCGGGCCGTCACGGATGGCCGTGCTTCTTTTCGGGGGTGCCAGTGCCCGTTGATCAGGGAGATCCGCGGCGCCATGGGCTGAACCGCCCTGCGGTCCGTTCGTGGCCCCCGCTTGGACCGGGGGAACGGACGGAGGAAGGGGATTGCCCGGTGGCGAACCCGCTGGAGGCGGTATATCCGCCGTCGCCAACAAAGAGGCGGGGACAGTGACCAAAATGTACGGAGTGAATCCGACGCTCCCCGTGTTCGTTGCCGGTCCGGCCTGAGCCTTTGGCGGAAGCGTGCTGGCGGGGCGGAAAGCAGTAGCAGCAAGCTCCTGTTGTCCGGCGTTGGACGCGGCGGAATCGGAGCCGGGAGCCAAGGGTGGTGGCGCGGGCACCGGCGGCCCGTTCCGCACTATGCCGTCAACCACGGGCGTCACGGTGTCAACCACGGGCGTCACGGCGTCAACCACGGGTGTGACGGCGTCTATCACGCCGGTGACAGGTGCTGCGACGGTGCCCGGCAGTTCATTGATGACGGCTTCCGGAATTTCACTTAGCTGCGTCGGAACTGGGGCCGGCGTAGTCGGAACGGCAGGCAAGGGAATCGTGGGGACAGCGAGTATCGGGGGCGCTGCCGGGACCGGGGCCAAGGTCGGAGCCGGGGCCGGAGCAAGCGAAGCCTCAGGCAAGGGAATGGCGGGGACGGCCGGTACCGCGGGCACTGCTGGAACCGGGGGCAAAATATCACTGGCCTCCGACGGGCCGGCGAGCCAAAGCAACCACACGAATGCGCCCAAAAGGGCGGGAAGAGCACGGCGAAGGAGGGAAATGGCGCCATGGCCGGGATACCTGGCCAAAACACTCACCTCCCCAGCTCGGCGTTTGGACATTAAGTTACGCCGGCCGTCGCCGGCGGTCCATGGCATCGGGTTCATTGGACGGGGGTTCGACGGGGATGCTGCCGGCCGCCTTCACCAGTTCCTCCCCGAATCTGCGCGCCTTGGCCTCATCCAGGCGATAGCTGGGGACAACAATGCTCAGGGCCGCGACCGTCCGGCCACCGAGTGCCACCGGCACGGCAACCGCCGTGATGTCGTCTTCGACGCCGCTTCGCACTATGGCGTAGCCGGACCCGCCGTGTTTGCCGTTCAGGACCTGGCCCGCGGCGGATCCTTCCAGCGGGATGCTTCTGCCGACCCAACTGGTGTGCCTTACGGAATGGGTGCCTTCGACTATGGCTATGTAGATGCCGGTTTCGCCCGGACCCGGAATGCTCAGGTAGCAGGACTCGCCCGTTTCGGCCACGAGCCTCTTCATGTGCGGCGTGCAGAGCGAGACGAGGGATTCCTGTCCCAGGGCGAGGGCGCCCAACTGGATGACGCTGGCTCCGGGCCGGAAGTCGCCGTTTGGATCCCGCGTCACGAAACCGCTGCCCTCGAGGGTCCGGAGGAGGCGGAGTGCAGTGCTGGCCGACAAATCGGCAACGCGTGCCGCATCGCTCAGGCTGATGGCGCCCTCGGCGCAGACCGCGCTTAGCAAGGCGAGTGCCCTCTCGACTGTCCGTGTGGAAGAATCCGCAGCCATTGCCCGACCCGCTTTCAAACTGCTTCGAAGCCCTATGTCTTGCCACTAAGTAAAAAGAAACTTTCATGCAATGACAACTAGGACCATTGCCATTGGCTGGCAGGTGGTTTTTACTTGGTGGCAGTCGTCATCTCGGAGGAACACATGGAAACCGTCAATCAACTCCTTGACTCGATCAAGGATGTGGGCCGCGATGCGGTTCGCGGAGGATACTCCAGGGCCGTCTACTCGACACCTGAGCTCGACCTCAGGCAGTGGTTCATCGAACAGGCACAGCAGCGCGGCCTCGACGTCGAGACCGACCGCAACGGCATCATCTGGGCCTGGTGGGGAAAGCCCCAGGACGGCGCGCTCGTCACCGGCAGCCACCTCGATTCGGTGCCGGGCGGAGGCGCCTTTGACGGACCGCTCGGGGTCGCGTCAGCCCTGGCCGCAGTCGACATCCTCAAGTCCCGGGGGGTCCGGCAGGACCGTTCCCTGGCCATTACGGTGTTTCCCGAAGAAGAAGGCTCCCGTTTTGGCGTGGCCTGCCTCGGATCGCGGCTCCTCACCGGTGCCATCGGTGTCGAAAAAGCCCTGAACCTGCGCGACGCCGACGGCAATACCTTCGCCGACGTCGCCCGAAGCAATGGGCTCGACCCCCGTCACGTCGGCCCCGATCCGGCGGCACTGGCCCGGATCGGTGACTTCGTCGAACTGCACGTGGAACAAGGGAAGGGGCTTGGCAACGGCGGGCCGGCGATCGCCGTCGGAAGCTCCATCCTGGGCCACGGCCGCTGGAAGCTGAGCATCAACGGCCAAGGCAACCACGCGGGAACCACACTCATGGCCGACCGCGCGGATCCCATGGTGGCCGCCGCGCAGATCGTCCTGACCATCCGCGAAACCGCGGCGAAACAGCCGGACGCCAGGGCGACCGTCGGGCGCCTGATACCGGTTCCGGGCGGCACTAACGTGATCGCCTCCCGTGTGGACCTCTGGCTCGACGCCCGCCACCCCGACGACGCCGTGACCGCGCAGCTCATCGAGGCGATCTATGGTTCGGCCAGGGAAGCCGCCGCGGCCGAGGGATGTACCGTGACCCTGACTGAGGAGTCCTACAGCGACACAGTCCATTTCGACCCTGGGCTGAGCCGGCGCATCGGTGCCCTCCTGCCGGGCGCACCCGTTCTGGCAACCGGTGCGGGGCACGATGCCGGGGTGCTCGCCGGATTTGTTCCCTCGGCGATGCTCTTCGTGCGCAACCCCAGCGGGATCTCGCATTCCCCGGAGGAATACGTCGCCGACGAGGACGCCTTGGCCGGCGCCGTCGCGCTTGCTGACGTCCTGGAGGGACTGCTGTGAGCGCGTTCTGGTGCGAGAGCGCCCTTGTTGGCGCAGGCGGCGAATCGGTGGCGGTAGTCGCCGGCGTGCGACTGGAAACAGAGGGCGGCCGGATCTCCGGCATCAGCACCGGAGTCCAGCCGCGGACCGCGGACCATGTTCTGAACGGCGTCGTCTTCCCGGCAGCTGCCAACGCGCATTCGCATGCCTTCCACCGGATCCTGCGCGGCCGGACGCATGATGGACGCGGCGACTTCTGGGTGTGGCGGGAACAGATGTACCGCAGCGCCGCTGAACTGACGCCCGGGAACTACGAAAAACTCGCGACGGCGGTGTTCACGGAGATGGTGGTGTCGGGCTTCAGCAGCGTGGCCGAGTTCCACTATGTGCACCACCGGGCCGACGGAGCGCCATACGGGGAGCAACACGCCATGGAGATGGCCCTGGCCAGGGCAGCCGAAGCGGCGGGGATCCGCTTGACGTTGCTGGACACCCTGTACCTTGCCGGAGGCATCGGGACTCCGCTGAGCCCGGAACAAGCGCGTTTCGGGGATGCCGATGCCCAGGCGTGGCTGGACCGGCTCGCTTCGCTGCGTACCGAGACGGCACGGAACTTTCCAGCCGACCGGGTCAGCGTGGGAGCGGCCCTGCACTCCGTGCGCGGCGTGCCGGAGGAAGCACTCAAGGCGGTTGCCGGCCAGTTGCCCGCCGACATTCCGCTCCACATCCACCTGAGCGAACAGCCAGCTGAAAACGCCGCCTGCCTCGAGGCCTACGGCGTCACTCCGACAGGACTGCTTGCGCGGCTCGGACTGCTGTCCGGACGGCTTTCAGCCGTCCATGCCACCCACCTGACGGCCGGGGACATCCAGTTGCTCGGGGACGCGGGTGCCACCGTGGTGATGTGTCCCAGCACCGAGGCCGACCTCGCCGACGGGATCGGACCGGCCAGGGCATTGTCCGACGCCGGCGCTGTGATCGCGCTGGGCTCGGACCAGCACGCCGTGATCGATCCTTGGATTGAGATGAGGACCCTGGAACACGGGGAACGGCTTGGTTCCGGTCAGCGTGGCAGGTTTTCCCCGGGGGAACTGCTCCATGCCGCCACGTCTGGCGCAACCGCTTCCATGGCGACTCCGATAGCTTCGGTGCTGGAAGCGGGTGCGGTTTGCGATCTGATGGCCGTGTCCCCGGACTCGGTGCGTACCGCCGGCTCCATGCCAACGCAGTTCGCGTTCAGCGCGACGGCGAGCGACGTCACCGACGTCGTCATTGCCGGGGAGCTGGTGGCCTCAAACGGGATCCATCTCCGGCTTGGTGCGCCGGGCAGGCTCCTGGCAGACGCGCTGAAGGAGTTTTCCTAGGCGCCCTGCGGCCGGCGTCAGGTCCAACCCACAGTAGTGGCATGCCCGGCCCCGTCCCCGCGAGCCGCGGAGACGGGGCCGCAGCCACGCGTGTTGGCTGCCCTTACCGGACCGCCGCCATGCTCGGATCCAGCTGCTCGATGCCCTCCGGGGTCACGAGGACCACGCGGGCCGTGCGGATGTCGTAGAACAGGCCGGTTGCCTGGACCGTGCCGGACGCCAGGGCGGGGCCGGTGACCGGGTGCTCCTCAAGCTTGCGGAGCTGGACCGCCACGTTCACCATGCTGAGCTGGTCAAGACGGCAGTAACCAGCTGCCTCGGCGGCCAGCGCCACGGGGTGCCCGGCCATCAGTTCGCGGTAGCTGGGGCGGGCGTGCCCGAGCCAAGCATCGAAGCCGGCGCCCAGGCCGTCGTTGCCGGCACCTTCGGCATCCGCCAGCACGGCCTTCATGGCGCCGCAGTTGGAATGGCCGCAGACCACGATCGAGTCCACCGCCAATCCCTTGACCGCAAACGACAACGCCGAGTCGATGGAGGCATCGTGGCCGTCGCTGCACACCACGTTGCCGATGTTCCGGAGCGTCAGCAGGTCACCCGGGCCGCTGCTGGTGATCAGGTTCGGGTTCACGCGGGAATCGACGCAGGCCACAAAAAGCGTGTCCGGGTTCTGCCCCTCGGTGAGGTCCTGCACCAGCGGGCGGACCTTGTCCGCGTGCCGCCGGTGGTACTTGTCGATCCCGAGGAGGATGGGGCGCAGGCGCGGCTGCCCGTCGTCGTCGACGCCGGCGGGGGAGTACGCGTCAAGCGGCGCCTGCCAGGAATTCCTCGGCGGGAGCGGAAACTCCCGCGGGTCCTGGCGCTGCGGCGCCTGATCCGCGGCGTCCCGGAACGCCGTCGTGCCGTGCTCCTCCAGCAGCACCGAGGCGCCGGTGCTGCGGTGCTGGCTCTGCCAGGCGAGCAAGGCTTCGCGGAACGCGTGGTCGAGGTAGTCGGCGTTGAGTTCCACCATCACGTCCTGGCCCTCGGGCACGGAATGGAGGACGCGGTTCAGGCGGGGCAGGGCGAAGAAGCTGCAGGACCCGGCGACGGTCACGCGCCACGGAAGGTGCGCGGCGGTGGGAGCATGCGCGTGGATCTGCGCCCGGAGCACCCGCCACAGCACGCACAGGGCAGCCAGGGCCAGGCCGATAATGACGCCTTCGAGCAGGTTGAGGAAGACGACACAGGCCAGGGTGACCACGTACACCAGGAGCTCGCCGGTGCGGCGGCTCGTCCGGATATCGGCCACCTTGATGAGCTTGGCGCCGATCACCAGCAGCAGGCCGGCCAGCACAGACAACGGGATGAGCTGGATCAGTCCGGCGAAAAGGACCGAGAACACCAGCACCCACACGCCGTGCAGGATCGCCGACGTCCGGCTGGCGGCGCCCGCCTCCACGTTGGTGGCACTGCGGACGATCACGCCGGTCACCGGGAGGCCGCCGAGCATGCCGGAGACCATGTTCGCGGAGCCCTGGCCCACGAGTTCGCGGTTGAGCCTGGTGCGCGGCCCCGAGTGCATCTTGTCCACCGCGACGGCGGACAGCAACGATTCGATGCTCGCGATCATCGCCACAGTGAGGACGGCCATGGCCGCGGCACGCCAGTTGCCGTCCGGCAGGCCGGGCAGCGCGACGGCGTCGAACATGGAACCGCTGAAACTGATCCGGTCAACGCCGGGTGCCACGGGCACGGACAGCGCAGTGACCAGTACGACGGCGGCCAGCGGCCCCGGAATCTTCCGCACCGCCGGGGGCAGGAACTTCCAGGCGAGCAGGATTGCCACCACGGCCAATCCGAGGAGCGCCGAGTGCAGCTCCAGATCGGTGATGGCCGCTGGCAGGGCGGTGAGGTTCTCGAGGGCGGATCCGGCAGCCTTCCCGCCGAGCAGCACGTGCAGCTGCTGCAGGATGATCGTGATGCCGATGCCGGCCAGCATGGCTTTGACCACCACCGGGGACACCGCCAGCGCGGCGCGGCCCACGCGGCTGACGCCCAGGAGCAATTGCACGACGCCGGCCGCGGCGGTGATCGCGCACGTCACCTGCCAGCCGAACTCGTCCACCAGGCCCGCGACGACGACGGTCAGCCCTGCGGCCGGGCCGCTCACCTGCAGGGGCGAGCCGCCCAGGCTGCCGGCCACGATGCCGCCGACGGCTGCGGCGATCAGCCCCGCCATGACGGGCGCCCCCGAGGCCGCGGCGATGCCGAGGGACAAGGGGAGTGCCACGAGGAAGACCACGAGGGAGGCAGGGAGGTCGGCGCCCAGGGCGCCGAGGAAGGAAGGCCGGCTCGACCCTGGCTGGCTCGACCCTGGCTGGCTGGTGCCGGCCCTGCCCGCCGGGGGTGCGCCCGGCGGGCTGTGGGCGTCGTTGGGAACTGCTGCGGAAGCTGACGGGTGCGGCATGGTTCGTCCTTGGCTCGGGAATGCTGACCCGTTAACTCAAGGAAATCACCCACGATAGTGACAAGAAGGTGTGATCCTTATGACAAAACTTGTGAAGTTCATTCGTCGCACTGTGACAAAGAGGAACTTTTGGCCGGGCGGCTGCGTTGGTGAGGAAGCGCCCGCGCCGCCCGGCCTGGAGTTCCCGCGCCGCCCGGCAGGACGTCAGGCGCGTGCCTGCAGCCCGGGCACGGTGTCCACGATGTCGAAGGACGCCTTGGTGCGCACCGCGGAACCGGCCGTGCTGACGTAGTCCAGCACCCGGAAATCGGCCCGCATGGCGTCCTTCGTGATCTTCGTATTCACGTAGCCGCGCTGGTCGTTGTAGAACTTCAGGTGCTGGTTCCAGGCCATCGTGGAATCCGTGGCGGTGGCGCTTCCGTTGCCGCCCGAAGTGATGGAGCTGCACACCAACTCTGAACCGACCACCGGGGATTCGGGATCCTTGTAGTCCACCTTCAGGTCGCCGGCCCAGTGCCGGTGCACGTCGCCGGTGAGCACCACGGCGTTGCGCACCCCGGCGTCCACCCAGCCCTGGGTGATGCGGCGCCGGGACGCGGCGTAACCGTCCCAGCCATCCATGGAGACGTCGTCCACGTCCAGCGCCTGCGCTCGGTCGCGTTCGGCGAAGAACACCTGTTGGCCCAGCACATCCCAGCGGGCCTCGGAGTTTTTGAAGCCGTCCAGGAGCCATTTCTCCTGCTCGGCGCCGGTGATGGTGCGGTTCTCGTCGAAGCGCTCCATGACGTTCTTCTTCCAGCCGTCGCCGGCGAGCTGGTCGTCGCGGTACTGCCGGGTGTCCATCATGTGGAAGTTGGCCAGGCGGCCCCACTGGACGCGGCGGTAGATGGTCATGTCCGCCCCGGAAGGCAGGGCCGACGGGCGCAGCGGCATGTTCTCGTAGTAGGCCTGGAACGCGGCGGCCCGGCGCTGGCGGAAGTGCGCGGCCGAGTCGTTCAGCTGCTCCGGGTCCTGGTTTTCCGGGATCTCGTCCGCCCAGTTGTTGTCCACCTCGTGGTCGTCCCAGACCACCAGCCACGGCGCGATCGCGTGCGCGGCCTGGAGGTCGGCGTCGGCCTTGTACTGGGCGTGGCGCTGGCGGTAGTTCGCCAGGGTGACGGTTTCCGGGCCGTCATGGTCGCGGACGTTGCCGCCGCCGATCACGTACGAGTCCTTTTTGTACTCGTACTGGTAGTCGCCCAGGTGCAGCACCAGATCCGGCTGGTCCTCGGCCATCCGCTTGTAGGCGGTAAAGAAGCCGTGCTCGTACTGGGCGCAGCTGGCGAAGGACATGGCGAGGGCTGCGGGAATTTCGTTCGGGGCCGGGGCGGTCAGGGTGCGGCCCACGGGGCTGATGTAGCGGCCGCTGCGGAAACGGTAGAAGTATTCGCGGCCGGGGCGCAGGCCGCGCAGTTCCACATGCACGGAGTGTGCGGAGCCGATCGAAGCGATGGCCACGCCGCGCTTGACCACGCGGGCCATCCGCTCGTCCTCGGCGACTTCCCACTCCACGGGCACGTCGCGGGCGGGCATGCCGCCCAGGCCGTCGTCGGCCAGCGGATCCACGGCCAGGCGGGTCCAGATGACGAAGCCGTCCGGCCAAGGCTCGCCCGAGGCGATGCCCAGGCCGAAGGGGTCTGTCCTGAGCCCGGCAGGGCCCTGGACCGTTCCTGCGGCGGCGATGCCGGTTCCGGGAACTGCGACGATCAGGCCGGCGCCAAGGCCGGCGGTGAGCAGTGACCTGCGGGAAAGATTCGAGCTGCGTGAAATAGTCATGCTTGTCACGCTAGGTGTCATGTTTTGACAGGCTTTGAAGGACTTGTGAATACAGCCTGAACTATGGCTTGCGCGCGCAGGCGTTCACGCGCTGGTCCCTCCACGGAAGAGTCCGGCGCCCCCGCAGCAACGGGGGCGCCGGACTTCGCAATAACAGCTACGCGGCCGGAACCCCGAGCCGTTCCAACAGCAGGGCGCACGCGCTCGGAACCGGCTGGACGATGTCCGCGGAGGTGGTCTTGACCAGGCGGCGGGCCGTTTCGCTGAGCGGACCGCCCGCGATGATCACAGCTTCCGCGCCGTCCAGCTTGGTGGAATCGCCGACGGCGGCGGCCAGCTCCCGGTACTGCCGTTCCGGATCCGCGGCGAGCACCAGGGGTTCGGAGGCGGTGAGCCGGACCCCGCTGAAGCCTTCCGACTTCCCGTGCGAAGCGACCAGCGCGGTGAGGGAATCCGCCAGCAGCGGGGTGCTGGTGGCCATCCCGAAGCGGCGGCCACCCCTGGACGCGCAGAGGATGGACCCCTGGCCGATGCCGAACACCGCTACGTCCTGCCCGCTCAGCTCCTGTTCCAAGGCCTCCCGGCCCGGGTCGCCGATGGCGGAGACGATCACCGCGGCGACGGTGCCGCCGTCGGGCCCTGCCAGGTAGTCCAGCACCGCGGTACGGACGTGTGCCGCCGAGGCGGCCAGCGACTCGGGGTCGATGATCATGGGCGGGCCTGCCGCCGCGGTGAGCCCGACGACGTCGAAGCCCTGCGGCCTGAGGGACTCTTCTGCCAGCTCGGCCATCATTGCCGTGGTGCGGGAATTGCTGTTCGGGTTGACCAGCAGCACCGTGTGCCGCTCCTGCCGGACCGGTTCAGTGCCCATAGATGGCCGCCTCCTCGTCACCGGAGGCCTCGCCGTCCTCTTCCATCGGCTTGCCGAAGGTTTCGGGCGGGAACTGCACGGCGATCGCGAGCACAATGAACAGGATCGCCAGGGTGGTGAACATGCCGCCCAGGCCCGAGGAGTCGAACACCGCGCCGGAGATCAGCGGGAAGAGGCCGCCCGAAAGTGAGCCCGCAGCCAGGATGATCGAGGTGCCGAAACCGCGGGTGCGGGTGGGGTAGAGCTCCGGGGCGAACAGCCAGATGGTGGTGTTCAGGATGATCACGGAGAAGTTGAACAGCGCGCCGAAGACCACCACGAGCACGATGCTGCTGGCCAGGAACGCCATGGACAAGCCGGCGGCGCAGCCCAGGATGGCGGCCGCAGTGAGCACCTTCTTGCGGGGCAGGCGGCTGGCGAGGAACGCCGCGGTGCAGGCGCCCAGGAGCGAACCGGACTGCATGATCAGCGTGAACCACAGGCTGGTGTTCACGGCGTAGCCGAGGGATACCAGGATGGTGGGCATCAGCGTGAGCATGGAGATCTGGGCGGCGTAGGACATGCAGACGGCGATGCACAGCAGGACGGTGCGCTTGAGCAGCTTGCCGCGCAGGGCGTCCCTCCAGTGGCCCGTGGACTTTGCCTCGATCGGGTCCGGGGCGGCCGTGACGAACTGCTCGGGATCGTTGATGGGTCCGGAAAGCTTGTTGCGTGCGAGGCGGGTGATGACCACGTTGGCTTCGTCGAGCCGGCCTTTGGAGGCTAGGAAGCGCGGGGTTTCGGGAACGAAGCGGCGGAAGAACATCACCAGCAGGGCCGGGATGAAGAGCAGGCCGAAGACCCAGCGCCACTTGTCCGGGCCGTCGAACAGGGTGAAGACCAGGATGCCGAAGGCCGGGGCGAGCATGTTGCCCAGGCCCGCCGCGGTGACGTTGATGAGGCCGACGGCGGTGCCGCGCTGTTTCGCCGCGAAGAATTCGGCCATCATGATGACCGCGACGGCGATTTCGCCGCCCAGACCGAAGCCGACGATGAAGCGGCCCGCCGCGAGCACCGGGTAGTTGGGCGCGACGGCGCAGAGGAGCGAGCCGCCCGCGAAGATGATCAGGTTGATGACCAGCATCTGGCGCCTGCCGTACTTGTCGACGATCAGGCCGGTGGCAATGCGGCCGAGCGCGGTGGCCGTGAAGGTCATGGTGTTGAGCAGGCCGATCTCGGCGCCGCCCAGGCCCCAGGACTGGCGCAGGATGGGTCCGGTGATGCCGACGGCGTTCTGTTCGAGGGCGTCGAAGAAGACGCCCAGGAGGATCATGAAGACGATCTGGCGGTGGGCGCCGGTGACGCCGATCCGCTGGTAGGCGCCTTCGATCTGCTGCGCCAGGGAACCCCTGTGGGGGCCGGCGTCCTGGCCGCCGGCCGGGCTTGTGGCGGCTTCCGGGGAAGCGTTTCTATCCACGGTGTGCTCCTCACTGAGCTGGAAAGGGGTGGGTTCACGCCTCCGGAGCGTGTTCCATGATGCGAAAATGAGTTTTCATTACTGTGATGTGTGACTCAGGTTACATCTTGGGATCCCAAAAACTCAATGGTCCGGCTGCAAACAAAATATGACCGCCGGCCCACGTGGGCCGGCGGTCATACGAAGATCTCCGCGGAACACGCGGGGGCGGGGCTACTTCCGGAGGAAGGCCAGGAGCGCCTCGTTGATCTCGGCGCCGTGCGTCCAGAGCATGCCGTGCGGGGCGCCGTCGAGCTCCACATACTCAGCGGACGGGAGGGCGCGGGAGAACGGACGGCCGGTAGCGTCGATCGGCAGGATGTTGTCCGCGGTGCCGTGGACGATCAGGGCCGGAACGTCGATCTTGGGAATGTCCGCCCGGAAATCCGTCGGCCAGGTGGGCTGCGCGGCCACCGAGGCGAAGGCGCCGGACTGGGAAGCGAGGTTCCAGCTGGCCTCGAGCGCTTCCTCGCTGAGCCGCGGGGTGCCCAGGAAGGTGTCCGTGTTGTAGAAGTTCTTGAAGAACTCGGTGAAAAAGGCGTACCGGTCGGCCTTCACGGCGGCCAGCAACCCGTCGAACACGTCCTGCGGGACGCCGTCGGTGCCTTCCTCGGGATCCAGCAGGTACGGCTCCAGGGAGCCGAGGAACACGGCCTTGGCCACGCGCCCGGAACCGTGGTTGGAGATGTAGCGGGCCACTTCGCCGGTGCCCATCGAGAAGCCCACCAGTACGGCGTCGTTCACGTCGAGGGTGTCCAGGACGGTTTTCAGGTCCGCGGCGAAGGTGTCGTAGTCATAGCCCGTGGTGGGCTTGCTGGACTTGCCGAAGCCGCGGCGGTCGTAGGTGATGACGCGGTAGCCGGCGTCCAGGAGGGCTACGGTCTGCTTCTCCCAAGAGGAGCCGTCCAGCGGGTAGCCGTGGATCAGCACCACCGCCTGCCCGCTGCCATGGTCCTCGTAGTAGAGCTCGATGTCCGTGCTGTTCTCGGTTCCGACGGTGATGTAGGCCATGGAAACGCGTCCTTTCGTTGAGGATGACGATCGTCCCCAGCCTAGTGTCCTGCCGCGAGGCGCGGGGCCCGCAGGACCAGCATCACCGGCGTGATGCGTTGCTGCTCAGCTCCCGATGCCAAGATGCGCCCCGCCGGCCACATCCAGGCAAACGCCGGTGATGTAGCGGTTGTCGGGGTCGGCCAGGAACAGGATGGCGCGGGCAACTTCATCGGGTTCGGCGAAACGGCCCATGGCAAGCTGGGCGGCGCGTGTTGCCCGGCTGGCAGCCGCATCCGGGCCTGAATCCTTGTCGAACTGTGCACGCATAGGGGTGTTCACGGGGCCGGGCGCGATCGCGTTGACGGAAATGCCGTCAGGGCCCAGCAATGCAGCAAATGACCACATGACGTGCAGCACGGCGAGCTTGCTCGCGTTGTAGGGCAGGTAGTTGAGGCGGGCTTCTTTGGCCGCAACGGAGGAGAGGATCACGATCGCGCCGGCAGTGCCGGTCCCACGCATTGACTTGGCTGTCTCCCGCACCATCGAGAAGGTCGCAGTAGCGTTGATCCGCAGGATGGAATCGAACTCTTCAGAACTCGTCTCCATGATGCCAGGCGTGGTGCCGAGCACTCCCGCTGCATGGACGAGCGCATCGATGCGGCCGTACTTCGTTGCAACGTCGCTGACGACGGCGGCGCATTCCGCTTCGGAGGTGATGTCGAGCGGGAAGAAGGCAGCCAGTTCCTGGTCCTCTTTAGGGGCGCGGTCGGCACCAATGGTCACCGCACCTTCGGCCCGGAGCGCCCCAACCACTGCGTTGCCGATGCCTCCGCTTGATCCAGTTACCAGTACCACCTGGTCTTTGAGGCTCATTTGCTGTCTCCGCTCGTAGTTTGCTTGTCGCCGCTGGTGGCGTGGCTTTGCCATTGCCGGCCTTGTTGCTCTTCCGTGGGCAGTCCGGAAGCTGCGAGGATCCGATCGAGCAGCCGCTGGGTATGAACGGCTTCGCGACCGGATGTGAGCGGCTGTTCCCTGTCGGCGACGCGATCCAGGAAGTGATGGACGGCGGCTGAGAAGCCGAGAGTGTCGGTTGCTGTAGCCCATCCGTAGGCTTCGGCACTGAGCTCGCGGGATGTGGTGACTCCGCTGACGGTGGTGGATACCGTTTCGGGCGCACGCACCTCCACGGTCTTTCCGTCGCCGTAGGCGTCCAGCTTTTCGTTCCAGGCACCAGCGGTGCGGGCTGCCATCAGCACGCCGGTGTTGCCCGTGCTGAAGCGGATGACCGCTGCGACGCCGTCTTCTTCCCAGGGGTCGTCGCCGGCTGCATGCGCGGCCACGTCAACGGGCTCACCGCCGCAGTACCAGCGGAGCAGATCGACCATGTGGATGGCGTTCTCAAACGTGGCGCGGTACTCCGAGCCGGGCCGGTTCTTTTGGGCGACGCAGAAGGTAGCGCCCTTCTCACCGAACGCCTCGCGTCCTGCCGTGTAAACAGGTGCATAGCGGCGGTTGAAGTCGACCATGAGGATGCGGCCGCGTTCGTCGGCGAGATCCGCCAAGCGTTCTGCCTCTTCGGTGGCCGGAGCAAGGGGCTTTTCGCAGAAAACGTCGACGCCGTTCTCGAGGCACAGCTGGACGGCGTGGGCGTGCTCGGACCGCGGCGTGAGGACGAAGACAGCGTCCAGCTTCTGCGAGGCCAGCATGTCTTCCACTGAACGGTATGCGGCACCGAAACCCCAGCGTCGGACCAGGCTGCCTGGGTCTTCCCGCCGGGAGACCAGGGCCGCCAGCTCAACATCATCCCGCTGGACGAGTGTGGGCAATTGGGCGATGGTCGCGATATTGCCCGCGCCGATGACGCCGACACGCAGACGCCGGGCGCTCATCGGGCCTGCTCCACTTCAGCGAGTTCGGAAAGCATTCCGCGCAGGGCGGTCACGGAGTCCCGGAACCCCTGCTCCGGGCTCGGGAGGTCTTGCGGGTGCCAGCGGTACTCGTACTCGATACTCAGCAAGTCGTCGTAGCCGTGGTGCAGCAGGGCCGCGAGAATCTGCGGCCAGGGAAGGACGCCGGTCCCGACAACCCGGGACCGAACGGCCCGCTCGGACGCATTGACGCGGGCCGTTTCCGTGGCGCGGAAGGCCGCCGAAGGATCGGTGAACACGAGGTCCTTCACGTGCACGTGACCGATCAGATCGCCTTGGACTGCAAAGGCCTGTTCGAACGTTTCGTCGTGGGTGAAGGTCAGGTTGGCCTGGTCGTAGAGGACACGGACCGCCGGATGCGCGACCTCCCGGACGAGCGCGGCGGTTTCTGCCGCGGTCTGGGTCATGGTGCCGAAATGGTTCTCCACACACAGACGTACGCCAGCCTGTTCAGCCTCAGGTGCCAGCATCTGCAGGGCATCCCGCAGCTTCGCCCAGTGCCCCGCATGGTCGCTGTCCCCCGGATGCCAGGATCCTGCATACACCCGGACCCGGTCGGCCCCGAGCAGGTGGGCGGTCTCAATTGCGCCACGGAACTCGTCCACTCCGCCGCGCCATTCATTCTCGTCCAGGGCGTTGATGGCCGTGGTGTAGGGCGTAAGGCCGACGATGGGCAGGCCCTCATCTTCCGCCGCCTTCAAAGCCTCCATGGCGGCGCGCCGGTCGCCTTGGGGGAGGCCCGAAGTGTAGCCATCCTGGTAAATAACCTCTGCGGCGTCGAGACCTGCGGCCCGAAAAAGCCTGATTGCTTCGGGAACCGTATGGTTCGGGGTGCCTAGTGTGTGACCTGCCAGTCGCATAGTTAAACGTCCTTCGTGAAAGTGTCTTGAGTTGCCGACCAGTCCGTTGGACCGACCAGCCGGGGCGGGTCTGCGACGCGGGATCGGTCGACGATCTCCATCAGCAGCCCCCAAGGGGTAACGAAATAGGTCCAGCGGTTGCCCGCCACGCGCGGGCTGTCGCCGGCGACTTCCTTGCGCTCCCCGAGCACGCGCACTCCGGGGGTTTCCCGCAGCACTGCAACCGCTTCGTCCACGTCGTCGACGACGAAGCACAGGTGGTGCCCGCCTGCGTCGCAGTGCCGTGGCGGAGTTTCCCGCCGTTCGGCGCTGCTCCATTCGAAAAGCTCGATGTTCAGGTTTGGGGGCAGCCGCAGCATCGCGAGAGTGAGCCGGGCATCGGCGGGGACTTCGAAGTTCGTGGGCATGAACTCGGGGTCGGGTCCGCGCTCGGAGCGGTACAACTCTTCGGCGCCGAGTACCTCGACGAAGAAGCTGATGGCGTCCTCGAGATTAGGAACCGTCAGGCCGACGTGGTCGGTGTGCCGCAGCCCGGGCAGCCGGCGCGGCGTCTTTGCGCTGGCCCCGGTCATTTGCGCGGTCCTGAGGTGGAGGCGCGCACCAGAAGCTCAGGTTCCAGAACCACGTGGTCTACCGAACCGTTCAGGTTCTGCTTCTCCGCCAGCTCGATCGCGATGCTTCCCATGTCGGCAATCGGCTGCCTCACTGTGGTCAGGGCCGGGTTGAACCGGGAGCCCAAGGCCAGGCCGTCAAAGCCCATGACCGATACGTCCTCCGGTACGCGGATACCGCTTTGGCCCAGGGCCGAGATAACAGCGAAGGCGACCATGTCATTGGCGGCGATAATCGCCGTCGGGGGATTATCCATCTCAAGGTAGTGCCGTGCCGCGCGGGCCCCTGCATCCGGATCGGAGCCGCTGTCGAGGACGAGGGGCGTATTGTCGCCTTCTGCTGACAGCTCCAGGTACGCGTCCATCCGGTCCTGGGCAGTGTGGGTCCCGGAAATACCGGAAACGTAGCCGATCGAGGTATGCCCCAGGGAGCGCAGGTGTTCCAGGGCGAGGACAATTCCGCGGCGGCTGTCGACGGTGACGGTTGGAACTGAGTCGTCCCCTTCCACGCGGTCGATCACCACCACCTTGTGGCCGAAATCGAAGCGCTTGAGGGCCTCGGTATCGACTTTCGTGGAGGGCGCGACGATTCCGAAGGGCGCGTACATGGCCTGCATCGCGGTGAAGTAGCCCTCGGTCTTGGCGGGGTCGCCGTTGGTGACACAGAGCAACAGCTGGTAGCCGCGCTCATCAGCGGCTTGCGTCATGGTCTTGGCGAGTTCTGCAAAGAACGGATTGGTGATGTCAGGCACGATCAGGGGGATGAAGGTGCTGGTCTTCCGACGCAAGGCCTGGGCGAGCGGGCTCATGGTGTAGCCGAGCTCTTCGGCAACCCGGAGAATGTGTTCCCGGGTTTCGCTCTTCACCGCCTCCGGCTTGGAGAATGCCCGGGAAACCGTGGACCGGTGGACGCCGGCCGCCTTCGCAACAACGTCAATACTCAGGTCAGCCATTTTCTCTTCCTCCGTGGTCGTCATATGCCTGCCAAATCGGGCGCATCACATCTTCGAGCTGGGCCAGTGTGGGCAGGCCCCGGAACCCATCTTCCAGTGTCTGGGCGACACGGCGCACGAACGGATCATAGAGAGGGTCGCTGTCCACGTTGAGCACTGCGGATTCCGTTGTCCCGTCCAGTGCGGTGAACGTGGCAGAACCGTCCGAGCTGACGGAGGCGAATCCCGCCTCGCCCGCCGACGTGTAGCTGCAGTATCGCTTCAACGGCGAACCGGGGAAGGCGTACCCCACCTCCACGATCGCTTCTCGCCCGCTCGGCGTAGTGATGATGAGGCTGGCATGGTCCTCAACAGCCTCGCCGTGCAGAACGGAGGAGAGCCGGGAATCGACCTTCTCCACCGGCTCGTTGCTGGCCTGTAGGAACAGATCGACAAAATGCGGTGCCAGGTTCACCAGGCAACCACCACCTGCAGCGGCAGGATCCAACATCCAGGAATTGCCGTTGTCCAGGTAGCGAGAGGGCGGCCCGGCGATAAAGGAGATTCTCTGGTACGCCGGCCGGCCGGCTTTGGCAAGCCAACGGTCGGTGGGGCCACCCCGCTGAATGAGGGGGATGGTGGCGGGTACGCCGGCCGCTTCCGCGGCCTTCCGTACCTCGGAAAGTTCCGCGAGGGAGGTGCCCAGTGGCTTCTCCACCACGAACGGAATGCCGCGCTCGATCAGGGCAAGGCATTTTTCCGCCATTCCATTGTGCGGACCGAATACATAGGCAAGCTCAAGGTCCGGCAGGTCCACCAGGTTCCGCCAGTCAGCATTGACGGGAGCGCCCCACGTTTCCGCGAGTCCCTGGACCAGCGATGCGTTCTCGTCACTGATCCCCACGACCTGGTGTTCTTCTCCGACCGCCCGCGCAAGGAGCGGAACGTGCCAGTGTGAAGCGCCAAGGATGATCGTGCGTGGTCTACTCATCTGCCAGCCCCTTTGCTAAGTATGAGATCGATTGCTGAGATCGGTTGCAATAACACTATGGATGGTGGGAGAGTTTGTCAACGAACACTTCAATGGCGGCGCAGGTGCCCTCCCAAAGGGCAATGATGCCTGAGCCGGAAGAAAGGCCAGCAATGTACAAAAAACTTCGCACCCTCGAAACGATCGACCGCTCCGGCGCTGTCCTGATTGTGCGCCTTGAAAGCGCGGATCTGGCAGAACGCGTGGCGGAGGCGGCTATTGACGGAGGTTTCCGGGCGCTGGAAATCACGCTCTCGATACCCGGTGCTGTGGATGTGATCCGGCGCCTCGCTGCCAAGCACGGGCCCAGCGGGGTAGTGGTTGGAGCCGGAACGGTTTTGGACGAGCACTCTGCGTACGAATGCATCCGCGCCGGCGCCGACTTCCTGGTCAGTCCCCAGCTCAACCCCGCAATGATCCGGACGGCCAACCGCTACCAGGTGCCCACGGTCAGCGGGGCCTACACGCCCACCGAACTTGTTGAGACTGCTGAAGCCGGCGCTGACATCCTCAAGCTCTTCCCCACCGAAGCCGGCGGCATTCCCTACGTGAAGTCGGTCCTCGCCCCGCTGGCGCACCTGCCGGTCATGCCGGCAGGCGGCGTCACCCCGGGGAATGTCTCTGAATGGTTCGCCGCCGGCGTCGTCTGTGTTGGAGTCGGCAGTGCCGTGACAAAAGCATGGCAGCCTGACGGCGACTTCACCCGTGTTACCGAGGCCGCCAGGGAGTTTCTCTCGGCCGTGGCAGCGGCCCGCCAATGACCGTCCCCAAAGTCTTCATTGTCATCGGTCCCGCCGGATCCGGAAAGACGACCATTGCCCAGCAAACAGCAAAGGAGTACGGAGCCGCGTATCTGGATAAAGACCAGATCTGTGGGCGCCTTGTCGAATTTTCGCTGAAGGCAGCCGGACATGACCCGAGTGACCGCGAGTCCAACGGGTTCTATCGGGAACATGTTCTGCCACTGGAGTACCAGACACTCCTGGATGTAGCGGGCGCGAACCTGCGGCTGGGGCGATCGGTGGTACTCGATGCGCCCTTCGGCGCGTACTTCGCCATGCCTGATTACCTGACGCACGCCGCCGAAGAATTCGGCTGGCCCCTTTCTGAAATCACGGTGGTCCGGGTGCGGGTTCCCCAAGAGGTTCTGCGGGAGCGGCTTATCCAGCGGGGACTGGAGCGGGATCGCTGGAAGCTGGCGCATTGGGATGAGTACTGGGCGGCGTACGGCAGCCTGGACTGCACTTGGTCCGGGGTCCTTTTCCTTGATATCGACAACGAGAGTCCCCTGTCCCAGGGGTGACTTTCCTTCCGTTCTCTAAACCAAAAAAACCATTGACAGAGTGACCCAGGCTACGTATCGTAGCTTGCAACCGATCTCAGCAATCGATCTCATTGCTGAGATCACTGCAATCGATCTCATTGGTGGGGAAGTGGTTGGATCAGCCTCTTCCCCGCCGCAAGGTCAAGCACCGCCCAGGACCCGCACCGTTCAGGCGTCCGGGAATCCCAATACCACTCCGCAGTAACCGTGAAATTATGGAGAGTTCAATGAAGACCTCAAATGAAGCCGTCGGTAGTCCAGACCCTTCGGGAGTTCCCGAAGTGACTGTGCGCCCACGCCGTAGCGTCAATATGGTGGCAGGCACCATCGGCCACTTCGTGGAGTGGTACGACTGGTACATTTATGGGCTGCTGGCCGCGGTGTTCTCATCACAGATCTTTCCCGGTGACTCCCCGTTCGCCTCCCTTGTCGCAGCGCTGCTCACCTACGCGGTCGGGTTTGTTGTCCGCCCACTCAGCGGAATTATCATCTCTCCGTTGGCTGACCGCTTCGGCCGGCGCCTCATCCTGACGCTGTCCATCTCCGGGATGGCGCTCGGTGCTTTGATCATCGGCCTCACGCCTTCATTCGCCACCATCGGCTTCGCCGCACCGGCCCTCTTCCTGGTTGCGCGCATCCTCCAGGGAATCTCGGCCGGCACGGAGCAGCAGAGCGCCATCGCATTCATGGTTGAGCACGCTCCCGCCAACCGGAGGGGCCTGTTTGGCTCGTTCTCCAACATGGCGAGCGGTCTCGCGACGCTTGCGGCGACCGGCGCCGCGGCAATGGTGACGTCGTCCTTTGCTCCAGCGGACCTCGCTGCGTGGGGTTGGCGGATCCCGTTCGTTATCGGTGGCGTGCTCGGCGTTATCGGACTCGTCTTGCGAGCCCGCTCCGACGAGACTCCTGAGTTTGAGGCAAGCGCCCTCGTGGATCAAAAGTCAGCCATGGCCCGCCTGCGGGACCTGGTTCGCGAACACCCGAAGGCGCTGCTGCAGGCGGCAGCGCTCTCTGCCCCGGCCGTGGCCTACTACACCTGGGCTACTTTCCTTCCCACCTACGCCAAGCTGACCACCGGCCGGGACCTAGCCTCCACCCTGGCCGGTAGCGTTATCGGGCTGGCCCTGCTCGTCATCATCGTGCCGATCTGTGGCGCGCTCTCCGATCGGTTTGGCCGACGCAAGATCTTCCCAATCGTCGGTGCCACCGGCATGATCGTTCTCTTCTACCCCCTGCTCCTGCTGCTGAACCAGCCGGGCTTCGGAGTTTACGTCCTGGTATCGGCCTCCGGGTGGGTAGTTCTCGGTATCTGGCAGTCCGTCTACCCGACCATTCAGGCCGAGCTGTTCCCCGCCTCCGTCCGGGTGTCCGGTATCGGTTTCGCGCACCAGATTGTGATTGCCGTCTTCGGTGGCACGGCGCCGCTCATCGCCGCCGCATTCGTCGGTTCCGGAAATCCCATGTTCGTCGCGGTGTACATGATCGTCATCGTCGCCATCTGCCTTGCCGTCTATTTCACGCTGCCGGAAACCGGCAGCCGCGGTGATCGTGCCACTGTGGCGCCTGCTGACACTGAGGTAATCGAAGGCGAACACCGGATCCTGGGCATTCCGCCGGCTACGGACGAGGCGAAGCGTTCCTAGGAGGCACGCTCGCCGCAAAGAAACCCGCGGCGGCTCGATCGGGCAGGAAGGGCGTCCAGCCCTGGCCTCTTCGAGCCGCCTGGCCCGCAGTGCGTTCCCCGGCGCAGGATCGACGTTCGGAACTGAAAGGATCCCTACGAATGAACCAGATGATTATTAATACATTTTCCTATCTATGGTCATCCACCGCAATTGATGCAATAGCTGAGTTGGTAGGCAACGGATATGCGACGTTCGAAGTTCCCATCAGCTCCCCACATTGCTGGCCGGATGAAATATCCGCCTCAGAGCGCTCCCAAACCTACGCGCGACTCAGGGATTACGGTGCCAGGATCAGATCATTGAACGCTGGTGGATATGACATCAATCTGGCCAGCCCTGGCGCCAACATGCGCCGCAAAAGTGTCGAACACATCAAATCAGTTATTGATCTGGCCGTAGCGTGGGACGTCCCCGACGTTGTAATATCCCCCGGCACCAGACGCCCAATGATCTCGCCTTCGCTTGAAAAGACTTACGGGTGGATGTATGAAAGCCTGGGGAATCTGATTCCGCTTGCAAAACAGGCCGGCATCCGGATGCTTTTCGAAAACACACCCTATTGCTTTACCCCCACAGTCCAGGATCTGGCAAGTGTCGTAGGCGCCATCAACGAGGATTCAGTCAAGATCGTGTACGACGTCGCGAATGCTGCTTACATTGGAGAGGATCCCGTAAATGGCCTGCTTTCCCATCGCGAATCAATCGGACTGGTGCATATTTCCGATACGGGTACTGAAACCTGGGGACATGATCCAATCGGCACTGGAGTGATCGACTGGAATGGCCTGGGTAAGGCTGTCAAAGAAACATGCGGAGTCGATAACGTCGTCCTCGAGATCATCCGCGAAGATAACCCTGTTCAAGAATTTGAGAAGGCAATGCAGGACCTCCAAGATCAAGGCTGGGACCTGGGAAGCTGAATCCCGTGCTGGGGAGCGCAGCGAATCGGCCAATGGCTGCCAAGTAAGAACGGATTCGGGTTGCATCCGAATCCCTGTGGGAAAGAGTGTGTGATGAGGGCTTTGGTCAGCGGTGGAAGTAGCGGCATCGGAGCAGCTACTTGCCTGAGACTCGCAGAGGCATCTGTTGCTCGTGGCGTGCAGCCGATGATTGCCGTATGTGGGCACGAATTGAACGGTAGCCAAGATCAAGTTGTTCGTTCAATCCAGTCAATGGGAGGTACCGCCATCGCATTGGCGGGCGACCTTGGGGATCCGGATGTGCCAAGCCGGTTGGTTAAGGATGCGGTGGCCGAATTTGGCGGTCTGGATGCGCTGGTAGCGAACGCTGGAATCGCTAGCCCTGGCGCGATCTGTGACCTTTCCCTTGAGGACTGGGACAGTATGTTCTCAGTTAACCTTCGCGGTGCGTGGCTTCTTGCCAAAGCAAGCTACCCGCATTTGAAGCATAGCCGGGGTACCGCTTGTTTTACCTCTTCAATGTCCGGCCAGCTGCCACATGCCGGATCGGGCGCCTACAGCCCGAGCAAGGCTGCATTGACAATGCTGGCGCAAACGTTGGCCCTGGAATGGGCGCCTGACGGAATTCGCGTAAACGTGGTATCACCGGGTATGACTCATACGAGGATGACTGGGAAGATGTATGCCGATCCCAAGATCAAGAAGGCAAGGGAAGATATTATCCCCCTGTCAAGAATCGGCGATCCCATGGACATTGCGAATGTGATCGAATTTCTTGTAAGCCCGCTGTCGGGTTATGTCACTGGGCAAGATATTTGCGTCGATGGTGGTTTCTCCAAGTCTATTCTTAACCATATTCCTGGTCGTCCCAGCTCGAAATCTTGAAGCCTGGCCTTTAGCCGGCGGCGTAGGGAAGCGACGTGGCCCTCGAAGCGGAACAGCGGCACCCCGCGGTGCTTGAAGAGGTGTCGGTGCAAGCCTCCGCATGAGTACCCTCTAGTTGCCCGCGGCAACCAGCCGTAAACTGACTTGCAAGGTCACTTCGGCGAGCGGAATACGGATGCTCTGGAAACTCCTTGTTCAATACCTGCGGCCGCATCAACGGCTGCTGATCGCCGTCGTCGTTTTCCAGCTGGCGCAGTCGATCGCCTCCCTCTACCTGCCCACCTTCAACGCCGACATCATTGACAAGGGCGTGGCCACGGGGGACACCGGCTACATCCTGGGCACGGGCAGCTGGATGCTCCTCATCACCCTGGCGCAGATCGCGTGCTCGATCACCGCCGTCTACTTCGGGGCCAAGGCGGCGATGTCGCTCGGCAGGGACCTCCGCGATGCGGTCTTCGCCCGCGTGGGGGAGTTCTCGGAACAGGAAGTGGCTTACTTCGGGGCCCCGTCCCTCATCACACGGACCACCAACGACGTCCAGCAGGTCCAGCAGCTCGTCCTCATGACCTGCACCCTCCTGGTGGCGGCCCCGATCCTCAGCATCGGCGGCGTGGTCATGGCCATCAGGCAGGACGCCCAGCTGTCCTGGCTCATCGCCGTCGCCGTCCCCGTGCTGCTGATCGCGGTGGGGCTCATCGTTTCGCGGATGGTGCCGCTGTTCCGCAAGATGCAAACCCGGATCGACACCGTCAACCGCGTGCTGCGCGAACAGCTGGCCGGCATCCGCGTGGTGCGGGCCTTCGTCCGCGAAGGCATGGAGACCGAACGCTTCGCCGCCGCGAACTCCGACGTCACCGAGATGGCCCTGCGCGCCGGCCGGCTCATGGCACTCATGTTCCCCGTGGTGATCCTCGTCCTGAACATCTCGAGCGTGGCCGTGATCTGGTTCGGGGCCTTCCGCATCGAGGACGGTTCCATGCAGGTGGGCACCCTCATCGCGTTCCTCAGCTATCTGATGCAGATCCTCATGTCGGTCATGATGGCCACGTTCATGGCCGTGATGATTCCGCGCGCCGCCGTGTCCGCGGACCGGATCGGCGAGGTGCTGCGGACCGAGTCGAGCGTGCGCCCGCCGCTGGATCCGGTACTCAGCAGCGCCGGCCGCGGCGAACTGGAGCTCGTCGACGTCGGATTCGCCTACCCGGGTGCCGAGCAGCCGGTGCTGGAGGGGATCAGCTTCACCGCCCGTGCGGGGCAGACGACGGCGATCATCGGCAGCACGGGCGCGGGAAAGACCACCTTGGTGAACCTGCTGCCCCGGCTGTTCGACGCCGGCAGCGGCTCGGTGCGCCTGGACGGCGTCGATGTCCGCGAGCTGCATCCGGACCTCCTGTGGGGGCACATCGGACTGGTCCCGCAGAAGCCCTACCTGTTCTCCGGCACCGTGCGCAGCAACCTGCTCTACGGGAAGCCCGACGCCGACGAGGACGAGCTCTGGGCCGCTCTCGCCATCGCCCAGGCCCGCGACTTCGTTGAGGAGCTGGACGGGGGCCTGGATGCACCGGTCTCGCAGGGCGGCACCAACCTGTCCGGCGGGCAGCGGCAGCGCCTTGCGATTGCCCGGGCCCTGGTGAAGCAGCCCGGACTCTACATCTTCGACGACTCCTTCTCGTCCCTGGACACCGCCACCGACGCCCGGCTCCGGCAGGCCCTCAAGCGCAGCACCGCCGGCGCCACCCTCGTGATCGTCGCCCAGCGCGTCTCCAGCATCCTCGACGCCGAGCAGATCCTGGTGCTCGACGACGGCAGGATCGTGGGGCGCGGCACCCACCATTCGCTGATGGAGACGTCCGAAACGTACCGCGAGATCGTCTCCTCCCAGCTCACGGCGGAGGAGGCGGCATGAGCACCACGAGCGGAAACCGCGGGACCCGGCCCTCCGCCGTCGGGCAATCCACCGCGGACAATGCCGGGCTCGGCCGGCCGCAGCGCCCGCAGATGGGGCCCGGACGCGGTGGTCCTTTCGCGGGGATGAACATTCCGGCGGAGAAGGCCCTGAACTTCCTGCCCTCGGCCAAACGGCTCCTGGGCACCCTCCGGCCCGAGCGTATGTGGCTGGTGCTGGTGCTGGCTTTGTCCGTGGCGAGCGTCGCGCTTCAGGTGATCGGTCCGCGGCTGCTGGGCGAAGGCACCAACCTGATCTTTGCCGGCGTCGTGTCCAAGCAACTGCCCGCCGGAACCAGCAAGGAGCAACTCATCGAGGGGCTGCGGGCCTCGGGCCAGGGCGCCAGGGCTGACATGCTGGGCCCCATGAAACTGACGCCGGGCCAGGGCGTCGACTTCACGGCCCTGTCCTCGGTGCTGCTGTGGGTGCTGGTGCTGTACGTGCTGGCCTCGGCGTTCGGCTGGATGCAGGCGTACATCCTCAACGGCGTGGTCCAGCGCACCGTGTACCGGCTGCGTGAAGAGATCGAAGCGAAAATCAACCGGCTCCCGCTGCGCTATTTCGATTCCGTGAAGCGCGGCGAGCTGCTCAGCCGGGTCACCAACGACGTCGACAACATCTCGCAGAGCCTGCAGCAGTCCATCAGCCAGGCTGTCACGTCCCTCCTGTCCGTGGCCGGCGTGATCCTCATGATGACCCTCCTCTCGCCCCTGCTGGCGCTGCTCACCATGGTCACAGTGCCGCTGACGCTCGTGACCACCATGTTGATTGCCAAACGCTCGCAGAAGCTCTTCGTGGCGCAGTGGAAGAACACCGGCGAGCTCAACGGGCAGATCGAGGAAAGCTACACCGGGCACGCCTTGGTGAAGGTCTTCGGCCGGCAACGCGAAGTGGAGAAGCTCTTCCGCGAGAAGAACGCAGAGCTGTTCGAAGCGAGCTTCGGAGCCCAGTTCATCAGCGGCCTGATCATGCCGGCGCTGACCTTCATAGGGAACCTGGTTTACGTAGGCATCGCCGTGGTGGGCGGCCTGCAGGTGGCCTCGGGAGCCATGCAGCTTGGCGACGTCCAGGCGTTCATCCAATACTCCCGGCAGTTCACGCAGCCCCTGGCGCAGCTGGGGTCCATGGCGAACCTGCTGCAGTCCGGCGTCGCGTCCGCCGAGCGCGTGTTCGAACTGCTGGACACCGAGGAACAGTCCGCCGATCCCTCGCCCTCCGATTCGCCGACGACGGCGCGCGGCCGGCTCGTGTTCGAGAACGTGTCCTTCTCCTACTCGCCGGACAAGCCGCTCATCAAAGACCTGAACCTGGTTGCCGAGCCGGGCCAGAGCATCGCGATCGTGGGACCCACCGGGGCGGGCAAGACCACGCTGGTGAACCTCATGATGCGCTTCTATGAACTGGACGCCGGCCGCATCACGCTCGACGGCGTGGACATCGCCACGATGCGCCGGGACGACGTGCGCGGGCGGATGGGCATGGTGCTGCAGGACACCTGGCTGTTCGGCGGAACCATCCGGGACAACATCGCCTACGGCCGGCCCGTCGCCTCCGAAGACGAGATCATGGAAGCGGCCGGCGCGGCCTATGTGGACCGCTTCGTGCACTCGCTGCCGGAGGGCTACGACACCGTGCTCGACGACGAAGGCGGCAACATCTCCGCCGGCGAGAAACAGCTGCTCACCATCGCCCGGGCCTTCCTCGCCCGGCCGTCCGTGCTGATCCTGGATGAGGCCACGAGCTCGGTGGACACCCGCACCGAGGTGCTGGTGCAGAACGCCATGCGGGCCCTCCGCTCGGAACGCACCAGCTTCGTCATCGCCCACCGCCTGTCCACCATCCGCGACGCCGACCTCATCCTGGTCATGGAGTCCGGGCAGATCGTGGAGCAGGGGAACCATTCGGAACTGCTCGCCGCGGGCGGTGCCTACGCGCGGCTGTACGAGGCCCAGTTCGCGGCCCCGGCGGCGGAGGTTTAGGGCGTTGATGCGCTGAGGTGACGGGCCCTTATGAGGTGACGGGCCCTTAAACGACGACCGGCCCTTAAACGACGGCGACGGCGGGAGGTAACCTCCCGCCGTCGCCGGCTGTCTTCGGACGTATTACGCGTATGCCCTTCCCAACGCTCGCAAGCTCGCATCGGCGCCCTCGGGACGACGCTTAGGCCGGGACGGCGACGGTGAAGGTGTTGGGGCCGCTGGCGGTGACAGCGATCTTGCTGGTGCAGGTGTCGTGGCGGACCGAGAGCTCGTTCACGAGGGCGTCGAGCGTGTGGTGCACGGCGGTGCGGTCCCAGATCTTGAGGGTGACGGATTCGGCGGTTTCAAACGTCATTGTTCGGCTTCCAATCATGAATTCGGTTGCCGGCCCTGCGCCAGTGCGGAGCCGGAGGGTGCTGATCCATGAACGCTCCGTGCCTCGGGCGGCTCTGTGAGCTCACCGCTTTGGCCACGTTGCGTCCAGCAGATGAAGGGCTGGCCTGGACATGGAGCCCGGGCCAACTTTTCCATGGTGCCCGGCGACGGCAGGGTGGCTCAATCGACTGGATCACAAGCCGGGGTGATCCTGCTCACACCCGGGGGTTACGGCTGTCCGGGCTGCGGAGTAGGGTCGGGCCCATGACTGGGAACTATGTGGCCACCTCGGACATCACCATCGCAGCACCCGCGGAGCGGGTCTGGGCCGTCCTCACGGACCCTGCCGCGGTCAAGGAATTCATGTTCGGCACGGACGTGCGGACGGATTGGTCGCCGGGCAGCAGCATCACCTGGCGCGGCGAATGGGAAGGCAAGGCCTACGAGGACCGGGGCAGCATCGTCGACGTCGAGCCCGGGAGCCGGCTCGTCATGACGCACTTCAGTCCTCTGAGCGGCCAGGAGGACGTGCCGGAGAACTACCACACGCTCACCTGGACGCTGGAGGAAAGCGGTGGTGGTACCAAGCTGACCCTGTCGCAGGACAACAATGGCAGCGCCGAGGAAGCGGAACACTCCAAGGGCATGTGGGACAACCTCGTGGCAAGCGTGAAAGAGATTGCCGAGAGGGAGTAGCCCCGGCGCGGGTGGTTCTTCCGACGAGCAGTCGCTTAGGGCAGCCGCGACGGCCGCAGCACGGTCGCCTCGCCTGCGCGTTCCGGGTCAAGCGGCACGGGACTGATCAGCACCGCCGGGCCGCGATGCAGCACGCCGCCTGAGACGACGCGGCAGCGGATCCCGCCTCGCCCGCGCATCGCCTTGTGGGCGCCCGGGGCGAGCATCTTGTCCATCCAGGCGCAGGGGTGGGCGGGCCGTCCGGCATGCAGTTGCACCTGTTCCCCGCCGGATTCGAGGATGAAGTCGTGGCCGAGCAGGGGCGCCAGCTCGGCGCCGCGCACGAAGACGTTGCGCCGGGTCAGGAGCGGGTCGAAAGGTCCGGCGCCCAGCTCCTCGGCGATGGCATCGAGGGCCTCGACGGCGAAGAGTGTCACCGCCGCGTCCATGTGCGCGGCCTTGCCGTAGAAGCGGTCGCCCACGATTCCCTTGCCGGCTACGAGCTCCGCCTGCGCGGCGTCCGTGGCGGGCACCTCGGCGGCGCCGTCCTTGGCTCGGCCGAAATACGCGTGCTCAGGCGAGACCAGGAGATGTAGGACGTCCACCTTGTAGCGATAGCTCATGGCACCAAATTATCCTCCCGGGCCAGGCCTCCCACCGCGCCGGCAAAGTACCGGCGGAAACGTTGATGACCGGCTCAAATTTCGCCGGGTTTCCAACGTTTGACCCGGAGTTTTCGGGTACTGCCGTGTGGCTCTTGGGACCGTTGCCGGACGGATCCCATTGACACGCCCCGGCGCCCGGAATATTCTACAACCAAATGGTTGTAGATCAGTTGGATGACGCCGGGATCGACCGCCTGTTCCAGGCGCTCGCGGATCCCACCCGCCGGGACATCGTGCGCCGGGTGACGCTGGGGGAGTACTCGGTGTCGGGCCTTGCTGCGCTCTACGCTATGAGCTTTGCCGCCGTCCAGAAGCATGTGGCGGTGCTGGAACGCGCCACCTTGGTCAGCAAGGAGAGGCGCGGAAGGGAGCAGATCGTGCGGGGGAATCACGAAGGACTGCAGAACGTCCGCCGGCTGCTCGATGAATACGAGGAGATCTGGCGGCAGCGAGCCGCCCGGATCGCCGACATCCTCGCCGAAGAACCGAAAAACAACAGGAGGGTTCCGCAATGACTGTCATCAGCACCACGAAGAATCCCGAGGCGCTCAGCCTCACGCTGACCGCTGAGTTCGACGCTGACGTCGAACGTGTCTGGCAGATCTGGGAAGATCCGCGCCAGCTGGAGCGCTGGTGGGGCCCTCCCGGCTACCCGGCCACCTTCGAAAAGCACGAATTCACGCCCGGAGGCAAGGCTGCCTATTACATGACCACGCCGGAAGGGGAGAAGCCCCGGGGCTGGTGGCGCTTCACCAGGATCGAGCGTCCCCACCGCCTGGAGATCGACGACGGCTTCGCCGACGAGAGCGGCGCCCCTGTTGAGGAAATGGGGACCGGCCACATGGTGGTCACCCTGGAAGACCTGGCCGGCCGCACCCGGATGACCGTCCTCTCCATTTTTGAATCCGAAGAGCAGATGAGCGCGATGCTCGAGATGGGCATGGAGGAAGGCATGAAGCAGGCGGCAGGACAGATCGATTCCGTCCTCGCTGCGCACGCCAACGCCTGAGCGCTCCGGCGCTTGGGCCCGGGCGCTTGGGCGCAAACAGAAGACGACGACGGCGGGAGCCTCCCGCCGTCGTCCGTGCTTGAGCTGCGGACGTCCGGAAGGCGCGCAGTACCCTGTGGTTATGGACTCCGATGCCAGGGACCCCGACGCCCGGGACTCCGGCGCCAGGCGCCGGCTGGAGCGGGCCACGGAACTGCGGGCCGCCCGGTACTCCGGAAAACTCACCCCGGAGGAAGCCGCCGCTGCCGCCGCCGAGGACGCGCTCCAAGAGAAGCGCCGGAAAGTCGATAGTGCCTCGCGCGCCGACTACCTGGTGCGCGATGCGATCGCGCACGGCAAGTTTGACAACCTCAAGTACGCCGGCAAGCCGATCCCGGGCCTCGGCGAAAGCTACGATCCGGACTGGTGGGTCAAGGGCCTCATCCAGCGCGAACACCTCAGCGGCCTGGGCCCTGAGGCAATCCTGCTGCGCAGCGAAGACGCGGGCCTTGATGCCGTGCTGGACGAGCAAGCCACCGAGGAACGCGTACGCGCCGTCCTGGAGGACTTCAACGCCCGGGTGGTCAATGCCCGGCGCCAGCTCCAGGGCGGACCTCCCGTGATCACCAAGACCCGGGAGGTCGCCGTCGAACTGGAACGCTGGCGCGCCCGCCGGGCGGCAGCCGCTGCTGCGCATCCGGAGCCGCCGGAACCGCCGCCCGCGCGGCCATGGTGGCGGCGCAGGCGGGGCGGCTAGCCAACGGAACGGCCAGCCTACGGAACCGGGTTGCCCAGCTCGCGCAGCGGGGTCTTGTTCGTTTCCCGGGCCCAGTAGGCGCCGGCCACGGCCAGCAGCGAAGAGGCTGCAACAATCCAGGCCGCCGGGCCCCAGTTCGCTTTCTCCGCGCCCACGAGGGCCGTGCCCAGCAGCGGGGTGAAGCCGGCGCACAGGATGCCGATCTGCAGGCCGATGGCCATGCCGGAGTAGCGGACCTTCACGTTGAACAGCTCGGAGAACCAGGCCGGGTAAATGGCGTTGGACATCGAATAGGTGCCCGCGGTGATCAGGGTGCTGGCCACGAAGATCATGGGAATGTTGCCGGTGGCGATGACGGAGAAGTACACGAAGATCATCAGCCCTGACCCCAGGACCCCGGCGATGAACACCGGGCGCCGGCCGAAGCGGTCCGAAAGGTGCGCCATCAGCGGCTGGCTGGCGATGGCGATGACGTTGCCTACGATGCTCACCCAGAGCATGGTGGACGCCGGCACGCCGAGCGATACCGCGTAGGCCAGGCCGAAGGACTGCATGAAGGTGTTGGTCACGGTCTCGAAGGACATGAGGGCCACCTGGAAGAACTGCGCGGGGTGGGTCTTGAACATCTTCATGAAGGGCAGGCGGACCAGCTCGCCGTGGTCATGCTTCTCCTCGAACACTTCAGGTTCTTCGAGTGAGCGCCGCACCAGGTAGGCCACCACCAGGACCACCAGGGACAGCCAGAACGGGATGCGCCAACCCCAGGCGAGGCGCTCGGCGTCGCCCATCGCGGCCACGGGGAGGAAGGCCAAGGAGGCGAGCACGATGCCGGCAGAGATGCCGCTCATGGCGAAGCTGGCGAAGAAGCCGCGGCGGCCGTCCGGTGCCTCCTCGGTGGAGAGTGCGGAGGCGCCCGCGGTTTCCGCGCCGGCGGACAGGCCCTGCATGAGGCGCAGGAGCACCAGCAGCGCAGGCGCCCAGTACCCGACGGCGTTGAAGTCGGGGAGGGCGCCGATCAGGAAGGTGGCGGATCCCATGAGCACGAGGGTCAGGACCAGGGTGTTCTTGCGGCCGATCTTGTCCCCGAGGTGTCCGAAGACGACGGCGCCGAAGGGGCGGGCCACGTAGGCTACACCGAAGGTGGCGAACGAGGCGATGAGGGCGACAGTCGGGTCCCCCGCCGGGAAGAAGATCTTCGAAAAGACCAGTGATGCCGCCGTGGCGTAGATGAAGAAGTCGTAGTACTCGAGGGCGCCGCCGAGGAATGCCGCGAGGGCTGCCTTCTTGGCCCGCTTGAGCTGGCGTTCCTTTGCCGTAAGGGCAGCGCCGCTTGCGAGATTGGTCATTTCAGGAGTCCTTCCGCGCTGAAAGACGGGTGTTGGGGGTCATTGGTTTTGCCATAAAGTTCGCATTACGAACGTCTGTACGATATGCGGTTCAGAAAAAGAGTACTCCACGGTGAGCTGGCTCACAACAGCCGGCGTCCGTGGGGCCGTCGCAGAGGGTTCTTCCGGGCGGCCGGGACGCCCTCCCTAACCCCTTTCGGAGGCCCCTCCCGAAGCTCGCAAAGTTAGCTTCATCACCTCTGCCCGGAAACGGCTCAAACAGCGATTTGGCGGCCGCATACTTGTCTTGGTTGTTGTGAAATCAGGGTGTTGAGGATGGGGTTCGGCTGATGGAAAAGCTGATGCGTGTAGTGCGGAGCGAGTACTTTCCTGCAGGGGTTGTGCTGGGTGGCGTCCTGCTGTTTTGGACAGTGGGCCTGCTGGGCGGACTGAGCTGGCTGAGCGGAGGCCAGTCGCCGTTGACGGTGCTGTCCTGGATGATCTTCATCTACGCCGGCGTGGTGCTCTCGCCTGTGGCCGTGGCCCTTTCCGTGATGGACATTAGCCGCCGCTACCGCGGAACGCACGACGCCGGAATCACCACGCCGCTGCTGAAGAACCTCGCCGAGTTGCGCCGCATCGCACTGGCCCGCCTCCAGCGCGAAGACTGACGCCGACTCTCCCGGATTCGGTCCGGGTTTGCCGCTGAATTCCCTGTAGCCCGCCGCCCTCCGGCGTGGGAATGTTAAGCCGTGGCGGAGGGGGTGGCACGGTGACACCACGGCAGAGTGCGTTGGTGCTGGCGGTGACTGCCGGCCTGGCCGCCGTTGTGCTGTTGGCCGTCGACTGGTCGCCAATTGCCATGCAGGACCCTGCCCGGACCCTCGGGCTGCTGAACGCCCAAGGCGTTGTGCACCTGGGCGGGATTGCCGACAGGGCCCTTTTCGGCATCCTCGAAGTCGCGATGTTCCTGGCCGTGGGGCTGGGCCTGGTCCTCTCCGGCGTGGCCGCATGGCGGAGCCGGCCGAACGCCAGGCCGGGCTTCCTGCTGATCCTCGCGGGCTGGCTGTGGCTGGCGGCGGGCCTGCGCCGCTCCAGCGACCCCCTGGCCTTCACCATCGGGGTGACTCTCACCCTGATGTACCAGCCGCCGTTGCTGCAGCTGGCCCTCAGCTTCCCCACCGGGATCCTCAAGACCCGGCTGCAGAGGGTGGCGGTGGGCTTCTTCTTCTCCCTGTGGCTGGCCATTGCCGTGGCCAACTGGGCGTTCTTCGATCCGCGGCTGCACGTCGCCGCGGGGGAATCCACCTCGCAGAACCTGCTCCTGCTCTGGGACGACCCGGGGCTCACCACCGGCATCGGCAACGTGGCCCGCGTGCTGCAGATCGGCGTGGGCATGGCCATCGTCGTGCTCCTGGCCGTGCGCTGGCACGCCGGCACCCCGGCCTACCGGAGCGCCTTCCTGCCGCTCGGCTTCGCCCTGGTTCTCAAGACCGGCGCAACCATCTGGGTTGCCGTCGCCGTCGTCCAGTTTTCCGGCCCGCAGGTTTCGGAGGCGCTGCTGTGGCAATACCCTGCGACGGCGGTGGTCCCGCTGGCGGTCCTGCTGGGGTTGTGGCGCTACCGCTTCGCCCGCGGTTCCCTCAGCGAGCTGATGGTGGAGATCGGTGCGGTCCCGCTCAGCGAGCGCCTCACCGAAGCGCTGCGGAAAACGGTCCGGGACCCGAGCCTGGAACTGTGGCAGTGGTCCCCGCAGCAGCCCGGCTTCGTCGACGGCGACGGCCGGTTCCGCGAACTGCCGGAAGAGCACAGCGGGCGCGCCGCCATGGTGCTGGAACGCAAGGGCCGGCCTGTGGGTGCCCTCGTGTTCGACCAGGCGCTCCGTGAGCAGCCGGCATTGCTCGAAGCCGTCCGCAGCGCCACCTCCCTCACCCTGGACAACCGCAACATGGAACAGCAGCTGCGTGAACAGCTGATCGACGTGCGCCGATCCCGCGAACGCATCGTCACCGCCGGAGACGCCCGCCGCCGGCAGCTTGAACGGGACCTGCACGACGGCGCACAGCAGCGGCTGGTGGCCGTCGCCATGGAGCTCGCCCGGGCCCGCCGCCTCACGGCCGATGCCGACGTCCGGGAACTGATCGGGCACGCCGCCGGGGAACTCAACACCGCCCTGCGCGAACTCCGGGAGCTCGCCCGCGGAGTGTACCCGCCGTCGCTGCGCGAACGAGGCCTCGCCGGATCCCTCACCGCACTCGCCGAGCGGACCACCGTGCCCATGGACGTGCAGGTGGAACTCGCCGCTCCCGTGCCCCCTGCGGTGGAACTTGCCGCCTATTTCATCTGCGCCGAGGCCGTCACCAACACCGCCAAGCACGCCGGCGCCACCATGATCCACGCCCGGGCCACCGGCACCGCCGACCGGCTGACCGTGGCGGTCACCGACGACGGCCGGGGAGGCGCCGCCCCCGGGCCCGACGGCGGACTGATGGGACTCGCAGACCGCGCAGCCGCGCTGGGCGGCACCCTCGACGTCGTCAGTCCGCCCGGGCGGGGAACCACCATCACGGCAGTGTTGCCGTTCAGCCCCGACCCCGCAGCGGTTCCGGGGCTGCCTGGTGAAGAGGAAGGGGCCACGACATGACATTGAGGGTTGCCATCGCGGACGATTCCGCGCTGCTGCGCAGGGGCCTGGCCGCGCTGCTTGAAGCCGAAGGCATGACCGTGGTGTGCGAAGCCGGCGACGCCGGGGAACTGCTCAGCTGCGTCGACCGCGAACGCCCGGATGCCGCCGTCGTGGACATCCGCATGCCACCGGGTTACGCGAGCGAGGGGATCGAGGCCGCCCGGGAAATCCGGCGCCGCCACCCGGACACCGGGGTGCTCCTGCTGTCCCAGTACGTGGAGACGGAGAATGCGATGTCTCTGTTCGCCGGGGACGGGGCGGCCAGTTCCGGGTTGGATGGTGCGAAGGGCCTCGGCTACCTGCTGAAGGAACGCGTGTCCGACGTCGATGACTTCCTCGACGCTCTGCGGCGGGTGGCCGCCGGCGGCACGGCCGTCGACCCGGACCTCGTGTCCCGGCTGGTTTCGCGGCCGCAGGAAGGACGCCAAGGCGGGGAGGACCTGAGCACCCGGGAACGGGAAGTCCTCGAACTGATGGCCGAGGGTCGCACCAACCAGGCGATCAGCCGTTGCCTGTTCCTCGGCGAACGCACCGTCGAGGCACATATCCGCAGCATCTTCGTGAAATTCAACCTGAGGCCGGAACCCGAAGACCACCGCCGGGTCCTGGCCGTCCTGAGCTACTTGCGCTCCGGGGGAGGGCACCGGGCGGCACACTAAGCGGGCTCCCCATCAGACGCGGAACCGGCCCGGTACGTGTGCGTACCGGGCCGGCCTGATGCCGGGGGCGATGGAGACTAGTTGGAAATCGACAGGACCGCGCTGTTCTGCCAGCCCGTGTAGCCGGACCAGACGCCGCCGCTGCCAACCTTGAAGCGGACCTTCTGGTAGACCTCTTCGTAGCCGATCTCGCCGTCCACCAGGGTGCGGTAGTTGTGGATCACCGTGCTGGTGCCGTCGCTGAGGTACCGGCTGAAGTCCGTGCCTCCCAGGTAGTCGTCCGGGTTCGGCCAGCTGTCTTCTTCCCAGCGCTGCTGCTGGATGTACAGGGAGCGGCTGCCTGTGCAGCTGGCCGTGATCCGGTAGTCGAGCACCTTCACTCCGTTGCTGTTGATGTACGAGAAGATCGGTTTCAATGGCGTGACCGTGCAGGAATAGAGGGTGCTGGCCTGGGCGGGCGTGCCGAGGGCGAGGCCGGCTCCGGCGAGCCCGAGGCTGACGGCGAGTGCTGAGATGATCCGGGCGCGCTTGGGCCGGGACAGGGTGTTGGTGCGCATTTCTCTCCTGGGGTGTGATGTGATCCGGACGGTGCGGAGGTGAACGGACATCCGCGGCCTGGGCTGTGTGCCCCGGCTTGCCGGCAATCAGTGGAGGTCCCTCTACGGTGCGGGTCCCCCGCTTCGGGCCAGGGTTCCTGGCCCGAAATCAATAGTGCTCCCGGGGCGGGGGCCTTCGCTTCCGTGCTAGCACGTATTTAATCCGGCATTTGGATAAAAGCAGGTGCGGGCTCTCGGAAACGGTCCACGCGGCTTTCCAGTTCCGCGGACCTGGTGCCAACGGGCGCGCCCGTTGCTAGGCTCAGGCATGACCCGCATGATCATCATCGGCGCGCCCGGCTCGGGAAAGGGCACCCAGGCCGAATACCTCGCCGCGCATTTCGGCGTCCCCACCATTTCCACGGGCGAGCTCTTCCGCACCCATGTGCGGGAACTGACGGAACTGGGGGCCGAGGCCCGCGGATTCATGGACAAGGGCGAGCTGGTGCCGGACCGGCTCACCGATGCGATGGTGGCCCGCCGCTTGGCGGACGACGACGCCGCGCGTGGCTTCCTGCTCGACGGCTACCCGCGCAACGTAGCCCAGCTCGCGGCGCTCGACGCCATGCTGGCGGACGGCGGGAAGAAGCTGGACGCCGTCGTGCGGCTGGATCTCGACGAGGGTGAGCTGGTCCGGCGCCTCCTCCAGCGGGCCGCCGAACAGGGCCGCAGCGACGACACCGAAACGGTGGTCCGCCGCCGGCTGGAGCTGTACCAGGAGGAAACCCTGCCGGTGGTGACCGTCTATGCGCAGCGCGGCATCGTCGTGGACGTCGACGGCGGTGGAGACAGGGCGGCGATCACGGAACGGGCGATCGCCGTCGTCGGGTCCTTCCTGGAAAGCCAGCGGTGAGCGGCGGCACGGCGGCACCCGGCGGAGCCGCCGGAATCGAGGACTACGCCATGATCGGCGACCTGCACACCGCTGCCCTCGTCAGCACCGAAGGGTCCATCGACTGGCTGTGCCTGCCGCGTTTCGACTCGCCGGCGTGTTTCGCTGCCTTGCTTGACACCCCCGACGCCGGCCGGTGGCTTCTGGCGCCCGCGGACGGCGGCCGCTGCACGCGCCGCGGCTACCGTCCCGGAACCCTGGTCCTGGTGAGTGAATGGGAAAACGAGGAGGGCCACGTCCGGGTTACCGACTTCATGCCGCCGCGCGACGAGGTTGCCGACATTGTCCGCATTGTCGAGGGGGTCCGTGGCAGTGTGCGGATGCGCGGGGAACTTGTCCTTCGCTTCGACTACGGCCATATTGTGCCTTGGGTGCGGAAGGTCCCGGGCGGCATCGAGGCCGTTGCGGGCCCGGACTCGGTCTACGTCGAAACCGAGGCGCCCCTCAAGGGCGTGGACATGCGCACGGTCAGCGAGTTCACCGTCGGCGCAGGGGAAACCGTCCCCTTCGTGCTGACGTGGGCCCCGAGCCACCAGCCGCGGCCACGGTCCGTGGACCCTGCCGGCGGCCAGTCGGATACCGAACAGTTCTGGACCGAGTGGTCGGGGCGGTGCACGGACGCAGGCCCGTACCATGCCGCCGTCGAACGCTCCCTGATCACCCTCAAGGCGCTCAGCTACGCCCCGACCGGCGGAATCGTGGCCGCCCCCACCACCTCCCTTCCGGAGCAGCTCGGCGGGCCGCGGAACTGGGATTACCGGTACTGCTGGCTCCGGGATGCCACCCTGACTCTGCAAGCCCTGCTCGCTGCGGGCTACACGGAGGAAGCCTCCGCTTGGCGGGACTGGTTGCTGCGCGCCGTGGCCGGCGATCCTGCGGACCTGCAGATCATGTACGGCCTGCACGGCGAACGCCGCCTGCCCGAGAACGCCCTCACCTGGCTGTCCGGCTACCAGGGATCCTCGCCGGTGCGCACCGGCAACGCCGCCGCGGAGCAGCTCCAGCTGGACGTCTGGGGCGAGGTGTTGGACTGCCTGTCGCTGACCAGGTCAGGCCTGGTGAATGGAAGCGACAGGAAACGCGACCAATCCTGGCCCCTCCAACAGGCCCTGATGGGGCACCTGGAAGGGATCTGGCAGCAGCCGGACAACGGGTTGTGGGAAATGCGCGGGCCGAGGCGCCACTTCACCCATTCGAAGGTGATGGCGTGGGTGGCTGCCGACCGGATGTTCAAGGCGATCGGCGACCTTGGCTTGCCGGGCCCGCTGGAGCGTTGGGCCGCGCTGCGGGACACCATCCACCGGGAGGTCATGGAACGGGGTTTCGACGCCGAACGCAACACCTTCGTGCAGTCCTACGGGAGCCGGGAACTGGATGCGAGCCTGCTGCTGATCCCCAAGGTGGGCTTCCTGCCCCACGACGATCCGCGGGTGGTCGGCACCATCGAAGCGATCCAGCGGGAGTTGACCGTCGACGGACTCGTGATGCGGTACCGCAACGAAGAGAGCGACGACGGCCTGCCAGGCGGGGAGGGGGTGTTCCTCGCCTGTTCCTTCTGGCTGGTGGATGCGCTCCTGGGTGCGGGGCGTTCCGGCGAGGCCACCGAATTGTTCGATCGGCTGCTCTCCCTCCGGAACGACGTGGGGCTGCTCAGCGAAGAATGGGATCCGCGGACCCGACGGCAATTGGGGAACATGCCCCAGGCCTTCAGCCACTTCGCCCTCGTGACCAGCGCCATGCAACTGGATCGTGGCAGGGCTCACCGCAGCAACGTGCCGATAGGAAACCGGACTGGCCCGGAATCCTAACCGGAAGGGTGCTCCGCACGGCGGGGTGGTTGGCAGACGGGTCACTTCGGAGAACAATTGAATCCATGGCGAGCTACTCCGCGCTCGAAAAAGCAACCAGCAAGCATCCACACGACTGGGGCCGTGCCATGGCAAGCGCCATGGACAAACTCGTCGAGGCCGCCCGCATTGACGGGCGGACCTTCGAGAACGAGTTCCTCTTCGGCGAGGAATTACAGCTGCAGGTCGACGAGGACGCCGACGGCGTCACCGTCAAGCTCAGCTGGACACCGGACAGTTAGCCACGCCCCGGCCGGAAACCTGGCGGAAAAGACCCGGCGGCAAACCCGAAGTCGCTGGATCAGGCCCGGATCCAATGCCCCGCTGCTACGCTGACCGGCATGGAATCCATGGGGGATCAGAACAGTCCGCAACCACCGCAAAAGACGGGTAACACCGCGAAGGCCGGCGCCGCCGTCGTGCCTTTGCTGGGGGTGCTGGCGGTCATCGCCGGGATCTTCGCCGCCTGGTACGGAGGAAGCCAGCCGGTGGGCTGGTTCGCGTACGCGCCGCTCGCGAACGAACCCTTCTACCCGCCCGGCTACACCTTCATCGGCCCGATGACGCAGGCTGGCCTGGTGAGCGCCGTCGTCGGGCTGATGCTCCTGGCCTTCTGGGCTGGCGCCGTCTGGGCGGGGCGCCGTGCGGAGAAGCGAAACCGCCCAACTAACTAGCAGTTAAGGCCGTTTTGAGGGCTCAAAACGGCCTTAACTGCGAGTCAGTTGGGCGGCGCCTAGGGGAAACCTGGCCTAGCCCGGCAGCGGTGCGCCGGTGAGCTTGATCTGGCGGTTCTGGTCCTTGTACAGCAGGTAGCGGAACTGGCCGGGGCCGCTCGCGTAGCAGGCCTGCGGGCAGAAGGCGCGCAGCCACATGTAGTCGCCGGCTTCCACCTCCACCCAGTCCTTGTTGAGCAGGTACATGGCCTTGCCCTCGAGGACGTACAGGCCGTGCTCCATGACGTGGGTCTCCGGGAACGGGATGACGCCGCCCGGCTGGAAGGTGACGATGTTGACCTGCATGTCATGCGCAAGGTCGTCGGACGGGACGAAGCGCTGGGTCTTCCAGACGCCGTCGGTGTCCGGCATCGCCGTGGCCTCCACGTCCTTCTCGTTGGTCACGAAGGACTTGGCCTCGTAGCCTTCGAGGCGGTCGTAGGCCTTACGGATCCAGTGGAAGGTGGCGATGTCGTCCGAGGTGTTCTCCACACCCCACTCGTCACCCGCGGCGAGGTAGGCGTAGCCGCCCTCTTCCATGATGTGCTTCTCGCCCTTGAGGTCCAGGTTCAGGGTGCCCTTGACCACGAAGATGACGCCTTCGACGCCGGATTCGAACTCGGCCTTCGGAGCGCCGCCGCCGGGTGCAACCTCGACGATGAGCTGCGAGAAGGTGGTGGCGAAACCGGAGATCGGGCGGGCGATGATCCAGGAGCGGGTCTTGCTGAAGCCCGGCAGGAGGCTCGTGACGATGTCCGTCAGGACGCCCTTCGGGATCACCGTGTACGCCTCGGTGACGATTGCGCGCTCGGTGGTGAGGTGGGTCTGCGGCGGCAGGCCGCCGGTGGGGTAGTAGTAGTCGCTCATGCAGGAGTTCCTTTACTTAGATGAGGTGGCGAGTCGCGGATGTGCCAGGACGGTCAGCCGGGGAAGTTCGACGCCGGCAAGCGCCAGGACCTCTTCGGTGCCGACCGCGCCGCACTGGACACCGCGCAGGATGAACGCTGCCAGCGCTCGTGCCGTGGCCGGCTCGTCCATGACGCCGCCCTCGGTGCGTTCCACGTAGTTCCGCAGCCGTGCGGCCGCTGCCGGCAGGCCTTCACGGTAGAAGGCGTAGGTGGCGGCGAAACGGCTGGGCAGCTGGTTGGCGTGCAGGTCCCAGCCCTGGTAGTAGCCACGCTCCAGGGAGCGGCGGACCAGGCGGCCGTGCAGCTTCCAGGCGTTCTCCACGTTGTCGCCCACGGGAATGATGTTGGTGGACCCGTCCGAGAGTCGGATGCCGGTGCCCGCCACTGCCAGCTGCATCACTTCCTTGGCGAAGTCCGCCACAGGGTGCTCCATCGACTGGTACTCGGCCGAGATCTGCAGCGACGCCGAATAGTCGTAGGTGCCGTAATGCAGGCCGCTGATGCGTCCGGGAACCGCATGCGGCAGCTGCGCCACCGGCGAGGTGCCTTCGGGGCCGAGGATCAGCTGCGGCGTTTCCACCTGGACTTCGAAGCGCAGCCGGCCGGCCGGCAGCGAGTGGATCTCCTCGAGGCGGGAGACCGCGAAGTCCATGGCCTCCACCTGGGCCACCGTGGTGACCTTGGGCAGCGTCAGCACCAGGCCCTCGGGCAGTTCGCCCGCGGAAGCCAGGGTGGAGACGAAGAGGTCCAGGGTCTTCAGGCCGCGGGCCCGGGTGGGCGCCTCGAAGCACTTGAAGCGGATGCCGATGAACGGTGGGGCCGAACCGCCGGCCACGGCTTCGCTGACGGCCTGCGCCGCTGCGACCGCGGCCACGTCTTCAGCCTCGTCGCCGCGGTCGCCGTAGCCGTCCTCGAAGTCCAGGCGCAGGTCCTCGATCGGCTCGCTGCGCAGTTTGGCCGCAACCCGGCCGGCGACAGCCGCCGCCAGCTCGGGCTCCTGGCCCAGCAGCGCGCCGAGCTTCTCGAGGCCGCCGTGCTCCTCCGCCGTCGCGAGCGCCTGGGCGCCCCATTCGGAAGCGAACGACGGCGTGAAGCGGTCCGCGGGCACGTACACGGTGTGCACGGGCTGGCGGCTGCCGCTGTCGCCGGGGTAGTTGCGTTCCAGCAGCTGGTCCGTGGCGGCCAGCCGGGAATCGATGGCGGCGAGATCTGACGGAGTCAGGGAGTGTTCTGCCATCCCTACACCAGCTCGTAGGCGGGGGTGGTGAGGAAGTCGGTGTAGTCCTCGGAGAGACAGATGTCCGCGATCAGGCGGCTGGCCGGCTCGTAGTACTTGCTGAAGGACTCGGCATCCACTTCGCCGCGCAGCCGTTCGGTTTCCTCGCCCAGGATCCGGGTGACGAGCTCGCGGGTGACGGTGTTCCCGGTGTCCGCCAGGACGGACTTGTTGCGGATCTGCTGCCAGACCTGAGAGCGGGAGATTTCCGCCGTCGCGGCGTCTTCCATAAGGTTGTGGATCGCGACGGCACCGCTGCCGGAGAGCCACACCGCGGTGTAGGCGACGGCGACGTAGAGGTTCAGGCGCATGCCCGCCTCGGTGACCTCGCCGCCGGCGGACGGAACGTCAAGGAGCTGCTCGGCGGTGACGGAGACCTCCGGGCGCTGCTTGTCGAGCTGGTTCGGCTTGTCGCCGAGCACGGCGTCGAACACTTCCTGGCAGGTGGAGACCAGGTCCGGGTGGGCAACCCAGGAACCGTCGAAGCCGTCGTTCGCCTCGCGGGTTTTGTCCGCACGGACCTTCTCGAAGGCCTGGGCGGTGACTTCCGGTTCGCGGCGGTTCGGGATGACGGCGGCCATGCCACCCATGGCGAAGGCGCCGCGCTTGTGGCAGGTCTTGACCAGCAGTTCGGTGTAGGCGCGCATGAACGGCGCGGTCATCACCACGGAGGCGCGATCCGGCAGGATGAAGGACTCGCCGGCGTCGCGGAAGTACTTCACGATGCTGAACAGGTAGTCCCAGCGGCCGGCGTTCAGGCCGGAGGCGTGGTCGCGAAGCTCGTAGAGGAACTCGTCCATCTGGAAGGCGGCCGGGATGGTTTCGATCAGCATGGTGCCGCGGATGCTGCCCTGCGGGATGCCGATGTAGTCCTGCGCGAAGACGAAGATGTCGTTCCAGAGGCGGGCCTCGAGATGGCTCTCCATCTTGGGCAGGTAGTAGAACGGTCCGTGGCCGTTGAGGAGCAGCTGCTTGGCCGTGTGGAAGAAGTGCAGGCCGAAGTCGACCAGGGCGCCCACAGTGGGTTCGCCGTCGAGGAGCAGGTGGCGCTCGTCCATGTGCCAGCCGCGGGGGCGGGTGACGACGACGGCCAGCGGGGCGTCCGTGCGCAGGCGGTATTCCTTGCCCTCCGGGGAGGTGTACGCGAGGGTGCCGGTGGCGGCGTCGCGCAGGTTCAGGATGGCGTCGATGACGTTGGCCCACGTGGGGGTGCTGGCGTCCTCGAGGTCTGCGAGCCACACCTTGGCGCCGGAGTTGAGGGCGTTGATGGCCATCTTGGCGGGAGAGGCCGGGCCGGTCATTTCGACGCGGCGGTCCTGCAGGGCGGCGGGGGCCTCGGCGACCTTCCAGTCGCCGTCGCGGATGTCCTGCGTCTCGGGAAGGAAATCGAGCTTGCCGGTGCGGGCCACTTCCTCGCGCTTGGCGGCGCGGGCCGCCAGCAGTTCCGAGCGGGTGCCCGCGAAGCGCTTGTGGAGTTCCTCGACGAAGGCCAGCGCCTTGGGGGTCAGGATTTCTTCGGCGCGTTCGACCGGCCGGGGATCGGTGACGGTAAGAGCCATGGGAGCGGGTCCTTCCTAGTGGGCGCCGGCCGGAACGGCGGCGTGGGACTGGGCTGCGTTGGACTGTGCCGCGGCGTGTGCAGCGTTCGCAACGGCGGTTGCGACGTCGGCCGTCACGTGCGGGTCGAAAATGCTGGGAATAATGTAGCTCGCATTGAGCTCTTCGTCAGCGACCCGCTTGGCAATGGCCTCGGCGGCAGCAACCAGCATGTCCGGGGTGATGTCGCTCGCGCCGGCGTCCAGGAGGCCGCGGAACAGGCCAGGGAAGGCCAGGACATTGTTGATCTGGTTCGGGAAGTCGCTGCGCCCGGTGGCCACGACGGCGGCGTGCTTGGACGCGATGGACGGGTCCACCTCGGGGGTGGGGTTGGCCATGGCGAAGACGATGGCGTCCTCGGCCATGGAGGCCACGTGCTCTTCGCCCAGGATGTTCGGGGCGGAGACGCCGATGAACACGTCCGCGCCGACGAGGGCCTCGTGCAGGCTGCCGGAGAAGCCTTCTTCGTTGGTGTTCTCCGCGATCCAGGTGCGGTGCCGGTCGTCGTAGTTCTCGCCGTGGTGGATGGCGCCGGAGCGGCCGGCGGCCACGATGTGCTGCGCGCCCTGGGCCTTGAGGAGCTGGATGATGGCGGAGCCGGCGGCGCCGACGCCGGAGACCACGATCTTGACGTCCGAGATCTTCTTGTCCACTACGCGCAGGGCATTGACGAGCGCTGCGAGCGTGACGATGGCGGTGCCGTGCTGGTCGTCGTGGAAGACGGGGATGTCGAGTTCTTCGCGCAGGCGGGCTTCGATTTCGAAGCACCGGGGAGCGGCGATGTCCTCGAGGTTCACGCCGCCGAAGACGGGGGCGAGGAGCTTGACGGTGCGGATGATTTCCTCGGTGTCCTGGGTGTCCAGGCAGACCGGCCAGGCGTCCACGTTGGCGAACTGCTTGAAGAGGGCGGCCTTGCCTTCCATGACCGGCAGGGCGGCGGCCGGGCCGATGTTGCCCAGGCCCAGGACGGCGGAACCGTCGGTGACGACGGCCACCGTGTTGCGCTTGACCGTCAGGTTGCGGGCAGCCGACGGGTCCTCGGCGATGGCCAGGCAGACGCGTGCAACGCCGGGGGTGTAGGCGCGGGACAGGTCGTCGCGGTTGCGCAGCGGCACCTTCGGAACAACTTCGAGCTTGCCGCCCAGGTGCATGAGGAAGGTGCGGTCCGAGACGTGCTGGACCGTGACGCCGTCGAGCGCGTTCAGGGCCTTCTTGACCTCTTCGGCGTGCTCCTCGCCTGTGGTGTTGCACGTGACGTCGACGACGATCGTGTCGTGGTGGGACTCGGTGACGTCCAGTGCGGTGACGGCTGCGCCGGCTGCCGCGACGGCCGCTGCGATCTCACTGGTGGCAGTGAAGCTCGACGGCGCGGCGACGCGCAAGGTGATTGAGTTTCCGGGGCCCGGGTTCGCCATTGAATGTCCTCCTGTTGCGGGTCCGTTTAGGACCGGTGTGCCTCGCTAGTGTTTTCGTATTATGGATATTATTATCTACAAAGTGGAAACACAAGCTTTCCGCGGAAGGTGACCGCAAGGGGGTTTGGTGCGGTATCTTGAAGACCTAAACAACTTTTTTCACGATGCGGATAAGAGTTGTCGGATTCCGAGCCATAGGAGACAACGGAATGGCTGAAAAGCCCTCGGGAGGCGTGCAGTCCGTCGAGCGCGTCTTCGAACTGCTGGAACTGATCACGGACGCCGGCGGTGACGTCACGCTCAGCGAACTGTCGTCGTCGACCGATCTTCCGCTGCCCACCATCCACCGCCTGCTGCGCACCTTGGTGGCGCTGGGCTACATCCGGCAGCTTCCCAACCGCCGCTACGCCCTGGGGCCGCGCCTCATCCGGCTCGGCGACGGCGCCAACAAGCAGCTCGGCGCCCTGGCCCGTCCGCAGCTGAAGTCCCTGGTGGACCGCCTGGGCGAAACCTCGAACATGGCCGTGCTCGATTCGGACATGGTCATCTACGTGGCCCAGGTTCCGTCGTCGCACTCCATGCGCATGTTCACGGAGGTGGGCCGCCGCGCCCATACCCACGACACCGGCGTCGGCAAGGCGATCCTGGCGCAGCTGGACGATGACGTGGTCCGCGGAATCGTGGCCCGCACCGGCATGCCCACGCCCACGGCAAAGAGCATCGGCGACATCGATGCGTTGCTGCACGATCTCAAGCTCATCCGGGAACGCGGCTACTCGATCGACGAGGAAGAGCAGGAACTCGGCGTCCGCTGCTTCGCCATGGCGGTGCCCAACGCGCCGACGCCCACGGCCATCTCCGTCTCCGGCCCCATCACCCGCGTGGACCAGGGCTTCGGCGAGCGTGCCGTGCCGATGCTGCGCGAAGCGGCCGAAGCGATCTCCGTGGAGCTGAACCGCAACTAGCGCGGCGGCTCCCCGCGGCCAACCCCGCGCGAACGTACAGTCGAGGCCCTGGAATCCGCGGATCCGAGGCCTCAACTGTACGTTCGTTCCCATCCCTAGGCCTCGGGGAGGCTTCCGTCGTTGGCTTCGCCGTCGTCGTCGATGGTGATCATCGGCGAGGACTGCTCGAGCCGGCGGAACACCACCAACCCCAGGCCGCAGCCGACGAACCAGCTGTAGTTGCCCAGCCAGGTGGCATCGACGGCGGTGGCCCCGGTATCGAGGAGCAGCTTGGGGACGATGACTGATGCGATGGAGACCGCGCCGCTGATGGCGACCGCCTTGAGGGCGTTGGGGTTGTAGCCGTTCCTGAACCAGTACCTGCCCGTGGGCTCCATGGTGTACATCTCGTCCACCCAGACCTTCTGTCGGCTCACGAGGTAGTACCCGGCTATAAGGATGCCGAACAGCGGGCCGATCAGCGCGCCCAGGATGCCCAGCGAGTAGTGGATGGCCGTGGCGTTGCTGTACCAGTTCCAGGGAAGCAGGATCACCGAGCCGACGGCGGCGATCATGCCGCCCGTGCGCCAGCTGATCCGGTGCGGGGCGATGTTGGAGAAATCGAAGGCCGGCGAAATGAAGTTGGCCACGATGTTGATGCCCACGGTGGCGGTGACGAAGGTGAGGCCGCCCAGCAGGATGGCGAACGGGGTGTCGATCCGCTCCACGGTGTGGATGGGATCCGTGATGAGCTCGCCGAACACCGGCACGGTGGCCGACGCCGTGATGACGGTCAGGAGCGAGAAGAAGAGGAAGTTCACCGGCAGGCCGAGCAGGTTGCCCTTTTTCACTGCCTTGAAGGACTTGCCGTAGCGGGCGAAGTCGCCGAAGTTCAGCATCGGTCCGGAGAAGTAGGACACCACGATCGCGATGGCGCTGAGCATCACCGGAATGGACGACCAGAAGTCCAGGGGTGCGCCGGCGGAGAGGTCCAGGTTGATCTTGCCCCAGCCGGCCTGGGACACCAGGTAGATGGCCAGCACGATCATGACGACGTAGACGGCGGGGCCCGCGAAGTCGATGAACTTCCGGATGGTTTCCATGCCGTTCCAGAACACCGCTGCCTGTGCCACCCAGAGGATCGCGTAGGAGATCCAGCCAAGTGCGGACAGCCCCAGGAAGGAATAGTCCGTGGCCAGGGCGTGCGTGCCGGGGATGAATTTCAGGAAGATGATGTTCAGCGATTCGGCGGCGAGGAAGGTCTGCACCCCGTACCAGGCGATGGCGATCAGGCCGCGGATGACCGCAGGGATGTTGGCGCCCTTGACGCCGAAGATGGCGCGATTGATGACGGGGTAGGGCACGCCGGTCTTTTGGCTCGGCTTGGCCACCAGGTTGGTGAACAGTTGCACGATCATGATGCCGATAATCAGGGCCAGGAGGACCTGCCAGCTCGCGATGCCCAGCGCGAAGAGGCTGCCGGCCGTGACGTAGCCGCCCACGCTGTGCACGTCCGACATCCAGAAGGCAAAGATGTTGTAGGCGCCCCAGCCCTGTTTCCTGAGCGGGACGAGGTCCTCGTTGGCGAGGCGGTGGTCGTACCCGGGCGTGACGGTGCCGACGCCGGCAGCGGTCTCTAGCTCAGCCATGTTGCTCCTTAAGGTCAGTCACGGCCGGATTGACCGTTTCACAGACCCAAGTTTTTGGAACGGATGTTACATGGCTGTTTCTGCCGGAAGAAAACCTTGTGTATTACGCAATCGCGGCTCAGGACTCCAGTTCGCCGAGCGCGCTGAAGATGCCGGTCGCTTCCCGGATCCGGTCCCGGCCGGCCTTGGCGCGCAGTGCGAGCACCTCGTTGGCGAGCACGCTCATCAGGCTCATCGCCGGGGCGTAGCTGTCGAAGGCCGAGACGCTGTCCACCGGGCACTCAAGCCAGATGTCCGCCTGCGAGGCATAGCGCCGGGCGCTCGGATCGCCGATCAGCACGGTGGTGGAGCCGCACGCGGCAGCCGCCTCGAGGACGGCCGCGAACGCCGCCGGCCGCCGTCGAAATCCCAGCAGGAGGACGACGTCGTCCCTTCCATATCCCGCCAGCTCCTCACCGATGCTTTGCCCCGGTTGCGGGGCGGCAGCCACGCTCCCGCGGCACTGCAGCAGTTGCTGGCGCAGGTGCAGCGCGAGCGGGAAGCTGTTGCGGAAGCCGATCAGCAGCAGCTGGCGGGCAGATGCCAGCGCTTCGGTGGCGGCGGTGAGCTGGCCGGCGTCGAGCTGTTCGAAGGTGCGGCGCAGGTTCTCCAGCTCATGGGCGAGATGCGCGGCGAGGTCGCCCTCGCCGTGGGCGGCCACCGGGACACCGCTGGCGCGCAGGGCGCGGGTGTGCTCCTTGACCTCGTTGAAGTCGGCGAAGCCCAGCCGGCGGAAGAGCCGGCTCATGGTTGCCTTGGACACCCCGCTCAGCCGGGAGAGTTCGGCGGCGTTGTACATCGCGAGGTCGCCCAGGTGGTCCAGGAGGGTGTCCGCGGCCTTCTGTTCCTGCGGACCAAGCTCCGGGTAGTGCCGTCCAATGCGCTCGTCGATCCTCATGAAACAACCGTCTCACGAAGCGAGCCGCCGGACACGCTTGGTGTCCGGCGGCTCTTACCATTCAATCGTGAAGCTTCGTCGTTGAACCTCCTTAGCGCTAAGGTCCCTCCCCAAAGCTCGCGAGCTCGCTTCGGGACCCTCGGGACGTAGCTTATGCGGATGTTTTGATCGGAACCTCGTTGCCGTCGCTGTCGATCAGCTTGCCGTTTTCGAAACGGTCGCCTTCGGCCAGGCATGCGAGGTCGGCTTCGGTCACCACACGGTTCGTTCCGGCAACGAACACCGACTGGTTGTCGGAGTTGCCCTTCTTGAAGTGGTTGAAGAGCACGTTCAGCAGGATGGCCATGACGGCCGCCGAGCTGATGCCGGAGTGGAAGATCGTGGAGAACCAGGACGGGAACTGGTCGTAGAACTTGGGGGCGGCGATCGGGATCATGCCGAAGCCGATGGACGCCGCCACCACGATCAGGTTCATGTTGTTGCGGTATTCCACCTTCGCGAGGGTGCGGATGCCGCTGGCGGCTACGGTGCCGAAGAGTACGACGCCGGCCCCGCCGAGCACGGGGGTGGGAACCGCCGCGACCACGCGGCCGAGGACGGGCAGCAGGCCGAGGATCACCAGGATGAGGCCGCCGGCACTGACCACGAAGCGGCTCTTGACACCGGTGATGGCCACGAGGCCGACGTTCTGGGCGAAGGCGCTCTGGGTGAAGGAGTTGAAGACCGGCGAAATGGCGCTGGAGAGCATGTCCGCGCGCAGGCCGTTGCCGATGCGCTTGGAGTCCACCTTGGTGTCCACGATTTCGCCGACGGCGATGATGTCCGCGGAGGTTTCGGTCAGGGTGACCAGGATGACGATCAGCATGGAGATAATCGAGGCGATCTCGAAGGTGGGCATGCCGAAGGCGAAGGGGGTAGGGAATGCGACGATGTCACCCTGGCCCACCTTGGAGAAGTCGGCCATGCCGGTGACGGCGGCGATGACGGTGCCGATGATCATGGCCAGCAGGATGGAGAGGCGCGAGATGGCGGCGTTGCCCACCTTGCTCAGGAGCAGCACGACGGCGGTGGTGGCAGCGGCGAGGCCGATGTTCGCCACGCTGCCGTAGTTGGAGGCTTTGGCGTTGCCGCCCATGGCCCAGTTGGCTGCGACGGGCATGAGTGTCAGGCCGATCGTGGTGATCACGGTGCCGGTGACCACCGGCGGGAAGAACTTGATGATCTTCGCGAACAGGGGAGTGATGGCCAGGCCGATCAGCGAGGCCACGATGACGGCGCCGAAGACGGACTGGACGCCGCCGCCGCCGTTGACGATCGCCACCATGGTGGAGACGCCGGCGAAGGAGACGCCCTGGACGAGGGGCAGTTGGGATCCGAAGAAGGGGATGCCCACGGTCTGGAGGATGGTGGCGAGCCCGCCGACGAAGAGGCAGGCGGCGATCAGCAGGCCGATGTCCTGCGAGGACATGCCGGCGGCGGCACCGATGATGAGGGGCGGCGCGATGATTCCGCCGTACATGGTCAGGACGTGCTGGAACCCGTAGGCGAAGGAGCTGCCGATTGAAAGGCGTTGGTCTTCGGGCCGGGTGCTGGCGATGCCTGCGGGACGGGTTTTCTTCTTGGTGTTCATGGCAGACTTTCCTGATTTGGGGCAGACATCTTTGTCTGGCTGTTATGTCTGGCTAACAATCCGAGCCGAAGAACGGCTTTTGGGTATGGCTGAGGTCCCAACTGACTCGCAGTTGTGGTCGTTTTGCGTGTCCATAACGGCACTTACTGCGAGTCAGTTGGGGAACAGTGCAGCGGTTTAGCAGAAGCCGGCGATGCCGTCCCAGGCGTTGCCCGGGTCAGAGATCAGGTCGCGCTCGAAGTTGGCTTCGATGAGGCCGTACGGCCGGTCGGCGGCGAAGAACACTTCGTTCGGGTTGTCCAGGCCAAACGGGCTCAGGTCCACCACGAAGTGGTGCTTGTTGGGGGTGGAGAAGCGGAGCTCGTCGATTTCCGGGTGGGCGTCCAGGACCTTCTGGGCCATCTGGTAGAGGGTCTCCTGCAGGGCCTTGGAGTACTGCTCGGAGAAGCCCTCGAGGAGGAGCGCCTTCACGGATTCGTAGGCTGCGTTGTAGTCGATCTTGCCTTCCGCCACGGCGTCGTTGTTGTAGCGCCAGCGGGCGGAGACGGCGGTGGCCAGGATGCGGTCCGAGGTCTCCTGCAAGGTGGTGTACTTGTCCTTCGGGTAGCCCTCGAAGCCGGACTGGGTGGACTTGAGGACCGTGAGGTCGCTCAGTCCGGAGATGACGTAGGTGGCGTCGCCTTCGCGGACCACCACGGCAGTGCGGGTTTCCTGGCCCTTGCGGACGAAGGAGTGGTTGTGCTCTTTGCCGTTGGCGATGATCCGCTCCCAGGCGTACTGCTCGGCTTCCCAGCGGCCGCCGGTCACCCAGTCGAATTCGCTCGTGAAGTGCTTGGCCAGGCGGAGCAGGAACTGCTCCGGGGAGCCGATCCCGTCGCGGGCAAAGGCGTAGACGGTGTTCTTCTGGGTGTCGGTGGGGACCACGCGGCCGTTGTCGCCCTCGAAGTGGGCTGCGCTGAAGTCGCCGCGGAGCTGGGAAGTGACGTTGAGGTCTTCGATCTCGTGGCGGTCCGTGTCGCGGGTGATCTTGACGACTCGGTTTTCCGCCTTGCCGTACTGGTTCTTGCCGAGGACGATCTTGCTGCTCATGGTCTGTCTCAACTTTCCTGGTGGGCGGGTGCCGTCCACCGTGTGGTGTCGTGCGCCTCGCGGCGCCTGTTATGGCGGACACCGGCAAACAAAAAAAGCCGGCATCCATCGATGCCAGCTCATTACGACCCTGCCTGCTGCTCCCAGGTTTCGTGACCTGAGTCACGAGTTGCTGAAAAGACTAGCGCGGGTTTTCGCTCTTGTGAAGGGGGTCACGCGATCACCTGCAACTTTCCGAATATGACCGGGCGCGGCATCGGTGGCCGTGGCGGGCTCTTGACGCGGCGCGGGATGCTGCCTACGCTTTCCACATAACAATAAAAGTTTTCCGAAATACGGAAAACTCGAACTGCGAATGAGGAGGAACAGATGGACCAGCAGGAGAGCAAGAACGTCGTGGAATTCCCGGCCCCCGGCCAGGAGCTGTACCTGCCATTCGGCTCCACCGACCCGGACTTTTACATTCCGGCCGACTGCGACCGCAAGGCCGGCGGATTTTCCCGCTGGCTCCGTGCGCTCCCGGTGTTCGGCCGGCAGCGTCCCTAGGGTCCTGCCCCTAGGAGGCGTACGGACTCTGCGCAACAGAGCCATGAAGCGGGCGGCACCTGGGGAGGTGCCGCCCGCTTTTCCGTGGCCTGGCCGGGTGTCATGGCTCCCTCTTTGACCGGCGACGCGCAAGATGATCGGCGACGCGCAAAATCCCTGGCGACACCGGAATTCCGGGGTCGCCAGGGATTTTCCGCGTCGACAGGGAACAACCGCGTCGTCAGGCCTCCTGGGTCCTCGGCGGTTGTCCGCCCAGGCGCTCGGTGACGCTCTGTGCTGCGGCGGCGCATGCTTCGCCGAGGCTCGCGAGGGTGTCCTGGGAAACCCTGAACTTGGGGGCCGGAATCAGCACCGCCGCCACGATGTCGCCGCGGTGGTCGTGCACAGGGGCGGCCACGCCCACTTCATCGATGGAAGTCTCGCCGAAGTTGATGGCCCAGCCGCGTTTGGCCGCCTCCTTCAGCCGGAGGACGTACGCCTCGAGGGCGGCCTCGTCGAACCCGGGGAGCACGATGTCGCCGGCCTGGAGGAGCCTGCGGACCCGGTCCTCGGGCTCGGCTGCCAGGAACACCTGCACGGAGGAGCTGAGCGCCTCGTTGTAGCGGGCGCCCAGGGGTGCGAGGTGCTTGACCTGGTGCCGGCTGGCGATCTGCTCCACGCACATCGATTCGGCGCCGTTCCAGACCATGAGGGCGCTGGTCTCCCCGGTGCGTTCGGTGAGCTGGCGCAGCACCGGGTATGCCACCCGGCGCTCCTCCAGCTCGGCCAGGAGCGGGCCTGCCAGGGCGATCATGCCCAAGCCGAGCCGGAAGCGCCGGGTGTCGGCGTCGCGCTCCACCAGGTTTTCCTGCTCGAACGTGGCCAGGATCCGGGACACGGTGCTTTTGTGCATGCCCACCCGGTTGGCGATTTCGGTGACTCCGAGCATTGGTTCCTCCGCTGTGAAACAGCGCAGCACGGCAATCGCGTTGACGATCACCGACGCGCCTCGGACGTCGCCGTTGCCGCTGGATTCCTTGGATTCCGGGGGAGTCATAGTGCCCACTATATTTGTCCACGCCCGTCCGTAGCGGACATGCCCCCTCCCCGGGGCGGCCGGTGGGCATATTGCGTATATGTCCACTGGCCGTGGCGAAGGGGGCATGTCCCCGTGCCGGATCAGGCTCCGATGATGTTGTGTTCCGGGCCGAAGCCGAACTTGGTGATGTTCTCCACCGAGTCCTGGCCGATCACCAGGATGTCGTGCTCGCGGTAGCCGCCGGCACCCGGGAGTCCGTCGGCCACCGTGATCATCGGTTCCATGGAGACCACCATGCCCGGCTCGAGGACGGTCTCGATGTCTTCGCGCAGCTCGAGGCCCGCCTCGCGGCCGTAGTAGTGCGAGAGGACACCGAAGGAGTGGCCGTAGCCGAAGGTGCGGTTGGGGAGCAGGCCGTAGCCGATGTAGATCTCGTTGAGCTCGGCCGCGATGTCCTTGCAGGCGGCGCCGGGCTTGATGAGCTCGAGGCCGCGGCGGTGCACCTCCACATTGATGTTCCAGAGTTCGAGGGAGCGCTCGTCCGGCTGGCCGAGGAACAGGGTGCGCTCCAGGGCGGTGTAGTAGCCGGAGGTCATCGGGAAGCAGTTGAGCGAGAGGATGTCGCCCTTTTCGAGCTTGCGGGTGGTGGCCCAGTTGTGGGCGCCGTCGGTGTTGATGCCGGACTGGAACCACACCCAGGTGTCGCGGACTTCGCGGTCCGGGAACGTCCTGGCGATCTCGTAGACCATGGCCTCGGTGCCGATCAGGGCCACCTCGTACTCGGTGATGCCCTCGCGGATGGCGTTGCGGATGGCTTCGCCACCGAGGTCGCCGATGCGGGCACCGTGCTTGATGACCTCGATCTCCTCGGCGGACTTGATCATGCGCTGGCGCATGGCGTCCTGGGAGACGTCGAGGAGCTGTGCGCCCGGGAACGCGGCGGCG